>Ga0160441_100007_pt1 | contig 523988 bp, 432 predicted proteins | sample HID1971K_E1MG_FD_108260 | JGI IMG/M metagenome (GOLD analysis project Ga0160441, IMG submission 108260) | Enriched millipede-associated microbial communities from UW Madison campus, WI, USA - HID1971K_E1 MG | ecosystem: Host-associated > Arthropoda: Insects > Digestive system > Unclassified ... | reverse complement strand
CTGTTTGTTGGCGATCCCCATCTGCGCACCGGCATCCCAGATGTTGTCAAATCCTTTCACCCCACGGTAAGCCACTTTGGGCTCAATGTCCATGCCTTCAATGCCTTCACTGATCCCGATCTTGTAACTTACTGCTGTGTAAAATGTAGCCACATCGGCCAGCTTGATCACATCTTTTTTCAGTACGCTTTTCAGGTTGGGAACAGCCGCTTGTATGTTCAACTTATCAGAAGTATAAGCAACACCGAAGTCACCATCTAAATAAGTTTTACGGTCGTTGTACTGCCCTACACTCGGATCATTCGGGTTACCATAAATATCCGCATTCTCCAGGCGCTGGCTCATGAAACCCAGCGATACCCCAAAGTGCAGCTGGTGGTTATTTTCATTTAACTGCAGGTGATAAGCATAACTCCCAACTACCCTGGTCTGCCTTTGCAAACCGGCACTTTCGTTGTTGACCGTTAAACCTAGCCCAACCTTATTAAAGCCATAATCAACAGTCAGGTTTTGTGTTAATGGCGAACCCGGAACATTGCTCCAGAGCTTGCGGTAAGCACCATTTACTTTTATCCCTTGTCCGGCCCCCGCAAAAGCAGGATTAATTAAATACTGGTTGGTATAATATTGCGCAGACAATGGGTTCAGCTGTGCTTTTAGTGTTGTTGTATTGATGGCCGAAACAGCCATCAGTATCAATGTTTTATAGATGATCTTCATTTCTCAAATAATTGCTTAATCGTTTCTTACTACGGTAATAAAACCTCTGAATACCCTTTTATTGGTACCGAAATCGATAACATAATAATAAGTACCTTCGGCTAAAGGGTTGCCGTTAAGGGTTCCGTCCCAACTGTTATCATAGCCTTTCTTACTATACAGGATACGACCAGCCTTGTCAAAGACCTTCACCTCGTTATTGGGATAAAAATCGATGTTGTCAATCAACCACTTATCATTGGCTCCATCCCCGTTAGGACTCAGAATATTTGTCGCTTTTACGTTCTCATAATCTTCCAGCACGGTCAAAGTAAAGGTTTTGGTTTCAGGGCATCCACTGGCATTGGTTACAGTTACGGTATAAGTCGTGGTTTCCCTTGGCCTTACCTCAATCGTTGCCGAATTCAGTCCACCGGTAATACTGCCGTTGGCCGCCCAGGCATAATTGGCTCCACCTGTTGCACTTAACAATACCCGCTCTCCTTTGCTGATTTGCATCCCTCTGTCACTGTTAACAGAAACTATCGGTAAAGCATTTACAGTGATGGTAAAGGTTCTGCTGTAAGTATCCACACCGGTATTTGCTGTACCGCCGTTGTCTTTTACAATTACTGTAACGGTAGCTGTTCCGGCAGTGGCACCTGCTTTTATGCGGTAATTTACGGTGCCGGTAGCGCCGCTTGCTGATACGGTTAAGTTTTCAAACAGGTTTGCATTGCTGCTGCTTACCGTTAAGACGACAGTCTGCGCATTTTCCGGTCCTGCACTGATGCCCGTTAACGGTACTGTTTGTGCTGCAGTTGTAAAGCAGATGGTTTGATTGCTGATGGCAGCAAGCGTTGGGGTTTCATTTACATCGCTCAAAGAAATACTCAGTTCCTTTTCCAGCCAGAGGCTATTTTGCGTAGTTGACCTGACCCTAACTTTATAAACCGCTTTGTTTTCGTAGTTCAGACTGGTGCCTGTGTTCAACCTGTTTCCGTTGATCGCAAAAAGGGAATTATCAGTATCGCCCGCTCCGGCTACCAGCGTATAGCTAAAGGTAGCAGATGGGTCGTCCGAAGTACTGCTTAATGTTCCGGCACTGGTACCTGCTACACTGTTTTCATAAAGTGTTACACCTGCAAGGCTGATACTGGTTGGTGCGCCTGGTTTAATGGTCAGTACCCCCTTCACATAACTAATAGAATAATTGGCTGCCGCAGCCCCGTTTACATTAATATCGTAGGTACCTACTGCACTACCAGTATTAGCTGTAGTGGTAAATACGGGCTGTGTAGTCAATACAGTCTGGCTTTCGCCTGCAGCAAAACCACTGTAGCTGGCCGTAAATACCGGGTTTGCTGTTCCTGCAAATTTCTCCTTATTATCAGCAGCGATGATCAGGGCTTTCGGACTGATGGTTAATGCTGTAGCATTTGCCGCAGCCTGTACAAAGGTATAATTGGCAGCAGTAAGGCCTGCACCGGTGATGGCATAGCTGCCCACACCACTTGTTGTTGCAGCTGTTGTAGTAAAAGTAGCCGTACCTGCTGTTGCCCCGACAAGGTTATCGGCGTATTTAAATCCTGTTATTGTTCCGCTAAGTGGCGGATTAGCCGCACCATATACTTTAGTAGCTGCATTTGCTACATAAGTAAGGGTGGCTTTACTGATGGTAAGGGTTTGCTGCCGCTGTACGGCCGCATCAAAAACACCATTACCCACCTGATCTGCAAAAATAGTTACCTGGCCTGTTCCCACAATGTGTACTTTTCCTGCAACAATAGTCGCTATGGCCGGATTACTTGTTGAATAGGTAACCGGCAATCCGCTGTCGCTGGTAGCTGCCGGACTGAAATCGGCATCGCCATAAGCAATAGTAGCAGTTGCTGCCATAGTAATGACCTGCGTTTTGCCTAAAACTTTGAGACTATAAATTTTATCTGCTGAATAAGGGCCGCTGCTTGCATCTGTTGCACGTATGGTTAAATTATATGTTCCTTTTACAGTAGGCGTGCCACTAAGAACACCTGCGCTGCTGAAAGACACCCCTACAGGTAATGCCCCAGAAAGTAAGGAATAGCTATAAGGCGCAATGCTGCCAGTTGTGGTTAGGGTTTGGCTATAAGCCGTACCAGCGATTACGTCAGGCAGTACGGCCGGCGAAATAACTAATGTTGGTGCTGCAATGGTTAAGGTATAAGACTGTGAAACATTAGCCCCGGCATCATCTGTGCTTCTAATCACCAAAGTAAAGGTTCCTGCCGATAAAGGCGTTCCACTTAGCACCCCTGCACTGCTGAACGACATTCCGATAGGAAACGAACCGGAAATGATTGAATAGCTGTATGGCGCAATTCCGCCTGAAGATGATAACGACTGTGTGTAGCCTACACCCAGCACCGGATTTGGCAGGGTTAATGGTGACATGGCAATTACCGGAGCTGATACCATGAAGGGGTAAATTTTAATAGCAGTAAAGCCATTTGCGTCAGTAGACTGTACCGTGAGCGAAAAATTACCGTCCGACCGGGGAAGACCTGATATTACCCCTGCTGAATTGAAACTTATTCCGATAGGCAAAGCACCCGCCAGTAAGCTATAACTGTATGGTGCTGTTCCACCCGTAGAGTTCAATGTTTGGTTATAGGATACCGCATAGGCCATATCTGGCAAAGTTGCGGGACTGATGACGATGCCTGGCGCATTAACAAGCAATGTGTAGGCCCTTGATCCTGAGTAAGGACCTGCCCCTGTGGAGGAATCTGTTCCGTTTACCGTAAAATTGAAGCTCCCCGCAGCGGTAGGTGTACCACTTAAAACCCCGGCGCTGTTGAATGATAGACCCGGCGGCAATGCCCCGGATGTTATGGAATAGGTATAAGGAGCAGTACCACCTGCTGATGTAATAGTTTGGCTATAAGCTGTACCCCCGGTCGAATTTGGCAGCGTAACCGGACTTAAGACGACGGTTGGCGCAGCAACCACAAGTGTATAGGCCCTTGAACCGGTATGGGGTGCCCCAGTGCCGGTAGAACTACCCGTAGCAGTAATGGTAAAGTTAAATGTACCTCCGGCTGTAGGTGTACCTGATACCGTTCCTAAGCTGCTTAATGTTAAACCAGCTGGTAACGCACCTGCAGTTATAGTATAGCTATAAGGTGCGATTCCGCCACTAGCGGAAACGGCTTGATTATAGGGTACTGCAACTGCAGCGTTTGGCAATATTGAAGGAGCAATCAATGTAGTCGGTGCAGTAACGGTTATCGAATAAGCCTTTGTACCAGAATATGGACCGCCGCCAGCAGCATCAGTGGCCGTTATGGTAAAATTAAAAATTCCCGTAGCAGTAGGTAAACCACTCAATGCCCCCACACTATTCAGTATTAGCCCTGTTGGTAAAGCTCCTGCAGTTACGGCATAAGTATAGGGCGCCGTTCCTCCCGAAGCCGCTAGCGTTTGACTGTAGGCTGTAGCTACCTGTGCACCTGGTAGGGTTGCTGGTGTAATAGCAATTGTAGGTGCCCCAACTGTTAATGTATATGCCTGGGAGCCTGAATATGGTGCGCCGGTACCTGTAGAGGAATCTGTTGCAGTAACCGTAAAATTAAATGTACCGGCTGCTGTTGGCGTACCGCTTAATATACCTGTTACGCTTAACGTTAAGCCTGCCGGTAAAGCTCCGGAAGTTACAGCATAGCTGTAAGGCATTGTTCCACCAGAAGCGATTAGCGTTTCACTGTAAGCTGCAGCCACTGAAGCAACTGGTAGGCTTGTCGGTGTAATCGCAATTGTAGCTGCCCCAACCGTTAACGTATATCCCCTCGGTGACGATGAAAAAGGGCCTGTTCCAGTTGAAGAATCTGTTGCAGTAACCGCAAAGTTAAATACTCCTCCTGCTGTTGGTGTACCGCTTAGTATACCCGCACTGCTTAGCGTTAAGCCGGCAGGCAAAGCTCCTGCCGTGATTGCATAAGTATAAGGCGATGTTCCTCCGCCGGCCGGATTTAAACTCCGGCTATAAACTACTCCAACATTTGCGTTTGCAAGGCTAGTAGCAGGCAAGGTAATAGTTGGTGCAGTAACAGTTATAGAATAAGCCCTTGCACCTGTATGAGGTGACCCTGTGCCGGTAGAGCTACCCGTGGCGGTAATGGTAAAGTTAAATGTACCTCCGGCTGTAGGTGTACCTGATACCGTTCCAGTGCTGCTTAATGTCAAACCAGCTGGTAAAGCACCTGCAGTTATAGCATACGTATAAGGTACGGTTCCACCACTGGCAGAAACTGTCTGACTGTAGGCGGTGGCAACTGCAGCGTTTGGCAATGTTGAAGGGGCAATCAATATAGTTGGCTGTACAACAACCAAAGTATATCCCCTGGTGCCAAAATACGGCCCGCTAACGTCACTATCAGTCCCCTTTATCGTAAAATTAAAAGTTCCAGCAGCTGTTGGTGTGCCAGTTAAATCACCCGTTGTTGTATTGAGAGACAAACCCGCAGGTAATATACCGGCAGATACAGCAAATGTATAAGGTGCAGTACCACCACTTCCGCTAAAGGTTTGGCTATTATAGGCAACGCCTACTGTAGCACCTGGTATAGTTGCCGGATTAACAACTATTGTCGGTACAACAGTATTTACTGTTACCGCAACCGTAAAAGGACTACCAGGGCAGCTGTTAAGGGTTGGTGTTACAGTATAAGTTACCACACCATTACCTGTTAATGTTTGGGCAATGGATGTTCCTGAACTGGCACTTTGTCCAGTAACTGTCCCGCTGGTCAATGCAGCGGTCCATGCAAATGTCGCCCCTGTCGGAACAGAGGTTAAAGCTATGGCTGTAGCCTGTCCGCTATTTATAGTTTGTGAAGACGGGGTTGCCGTACCTGTAGGTAATGGATTTACCGTAATGGCTACGGTGATTGGCGCGCCTGGGCAGCCGTTCAGGGTTGGCGTTACGGTATAGTTAACCGTACCATTACCAGAAAGTGTTTGGGCAATACTGGTACCCGAACCCGCCGAAGCACCGATAACTGTACCACTTGCGGTAGCTACAGTCCATGCAAAAGAAGCACCTGTGGGATTGGAAGTAAGTGCTATATTGGTGGCGCTACTGCTGCAGATCGTTGCAGAAGCCGGAGTAGCTGTTGCCACAGGCAAAGCTTTCACCGTTAAGGTGGCCGCATTCGAAGTAGCCGCAGGAGCAGTACCCCCCGAGGCCACACAACGGTATTGATATCCATTTAGGGTAGATGTAGCGCCTGTAACGGTCAGTGTTGCAGTAGTTACACCAGAATACGGGGCACCATTGCTTAAAGGGTTGAAATTGCCACCGCCATCTGTACTCACCTGCCATTGATAACCTGTGGCATTGGAGGCCACAACCGAGAAGGTAGTCGAACTCCCTGCACAAATACTGCTGTTAGAAGGAGAAGTCGTAACACTTGGTGCCGGAGTAGTGGTTTGAAGGGTAAAATTATCGATTGCAAAATAATCCAGGTGATAGCTCAATGTAATTTCCAGCTCATCAATGTCAATATTGGTGTTATTTGCACCTCCCGCAGTAGCAAGATCAATAAGCTCAAAACCATTGCCCGGCGATGCAAAACCGATACTGGTTCCGGTAACGTTTTTCACGATAGTGAACTTTGTAATGCCTGCCAGTTTTCCATTGATGGTTGCGTATCCTGGCAGACCATCTCTGGTAACGTTGGGATTTGTTGAAGGATCGCCGGACAAATATAGCCAGAAACTGTTTAATTTAAAGCTACCAGTTGTAATCTTGAGGGTACCGGTCTGCCCGTATGGGTTTACCACCGGAGGTCCATTTGAAGGTGCAGGATCGAAAACGTGAATAAATCTATTCGAACCATTGTAACCAAGACCAAGGTTCGGGCCTCCATAGACAAAAAAAGTATACGGCGAACTCAGGTTAAAGGTTTTGCCACCGGCAGTAAAGCTTTGTGCGCCGATAGTAGCACTTTCAAATGTTTCAGTAGTTTGCCCCTTAGCAAAGAATAACGCAAACAGGAAAAGTAAACAGAGTAGAGCTTTTTTCATAGAATAGGGATATGAGTTAATTTAGAAGCTATAATATCTATTGATATTAATAATACTAAACGATTAGCTTGCAAAATAAGGAAGACAATGCGTACTAGCTAACCGGTTATATAAGTGTCAATATTCAATAGATAAAAACTTTTATTAAATATGCGAAATAAACTTATTCTTTAAGAATATTTTTATTAATAAATTTAACATACCTCAAACACCCTCAGCGTATTACAACAATCTCAAAGGTATACATTCACTGCTTTGGCTACTGCCTCAATAGGTTGCCCTGCTACGCTGCGATCCGTGTATCCTTAGAACAATTTTACGCATCTTTTTAAGGCAGAAATGGCTTTCAACGAAAGGTTTGTTAATTAAATAATGGAATCAGGAATAAATTACTGGTTTTAAAGTTTTAAGCGCTGATTTTGTCTTAACAGCATGGATTCTAATTTTTTAAAATCGATGTTCTGTACAGCCACCTGATCATCAATCGCGATTGAGGCAGCTGTAGCAGCAGACTCCCCCAGGATCATAAATACAGGCTCCATTCTAACTGAACCGTAAGCAATGTGCGAGCTCGACAGACATACCGGAACCAGAAGATTGCTACATTCTGCTGCCTTTGGCGTGATCGAAGCATAAGCGATACCATAAGGCTTGGGAGCCTTTACCCCAATATCGCCTTCATTCTGTACAAAGCCGCGGTCGGTAACATACCGCTGGGTATTGTGTGAATCCAGCGCATACGATCCCATACCAATTGATTGGGGTACTTCCTTAATCCCCAGTACCTCATTTTCCGTCATTACATAACTACCAACCATCCTGCGCGCTTCCCTGATGTACAACTGCCTGGGCCAGTTGCCATTTTCCTTAAATTCATCTTTGGCCAAACCCCAGGTATTTAAGCGCTGCTGTAATGCAGCAGGAATTCTGGGATCTGTACACATAAAATAGAAAAGGCCTTTCTGATAGTTCTCGTGTTCTTTAATAATTTTTTTCCGTTCCTGATATGAAGCTTCGGGATAATCGTAATTCATCCCGATATAGTCTGTACTAAACGGGCCATGGTTATTGGTATCGGTTTTCCGGTTTGGAACCGGGTCAAACTTATCGAACAGCTCATTCCAGCCTTGCTGAAAAACCCGGGCAAGCAGTTCGTAGTCGGATGCATTGTAACGGTCAGGTTTCGGAAAAGCAATACGGTTGTCCGGATTGTCGGTGAGGCACATCCTGAAACAATAAGCCTGAAGTTTAGCGTCCCCTTCTCCTTTTACTCCGGGAGCGTTCCCTGAAATACCGGGCAGCAATCCGCTGGTTTTGTCACCCGGTATCTTATAAGGATCGATATCTTTTTTAAAATGGTGACCATGCTGAAAAACACCGGTCTGTACACCATTCCATTTTTCGCCGTATACACTGTTTGCTTCCCTTCCGATATGGTAGCTTACTTTTGAGGCGGCCATCAGGTCGCCTTCGTAAGTAGCATCTATAAACATCTTACCACTGAAGATTTTACCACTAAGTGTTTTTATAGAAATGATCCTGCCATTTTTCATCACAACCCCATCTTTCCGTTCCAGCCATTCATTGCGGTAGACAGTTATTTTGTTCTCCCGAACAAAATCTTCCATGATTTTTTCCGCAACATGAGGTTCAAAGATCCACATGGTACGGTCATTTCCATCTATTGCAGGCGTACCCTGCCCTTTATTTCCGTATTCTTCTTTTTTTTGCCAAAGCCAGGCATTTTGTTTTTGATAATGCAGGAAAACACGGTGGTAAAAATTGCGGGCAAGGCCGCCTATAACCTCCTTATTACCGGTATCAGTGAAACCGAGCCCTCCGGAGGATAAACCTCCGAGATGCACATCTGGAGAAACAATAACAACCTTTTTACCCAGTTGTACCGCCCTAACTCCAGCTATAATCCCCGAAGAAGTTCCTCCGTAAATAACGATATCCGCCTCGGGGATTTTATCATCATGTGCGTTACCCCTCAAAGCGATCAGTAAAATAAAGCTTAGTAAAACTATTCGGCAATAAGAAGTATCAATCATAATATATACAAAGTTCTATAGCGCAGCGAACTGCAAATTTTATTTAATTACATCAAGCCAGGCATTCGCCATTAACTGGGCGCCGGCAAGACTAGGATGTACGCCATCTCCTGTCCAATGTTTACCCGGTGCCCTTTTTTCCGCATCATCAAAAACCTTCTGAAGGGGAATCCATACGGCATTAAATTCTTTAGCGATTTCCTGTGCCGCTAACCGGTATTCGTTAAACTCAGGGTACCAGGTATCATCAACAGCTTTAACCTTGTTTACAGCAAAAGGCTCCGCTATAATCAATTTTATACCTGGTAGCTTTTGTCTGGTCCTATCGAGCAGCTTTCTAAAGTCATCCTGATAAACTTTTGAGGTGCCGTCGTATTTTCCGTTGTGCTTATGCCAATAGTCGTTAACACCGATTAAAATACTCAATACGGTTGGCTTTAACGCTAAACATTCGTTATCCCAACGTTCAGCGAGTTGGTAAACTTTATTACCGCTGATCCCCCGGTTGTAGATCGTCAGGTTTTTATCCGCATATTTATTCAACAGTTCACATGCCGCTAAAAAGGCATAGCCTCTACCTAAAGCCGATGCGTCATTTGCATTATTATTATCCCTGCTTCGTCCGGCATCGGTAATAGAATCTCCCTGAAATAAAATAACATCATTTTCAGACAAAGTAATCTTCGCCTTTTTCTCGTTCGGGGCTGCTGATAACAATGACGGACTAACTAAAGTTAATAATCCACCAACAGATGCGGTTTTAAGAAAATTCCGTCGCTCGTTTTTTGTTGTGATATCCATATAAGAAATATTGTTTTTTTCTTTTAAAGTTATTCATTTATTCGGCCCGACATCTATGAAGGCTAAAATTTTATATTATTTTCCTTTCAATTGAGCAAGCCTTGCATAAATTTCAATCATTGCCGCCTGGTCGATCAGGGATTTCTTTTTACCTAACATTCCTTTTTCGTCCCGTTCGTCCCTCCACACCCGCTCGGCATCTTTAATAAAAAAATCAATCCAGTTGTTATTGTGATCAACAGCATACAAAGCCTGATACCCCCTTAACATTACCGCGTTAAACCAATAATGCCCAGGTAAACGATTGTTTTTGTAAAAATGGGCCTTGGCGACAGTAGCCAACCTTTGTGCCTTTAAAAGGTAACCGTGTTCAGCCGTGATGGAATACAACAGTACACTGGCCTGCAACATGGAGCCGGCATTATACGTATAAAATGCCTTGTCTATTTTCCCCGAAGGTATTTTTATCGCGTCGTAGAACAAGCCTTCCGGGGATTCCAGTTTGCGGTAGGTCCAGTTGTAAATATCCAGCGCCGCCGTTAAATATTGCCGGTCTTTAGTTGCCTTGTACAACTCAAGCGCTACTAAAATGCCAGGTCCGTTTGAGCAGGTATTCTTTGTGGTCAGGTCTCCTTCTTTCCAATATAAACCACCACCGGCCACTGTATCCAAACCCTTCATCATAAATTGATAAATCATTTTAGACACATCCAGGTATTTCGGCATTTTTGTCCGTTTATAAGCATCCAGGTAGGCAATAGCAATCCATTGGTTATCATCGTAGAACCGACCGCTTAACCGCTCGGCCGTTACGTAATCCTGATAAGCTGGCGGCAGCTTTGCATTGTAATACTGGTCTATTGCTTTCACAACCGGCGCCATATAGTTTTTACCGGGATCCAGTGTTTCCTGCTCATTCGCAGCCTGGATTAAGGCACATAGCGGCCATAACCAGGAATATTTATTTTCCTTTCCCACACTATCGGTAGTCTCAAAATATAAACCTGTTTTTTTATCTTTCAAATAAAGGCCTATATTCCTATCCAACATTTTAATACGTTCCCTGTAAGGGATAGTTTGGGCTTGCAGGTTTAAGGTGATGAACATAGCCATTAAAATCCCCCAGCAAGCACTGTAATATATTTTCATCATTAAGTCAGTAAATGAGGTTTTTCCTTATAAGTTTTCCATAAAAATTCGCCGAAGATGGTATTTGCCCAGGCAAACCAGGACCTGCTGAATTTTGAAGGATCATCCATGCTGAACGACTCATGCATAAATCCGGTACCGGCATGGCTTTTTTGCAACATTTGAATACAGGACCTGATCTCCGCGTCATTTGTACTGGTAAGCCCCTGTATCACGAGCGCAATTGGCCATATTTTGTGAATACCTGTATGCGGACTACCTATTCCTTTCGCAACTTTGCCCTGAAAATAAAAAGGGTTTTCGGCCGAAAGGACCAACTTACGTGTATTGAGGTATACGGGATCATTAGGCTTTACAGCACCAAGATAAGGCAGCGCTAACAAACTCGGCACATTCGCATCATCCATCAGGTTAAAACTACCGTAACCGTTCACTTCAAAAGCATATACCTTACCGAATTGAGGATGGGTTACCACGGCATATTTTTGCAGCGCGGCATTCACTTCGGCTGCCAGCGCAGTGCATTCTGCCGCCAAGACAGTATCCTTTAATACCACTTGTAAAATTTCTGCAGCTTGTTTAAGACTAACAACAGCGAAGAAATTTGAGGGAACGAGAAAGTTATAAATCGTGGCGTCATCACTCGGGCGGAATGCCGAGCAGATTAATCCAACTGGTTTTACAGGATATCCGTACCCGCTTAATGGGGTTGTATCTGTAGCATACATGGTTTCGCGTTGAAAACGATACGGCCCTTGCCCGTTCTTTCTTTGCTGCTCTTTAAAGGTTTTAACAATTAAAGCAATGGCAGCCTTCCAGTTCGCATCAAAAGGAGAAGTATCACCGGTCAGCTTCCAATATTGATAACCCAGCCGAATGGGATAACATAGGGAATCGATCTCCCACTTGCGTTCGTGGATACCGGGCTTCATATCTGTATGGTCTGTTTTCCACTCTCCTACCTTATTGGGATCTCCGTAAAAGGCATTTGCATAAGGATCTTTAAGGATACATTTTACCTGGTGATTGATTACACCGGCAATAAGGTCATGCAATTTTTTATCTGTTTTTACCAATGGCAGATATGGCGTTACCTGGGCTGTACTATCGCGTAACCACATGGCATCGATGTCGCCTGTAATCACATAAGTATCTGGCCTGCCATTCGTTTCTGTATAAGTTACCGTGGTATCTAAAGTATTGGGAAAACAGTTTTCAAACAGCCAGCCCAGCTCTTTGTTCTTTACATTCTTCTGGAATTCGACTATCGCACTTTCAACAGCGTTACTTTGAAAGTTTCTTTTTGATGCGGCAACCCTAACCACAGGAAATTCGGGTGCAGCAGCAAATGATACTTTCTCTGCCATTAACCCCGCAGCCAAAAGGCCTGTGTGCTGTAAAAAAATTCTTCTTTTCATATCATGTTATAATTTTATTGAAGCAAGGCAAAAACACTCCACAGTACGGGTGCCTGCCCATGCATATCTCCGGTAATTCTTTTTCTGTCCAGGTAATACTGCCTGCTGTTTTCTTTATTGGTGCCCTGACAAACTTCCCTTACATCGCCGTTCGCCTCTATGTATTTTGTAAGGGCTATCCATCCTTTCCGGGCTACCGTTGCATACTCTTTTGCATCTAACCAGCCGTTTTTCACGCCTGTGATCATCGCAAAGGTAAACATCCCGGTCCCGGAGGTTTCCGGCCAGGACCCCGGATCATCCAGCAGTTGCAGCCACATTCCCTCCTTTGTCTGATATTGCTTCAAACTTTGCATCATGGTTTGGTAGGCTTTTAAAATTCTGGGACGGTCTTTATTGTCTTTTGGTAAAGAGCTTAACAACTCGGTCATTCCCGCAGCCATCCATCCGTTGCCCCTTCCCCAGAAAAAGGGCACATCTGCCGCATGAAAAAATAAGCCGTTCGGCCGCTGGATCGCATCCAGGTAAACAACCATTTCGGCTGCGGCCCTGTCAATGTATTTCCTATCACCCGTAGCCCTATATGCCTGCGCCTGGATATTGGTGATCATATACATATCATCAATCCACATCCTGGTTTGCCAGGTCAACCCTTTATCCAGCAAAACCTGGTATTCTGGTTTGGCATTTTTGGGCATCGTCCATTGCTGATCGGCAAACCACTTACCCATATCCATATAAACAGGATTCTTAGTTTGCATAAACAGTTCCAGGGGCAATGAACCAAATATATTAGGATCCACGTGATCGGGTCTCGGCTGCAGGCTTTTCTTTTCAAACAACAAAGGCCTGAACCTTAAGTCCAGCTTGTTTAGCAGGTCTTTATTTTTAGTGACGGCCGCAAATTTTAATGCGCCATACCAGGTACATACCTCTGAATAGGTGATAGAACCCGGAGGGCCGGGCATACCAAAATTGGTATGTGGTGTTTCAATAAAATGCCATGCCAGCAGGTTACCGATCTCTTTCGGACTGCTACCCTTCGGCCAGTTTTGGAATTCCTTTATCTGGGCCTTTGCAGTGCAAAAACTTAACACTGCAAACAGTATTAGATATCTCTTCATATTAAAAGCGCTTAGCGGTTAAAGTTTAATTAATCTGGCCACATATCCCCCACCCGAAGCCAGCTTGATACGTATTGGCGTACCCCGGTTAACTTTAAGTGTTTCCATTTTAAAATCCCTGGCATTTTTGTTGGCATTTATTCCATCTTTCCAGACCTGCATTTCATATTCCCCTTCCGGTAAAAAAGAAAGTGAAAGTTCAAACTCCCTTTCCGTCCAGTCTGTCATTGATCCAATATACCAGTCGCCATTTGCCGCCTGCCTGGCCATTGTTACATATTCACCCACCTTTCCGTTCAATGCCACTGTTTGTGCCCATACTGCCGGAACGGCTTTAAGGAACTCCATCGATTGAGGTTCTTTAAGATAATGTGTTGGAATATCGCATAACATCTGTAACGGGCTCTCATAAATCACATACATGGCCATCTGGTTACATCGGGTACCAAGGGTCATCGGTTCGGAGGGAGCTGCCGCCCATTCCTTTTTATGAACATTGCGCATCCCTCCGGGTGTAAAATCCATTGGCCCCGCCGCCATCCGTGTAAAGGGAAGTGTAGCCGTATGAGCTGGCGTTATAGATCCGGCAAACTTGCTGATCTCGTTACCTAATACCCCTTCGGAGGTCATGATGTTCGGATAAGTGCGCAACCAGCCTGTAGGTTTATAAGCACCATGAAAGTCTACCAATAGTTTTCTCTTTGCGGCCGCGAGCGCAACTTTCTCATAATAGTTTACCATTTCCTGGTCATCGCGCTGCATGAAATCTACTTTGATCCCCTTGATGCCCCATTTCTGAAACTGGTCCAGCGCCATATCCAACTGTTTGTCCAGCACCAGCCAGCTCGACCATAACAACAGGTCTACGTTTTTACTTTTTGCATAAGCCGCAAGCTCTGCCACATCAATTCCCGGCGCCTGTTTCATCAGGTCGCGGGTATCGCACCAACCCTCATCCAGCAGAACATACTCAATTCCGTATTTTGAAGCGACATCGATGTAATATTTATAGGTATCATTATTGATCCCTGCTTTAAAATCTACTTCATAAATATTGTTATAATGCCACCAGTCCCACTGCACTTTACCTGGTTTCACCCAGCTAAAATCACCGGCCGATGGCCTGCCCAGCAGATAAGGCATTTGATTTACCAGAATGTCTTTGTCTTCCCTTGCCACCATGATCACCCTCCAGGGGAAGTTCTGTTCCCCATTTGCTTTGGCCAGGTAATCTTCCCGTTCCTTCACCTGTTCATCACGATCACTGGTAACGGCTTTTACTTTTGGATAAGCAGGAAATACACCACGTACACCTCCTTTTCCTGTTCCTCTTAACCACATCCCCGCGTAATTAAACAGGTCTGATTCGGTAAGCAGCAGCTTCAGCTCCCCAACCTGGAACAAGGCAGGTAAACTGGCCAGTTTCTTGTCGTCCAGCTGATCCAGGGTATAGTTTTTATATTCACGTTCATTGTGCGAAAAGAACTGTTCTTCCTGCGGGTACCATGCCTTTCCTGAACCTTTGAAGTTAAACTGTGCCGTTTCAGATCTTACTAAAAAATCCTCTTTCAGTTTACTCAGCCATCTCCAGGATACGCCATTGTCAAAAGCTTTCCATTCCAGGGCAAGGCCGTTGTTAAAATCAAGACGCAGCAGGTTATACACATCCGCTACATCCTTGCTCTTTTGCCAAACTACCGGATGCAATACTTCATTGTGCTTGGTCCTACTGGTTTTTGCGACTTTCCATTTGCTTTTACCATCTACATTTAATGCGATGGCGGAAGGCGAAATGAGTTCTTTCTGATCTACTTTTACCGTATAATACACACTATCGGATACTGAAAGTGTAACCTCAATTTTATGGTCGGGCGAATAGAGCAGGTGTTTTTGTTGCGCCTGTATGCTTGTAGCATACAAGAAAAGCAATGACAGAATAAATAGTCTGATAAATTTCATATGTGGAATAGCTTCTTATTTTCTAATTTGAACGTTGTTGGTATAAATTGTATCGGTCATTTTTATTTGCGGTAAGGTAGTTGCAGACCCTGCCATTCCCGGCATCACAATGTTTTCAAACCTCAGGTTTGAAACAGCCGTTGATGCGCTCAGGCCTTTGATCTTTCCTGGCGATTTCCCCTCGTCCCTGACCAGCACATTTTTAACAAGGATATCGGTAATTGGCCCGCTTCCTTTTTTATCACCATTCTGCATAAAGAAGATAGCCCAGGTACGATGGTCATCGTTCTGGTAGGATAAGCGTTCGATGTCTATCCCATCAAACAATACATTTTTTACGGAGGCTGTTCCCCATTTATGGTGAATGCCAATTCCCACCGCAGCATCGTAAACGACACAATCTTTAAACACGATATTCCGCTGGTCCTGCATCACCCCCTGCCCGATTTTATAACCGTAGCAATAAGTCCAGGAAATACAGTCTTCAAATACCACCCCGTCCTGAACCATCGGTTTTCCGGGCCAATTGCGGCACAAATCTGTATTCTGCGTCCAGGTCTTTGTAGAAAAAGGATCGTCCAGCGCAATACCAATGGCATGCTTTACGAGTACATTTTGCGACTCGATGACATCAATACCATCATTTTCGCCCATATCAAAACGGTTGAACAGTTTAAAGTTTTGGAACACCACATTTTTAGACCGGGTAGGAATGACCGCCCAGGCCCCCGATTCCCTGATTACCGGACCGTTAAATTCAAACCTTTCGGTATGCATAATAGCCAGGATATGAGCGCCAAGGTTGTTTTTCTCGGTTGAATACTTTCCGTTCCCGTCTAATGTTCCCCTTCCGTAGATCTTGATATCGTGTGCGCCGCTGTCTGTAGCAATCCACCAGGTGATGTTTCTGTTTTGTGAAGCCTTGCGGGCGCTGATTTTAAAATCCTTCTCCTGTCCGCTAAACAATAAAACAGCTCCGCCTTCCAGGTAAAGGTTCATGTTACTTTTCAATTTTAAGTTCCTTACCGGGTACACCCCTGCCGGAACATAGACAATACCTTTACCGCCTTTATAAGCTGCGGCATCGTCGATCGCTTTTTGAACAGCCTCGGTTGCCAGTTCTGTATGCGAACTAACCGCAGCATAGGGCTGCCTGCTAATGTTAAAAACCCCCTTTCCGGAAGGAGAAGGCTTATTCGTTTCTTCCGCATCAACGGCGATAACCAATTCCCTGAACTTATTGATCTTAATGATCAGGTATTCGTCTTTGTGGAGCATAAACCGAAGTGTATTACCGGTCTGTATGCCTGCGATAGATAATTTTTTAGGGCTAATGTTGTAAGCCGATACATTATTCCCGTTTTTCAGACTGATGGTAAATTCTGCTTTCCCCTTGCTCATGGAAAGTTGGGCGTAATCGTACTTATCGTTATAGCCAACAACAGGTATGGTCACTCCGTTTACACTCAATTCAAAAAAAGAAGACGCTTTATAAATTGAAGGCAATGGGTAGCTGAAGATTTTCGCTGTACCTGGAGGTACAGCGAGGATTTGAAAAGAGGTGATCACGGTAATCAACACCGTAAATATCCCTCTGGATATATTAAAATTCATCATACGTTTTTTTAGTACCACCCGTCATTTTGAGGGTAAGGCGTTCCGGTTGTTACTGCGTTGATCTGAGAAAGTGGGATTGGTCTTAAGACGTGAAAATCCTGGATGTTTTTCTTCGCTTCGTAATCGTCATAAGCCTTTACCCTTTCTACCAGTTTACCGGTCCTTACCAGGTCAAACCACCTTGTATTTTCGGCGCATAGCTCACGTGTCCGTTCGTCAAGAATAAAATCAATATTCACTGCTGCCGCTGTAATTTCCATCTGTGCTTGTTTACCCGCTGTAGCAGCCCTCCTCCGCACCTCATTAATATAACCCACGGCTACATCTGGTTGTTGCAGTTTAAATGCCGCTTCTGCAGCGATCAGATAGGTCTCTGCTAAACGAAAAACAATAATCGGACGATGTGAATTTTCATTGGGGACCAGACGATTGGGGTCCAGATACTTGGTCATTGTTGGGAATATCCTGTTGTCGGTATAGTTTTCTGGTGTAAATACGTAGTACTTTTTGGCCCTGATTTCGTCAATACCCATATTATAGCCTGGATAAACCATTGCGGTATCGCCAACATTAACTTTAGGAAGATTTACATTGTAAGTTGTTCCGTTTACTTTTACGGCGTAAGTTCCCGTACCTGTCTGGTTGAGTGCTTTAGTTGCTTTCCATACCGACTGGAACGTTTTGTAATAACGGCTATCGTTAACTTTATCCGCAAATGCGGTCTCATACACCCATTTTGTTGCCCTGAACCAGGCAAAAGACCTTCCGTCATTTAAGTTACGTTCGCCCAGGTATGCATCATACGGAGCAACATACAAATGGTTCCAGGTATGGCTACCACCAAAAGTCAGATCGCGGGAATATTGGACATTAAACAATACTTCCTGTTTACTTTCGTTTCCTGGTTTAAACACATCGGCAAAATCGGGCATTAAACCGATAGCTAATGCCCCTTTCTGATCAATCAGACCTTTTGCCATGTCAAACGCATCTTTAAAATCAGATTGTACAACCGCACTGGAATATCCTCTGGTTAAGTAAACCTTGGCCAACAGGTGTTTCGCCGCTGCCACAGAAGCGCGTCCGTTTTGTAAAGCATTTAATTGCGGACTAGGTGAAAGATCGGTAATACAGGTTTTAAGATCTGAGATAATGAAATTGTATACATCGACCTTACTATCTCTGCTGGCAGAAGTTTTAGGGCTATTGGAAAAGTTCTTATTTAAAGTTACGTCCCCAAACAGTTGCACCAAAGTAAAGTAGTAAAAAGCCCTTAAAAACTTTGCTTCAGCAATCTTCTGCATTTTCACAGCTTCGGTAACACCAGTTAAGTTTGCGCCAAAATCAACAAGACCGTTACAGGTATTGATCCATTTATAGCAGTTATCCCAAATGATAGCGGAAAATTCATTTCCCGAATTAAAAGAAGTGTTATAATTCGCCACATTGGTGGTACGGTTTCCGTTGGCGATCCTAAATTCATCCGTGCCGATCGTAGTAAAAGCTTCTAACCCTTCCTCAGGCCCATATATGGTACGTAAACCACCATAGGCAGCGTTAAGCCCACTTTCAATCCCCTGTGAAGTAGCAAAGAAATCTTCGGTTAACTTAGAATGGTTTTCTTCGATCAGTTCCTTTTTGCAACCAGTAAGCGTTGCTAGTGTGATAAACAGGAGCGAGAGCGTGTATATTGTCTTTTTCATGGCTAATCTTTATTAAAATGAAATATTAAGACCGAACAGCATTGACCAAAGTGCAGGTGTGACCTCTTCTATTTTAGAATTGGTTTCTGGATCCAGTCCTTTCGCATCCCTCATATAAGGAGAGAAAAAGGTAAATGGATTAGATGCGGTTGTATAAACCCTGGCCGACCTGGCACCTATAGATTTCAATACTTTTGCAGGTAATGTATAACCCAATGTGACCGTTCTTATTTTTAAATACGATGCATCAAACAGATCCAATGTTGATTTATACATCGGGTTTTGCAGGGTTGAATTTGGCTTAGGCCAGTAATTAACCGGGTTATCCGGTGTCCAGTAATCCACATCCAGGTTATTATAGCCCGCCTGAAAAGTATTTGACCAACCACCGTGGATGCCCGATTTTAATTTACCTCCGTACTTAAAGTAGGTCACAAAAGAGAAGTCGAAGTTCTTGTAAACGAAACGATTTGTCATCCCTCCTTCTAGTTTTGGTTGTCTGGCACCTAAAATTTCACGGTCGTCAGCGGTGATTTTATTATCCCCGTTTATATCTGCCACTTTTACCGTACCCACCAACGAGTTTGAACCGGTTAAATAGGCGGTCTCATTTGCTGCCAGACCATATTTAACGGCGAGCGCAATATCTTCAGGCGTATTTTGCCATAAACCTACCCGCTTGTAATCGAAAATCACCCCGTTTGGAGAACCCACAAACCAGGAGTTGGCCAAATCCATTGTTACCCCTGAAGCCAGTTTTGTGATTTTATTTCTATTAAAGAATACATTAAGGTCTGTGGTCCATTTAAAGCTGTTTTGATCCGCTCCTTCGAAATTAACAGTACTCAGGTTAAACTCCATACCGCTATTTTCGGTATTTCCGATATTGTTCCTGATTTTGTTGTAACCAGATGTTCTTGGCAAAGTCTGATACAGTAAGATATCACTGGTTTTCTGCTGATAATACTCCACTGAACCTGTGATCCTGTTGTTTAGTAACCCATAATCCAAACCAAAGTTTAGTGTACTGGTATATTCCCAGCCAAGGGTAACATTTGCGGGTGCATCCGGGTTCGGATAAGTGCCCTGCACATTGGTGCCACCATAATTATAGTAGATACCGGTTAAACCACCAATTGTTTCATAAGCACCAATGGCCTGGTTACCGATCCTTCCATAACTACCACGCAGTTTAAATGTTGAGATCGTTTTATTGTTTTCCAGGAACTTTTCGTTTTTAATGTTCCAGCCCACTGCTGCCGAGGGAAAGGAATGCCATTTATTACCAGCCGCAAGTCTGGAAGATCCATCGGCACGTAAAGTTGCAGTTAAAAGGTATTTGTTTTTATAGGTATAATTTAAGCGGCCCATATAAGATAATATCGAAGCCTTCATAAAATCACCTGTACTTGTTACGCTGGAAGCGTACCTCGGATTGTAATACTGAATGTAATCGGCAAGTACATCCCGGTAGCTCACATCGTTCACTTCTGTACGTGTTTTTTGCAGACTGAATAATCCTGTAAAATTCAAAGCATGATCTTCAGCAATTGTTTTATCATAGGTAAGAATATTTTCTACGGTGTAATTATAGCCCGTAGCAGTTCTATTGTAACCGTAGTTTGGGGTTCCCAGTTGCTTAGTTGTATTACTGCCGTAAAATTTCCCCTGTGTTTCTGGGCTAAGCTCTATACCAGTATTTAATTTGTATTTAAAACCATGAGTAAGATCGGCCTCCAGATAAGCAGTGGTGAAGGTATTTAGACGCTTCACATCATCCAAAATGTTACCAGGTGTAAAATCAGAAAGTGGGTTCCAGACATTCATGTTACTTCCCGGCAGAAAAGTAGAGAGGGTACCGTCAGGAAGGTAAGGGGTAGAAAAAGGACTGGCCTGTAAAAACTGGCTTACCGGATTAAGGTTCAAACCTTTTGTAAGGTTATAACTATTTAAAGAACTGAGTCCTACCTTAATAAATTTTCCCAATTTATGATCTATGCTCAGTTTAACGCTATAACGGTCCATCCCCTGCCCCGGATAAATGCCACCAGCAGTATAATAGCCTACAGATACATCGTATTGCGTGGTCTCTGTACCTCCCGAAACACCGATCTGGTGATTGCTTAACAATGCGGTCTTATACAACAGGTCCTGCCAGTTGGTATTGGTGCCTGCTTTGTACAGATTGTATTCCGTTTTATCCGAAAAAATTGTTTTTGTGGGTTCGTCTGATGTTAACGAAGGATCGTTAATTCCTGTATAAGTATTGGGAGCAGAACCATTGATCCTTGCCCATTTCCTGAACAACAGGAATTCTTCCGCATCCATTACATCATAATCACCTAAGGTTTTATTAAAGCCCGCGTAACCGCTATAATTCACTACGGGTTTACCGTCTTTACCCCTTCTTGTACTGATCAGGATCACGCCGTTCGCCCCCCTTGATCCGTAAATCGCTGTAGCGGAAGCATCTTTTAAGATAGTGGCCCCAACTACGTCATCCTGACTGATATCGTTCAGGTTTCCGTTAAAGGGTATCCCGTCTAAGATAATCAGGGGATCATTTAAAGCCCCTAAAGACCTTTCCCCTCTAATTCTAATGGCTGGAGGGGCTCCCGGGTGACTGTTACCGCCCGATTTCAGGACAGACATACCCGGCGCACTTCCTTGTAGTGCTGTTGCTATATTTCCTGATGGAATTTCCCTGATCCTTTTTTCATCTATCGATGATATGGCTCCCGTAAGATCTGATTTTTTACGCGTACCATAGCCCACAACAATCAGTTCGGCCAGCTCCTCTTCGCTCTGTTTTAACGAAATATTTATCGTAGACCGACCTTGCACGGCTACTTCCTGGGTTGCAAAACCTATATAAGAGATGATCAACACCGCATTTTCATTTGTTTTGATGGAAAAATTGCCATCGGAGCTTGTAGAGGTAGCCTGACTTGTTCCTTTAACCTTTATGCTGGCACCTGGTATACCCGCACCTTTATCGTCTGTAACCTTACCGGAAACAACAATTTCCTGTCGCAGTAATTCCTCCTCGGCGGTATAAGGCCGCAATACAATGATGTTCTTATTAATGGAATACGTAAAAGGCTGCCCCGAAAAGCATTGTTTTAATACCTCCATCAATGGCGCATTCGTTACCGAAAGACTTATCGCCTGTGCCTTTTTAATCAGCTCATCATTGTAATAAAAGTTGTAATTGGTTTGCTTATTTAAAGATTCGAAGACCTTATCAATCGAAGCATTTTTTACATTTAGCGTTACCCGCTGCGCAAAAGACGCAGCCTTGCCCTGAAATATAGTAACCAGCAAAAACAAACAGATAAATTTCATGGTCAGCAGAAATTTAAAACGCAGGGGATTACTAGCACCCCATACGGTTGTGTGAAATAATTTATACATTTGGTTAGTAAGTTTTAAGTACTTGTTGTGAAGAATAAGTTTGTAATCTTGCTAAAGGCTTTCCTAAGCCGTAAAAGATCCGGAGTGCTCAAGCTTCGGGTCTTTTTTTTAGCACATTGTGATCAGGTATAGTTTAATCCATAACGTAGATCCTCCTTCCCTTGATCTCAAAATGAACTGTGCCTGTCATTTCCATCGTTTTTAACACTTCGGTAACATCCTCAAACCTGGAGATGCTACCGCTATACCGGTGGGATGTAGTCGTATTTTTGTAAATAACTTCTACGTCGTACCATCTCGAAACTTTATTTAAAATGGAACGCATGTCTTCATGTGCAAACATAAAAGTGCCGTTTTTCCAGGCTACTACGGCCTTGGTAGACACTTCCTGTACAGAAATACGGTTATTGCTTTTATTTAATTCGGCCTGCTGTCCTGGCTTTAACAATGCCCGTGCATCTTTGGAAGATACCCTGACAGACCCTTCCAATAAGGTGGTTTGAATGCTATTTTCATTGTCGTATGCCATGATGTTAAAATGAGTACCCAGTACTTCGATCTCCTGTAAGGCCGTTTTTACTTTAAATGGCATATTTTTGTTTTTGGCCACTTCAAAATAAGCTTCACCGTTGAGGCTTACACGCCTTTCATTCCCCGTAAATGCTGTAGGGAACTCTATTGAAGACGCCGAGTTTAACCATACCTTAGTCCCATCTGGCAGAACAACTTCGTATTGTCCGCCCTTGGGTGTGCTAATGGTACTTAACTGGGGTTCCGCTCCAGTTTGGGCGATAACTGTAAAAACGACTTGCCCTTCCTTAGTTTTAAGTACCCTTACCCCTCCTTTTTCAACGATCTTTCCGGGTTCCACATGGTCAAGAACAATTTCATCCCCGGTAGCCATGGTTAATATAGCTTTGTTAGTACCAGGTTTAATTCTCTCGATTTTCGCCTGTTGTGTCCCGCCCAGAGGTTTTAATGGCGGTCTGAAAAACAGCCAGCCTAAAGCAGCTATCACCAAAATTACGGCAGCAGCGTATACAAAACGGTAAGGAGTGCTATTTAACCTGCGTACTTTTTTCGGAAAAATCTCTTGCCTGACATTCAAAAGTATTCTTTGTTTGACCAGGTCGGCCTCATCCAAACTTTCGGCCATCCATTCTATGTCCTGATCAGACTGAAGGTCGTAGGACTTCATGAGTTCCGCACGTTCCGTTTCGGTTAACGTTCCATCAAAATACTTTGCGATCAACGCATTCATCCTGTCGTTCTTCATGGTTTATATCTGGGCTTATAATAGGAGGTACCACAACGGCAGGACTTACCCTTAGTGGAAATTAAAAAAAATAAAAAATTACTTTAACGATTTAGCAATTTGCCTAAAAAAAGAGCAGAAAGCCAGCGTCTTTCATAGAAACGCGTAAAGCTTTGATCGCTTTTGTTAAATGGGCCTCGACAGTTTTCTCGGAGATATTCATCTCCCGGGCTATTTCAGGATTATTTAATCCTGTTACCCTGCTATAGTTAAAAACCATTCTGCATTTTTCCGGTAGCTGTTCAACAACACCTCTGAAATATTCCTCCAGGAAACGTGCTTCGATCATTTCATCATCCAGGATATACTCCTCTGACTTACAGTTTTCCATCTCAATTTCCCTCCTACGCTGCTCCCGTTGCTTGTATTTAAACACCGAAAATTTAACTGCTATAGCAAAATAATTAGAAAGTGAATGAATTTTAAGGGTGCCCCTTCGGTTCCAGACGCTGATGAAAACATCCTGAACGATCCCCTCTGCTACCTGCTTATTTTTGGTATGACTGTATGCCAGCGCAAGTAGCCTAAACCAATAATGCTCGTAAATCTCGGTAAATGCAGATTCACTTCCCAATGTTAAAGCGGCAATGAGCTCATTTTCACGATGATCATCCATTTTAAAAACTGGCCTGGACATACTTGGTTTATTTTGTAAACGAATATATAGATAATGTTTAAAAAAACAGTAAACAAATTCAGTAAGCGCCATTTCGTTACAAAATCAATGCTGTTTAAAAAAACGACGATATCAAATATAAAAGAAAATAATTATTGTTGCTAAATCATTTTAGTATAACTATGTTTGAATATACTTTTCCAAAAAATTAAAATTTAACCGAATTAAAATCTAACCAAATTAAACAAAGCCATGCAAGAGAAAGCTGCCTTTACCGACAAGAAATTCCTGGTCACCCTTGTATTTGTCACTTCACTATTTATGTTCTGGGGAATCGCCATTACCATGGCCGATGTACTGAACAAACATTTTCAACACACCATGAGCCTTTCCAAATCACAGTCGGCTTTTGTACAATTCGCCGTTTTTGGCGCTTACGCTGTAATGGGAATACCTGCGGGATTGTTTATGAAACGTTTTGGTTATAAAAAGGGGGTACTTTTAGGCCTGTCGTTATTTGCCATAGGCGCTTTTCTGTTTGTACCTGCGGCCAATATTTCGTCATTTGCTTTTTTTGGCATTGCCTTGTTCATTGTAGGCTGTGGCTTATCCACATTGGAAACTGTAGCACATCCGTTTGTAGCCTCATTAGGCGACCAGCGGACCAGCGACCAGCGCATCAACTTCGCCCAGTCTTTTAATGCCGTAGGCGCCATGCTTGGCCCAGCAATCGGCAGTTACTTTTTATTACGCAACAATGTGGAGGGCAGCACAGACTTAACTTCCGTTAAGATTTTATATGCCGTAATTGGCCTGGTTATTTTGCTGGTAGCGGTATCGTTTTCTTTCGTTAAAGTTCCGCCCACAACAGATCCTCATGCGGTTTCAGCAGCAGATGAAGCTGCGATGAACATAGATGTAGCGCCTGATAAAAAACTTTTTGACCATAAGCATTTTGTATGGGCTGTTGCAGCACAGTTTTTTAATGTCGCCGCCCAGGCGGGCACATGGGCATTTTTCATCAATTACGCCCACGAAAAAATGGGCTTTAGTGATGCCGAAGCTGGAAATTATATGGTTTTATTTATGGGAATGATGCTTGCCGGACGCTTTATCGGAACATTTTTAATGCGGGTTATCGCTCCTAACAAATTACTGGCAGCCTTTGCTTTAGGCAATATCGTGATGTGCATCATTGTAGCACAAAGCTTTGGCCTGGTATCGTTCATTGCTTTGCTGATGATCAATTTCTTTTTCAGCATTATGTTCCCTACCATATTTAGTTTGGGCCTTAAAAACCTGGGCGCACGTACCCAACAGGCAGCTTCATTTTTATCAATGGGTGTTGTAGGCGGTGCTTTTTTTCCTTTCATCATGGGTGCGGTAGCTGACAAATCCGGAATTGCGAATGCCTATTATACCCCGATTATCTGCTATATTGTGATCTTTCTGTTCGCTTACAAATTTTATAAAGTAAAACATTAATACCCCACATGGCTAAACTCTCGATTAAGGATATCGCACAACAATGTAATACATCCATCACAACGGTTTCCTTTGTACTTAATGGCAGGGCCGATGAAAAAAGGATCAGCAGAGAGCTTAAAGAAAAGATCCTTAAAACTATTGAGGATACCGGCTATAAGCAAAATCAGTTTGCGCGGGGCATGAGAACAGGGAAAACGAATATCATCGGATTGATCATAGAAGATATTTCCAATGTATTTTTTTCTGCTGTGGCCAGGATTATTGAGGAAGACGCTTACAAAAGAGGTTATAAAATCATTTATTGTAGTACAGACGACAATACTGAAAAGACCAAAGAGCTGATTAAACTGTTTGTTGAACGAAACTTAGATGGCTATATCATCACTCCCCCAAAAGGACTTGAAGATGAAATTCAATTGCTGATCAACAATAAAATACCGGTCGTCTTATTCGACCGGTATTTTCCTGGTTTAGAAACAGATTATGTGGTTGTAGATAACTTCAATGCTTCAAAAAAAGCGGTACAGCACCTGTTTGATTCCGGTTTTGAAAACATTGCTTTGGTGACCACCTCATCCGATCAGACCCAAATGCTGGAACGGCTTAGCGGTTATGAAAAAACCATTGTTAAAAACGGGAAAAAGCCTAAAGTGTTAAAAATCCCCTTTGATCATTCCGCGGAACAAAATATCAAAGCAATAAGTACCTATTTAAAAAAGAACAAGGAACTGGATGCCATTTTCTTTTCTACCAATTATCTTGCGTTCAAAGGACTTGAGGCCATCGCTGAGCTTAAATTAAAAATCCCCGATGATATTGCTGTTGTGGCTTTTGACGACCAGGACTTCTTCAGGATCTATAATCCGTCTATTACGGCCATTGCGCAACCGGTGAAAGATATCTCGCTTAAACTCATTGATATCCTGTTGCAGAAGATGGAGTCTGATGAAAAACCAGTAGAAAAAGTAATCCTTTCTACAAATCTAATTGTACGTAATTCTTCAGTTAAAAAGTAAGTATATCGCTTCCTTAAAACTAAAATATTCCCGCTGGCAAGGCGGGAATATTTTTTATGTTAAGATTTTTTAACCTTAAAAGGGATCTTACTTTAACAAGTTCGCACGTTTCAGTTCATCCAGGGCTTCAAACAACATTAAGCCACTCAATTGGACAGAACTGTCGCTCACCCTACTGTCAGGTTTGCTTGTCCAATCTGCTCCGAATGTATTTTCCGGTGCCCTTGTCGCTTTAGTATACAAACTCTGTCCATTGTTTTTTAGGTAGTTTACATAAAGTTCCCGGGTGTAATCATCCAATACACCCCTCAGTACCATCTGTGCCATGTATCTGATAAAAATGCCTTTAAACAAGCCCCCATCGCCGGTATTTTCTCCTTTTAACACACCTTTAGGAGAAAACTTAACTTGGTCATTCATCACATAATTCACATTCCGGACCGCATCGTTCAGGTAAACCTGCTCGCTGGTAATTTTGTACAGTTCTAAGCCGGCACCTACCCATGTCCCCTGGTTATAGGTATAGATATTCTCTTCTTTGGTATTGCCGTATGCATCCCACACCACTCCTCTTGAAGATTCTACCACATAAGTTTTAAGCCAGGTATAGATCTTTTTGGCCCATACCAGATCGTCCGGATTGTTATCCAACTGGTACAGCTTAGCCGCGATAATTACCGCAGGAGCATTCGAACATGCATTTTTGGAATCCTTGGATCCAGATGCCCAGGCAATGCCACCATTCTTCACATCACTCCAGCCCACTTTTATCCAGGTCCAGTATTGCCTCGCCATTGTTTTATACTTTTCATCTTTCGTTGCATCATAGGCACGCAGGCATGCCAGGGCCCACCACTCCATATCGTCATAAAAAGTATTCCAGTAAGTATTGCCATTTTTAACATAACAGCCGGCAAGTAGGTTATCCATTTTGGTTAGGTACTTCGCATCTTTTGTACGGTTATAGGCATCAACCAGAATATCCAGTGCATGGGCATTCCACCAGTAATTAAAGCCGGTATGTCCATCGTTGTTCTGGTTATAATAATTCTGTGTAACAGAATAAAACTGTGCATCCAATGCAACTTGAGATTGTTCGGCAGCCTTTGCCCAGTCTACCACTACCACCGGGATTACTTCCGGTGGTACAACCCCTATTTCCTCTTTTTTGCAGGAGAATAAGCAGAGCGCTATGCTCATCGCGCCCAATATTTTATATGCTGAAATGATTGATCTCATCTGTTTTATTATTTATAAGTGATTACATGTGTATAATCGGCAGAAGACTGCATTTTAAACACGACTTCAGTATTGGCCGATTCCAGCTGGAATTTATAAGAAAAATCGTACTGGCTGTTATTTACCTCTTTAAGCAAGAAATAAGTTGGATCCTGATTGACTACCGGTCTTACATTATCTTGTTTACTGCTACCCCAATTTTTTGTTACCGATACACCTGCGGCATCCTTTTCAACCACCCTGAATTTATAGCGTTCATCTTTACCCCACGATTCCGTTTTCCAGGCATTGTTAAAAGTTGCCTTCCATACACCTGCGGCATCATAAACCAGGTTCGCTTTTATGGCATTATATCCTGAAAACCATAATCCTACAGATACAATCTCAGTTACAACCGCTGAGGCATAATTAAAATCGAGGTTAATGCGGTATACTGTTTTAGTTGTTGCCGGACTATTCGCAGATGCAGCTTCGGTAATTAAGTTACCATTTAACACAAAAGTCAAAGGTGTTCCCGTAGTTTTATCTACCATTTTATAAGTACCCGCATTTAGGGACGTGTAAATTTCAAAGACCCCGTCACTCAATTTTTTAAACTTTAATGCTTTGGTTAAGTCCTCCCCTGCCTCCGTTGCTGTTCCCATAATGTAGACATCAACCGGATTATCGGCAAGGCCTGCAGGCCTTTTAAGTTCCAGAATGCCTGCCTGGGAAACGGCTGATACTACGCCTGTATTGGCAACCACCCGCCATTTCACTTTACCTGATGCCAGTTCATTTATACCAGCTGCTTTAGCTATTCTATTTACAACTCTATGGTTAATGGACAATTTGTTATCTGCGCCTCCCCTGGTAGAAGACTCCTTATAAACCGGATTAGAAAAATCGCCGGTCTCTTTGTCAAACTCAACCTCATAAAATGAAGGGGTATTGTTACCAACCTTTGCGGCAGTCCATTCGAAATTAACCGCCGCATTAAGGAGTGGATTAAGATTAATTACCGTATTATTCGCTGGCGCATTCAATATTGCTGCATCAATTGTGGTATTAATGCTATCGGTTTTGTCTTTTTTACAACCCGACAAAACAATAAGGCACAGCAGGCCCATGGCACAGCTATTTTTAAATATTTTCTTCATGTTAATATCTTATAAACAGGTTACCATCCTGGGTTTGGTACCAGGTTTTTATTTTTGTTCAGTTCATCTGGTAAAATATTCCAGAGGTAATTCCTTGGTAAGAATACCCTTGTTTCAAACACCGTACGTTTGGTGAATGCAGCGGTAGTGGTTGCGTTAACATCCATGCCATAAAATGGTCCACCGTCGGTTTGCTCCGCAATCTTCCATCTCCTTACGTCAAAATAACGATGGCACTCAAATGCAAGTTCAACCCTTCTCTCTCTGCGAATCGCTGTTCTCCATGCATTTTGATCTGCTGGTTCAGGCACAAAGCCTGCACCTGCCCCGTATTGAGGAATACCTGCCCTTTCCCTAATCAGGTTGATATACTTCTTAATGTCAGCATTTCCGGGATTGTATTCATTTAAAGCCTCGGCATAGTTCAAATAGATCTCGCCCAAGCGAAATATGACTTCCGCACGATCTGCAATACTCTCATTGCTTCCCATTCTGGAATTAGGGTGCACTTGTTTTCTTACGCAATATCCTGTACGCGACCAGTTACGACCATTGTACTGACCGCTATTGCCACCGCTATACAGCTGAACGGTAATCGGCGCCGGGCCTGTTGCACCATTATTATTGCTATAATTATTAATCCATTTACTTAGGTTAAAGGTAATTGCGCTATAAAAACGAGGCTCCCGACCTACATACATGTTGGATGTTCCCGCAGCGTACTGTGCTGTAGCGGTATTGGTAAAACCGATTTCGGTATATTGCGAATTCGGATCATCTGTGGGTAGACCATTTGCCATAAAATAAGCATCTACAGCCGTCTGTGTGGGACCCCATGACGACCATCCTCCTAAAACATATGGATTTCCGTTCTGATCATAAGATCTTAATTTATCATTGGTGTAGCGGCTTAATATCACTTCAGAATTCCAGGCCTTTATAAAAATACCTTTTAACGATTCATATACTTTCAAAGTACCCGCTTGATCAGTTTCCTTATATAAACTGTACTCCCCCATATCAATGAGTTCCTTTGCTGCATCTGCTGCCTTCTTCCATTTGTTAACATCAAAACCCTGGTTAATCAGCACCGTACCATCAGGATTTTTAAAATTTGCATAAGTAGTATTTCCATTAAACAAGGGGCTTGCGGCATACAACAATGTCCTGGATTTAATAGCTAAAACCATTCCGCGTTTCATACGTCCAAAATCGGTGGTATTACCCCTGCCAGGAGGCAAATCAGGCATCGCTTTATCCAACTCAGCAACAATATAATTTACACATTCGTCGTAACTACTTCTAGGAAGACTAAAAGTACTGATGTCTGCATCAGGCGCAACCACCGTTTCAGGAAGTATAATAAAAGGACCATATTGGGCTAGTATACATGAGTAAAAATAGGCACGTAATACCCTTGCTTCGGCAATGTATTGTGCAATCAGTTCTGCTTGGATTTCCGGATTTTCGGGAAGCCGCTGCATAAAATACGATGCACGGCGGATCCCCTGATAATAATGAACCCAGAAATTAAATTGGGTGCGGTTTTTATCCCAATTACCGGTATTCATAGCAAAGGTGGGATAATCATTATAGGTCACGTCAATTTCGTCAGAAAGGCCTTCCCATGGACTGCTGTCACCATTCCATTCTGCATTAGATCTGATGTAATCGTATACCCCGGCGAGGTATTTTTCAGACTCTGATCTTTTCTTAAAAACGTCATCAATTGTTTGCCTGTCATCAGGTACCTGATCGAGGAATTTTTTACAACCGCTTAACGAACTTATAACTGCGATAACCAATACAGTTTTAAAAAATATGTTTCTTTTCATGTCAAAAATTGTTAAGGTTAAAAAGTAGCACTAAGACCCAAACTAAACGTCCTGATGTTAGGATACCTGGTGCCGCTACCACCCCCCATCTCAGGGTCCCACGATTTAAAAGGACTGATAGTAAATAAATTATATCCTATAAAATACAGCCTTAGTTTTTGCAGGGCAGCAAACTTGATGGTTTCTTTCTTAAAAGTATAGCCAAAATCCAATGTCTTTAATCTCAAGAAACGGCCGTTCATTAGAAAATGGCTACTGGACGCATAATTCTGATTGATATCTGAGCCATAGGTAAGCCTCGGATAAAATGCATTCTGGTTTGGATTTTCCGGGGTCCACCTGTCCAGGATATTTGAATACAGACTTCCTTTGGCATCACCATTTCTAAATGGCATAAAATCGCCTGAAAAATAGAAATCAACAGATGCTGCACCTTGGAAAAATGCCCCCAAAGAGAAGCCCTTATACCCTAATGTAGTTCCAAAACCATATAATATTTGAGGAACCTGGTCTTTTCCGATGAACGTTTGATCATCTACATTAATTACCCCATCACTGTTTAAATCCTTGAATTTCAAATCACCGGCCTGGACAATACCTGCGGTCCTGGGTACAGAAGGATCGTCAATCTCTGCCTGGGTATAAAAACCTTGAGCTATATAACCTGTCCTGGTATAAACCGACTGCCCTCTTGATTCCTGCCATGGATAAGCAGGAATAGGAGTATCATCTTCTATTACTTTATTTTTATTATAAGTAAAAGTTCCCTGGAAAGAAACGGCTACTTCTCCAAACCTCTTATCGTAATTTCCGGTAAAGTCTATGCCTTTTGCTTCTGTAATGCCCAAATTCCCCTGTAAATTTTTCCTGATCCCCAAAAAGCTTGGTACCACTCCACGGGTTTTGAATATATTTTCGCGCTTACGTGTAAATACATCGATCTGCAAGCCCAAACTATTGTTTAGCGTTTTAAGTTCCAGGCCAAGGTTTAAATCCTTCTCTGTTTCCCAGGTTGCATCCACCGCATAGTCAGCAATGTCAATTCCTTGTACAGCATTGATACTGGCCCTGTTTTCCCCGAAAACATAAGGATTACCCGTGTTTTCTACAGTCCCTATGTAAGAGAACCTCCGGCCACCGATACTACTGCTACCAACAATACCATAGGATCCTCTTAATTTTAGTAATTGAAAAATATTAGATGCGTTCCCATAAAAAGATTCATTAGATACCACCCATCCTAAGGCATAAGAGGGGAAAAATCCGTAACGTTTTGATGGCGCAAAGTTTTCCGCACCGTTGTAACCAAAGGTAAGTTCGGCTAGGTAACGGTCTTTATAAGAATACGTAAACCTGCCCACGCCGCCTAAACTTCTATATGGAATCGATCCGATCAGATCCCCGGCCGTTGCACTAACCCTATCACTCTGGTTGTATAAAAGCATACCACCAACTCTATGGTCGCCAAAAGTTTCGTTATATTTAATGGCACCCTCTAAGTAAAATTGCCTGCTGCCACCATTGCTCCTGCCGAAAGACAAGTAATCCTGTCCCTGCCCGATAGTTGTGTAAACCAATTCGCCGTTCTCATCTCTTTTTGTAGCAAAATAAGTTGTTGGTGTTTTAGTACGGTTCAGTGAATTGGAATTTGTAGCATCAAAAGAATAAAGCACATGAGCTGACAATCCTTTTAAAATACCACTCATATCCTGGTTTACACGAATATCGGACATAATCTGATTCTCGTAAGTAGTTGAATAGCCCCTATTCGTCAGTAAACCGTAGGAACTATTTAAGCCTCCTCCTGTTGATAAAAATGGTTCTTTGTTGCCAGGATACATCACCGGGTAAAGTACAGGGTAAGTTCTCAATGAATTAGCAAATATTTCACCAGTGGCAGTACCCGGATAATTACCATTAGAAATCCAGCCTTTAATGCCTAAATCTATAGTGGTCGATTTAGTAGCCTTTAAAGTTAGCGCAGAGCTAAAATTTACCCTTGAAAACTTAATAGCAGAATTGTATTGCTGCAATGCGTCTGTTTTAAATAACCCTGTTTCATCGTAATATCCTGCAGACACATAAAATGAAGACTTTTCACCGCCTCCCCGAATACTCAGGTTAGCTTTCTTGTTCTTTCCGAAATCGTTAAATATTTCGTCAAACCAGTTCACGTTTGGATACAGATAGGGATCTTCACCACTTAATGTTTTACTGATCTGTTCCTGTGTATATCTCGGCACCCCGCCCCTGGTTAACCTTGCTTCATTTGCCATTTGCATATAGGTGACCCCATCAGCAGTTTCCGGAACCCTGGTAAAATTGGTCAATCCCTGATAATAATCCAGGTTAATTTCTGTTCTTCCTGCCTTACCTCTTTTGGTATTGACAATGATTACCCCATTTGCGCCCCTTACCCCATAAACAGAAGTAGAAGAAGCATCTTTTAAAATGGAGAAACTTTCAATGTCGTTCGGATCTATATTACTAAAAGAACGTTCAACACCATCCACCAAAATCAAAGGCGCATTATTTCCAAGGGAGATTACACCCCTGATCCAAAGATCGGCACCGTCCCTTCCCGGTTCGCCGCTTCTTTGTACACCTACGAGTCCGGATACCCTACCGGCCAGTACTGTAGAAATATTGGCTACTGGTTGCTTAAGATCATCTACATTTAAAGTAGATTGTGCGCCAAGCGTTTCTATCTTTCTTTGTTTTTGCCCGTAAGCGACAACCACAACATCGTCCAGTTTATTGTCGGCAGGCTTCAGATTAATCTGTATATTTTTTCTTCCCTGAACAGGAATTTCCTGGGTTTCATATCCGATATATGAAAATATAAGTATTCCATCTTCGGGAACTTTCATTGTAAAATCTCCTTCAGGTGAGGTAGCAACGGTGACTATCGTTCCTTTCAGCTTTACAGAAACACCAGGTATGGGTTTATTATTCTCATCTAAAACCCTACCTGTAACTGTAATGTCGGCAGGTTTTGGCGCTTGATTCTGAGGGCTCGTTTTCTTGCTCACCACCACGGTATTGTGGTTAATTATGTAGGTAAAAGGCTGGTTCTTAAAACATTTTTCCAGAACACTTAAAAAAGGTTCATTCACAGCGGATAAGGTAACGGGATTAGCCTTCCTGATCATGTCGTTTTCATAATAAAAGTTATACTTGCTTTGCTCACGAAGCAACTTAAATACCTTTTCAATATCGGCATTTTTAACCTTTAGATTGATGGTTTGTGCATAGGTTGAAGCATTAACCTGAATAATTGTCGTAAGCAGTATGATGATCGTGGATTTCATTCGGAGAAGAAATATTGATCCCATACGACATGATGCCCACCATGGTAGGTCGTTAAAAATTTTGTACATTTGGTTAGTAAGTGAAATTAAAACTTTTTAAACGGTTTGGTTCTCTTGCGAGGCTTCAAAAGAGCCTCAAATGATCCGGGGCGCTGCAACGCTTCCGGGTCTTTTTTTTGCAACTTTGTGTAAAGTTTAAGGCATAACGATAATCCTCCTTCCTTCAACTTTAAATTGAATGGTCCCGGTAAGTTGCATCGTTTTCAAAACTTCCGTTACGTCCTCAAACTTTGAAATATTACCACTGTATTTTTTCCCTTTCAAGTCGCCCCGGTATTCTAGTACAATATCATACCATCGGGAAATTTTGTTCATGATAGAAAAAACATCTTCGTGTTCAAATACAAAAAGCCCATTTTTCCAGGCTATGGACTCCTGTAAATCAACACCTTTACGCACAAAAATTACAGAGGACCCTGCATCGCTGACTGCCTGTTGCCCAGGTACGAGGAATGCGTTTGATGCGCCTTTGTTTACCCTCACACTCCCCTCCAGCAATGTGGTTTTTGTAAGGGCTTCGTCGTTATAGGCATTTACATTAAAATGCGTTCCCAAAACAGTAATTTCCTGTTGTTCGGCTTTCACTTTAAACGGCTTCTTTTTATCCTTGGCCACTTCAAAATAAGCTTCTCCACTTAATTCAACATTCCGTTCATCCGCAGCAAAAGTAACAGGAAAGCGAAGTTTAGATGCCGCATTTAACCAAACCTTCGTTCCATCAGGCAGCATAACTTCATATTGTCCTCCTTTAGGAGTAGTTATTGTATTGTATGCATCGGAATTTTTCGCATTTTTCTCAGCGAGATATACCAGTTTACCTTCGGCTGATTTCTGAATTTTAACACCAAACTGATTAATTCCATCAAGAGGGGTTGCGGCATCCAATGCAACGGTAGAACCATCAGCAAGGGTAAGTGTCGCTTTATTGCTTCCCGGCACTATTTTGCCCGAATTAACCTGACTTGCCTTATCTTTATCTGACACGGGAGAATAACTGTAAAAATAAAAAGTAGTGGCTAATGTAATCAGACCAATCATGGCCGCAGCTACCTGATAATAAAAAACCTTGGTCTTCTTTTTTCCTGGCAGCCTTTTTTTGATCAGGGCGATATCCGCCATAAGTTTCTGATCGGAAAGATCAAAAGAGGAAGTATCCCAGTTCAAATACCAGCTTTCTACAAGCGAACGTTCCTCTTCAGTACAATAGCCATTTTTATACCGCTCTAATAAATCTTTTATATCTGGTTTATGCATATGCGCAAAAGACATTTTTGTCTTTATTTAACACATTGACGAATAACTTTGAGGTATGGAGTAGATAAAAATGAAAATATTTTCAAATCAAACGATTATCTACACTAAATCAATTTAGCATTTTGCTATAAAAAAAATAAAGTAAGCAGTTTACTCAGTTTAGGCCTTAAAACTTTCAATGCATTATTGATCTGTTTACGCACTGTAAGTTCTGAGATTTCAAGTGTTTCGGAGATTTCCTTATGACTGCGGTACTCGTTTCTGCTGAGGTTAAATACCTGTTTCATCTTTTCCGGCAACGCATCTATTTCTTTTTCAATTAGCAGGCCCAGCTCCTTTTGACGAATCGCATGATCTGTGATATTGGTTCCATTGTTAAAAAAACCTTCAAAAGAACTGATGTAACTACTTTGCAATTTATTATGGTTCACCAGATCTATTACACGGTTCCTGACAGCTCTGTACAGGTAGGCGGAAAGTTCCGTTTTCAAAACAATCTGATCGCGCTTGCTCCATAAAACAGTAAATAACTCATGGATCAAATCCCTTGCTTCTTCCCTATCCCTGATTCTTTTGTAAGCATGAACGTAAAGAAGGCCACTATAACGGTCATAAATTTCGGTATACGCCCGATGATCCCCATTGCATAACAAGGAGAACAATTCAGCATCTGTAAGAGATTGGTATCCCGACATATTTGGTTAATGATTGAACGAATATATTATAAATTTCACAAAACTGCAATCCTTCTTTTTATTCATTCTTTTTTTGGTTCTTATACAAATTTTAATGAAATTGCGTTTAGTCATAAAATCGTAATTCCTTATGAGTGAATAGATTTTAAAAATATTAACACTATCTTTGTATAAGCTTACAGAAAAACAATTAAACAAAACAAATATAGATCACAGACAAAAGTACCGGTAATAACTTATGAGGAGAAGAATTTTAGGAGGAGCGGGATTAGTTATAATCGCATTTGCCTTAACATTGATCAGCTGGAAACCCATTGAAAAGAAACCAGCACAATTTACATTTAAACCAACAGATTCTGTAGGTAACAACTGGCTCAAAATGTTCTACGATAGTGTAGGATTAGTGGGGACAGGACTTAGTTTCCCTCTTTTCGAAAAGGCGGCGACCGGGTTTTATAATTTGAGAAACGATGGCAAAGTAGCAACAGAGAAGTCTGTTTTATCTATCGCAGATTTTGATCAGAACAGCACCGAAAAAAGACTCTGGATTATAGACCTTGATAAAAAGGAATTGATCCTCAATACCTGGGTGGCACATGGAGAATTTAGTGGTGCAGATAAGGCCTCGCAGTTTTCAAATGCTGTACAGTCCCTTAAAAGTAGTATTGGGTTCTATATAACCGGAGAAAAGTATTACGGCAAACATGGTCTTTCCCTGCGGTTAGATGGCATGGATGAGGAATTCAATTCAAACGCACGAAAAAGGGCAATTGTAGTGCATGGCGCAGATTATGTTAGTCAGGGCACCATTAATGCCCTGGGAAGGTTGGGACGTAGCCAGGGTTGTCCTGCTGTTCCTCAAAACCAGGTTAAAACAGTAGTTAGCGCTATGGAAGGTAAAACGGTACTATTTATTAACAATACCGATCAGTTGTATACGTCAAAATACCTTAACAATACAGCTACCGAAGTTTTGGCAAGTAAATAACGGGCATAAGGTTACATTTTAGCGAGGTTTTTATATTTTGATGCTAAAGGTTTTCAATTTCTGTTATAGAAAGCCCGGTGATATCGGCAATATCTTCAATAGCAAAGCCTTTCTCTTTCATTTTAATGGCATCTTCAATTTTGGCTTTAGCAATCCCTTGAGTAATACCTTCAGCTTTAGCTTCCTTAGCTGCCTGTTTCCTGGCCCAATCCATACCAGCCTTCCAGTCAGATTTTGCTTTAATATCCGAATGGTATAATTCGCGTTCTTCTTTTGTTAGCTTGCTCACCTCTGCAATTTTAAACACTTTTTGAAATACCCTTTTGTCCAGGAACTTTGGAATCTTATCCAAACGGCTTAAATTCTTTAAAAGATAAAACCATTTATCCTTATCTGGTTCGCTTCCGAACAAATGTTTAAATCCAAAGTCAGTTAGGGGATCAATGTAACGGCTGGTTTTCTCTGTCATAAAATTAAATTAGTCACGGCGAATCTAAGACTAACTGAGCGATCGCTCCACAAAACAAAAAAGAAACTTTAAAATCACAAAACACTGTAAAACAACACAATAAAATCTATAATACCGCAATATATCGTCAAATTTCACAGTATTCTAAAAACTTCAATTTTAGGCTGTCCTATATTATTGTTCAATGAACTTCTTATATTTTTCAGCAGTCGTTTTACCGCCTGTTTTTTCAGCGGTCAGGAAATTGAAGTTCCATAAAAAAGAAAACGGGGCGCACAGCCGATTTGCGTATTGGTATTTAATTTCGCTATTTTTGATTAGAAACCAGACCTAAGCCAAATGAAAAAAATAGTTATTGTTGCAGCTTGCATAAGCGCATTCCTTTCCTGCAAACAAAAAAACACATCTGAAAATGGAAAAAACAATTCGCAGTTTGCAGCTATGTGTGAACAATACTATCAGGATGGATTAAAATTATCTCCCCTTAGTGCCACCTATATTGGAGATGAGCGCTATAATGATCTTTTACCAAACGATGGTACCCAGGCATTTATTCAGGAATATAAAGACTTTAACCAACGCTATTTGGATAGTTTATCCAAATATAACAAGGAAGAACTTAATGCAGATGAGCAGCTATCATTTGATTATCTAAAAGACCAGCTGGATATGAACCTGGAAGGTTTAAAATATCATTCAGAATACCTTCCTTTCAACCAAATGTATGCTTTACCCCTAACTATAGGCCAATTAGGATCAGGCACAGGGGCGCAACCATTTAAAACGGTAAAAAATTATGAAGATTGGTTAAAACGTGTTACCGCATTTTCAGTTTGGGCAGATACAGCCATTGCTAATTTCAAAAAGGGTGCTGCCGCTGGTATTGTACTACCAAAAACGTTGGTAGTTAAAATGATCCCTCAAATGCAGAGTATGGTTGTTGCAAGCCCTGAAAAAAGTTTATTCTATGGCCCTATAAACTTATTGCCTGCTAGTTTTTCGGCTGCCGATAAACAAAAATTAACAGAAGAATACCGCAATGCGATAACCACTGTAATTGTCCCTACGTACAAGAAACTTGGAGATTTTCTTCAGAATGAATACCTGCCAAAAGCCAGAACAACCTCGGGCTACTCGGCCATGCCGGGAGGATTGGAATGGTATACTTATTTGGTAAAACAACAAACTACCACGAATAAAACCCCGGAAGAAATTTATCAAACTGGCTTAAAGGAGGTGAACAGGATTAAAAACCAAATGGACAGCATAAAAAACCTGGTTGGTTTTAAAGGAGATCTAAAAGCATTTTTTGAGTACATGAAAACCGACAAAAAATTCATGCCTTACAAAACATCAAAAGAAGTTTTAGATGCTTTTGAAAATATCCATCAAAGGATGAAACCGAATTTGAAAAAGATGTTTGATGTAGAGCCTAAAACACCTTTCGAAATCCGCCAAACAGAGGCTTTCAGGGCCGCATCGGCCAGTGCCGAATACAGTCAAGGCTCTGCTGATGGAAAACGCCCAGGTATCTTTTATGTACCAATTCTGGATGCAAAAACATTCAATATTACATCAGGTATGGAATCACTGTTCTTACATGAAGCCATCCCCGGACACCACTATCAGATTTCTTTAACACAAGAAAACAAATCCCTTCCTAATTTTCGCCGTTTCGGCGGCCATAATGCCTACGTAGAAGGCTGGGCACTCTATTGCGAATCTTTAGGAAAAGAACTGGGACTATACCAGGATCCTTACCAGCATATGGGAGCCTTGGGCGATGAAATGCACCGGGCTATCCGCCTGGTGGTTGATGTTGCCATTCACACCAAAAATATGGGCCGGGAAGAGGCTATTAAATATATAACAGATAATGAAGCCATGAGCACAGAAGGGGCAACAGCAGAGATTGAACGTTATATGGGCATTCCAGCGCAGGCACTGGGTTATAAAACCGGAGCAATGAAAATAAGGGAATTAAGGGCGAGATACGAAAAAGAGCTTGGAGCGAAATTTAAATTGGCGGCATTTCATACCGCCGTTTTAAAAGATGGGTCGCTTCCCCTATCTGTTTTTGAATCTAAAATGAATACCTGGGCAGAAAACCAGAAGTAAAGAATAAGCTAAGATGTCCGGATCGATCCCGGCATCTTAGCTTTATAACTCCACCATTGCTTTGATCACTCCGTTCTTAGGGTCGAGCCAGCTTTTGAACTCATCTTTTACTGCTCCAAACGATACCCTATGGGTAATGTAAGTAGCAGGCCCGATCAGCCCAGCCTTCATCGAAGCGATGACATGTTCAAAATCTTCTCTGGTTGCGTTTCTGCTGCTCATCAGAGTGGCTTCACGCTTATGGAATTCGGGGTGACTAAAAGAAATGTTTTCTTTTTGCAAACCTATCAATACAAAACGGGCGCCATGTGCCATATATTGAAAAGCATTATTGATTGCTTTCAGGCTACCTGTCGCATCAATAACCACAGTAGGCATATCCCCTCCGGTAATTTCCCTTAATTGCTCAACGACATCGCCTGCCAGCGCATTTATAACATAAGGCACCTTTAGCTTATCCTTACAAAAGTTTAAACGCGTGTCATTGATATCAAGTGCGATCACCTTTGCACCAGCTATACGGGCAAACTCCATCGTACCAAGGCCAATCGGCCCTGCACCTATCACAAGCACAAATTCATCCTTCTGTATGCCTGCCCTACGCACGCCATGCGCCCCTATAGCCAAGGGTTCAACCAATGCAAGCTCATCAAAAGTTAAACCTTCGCCATGAACCAGCAAACGGGATGGTACAGAGAGATACTCCGCCATTCCACCATCTACATGAACGCCACATACTTTGATAGCTGTGCAACAATTGGGTTTGCCAGACCTACAGGCTATGCAAATACCGCAATTAAAATAAGGGATAAACGTAACGGCTTCGCCTTTTTCAAAACCAGGGGCACCATCAAAATCCATTAATTCGCCAGAAAGCTCATGTCCAAGTATCCTTGGATAACTAAAAAATGGTTGTGTTCCCTCAAAAGCGTGCAAGTCTGTGCCACAGATCCCAATCCGCTTTATTTTTATAATCGCATTTCCGGCACTTAAAACGGGCTGATCCGCTGTACTGTATTCAAATGTACCTGGTGTTGTACAAACTAATGTTTTCATTTTCACTAAATAAGAAATAGATTTTTATTGGATAAACTTTATACAAAGTGATACTGACTGTCAATTAATCCCTGATTTTTCATATCGGTCCAAAAACCCTCGGGTATTTGCTTAAGTGCCATCAGTACGTTTTTCTTTACTCTTTCTGCATTGGTTGTATTTAAAGCTATACTTTTTACTCCCGGGGCAGTTAGTCCAAATCCAACGCAGGCTTCTGCAGGTGTTACCCCATGATGGTCACAAAGCTCAAAAAAATCTTTACGCCATTTATAAAGTTCTTTATTTACTTCAGGATCCATGAGTTGATAATTATAATAATCAGATCCTATCAGGAACCCTGAATTAAAGACCGCGGAGTTTATAATTATAACACCATCCTGCCTTAGCTTCTCCATAAACAAAACCAAATCAGCGGGATGACTATGCAATGTCATGCTATTGGCGATCATTACCCAATCTAACTTTACATCGTCTGTTATCCGTTTAATAATCTTCCAGTCTTTGGAGCCCACTCCTACAGCCTTTACTTCACCCTTTTCTTTTAACTCGTTTAATGCACGATAAGCATCCAGTATCTTTTGATAGCGCTGTGATTGCTCCCCTTCATTTCCTGCTCCTGCCAGATACTCGTCAGGATCATGTACCGATACCATTTGGGCTTTATAATTTTTAAGCAATTGATTGCCTTGCTCATAACATGCTAAAATTTCATCATAACCTATCCTCTGTACCGCATCGTGTTTGAGGTTACGCCATATTCCAGGTTCAAAAGTAGGTTCCGGGGTCGTCAGCTCAGTTCTAAACCAACCAAGTTTATTGCTAATCATCACATCGGCAGGGTTAACATCCAGCATAGTTAAACACTGGCCTAAGGATTCCAATGCCAGTCCGGCGCCATATTTACCGGCACTATCAAAAAAAACAGGCTTTTCCGAATGACTCACGCATGCTTTGACAATATCACATTTCGTTTGAACAGAAAGCTCCACATATAAATTACCTAGCCCGCTGGTACCGAATACAACCTTTGGAAGGTTCAAATTTCTCATATTATCAGGTTTCTATTTAGTCAACAATTTAAGTATTCAAATAAAGGAAGGTTTTAGCGAAAAAGAAGAAATAAATTATCCGCCTATTAAGGAATATTAACATCATATCTAAATAATTGATATTTTTATGAATAACTATGAAACCACAACTGCTCAAAGTATCTTATGAAAATGATCATTCTTTCGGTATCCGAAAAGAAATGATGCCCAATATCAATAGCAGATGGCATTATCATGCTGAAATTGAATTGATCCATTTCCACAAAGGAATGGGGACCCAGTTTGTAGGCGATCATATTTCTCAGTTCGAACCAGGTGATATTGTATTGGTTGGCTGCAATTTGCCTCATTTCTGGAAGTATGATGAAGTATATTTTAATAATCAAACAAGTTCGAACCCCTATTCCACAGTTGTTCACTTCTTTGAAAATTTTATCGGCGACCGTTTTCTTCACCTACCGGAAACCAGAAATATTAAAATTTTACTGGAAAAGGCAAAAAGGGGAATCTTATTGAAGGGCAGCACAGCAAAGAAAATAGGAGACTTAATTGAAAACATTTATCAATCTGAAGGGATACATAAAATTTTAACACTGATTGCATGTCTCTCCGAATTTTCAAACTGCCAGGATATAACCCTATTATCATCTTTGGGCTTCAGGTATAATTTCACTGAATCAGACAATAAGAGGATAACCGATATCTATAATTACTCATTTAACCACTTTCAGGAAAAAGTGAAACTAACGGAGGTAGCTGAGATTGCGGGAATGATACCCAACTCATTTTGCAGATATTTTAAGCAGCATACAGGAAAAACTTACTCAGATTTTTTAATGGAAATAAGGATAGGCTATGCATGTAAACTGATTTTAGCAAATAAAACATCAATGAAACAAATATGCTTCGAAAGCGGATTTAATAATTTCTCGAGCTTCCACCAATATTTCAAAAGGATAACTGGTAAAACCCCGCTGAATTATCAGAAAGAATACAAGCATTCTTTTTAAGATTTGGGCTGCTGATGAAAAACTAAAGCGGTATTGTTATACTTTTGTGCCCAAAGAATTGATTATGGACTCGAACGAACTACGAATAGGGAATTACACATTAGATCACGGACACCCAGAGCAAATACCTTATGGCTCTGACATCGATTCGACCGGACTAATGGAGCCTATACGGCTATCTGAAGAATGGTTGATTAAATTTGGCTTTGAGAAATTTGATTTTGAATATGAGGAAGGTTTTGAAACCACCTATGTTCTGGAAAAGAAAAATGGGCATCAGTTTGTGCTAAATGAGGATTTACAGCCTATGGATGGTGAAATTGCAATGCTAGACTATAAGTTAGAGCATGTTCACCAACTTCAAAATCTCTTTTACTGCCTAACCAAAGAAGAACTGGTAATTAAATTATAGGAATTAAAAAGCAACTTTGCTTTATCAATAGCCAGCGCACCAGCCAATGGCTGGTGCGCGACAATAACAACATCTGCTTTTCTACTTATTTCTTGCTGTTACAGCTCTCTTAACTTTAGAAATGTCTTGGAAATCGCTACCATTTACCCATCCCCATCCCAAAGTTTTATCTTTGTTGAAATAGCGGTCATAGAAGTTTACACTAGTTATATCAACATAAGGGTAGTGATCAAAAATCGCTCCCTGACCAAACATTCTTGGATCTCCCTGCTTTTTTAATTCGGTGATCAGCTTGTTAGAGAGCCTACTTACATTGGCCTTATATTTAGCATTTGAGATCAGGTTGTTTAAACAGGCAGGATCTCTTTTTATATTGTAGAGTTCCTCTTTCTGACGCTTGCCAAAACTCCAAAGCCAGTAATTAAAATCGTCTGTCATCGTATATACGGTATTTAAACAAACTGATTTGGTGGGACTCCCGTCACAATTTAAGTAACCTGTTTCAGGATTTCCGACAGGCCAGCGTTCAATCTCGAAATTTTTTAAATAAAGCAAGCTGTCTTCAAAAATTCCACGTATGGGGTACCCGACATCATTTGGGCGACCGACATCGTGTCTTTCTTTACCTACCATTACATAATTTCGTTGGGGGTTTATTTTACCCTTACTTGTTGATGAAAAAATATCGGCAAAACTTTTGCCTGTTATAGGTTGCATTCCGGGATTTTCTTTTTTAAGACCGGCCAAATCAAAAAATGTGGGTGCAAAATCTATAAAACTGATAAAATCATCTATCGTACGTCCGGGATGCACAATTCCATCAGCCCACATCATTGCCAAAGGAAGATGGTTAGAATACTCATATTCTTGTCCTTTTGCCCTGGGAAATGGCATCCCATTATCTGAGGTTACAATAATTAACGTGTTGTTCAGTTCTCCTTTTTCTTCCAGGAGTTTAAGCATCTTGCCTAAATGTTTATCGAAGTATTCAATCTCAAAAGCATAATCTAATAGGTCCATTTTAACGGAATCTACTTTGGGCCAAAACGGATAAATGTCCTTATCCGGGATATCAGAAAGTTTTTTCTGTCCTTTATTTATTCCTGAATTAAATTCATAGCCTCTATGTGGCTCTAAGCCTCCATACCAAAAAAAGAAGGGTTCATCTTTTTGTTTAGAAAGGAACTGCTCAAAATTAGCTGCGTAATCGATATTGCTGATAAATTTAGTTGGCGGGGCAGTCCGTATTTGGTTATAGGCATTCACTAAAAGCTGACGTGCGGAGCCATCAATATTTTTTGCCACAACTGGAGCGCAGCCTTTACCTGTGAAGCCTACATCATAACCATTTTTTGCCAGTACTTCGGCAAAAGTCACAAACTTGGTTGGGAAGTTTGACCAATGGTTGCCTGCCTCCTCTAATTGCCATGAATTTCGTCCTGTCATGATGCAAGATCGTGATGGCGCACATTTAGCATTTGGCGTGTAAGCATTTTTAAACAGCAGGCCATTTTTTGCGATCCTATCAAAATTTGGCGTCTTTACCCAGGAACATCCGTATGCCCCCATATGGCTAAAGGTTACATCATCCATGATAGCAAATAAAATATTAGGACGCTTTTTTTGGGGCACCAGTTTTTTCTTGATGGTAAAAGCACAAAGAAGACCCGTTGTTACGCATAACAATATAAAGAATACCCTTTTCATATGAATTCTGTTTTATTCCGTTAATTTCTATGATTACAAATGATAAAAACCCTCAGCTTGTATATCTATACCACTTTTTTCATCTTTCAATCCGAATTGTATTTGAGGGGATGTACCTGCTGAAGTAAGATGATAGAGTTTTATCGGATGAACACCAGCTTTTAACTTAACCCTGCGGGTAATTTTAGTATCGGGTACATAATCAAAATCTTCATCAATTAACGAGATTTCATGTAGGCGCAGGTAGGCTTTACCTGTATTTTGAAGTGAAAACACATAATTACCATCTGCCGGTATTTTTATAAATCCTTCATAGCAGGTCATACCTGGTTTGCCGGCTGTCTCTTTTCCGTTAATCGTTTTACAGGTTCCGTTTGTATACGCTTTCATTTTCTTTTCGGAAACCACCCAGGGAAATTCTCCCGGATAGTATTTCCAGGAAAATCCGGGAAGTAATTTGGCAGAAACGTTACTTGCCGGTATAGCAACATGATCATAAGGTCTCGGTGCTTCTGTATCAACAGATCGTACCTGCAATACTTTAACTTTCATTTGTGCCTGTATACTTTGAAATCCAGGTAGCTTGGCCAGGTTTACGGCCTCTTTAGGATCTTTAACGACATTATAGATTTCGAAATCATCATCGGCAGATAGGATCTGATAACGTACCCCTACTAAATCGCCTATACGGACCATCTGCATTTGATCTCTTTTTTCACCTCTTCTACTTGCTTCAAATTCTTTGAAACCGGGGGTTTTACCACTTACATTATATTCCACATAAATCAAGCCCGTTTCTTGTTTTCCTTTACCGATTAAGCTGGGCATTAAAGAAACCCCGTTAGTTCGTGCCGGAGCTTGAATATGGGCTGCATCCGCAAATGTCGCCATCCAGTCCGATAGCATACTAGGGGTATTGATCACTGTTTTAGCTGCGATATGACCAGGCCAGGCTGCAATAGTCGGAACCCGTACCCCACCCTCCCAGCAATCCCTTTTTATACCATCAAAAGCGCCGTAGCTTGCAAAAAAGTTAGGAAGGGCTGGTACATATGAGGCAGGTAAATAAGATTCAATAGATGGGCCGTTATCTGACGTAAAAACGATCAGGGTATTGTTATCGATTTTCAGGTCAACCAATAATTGCCTAATATCGCCGACAGCATCATCAATCCTGCGTACAGATGTGGCATATCTTTTATAAGTTTCGGGCCATGCCACTTCTGGCGTAACGGGATTATTGTCATGATCATATGTAGCGTTAGCGTATTCAGGATACAGGTATGAATCTACTGTACCTGATGCTGTATTGATCATATGCCCTTTCTCCCCTAACCATTGTATGCCCCCTGTTAACCCGCCACCTTTAGGATAGGCCTGGGTGGGAAGCTCCAAAACAGCATGAGGCGTGTCATAGGCCAGGTACATAAAAAAGGGAATTTCAGCAGCATTACCTTTTTCATGGGCTATGATATACTTTTTTGCGGCAGCTGTCCATAAATCTGTTGTATAGCATTTACTCAAATCTGCTGATACTTCATTGTAATCACTCCATACCTGTTTTTTACCGCGATATATTCCCTCAAAAGGATAATGCTCATGTCCATCTGCATGTCGCATGTATCCATAGTAACTTTTAAACCCTCTTTTCAATGGGTGCGCAGGCCATTCTGTCCCTTCTCCTTTAGCTCCACCTTGCAATCCCCATTTGCCAATCGCCGCTGTACTGTATCCAGCTGTTGTTAATACGGTACCTAAAGTATGATTGTTCTCTAACGCTTTATCAAACTGGTTATCCCTCACATTTGCGTTTCCCTGGTTAACACCTGTTAGTAAAGATGCCCTTGACGGGGCGCAAACAGGTGCATTGGCATATTGATTAGTAAATATGGCCCCTTTACTTGCCATCATATCTAAATTAGGGGTTATCTGGTAAGGTTTGCTCCTATCTCCCGACTTTTGCCTTTGATTTTGGAAAAACACACCCAAGTCTCCATAACCTAGATCATCTGTCAGGATAAATATGATATTAGGCTTTTTTTGGGCTTGCACGGTTAATGCATTCAAAAAGCTTAATAAAATGACCGGAATAATAAGATATTGTTTGTTCATAGTATTTTATAATTTTTTATATGCCATTTAGCGTAATTAATATGGCATTCTACTTACTGTCCCGTCTTGTAATTAGGGTTTAACTGGGAAACAATAGGCGTATTTGTTCTTTTATCTATTTCCTTTAATAAGTTAAGCAGCTCCGCTGTCTTTTGTGGTAATTTATCGGCCAGATTATTTTTTTCACCAATGTCATCTTTTAAATTATACAACTGCAGGGAATTATCTTCAAAATAATGATGCAGTTTCCATTCTCCTTTTCGTACCACCTCACCTGGCCTTGTCCGGAAAATGGCATCGTTAGTTTGCTTGTTCCCTCCCTCCAGGTAAATTGGGAAATACCAATATAAAGGACGATCAACTAAAGCTGCATCTGTCTTTTGTGTGATTAGATATTTATATAAACTATTTCCATCAAACTTAACATCACTTTTTATTTTGGCCACGTCCATTAAAGTGGGATAAAAATCAAGGTTGGTTATAGGCAAATCTGAACGTGTTCCTTCTTTTATTTTATTTTTCCAGATCATGGCAGTAGGTACCCTGATCCCTCCCTCAAAATAACTACCCTTACCAGCTCTCAAAGGATGTTGATAGGTTATCGGATTTAGACCTCCATTATCTGAAGTAAAAATGATAAGGGTATTGTCTAAAACACCTTTTGTTTTTAAGGCAGTTAATAAACGGCCAATATTTCGGTCTTCGTTATTTACCATGGTCGCATAATCTTTATTGGCCTGTCCTTCCCAAGGGGCTTTATCATTAAATTTATACATCAGACTATCTACTTTTTGGATTGGACTATGTACGGCATAGGTAGCATAGTAAAGAAAAAAGGGCTTATCATCAGCTACTTTGTTAACAAAATCAACCGTTTTATCCATGATTAAATCGGTAAGGTATTTGTCATTGGGACCGCTTAAACTAATGTTTTTATAAGGGGGATAATAGCTGCCAGGGCCGCCCGCATGGGAACCACCTATATTCACATCAAAACCATAAGGAAGGGGATCTTCGCTTAAATGCCATTTTCCGGCCGCACAGGTGGTATAGCCACTTTCTTTTAGTGATTGCGCCAAGGTTTTAAAACGCCTGTCTAACGTTTGTATGTTTTTTGTTGGGATTAATTTACGGTCGGTACTTTTACCACGGTCGGAGTTCCCGACCGTGTAAATGCCATGGCGTGTTGTCCATTGCCCGCTCATTAAGCAAGCCCGACTTGGCGCACAATTAGAAGCACCTGCATAAGCATTGGTAAAAACCATTCCCTGTTCAGCTAAATTGTCCATTACCGGGGTTTCATAAAATTTCGATCCCATAAAACCGACATCACGCCAACCCATATCATCCACCAGGATAATTAAAATGTTCGGGCGTTTATTTTGCGCCATGCAAAAACCAAACACCAGATTTAAAACTAAAAAAAATGTTATTCTGAGGGTCATAATGGAGTTATTTTTAAAAGGCAATTTCTGTTTCAATAATTGTGGCCAAGTGCCGTTCACCCTTAAGAGGTAATCTGTGATATTAGTTCCTTCAGCAATGAAAGCCTTTAATGAATCCAAAAACCCCTCTGCTTGAATTCAGATAGGTAATCATCCTGGTAGCTAATATGCCTTAATCAAAAATAACTTTATTCAAAGTTTTACTATATCCAGATTTTAATGAATAACACCCGCATTTTACCCCATTCATTGATCCTTTGGCACTGCTAAAAATAAGGACATCACAAAACTGATAAAAATTATGGTTTTATTTAATCTCCGATGCAACAATAAAAACAACATCACGTGGAGGAACTGAAATAGTATATCCCTTTTTATAACCTCCAAGATCCTTTTGGTTCCAGATGTCCCGTACGTTTAACCGATCTTGCCCCATCCCTATTTCCGACCAGCTTATATTTATTACAGCAGGTGTTTTACCCTTATTGAACAACCCTATGGCCTTGTGGCCATCTTCCAGTTCCTTAACCATCACAAACGTATCTTCAGTTCTATTGATCACCACAGCAGGTTTTCCAAGTGGATCCTGATTAACAGCAATTACTTCTGTATTACAAAGTATATTCAGTGTAAATTCATTTAATTTAGAAAGATCCCCACTGTAAAATAACGGGGCAGAAAGAAGGCACCACAACGACATAAATGAATACTGTTCTGCCGGGCTTAATTTTGTCAATTCCGGAATCCTGTTGCCATCAGGATTCCCTACATAACCGATGAGGATGTAATCAAGATCATTCCAGGCGCCGGGTTTTGACCATTTACCAAAATTATCTGCGCTTTTTTTAGCAATATCATAAAATTTGCCTACTTGTCCGCCAAGGTCGCTACCTGTTCGCCAGGAATGCCCAGCTTCTGGCCCCCATTCCCAAACTTTCCTTCCGTACTGACATAAATTGAAAATGATATCACGTTCCTGACTTCGAAGTATCGCTCCCATATTAAAATAAGGTTGCTTCATGATCTGCTCAGGTGGAAGGTTAAGGTTCATAGCTTTAATTTCTTTTTCGATGTTGGAATAAGAGCAATAATCATACTTAAGGAAATCAAAACCCCAGTCAGCAAATTGCTTAGCATCCCTGTATTCATAACCAAAGCTACCCGTAAACCCTGCGCAAGTAGTTGTTCCCGGCGACGTATATATTCCTGCTTTCAGTCCCCTCTCGTGAATATAAGTGGTTAGACCTTTCATATTCGGGAAATAACTATTAGGTAAAATTGCGCCAGTGGAATCGCGAGCTGGCCCAACCCTTCCAGGATCTTTGCTTTCTTTCGCATTCATCCAGCAGTCATCAATATTCACGTACTGATATCCCGCATCTGCCATTCCTGAGCTTACCAATTGATCAGCAGCTTCCCGCATCATTTTATCGGTAATACGTTCGTAAAACGAATACCAATTATTCCATCCCATCGGAGGTGTGAGTGCTAATTTGTCTCCACTTACAATTTTTAATGAACGGGACGATTTACCATAGCTATTCTGCGCCTCTAACGCTACTGTAAATTCTCCTTTGCTGACCAATGCCCCTGTAATTATTCCAGTATTTTTATCCAAAAGAAGACCATTTGGTAAATCTTTTGCAGTAAAAATTATCGGTCTTTTCCCTGTTGTGGGAATGCGGTATAAAAACGGCGTACCTGGCCTGGCACCGTAAACTTTTGGCCCGTTTATCTTTGGAACGGCACCAGCTTTGGGTGTCCGGATAATTGCATATTCAGTAGCGGCACCAATGGCCACCGGGATTTTAGTCCCTTTAACATAAATAGTATCAGTCAGCTGCGGCATTGCCCCTGCTTGATTTACAGCACCTATCATTATTAAAAGAAAGATGAGCCCCATCCGTTTAGACTTCTTGTTATTTTTCATTCTGAAAGCTCTTTATGTAGAAGAATCCAATTAATTAACTATTTCATTTTTTAGCTGCCCTGTTCTTATATAATTGTTCCGGAAGGATACGCCTTTTGAATATTGCACCTGCCAGGGCAATTTACAGTCAGTAAATTCATTGTTTTGAACATTCACGTTCACCGCACCAGAAACTGAAATCCCATACACGGTATGTCCAGGTTCTCCTTCTATAATATTTCCCTTAATAACAATATTTTTGTGAATGCCCGACTGGGTAATGTCATTTGCTTTTACATTAATGGCTATGGCACTGGCTTCGCCCTGGACACCGTCGCCAAGCCCACAACGAATAAAACGGTTATTACTAATGATGACATCGGCCGAGCCTGGTCCTTCAAACCAGTCTCCTTCAGCTCCTATGTGTATCGCCGTACCTGTAGTTTCGCGAAAAACATTGTTTTCAATTAAAACACTTCTTGTTTTTACCAGTACCGCTCTTGCCAAATGGCTGCCTACATGCGAATTTACAAATTCCAATCTAGGCAATCTGCTTATGTTGATGAGGTAGTAGTTCTCTATATCCTCTGGCAAACTGCTGTTTAAATGCAGTTCCGATTTCCAAAGCTTCGGAAAGGCATCTACCTTCATCACCCGGTACCGATTGACGACCTTCAGTGTTTTCTTAAACACCAGTTCTACAGTATCTCCTAAATCCGGATAATCAAGCACCGCAGCATGGGTTGTATAGTCTTTATCCAGCTGAATGCTATATGCTGCAGGCCCGGTACGACTCGTAATGTTATGGTAAAATCCGTGTACGTTCGTGGCATCATCTCCCTGTCCTTCAAAAATACAACCGTCAAACCGGATTACGCCTTTACAAGCGGTAAAATGGGTGGCATCAGTATTGGTAGATTGGTATTTTCCTGCCCGGGGCACTACACGTAAACCTGTCATTAGAATATTCGTCGATCTATTTCCAACAATGCCCATTCCCGGCTGGGCGTGTATAGTAACCTTATCCAAAACCGTGTTTATGGCAGATTGAACTAATATGGCCGGACGAAAATGCATACAATGATTAACAAGTGCTATCTTTCCTAATAGCGGTTCCGCATAGGGCTCCCATACCCTCAACACATTTGCCTTTACCCATTCCTGCTTTTTAGGAAAATACATAGGGAATCCTAAAAGGCGGTTTTTAATCACATCGAAAAACATAATTCTTGTAATCAGCATTTCCTTACTGGTGTTAGGTGATTGCTGGAATTCTATATCAAAGTAACCCTTCCCGGTTTTGACAATCCTACCTTCGCTATGGGGAGGATCGGTATAATCGATGGTAAGCCCCCTGATTGTTAAATTGCGACAATCTTTAACAGTTATCGGTTCCATCCACCCTTCAGCCATTAAAAAAGCGCCTTCCGCTTCTACAGTCAGCTCTTTAAGTCCAATAAAACTTAATCCACTTACATATGGAAAGTAAGGTTTAAAAACAATATCCTGCGGATTTCGCCCTAACCGACCGCTTAGTGCATCGTTCATCAAGCTGCTTGCAGCAGTATCCGCAATCCGATAACTGCCCGGTGGTATTATAAGCTTGTGTATACCGTTTTCCCTACAATGATCGATTGCCTTTTGCAGGGGCAACCGATCATTCAGCATATCATTTGGCAACGCTCCAAAATCAGCCACAGAAACTTTTTCCTGAGCACGGAGCTGCGCAACAGATCCAAATAGGGTTATCATAAGAAAAAAAAGTATTTTTTGGTATGTTGACATCATTTCAGTTATTTAGATACATCAGGTACCAATAGCAGGGCTACGTTTGGTTTTAGCGGTATTAACAGCCGCCTACCTTTTACGCTAATTGTTTTCCATTTTTTTAACCCCGATTTTTCTACAAAAAAAATGTTCGCTTTCTGCACGTCCTTCCATTTGTCCGGCACCTGATGGGTTAGTGTGGTTTCCTTAAGGCTAAATGCAACCAAACTTTTGTCGTTACGCCACAGCGCAGGAAAACAGACGGTATTGCCAGAACGCAGTTTTTTATCACCCTCATATACAATACTATCTTTTAAAGATACCCTTACATCATTTGAGAAATAAGCAATGCGGTCAGTGCCCTTTCCTTCAACACGTAACCTTTTTAACCTGTTTAGATAATCATATTGAACCGTGTTCAAATAAAAATCTGCGCAAAAAGCATCCTGCCAATTGGTTTCGGCAATGGTATTGGTAGTGCCGGGGAACAAATTCTCACCATACATACTGGTACCAAATAAAAACTCAAGTCCAAAATCGCTTTTTTTCAAATCTGGATTGAAATGTCCACCGGTAACCAGTTGCGCCGGTACTTTCAGAAAATCATCCTGCGTACGGTGGTTAAAATGCCAGTAATAAGGAATCAGTCCGGTCATATAATCCATTGCCCATTCACTAGTGGGATCGATCCCCTTACTCATCCAATATTGCGCAATCTTTTTCTGGTATTCTGCTTCCATAACCACGCTTTCATAAGCACCTTTGTTTTCCCTGGCTATCCAGGCATCTATATGAATAGTACCAGCAGTTTTTAGTTCAGGTAGGACCTGGAGCAATGAATCTATACGTTTTTGCACATCCCCTTTTTCCCATTCATTACGGTAATTAATCTGATAGGCTTTTTTTCCGTTATAACTGCCTACCACCATCAGGCTTCCATTTTCATTTTTAGAAATCAGGTCCTGATCTACATACGTTTGCCACAATGGGCTATTGTCATAGGCTTCCGTCAAATTTATATGAACGCTTACCGTTGTGTGGTACTTGCGGGCTTCCTCCATCAACCATATCAGGCCCTGTTTTGCGTTGGCATCCTGTGGTCTTTTAAGGTTTTCGTTTATTTCAAAAAATGCCGGGTATTTATCATCGTGACCATCGTAATTGCAGCCTACCAGGTAAATAATTTTGGGTATCTGAAGCGTAAGCTCATCAGTTTGCCTGATGAGCTCTAACGCTTTTTCAAAATTTATATTTACAATGCTTCCACCCTTTCCATCAGGTTTTGACACGAACATTTTCAACACCAATGTTTGATGGTAGGCGTAATTCCATGGATTTAGAGGCGTTTTTTGATCGTTACTTATCTGCTGTGCAATTGTATATAAGGGACAGAGATAAATAAGGATCGTTATAATCCATAAAAATTTTCTCATTCAATGTTGCTTTAGTCCATTAATTATTTACAAAAGAGGTAACATTAATTGTCCAGACCTTCTTCGATCCATCTGCGGCGGTTACCACATATTTAAGCGGTTTGGTCGCATCGGTAGGATCTCCAAGTTTTGGTGTTCCTTCAGTGGGGGCAATTGTTGCCGCAGTAGATATGTTCATGTAAAACCATAAATTAGTTTGACTAACTTTTGCTTTTTCTACCGCAGTAAATGTACCACCCGCAGGTGGTACAGTGATTACTACATTTATGGCCGAATTAGGTTTGTCAACGGTTTGAGCTACTGTTAACTTTTGGTAAGCAACAACTGGTTGGCCATTCATCATTTGGCTACCATTGAAACGGTACTCAACATTTACTAACGTAATTTCATTTCCATCAAACTCCGGATATGCTGGTAAGTCTTTCTTTAAGCAGGAAGAAAGCATCGTAATTATAAAGGTAGCCACTAGAGCTAAATTCAATTTTATATGTCTTTTCATAATCTTATGTTATCAAAAATAAATGTTACCAACCAGGATTTTGAGGTCCGAATTTAGGGTTGTTGTCAATAAAACCTTGGGGAATAGGGAACAAATAACGCCTTGAAGCATCAAATCTCCGTTGATTATAGCCGAAATTGAATGTGCCGGTAACAATAGCAAAAGATTTACGGTCTTTCGATATATCTAACACCCGCAAGGCCTCTGTTAAATTAGTAATAGTTCCACCGGACGGTCTTCCGTCGTTGGCATTTCCACCATACCTACCCCATCTTAATAAGCTATAGTAAAAATCATTTTCCTGGGTCAGCTCCACCCTTCTTTCTCTTTTATAGTCTGTCCATGCATCGGTTAGATTACCTACGCTAGAAGCGGGTAAAGCGCCATGCAACACACGTGTTTTATTTAAATTAGCCAAAGCATTAGGTAAATCACCTTTAAGTAAATAGGCTTCTGCTAAATTCAGATAAACCCTTCCCAGGCGCATACATACATAATGATAATCTGTGCTCACAGAATTCAGATAACTAGGGGCAACGTTGGTATACATTCCTTTTTTGAAATACATATTAGTTGCCGTTGAACCCCAGTCACCGCCATATACACTGATCCACCTATTGGCATTCCCTTTGGTATTTGTAGTAAACAGTTCATTTGCAAAACGTATAGAGTCACTAATGATTGAAACTTTCCATCTCGCGTCTCTGCCTACATTTGTCAATGTCCATAAATTCTCCAAGCTACCGGCTTTTATTCTTCCCTGTTTCACCACCACTTCGTCGCCCCCTGAAGGAACTTTATCGTTAGGAAAACCTCTTCTTGTATAAGGCGCACGTACATTAACGCCCTCATCCATTGCAGCCAAATATTGTGAAGTCTGGTTCCACGGCAATACCTTTGTTGGATCTGCCTTATCAATAACCAAATAATCGTCGGCTAAATTTTGAGATGGAAAATACTCAGGCCAAAGCTCAAAAGCTACTGGTTTACTAAACAAAGGCCCACCATCAAACTTTATTACTTTATCGTTAGAAATATTAGGCAAGGCCAATTGCATTGGTGTCCTTTGTACGATATTATTTATCGACTTGTGGTAAATGGCATAAATAATTTCGCCTGAAGTACTTTTGGTCTCATTAAACATTCCTTCGTAATCTGCATCCAGTGCATATCCTCCGGCAATTACCAATTGCGCATTGGTTATGACCTTGTCAATAAGTGGATCAGCCGGGTTCACATTGGCAGGAGCAGGATAATTTTTATAGGCTAAGGCTTGCAGGCAAGCCTCAGTTAAAAAGGCAGCTGCGACGTATTTATTGGCCCTTCCCGAAACTTTAGTTGCCGACATCCCGGCCACAGCATCTTCCAGATCTTTAATGATATAATTATAGCTATCTGTAGGTGTAGCCACAGAAGGCAGTTTAAAATCATCACTTTCGGTTAAAACATTATCTATCCACACAATGCGGCCGGTTTTCCTTGCTACACCTAAATAAGACATGGCCCTTAAAAATTTACCTTCTGCAATCAACTCTTTTTTATCTGCCTCAGGTATTCCCGTAGATTCTCCAACTTTTTTGATGATCAGGTTACAACGACGAATCTCTGCCCAATTATTAAAATTGTCCAAGACCTTGTCATCGCCATGGTCATTGATGTCATCTCTGTTGGTAAAACTTTCGCTAAAAACTTTAGACGCGTTTCTTCCGGTACCATCGTTAGACTGAATGTTCGAAGTTCGGGTATCAGGCCCCGGGCCACTTCTATAAACATCCATAATTCCGTAGCTACCATAGATGAATGTCTCTGCATTGGCCCTGGTACTCCAAATTACATCTTCACCTACCTGATCTAGCGCTTCAGCTTCCAGAACCTTTTTACACGAACTTAATACGAACGCATATCCAATTATTACTATTACTAATACTTTTATTTTCATTTTCATAAAGATTAATGATTAAAACCCTGCATTAATACCTATTGCAAACGTGCGTTGAATCGGGTATGAATAATTGTCCCTATCCGATTCAGGATCTATAAAATACTTCTGGCTCTTTGCTGAGGTCAAGAGATTTGTACCCGACACAAACAATCGCAGTTGTTGAAATGGCGATTTTTTCATTATCGTTTGTTTGAAATCATAACCAAACTGTAAATATTTTAAACGCACATATTTAGATTGGATCAACCAGAAATCACTCGTTTCAAAATTATTGTTTCCATTTACCGATTCATCGGTAGTTGCTCTTGGGAACAACGCACCGGTATTGTCCGGACGCCAGTAATCCCGCTGAAAGCCATAACTCATCAGCGCCCCGGTAAGTCCTTGCACAGAACTACCAAGGTAACGGTCCCGGGCACCTGCCCCTTGAACAACTGCACTAAAAAAGAATCCTTTATAGCCTAAGTCAACAGTAATACCATAGTTTGAACGGGGAAACGTATTCTTACCGATCCTTGTCTGATCATCTTCCGTAATCTGTCCATCTCCATTGGTATCTACATACCTTAAATCCCCGGCTGCGACACCGTTGATACCTGGTATCCGGGCACCCGATAACAATTGACCATTATTTGTATAAAAGCCACTGTTCGTATATCCATAAACAACTTTCCCGTCTTCGTCCAATAAAAAGCCTGCAACCCTGCTAGACTGTCTTCTATTTGGGTTTCTTAAATCTGCATCGCTATCGTCCTTATTACGTTCCCATGCGGTATTGAAATAATTATAGTTGACCCCTATCCTGTAGCTCAATGCGCCTAAATTGTCTTTCCAATTTGCACTGAGATCAAAACCTTCTTTTCTTGCTGCCCCTTCTGTAAAATTGATAACCGGCAAGCCGACACCTAACGTTTGGGCAAATCTTGGGTCACTAGTCACGTAACCGGTAGTACGTGTGTAGAAATAGTCTGCAGTGGCCGACAACCGATTATTTAAGGTGGCCACATCCAGGCCAAAATTCCTGCTTGCGATTTTTTGCCATGAATAAGATTGACTTGGTATAGATATGGGCTCAGAACTACTTTGAACAGGTTTTCCATCAACAAACCAGCCAAGTGGATTTATAGAATAAGCTGAGAGATATTGAAAAGGTTTTACATCATCTTTGTTCCCTAAAACACCATAAGAAGCTCTTATTTTAAGGAAATCAAGAATATGCCTGTCTTTCAATGATTTCATAAAGTTCTCTTCGGACACAACGTATCCGGCCGAGAATGCATAAAAGGTTCCCCATTGCTTCCCGGGAACGAAAAGATAGTCACCATCTCTCCTCACTGATGCCTCGATGGAGTATTTTGATTTATAGTCATACGAAATACGCCCCAATAATGCTGCGCGGGCACTTTCAGTTTCACCACTGAGCAGCTTTCCATCAGTATCAAAAATATTGATGGATTGGCTTTCTGCCGGCCCTGCTACAAGCTGATCGTATAAGATTTTGTAATTAGAACGGGTAACGTTCAACATGTTTGAATTCGCTTTACTTTGCTCGTAAACACCCGTAAAATCAATAGTATGGTCACCTATTTTTTTGTTATAAGTGACATAGCCCTGAAGTGTCATTGTATTTCCGTCGCCACTTTTTACATTCAAACTCGGTGCATTGGCAAAAACAGGAACCTTACTACCAATAAGGTATCCGGGAGCCAGGAAATCCCAGATCTTCCCTTTGTTGTTGTAGGTATTATAAACACCATTAAACTTAAATTTCAGTCCCTGTAAAAAATGGGCACTATATTCAAGTCCTAAATTTGCATTGAGCGTATTATTTGATCCTCTTCTGTAGCCAGACAGAGGATCAAGCTCTCTAACAGGGTTATCAGGTATTGGAGTAGGCAAACCAAATTCGTTTCTGGCCAGATCACTCGCGATATGATTCTGTATATGGCTGTAAATACCGTAGAAGGTTGACGCAGCAGCATTAGAAGCTGAGTTAGGAACCACGTTCTTTTCGATAAAACCATCTAATCCTAAATTTACTTTTAAATTTATTTTTTCGAATTCACTCGTTGTATTCAATCTATAGGTAGTTCGCCTATTGTAGTTATTATCAGTTCTCAATATTGAGCCTTGATCGTAATATGACAAGCCTGCATAGTAGGTTAATAATTTGCTCCCAGCAGATACCGAAAGGTCGTGACGCATTTCGGATGCGAAATCTTTCATGGTTAACTTCTGCCAATCGGTATTTGGAAATCTTAACGGATCAGAACCAGTACGATACTTTTCCAGATCCTCGTTAGATACTGGTGCATTTTTTCCTTCATCAACAAAAACTTTGTTTACAGCCAATTGCTGTTCATAAGAACTTAATTTTTCAGGAAATAAAGTTGGTTGGGAAAATATCTGGTTATACGCATAGTTAATGTTAATCTTTCCCTCCTTACCACGTTTAGTAGTCACAACAACAACACCATTTGCTGCTGAAACACCGTAAAGTGCGGTAGCGGCTGCATCCTTTAATATAGAAAAGTCTTCGATATCGTTCGGATTTAGGTTCGCGAAATCGGTCTCGGAGCGTATCACATTGTCGATAACAAACAAGGGCGTACCACCACCGCGGATCGAGATCAGACTTTTTGTCCCTGGAGCCCCATTTGTTGTAGTTACCGTGATACCTGGCAAGCGACCGGCAACTCCATCGGTGATAGACTGTACTGGCAATTGCGCCACGGTGGTCATATCTAAGGTGGCGATCGCACTGGTTGTTTTTCTTTTAGTTGTTGTACCGTAAGCTTGCACGACTACTTCGTCGAGGTTATTATTTGATGGCTTCAAAACTACAGTCATAAACGAACCTGAAGCAGGTACTTCTAGTGGCTCATACCCTACAATTGAAAAAACAAGTATTGAATTATTCGGTACACTCAATGCGAACTTTCCGTCAGCATCTGTTGCAGCCCCCTTTTTTGTTCCCTTTACAGTGACGCTAACACCAGGTATAACCATGCCTGTAGTATCCTTAACAACGCCCGACACGGTGATGTCATTTGTTACGACACCCTGATTTGAAATTGCTATTAAATCCCCTTTACAAACACTAAAGGTAAGCTCTGTATCCTTCAAAATCTGCTTCAATACATCCATAACCAACAGCTCCTTAGCTTCAATGGTCACATTTTTCGTTACCGAAACAAAGCTTGAACTGTACACAAAACGGTATTTGCTTTTTTTTTCAATAGTCCGTAAAACCCTTTCCAGGGAAGTATTTTTCACATCAAGAGATACTCTATCCTGAGAAAAAACACCTGCCGAAACATGGAGACAAGTAAGAAGCACTAGAAGAAAGGTTAGTTTCATTATTCTAATGATTTTGGAAAACGGCCTTATTTTCAACCGCTTTTGGTGGAAGTAATAATTAATCATATTTTTGTTTTTTGGTTAAGTGAATTTTGACAGCACATTGTTTGCGCAGTAACTGTCATTAATTAATGATCAAAAAGTTAAGGGCGGTGGGTTCAACACCGTCCTTTTTATTTTGATATGGTGATCCTTTTGTCTTTTATCTCATAGTTAAATTTCGCTGTTTTTTTAAGTGCAATTAATACGTCAATTATACTTTCATTTGTGAATGTGCCTGTAAATTTATAGTTCTTCACCTCCTCAGAAGTGAACACAATCTGTACATCAAACCATCTTTCGAGGACGCTTTTTAATTCAATAAATTTTTGATCAAATATTTCAAGATTATTTTTAGTCCATGCAGTTTCAACTACAGTAGTATCACGAACTTCCTGATAGTTTTTTATAATGACATCCTGAACCCTGCCTTCACGATGATCAGACTTTATCTGATCATTTTTTACAAACACTATTTTTTGACTGGGCTTTACTGTAATGGTATTATTTTTATCCGTTGTACGCTGCATGGTAATTAAGCCACGTATCAGGGTTGTTTCAGAAGTATGGTCATCAGGGTATGCTTTTACATTAAAAGCAGTTCCCAATACGTTTATGCTAAAATCTGCGGTATGGACTTTAAAGGGTTTATCCTTTTTATGTGTTACGTCAAAATAAGCCTCGCCAATAAGGTTTACTTCCCTGGTTTTATCATCATAGCCCTTGTTTAACGTCAGGGAACTGAATGAATTTAACCAAACTACTGTTCCATCGCTTAATGTGATTTGCTTTTTCTGACCCTTTTTCGTCTCAAATGTAACCAATGCCGGCGCATTGTTATTTACCTGGGGACTGTGCTGATAAAAGAAAACGATAGCGGCACTTATTATGATTAAAACCGCGGCGGCCGATATCCAACGAATGATCGGATTAAGTTTATATGCTTTATCCTTTTCCATCGCCGTCTCCCGTTTCAACCTGCTATATAAGATCTCATGTATCTGGGTTTTGTCACCCATTTCCGGAGTCCATTCATAATCTTCCAGCTTATAGTCGTCCTTAAAATTCTCTAAGAATTCCTTTTCTTCCGGTGAACAATTCCCTGACTTATACTTTTCGTAAAGTTCTACAAACTCATTCTTAGACATACTTTTATATTTGGTATTACTTATATAGAGCTAAATATTGAGTAGCACACACATAAATATTTTTTTTATTTTGTGAAACTATTAGCTAATTATGCAAAGCCTATTTATCAAAAAATAAGCTACTTTTATATATGGGATATTCTGTATGACAAAAGATCAACCTACTGATTCTGAATTATGGGAGCAGATACGATTAGATAACAACAAAGCATTTGACGTGTTATTTAATAGGTATTGGTCTTCTGTCTATAGCACATCTTTCACTTACCTGAAAGATCAGGAAGCATGTACCGAATTGGTGCATGACATTTTCATAAACATATGGCGCAACAGGTATTCCTTAGAAATCTCTTCTTTTAAAAACTATCTGACCATGGCATCAAGATACCAGGTATATAAACTGGTAAAAAAAGGAAAGGCTAATCCACTTCTTCTTGTTGAAGAATACGATACCATACCAAACTCCAATTATGCTATCAATCTGGGTGAAGAAAAAATCAGTTATCAGGAAATGGAAAGCAGCATTGAGCTGGTTCTTGATAAACTGCCAAAAAAATGCAAAGAGATTTTTATAATGAGTAGATTTGAGAATCTATCTAATCAGGAAATTGCCGATAAATTAGATATTTCAAAACGTACAGTAGAAAATCAAATTACCATAGCCTTAAGAGTCCTTAGGGTTTCCATTAAAGCTGTACTCTGTTCAATTCTATTTTTTAATATATAGTAACACTTCAAAAAAAATTATTTATCTAAATTAATATTATGCCTACGCCTATTTCAGAATGTTTGTATTGCCAAAAAAATGAAACATTACATCGTTTAATGATTAAAATCGAAGATTTAGAAGTGTCTCAATTGTTTTTGTTTAAAGAGCAATCACATCCAGGTCGTTGTAATGTGGTTTATAAAGACCATGGAATTGAGTTTCATGAATTGAGCGATGAGCAACGTAATGCATTTATGAGAGATGTGGCAAAAGTAGGAAAGGCAATTGCTGCAACATTTAATCCTGATAAAATTAACTACGGGGCTTACGCTGATACCATTTCCCACTTACACATGCACATTGTTCCTAAGTATAAAGATGGATACGGGTTTGGAGGTGTTTTTGAAATGAACCCGCAAAAGGTTGCCCTTTCTGATGATGAATATGTCGCAGTCATAGAAAAAATTAAAGCAGCACTGTAGCCTAAATATTCGTTAAGCGCTTAACTTCTGATTTCACGCCGCATAAAGAGATAGTAGGCAAGTGCAAAACAAGCCACTGTTGCCCCTATTAGCCCACTTACCTGCGACCATACAATCATTAAGCTTTCCTTAAAAGGCAGTGGTGCAGGTATTGCGCCGGCCATTTGCTCCATCGTCATAGGGCCAAGACTGCGAACGGAAGGCATCAGCATTGTTGTACTCGCATCTGTATACAGCTGGTTGGGTGCTATGCGCAACAAGGTCATGATCAACTCATTGTAACGCTGGATCTGATCTTGCGTCAAAAAGGTCGGATCAGGTAAAAAAGACTTGATTAAAAGGTTAATAACAATCTGATAAAATACTGTAAAAAACAGCCATATACCTACCGCTGTAAGGGCTGAGGTTGCCGCTTGCCGGAACTTGACCGATAAGACGATCGACAAGCTCAACCAAAAACCAACATACGTTATGCTGATCACGATGAACCCTAGTATCCGCAGCAGTTCCTGGGGTTCAATCCTGATGCCGGTAAGGACCAACCCTCCCCCTATCATCAGCATAACCAGCACTAAGAATAGAATGCCTACCATAACGAGGGCGCTTACAAACTTGGCCAACAGCAGGTTGTCCCTATAAATTGGCTGTGCCATAAGTCGTGTGAGTGTCCCGCTATTCTGCTCGGCATTAATGGCGTCAAATCCAAGACTGATGCCTAATAAAGGAGCCAGAAAACTTAGAAACACATGAAACGGAGGCGTAGAATTATCGGTGGTGGTGAGCAACTTAAGGTATAAAAAAGTGTGATCAGGATCATTGGCATTCCCCATGGCGGACCGGATATTGCCCAGGGATACATACATCGATGCAACGAATGTTAGTATGATTAGTCCAATCAGTACGATAAAGCGCCAGCTTCTGATATGGTCTGCCATTTCTTTGTGGACCATCACACTAAAAGGGCTGGTACTTTTGGAATTTTTCGACGACTTATTTGAAAGTGGTTGGCTCTTCATTGTCTTTAATTATTGTCCTCAAAATATTTTTGGTAGATATCATCCAGGCCATAATCTTTTTGATGTACACTCAGGATGTCATATCCCTTCTCCACAAAAAAACGGACCAGTGCTGGTGTAATGATCTGCTTACACTCAAATTCTATTGTCTTTTTATTTATCTTAATCTGTTTAATGGCCTCCCATTGTTCCAGCTCCTGCTCCAATGGCCAGGGCTGGGGAATATCGTGTGCTAAGCCAATAGATACAACGTGCGCCTCATTGCTAAACAGGTTGCCTGATAAAGTATCTATATTACCCTGGGCCAATAGTTTACCTTTCACGAAAATCCCTACCCGGTCACATACCTGCTGCACATGATGTAAATGATGTGAAGAAAGCAGAACGGTCAGTCTTTGTTCTTTGCTTAAGCGCTTTATAAGCGTTAGAAATTCACGTACCCCACTGGGATCGATCCCCAGGGTTGGTTCATCAAGAATGATCACATCAGGCTGCTTAATTAATACATCGGCCAGGCCCAAACGCTGTTTCATCCCGCGTGAAAAGGTTGATGTTTTCTTGTTCAGGGATGAGGAAAGTCCAACTACCTCCATCATGTTTACTGCGCGTTCCATGATCTCATTTTCTGCCAGCCCGTTTAACCTTGCGATGTAAACCAGGTTTTCCAATGCGGTCATGTTATCATAAAAACCTAAACTGTCGGGCATATAACCCACTTTTCTTTTTACAGCAATAGGGTTATTCGTTGCGTTGTAGCCGCAGACAAATGCAGAACCACTTGTTGGGTCGGTAAGCCCAAGCATCATCAATATCGTGGTGGTTTTACCTGCCCCGTTTGGCCCCAGCAATCCAAAGATCTCTCCTTTATAAATGTCGAGGTCCAGGTGATCAACTGCCGTTTGAGGTCCATAGCATTTGGTCAGCCCCTTGAGTTGTATGATAGGATCTTTCATTGCAATCTATCTTCTGCCGTACTTGCGGATAAGATAATACACCAGGGAAATGGCCAGTAAAATAACCAATATCCCGATCCATCCTGAGAGCAATGAAGTGGTAACCACCATTCTAAAGGCAGCCTGGGAATTACCGTTGCTATTTGTTGCGGTAAAGGTGGCGGCATAGTCTCCAGCGATCGTTTTATCAGGGACCTTAAGTTTTGCGATTACGGTTACTGTCTTTCCCGGCTCCAATTGCTTAATCTTTGCGGGCTCAAAAGAGGCTTCCCAATTTGTGGGCAATTGCGAGCTGAGCTCGATATCGTTCAGTGGTAGCGTGCCTGAATTCTTTATCTCCAAATTGATTTCCTTATGACTGCCAGAGGTAAGCTCTTCACTCAACTTCCCGGTTGGGGTAGTCAGTGTAATTCCATAAGACCCTTTTACAACGGCCTCCAAATTTAGGGAAAGCGTATCGGTGTTAGCTATTGCCTTTACCGGTATCTTGTATTTACCAGGTGCTGTACTTGCGGTTGCATTTACTTCGATGGACACATCCCGGGTGGTTCCAGGCTCCATATTGAGCGAAGTAACCTGGCTTCCATCGACCTTATAGCTGATTATCCAGCCAATAGGCAGATTGGTTTTGAATTCAAAAATGCCCGGTTTTCCCGACCCATTATGCAGGGACGTATTGTAACGAAATGTTTCATTCGTTGCTGCCTCGATATTGACCAGTCTTGCCGTAAAACCAGATGGCCCATTCGTACTGGCAGTGGGATTTTGGGCATATGCTGCCTGTTGAACTGCGACAAGTGATAGTGAAAATAATAAAGGCCTGAACCTTGCACAAAGATGGGTAAGTGAGGATTTTGTTAACATGATCTAAACACTAGAATTTATAATAATAGCCTAAAAAAATGTATGTTCAATATTTTAATTTGATAGGAACAAATCAAAAAAAGAAAATAAAATTTTCAAATAGATTTAACACTTTTTAACAAAACACTATGTACCTATTCTTACAACCCATTATTACAGTGCCGCTTCAGAAATCGCTTTATATGTATGCAATAACGGCCCGATGAACTAAAGCCTGTTCAATATCTCCTTTGTCCCCCTTCAAAGCTCTATTTAAGCTTCTTATCGTGACGCCTAAATAGGCAGCCTTTTCCTCCCTGGAACAAAGCTATAGCACTGGGACAAGAACTTTTACAAAAGCCTATTGAGCTTTTAGCCGGATAAGACTATGGGGTGTTGGTTATTTTTTAGTATCTGTCAATTTCCTGATCAGGTCTGTTTCTTCTTTTATATATGGTGTTCCATCTGACCGAAAAATATCATGAAACCATACTGCTGGTTCCTGACCATCCTTTAATGGGGTATCCCATGCATATTTGGTATTGGTTTTACCATCTACAAAACCCCAATTGATGGCTGCTACATTTTCTTTTTTAAGCATTGGTAACGAATTAATAAACGTACTGTTACGGGTACGTGCCATGTATTCAGTACAAATTAGTGGCTTACCGAATAATTTTAAGAGTTCAATGGTACGTAAATGTTGTTCAGGCTTATCATAACAATGGTAGGAAAGCACGTCTGAATTAGCCAATTGAAACCTACTAAGTTCATTAAATTGTTCGCCCCAGTTCCAAATACCAACGGTAACGGGCTGGTCGGGATTAATTGCACGTGCCCAGGTAATGATTTTAGTAAGCAAAGGCATGGTGGTACTTAGTTTACCACTGTTTCCCGGCTCATTGTAAAGATCCCAGAGTAATATACGCTGATCGGTTGAAAAGGTTTTTAAGATGTCTTTTACATAAACTTCCAATGCCGGATAGTTTGAAGCCTCTTTATAAGCTGGATCGCCGGGGTCTTGCATCCAGCCCGAGTTGTGTATTCCCAATTTTCGCGCTGGCTGTTTTCCTATCTGCGGCACTTTATTCCAGCAATCGTCAAAAAACACAAACATGGGCTTAATGTGGTGTTTATCTGCAATTTTCAGAAATTCACCAATGCGTGATTTAAAACCTGCGGGATCTGCTTTATAGGCAAGGCTGTGCAAAAACACCCGCATGGTGTTCATTCCGATACTTTCGGCCCACCCCAGCTCTTTATCGATACCTGCAAGGTCAAATGTATCTGCCTGCCACATTTCTAACTGGTTTATTGCGCTTGCAGGTATGTAATTTGAGCCAACCAGATAAGGTTGTTTTTTATACCATTCGATCGCTTTTTGAGCCGACCATACTTTATCGGGCCTGATTACTTTGACCTGGGCAAAAGTGGCCGCATTTAAAGTTAACAATAAGATAACCAGGTAAATATTTTTAAATTTCATAAAAGTGAGTGTTTTATAAATAATGTTCAATCCATTGTCGATTTATCTCATTTTCTTGAATTTAGCATTTTTTTAATAAAGCTACCAGCCCTTCCTTCTCCGCAACGAAATAATCTGTTCCGCATGATGCGTTCCGTGCCAATTGTAGTGATTGGTCATTTGCCAAATAGATGTGTATTCTTTATTTCCGGGATGATAATAGGTCCTGGTCCAATCCTCCTCTTTTAAATGCTCCAGCAAGGTTGCCCACCTTCTATGCAGCGCGTGCAACAACGTTACTGATACATTCAATGGCACACGATGAACATCGGGCAATTCTGCCCAAAGGTTTTCATCATATGGCACAACAACAGGTGTATCTTCCGTCAGTGCCAACTTCAATCTGATGTAGGCATTCATGTGGCTATCTGCGACGTGATGTACTACCTGTATAATGCTCCAGCCGCCTGGACGATAAGACATATTCAACTGTGCTTCGTCCAGGTTTTCGATACAATAATCAAACAATAAAGGCGCAGACCTGATACCATTGATCCAGGAAACAAGATTGTCCGGACTATATTTTGTGGCAGGTATAAAACGGCCAATTGGATACGTTAAATCTTCTATATCATTTTCCATCGCTTAAAATTACATTAAATGAAGTAAATCTCTTTTCTACCTGTTCAAAGGTGAATATTGACATGTAGTCTAGGCTTCTTGTCCAAAGGTCAGCAGATTATTGTCTGGGTCGAGCATGGCAAATTCTTTTTGTCCCCAGGGTTTGATTTGCAAACTTCCATCAGGATGTATACTTTGGTTGGTATCTAGCATCCATTTATAGAGGGCCTCAATATCATTTGTGCGAATATAAACCTGCCCATAATTTTCTTTTGGATCGAGGCCTTCAAATTCAAAGAAGTGAATTTGTACGTGATCTTTTTGAACCATCAAATAATCTTTAAAATCGGCACTTCCAATGTCTTTAAAATGCAACTTATTTACATAAAAATCTCTCGTGATGGTTTTATCACGCATTGGAAGTTTGGGATTAATTTCTGTCAGCATATCTTTTTATTTCAAAAATGGGCAATTTCTGGATAAACAGCACATGATTCAAATCAGGAAATTTAGTAATGTGCTCTTACCCTGCTCAAAGTTTCAGGAGCAATTTTAAGATAAGAAGCAATCATTTTAACTGGGAATACCTGCGAGATAAGTGGTTTGACATCGGTTATATATTTATATTTTTGGGCAGGATTTAATGAATTATCAAACAGAAAGGTTCTGTTATCAGCTTGATTAAAAATCCTCGCCAAATTCAAAAAAGATTGCGATTTGGCTATCAAGTTATGTAGGTTATTTAAACTTAATTCGATCACGTCAGCTTTCGAAAATGCTTTAATCGTTGTATTCGATGGCGTTTGTCCGATCAAACTTGAATGGTTAAACATCCACTCTTTTGGCAGGTGCAGGTCAATGATAGTTTCTGTTATTTCGTTGGACAGGAACTGAAAAAAAGATCCTGATAAGATATAATATACCGATCGGCAAATTTCTCCTTCGTTCAAAAGAACTTCATTCTTGCGAAATATTCTTGGGGTAGTGTACTTTTCGAAAAGGAGCACGTCCTGAGATGAATAATGTCCAATACTGTTTAAAATTTCTTGAATTGCCATATCATGGGTAACCTATTTCTATATTACAGAGTTTTCCTCTAAACAGCAAAATTTTGCGTTAATGCCATATTACATGGCATAAGTAATAAGGAGGAAAAGAGCTATTTATTATTAAATGTACAGATTAAATATCAAGCATCGTCCATTTAATGATCGAAAAATAATCTTAAGTTTGATAGACAGCTAAAGATAAAATGAATTGGATCACCCGTGAAAGACCAAAAATAGACCGCATTGCTTGTCCCTGGTTAATCAAGAATTTCATTGATAAGGATGCTCATTTTTTTTATGTCCCGTTTGATCAGGTAATCGAAAAAGCTACCGAGTTAAATGCTATTCCGTTTGATGTGCCTGGTGTTGAACTGACCCATCAACAAGATCACTGTACTTTTGATGCATTGATTAAGAAATACAAGTTAAGCGACCCGGCCCTTGATGCAATGGCGCCAATTGTTAGGGGAGCAGATACAGACCGACACCACTTATCAAATCAATCAGCTGGACTATGGGCAATTGCCGCTGGGATGGCCTATAATATCAAAGACGATTTAGAGTTACTTGATGCGGGGAAAGTGATTTACGATGCCTTATACACATGGGCAAAACATCTTCAGAATGTAAAACATACGGAAAGTCCTGTAGAACAATTGTTGGTTGATGTTTACCAAAAATTTCTAAAAAAAGGGAGCACTGGCAAAATACCTGCCTGGGCAACTGAGCTAAAAACCATCATACAAGATCAGATTGACACCAATCTAGCCTTGAGCTTAACAGGAATTTCTCATGAATTAAATGTAAATCCTACCTATGTTTCCAGGGCGTTTTCCAAGTATTTTGATAATCTTTCATTTGGGGAGTACATTAGAAAACTTAGGATAGATAAGGCCATCACATTTATCAAAACCTCTGATTATTCCTTATCTGAAATTGCCTACCTGACAGGTTTTTCGGACCAAAGTCATTTTGCCAGGATTTTTAAACTCGAAACGGGTTTAACACCTTCAGCGTACAAAAAGAATACTTCAAAAAGGTAAAATACATTCTAATAGTTAAATCCATTCTATTTTATCTTCGATAACGTCCGTAGCCTTGTGCTATGCAAACTACAAACTATAAAACCCACTTCCCTATCCTATTGATAGTTAGCTTCATGATTTCAACAATTGGTTATTCACAACAAACACCTGCTCAAACTTATCCCAAAATAGCAGGGTACGTCGGAATTATCCATCCCATTGTTACTTTTAGCCCGGATGGGACCCACACAAATTTTAAAGACAGCTATGTTGTTGGAATGCCCATAGGGATCAACATCTGGAAGAGTGCTACAATCGGTTTCAGCAGCGAAATTGTACCCTTTGTAAAAGCTACAAGTAGTGGAAGCAAAGTAAACAATGTGTTGTTCCATCCCGGTGTGCTCGTTGCACTCGGCAATGGCTTTACGTTTGCAGGCCGTGCCGCTTTTGAAACATCAGGGAGGTATGGGTTAACTCCTGTTTTTAATAAGATTGTGAAGAAAAATAAAGGCTGCAGTTATTTTGTAGCCATTCCATTGCCCGCTCGCTTTGGTAATGACATGTCTGCCTCATTTGGTATCGGTTTCCAGTTTGGGATTGCCTTTTAAACAAAAACATATGGAAAGAGAACGAATCAAAAAGCCGGCTTATTCGAGAGGCGGGCTTACCACCTACTTTTTAAAATTAGGCACCTGGGGGTTTGGCGGCCCGGTTGCGCTTGTAGGATACATGTATCGTGATTTGGTAGAGAACAAAAAATGGATTACGGAAGAGGAATATAAAGAAGGGCTTGCCCTGGCACAACTGGCACCAGGGCCATTAGCCGCTCAACTTGGTATTTATGTAGGATTTGTGCACTATGGCCTAATCGGTGCTACTTTGGCCGGGCTTGCTTTTGTGTTACCTTCTTTCATTATGGTAGTCTTGTTAGGCATTGCGTATAAACTATATAGTGGTTTACCGGGAATGCAAGCTGTATTTTATGGGGTGAGTGCTTCGGTAATTGGTATTATTGCCATTAGCACTTATAAGCTGACTATTAAATCCGTAAGTAACCTTAATTTTGCAGCTATAAAGTCTAAATGGCTGCTATGGATTTTTTATATGGTCGGAGTTGTGGTGACCGTGAGTACTGAAAAGGAAGATATTCTGCTTTTTACTGGCTGTGGCCTGCTCTACATGGTGGTTAAATCGCCACCAAAATGGATCAAACGGCCTGCTACTGCCCCTTCAGTAATTTTACTGGGCATTGGATTTTGGCACTACGATGGAAAAGACCTGCAGGAAATTGGCTGGTTCTTTCTAAAAGCGGGCGCATTTGTATTTGGCAGTGGTTTGGCTATCGTTCCCTTTTTACATGGCGGGGTAGTTCAGGAATTTGGCTGGCTTACGGAACATGAATTTTTGGATTCTGTAGCTGTAGCCATGATTACACCAGGTCCGGTAGTGATCACTGTTGCGTTTATCGGTTACCTGGTAGCTGGTTTTCCGGGAGCTTGTGTAGCCGCCCTTGCCACTTTTTTACCATGTTACATTTTTACTGTAGCACTGGCGCCTTCTTTCAAAAAAATAGCAAAGAACACCAGTATCAAAGCATTCGTAGATGGAATTACAGCGGTAGTTATCGGTGCCCTTGTGGGCGCGGTTATTATTATTGGTATGCGGTCAATTGTAGATATCCCTACTGCCTTAATCGCCATATTTAGTATGCTTGGTTTGATCTACATAAAAAAAATAAAAGAACCGCATCTGATATTAGCATCAGCTATAATTGGAATAGTCCTTAAAACATTTTTATAATGAAAAAATGCTATTTCTCCTTTGCTGTTTGTTATAAGGACAATGATTTAAAGAAAAAAGTAGTGGTACAAAACGGCCCGTTTGGATACTGTGCATAAGAAGGGATTTCGCCTACACGTTGCCAGCCGTTACTGGCATACAATCTTTCTGCCGGGCTACCTGTTGCGGTGTCAAGCACCAACAGCCATCTACCCACCTTGACAGCTTCACCTTCAATTGTTTTTAATAGCGCTGCTCCGATTCCTTGATTGCGCGCAGCGCTCAGCACTTGCATCTTTGCCACATCAGCGCGGTGAGGTTGGTTTTCAGGTAAATCTAAAACTAGTTGAACAGTGCCCATTATGGTATGTGAAGCAGTATCCCTAGCTATAATCAAAATTATTTCACTGCGTTCAACCCGAATTAGTACGCTTTTCCAAAAGTTAAGAATTTTCGTCTGCGAAACCGGTAACATAAAACCTACAGAAGCACCGCCTTCCACAACATCGGTTGTGAGCTCAACCAATCCGGGAAGGAGATCTTGCTGTGAAGTAACCCTTTCTATATAATAAGGCCTTTCCATATTTTTTTAAATTTTTGACGATGTATTGTTGAAGTTAAAAGACTCGACTGATTGGGACATTATACCTCTAATTCCCGCTGTCTTTCTTTTACAAATTCAGAATGGGCAGTCCCCCATACGTCAATCTGTGATAAAATTGGAAGAATGCTTCTACCCAATGGGGTGATTTCGTATTCTGATTTTTTTGGGTAAACATCTTCCGAACATTTATCAACGACACCAAAGAACAATAGCTCTGCCAACTGTATTTCGATAACCCGTAAAGTAGAATTCGGAATATTTTTGTGAATTTCAACAGGGCGGGTAATGCCATTATTAATAGCATCAAGAATACACAACTTCCATTTTCCTCCAAAAATCTTCATTGCTACTCTAATACCACAATCTAGGTCCTCTTCAATTTTCTTTGTGTACATGATGAATTTTATTTAGAAAATAAAGATATCAACTTATCGAATATATGCACTTGTTCTATACCGAATCTTTTTTCGGTTATTGCCTGTCGTTTTTGTTTACAATAATTTTGGACTATAAAAAATAAGAAAATGACAACGACAAAAAAATCAACCAAAATATCCATAATTGGATTGGGACAAATGGGCAAAAAAATGGCACAGCTTTATGTTGACGCGGGCTTTGAAGTCATCGTCTGGAACCGTTCAAAAAGCCGGGCATCAGATTTGAAAAATGTAAAAATTGCAGATAATGTTCTTGAGGCGGTTAAAGACAGTACGCTTAGCATTTTTTGTGTTTCTGATAACAAAGCTGTTCTTGAGATACTTGACGGCTTAACCGATAAAAAAGTACTTATTGGGAAAACTGTTCTCAATTTAACTACCGGAAGCCCAAAAGAAGCAACTGAAATAGAAGCATTAATTAATGAACTAGGTGGCAGCTACATTAATGGTGCCCTACAGGTCGCACCGGATCAGATGGGGCTTGAAAACACTACTATACTAGTTTCAGGAACCCGGGATGCTTATCTGCAAAATAAATCTTCTTTGGATATTCTTGGAGGTAACCCAAAATATTTAAGTGAAAAAGCAGCCGCCTCATCTGCTATGGATTTGGCTACATTAACCTGGCTATATGGTTCTTATATTGGTTTAATGTATGGTGTGAAATTGGCTCAACAATATGGCTTAAAGCTTGAAGACTTTAGTACAATTATTGGAGAGATAACATCTGGGTTTACCGATTTCTTTAAACACGAAATTGACGTCATCAATCGTGGTGACTACAGCATTACACAAAGCCCGTTGCCCATCAGTGTAGCGGCCACCCAACGAATAGCCGATAGCTTTAAGGAGTTGAATGTTATGCAGGAATTCCCTGAAACCCTTGCAAGAATTTTAGAAGAAGCCAGTAACAAAGGCTTGGGTAATGAAGAATTGGCGGCGATCATCAAGGTGATAGGAAAGGCGTAGATATCGGATTCTTTGGATTAAAAAGTTTATGGTATTATCTCTTATATATTTTAAAGCATACTATTAAGTTTTTTATTATTTTCGCATAAGATCTTTATAAGAACATGAATAGAAAAAGTTGTCTTCCTCCACCAAGAAATTAATAGTTATTTGTTTTTGGGCATAATTTGCTACAGTCATTTGACAAGGCCTATTATGCTTTATGAAAATATAAATTATTAATATTTATACCCCTTTTACAGGATAGACAACTTTTATGAAAAAATCATATTTTATTCTGCATATCGCAGTGTTTTTAGCTGGTTTTACCGGTGTTTTTGGCAAACTCATTTCTCTTAATGAAATACCCCTTGTTTGGTACAGGGTTTTATTTTCAACCATCATTTTATTTTTCGGATTAAAGCTATTCAAAATTGACAGGTTAAAATCCTCTAAAGAAGTACTCAAAATCACTAAATTAGGGCTTCTTATTACTGTTCATTGGATATTTTTTTACGCGAGTATTAAGTATTCCAATATCTCAATAGGTGTCGTTTGTTATTGTCTTACAAGTTTCTTTACCGCAATGTTTGAACCGCTACTCAATAGAAAAAGATTTAGTGTGATCCAACTTTTATTGAGTGCATTGACTTTATTTGGTATTAGTTTAATTTTTCATTTTGATGCTTCCTATCAATTAGGGATTACACTTGGCGTAATATCGTCTGCTTTAGCAGCATTATATACCATCTACAATGAGCGGTTGGTTCAGTTTTATGATAGCAGATTGATGAATTATTATCAGATGCTGGGCGGTACCGTAGGATTGGGAACCTTGTTGCCTATTTATTTTTACCTGTTTCCAAACGAACGCTTCATTCCGGGTTGGTCTGACACCTTTTATCTTATATTACTGGCTTTGTTTTGCACTGTTGGGCTATACGTTCTATTTGCAGAGTCGCTCAAGAAATTATCTGCATTCACAGTTAATTTGAATTTTAATTTAGAACCGATTTATGCCATCATAATTGCCTTTGTATTTTTTAACGAAGGACGGGAAGTGAATATTTCGTTCTATGTGGGTTTGGCATTTGTAATCATTTCGGTTATTCTACAATCTCTAATCTCTATAGGAAAGAAAAAGACTTTGGTGCATCCCAAAAATTTAGTAGTAAAAAGACGGTAAAATAAAAAAACCAAGCAGCGACTTCCACATTTTCTACCAGAACAATAATAATTAAAAAAAATAGGTTGTAGAATAGGACATTGAAAAAGCAAAAAAGCCTTTAGATCTATGATCTAAAGGCTTTTTCATCGGCTAATGTTTCCCTTTCCCATTGCCCTTTCCGGCTGCCGCACCTTTTCCTTTTGAATGTATTTTTTTGGCTTGTCCAGGTGGTATTCCATGAGGATGACCTTTAACCACATAATAGCGTGGATCATCACTATATCTAATCACCTTTTGCCCTTTTACTTTTTTATATTTTGCATAACGTACCCTATCATTATCAAAATTATGATAAGCATCTCTTGAATTGATGACTACCTTATACCCATTGTACAGATCATATCCCCTATATCTGGAAGGTAGGGATAGTGAAAAGTTCCACCTGCCATTGTCTAAATAGATAAACTGTCTTTTCGGTACATAGTAATAACTCTCAACATCAGGGAGATAATAGTAATCTACATGATCGTAACCAACAGGCCCCCATAAAGGCTGTGATCCGATATTTACGTTTATACTCACTTGCGCCGAGGACCGAAATGAAATAAGTCCAATTGCTACAAGAAGAGTTATAAATATTCTTTTCATAATTATCGTCCGTCACTTTAGTAAATGAATAATTAAATCGTTTATTTATTGTTTAAGCGTAATGGTACCTAAGCTTGTGTTTTGCCCAAGGGCCACATTAACATTTGTAAGGGTACTGTCCTTGTAGCCGATTACAGGTGCAAATTTTACAGAATAGCTACCTGCTGCAAGTCCACCTACAGTAAATTTTCCAGTCAAGGCATCTGCTATTGTGCCTACTGTATCAGTTCCTGCAATAACCAATACTTCCGGATGGCTCAACAATGGCAATACTGTTCCCGATATTAATCCAGACGTTGCTGCTGTGATCCCCCTAACTACTGGTTTAAGCAAATATTTGCCATTTCCAGTACTTACAATAGATTTCGCTGCGTCAAAATCAAGCAATAATGAATAGTTTACTCCAGGTACCAGTGAAGGATTTGCTTTAAGTTTAACTTTCCAGCCAGAAGATTGTCCGCTTGGAGTAGTGAGTGCCTGAGAAACACCTCCAACAACAATAGTATTTCCTGAATCATTCAATACCAATCTTATTTCAGTGATTTCGCCGCTTGGCATTTCCCCTGAAGCTACCAAAATATCAGGTTTACTACTTCCAATTCTGAAATCCAAAATATTAAAGATGCTGGCTGTAGCAGCAAACGTATAGGGTTTGCCATCAGAAAACAGGATAATTTCTTTAACACTCAAGTTAATTTTATCAAAGTTTCCAGGAGCATCAGTCATTCTAACTTCGACTTTAGTTGTTCCGCTCGCTGAATTGTTATTGTCTTTTTTGCACCCGATAAGGATAGCAAGTCCCGCAAAAAACAAGACTAACCCGGAATACATAATTCTCTTTTTCATAATTTTAGATTTTAGTGAATATTAACATTTTCGTTACTCAAAATTGAAGAGCGAAAATGAATTCAACATGAAATTCTGAGTTTATTTGACCCCAAAATTTCATCTTAATTTCATCTTCAACGGTGACATTTGTTAGAATTATTCAGATATAGCCCCATAGTTCAATAGCACATTGCGTCTTTTATATGACAAACTTCTTTATATTTACCTAATGGACAGACCATTCATTTTCAAGACATTACTTACCGCCATCTTAATTTTGATATTGCCTCCCTTAGTCCGGGCGGGCGGGCCTCCATTTCCTATTGATACTGCCAGGTACCAACGGCAAGAAGAAAAAAAAGATAAGGGCAAAGAAAAGCCTGATAAAAAGGAAAAACCTGATCAAAAACAGGAACCTGATAAACCAGACATTAGAGAGGTACCTAAAGCCCGGAAACAGACAAGACCCCCTGTAGTAGTGAAGCCCAATATTAAGGCTAAGCCAATTAAGATTATTCGTCCAAATATTAAAAAACCTTAGTGCATAACCAATGAGATTTATCTCCCTACTCATCCTGATTTGCATGACTTCGGTTATGGTACAAGCACAAGAGGACAGCGTTAAAAAAACAACAATAACTATGGCTACACTTTATAGCAGTAATGTGAGTTATTACGGACAAGCGACCAATGAAAAGCTTCCTTATATACTTATCAATGCAACAATAAGGTTTCCTATTGGCCTTTATCTTTCTGGAGGGGGGTATAAGCTGCTAAATTATGGATCGGGTTTATCCGAGACAGATATTGGAGTTGGTTTTGATCATGACTTGAATGATAAGCTTAGTACTGGTATAGCTTACACGCGTTCTTTTTTTCCTGCAAATTCACCACTATTACAAGCTGCAAACGAAAATAATGTAAACCTATCCGTAAAATATGCGTGGACCTGGCTCAAAAGCTCGCTTAGTACCGACTATGCATTTGGTAAACAGAATGATATTTTCATAAGCCTAACCCATTCGAAAGAGATCGGCATCGGTAGTTTATTTAATGAGAAAAATTCACTTTACTTAGAACCTGCAGTTGAACTGGTAGCAGGCAGCCGTCATTTTTACGAAACCTATACCATAGAGAAAAGCAAACGGAACAAAGCAAATGGGAAGGGCAAAAGTCCTGTTTCAGCAGGGAATTCCAATTCAACAGTCACTACGACTGTCGCTTCGGATAACTTTAACTTATTATCATATAATCTAAAACTCCCGCTTAGTCTTAGTCGGGCAAATTATATTGCAGAAATCAATTACCAGCTGTCTATTCTGGGTTCTAAAGCTGAAACAGAACTAAAGCACCAGCAATCGTTCTTCGGTTTAGCATTTTATTATCAGTTTTAATCCTATTCCCTATGAAAGTATTAATCGTTGAGGATGAAAAAACACTGGCTTATGAAATGGAAGCCTTTCTAAAAAAAGGTTTTTATCTGTGTGATATTGCGCATACATTCAAGGCCGGATTGGAACAATTGGAACTAAACAAATATGACTTTATATTAATAGATTTAAGTTTACCTGACGGGGATGGATTGGAGATCTTGAAAAAAGCCAAAAAGAATAACCCTGATGCAGCTTATATCATTATTACAGCAAGAACAAATCTAAAGGACAGGGTTAGCGGACTTGATCTGGGGGCAGACGACTATTTGGCAAAACCATTTTATCTCTTAGAACTGCAATCCAGAATGCAGGCCATTGCCCGCAGGAAGTTCAGCATCGCTGAAGATCTGCTGCCAATTGGCGAGTTTTATATCGATCTTCCAAAAAGGGTGATCATGTTTAAACAACAAACTATTGAACTTTCGCGCAAGGAATTTGATCTGCTGAGTTACCTTTTGCTTCATAAAAACCGCGTGCTAACACGAGTCCAGCTGAGTGAGCATATTTGGGGCACTTTTGTGAATGATGATTACGATTCAAATTATATAGATGCCCATATTAAGAACATACGTAAGAAACTAAATATATGGGCGGATACCGAATGGTTGGAAACCGTGCGTGGTGTAGGCTACCGAATTAAGAAATAACATGAAATTATCTACTAAACTCACGCTATTCATTACCGGATCAAAACTGGTAATTGTATTGTTATTTATTCTGGCATTGCCATTTCTTGTCAAACAGATTGCTTCAGAATATACCAATTATACGCTAAAGCAGCAGCGAAAAAAAGTACTCAATATTGTAAAAAAGAATGGAGCGGACTATTACCTACAAGGCGAGGAAAGTTATGGTAGTTATACGATGCTTAAAGAAGAATTTATCGCCTTATTACCTGTTAAGTCCAATCTAAAAATAGATGTCATCAAAAATTCCCAGCGTCTTATAGAAAGTGATACCTTAAATTACAGGGTTTTGAGCTACACTTTTAAAAACAAGGATAAAAATTACCTGCTGGAGATCGGTAAAACGACAGCAAGTATCAATCAATATAACAAACCTTTGCAACGTTTTGCCTTGTATGTATTGGTCACCCTGATCGGCCTGACCATCTTAATTGACCTTACTTTTATCCGTGTACTGATCCGTCCACTAGCAAAAATTATTAGCACCAAATTAATCAACAGAAGGTTCCCCTTTAAAGATGCACAGAAACGGGTTCAAACCAGTACAGCCGATTTTAAGTACCTAGACGAATCTCTCATTCTTTTGATGAACCAGATCAATGAAGCTTTTTACAAGGAGCGGGAATTTACGTCAAATGCTTCCCATGAGCTGATGACCCCTATTAGCATCCTCCAGAATAAAATGGAAAATCTACTTACAGATGAAACACTTGATGAACCATCATCGATGGCGATTGTAGAAATGATGAAAACGGTAGACAGGTTAAAAAACATTACCAAATCACTCCTATTGATTTCCAGAATTGAAAATGAGCAATACATTAGAAAAGAACAGGTTAAGCCGATAATGTTATTCAACGAGATCATAGAAGAGATTAGTCATCGACTGGAAGAAAAGCACATACAAATTTTCTTGAATGTCTCACCAGATGCTGTATTGGAAGGAGTTAATAAAGACCTGCTGTTTCAATTGTTTTTTAACTTGATTCATAATGCTATAAAGTTTAACCGTATTGATGGGGAGATTTATATAAACGACAGGTACTTAGACACTGGAGTCTATGAGATAAGCATTATTGATACGGGGATCGGAATTCCGAAAGAGGATTTTCCGTTAATTTTTGACCGTTTCATGAAAACAAACCTGCAAGAAGATGTTGGATACGGATTAGGGTTAGCTATTGTAAAAAGTATTGCAATGTACCATCAAATAACGATTAATGTTCAATCTGAAATTGGAGACGGCACAACTTTTAAAATAATTTTCCCAAAAAACTGATGTTATGACAAGCAACCTATACATCTTATTTATAACCACTTACTCCTCCTGAAATATCAGACCGTAGCTTACCAAAAAATGGTGTATAAAGCGGTAAGGATACCCATAATTAAAAGGGAACCGATACCAAAAGCCGTGCTGATCTTAAACATAGATGTATCAACCTCAATCGCTTGTTCATTCGCCAGGGTTTGTGGTTTGCTTAAGCTGATACCGATCATTAACAGCACAATTACTACAAAATCAATTGCCATTCTATCTAAGAAAGGATAATCAGGGAACGCACCATTAGTCCACACAGGTAAAAATTTTAACACGGTGGAGAGTGGAATGGTAACCAATGCACCTGCCATTGCAGCGGCCGGGGTTGTACGTTTCCAATAAAAACCTAGCAGAAAAATAGCGAGTACCCCTGGCGAAATAAAGCCCACATATTCCTGAATAAATTGATAAGCCTGATCTAACGATTTTAATGCAGGGGTTACGATGGCCGCAATGGTCATTGAAATGGCTACTGCCCAACGACCAACCCTAACCATTTTACGATCTGAGGCTTCTTTGTTGAAGAATTTCTTGTAAATATCTAACGAAAAAATAGTTGAAATGCTATTTGCCTTACCTGCCAGAGAAGCCACAATTGCTGCTGTAAGTGCTGCAAAAGCAATTCCTTTTAATCCCGGAGGCAATAAGTTCATTAAAGTAGGATAAGCGCGATCTGGTTTAACTATCCCATCTTGTGCCATTTCTGCATGGAACAAACCTTTGTTGTACAATACATACATTACAATACCCGGAAGCACGGCAATAACAGGTACGAGTAACTTTAAGAATGCGGCGAATAAAATTCCTTTACGTGCCGTATTTAAATCGGCTCCCAAAGCGCGTTGTACGATATACTGGTTACATCCCCAATAAGCCAGGTTGTTAATTAGCATACCACCGATAAGGACTGAGAGGCCTGGTAATTCTTTATAATATTTATCAGACGGATTAAAAATCATGTGGAAGTGCCCCGGTGCTTCCTTACGTAGCACAGAAAGGCCTTTAAAAATATCATTTCCAAAACCATATTCATTGGAAAGCAAAGAAAGTGCTAAACAAGTGGTAATTAGACCACCAATAATCAATACCAAAACTTGAATAACATCGGTATAACCAATTACTTTCATCCCGCCTAAGGTTACAATCATCGAAAAAATGCTTAGGCCAACAATACACCACTCGAAACTAATATTAGAGATGGAGGAGATGGCCAATGCACCGAGATAAATGATAGAGGTAAGGTTTACAAATACATAAACCAATAACCAAAAAACCGCCATAACTGTACTAACCTTATCATTATATCGCTTGGCAAGGAACTGTGGCATGGTAAAAATCTTATTTTTAAGATATACGGGAATAATAAAAATGGCCACAATAATGAGCGTAGCAGCAGCCATCCATTCATAAGAAGCAATGGCCAATCCTAGGGCGAAACCTGAACCAGACATACCAATAAAGTGCTCAGCCGAAATATTAGAAGCAATTAATGACGCACCAATTGCCCACCAGGTAAGCGATCCTTCAGCTAAGAAAAAGTCTTTAGAACTTATATTTTTTGCCTTCTTTTTATGATAGATATAGTAGCCATATGATGAGATGGCAATAAAATAAATAAAAAAGACAATGTAGTCTGCCGTTTGTAATTGGTTCATTTGGTTAGTTTATTTTTGATGTATTCCGTTTAAAGAAGGTAGCAATCCAATAGTTAAGATAATGATTTAGTAGTCAACAAAACCGTATAATTTTTACGATAGGCCTAACAGTCAATGATCTTTAAGACCATAAGAAAGTATTTGGAGATACATTGTAAAAACAAATGGCCGAATAATCATCTGCATTGCAAATAAAGTTATTCAGCCATTAACACATTCCATTTCTTTAATACCCTGAATTCTGTATTAAATACCCAGGCAAATTAGAAGCTCCATCTATTGCTGTTTGAGGAATAGGGAAAAGTCTTTTTCGCGTGTCAGTATTTGTTTTTTCCGTCCATTTACCTTCATATTTTCCAAAACGGATCATATCCGTACGTCTAACCATTTCCCAATAAAATTCAAACCCTCTTTCACGAAATAAAAGATCAAGTGTTATAGAAGGAAGTGCTGCTGCTGGAGTAGTAGCTGTTCTGGAAGCTCTAACGATGTTAACATCAGCCAAAGCAGTTGCATCGTTTTTTCTAAGTTTTGCTTCTGCACGCATTAAATAAATATCCGCTAAGCGTAGGATTATAATATCATGTTCCCCAAAATTCCTTCCGCTTACCGAAGTTTTACTGAACTCATATTTAAGTACCCTGTAGCCTGTATTGTAATTACTCCCTGCAACAGAATAATCAATATTTTCAGTAAAATCGACAGCTAAAGTAGGCTTACTACGCGTGTCATAAAAAAGTTTATCAACCTGCATTTTTCCATCCGGACATTTCAAAAACACGCCATTCCTTCTAATTAAGCCATATTGTTGTCCCCGCAATATGCCACGATTGATGTTGAAATTAGCCGCGTCGACACAGGCAGTAGCCGGGGGCAAATTCTGCTTATAAAAGCGGGGATCCGCAGCTGCAGGATCTACGGGAGCATACGCATTTACCCAGGTACGATAAAAATCAGATGTAATAGCCGGACCATCAGTTCCGTTAGCACCTGTATAAGCAGGCAATGGAAATTGATCTCCAGATATAGAGAAATAGGCCATGCGATTATGTCCGTTCAAATCGGCACGTTGATCTACTGCAAAAATCAATTCCTTATTGGTGTGGTTATTATCATTGAAAAGTGAAAAATAATCAGCAGCTAAATTATATTGACCTGAACCGATAATCTTATTGCAATATTCTATCGCCTTGTCCATGTCTTCAGTTTTAAAGACAAAGGCGGGAGCATAAACATCCCTATAAACTGCTGCATTTAAATATAGACGGGCGAGTAAGCCCCAAACCGCTCCTTTTGTGATCCTACCAGGACCAGTATTATTCTCCACTATAGGCTCTATCGCTAATAATTCTGATTTGATATATTCAATCGCTGCTTCGCCCCTTAAAATTTTTGAGGTTTCAGTGACATCATTTTTAACGAATACCAATCCAAAAAGATCGAGTGTAAGTAAAGAATAATAAGCCCTCATCCCCTTCGCTTCAGCCAAAAACAACTTTGCACTCGGATCTGGGTTGGTTGGAAGCGCATTAATAGCCGTTACACTTCTAGATAATCCTATAAGGATATTATTCCAGGTATTTCTCACATTCACATCTGTACTTATGTTTTCATGTTGGTGCAACTGAAGATAAATACCATTATCACCCCAATCGGTTCCACCGCGGAATGGTAAAATTGCCTCATCTGTTGAAATTTCCTGTAGCGCAAAATAATTGGTATGGATAAAGATATCTTCTAATTTTGCATACACAGGTGCTATTATTCCTTCAGCTTGTTGCTTATCAGTAAGTCCTGCAACGGATGATTCGTCGAGTACATTTTCATCTAGTTTTGAACAACTATAAATTACTGTTATACCTATAAAAGCCAGTAACAGCATTAATATTTTCTTTTTCATCTTTACTATATATTTAAAATGAGAAGTTTAAACCGAAAATTATGGACCTAGCTTTAGGATAACTTAAAAAATCAATTCCATAAGAAGAAACGCCATTAATTGCCCTGTCGCTGTTTACCTCGGGGTCATAACCAGTATAATCGGTGATCACAAAAAGATTTTGACCTGTTACAGATAAATGGATGTCAGAAAACCACTTATTTACCCCTAAATCTTTGGTATTAAAACTATAACCCAGCGAAACATTGTTCAGTCTGAGATAGGCACCATTTTTAAGGTATCTGGTACTTACAGGTGTTGCGTTGTTTAGCGACTCGGTCGGATTATCAATAGCTGCTCTGGTAGCATTCGCATTTTTGGCGAGCCTCAATTTAGAGAAACTTACATTTTCTGTATAATCATAGATTTTATTTCCAGCTACACCATTAAAATTGATACTAAGATCGAACCCTTTGAAAGCAGCGCTGGCATAAAAACTATAAATAGTACTAGGTAAAGCCGTACCGGCCGAAATCCTGTCGTTATCAGTAACAAGTCCATCCCCATCTATATCACGGTAAGTACTTAAGCCAGCAGCATCAAACCCTGTGAATTCCTTTAAAAAGAACGTTCCCACGGGCTGATTATTAATATATCCATTGATGGTTGATGAAGTAATACCAGCACCTGAAACTGACCCGGCAGGTATAACAGAATATGGAGAATTCTGTACCTTATTCTTGATGTAAGCAATGTTACCACCAATATTGTAGGTTACACCATACTCCGCTTTATGTCTATAATCCAATTCAAATTCTATCCCCTTATTGGTTATGGTCATATCTTTTACATTAGACCATACCTCAGCTGCCGGCTGAACTGGATCTGCTGGAATTACTTGTAGCAAAATATTCTCCGAAACTTTGTTAAACACATCTATTGTTCCTGTTAAGGCTCCTTTAAACAAGCCAAAGTCTAAACCTATATCTGTTTGTTTTGAAGTTTCCCATTGGATATCTGGATTTGCAAGTCGGGAATAGGTAGTTCCAGCAGGATACGTACCTGTTGGATAAAGTGGATAACTTGCCGCTGCAATAGATGTAAATAAGGCCTGCGTAATTTTTGGTGGAATTTCCTGGTTACCTGTTATACCATAACCAGCTCTTAATTTCAAATTACTAAAAATCGAATTCTTCATAAAATCCTCTTCCGAAATCTTCCATCCTAAAGAGAAAGATGGGAAATATCCGTATTTATTGTTGGCCCCAAATTTAGAAGAACCATCTGCTCTAAAATTAGCGGTTAACAAATACTTGTCGTTGTACTGGTAAGTTACCCGTCCAAAAAATGATTGCAGCTCATTAATAAATGCAAATCCTCCTGGCCTGTTATTGCCTAAGGTTAAATCCTGTCCCACACCGGGGTTATAAATAGGGTCTATCCCACCAACTAGAAATCTGTTGATACTGTTATTTCTTTGCTGTACAAAGATCCGCTGATAGGAATGTCCCCCTAGTGCTGATATATTATGCAGGGTGTTACTCCAATTAAAAGTAAGGTAATTTTCAATTAACGTATTTCTGTTGGTGTTATAAAAGGTCTCTAATCTTCCATCGCGAAAGGGAACTGCATTTGGCAAGTTCAATAAATCGCGTGTTGCAGTAGAATTATCAACACCTAAATTCACTTTATAAACAAGCCCCTTGATTATTTTCATAGAAGGAGAAATGTTACCGATTACCCGGTTTGTGGTGGTAATTTCTTTATCTAAATCAAAAAACAGTGATGGATTGTTGATATTCTGATAGATTATAGGCATTCCGTTCTCATCATTAGCCGGGTAAGTTGGATTATTAATGAGTGCATCGGTTAATATACTCGTAATAGGAGGACGTTGCTGTTTGGTATTGCTGGCATTCAGGTTTATATCTACCACTAATCTGTCTTCCAAAAACTTCTGCGTCGCATTAAACCTTCCTGAATAACGGTTGAGATCATTTTTTTTGATAATACCCTCTTGTTTTTGTACGCCCAGCGAAGAAAAATAGGCCAGCTTATCTGCCCCTCCGCTCATGGTAAGGTTATAGTTCTGTGTTTTGGCAACTCTGGTTATTTCTTTTTGCCAGTCTGTAGAGCCACCTTTGTCATCAAGAACGCCTCCCGCTTTTGGTACCTCTATACGGAATTCGTCTGCTGTTAAAAGTGGTAGGGCCCTTGCCAATGTCGAAATTCCCAGGCTTGCAGAAGCCCCAAGCGTTGAGACACCTGCTTTGCCCTTTTTAGTAGTAATGATGATTACCCCATTTGCCCCACGAGAACCATAAATTGCAGTTGCAGACGCGTCTTTTAGCACGTCGATCGATTCTATGTCCTGCGGGTTAATAAAGCTCAGTGGATCCCCGCTGCCCGTATTTGAATTGTCCAAAGGTAAACCATCGACTACAAAAAGAGGTGAGCTGCCCGACCTTACCCCACCAGGACCCCTAACATTAATTCCTGTCATAGCACCAGGTTCGCCACTGGCAGAGGTTACATTTACACCTGACACCTTGCCCTGTAGCAATTGCTGCGGAGAATTAATGATACCCTTATTAAATTCTTCACTCTTTAATGATTTTATAGATCCCGTTACATCTTTTTTGTTTTGGGAGCCATACCCTACAACCACTACCTGAGATAAATCAGATGCGCTTGCTTCCAGGGATACTTTGATCCGGATCCTGTTGCCAACCACAATTTCCTGGGTTGTATAACCAATATACTTGATGATCAAAATTGAATTATCGTCGGGGACATTAATGGTAAAAGCCCCATTTGCGTCGGCACTTGTAATCTGTGTACCTCCTTTAACTGCGATACTTGCTCCTGGCAAGGCCTTCCCATCCTGGGCATCAACAATGGTTCCAGAAACCGTTTTTTGCTTCGTAATATTTGAACTATTGTTCTTTGCAAAAGTATCCCCCGGAGTGAAAATACAAAAGCAGATGATTAGCGTAGCCGAAAATAATTTTAGGCACCGCTGCAAATAATAAAAGTAAATTTTCCTCATATGAAATAGTTTAGTTTTTCAATAGAAATTATTATTGGCAAGTTAGAGACAACAGGTTAACTCCCTGTTATTAGAATCATACCAATTTGTTAGGAAGATATATTCTTATTGGTCCCCATATTCTAAAACTTTAACGTTGCAGGTAGGTATTTTGCAACAAGGTCTTCATAATAGGATTTTAGTTTGTTCCAGTCTGGTGGCACAGGATTTTTTGAATACAGGTCGTAAGGGTTAAACAGTTTTACCCATTTCAGCATAGCTCTATCGTGATCATCGAGCAAGTATTCGTATTGGCCCTCACGGTGCCATGAATAAAAAGAGTGATAACGGAGCATATAAAGGCCACCTTCGGGGATGTGATTTTTAAGCATCTGGTAAACATATTCATCATGCCCCCATGACATGGTTACATTGCGCAAACCACAGCCTTTTTTATAGATCCCATATTGGGTTTGGTATTCGGGATTGGAATAGTCAGGATTATTTTTGAAAAATTCGGGATACACAATTTTATCTGAAAAGGCACACCCTACCGGGAACGTATCACCAACTACAGCCCATTGTGGTTCATCAAATAAACAAAGTACTTTCCCCATGTCGTGCATTAGTCCTACCAGTACCATCCAATCGGGATGGCCATCACGACGAATGGCTTCAGATGTTTGCAGTAAATGCTGAAACTGGTCTAAGTCTGTATCGGGATCTGAATCATCTACCAGTTGATTCAAAAACTGGAAAGCATCCCAAATGGGCATTTCCTTTTTATCAAATTTTAGATAGTTGTTTCGTTTTTCCTGTACAAACCCATAGGTTTGATAAGTATGGTTTATCCTATAAAATTCTTTAACCGTATCCCGGGCAGGCTCATCGTAATTACGATATTCTTCCGTCTTTTTTGCAGTGACGATGCTATCCGGTTCAGGATAACGTCTCAATAAATCATCCTCCCATTCATCGAGATTGGTTAAAGGATTCGCTTCCTTTGAGCTGAGGTTGTTTTGATTTTTATTCATCACTACGTCATATTTGGTTATTCTAATTTGGAGTTTTTTTAACTTACTTATTGCATAACGGTTTAGGTTTATTTACGAAACCGTATTCGCAATAATCATCAATTATCAAAGAAATTTTGTAGGTTGTATCTACATATGTACGTTAAATGAAGAATATCAATATTAGAGCACTTGCGCTTGAGCTGAACCTTTCAGTTTCTACTATTTCAAAGGCTTTAAATGACAGTTATGAAATAAGTGAAGAAACCAAGCGGCGTGTACTGGAAACAGCAGCAAGGCTCAACTATGTTCCCAATCCTTATGCCAGCAGTTTACGGGGCAGGAAAAGTAAAAATATTGGTGTGGTTATACCCGAGGTAGCAGATAGTTTTTTTTCTCTGGCCATTAATGGCATCGAATCCGTAGCCAAAGAAAAGGGCTATCATGTATTGATCTGTCTAACGCATGAAAGTTTTGAAAATGAAAGAACTATTTTAAAAGAATTTCAAGGGGGAAGAGTAGATGGTGTGCTATTATCAGTTTCGAGGGAAACCACACAATGTAGTCATATCAATGATTTAATTACGAATGATATCCCTCTGGTTTTTTTTGATCGTGCGTGCAACGATGTTGAAACCGCAAAGATTACTACCGACGATTTTGAAAGTGGCTATAAAGCCACTGCACATCTGATACAACAAAATTGTGATCAAATTGCTTTTTTAAGTATTTCAAAAAGCTTATCTATCAGCAATAAAAGATTGGATGGATACCTACAGGCATTGAACGATTATAAAATAAAAGCAGATCCAAAATATATCATTCATTGCAGTAATGATGCAGAACAAAATTATCTGTTAATTAAAAAGTTACTGCAACAAAAAAATAAACCAAATGGCATTGTAGCATCAGTTGAAAAATTAACAACGCCTGTTTACATGGCCTGTGAAACATTGAAATTGAAAGTACCCAGAGATGTAAAAATTGTTTGCTTCTCTAACCTGGAAACAGCGGCCATTCTTAATCCATCACTCACTACAATTACGCAGCCCGCTTTCGAAATGGGCAAAACAGCTGCCACACTCTTATTTAGAGCTTTGGAAAATAGAAACTTTAGTTTAATAAAGGAAGATTTTATGATTCCTTCTACACTTGTTGTAAGAGGCTCGACTGGCTAGAGAGAAATAACCCCTCCAAATATATTTATACTATTTGTTATGGTGCAGAGCGAAAATTAGAAGTTCAAGAAGCGCAATGCTTAGTTTTTATATGTGCGGAATGAATGGAAAGTGTCAGATGCACATTTATGTGAAATTGATGAAATACCCAGTTGATGATCGATACATAGAAATAATTTTAGCTCCCCTAAAAAAAGAAACACCAAATAGTACAAAAAAATACCATACGACATACTACTTTAAAAAAACAAATAAAAAAAAGTATATAAATACACTAATTAATTATACGTTTGTATTAAATATTTTAATAATGTATTACGATTTGATTAGTGAATTAATAGGCTTGATAAAAATTTACGAACAGGAATCTGCCCCCTCTGAACAAGATCCCTATTTATTTGGGCTATGGTTAAATGAATATTACCAAAAAACAGGGCATGCTTCAATTCCCGAACCGGAATGGGAAGGAAAGCTAAATGGACGTTCAGCTGATAGTGTAATCAATACATCCTTAGTTCACCTTTATAAATATGCCAGATTACATGCCAAAGCAGCAATAGTAAACACGACCTTTTCTACACCTGATGAATTTATCTATTTAATCAGTTTGGTTTCATTTGGCAGTATGACTAAAACAGCGCTCATCCGACTGAATATTCATGAAAAATCTGCGGGAATGCAAATCGTGAACAGGTTAATAAGCAATGGATTGGTAGAACAGGCCGCATTAGATAGTGATAAGAGAAACAGAATGATCCACATCACGCCAAAGGGAGCCCAACTTTTAAATGAAAGCATGCAAAATATAAGAATAGCCACAATGAAGGTAACAGAGCCACTCTCCCATCATGAAAAAATGGATTTGATCAGGTTACTTACAAAACTTGAGAACTTTCACGAGGAAAAAACCAGAGGTCAGCTATAGTCCATTTGAAATCATCATCAATTAAAAAACCTGCATGTCAGTTCATCAAAAAAAAGAAGGTCTCGAAATCGCGGTAATTGGTTCAGGATTTGCCGGGATCAGTGCTGCAGCCTATCTCGCAAAGCAAGGCTACCACGTTGATGTTTATGAAAAAAACGCAGACATCGGAGGAAGGGCACGCCAACTTACTACCGATAACGGCTATATGTTTGACATGGGGCCGAGCTGGTATTGGATGCCCGAGGTATTTGAACAGTTTTTTAATGATTTTGGCTATAAAGCAGCAGATTTTTATGAGCTACAGTTACTCGATCCTGGCTTCAGCGTAGTTTTCGGCACTGATGAGGTCTTAAATATCCCGGCTAATTTCGAAGAACTCTGCCAGCTGTTCGAATCTATAGAAAGTGGAAGTGCGGCTAAACTAAGGAGCTTTTTAACGGAAGCAGAATACAAATATCAAATCGGAATCGGGAAGCTGGTCTACAAACCCGGACTTTCGTTACTGGAGTTTGCAGATGCAGATCTGGTAAAAGGCTTATTTAAATTGCAGGTTTTTACTTCGTTCAGCTCGCATGTTAAAAAATATTTCAAAGACCCCAGGCTCATCGCTTTAATGGAGTTTCCGGTACTCTTTCTTGGGGCCATGCCCGAAGATACACCTGCACTTTACAGCCTGATGAATTATGCAGGGCTCAAGCTAGGCACATGGTATCCAAAAGGCGGTTTTGGAAAAGTGATCCAGGCCATGAAGAAGGTCGCAGAAAATCAGGGCGCAAAGTTTCACACCGATACCGCTGTTACCGCTCTTGGTGTACAGGGAAAACACATCGTAAATCTCAGTTCTACAAAAGGAACAAAGGATTATGATGGCGTCATTGCCGCCGCCGACTACCATCATGTAGAGAAAAAGCTATTGGAACAGACTTACAAAAATTATACGGAAAAATATTGGGACAACAGGATCCTTGCCCCCTCCTGCCTTATCTTTTATCTGGGTGTAAAAACTAAAATAAATCGTTTAAATCACCATACCCTGTTCTTCGATGAAGATTTAAAACAGCATTCACACGAGATCTACAAAGATGCACAATGGCCTACTAAACCCTTATTTTATGTGTGCTGTCCAAGCATTACCGACCCCGGGGTAGCACCGGCCGGACATGAAAATTTATTTATACTAATGCCCCTTGCGCCGGATCTTGAAGATCCTGAAGCCATTCGGGAAGAATATTTCAATTTGATCATGGACAGACTGGAGGCCCATACCTGCAGCCCGATACGTGAACAGCTGGATTATAAAAAAAGCTATTGCGTAAGTGATTTCATCGCAGATTACAATTCTTATAAAGGAAATGCCTACGGACTGGCAAACACCCTGATGCAAACTGCAACCCTGAAGCCTTCACTGAAAAATAAGAAAATAGACAACCTGTTCTACGCCGGACAACTTACCGTTCCGGGCCCGGGAGTTCCACCCTCCATTATTTCAGGAAACATAGCCGCTCAACAATTGATTAAGCACCTAAATAAATAGCCATGAAAGAGATCTTTGATAAATTGTCAGCAGCATGCAGCGAAATGATTACCAAACGTTATAGTACTAGCTTTTCATTAGGTATTTATTTTTTAAGCGAAAGGCTTCGTCAACCCATCTATGCGATATATGGCTTTGTAAGATTGGCAGACGAAATCGTAGACAGCTTCCATGACTACAACAAAATTACTTTACTCGCGAAGTTTAAAAGAGATTGCTATGAGGCCATCGAAGAGGGAATAAGTCTGAATCCCATACTCAATTCCTTTCAGGAGGTTGTGAACAAATACCAAATACACAAAGACTTGATAGAATTGTTTCTGCAGAGTATGGAAATGGATCTCAAACAAGAACTTTATACCCCTGAAAAATATGATCAATATATCCTGGGTTCTGCTCAGGTAGTCGGATTAATGTGTCTGCAGGTCTTTACCGAAGGAGATAAAATACAGTACGAAAAGCTGAAGGATTCAGCGATGAAACTAGGCTCTGCATTTCAAAAGGTAAACTTCCTGAGAGACGTCAATGCTGATTACTATATGCTCAACCGGACCTATTTCCCAAATGTGAACCTTTCCCAATTCTCCAATATTGAAAAAAAACAGATAGAGGAAGAAATAGAGGCGGAATTTAAACTGGCACTGATTGGCATCCGTGAATTACCGCCATCCTCTAAAAATGGAGTTTACCTTGCCTACGTCTATTACAAAAAGCTGTTCAATAAGATTAAAAAAAGCACAGCTGAGAAAGTGATGACCCAAAGGATCCGGATTTCCAACGCCCATAAATTTGGATTGATGTTTGACTCTATCATCCGTTACAAAACGAATACGATATGAAAGTAGCAGCCTTTTTCCTCCTGTTATTTTTTGCAATGAAAACCCGTTCAGCAGAACCAGAACTCCGGGAAGTAAAAAGTTTGTTCGAAGCAGCTGTACACAGTAAGGACTCAGCAGATCGGCTTTTGAAAATACTATATTCGGTAGGACAGTCCTCCTCTCCTCTCTTGATCTGCTATAAAGGAGCAGCTGAGATGATTCGCTGCAGGTACGGGTTCAATCCGATCCATAAATTCAGTAGATTTAAAAAAGGGAGAATCCTGATCGAAGAAGCGGTAAAGAAAGAACCTGATAACCTGGAAATACGATTTGTGAGATTTGCTATTCAAACCAATATCCCTGCATTTCTCAATTATAATGACCACATCACAAACGATAAAAAGTATTTGTTAAGTAACGTAAAAAAAATAAAAGATAAAAAATTGAAGCAAGACATATTGGCCTATTTGTCAACTTCTAATTATTGTACAGCTGCCGAAAAGAAAGGATTAAGCATATGATGGAAGAAGAAATAATACCCGTCGGCAATAACGATCAGCCCCTGGCGATCAAGAGGTGGTTAAAAGAAGAAATGGTTCATTATAAAAAAAAGCAGTACAATGACTAATTGGATGATCTATTTATTGATTACAACAGGTACTTTTATCTTTATGGAAGGTGTGGCATGGTTTACACATAAATTTGTGATGCATGGACTATTATGGGTATTACATAAAGATCATCATCAGAAAAAACCTCATTTCTTTGAAAAAAATGATTTCTTCTTCTTCATATTCGCGGCTCCAAGCATTATTTTATTCTTTTTTGGTGCAGAAGCCGGATTCAACTGGATGTTTTACATTGGTCTGGGGATTTTACTATACGGCATCGCATATTTCATCATACATGACGTGGTCATACACCAAAGGTTCAAATGGTTTTCACGAAGTAATAACAGGTACATAAAAACAATAAAAAGGGCCCATAAAATGCATCATAAACACCTGGACAGACACCATGGTGAATCCTTCGGCATGTTGTTCGCCGCACGGAAATACTGGCAGCAATCTCAAAAAAAGCAGGTATGAAACACTTTGATTATATCATTGCCGGAGGAGGATGTTCAGGACGAAGCCTGGCCTTAAGGATGTTGCCTTATCTTAAAACATCAAACAAGCAAGTCTTGCTGGTAGACAAGTTCAGCAAAAAAGAAAATGACAGGACCTGGTGTTTTTGGGAAAAACAAGAGGATATATTTGAACCCATTGTATTCAGGAAATGGAGTCATTTATCCTTTACCAGCTCTACTAATCATCAGGAGTTAGACATTCACCCCTATCAATACAAGATGATTCGGGGAGCGGACTTCTATGCTTATACTGAAGAACAATTATCGGAAGGAAGTCACATCAGCATGATACAGGGAAACGTAGAAAGCATATATACTGATGAGGAAAAAGGATATGTGACCATCGACAAAATGCAGTTCAGTGCCGATTATGTTTTCTCAAGCATTCCCCGGCACCAGGAAAAAAGGCCTGATCGTTATCAGTATTTACTACAGCATTTCGAAGGCTGGATTATAGAAAGCAAATCACCCATATTTGTCCCCGAACGCGCTACGCTGATGGACTTTAACACTGCTCAGCAGGCAGGAACATCCTTCGTTTACGTATTGCCTATAAGTGCAACCCTTGCTTTGGTTGAATATACCGTATTCTCAGAAAATGAATTGCCGGCAGCATCTTACACAACTGCACTGAAACAATACATAAGGGAACAGTTACATTGCGAAGATTACGACATTAAAGAAAGGGAGAAAGGGGTAATCCCCATGTCGGATCACCCCCTCAAATCACGGGAAGGCCGTATCATTTACCTCGGCACCGCAGGAGGATTTACGAAAGGATCTACCGGTTATACCTTTCGTTTTATACAGAAACACACCACTGCTATTGTTGAACAATTGCAAAAATGCGGGAATCCAAAAATTCCGTCTATATCACCCGGAAGATTTACTACCTATGATGGCATACTCCTCCACATACTAAACAATAAACGTCTTTCAGGTGAAGAGATCTTTTCCGCCATGTTCAAAAAAAACAATCCAAAACAAATATTAAAATTCCTGGATAATGAAACCTCCATAATAGAAGAATTGCAAATTTTCCAAACCTTAAATAAACAAGAATTTACAAAGGCATTATTAGGCCGTACCTTCAAACTATTAAAAACCTACTAAGTGACTTTTACATTTTCTGACTGGACAATAATAATTGAAAAAATAAAGTGTAGAATCGAAAAAAACCCTCTAAACTGTGACATTTAGAGGGTTTTTGATAGAATTTGACATCTATGTTGTCGTCTTCCCTGTACTTATTTCGAACCTTTTTCTGCATGATTTGAGGTTATTGGCTGCTTTGGTACTTCCAGAACAATCATAACTTTCGCTTTTCATTGAATATAAAATATTCAAATTATATTAACTTAATTAGAGCCATCTTATGTTTAGATTATTTAAAAAGAAAGTAAAAGAATCGGAAACGTTCCAAAACCACGATCAGGAATATGAATTTACATGGCTTGATATTGGAGAAGATAATCCGTTTAATAAGCGAATCCTTGACATCAGAAGTTTAACACAACATATGCTTTCTTTCACTAAAGAGAAATACGTGGCTGAATTATTCAATAAGCAAAGGCATAGCATTGGACGAGAATTGATTAACACCAAAATACCTGAAAGTAAAACTATTAACGTCAACCTTGTCTATCCACACAACGGTTCAAAAATCGAAGGTGCTGCTTATAAAGCAAAGTGTATGGAGGATAAATGGGATATCTACGGATGGAACAACATTATTTATCTTACCAGAAGTTGGACTGGAGAGGTTGTCTATAAGGCGTTTATTAATATTACCGACACTAGTTTTGAAATCCAAAAAATAGAATACAGCCCTGATAAGTATAATAAGAATGATCAATCCCTTGTGGTAAATCATGTTCATTTCCTAATTAAGACACTTGCTCTTGGCGCCATTTATCCTCATAAGGTACCTACTGCTTTAATAAATGAAAAAGACATAGCTCTTTATTCGTTTAGCCAGTTTGGTCACAATTGTTGGTATGCAACTTATGACGATATTGTAGACGTAATAGTAAAAAATAGTTAATAAATTCATAGAGAATTAGCCTATTATAACAATAAAAATTATTAAGGCGGTAACGATTACACTCTTAATGAGATTTAAAATATTCAACTCAAAAAACGTCAAAACAAAAAAGCCTTTAAATCTTACGATCTAAAGGCTTTTTATGTTGTCGTCTTCCCTGTACTTATTTCGAACCTTTTTCTCCATGATTTGAGGTTATTAGCAGGGTTAATGCTTTCTTAGAGGTAATAAATTATAAATAGTGGTTGTATGTAAACCATTCTCCTCCAGAAATACCAGACCCTTAGTCTGGCCATTCACTGGCCATGAAATCCTGTAACGCAAGGATCTCGCGCTCTTTTCCATACTTTCTGAAATAGAAGCCCATTAATAGTTCTCTCGCCGAAAGGATATTGAGCAAGGGCATGTTTAGTAAAACCATCGCCAGTTGGTCGACTTTTTCCAATACTTCCTCCACGATCGGTTGTCGCAGGATTGACTCCGGCGTGAAAGCATCTACAGCCTTGGCACAATAAATTGTGTAGTGTTGCATGATGGATTTGGTACGGACATCTAATAGATTCGCTTGTTGCAATTCAGTGGCTAGGAAAATGTAATTCTTATAATTGATCCGCCTGAAGTTCTTGACATCCTTTTGCAGATCATCTAGCTGACTGATCGCAGACATATGGATTTCATCCCCGATCTCTGCAAGCAGTTGTGCAGGCGCCGACCAGTGATTGGCCTTAATAGCGTTGATTTTACGCTGCACCCATTCCTGGCTTGCGATACTGCCGTATAACACCTGGTGCTTGTTGGGGAAGTACATTTTAATGAAATCCTCCCGATGTACTTCATCCAGTTGGGGAATGTTGATCATCCTTGCAAAGAAATCACCCTCCAGTTCACCAGTCATCTCCCGGATTTCAGTGTAGTGAATAAGTCCCTCTAACTGGCGGAGCATCGGCAGTGTGAGATCCAGTTCAATTTTCCAGGGCGTACGGAAATAACCCGTCAGTGAATCTTTCGGGACACTGCTAAGGTCAGTTTGCAGAAGAGAGCTAAAAGCCTCAAGTGAAGCTTCCTGATGTAATTTCATCAATAATGTACTGGGCAGGAACTGAAGTTTCAGCAACTGAGCATGGATTTGATCAGCCTCATCATCCTTACCTGCCATCCTCAACACTTCAGCGGCATAATAAGCATCCGTTGTGGAACATTCACTGCTCAGCAGTCCTTTGACAAAGGGCAGACTGACTTCCATAAAGTAGCCATTATGCGCTGCTAGGATCATATCTGCCGAGCGGGAAAAATAATAGTGGTCAACTGCCTTTTTAGATGAATCTGCCAGTACATCCCGATAGATCCGGTAACAGCCGATCGGGTCGCCCAGACGGTAATGAAGTATCGCGATAGCACTGAGGGTCTCCGCTTTTACAGTCTCCTCATCTACAAGATAAAATAAACTCCGGAAAGGCTCGGTCAGTTTGTTTAAACGCTCCAGCTCAACGGAAATATGTTTGCTCTCATCATAAAAGGATGCAACATCTCTGATGAAATGCAAGGGAGCCAGCGCAAGATCAAAATTCAGTAAACGCTCGACGATGGTGTGTTTTTCACCGGAGATCACCAAATGGTTATACCGGTTCTTTTCTGCATAAAACATCGCTGCAAGCAAATGGCCCAGTGGATTCCAGTCTGTCACAGAAAAAGCTTCGGATGGCATTTTGGCCAGTTGCAAATGAAACAAAGCAAAGTCCGGTTCTTTGACCAGACCTTCCAGGTAGAATCGCTTTGCTTTCTGATAATTCTGCAGAGCAAGCAGATGGTTTGGATCCCCGTATTCTTCCGCCTTTGTCTGGTAGAATTTTCCCGTTGAATAAAAGGGCATGATCCAACCATCTGCCAAATCATAGCTCTTTAAATGATGCCTTTCTGCGCGTTCATACTGTTGGAATACCTCATAACAATCCCCAAGGCCATTGTGAGCTGGAGCAGAGTCAGGATCAATTTCAAGCATTTGCTGCAAGTAATTAATCGCCTGAGGGTAGTTCTTATGTTCTTTTTCATATAAGGCCAGCCCAAATAGGGTCTCGGAAGAGTGGGGTTGCATTATATTGGCTTTTTCATAGAGGGGCCTGGCAAGTTCCCACTCCTCTTCGTATCGGTAGAGCAAGGCCAGGCTCATTAGATAGGTAGCCTTATCAGAATCCAGATCAATTGCTCTTTTATAAGCCTCGGTAGCCTCAGGTATGTTTTGAAGGTAATGATACAGGATTTCCCCTAGTTTCCAGTACAACTTAGCGTTCAGGTTATCCTTATCCAAAGCTTCCATCAAGCGATCGATCGCATCATGCGCCCGGCCCAAGCACAGTAGTGCTTCGGACTCGGCAATGCTTAACCGATTTTCATAAACGATATCACTGGCTTCCCTTCCCCTGGCTTCCTCAGCCACTCCCAGTACCTTAACATAGTGTTTGTGATCCAGGTAACATTCTGCCAGCGTTGCGTAATAGAGTTTTACCAGATAAGGCAAATCTATATCAAACATATCGGTAAGTGCTTCTACTGCATAGTCCAGATCACCAAGCTTGGATTTAGCGTAAGCCATGGAAGCAATTGCGTCGAGAGCAACGCCAGAGCTTTCCTGGTCTATTGCGTAAGAATAATAGTTGGTAGCATCTTCGTAGCGGCCTAAAGCACTTAAAATGTTACCAGCTAAATCATAATCCACATAACTCGCCGTTCCGTTGCTGATCTCTTTTTCGACATGAAAGAGGGCCTTATGGAAATCGTTCAGTTCATACCAATAGTTGGCCATAATTGCATTAAGAAGTGGATAGTCTTCATCGAGCAGCAAAGCCTGGGAAGCAAAGTCTGCAGCAGCCGAAATTTTAAACTCATCTTTAAAATAATGCGCAAGTGCAGAAAGGGCTTCTATTGAGCGGGGATCCAGTTCGAGGCTTTTCTGATAAGCTGATACTGCTGCTCCCTCCTCTTCAAGGTTCATCAGGCATTCTCCCAGCTTGAGGTGAATGGTAGGATGATTAGGATCAAGTGTTTTCGCATATTCCAACCAGTCTTTAGCGGTCTTATATTCCTTTAGTGCAATTTGGCATATCCCAATATTCAGGCAGGGTATTGGTCTTTCCCGTATCAGTTGATGTGCTTGATAAAATGCATTTGTAGCTCCTGTAAAGTCACCTATGGCGACCAAGGCTGCGCCCATTTCGTTGAGTTCACTATAAGTCATGAGGTTAATTTAATATTCCCTATCTTGCACTAAATTAGCGAGTTTAGCGGGAATAATCAAATATTTGTCGCTAAATTACATTGGTCATTTGGGCAGGTAATTGTCAATTTATTGCGATCGGAAATGTTGAAGCACTTGATTTGAGTACAACAAAAATTTACAGTATAAAACAGAAAGCCTTTAAATCTTACGATCTAAAGGCTTTTTTATTCGTCGGGGTGGCAGGATTCGAACCTACGACCTCCTGCTCCCAAAGCAGGCGCGATACCGGGCTACGCTACACCCCGAACTGGTATCTTCTTTTTTACTGGTCAATATTAAACTACTCTTCCAAGTAATTTTGTCGGGGTGGCAGGATTCGAACCTACGACCTCCTGCTCCCAAAGCAGGCGCGATACCGGGCTACGCTACACCCCGAACTTGGTATCTGTTCTTCCCTTTTTCGAAGGGATTGCAAAGAAACAATATTAAAATGATAAATCCTATTTTATTTAACACTTTAAATGAACTTGTCCATAGCTTCGTTTGCTATGGCGCAAAGATAGAAATAAAACATCTCCCTGCAAATTATTTAAACTTAAAATCAGCTAAAAAAACGCCTTTTCAGCCTAAAAACAAGCTTAAACCTCAAAATCAACCAGTTATAAAACCATTATTTTATTATATATTCAAAACTATTCTATGATGTACCGAAATTTAGGGAGGGTTTATGTCTATAAACCGGCAAATTTATTTTGTATCTATCTATTGTGGCTCCTAAACCATTTACTTTCACTAACCTTTATACTGTTTTTAGGCAAGATCAATTAGAATAAATGAGTCGCAACCAAAACCGCCCCACTATACAAACACGCATTCTTGTTTCGTAAATGTTACGGTCTAATTACCATCAGGATCAGCTAAAAAAGGCAAAATAGTATATTCCATTAGTTTTGAATAGGCAGCAGCAGCTTCCCGCTCGTCCATTTTATCAATAAGTTCGTTATGAGAAAACCAGAAATCTCCAAGTATAAAAAAGCTGGTTCCAAGTGATTCCCATATTTCATCAGGAAGATCAGATCGAAAATATCCTACCGAGACCAGCTTGCGAAAAATTAAACCGAATTCCTTTTTCCTTCGTTTTACCAATTCACAATAGGCAAGCTGAATAGCGGGAACCCTTTTTCCAATTTCGACAAAGTTTAGCAATATAAACCGATATTGATATCCGATGCTAAATGATTGCAAATAAAAGCTTTTTAAGCTTTTCTGGTCAATAATCTTTGATTGCTCAAAATCCCTTATAAGATGATCAAATGCTATGGCCAGGCGGCTATAAAGTTCCTTTACAATATCATCAGTATGTTTAAAATGATAGTGTAGGTTTCCCGGGCTAATAGAGATATGCGCCGCGATGTGACGGGTAGTAATGTTAATACCTTTACTATTGTACATTTGAATGGCCGCATTTAATATTTTCTCTTTTGTATCCATGAGGTGTTTAACTGTTTATTTGGATATGGCGAATTTCCATATTTTTGACTGACATATTTTGATGAACATAGTAATAAAAAATCCCTCCAGAGAAGTACGCAAGTACATCCCCCCAGTCACCAACGTTGTAACTTGTAATGCGTGGCAATAAACCTTCAAATACTATTGAGGTACAGAGTGAAAAACTTAGAATTTGCAATAACGAATATTTCCGCAAGTCATTACTGACTAACAGCGTATTACCAATAACTAATGAAAAATGCACTACTAAAGGAACAAAAACAAAGTCTGTTAGCCAATTGTTCAACCAACCTGTATAGTATTCCATACCCCTACTAAAGCGGATAAAGAACCAGCATAACCAATAGGAAATAAAAAGCCTATCAAAAATGTTTAGTACTAATGCATAAAAGAAGCTGCAATTAAAATAGCCAGGGTGCCGCATATCAATAGTGTTAGAAAAAGTCCAAACCCCAGATTCTTTTGTATCCTCACAAACTTAGAATCCTCTGTATCTAATGGCGCAATCGTGTCTCGTAAATACTGGTAATTACGTTTTAACCAGCTTTGTTTTTCAGTTTCCATATTATATCAGGTTACAATACAAGTCAAAGATAAGAGAAAAACCGCACAATTAGAACTATTGTTCTAATTGTGCACTAAAAAGATACAACTTATACGAACGGGATGAAAAAGGTCGCAGCTGATACAGAAATACATGGTAAGTTTGTTTAGCTAAAATTGTTTTTTTTAACGACTGGTTTTATGGAAATGACATTGTATGATCATCATTGCATTAATAAATGCACTAGTAAACCAACTTCATTACAAATCAATACGATGATAAAATTAAAACACCTACTCTGCTTACTCCTATTTCTGTTCCCGGGAGGTCTACTCGCTTGTTCATGTGCCCTTGAGAGTGTGGTAAATAATTTCCAGGCTTCTGAATTTGTGGCAAAAGCTAAAATCATCAAAATAACACCAGATCCTTCAAATTCAGAATATCATGATGCAGTAATAGAAATTATCAATTTATATAAAGGTGAGCAGCTGAGGAAGATCAAAATCATGAGTTCACTTAATACCTCCTGTAGCTTTTTACCGAATGAAAATTCAACATGGATCATATTTGCAAGTAAATGGCAGGGGATGTTGAGTTTTGGATTCTGCTCGGGAAGTATACAGCTTGACAGAACCTTCAATTCTGTTCAATATCCTAATGCGGCAAAGAATTATGGTAATACGATTAGATTGAAAGAAGATGTCCTTGCTTTTTTAAAGGATCAAAGCCTGGTTAACCCTAATCCTGATTTAGTACATCCATATAATACTGAGTTGGAGACATTCAAGGGTTATAAAAACAAGAACAAAATCGCCGCATTTCAGGTAGATTTGAATGAAGATCTCTCGATCTCCAGAATCAAACAGCTTAAAAAATTTCAAAATAGCCACCTGAATACTTTGGTCTTCAATAGCATGAAAACGAATCTAAAATTTTATGGCAAACGTGGCAAACCACTGGCAAAACCTGCCAGGCTAACACTGTTCTGTTATTACTATGAACAAAATGGTTCAGAGCAAAGCTTTTTAAGTTTTATTGATCTCTAAGTTTTAAGGCATTCAACGTACTAAATACAACCGAATTCGCAAAAATTACAATATAAAAAAGGGTTGCTCTTTTGGAACAACCCTTTTTTATTAGACCTTGTGTCTTCTGCGGAGGAAGAGGGATTCGAACCCTCGGTACCGTTGCCAGTACGACAGTTTAGCAAACTGTTCCTTTCGGCCACTCAGGCATCCCTCCGTATTAACCTCATCATATCTGTGTTGAGGGAGTGCAAATATAGTAACTTCAACCATTGATCCAAAAAAAAATTACACTGTTTGTGGGTAATCTATTCGCACATGATAAATACTCATCAGCATCGTCTTGAATATCAACTTTATAGTTTCTATATCTTTTAAAGTAATATCGCAATTATCTAATTGATTTTGTTCCAATTTGTAGTTAATGATGCGTTCAACCAGGTCATTTATGCTCTGAGCATCCGGATTTTTAAGACTTCTCGACGCCGCTTCAACCGAATCTGCCAACATTAACACACCAGTTTCTTTAGAAAAAGGAATCGGTCCAGGGTACCGGAAAGTATTTTCATCCACAAATTTCTCCGGAGAATTCTTTAAAAAAGACTGATAAAAATAATCAACACGTGTATTGCCATGGTGTGTTCTGATAAAGTCGATCACACTTTCCGGCAGTTGATGTCTACGGGTAATTTCTATACCTTTATGAACGTGCTTAATAATGATCTGGGCACTTTGCTCATAAGGCAGCTTATCATGTGGACTAAGCGCAGTATTTTGGTTCTCTATAAAGTATTGCGGGTTCTCTATCTTACCAATATCATGATATAAAGCCCCTGCCCGTACCAATAAAGAATTCCCCCCTATTTTAAATATTGCGGCCTCAGCCAGGTTCGCCACTTGCAACGAATGCTGAAAAGTACCAGGCGCCTTAAACGCAAGCTCCCTTAACAGCTTATTATTTGTATTGGTCAATTCAATTAAGGCGATATCGGAAGTAATGCCAAACATCTTTTCAAAAGCATAAATTAATGGATAAGCTAGCAACGAAAGCATTACACTCACTACAAAAGGTACAAAATTAATCCACTCTATTTGTGTGAAAGCCCCTTCCCGCAGCAGGGATATTCCTACGAATGAAATAAAGTAAGCCGATAAAATAAATAATGCAGACAATAATAGCTGCTCCCGTTTAATTAAATTCCGGATACTATAAATAGCCACCATACCTGAGGTAACCTGGTAAAACACAAATTCAAAACTATTTGGCACAAAGAAGCCCGAGATCAGTACCACCAGCAAATGCAGGTAAAGCGCAAGCCTGGTATCAAATAGAATCCTGATGATAATGGGGACAATACAAAACGGTATATAATACAGACTCGGAAGATTAAGCTTAATGGCCCATGTTAAGGCAAGGAGCATGGTAGTAATCACCAGCAAAATCAATGACAACTGCCTGTTATCAGCAAAAATATCCTTTCTGAATAATTTAAGAAATACCATCAGTAAGCTCACAATAAAGCCAACCAACATAATTTGCCCGAAATATACCACCTTACTATCACCGATAGTTTTGGTCTGCGCTTCGTATGCCTCTTTAAATGACAATAGCTTCTGATACACCTCATCATCAACCACATTATCCTTGGCAATAATCAGTTCTCCCTTCTGCACCATTCCCCTTGTGGTAGATAAACTGCTTATGGTGCTGTTCTGCACCACGGCCGTCAGCTTCTCATCGAAAATAATATTAGGCTGCAAATGATCTTCAACCAGGTTTTCAACCGCTTCTTTCTCTTTTAAATTGATCGATTTAAAATTATTTTTAAAATATGCCAGTGCTGTTTGCACCGTAAATACATCCTGAGTGTTTACAGTTTTAGAAATATTGTTGTTCAGTAGCGAAAAATCATAGTTACCTGAAGGGTTCTTCTGATGTTTGATATTTAAAGCTATAATCCCTTTGTTATATATGTATTTAAGCAAGGAAACGGAAGCCTGTTTATTGGGTGAATTTTCGCTCTCCGGGAAGGCATTTGACCTCCATTTTACATCAAATTCATTTAAATAAGCTTCTTCAACAACGTTAAATAAATCCTTATTCAGCTTATAAATTGGCAAAACATTATCCAGCGCATCCTTCTTATCAATAATAACCTGCGGACTGGTTTTTAAAATCGCAAAACTAAAGGGAGATACCAGGTCCTTGTTTTTCCATATCGTCCCTTTTTCAAATTCGTACCGGAAACGAGGTTGTTTAGGTAAAAACACCGTTATAATCAAAACCGAGAGCACCATCATGATGTATTTGATATTTGATGAATACTTTCTGTACAGTACCTTATGCGAATTTTTTCTGATCTTGGCCAAAGCGATATAAATTGATTATTTATTCAAAAATACTATAAAATTAACAAGTCCATACCTGCTTCACACATTCTTTGTAAAGAACCCACTATATACCATTACTTTGTAAAACTTAAATTACCTGTATTTTAACCACCCATATATTGTAATTAGTTAACTTTGCTTTCAACTAACTTAAAAAAACATTAATGAAAGAAGTCGTAATTGTATCTGCTGTACGTACCCCGATAGGGAGTTTTGGAGGCGCTTTATCAGGATTTTCCGCTACCCAACTGGGAGGTTTTGCTATTAAAGCCGCAGTAGAAAAAGCCGGGATAAAACCATCGGATATTCAGGAGGTTTACATGGGCAATGTTTTATCTGCCAATGTAGGACAAGCACCGGCAACGCAGGCGGCAAAATTCGCAGGTCTGCCAGATGTACCGTCAACCACCATCAATAAAGTTTGTGCATCGGGAACCAAAGCAATTATGCTTGCGGCACAAAGCATAGCGCTGGGAGAAAACGATATTGTTATTGCCGGCGGAATGGAAAGTATGAGTAATGTGCCCTACTATCTGGACAAAGCAAGAAATGGTTACCGTTTAGGTCATGGCCAAATTACTGATGGATTGGTTAAAGATGGTCTGTGGGACGTGTACAATGATTACCATATGGGTTCAGCAGCGGAATTATGCGCAACTGAATGCGGCTTTAGCCGTGAGGAACAAGACGCTTTTGCCATCAGCTCCTACAAAAGATCACAGGCTGCGCAAACAGAAGGTAAATTCGATTCAGAAATTATTGCTGTAGAAGTTAAAGACCGCAAAGGCGACATTACTTTAATCAATAAGGATGAAGAGCCTTTCGCCGTTAAATTTGATAAAATCCCGGCCTTAAAACCTGTATTTCAGAAAAATGGAACAGTAACTGCCGCCAATGCTTCTACTTTGAACGATGGTGCTGCCGCTTTGGTACTAATGAGCGCCGACAAAGCAAAAGAACTGGGATTAAAACCACTGGCAAAGATCCTTTCTTATGCCGATGCACAACAAGCCCCTGAATGGTTTACAACCGCTCCTTCAAAAGCAATTCCACTAGCGCTTAAAAGGGCAGGAAAAAATATCAGTGATGTAGATTACTTTGAAATCAACGAAGCTTTTTCTGTAGTTTCGCTAGCGAACAATAAGGAACTCGGATTGAATGAGGAAAAAGTAAACATCAATGGTGGTGCTGTTTCTTTAGGCCATCCCCTTGGGGCCTCTGGTGCAAGGATCGTAGTGACCTTACTTTCTGTTCTATCGCAAAACAATGGCAAAATCGGCGTAGCCGGAATTTGTAATGGTGGCGGTGGAGCCAGTGCAATGGTCATAGAAAACCTAAACTAAATGATGAAGGCTTTAAAAGCTTTAGTAATACTTTTTATACTATGCTGTGCGGGAACAAAGCTTTCGGCACAGCATACTTTTAATCTCAGCAACGTATCGAAGCTGAAAACTTATCAGGACTCACTGCAGCGGATAAGCGAAGCAACATACAATGCTTCAAACGACCAGGAGCAACTTCTTGCAAATGCAAAGTTTATAAAGACGCTGGTTGCCGCACTCAAAACCCCGGCATCTTTTAATTACTCGTTTGATTCTTTGAAAAGAATCTCCATCATGAAGTCGCCAGATAATTCTTTTAGAATATTCTCCTGGTATTTACCACATGAAGATGGTACTTACCGGTTCTTCGGCAGCATACAAATGCAGACAAAAGATGGCTCATTAAAGATGTTCCCGCTCATTGACGACACAGAGAATTTCAAAGATGTAAACCAGATAACCAGCAATAAAAACTGGTATGGTGCGCGTTATTACCAAATTATTCCAATCGCCTCTAATGGCCGACAGCCGTATTACATTTTATTGGGCTGGAAAGGGAAAAATGCCAAATCGTCTAAAAAAATCATAGAAGTACTTTCCTTTGATAAAACCAATCAACCTGTATTCGGAAAAGCGGTAATTGATGGATTAAAAGGCCAGGCCACAAAAAACAGGGTCGTATTTGAATACAACAAGCTAAATACAATGACGCTTAACCTGGATAAAACAGTAGGCATGATTGTATTTGATCACCTCGCCCCTTTATCTCCGGAAATGGAAGGAAACTTTGAATTTTATGCTTCCGACCTAAGCTTTGACGCATATAAAGTGACTGGTGGCAGACTTAAACTGGTTGAAAATGTAGAGATGAAGAATGAGCCAAATGCCAATGATGAATATTACGCTGACCCTAAAGACAAAAAAAACAAAGCCCCTAAAAAGTTTTAACGAATATGTTACAAACGCAATCCACGTTTAAAATTTGTGAGTTTGCCTTAGTGTACCTATCTTGCGCGATCGTTTATAAGGCCTATACACCACTAAAGTACTGAAAGGTTTGGTTAAACGCCAATAAAACCAACAATAAGCGGCAGAATAAAGAAGAACAAAAACATTCAAACCCATCATTGGGATGGCTGAATGTAACTACCGAAAAAAGCTTGAATACATAAAAAACAAATAATAATAAAAACTAACTAAACTTTATTACACAAAAAAACTAATATGAATACACAAAGTTTGGACACACCAAATAACTTTTTCGAGAATAAGGTAATCGGACATCCTGCGGGGCTGTTTGTACTGTTCTTTACGGAGATGTGGGAAAGATTCTCTTACTACGGAATGCGGGCTTTATTGGTACTGTTCCTAACTTCCTCATTAATTGGAGACAATCCAGGATGGGGATGGCCTAGAGAATACGCATTGGCAATTTATGGTTCATATACCGGACTTGCCTACCTTACCCCAATTTTAGGTGGTTATATCGCTGATAGAATCATCGGTTACCGTTGGGCAGTTATTGTGGGTGCTTTGTTAATGACCCTCGGACACTTATCTATGGCTATAGAAATAGATCATTCCTTTATGTACCTGGGCTTATGCTTACTGGTATTAGGTAATGGTTTCTTTAAACCAAACATGACGTCTATCATTGCACAGATGTATAAAAATCATCCTGAGAAAAAAGATGGTGCCTACACCATTTTCTATATGGGTGTAAATGCCGGTGCATTTTTAGGAATGTTACTTTGCGGATACATCGGTGAAAATAAAGATTGGGGCTGGGCTTATGGATTCGGTTTAGCGGGTATCTTCATGTTCATTGGTATGCTACAGTTCTATTTCACACAAGGAATTTTTGGTAGTATTGGCCTTAAGCCATTGAAAAATGACGAAAAAGATCTTTCTGAAACTCCTGAAGAGTCGACCAGAAATCCATTTTCTAAATTCGACCTGGTAACAATTGGCCTAATCGCTGTAATAGGTTTATCCTGGATCATCAATGACCCTATTTCCAAAATCACCCATTTAAACCTGTTTAATTTTAAAGTTGGCAGCCTCGAAGGTAGCAATCTCATGATCATGATTGCGTTAGGATTGTTCCTTTTCATTCTGGTAAAAAGGATTTCCCAATATACTCCTGTATTAAGAGATAAGATGATCGCTGTAATTGTACTCGCTTTCATCACCATCTTCTTCTGGGCTTCTTTTGAGCAGGCAGGTGGCTCGATGACCATCTTCGCTAAAGATTACACACAGAGGGTACTTACAGGTGATTCAAAACTGATTTTTAACGTAGCCAATACTTTAATTACAGTCATTCCACTGATAATTATCTCTTATGTATTATTAAAATTATTCGCTAAAACCTTTGGTAAATACTCGCTGGGCAACATTATTTTAGCTTCGGGCTTTGTGATCATCTGGTGCATTGTAATTTACATGCTTAAAAACCAGTACTCCGAAGTAAAATCTGAAGTTCCAGCTACCTGGTTTGGTATTTTAAACTCCTTGTTTATCATCAGCTGTGCGCCTATTGTGTCCAAACTTTGGGAAAGCAAATACAATCCATCAGCCACTTATAAAAATGGTTTTGGAATGATCCTGCTAGGCATCGGTTTCGCCGTATTGGCTTATGGTGCAAGTACAATCCCTCAGGGTGCGGCAGTTGCGTCTGTAAGTATGGTATGGTTGGTACTGGCTTATTTCTTCCATACCATGGGTGAATTATTTATATCGCCTGTAGGTTTATCTTATGTAAGTAAACTGGTACCGGGACGAATGATCGCTATTATGTTTGGTATCTGGTACCTGGCCATCGCAATTGGTAACAAGATTGCAGGTACAATGGGTGGTATGATTGATGAGATCACCGCTAAATATTCCATGTCGACCTTCTTCCTGATCTTCACCTTTATTCCTGTTGGGCTTGGTCTCATTATTATAATGCTGACCCCGGTGCTTAAACGGTTAATGCACGGTGTAAAATAAAAGAACAGCAACAAACTATTATAAAGTCTTTAGAACATACTCTAAAGACTTTTATTTTTACATTTATATTTTAAAAACACTTATATGGCTGATCGGTTATCACTAGAAGAGATCCAGGACTTTAAAGGGAAATACCCTAAGCAACTTTGGGCACTCTTCTTTTCTGAAATGTGGGAGCGTTTCTGCTTTTACGGAATGCGGGGGATGCTTACCTATTTTATGGTTACGCAATTATTGATGAAGGATGTAGATGCCAACCTGCAATACGGAGCAACTCAGGCCTTTGTTTACGCGTTTACTTTTATTGGTGGTTTATTTGCCGATAAGATACTCGGTTTCCGAAAATCCCTTTTCTGGGGCGGTATTTTAATGATTGTAGGAAGCGGCATTTTAGCTTATGATCCACACCAGTTTTTTTTCCTGGGGATCAGCTTCACAGTTGTCGGCACCGGTTTCTTTAAACCAAATATCTCTACCATGGTTGGAAAGCTGTACAAATCTAACGATGCGCGCAGGGATGCAGGTTTTTCAGTGTTTTACGCCGGAATCAACATTGGTGCGCTGCTAGGTGGATATGCCTGTATCGCTATTGGTAAACAATATTCATGGCATCTTGCATTCGGACTTGCGGCAATTGTAATGACCATCAGTTTAATTACATTCTTATTCACACAGAAAAGCCTCGGTCCTATCGGTCTGCCTCCGGGCCAGGATGATGAAGTAACAGATGTCGCCCTGGCAGGTATAGATGATAAAATACCTACTCAACCTGCTATTATACATCGCAAGGCAATCAATAAAAAATGGTATGATTACGCTGTATATGTCGGCTCACTGGCAATTATTCCCGTGATTATGATTATGGTTGCGAAGACACAATATACTGACTGGTTCATGTATATAATCGGTCCGGCTACTTTGTTATATCTTCTTTTTGAAATGTCGAGATACGGCTGGGCTGAACGAAAAAAATTACTTGCCGCTCTTGTTTTCATCCTGTTCTCCATATTGTTCTGGGCGTTTTTTGAACAATGCGGCGGATCGCTGAGTTTATTTGCAGCCAGAAATCTAGACAATACCCTATTGGGTGTTGTAAAGCTCGACCCCAATGGCGTTAACAATTCGGCAAACTCCTTCTTTGTAATCATCTTCGCGTTCCTGTTCAGCTTAATCTGGATAGGCCTGGCAAAGAAAAAAATTGAGCCAAATACTGTGATCAAATTCGGACTGGCCTTTTTATTCCTTTCCGGGTCTTTCTTTATTTTCTATAGCACAAGGTTCTTCGCAAATGAGCAGGGTGTTTCCTCACTCGATGTATTCACTATCGCCTATTTGGTGATGACCTTCGGAGAACTCTGCCTGTCTCCTATCGGGTTATCCATCATGACAAAATTATCTCCTGTAAAACTCCAGGGTGTAATGATGGGAATGTGGTTCCTGGCAAGTGCTTACGGACAATATGTTGCCGGCTTACTGGGTGCCGGAATGGCCGAAGCCAGTGAAAATGATACGCCATTGCAAAAATTGATGAGTTATACTGAAGGCTACAAACAATTGGCAATTTATGCCCTGATTGCAGGAGTTATCCTTATTGTAATATCTCCAATGGTAAAAAAACTGATGCAGGAAGTAAAATAAGCCTCCAATCTCTGTCATTTAACATAATTTAACCCTTAGTATTTCTTTATACTAAGGGTTTTTCATTTAGAATCCATAATTTCGCATATTAATTTATTATACGTGTCAGATAGCCTAATCATAATTCCAACTTATAACGAGAAAGAAAACATTGAAAAAATTATCAGAAAGGTTTTTTCATTGAATGACTTTTTTGAAATTTTAATCATTGATGACGGCTCCCCTGATGGTACTGCAGATATTGTTAAAAAATTACAATCTGAATACCCCGCGCTTCACATAGAAGAGCGTACCGGTAAACTTGGCTTAGGAACGGCCTATATACATGGTTTTAAATGGGCATTGGAAAGACCGCAATACCAATATATATTTGAGATGGATGCTGATTTCTCCCACAATCCTGAAGACCTGATCCGCTTAAAAATGGCTTGTATCAATGGTGCTGATTTAGCTATAGGCTCCCGTTATGTAAATGGTGTGAATGTGGTCAACTGGCCGATGAACAGGGTACTGATGTCATACTTTGCCTCGATGTATGTAAGGATCATCACACGTATCGACATACAAGATGCTACCGCTGGTTTTAAATGCTATACCCGCAAAGTTTTAGCGACCATACCACTGGATAAAATTAAGTTTGTAGGTTATGCCTTCCAGATAGAAATGAAGTTTACAGCGATTAAATATGGCTTTAAAGTGGTGGAAGTACCGATCATATTTACAGATCGTACTGAAGGCAGTTCGAAAATGAGTACAAGAATTTTCAGGGAAGCATTTTTAGGCGTCATACAAATGAAAGTCTGGAGCTGGTTTAGGAAATACGACAAACCATAGGTCGGTAATATTTTTTGCCGTACACTTTATATTAGTTACGCCTGTTGGTCACTCCCTGGGTTTACCATCTCTCATCATGGTACCAAAATCCCAATCCTTATCCATTGCGGATACAATCTTCACAATACGCTTGGTGCGTGTAGGTTCAGTTTTAGCACTATTGAGCCAATTAATGTACCAGTTTTGATGTGATTTAGGCTGCTTCAAAAAATTGTTCATTAAATGGGGCTCATCAGCAAGACAAAGCTCCAGGTCTGCAGGCATCTCTATTTTAAAGGTTGCATCCTCTTCCAGTTGCAATTCCAATACTGCCCCCAATTGTTTCTTCAGTTTTTTGCGAAGCTCCCCATTTAAAGCCATAATGAAATTCCCCTCTCCCATTGGAACTAAAGATACGCCTTCAATCTCTACAAGGTCCAGTCTACCTTTTACCCTAAAGCTCTTCCTGCAATCTGCTTTAATCTGATTGGCTATCGCCTCAGGAATAAAAACATACGTCCAGCCAGATTTTTCGCCCATTTCGGCAAAACGCTCTATTTCCGCTTTGAAAGTAATCATCTGAATTAAATATTAACAACGTTAAAATTATGATTTTTCTGCTATAGTTTTTCTACCGGGATTTCTCTTTACATTTTACATGTAGGCTTCTACACAAAAAAAGAATTGTTAATGTGAGGGCCTAGGAAGATTTTCCCATTTTAGCGAAGCGGGCAAATAATTCCAGTCCGAACATAACAATCCCTTTTTTTGACACTACTTAGAATTATTAAAATTTCTCTTCAACACCGAGGCCAAACAAAGCAAAATCATATTTAACCGGATCTAAAGGATCTAATTCCAGTAACCTCCCCGTTAATTCTACTGCCGTACGCCAATCCGTCTGCTTCCTTTCAATCAGGCCTAACCGGCGTGCAACCCTATCCACATGCACATCACAGGGACAAATTAAATCCGCGGGTTTAAGCGTCTTCCAAATGCCAAAATCCACTCCTTTATCGTCACTACGGACCATCCACCTTAAAAACATATTCAAACGTTTACACGTAGACTTCTGCATGGGTGAAGACACATGCTTAATGGTTCTCCTCGGATAATCCGGCAGAGAGAAAAAATACGATCTGAAGTAGTTAAGCGCCCTTTCAATTTTTGGTTCCTGATTACCCAGCTCAGAAAGCATACAACTGGGAGAAGCATGCGGTCCACCTTCATAATTACCCACAACCTGTCCCGATAAAAAATCTGTTTGAAAACTATCCCCGGGTGGCAAAAAAGCAGCTTCCAAACTATCAAACTGCTCGTAATGCGCCTTAAAAAAAGAAACAAAATACAAAAGATCAGTATCGTTAAAAGTCCTGTGCTTAAAGCCCAAAAGCCTTTTCAGATCTTCATCTCCATGATGCAGCATAAATTCATAGGGCTCATTATCCATTCTCGCAAATAACTCATTGCATTTATTGATAATGGTTTTCCGTTGCCCCCAAGCCAAAATTGCCGCAAAAAATGCGGCAATTTCGATGTCTTGTTTCTTAGTAAACTGATGCGGAATGCAAATCGGATCGTTTTGAATAAAATTCGGCCGGTTATACTGGTCAACTTTAATGTCCAGAAAGCCCTTAAGTTCTAAAAATTCCAATGTTATTTATTTAAGTGCCTGTTCCAGATCAGCAATGATATCCTCAATATCCTCAACACCAACACTTAAACGCAATAAGTTATCAGTAACACCAACCTTCTCACGTTCTTCCTTAGGAATAGAGCCGTGCGTCATAGATACCGGGTGATTAATCAATGATTCTACACCACCTAAAGATTCAGCCAGTGTAAATACATGAAACGAACCTGCAACTCTGAAGGTCTCCTGTAAATCAGCATCTTTCAAAGTAAAGGACACCATTCCCCCGAAATCACGCATTTGCTTTTTCGCAATATCATGGTTAGGATGGTCTTCAAAACCTGGCCAGTAAATCTTATCAACCTTAGGATGTTTTTTAAGGAAGTGCGCAACCTTGGCTCCATTTTCACAATGTGCTTTCATGCGTAAATGCAACGTTTTAATCCCCCGAAGCACTAAAAATGCATCTTGTGGACCTGGTGTAGCACCGCAGGCATTGTATATAAACCACAGATCTTTATACAATTGTTCGTCATTAACCAACAAAGCACCCATTACCACATCCGAGTGTCCGCCAATATATTTTGTAACTGAATGCATCACAATGTCAGCACCAAGATCCATAGGATTTTGTAAATATGGAGATGCAAATGTATTGTCGACTGTTAACAGCAAATTACGTTCTTTAGTAATCTTAGCCATACCTTCGATATCTACAATCTGCATGGTCGGATTAGTTGGCGTTTCTATCCAGACTAATTTAGTTTTATCATTGATGTATGGCAGTATATTTTCCGGCTTAGAAAGATCCAGAAAATGGAATTTAATACCATACTTAGCATAAACTTTAGTAAAAATCCTATACGAACCTCCGTAAAGGTCATTACCAGTGATCACTTCATCTCCAGGCTGTAGTAACTTCATTACCGCATCTGTAGCTCCCATTCCACTCGAAAATGCCAATCCGTGCTTCGCATTTTCCAAGGCCGCCAAACAGGCTTCCAAGGCAACACGTGTCGGGTTGGTACCTCTTGAATATTCATAACCTTTATGATCGCCCGGCGACTTCTGCCAGTAAGTAGAGGTTTGATAAATTGGGGTCATTACTGCTCCTGTTGTAGGATCAGGCTCTTGTCCTGCATGGATCGCTTTTGTTGCAAACTTCATATCTCTTTATTTTGCTCTAATTCTGCTTTAAACTGATAGCCCAGATTTTTACCCGTTGGGTAACCACTCGCGGCAAGCATGGTTTGTTTTTGATTTAAAGTTACGTCTTTGATCTCTGCGAAAGGTGGCAGGACCAGGTCATCATTCAGACAGAATAAAATAGATCGTTCAATAATGTCTGTCAGCTTTTCTTCCGTAATGATATTTTCTGCCATATTCTGGTACAGAAAATCCAACGCTCCTTCCCCTTCCACAATAAAGTGCATATCCTTGTTTACCAATATACGGGCAATTAATGTGCCCTGATCGGCCAGGCGGTTGTACTTGATAGAATCCGCCAGAAAATTGTGAATGTAAATGGTCCCACAATAACCCAAAGACTCATCTTCCTTGATATAATTGGTTTGATAAATTGAAGATGACTTATCAAAACTAAAAATATTACTGTGCATGGATACCATTAACATATCACCAGAGAATTTAAGTTCTGCTTCAAACTTACTGGTTTCCTTAAAATGAACCTCAACAGTAGGATCTTTTGCAGAATAATCGCTTTGTAGTTTTGCTGCTATTTTAAAAAGCTGCTTTTTCAATAAAGCGAAAGTCTCTGCCGTATTTCTATAGATGGCTTGTTTTAAAGAAGCCTTGTTCTCAAATTCGCTTAAAATCTTGCTGTAGTTATCGGTATCCATATAATATTAATAAGCTCTTGCAAATAATACACGTTGTTTAGATGGTTTCCCGGAATAGATACAAACACCATCTTCCAGTTTATTATCCAAAGGCACACACCTGATGGTTGCTTTTGTTTCTTCTTTAATTTTCTGTTCAGTTTCAGGGGTTCCGTCCCAATGTGCAGCAATAAAACCGCCTTTGGAATCCAATAGTTCTTTCAGCTCATCATAAGAATTGGCCTCAGTAATGTGCTCGGTTCTATAATTTAAAGCCTTATTGTATATGTTCTCCTGAATTTCCTCCAGCAATTGCGCAATATAAATGTCAAGTCCGTCCTGCAATACCGTTTGTTTTTCACGTGTATCCCTGCGGGCAAGTTCTACTGTTCCGTTCTCCATATCCCTGCCACCAATCGCTAAACGTACAGGTACACCTTTCAATTCGTACTCTGCAAATTTAAATCCGGGACGTTGTGTATCACGGTCGTCATATTTAACAGAAATCCCCATACGTTTTAATTTCGCACTTAACTCGTCAACAAAAGCCGTAATCTTCTGCAATTCCTCATCATGTTTGTAAATAGGTACAACTACAACTTGGATCGGAGCTAATTTTGGAGGCAATACCAGTCCTGCATCATCACTATGCGCCATAATCAATGCACCGATCAAACGTGTGGAAACACCCCATGAGCTCGCCCATACATGTTCTATTTTACCCTCTTTATTGGTGAATTTCACATCAAATGCTTTAGCGAAGTTCTGCCCCAAAAAGTGAGAAGTACCCGCTTGTAAAGCTTTTCCATCCTGCATTAAAGCCTCGATACAGAAAGTATCCAATGCACCTGCAAAACGTTCATTAGGGGTTTTCACTCCCTTTACAACTGGCAAGCCCATCCAGTTTTCGGCGAAGTCGGCATATACATCCAGCATTTGTCTAGTCTCGGCAATTGCTTCATCAGCAGTAGCGTGTGCGGTATGTCCTTCCTGCCATAAAAACTCTGTAGTACGTAAAAATAAACGGGTACGCATTTCCCAACGCACAACATTTGCCCATTGGTTAACAAGGATCGGCAAATCACGATAAGATTGGATCCAGCCTTTATAAGTATTCCAGATAATCGTTTCTGAAGTCGGCCTTACGATTAATTCTTCTTCCAACTTTGCGGTTTCATCAACAATAATGTTTCCATTTCCATCATTTTTTAGGCGATAGTGTGTCACAACGGCACATTCAGTTGCAAATCCTTCCACGTGCGATGCTTCCTTAGAGAAATATGACTTGGGGATGAATAAAGGAAAATAAGCGTTACTGTGACCAGTATCTTTAAATTTTTGGTCTAAAACCGCCTGCATCTTCTCCCAAATGGAATATCCATAGGGTTTTATCACCATACACCCCTTAACGGATGAATGCTCTGCCAGGTCGGCTTTTATAACAATGTCGTTATACCACTGGGAATAATCTTCGTTTTTGCTTGTAATACCTTTGCTCATAACTGTTTGGAACGTTTTTTGTGTTAAATGACTTGTAAAGTAGGCTACAAATCTATAAATTTATACCTACAAAAACACACAACACACAAAGAAGGGATATAGTTATGAAATCAAATTATTTATTCACGGGGATGCTGGCACTCACAACGGTGGTTGTAGCGTCATGCTCTGCGCCAAGGTTAGCGCAGCAAAATTCGAATGATGATGTTTATAACTCTGTAGCGCAGGCCAAAGAGTATAGACAACAAGTACCGGTAAGAGAGCAGGAGTATGATGCCCAGGATGATTACTATGGCACCAGCGACCCTTACTATGATATGGATTATTCTTCACGTATCAGTAGGTTCTCTTATGGGAACCCTTCATGGAGAGGTTACTACGACCCTTACTTTGATGGCGGATGGTACGGAAATTATGGCATGTCATTAGGCTTCGGCTTCGGATATAATCCTTTTTACGGTTCTTTATGGGGTTCACCATATAACTCATGGGGCAATTACTATTCTCCATTCTGGGGATATAACAATTATTACGGCGGCGGCTATTATGGCGGCGGTTTATGGGGAGGCGGCTATTGGGGCGGTGGTTTTTACACCGGCAGAACAAACCCCGTAGATTACAAACCGAGACCTTCAAGAGGAAGTAACAATGGTTATACTGGCAGACCGGGCGATGCTTATCTGTCTCCGAGATCTTCGAGAGGTCAATCCAGTAATGGAAATACAAGTTATGGACGCCCATCAAGAGGTAATTCAACCATTACAAGACCTGGAAATGTTGAAGGTACGAATCCGGTGGGCAGACCATCAAGAGGTCAAAGTACTGTTCCTGCAGGAGAAAATTCAAGACCATCGAGAGGTGAGAGCTCAAGACCATCAAGAGGTGAAAGTACTGCCCCTGCTCGAGAAAATGCTCCAAGACCTTCAAGAGAAAGTTCAAGACCTACAAGAGAATCTTATACCCCACCTCCATCATACAACCCTCCACCATCAAGAGGTAGTAGTGAAGGAAGCTCTGGTGGCGGCAGAAGCTCAGGCGGTAGCAGTGGCGGATCAGGCAGACCATCAAGAGGCGGAAGATAATTTTTAGCAAAACCCACAAATGAAGAAATTTTCAAAAATACTTATGGTAGCTATAGTAGCTACCACAAGTACAACATATGCGCAATACGCGACCGATGCCATACGGTTTGGCAATACCAATTACGGAAGTTCGGCAAGGTTTAAAGGAATGGGTAATGCCCAAATCGGGGTTGGTGGCGACATGAGTTCACTAAGTGGTAACCCTGCAGGATTAGGTCTTTTTACCCGATCTGAGTTTAGCTTTACCCCTGAATTTAACAATTCAACATCAAAGGCAGATTATCTTAATAACAGAACTAGCGACTCCCGGACTAAATTAAATGTAAACCAGGCCGGAGTAGTATGGTACAACCCGACTTTCAGACCTCAGGGTCAGAATACCAATAAAGGAGTATTGAGTACGGTTTTCGGTATTTCTTATAGTAGGAATAATGACTATACACAACAATACAACTATGGCGGAAATAACACCAAGAACACCATGCGTGATTTCTTTGCGGAAGAGGCGAATAGAAATATTGATCCAGTGAATGGATCCCTGAGAGAAGTCTCATTAGAGAATTATGCCTATAGTGATTATTTAATCAATAAAAACACGCCAACTGCCTCGGGTAGGTTCGAATCCACTCCTTTCAGTAACAATTCACAAAACCAGTCTGCGATAATTTCGGGTGGAACTTCTGAATTGAATTTTGCCGGTGCGTTAAATATTTCTAATCAGCTGTATATTGGAGCGAGTATAGGAATGGTAAATGTTCGTTATTCACGTACCGCAAGTTACACCGAAAAAGGAAAGGTAAGTATATATAATGACGATCCTAACGATCCAAATGGTATACCTGTTGGATATGCTACTCCTGAAGACTACAGTTTTAATTATACACAAAATCAGGAAACACGTGGGTCAGGTGTCAATGGAAAAATAGGTGTTATTTACAGACCCGTAAGTAACTTCAGAATTGGTTTAAATTATCAGACGCCAACCTGGCTGTATGTAGAAGATCAATATACTGAGAATCTTTTCACTTCACTATCAGGAAATGCGCCCGTGATAGGTGATGGAATCTATTCCCCTTACAATTACAATCTAAGAACGCCTTCTAAAGCATCAGTTGGTGCAAGTTATGTATTTGGTGGACAAGCGATCCTTTCTGCTGATGTTGATTTTATTGATTATGCAAGTACACATTTTTCTGCGGATGGCGGTGGGATGAATGACCAAACCATTAATGATAATGCATTCATTAAAAAAAATTACACTTCAGCAGTAAACTATAGGGTTGGTGGTGAGTATAAAATCAACAATTTCAATATACGTGCTGGTTACGGCTTAAACGGAAGTCCGATGAAAAACGATACAGACAATATTTTTGATACACAGTATTATAGTGGTGGCCTGGGATATCGTTTAAATGAGTATTATATTGATTTAGCTTATCAACGTGTACAATCTGAAGAGCGGTTAAGCCCTTATGCATTGAACAATGGCACACAACCTGTAGCGACTATTAAAAATGCGAATAACAATGTATTCTTAACATTTGGAGTAAGGTTTTAAAACAAAATATATAAATTAAAAAAGCTCCTGGGTCAAAATGGTCCAGGAGCTTTTTTATTATACTTATACTTATACTTATACTTATACTAAAGGATTCCGTGTAAGGAAGCTCCTTTAATACCGAACCGCTCTATATTTCTTTCTACCATTTCATCTTTGATCAGTTCAGGTGCATGATGCGGCTTCTTACGCGCATCAATAATTACCGGGCCGGTACAACCCCAATGTTTTTCACGGATAAAGCTCCCTACCCCATGAATATCTGCAGCAGGGTTGCTTCTGGTGAAGGTAACCCATACCAGGTTATTAATAGAAGCTGCAGTAAACTGATGATCATCGCAAAGTACAATCAACGCTAAACCATCCAGTTCCTGGTCTTTTAAATGCTGGTTCAATAAAACCATTTCCTGCTCCGCATGTGCGGCATCTATATAAGGATTAGCCTTTAATGCCAATACACCAGGAATAGCCATTTGATAATGACTAAATGGACCTGACACGTTAAAACCTTTAGGCAACTCCTTTGCAAGAATTCTTTTTTGCGCTCCGGCAGCTGCGAAAACAACTTTAGAACCACTATTTAATCCATCGCCGCTATAATCCAGCGTATCAATTGTGGTATGCGTATGAAAATGGAGATCTGTTTTAAAATCCATTCTCGAAAGCACATGCTGCATAAAACCCGAAAGATCATGTGTATCCAAATGTTCATCATCCTCTCTCGCAGCGATAAACAGGTATTTAGCCAGGCTCAACTGGTTTTTTCCTAAAATATGGTTTGCAATGGTCAGTATTTCCTGAGGCCTGCGTTCTTTTAAGAATGGTGTATATCTTTCACTACCTATAGCGAACAATAAAGGGTGTACACCGGCCGCATCAACCGCATTCACTTCTTTTAAGCCATGTATTTCTTTTGGTAAGGCCGAGCCCGCTATTTCGTGTATTAAGGCGCCAAAGCTGGTATCTTCTTGTGGAGGTCGTCCAACAACAGTGAACGACCATATCGCATCCTTACGGTGGTATACATTATGCACCTTCATCAAAGGAAAAGGATGGGTTAAACTATAATAACCTAAATGATCACCAAATGGGCCTTCCGGCTTATTATCCTGAGGATAAACCGTACCGGTAATTACAAAGTCTGCATCTGCAGAAAGACAAAAACCTTCTTCATCGTAAAAGTACCGGAAGCGCCTGTTGCCCAGTGCACCGGCAAAAGTCATTTCAGATAATCCTTCGGGCAAAGGCATTACAGCTGCGAGCGGGTGTGAAGGTGGCCCACCTACAAAAATGCTCACTTTTAAGGGTAAGCCTTTAGCATTGGCCTTAGACTGATGTACCCCTATCCCCCTATGAATCTGGTAATGCAAACCAATTTCTTTGTTCAGTTCGTAATCATTCCCGGCCAGTTGAATTCTGTACATCCCCAAATTTGCATTTAAGATGCCTGGCTTATCTACATCCTCGGTATATACCTGAGGCATCGTGATAAAGGGGCCTCCGTCCATCGGCCAGTTCACAATCTGTGGCAAAGCACTGATCGTGGTTTTACTAAACACCGATTTGAAGGTTTGTTTTAAAGGTAAAGCTGTAAGTGCGGTAAAACCAATACCAGGTAACTTTAAAGGGTTTTTTAATGCTTTAACGGGATCAGAACGCAGATTTACGAGTTGTTCTACCTTTGGCAAGCTGTCACGGAACATAAATTTAGACCGTTCAAGTGTACCGAACAAATTGGAAACAGCCGGAAACCTACTACCCTTAACATTTTCAAAATACAGGGCAGGTCCCTGCTGCTCATAAACACGTAAATGAATAGCCGCCATTTCAAGGTAAGGATCTACCTCTTCTTTAATCCGAATCAAGTGGCCGTGTTGCTCTAAATCTGCAACGCAATCTGCTAAGCTTTTATATCCCATCGGGTTCAAAGATATTAAAGAAATATTGTTTTAAACTACATCTTCTCCGCGGAAAAATGCCTATTTTACTACTGCCTTACAAATACCTTACCCAGGCCATCAGTCGTATCCGGCCCCGGCAAGGCCCCACCAATACCCCGGAGAGGCCTGAGCAAGGCCCCTTTAAGCGCGTTTTATTTTCAAGAGAGCCTTAAACACCCAAAAGCATCCATTTTTTTTACAAAAAAGGGTAGACATCAAAATTGAAGTCCACCCTTTTACATTAGAGACTAATACTACATGATTACCTTTTACCTGCGAAAGAACGCAGCATCCAGGTATTTTTTTCTTTAAACTGCATAAATCTGTTCACCATATCATTGGTTCCATCATCCCCAGCTTTATCTGTTGCTTCCAACAAATCACGTTCTATCTCTATTAATTTCGACATATCGTCCAAAACAGCATCAACCATATCTAAATCTTTCATCCCAATGGTATCAATTTCTTTGATTGTGGATTCTTTAATATAGTCTGCAAAGCGACTGTGCGGTGGTTTACCTAAAGTCAATACACGTTCGGCAATCTCATCGATAGTCAATTGTGCATTGGTATATAATTCTTCAAATTTGATGTGCAACGTAAAGAAATTCTGCCCTTTGATATTCCAATGGCATCCTCTTAACTTCTGATAATGGATATGATAATTGGCCAGGTAATCGTTCAACATATCAACTACTGGTTTTACTTGTTTTTCGCTTAAACTTATTTCTTTTGCGTCCATGATATTAATTTTGTTTTTGTACTGAAACTTAACGTTCTTGTACCTATATAACAGCTAACTTTAGAAATGGTTTTTACGAATAATGGAAAACCATGCAATACGACTAAAAAAAGAACGTTTAATATTCGAATTCGACGCTTTATTTATATTATTCGTATAATTGCCCTTTAAAATTTACAAAGACATTAATGCATAAATATTATATAGCCTCCGTATTTGCCCTTCTTGTGAACCTGTCGGCAGCAAGTGCCATTACCAGGGATTCCATCGGGGTAGAGAACAACAAAGGCAAGAAATTAATTGTACACCAGGTCGCTGCCAAAGACACTTATTACTCTATAGCAAGACGTTACAATGTACATCCTAAAGACGTGATGACTTTCAATGACAGCAAGTTCTTACAAATCGGTGTCATTGTTAAAGTGCCTACAAATGTTCCGTTTGGCAACAGTACAGCTAGTACTAAAGCCGCTCCTGTAGCTGGTAAACCCAATCAGGTTCCTCCTGCAACAAGTGTTTCAGAAACCGGTTTCACAGAACATACTGTGCAGAAAAAAGAAAATCTGAACATGCTAGCTGAAAAATACGGGACTACAGTAAACGAGATCAAACGGGTAAACAATATGAACAGCATCAACCTGCAAATCGGCCAGGTGCTAAAAATCCCGGGAAAAGCAGCGGAACAACAAGCTGAACAAGTCACTGCAGAACGTACACCTGTACCAACGGTTCCTCAGAAAGTAGAAGAAACAGTTGTAAAAACCCAGATCCCACCAGAAAACAGATATAAAAAGCCTGCTCCTGTACAAGAAAAGAAAGAACCTGTAAACAACAGTAAACCTGAAGAGTTTATTGAACATACTGTAGCGTCAAACGAAACCATGTATTCTATTGCTACCCGCTACAAGATGACGATGGACCAGTTAAAGGCCAAAAATAACCTTCCTGACAATTCCCTTCGTGTTGGGCAAAAATTATTGATCAGCGGACAACATCCACCTAAAAACGTGGCCGGTCCAATTTCCGAAACACATCCCGACACCTTAAATTCTATAAAAGATCCCGCTTTGAGATTACCGGCAAGTAGGTATGGCTTAAACCAGGTAGATGAAAAAGGTACTGGCGTATGGATTGCAGATCCTGATCTTGATCCTTCAAAAATGTTGGTGTTACATCGTTCAGCACCAATAGGAACGGTAATGAAAATCACCAATCCTATGACTAATCGTTCTACTTTCGCTAAAGTTGTTGGTAAATTCACAGAGAATGAATCAACAAAAGATGTTATCATTGTAATGACTAAAGCTGTGGCTGATGCACTTGGTGCTTTAGACAAAAGATTTTATTGCAATTTAACATACGGCGGACAAGACAATGAACAATAGGCCTTTCATTATCGGTATTGCGGGCGGAAGTGGCTCCGGCAAAACCTTTTTTTTAAATTCGTTCCTGCATCATTTTAAGCAGGATGAAGTAACACTCGTTTCTCAGGATGACTATTACTTTCCTGCGGGGGAAATGACCCAGGAAGAGAATAAGCTATACAATTTTGATTTGCCCCGCACCATTGATCACGAGCAGTTTTTACTGGATATCAAAAAGCTGATCAAAGGCGAAGTGATCTATAAAAAAGAATACAATTTTAATAATCCACTCGCCGTTACAAAGATCCTGGAAATCAATCCCGCACCGATTATAATTGTTGAAGGTCTTTTCATTTTACATTTCAAGGAAATCGCCGCTTTACTGGATCACAGGATCTTTGTGGAAGCGGAAGATAGTGTTGCCCTGCAACGTCGCATAAAACGTGACGGTATGGAACGTGGCTATCCTGAAGATGATGTACTTTATAAATGGCACAACCATGTTGTACCCGCTTACCAGGAATTTTTACTCCCATATAAGGGGACATGCGACACCATTGTGATCAACAACAATGATACGCCCGATGATATCATTAAAGTAACAGAAGAGATTTCAGGGGACCTGAAAGAAAAATACTGTAGGAACAACTAAACTTTAGAATAACTCAAATTACTGGAGTAATTAAAATCGCAAGATTAATCATAAAACATAAAAAGGAGCCTTAAGCTCCTTTTTATGTTTTATTGCAACACGTCATCCTGAATTCATTTCAGGAACCCGCACCTGCTAAAAGAGGTCCTGAAATAAATTCAGGATAACGACTGTAGCATTTCCAACAGCCATAAAATCCCAATGCACCTTAAAATACCATTTCCGGAACATTATCATCCGCAAACAATTTCCCCAGGGTTGCCTGTCTGATGAAATCAACGCTTACCCCCGGCGCACGTTCAATAAGTTTAAAACCACCTTCAGGTAAAACATCCAGCACAGCAAGCTCCGTTACAATTTTCTTAACGCAATTTACACCAGTTAAGGGCAATGTACATTTTGGTAAAAGTTTACTTTCACCAGCCTTGTTTACATGTTGCATGGCTACAATTATATTTTTTGCCGAAGCCACTAAATCCATAGCGCCACCCATACCTTTCACCATTTTACCAGGTATTTTCCAGTTGGCGATATCACCGTTCTCTGATACCTCCATAGCCCCAAGAATGGTAAGATCAATCTTCTGGCTTCTGATCATTCCAAAGCTCAGTGCAGAATCAAAAATAGAAGATCCGGGCAAGGTAGTAATGGTTTGTTTTCCGGCATTAATTAAATCAGCATCTTCTTCCCCTTCAAAAGGAAAAGGTCCCATACCCAACAAGCCATTTTCCGATTGTAGTACTACATTGATTCCATCGGGGATATAGTTAGCGACCAGCGTAGGTATACCAATCCCTAAATTCACATAATATCCGTCACGTATTTCTCTTGCGATGCGTTGCGCAATTCCATTTTTATCCAGCATATAAATATTTTATAGGATTATCCTTTAGTTCTTACCGTACGTTGTTCAATTCTTTTCTCATAATCTGCTCCCTGAAAAATGCGGTGAACAAATACACCAGGCGTATGGACCTGGTCCGGGTCAAGTTCCCCTACTTCAACCAGCTCCTCTACTTCGGCTATGGTAATTTTACCGGCCATAGCCATCACAGGATTAAAATTGCGACTTGTAGAACGATAGATTAAATTTCCCGCAGTATCTCCCTTCCATGCCTTTACAATTGCGAAATCAGCATCAAAAGCATATTCCATCAGATAATCTTTACCATTAAAATTCCTTACCTCTTTACCTTCCGCAACTTCGGTACCTACACCTGCAGGTGTAAAAATAACAGGCATACCATATCCCGCAGCCATACACCTTGTTGCGAGTGTACCTTGAGGAATCAGCTCCACTTCAAGTTCACCACTTAACAACTGACGCTCAAATTCAGCATTTTCGCCCACATAAGAAGAAATCATCTTCTTTACCTGGCGCTGCTGCAGCATCAGCCCGATTCCAAAATCATCAACACCGGCGTTGTTAGAAATACAAGTCAGTTCTTTAACTCCTTTTTTCACCAATGCGGTGATACAATTTTCCGGGATTCCGCATAAACCGAACCCGCCAAGCATTAAAGTGTTACCATCTATGATATCCTTTATTGCCTCCTCAGCACCTGAAACAACTTTATTGATCATACAATTTGATTTTGCTGCTAAATTATACTATATCCAGCGTACTGACCAACTTATTTAGTGATTTCTATGATCTTATCATCACTCCCGTTACTGCTGCCGATATAAATTTTCCCATCCGGCGACTGGCAAATAGCCCTTAAGCGGCCAAATTGATTCACAAAAAAATCTTTACTACCTTCTATCTTGTCGCCGCCATCGTTTAGCTTAAGCTGGGTGAACTTTGAACCTTTTAAACTGAGCAACAATAAAGAGTTTTTAAACTGTGGAATAAAATCAGAATTATAATAAGTAAGCCCCGAGGTCGCTATAGTAGGTGTCCAGGCCATCAGCGGTTCAACTACATTGTTGGCTGTACAAAAAGTCTGTTCCGCAGACTTATCACAAAAGCCTTCTACATTAGGCCAACCATAATTACGACCTTTTAAGATCAGGTTTACCTCATCATCGTTGTTGGGTCCATGTTCAGATGAATATAACTTACCGCCAACTTGCACCAATCCCTGAGGATTGCGGTGACCGAAAGTCCACACCCTGTTATCCGGAAAAGGATTATCTGCCGGAATTGTACCATCCAGATTGATCCGCAATATTTTACCAGATACCGAAGCTGTATTTTGGGCATTGGCAGCGGCGCTTGCATCCCCGGTAGTAATTAAAAGTTTCTGATCCGAAGTGACCAACAGCCTTGAGCCATTATGTATAGAAGAGGCCGGAATCATATCAAGGAGTGTTAAAGGGGTATTTAAAGTCCCACCTGAATAATTATACCGAACTACTTTCTCTTTATACCCCGAACCTGAGTTGTAATTATAAACCACAAACACCCAGGGATTAGTAGCGAATTGCGGGTTAAGGGCCATGCCCAGTAAACCTCCCTCGCCATTGCTCACTACATCAGATATATTTAGCAATAAAGTAACAGCCCCCGTCTGCGGGTTCACACGACTGATTTTTCCGCCACGTTCCGTAATCCACAACTGCTGGTCCGGCCCATATACCATTTCCCATACATGAGAAAGTCCGGCACTAACCACCTTTGTTTTTAAGTCTACATCAGGTAGCGGCTTTTCTTCTTCAGTCGACGGTTTTTGTTTAGAACAGGAAGAAACCGCAATAAAAAGAGCGAGAATACTTAAAGCAAGTGTTTTCATATTGTCTTATGTTTATATCGAAATCTGTTGAACGTTTCAATATAAACATAACACACTCATTTTAAATATGTTTACTTAATTAAAATAAATATAAGTAATCCCATCAACGTCTCTCACACTACTCATTGTTGTTATTTTCATCATGAAAACCATTTTAACATTATTTAAAATAAATACTTCAAATTCTAACCACCCAATAGATAAAGTGATATAGATTCACACCAACAAATTATAAAATATAAATTCTAATGCAGAAACAACAAATCACAGTAAAAGGGATAGAAATCTCAATTTTTCAACAAAATGCATTAGATTATATTTCCCTAACGGACATGATTAAAGCAAAAGATGGTGACTTCTTTATTTCTGATTGGCTAAGAAATCGAAATACTATAGAATTTTTAGGCATTTGGGAAAAGATTCATAATCCAAATTTTAATTATGGCGAATTCGCCATAATTAAAAGTCAAGCAGGATTAAACAGTTACAAGTTAAGCGTAAAAGAATGGTCAAATCTAACCAATGCCATAGGTATTAAGGCTACAACAGGCCGATACGGTGGCACCTATGCACATAAAGATATCGCCTTTGAGTTTGGTATGTGGATCAGTGCAGAATTTAAAATATACCTTATCAAAGAATTCCAACGTTTAAAAGATGAGGAAAACAACAGCAAACAATTAGATTGGAACTTACAACGTACCCTTGCCAAAATAAACTATAAAATACATACCGATGCCATACAGCAAAGCCTTATTCCGACGACACTTAGTCCACAGCAAAAAAGCTATATTTATGCCGATGAGGCAGACCTGCTCAATGTTGCCATGTTTGGCAAAACAGCTAAGCAATGGCGTGAAGAAAACCAAGTTACCAAGGGAAACATCAGAGACATATCAACCATAGAACAGCTAATTGTTCTTTCAAATCTTGAAAGCATCAATGCTATCCTGATACATCAGGTAATACCACAATCCGAAAGGCTACAAAAACTCAATGAAATTGCAATCATGCAGATGCGGTCTTTGTTAACCAATCCTGCTATTAAAAAGCTAACAAGTTAATTAAAATAAACATAAGTAATTCCGTCGCCCCCCCTGTCCGCATGCTCATCTTCAACACGGTTTACCTGGCTATATTTTTTAAGGTACTCCCTGATCATCTTTCTCAGTATCCCATCTCCCTTACCATGTATGAGCTTAACCACCGGAAATCCAAGCATGATAGATTTATCTAAATACTTTTCTACCTCATGGATGGCATTTTCACCACGCATGCCCCTCAAATCCAACTCTGCATTAAAACTACTGATCGCTTCAGAAATACTGCCTGTATATGAATTACTTTGGGCAGCCTTTTTAGCCTGCTTATTGCTGATTTTAATGACACGATTTTTCTTCAAGACCGAACGGAGGTCGCCCAATGCCAGCACCAGATTGTCCCTGTTGATCTCTAGAACCTGCCCTGTGGTTTCACTGTCTTTAAGCTGTACCCAGTCGCCCACCTCAATAGGTGTATTCAAAGGTTGTACTACTTCTGGCTTTTTCTCCTCTTTTACATGGTTCTGTACCAGAACTTTTTGTAGATTTTGCCGCAGTTCTTTTGTTACCGCTTTATCTGCTTGATTTTCTTTGATCTCCGCAATAGTATTTTCGACAAGTTTATTCGCATTCTTAATGATAGCCTGCGCTTCCAGCTTTGCCTCTTTAATCAGTACCCTTCTGTTCTCATCTAAAAATGCCGCCAGTTTCTCATTTTCAGTTACCAGGTTTTTAACTTTGTTCTGCTGATTGGATAGATGCAATTTCGTATCATAAATCTGCTTCTTCTCCCTTTCCAGGTCAACCAGCAGACTATCAATCCTATTTTGATTGGTGCCTATCTTTGCCCTGGCCAGTTCCAATACCTCTTTTTGCAATCCAATGTTCTGCGCAATCTCAAAAGCATAGGAACTTCCGGGTTTACCGATCTCCAAAACATAAAGCGGTTTCATCTTGTCATTATCAAACAACATCGAAGCATTTTCAAGTCCGGGAGTATTGCCCGCAAATAACTTTAAATTAGAATAGTGGGTGGTAATTACTCCCCGCACCTTCTTATTATTCAGTACTTCAAGTACGGCCTCGGCCATCGGCCCACCAAACTGTGGGTCGGTACCGGTACCAAATTCATCGATTAACACCAATGATTTTGGTGTAGCATGCGCCACGAAATACCGCATCTTGGTTAAATGCGCACTATATGTACTTAAATCACTCTCTATAGATTGATCATCACCAATATCAGCGAAGATATTATCAAATATCCCTACTTCGCTCGATTCGTGAACAGGTATGAGTAGGCCCGACTGCACCATCAACTGTAATAAACCAACAGTTTTCATACAGACTGATTTACCACCTGCATTAGGCCCGGAAACCAACACAATCCTCAGGTCATCATTGATGTGAATATTTAAGGGTACGACCGTTTTTTTATCTTCCTTAAAAGACAGGTACAATAGTGGATGCCTTGCGTTGATCAGTTTAGTTTTTGCACCTGTAATCAAAACAGGCATATCAGCTTCCACATCAATCGCAAATAATGCCTTGGCCCTTACAAAATCCAACTTCGTCAAAAATCCGTGATAGGATAACAAAAGCGGAGTATAAGGTCTCAAATCATTGGTCAGCGCAATGAGGATCCTGATGATCTCCCTACGCTTATCAAACTCCAGGTCACGCAGCTTATTGTTTAAAGTAAAAACTTCTTCAGGTTCAATATAAACGGTCTGCCCGCTAGCCGACTCATCGTGAATAAATCCCCTTAGCTTCCTTTTATTCTCTGCCAGTACCGGAATACACATCCGCCCGTCACGTATAGTTAAACTGCCATCGGCCACCCAGTTATTACTTACTGCCTGCTTATAAATGGAATCCATGCGCTTACGTACGTCCTGCTCCGCCTTGGCAATGTCGCCAATGATATTCTGCAAAGCAGCTGAAGCGTTAGGCTTAATTTTCCCTTTAGGATCAAGTACAGTTTCAATCTTTTTAAGGATATTTTTCTCTACCGGAAGATGTTCGAACAATGCTTCCAGGTTAGGATATACCCCGGCACGTTCCTCAAAAAAGCGCAGCACAGAAAAAACCGTCTGTAAGGAAGCATACATCTGGTGCAACTCGTCCTCTACCAGGTAAGTCCCTTCCACCCTGATCTTTTCCGCCAGGCTTTTTATGTCAAAAAAGGTACTGATCTGTAAAGGTTCCTGATTTTCAAGGATACTTTTAAACTCATGCGTTTGTCTTAAAAACTTATTGATCTGGTCAAACTTGGTCATCACCTGCATCTTCCCGACCATTTGCTGTCCCATCGGACTTAAACAGTGTTTATAAATAAGTTGCCTTACCTCATTAAACCCCAAACGCTCCAAACAATTCTCTGGATATAACATACTTATTTTAAATCTTTCAGACCTTTATAGTCCATTTTTAATTTGATCACGTCAATATTCTTTTTCACCGTATCTTTCAGTAATGCGGTATCTTTTACTCCCGCAGCTTTTAGCCTCGCAGAAGGTTTTAACAGGAAATTAGCCCAAAAAGTAGAATCAGCAGTCCTGGTCGAATCCCTTAACATCTTCATTCGTACCTTCAAGATTTCCTTTGCGTTGAAGATAGAATCGGCCTTAACAATAGCATTTTTCTCTTTCGTAAGCTCCCCGGTTACCTTCAAATAAATATCATTTAATATTTTAGGCTCTTTATAATAATATGCCATGCTTTTAACATAAATAGCTGAATCTATATCATACTTCTTATAAATGCCCTTGTAATACTCAGCTGCCTTTATTTTAACAGAATCAGGACGCATTGTCATTCCCAGATAGCTGTCGGCAATATGGATATCATGCAATACCCCGGCCATCTCGTCCGGTTGTATGAGATCCTTCGGGATTCCCGGTTTGCAGCCAGAAAGTAAAAAAAAGACAATTGTTATATAAAGAAAGTTCTTCATTATGTTAAAACATCATTATTTCTTAGACAAAGTTCGCTAAGGTTGTTAATTTTACCAAAAATACTGATAAATGAGTATAGCAGATAACTTATTAAAATATAAAAGCGAATTAGATCCAATATCCGTTAAATTAATTGCGGTATCAAAATACCAGGAAGCCGATGCTGTTTTAGAAGCCTATAATGCCGGGCAGCGCATATTTGGTGAAAACATTGTGCAGGAACTGGTTGATAAACAAGCACAATTGCCGCAAGACATTGAATGGCACCTGATTGGTCATTTACAGACCAACAAGGTTAAATATATTGCGCCTTTTATTAGTTTGATCCAATCGGTAGATAGTTTAAAATTACTGGCTGAGATCAATAAGCAGGCTTTAAAAAACAAAAGGGTGATAGATTGTCTGCTTCAGATTTACATTGCCGATGAAGATACTAAGTTCGGACTGGGCTTCGATGAAGCTATTGAGCTGCTTCGCTCTGAAGAATTTGCAGCAATGCAAAATGTACGCATTGTAGGTGTAATGGGTATAGCAAGTAACAACGCATTGGAAAAACAAACCAATGATGAATTTAATGAACTAAAAGTGCTCTTTGATGGCATTAAACTCAGTTTCTTTAGAAAAACAGACTATTTTAAAGAAATATCAATGGGTATGTCTGGCGATTATAAACTTGCTATTGAACAAGGCAGTACTATGGTACGTATTGGCAGCAATATTTTTGGAAAAAGGAAGATCAAACACTACAAAGCAGAAGCATAAATGAGCATAAATATAAGGGTAGCCGTTAAAGAGGATTGCACACGATTATTGGAGCTGGTAAATGAGCTGGCTATATACGAAAAGGCTCCCGAAGAGGTTACCGTTACGCTGGAAGAATTTATTGATGCAGGTTTCGGACAAAACAAAGTCTGGGATGCCATTGTTGCTGAGGAAGACGGGTTCATAGCAGGCTTCGCTATTTATTACACCAGGTATTCTACCTGGAAAGGCCGGAGGCTATACCTCGAAGATTTTATCGTCACAGAATCTTATAGAGGTCGTGGTATTGGAAAATTGCTTTTCGAAGCCGTTATGAAAGATGCTAAAGACAAGAATTTCAATGGCATGAACTGGCAGGTGCTGGACTGGAACGAACCAGCTCTTAATTTTTATAAAAAATACGATGCACAGTTCGATGCCGGCTGGCTTAATGCATCGTTCAGTACAGAACAGATTATGAAATAACATAAACCACACCTACTTAGAAAAACTAAATACCTATGAAAAAACTAGCGCTATTCCTGATTTCTATAAGTTTTATAGCTTGTCAGAATGAAAAAAAATCTGTTAGTACTTCCGATACGACCAATAAGGTAAACCATACGGATTTATCTTTCAAATATGATTCAGTAAAAGTATACAGTAAACATACAATTAAAAGCGAAGACGTAACCGACACAACCAAAGCCGTTATTTCGTATCCCATCTTTCCAGATCAGAAAGTTAACCAGTTCATCGAGCAAAAAATGATGAGTTTCGCAAACGAGGGCGAGCATTACAATACCTACCAGGATTTCACAAATGCCTTTATTAAAAACTTTGATGACTTTAATAAGGAAAACAAAGATTACGGGCAGACCTGGTTTATGGATGGAAAGATTGAGGTGATCGCGCAAAAGCCGCAATACCTTTCCGCCTTAATAACTTATGTAAACTATGAAGGCGGGGCGCATCCAAACAGTAATTTCACCTACCTGAACTACGATCCGGCCAATCACAAGGAAATAACTTTAGATGCCCTGTTCAGTCCGGAAGCTATGCCTAAGCTTACGATGATCGCGGAAAAGATCTTCAGAAAAAATGAAAAACTATCTGCCACTGAAAGTTTAAAAGACAGCTACTTCTTTGAAAATGACAAATTCAGTTTAAATCAGAACTTTACCATCACAAAAGAGGGGTTAAAATTCCTCTACAATCCATATGAAATCAAAGCTTATGCTTTCGGGACCACAGAATTATTGATCCCATTTGCTGAGCTAAAAGATATTGCAAAGCCAAACAGCTTATTAAATCCGGCGAATTAAAAATGAAGATATATAAATTTGGAGGAGCATCGGTTAAAGATGCCGAAGGAGTACGAAACGTTTCATCAATTATCCAAAACCATAAGGGCAACGAATTGCTGATTGTGGTTTCCGCAATGGGTAAAATAACCAATAAACTGGAAGAACTGACCACCGCTTATCTAAACGGACAGGAAGATGTTCAACAGATCTTTGAAGAAGTAAAGCTTTATCATTTCAATATTTTGGACCAGCTTTTCAGCAACCATGATCATCCGGTATTCAATGATATCATCAATACTTTTGTAGAGATAGACTGGCTGCTCGAAGAAGAGCCTGATGATGCACCAGATTACATTTATGATCAGATTGTTTCTATCGGTGAAATTGTGTCCACTAAAATCCTTGCCGCTTACCTGGGCACTTTATTAAACAACGTGAAATGGGTAGATGCGCGCAATTTTGTACATACTGATAACACTTACCGCGAAGGATTGGTAAACTGGGAAAAAACCGAGGCTGAAATACAGAAGAACCTTGCCCCCGTTTTAGAAAACAATATTGTAGTTACCCAGGGCTTTATAGGTAGTACCAGTGAAAACTTTACCACAACATTAGGCCGTGAAGGATCTGATTATTCGGCAGCTATATTTTCGGCCTGTTTAAATGCAGAATCAGTAACCATATGGAAGGATGTGCCAGGTGTTTTAAATGCTGATCCAAAATGGTTCGATGAAACAGAAAGGATTCCACAATTGTCCTATCACGATGCCATTGAGCTGGCCTATTATGGGGCTACGGTTATCCATCCAAAAACCATTAAGCCTATACAAAATAAAAACATCCCACTGTATGTACGCTCGTTTCTTCATCCTGAAGCACCGGGTACCGACATCACAGACGTAAAAAACCATTTACCTGTACCTTCTTTTATTTTTAAAGTGAACCAGGTATTACTTTCTATATTCCCTAAAGATTTCTCTTTCATTATTGAGGAAAACCTAAGTGACATTTTTAGTCTTTTCCATAAGCATAAGGTAAAAATCAATACCATGCTAAACTCGGCCATTAGCTTCTCCATCAGCTTTGACTATGACGCAAAAAAGCTGGATAAGTTAATGACTGATTTGTCTAAAGATTTCAAGGTGAAATACAATACCGATGTAGAGCTGGTTACGATTAGGTATTACAATCAGGAAACGATAGACCGGGTAACTATAAACAAAAATATTCTTTTAGAGGTAAAGAGCCGGAATACCTGCCAGATCGTAATGAGAGATAAAAAAGAAACAGCATAAAAAGATATTGAACAAGCACATTTTAGATAAACCAGTTCAGGAATACATCAATCAGCATTTAAATGATGATGTACATAAAATTGCTATGGCCAAAAGCCCTTTTATGGATATTGAGGCAAAAGAACTGGCCAATCAGATTGCGGCTAAAAACAAATCACAGCGTAAGCTGCCAACCTGGTACGGGGCTGATGATATTTATTATCCGGCATTGCTTTCTATCGAGCAATGCTCATCCGAAACTACAGCCAATTATAAAGCCAGTTTGGTGGTTGGTGATAGTTTAATTGACCTTACAGGTGGCTTTGGTGTGGACAGTCTATATTTCGCTAAAAGGACCGCTACTGTAACCCATTGTGAGATCAATATTGAATTATCACAAATCGCTGGGCACAATGCAAAAGTATTAGGGCAAAATAACATTACGTTTCTGGCCGGCGATGGCATTGCATGGCTACAGGAAACAACTTCATCTTTTGACACCATCTATATAGATCCGGCAAGGAGGAGCAGCTCCGGCAAAGTATTTATGTTAAAAGATTGTACACCAAATGCTGTTGAACATCTGGATTTACTGCTTGCTAAATCAAAACGTATCATTATTAAAACAGCACCTTTACTGGATCTTAGCGCAGGGTTAAAGGAACTTAAAAATGTGGCTGAAATACATATTGTTAGCACTAAAAACGAAGTAAAGGAATTGCTCTGGGTACTTGAAAAAGATGCCATATCCCCCACTAAAATTATATCGGTAACCTTAAATGAGCAGGAAAAACACTTCGTTCTTTTTAAGGGAGACGAAGAACAAATTGAATCACCAATACTTACAGGCCCTCTTTCAACCTATTTGTATGAGCCAGACGCAGCGCTGCTTAAAAGCGGTGCTTTTAACCTCATTGCCAAAACCTATGGGCTAAAAAAACTGGATGCACAAACCCAGCTTTACACTACTGATGTATATAACAACCTTTTCCCTGGAAGGATATTTAAAATCAATAGGGTTATTACCCCGGGCGAACTGAAAAAGGAAAAGCAACTTATCGGAAATGTCATCGTAAGAAATTACCGCGACAAAGCCGAAAACCTGGTCAGAAAGCATAAGATTAAACCAGACCAACATCAGTTTCTCCTTTTCACCCAAAGCCGTACTGATGGATTTATTGTAATTGATGCGGAGATCATTCAGCATTACTAATGCTACATTTAAGCCGCTTAAATTGCTACCCAACCCTGTTTTAACATAAATTAACATTTATAAATGATTGTATGGTAATAATTTAATTATTTTTAGTTAGATCAAACTACCCAATCATGAAGAATTTTAAACGCATCAATAACCTGACCGGTTTTATCCTTTTTGGACTGTCGGGAATGGTTTACTGGCTTACGATGGAACCCACGGTAAGCTTTTGGGACTGTGCCGAATTTATCACCGCAGCCGATAAATTACAGGTTGGCCACCAGCCGGGGGCACCTCTATTTCTGATGATCGGAAAGTTATTCTCCCTCCTCAGTGGAGGTAACACTGCAATGGTCGCCTATTGGATAAATTTCAGCTCAGTTGTTTTTAGTGCTGCTACAGTTATGTTTCTGTACTGGACCATTACATTAATTGCTGCAAAGCTATACAAACAGGAAAAAACCACCACTGATAGGTTAACGATAATGGCAACCGGGATAGTTGGTGCGCTTGCGTTTACATTCTCTGATACCTTCTGGTTTTCGGCGGTCGAGGCTGAAGTTTATTCGTTATCTATATTTTTTACTTCACTTGTTTTTTGGGCCATTTTAAAATGGGAAACCGAGACAGATGATCGCTGGTTGGTCATCATCGCTTTTATCATTGGCTTGTCTATCGGGGTACATCTGTTAAGCCTACTTGCAATCCCAGCAGTTGTACTGGTATATTACTTCAAAAAAACTGAAAAACCATCTGTCTGGGGTATCGTCAAGGCTATAGGAATTGCAGGTGTAATCTGGATAAGCGTACAGTATATTATCATTCAGTATTTGGTATTGTTCGCGGCAAAATCCGACCTGTTCCTGGTAAATACTATGGGTTTTGGATTCGGATATGGAGCAATGGCTTTTATAGTGATTCTGGCAGCAATAATTACTTATACCATACACTATTCCATTAAGCACAAGAAATACAATCTAAATCTCGGAATAACATGTCTCACATTTGTGCTCTTTGGCTTTAGTACTTACTTTTTAATTATCATAAGGGCCAATGCAAAGCCAAGCCTTAACCTATCAAATCCCGACAATGCATTCGGGCTATATGGTTATTTAGGGCGCGCTAACTATGCCGAAACCCCGCTATTATACGGACAGACTTTTAATGCCGAACAAACCGGATCAAAAGATACATACACCAAATACAGAAAAGGAAAAGACAAGTATGAGACAGCGGGTAAAGGACTAGCCGTTGAATACGATAAAAACATGTTGTTCCCACGCACCTATAGTACCAGGGGCGATCATGTCAACTTCTACAAACAGTGGCTGAATCTTGCTGACGGGCAGACCCCCTCATTTATACAGAACCTGAAGTTCTTTACATCTTATCAAATGGGCTTTATGTACTGGCGCTATTTTCTATGGAATTTTTCGGGCAGGCAAAACGACAAACAAGGTCAGGGGAATTCTACTGACGGCAACTGGATTACCGGGATAAAACAGATAGATGCTTTGCGACTCGGAAATCAGCATTCCCTACCCCCGAGTATAGTGGAGAACAAAGGCTACAACAGGTTTTACGGTTTACCTTTAATATTGGGAATTGCAGGGTTATTGTTTCTATACCGTAAGAACAGAAATGATGCAATCGTCATTACGTCGTTGTTCTTTTTCACAGGATTGGCTATCATTATTTACCTAAATCAAGACCCATTGCAGGTACGCGAAAGGGATTATGCATATGTGGGGTCATTTTATGCCTTTGCTATTTTTATAGGCTTCAGTGTGTTTGCCCTTCGAGAGGCCTTGTCGCGTGTAAGTTCCCCAAAATTAAGTCTTGCACTGGCTACAATTACAGGTCTATTAGCTGCACCTGCAATTATGGGTTTTCAGGGTTGGGACGATCATAACCGTTCGGGCAAAACAACCGCATTAGATTGGGCAAAAAATTACCTCAACTCTTGTGCCCCGAATGCCATCCTGTTTGTAACCGCCGATAACGATACTTTCCCTTTATGGTATGCACAGGAAGTAGAGGGTATCCGTACCGATATACGGGTAGTCAACATCCAGTACCTGTCAGACGACTCTTACATCAACCAGATGAAGGCCAAGTTGAACAAATCGGCTGCTCTTCCTATCAGCATGCCGGAAGAAAAATATGTAAATGGCGTAAGGGATTACCTGCATTACTTTGATTATGGCTTTAAAGATAGTGTAGAGCTGAAAGATCTTTTAGCCGTAATGACTTCTGATGATAAGGGCGACATGCTGGAATTATCAGATGGCACTTACCAGAATTTCCTACCTTCCAAAAAGTTCAAATTAAGTGTTGATGCTGATCAACTGGTAAAAAACCATACGATTATGCCTAACGAAAAAGATAAAGTTGTCCCGCAAATGGAATGGGTTTACAACAAAGATTTTGTCTTTAAGTCTGATCTGGCTATGTTAGACATCCTTGCCAACAACAACTGGGAAAGACCTGTATATTTCGAAACAAATGTACCTCAGGATACCTATATCGGCTTAGATAAGTATTTATACCTGGAAGGATATGCACTACGCCTACTTCCGTTTAAAACTGACCCTAAGGACACAAGGGACAAGATGGAACGTACACATACTGATGTCATGTACAACAATATGATGCATAAATTTGAGTACAAAGGCTTCCAGACTGCAGAATATATAGATCCTGAAAGTAAAAGAGTTGCCGAAGGTACATGGGCCATTGCCAACGTACTTACCACAAACCTTATGACCGAAGGAAAAACAACTCAGGCGCATAATTTCCTGGTAAAGAACATTAAGGAAATTCCTTTGAAAAACACTTCAATTGATGATACCTTGAGCAGGTTTCAGACGATACAACACTTGTATGCGTTAAATGAAACCAATACCGCCAATAAACTGACAGGCGAAACTTTGAATTTTTTAGATACCGAGCTTAACTATATCGCCTCATTAGGACCAGAACAGTTTAACAATTATGGTAGGGACTTACAAATAGCTTTTTATGTTTTAGATAACCTGCATAAAATGACCGCAGATTATGGACAACATGGCCTGAGTAAAAAGATAAATACCAGATTGAAAGAACTTCAAGCCAGGTTTAGTTAACTCCGATTGATATAAAATACAAAAAGCCATCTTATTGAGATGGCTTTTTGTATTTTATATAGGCTTTCCTTATTTATTCGGCTGAGGTGTAGTTCTCAAATAAGGTTTAATCACTTTATGTCCTTTTGGGAACTTAGCTGGAATATCTTCAGTTTTGATGCTGTTCATGACTACAACATCCTGACCATCTTCCCAATCAGCAGGTGTAGCTACGCTATAATTTGCAGTTAATTGCAAAGAATCGATTACTCTTAAAACTTCGTTAAAGTTACGTCCCGTAGAAGCCGGATAAGTCAGCATCAGCTTTACTTTCTTATCAGGTGATATAATGAACAATGAACGTACAGTTAAGGTCTCTGAAGCATTAGGATGGATCATGTCATAGAGATCAGCAACTTTTTTATCTTCATCGGCGATGATCGGAAAATCAACCTCTGTATTCTGGGTTTCGTTGATATCTTTAATCCAGCCTTTATGCGATTCCGCAGAATCTACACTTAAAGCCAAAACTTTAACGTTTCTTTTTTCGAATTCACCTTTCAATGCTGAAGTACGACCAAGCTCAGTAGTACAAACAGGTGTATAATCTGCCGGATGAGAAAATAAAACACCCCAGCTATCTCCTAAGAATTCGTAAAAATCAATAGGACCGATAGAAGTATCTGCTTTAAAATTGGGCGCCACGTCCCCTATTCTTAAACTCATAATTTTATATTTTTAGGTGTAAATAAATGCGTCTACAATGTAAATAATAATGTCTACAAGTTAAGTATACTATTTAAAATAATTCTCTTTGTTTTGTAATATCTTTTGGTGGATCTATAAAATCAATGGTCGCCACCTTAGCTCCTAAATGTTTATTAAATTGTCGAATGGTGTAGTCGGCCAAAATAGGCGTATCTTTTTCATCATGCTGGTGCAGGAAAAAATAAACCTTCTCCAGTCCTTTATCCAGCCAGGTCTTAATCCTTACTACCCACTCATCAATCCTTGCGAAATCCGATTCCTTAAACTCCTGTCCATTACCCACAAAACGAATAAATATTTCAGGAATGGTCAGCTCCATATGTGCACAGTCCCGCCTGCCACTGGCATCGGTAATTACTGCACCCTTTTTTAACTTCGCCAGCATTTCAAAAAGTTGGTTACGTGCATACTCATCGGCAAACCATTCTTCATGCCTTAATTCCACAAATACTTCCAGATCTACTGGCAGCAGTTTTAGGTAATTTTCAAGTATGTCAAAGTTCTTGGGGCCGAAATTATCACCTAACTGCAAAAAGCAAGGACCCAGAAATTTACCGAATTCGTGGATGCTGGAAAGATAAAGATCTGTAGGTACTTCAGCATCTTTCAACCTTTTAATATGACTAATGGTCCTGGAAAATTTGGGACAAAAAACAAATCCATTAGTTGAATTTTCTTCTGCTTTCTGCCTCCATTTACGGATCAGGTCCGCGTTCGGGATGCTATAAAAAACGGCGTTAAGCTCTATGGAGTTAAAGTGCTTCACATATTGATCTAAAAAATCAGCTTCTTTAGTCTTAGCCGGATAAATCATGTTTACCCATTCCTTCCTGCCCCATTTGGCACAACCAATATAAAAGGAAGGATTTTCAACGCGTTTATTGCCCTTAAGCGTTATTGCCGACTGTTCCCCATCTTCTGGAAGGGTAAAATCAACCGATGCAAGTTCCTTTGCTGCTACTTTTCCGAAATCCATATTAAAAAGCTTATATAAAATAAAACCCCGAAACTAGTGATTTAGTTTCGGGGTTTCAATGCTTTTATTTAGAACGGCTTATTTATAAACCTTAATCATAAATACGTAGTCTTTTATTTTATCTAACTGTTTAGGCTTACTTAAGCCTTGCAGCGAATTTCTTTTGCTAAATGCTACTTTTCTACCTAATGAATCATTCGGAATAGAATTTAATGCTTCCTGAATATATTTAGACTTAACAGCAAATGTAGCACCATCAACCTGGTTTTGTTTGGCACTGATTACACCGATGATATTTCCGTCATGGTCTAATAACGGGCCGCCACTGTTTCCTGGGTTAACAGGAATAGACACCTGGTATTGTGTAGTATCGCCATTATAACCTGTTTTAGAACTTACATATCCTTGTCCGTACACCGCATCATCTTTAGGAAAACCAAGTGTGTACACAGTCTCGCCCATACCAATTACATTTTGTTTTAAACGATATGGCAAATTGGACAAAGAACCAAATGAGCCGTCTACAATCTTAAGGATTGCCAGATCATACTGAGAGTCTTTACGTTTTACAACAGCTTTATAAGAATTGCCTTTACTATCTTGTACGTAAACAGAGTCCGCCCCATCTACTACATGTAAGTTCGTTAAGATATAACCATTTGCAGTCAATGCGAAACCAGTTCCACCATAATTGGCAGGTTTTAAATCTTTTTTAACATTTGTAGAATTGATCTTTCTGATCAGGCTACTTTGAGAATTTTTAATTTTTGCGAGCTCCCTGCTTACCAACTCCACGCTTCCACTTTGTTGTGTAGTTTGTTGTATAGAATAAAGTGTAACTACTGTAAGCAGAATAAATGATGCTGCAACAGCGATAGCGGCTTTATTTTTACGCCAGATGTTAACAATAAACGAAGGATGAGGACCAACTTCTTTACTTAGCGCAGCAACGTCAATCTCTGCATGTGCCTGGTCCATTTTATGCTTAAGGTCAGAAATTGAGGCATAATCATTTAATGATTCCAGAAAAACCTTATGGGCTACAACTTTATGATCCACACTAGCATCATTTAAACGCAATTCCTCAAACGCCTTTAATTCCGCATCATTTAGTTTACCATTCAGATAATCTTCAATTATCCCCTCTAATTCGATCTCGTTCCTCATGTCAATATTAAGATTGAAAAAATAACTTCTTTAACCTTTGAAGGCATTTATACTTCTGTGTTTTGACGTTATCCGTATTGGTATAGCCAAATTTTTCACAGATGTCCTGCATAGAAAGATTGTGTATATAAAAATCCTGAATAATAGTTTTACAAGGTTCCCCAAGCAGAAGTAGTGCTGACTGCATTTTTTCAAACTGTTCTTCCTTCTCCTCGTACTGTTCTAAATCTACCTCAACAGCCATTATATCTTCAAAGTCCGAAACATCATTTGATTTTTTGCTTCGCTGTGAAAGCTTTTTCAACCAAATCCGTCTGCAGACTGAGTATATATATGTTTTTAGTTTACTGCTTAATTCAAAATTACCGCTCTTTATTTTATTGTATAAAACGATAATTCCTTCCTGATACACGTCTTTTGCATCATCCTCATCACCGTTATTATTCAAAATAAACTGCAATATCATCGGATAATACCCGATATACAGTTTATTTAGCGCTTCTTCCGAGTTATTTAAGATACCTAAAACAACCTCTCTATCTGTTGGAACTGAACTGCTTAACTTATTACTCACCAATTAATACCTTTATACGTGAATGGTAACCCAATGTTAACTAAAAAAAATATTTTTTTTTGCTATTATCTCTTAATACCTGATCTAACCTTGTGTAACCTCAATTCCGCCTATCTTTTTTGTTACTGAATGCGTCAATTTTAAAGATAATAAACGAAGTAACCCTATGTAAAGTATGTCAGCAAAAGCTCCGCCTTTGGTATGCTTCCGGTATGCCTTTAGTATGCCTGTTCTGTTGCTTCAGGATTGGTTCACCCTTGAAACGATATGCAAACACCCCAGACTGAATCAACCCCGATTAAAACATGAACTCAAAATGTCCAATATGCAAGCCAATAGCTTAGGCATAGAAAAGGCATAGTAGAGGCATAGCAAAGGCATAGCGGATCTGGATATACGAATGGACATGGCTATAGATCACTAAATATGTTTCTTATTCTTTTTCAGATCAATTACTTATGCTTTTCAAGAAATAAAAAGTAAATAAACTTGAAAATTATAAATAAATGATGATATATTTGCGGCTCGGAATTAGGACCTGAAAAACTTATCCGACTGTAAAACAGAACAATAACACAGAAAAGCATTTTTATTTAAAATAATTTTACTTTTTTTTGAAATCACTGGGTTACCTTTTAAACTTTCAGGTATTAATCAGTAAAATTAATTAATTATTTAAAATAGAATTAGAATGAAAAACGCATTTAAATTTGGCTTTTTAGCTTTAGCAATTTCTTTATCAGTAGCAGCTTGTCAATCATCTGAAAAAACTGGCGAATCTACAGATACTACATTAACTGATACTTCTGCTGTTGTAACTACAGTTGATACTACAGTTACTGATTCAGCTGTAAAAGATACTACAGTTAAAACTACTACTACTGAGACTGCTAAACCAGCTCACTAAGCTAAGTTAAACTTATAAAAAAAGGCCTTGAGAATCTCAAGGCCTTTTTTTATTGCCGTCAGGAATGTTACCTTTGCGTTTGTAAAAACCATTACATTCATGAATTTATCTCCACTTCAAGCCATATCTCCAGTTGATGGACGTTATAGAAATACAACACAGAACCTTTCTAAATATTTCTCGGAATCTGCTTTAATCAAGTACAGGGTCTATGTAGAAATCGAATACTTTATTTCATTATGTGAAGCAGGGTTACCTGGACTTGAGCAATTTGATAAAGCAAACTATCCAAAACTGCGCTTGATCCATGAGCAATTTAATGATGAACATGCACAAGAGGTTAAGGACACCGAAAAAATTACAAACCACGATGTAAAAGCAGTTGAATATTTTATAAAAAAACAATTCGACCAACTTGGATTAGAAAGCTACAAAGAGTTTATTCATTTTGGCCTAACATCACAGGACATCAATAATACCGCCATTCCTTTTACCTTCAAGCTTGCGCTTAACGAAGTTTACTACCCAAATATTACTGAATTGATCAGTAAAATAAAGAATTTGGCCAACGAATGGAAAGATGTGCCTTTACTGGCCCATACACACGGACAGCCGGCCTCTCCTACCAAATTGGGTAAAGAATTCCTGGTTTTTGCCGAACGGTTGGAAATACAGATGAATAACTTAAAAAACATTCCTAACAGTGCCAAATTTGGTGGTGCTACCGGGAACTTCAATGCACATCATATTGCTTATCCAAATATTGACTGGGTTCATTTCTCCAATCGTTTTGTAAATGAAGCATTAGGTTTAACACGTGCACAACACACTACCCAAATTGAGCATTATGATCAGTTCGCCGCACAATGTGATGCTTTGAAAAGGATCAACAACATCATTATCGATATGGATAGGGACATCTGGGCTTATATCTCTAAAAATTACTTTAAGCAAAAAATTAAAGAAGGTGAAGTGGGCTCCTCAGCAATGCCACATAAAGTGAACCCGATAGATTTTGAAAATGCAGAAGGTAATGCAGGTATTGCAAACGCATTATTTGAGTTCTTTGCAGCAAAACTTCCAATTTCACGTTTACAAAGAGATTTAACAGACTCAACGGTGCTTAGAAATGTAGGTGTACCAATGGCACATACTGTAATTGCTATTTCCTCGACTTTAAAAGGCCTGAACAAGATTTTACTAAACAATGAGGCCATCGCTGCTGATCTGGAAAATAACTGGGCGGTAGTTGCCGAAGCTATACAAACTGTTTTGAGGAGAGAAGCCTATCCGAATCCATATGAGGCATTAAAAGACTTAACACGTACCAATCAAAAGATCACCGCAGTTACAATGGCTGATTTTATAGATGGCTTAAATGTGAGCGATGAATTAAAAGCAGAGCTGAAACAAATCACGCCATTTAACTATACAGGAGTCTTTTAACGGGACTTTAAGATATAATGACCTAAAACAGACACCTGCAACAGCGATTGCAACAATGAATTATTTATTTTTGTATAAAAAATTAAGACAATGACTATCAACGTATATACAGAACAAACACCAAATCCTGCTACAATGAAGTTCATGGTCAATAAATTATTGATCAATGGCAGTGAGGATTTTGCGACTAAAGAAAGTGCAGAGCATTCTCCGTTTGCCAAGGAACTGTTTAAGTTCAACTTTGTTAACGGTGTATTTTTTGCAAGCAATTTCGTAACCATCACTAAAACAGAAGATGCGGAATGGCCTGATATTGAACCTATTTTAAAGGAATTTGTAAAAGGGGCTGTTGAATCCGAATATAAAATCAAAGAAGATGCTTCAGCTGAAGCGCCTGCGTTTGAAGGAACTGATTTGGAAATCAAGATCCAGCAGATCCTACATGATTATGTTCGCCCTGCGGTTGAACAGGATGGCGGTGCAATTAGTTATAAGTCATTTGATGAAGGTGTGGTTACTGTAGAGCTTAGAGGATCATGCAGTGGATGCCCGTCTTCTACCATCACTTTAAAATCAGGCATACAGAATTTATTGCAACGTATGGTACCAGAGGTTAAAGAGGTAGTATCTGAAGCACTATAAAAACATCTTACAAACACTATAAAAAAGCCCTTGCGCTTTGAGGACATGTAAATCTTTTTCTTCAAGAGATTTTGGATCCGAAAAGCATAAGGGCCTTTTTTTATGCCTTTACTGTCAGTTATTTATTAAAATTCCTTTCAATAATCTCCAATATCTCCGTATCCAGTAAACTATTAGTTGCCAAAATCTCGCGTTTCCCGATAAATTCATCACCCCCACTAAAGTTCATGATCCGTCCGCCGGCCTGCTGTACCAGATAAGCTCCGGCAGCTACATCCCATGCGTTCAGGTTATACTCAAAATAAGCATCAAAACGACCACAGGCCACATAAGCAAGATCTACAGCCGCAGAACCAATTCGCCTTAAACCATGACATTTGCGCATCATCTCAGCAAAAAGTTCCATGTACTGGGCCTGCTTTTCGAAATCATAATAAGGAAAGCCAGTTGCTAGCAAACAATCAGCAAGCATTGGCCTTGAAGAAACTGTTATTGGCTTATTATTAAGATAGGCTACTCCTCCCTTATACGTATAAAACATCTCACCCCTATTGATTTCATAAACCACCCCAATTACAGGCAGGTCCTCCTCATACAAAGCAATACTTATAGAATAGGTCGGCAAACCATGAATAAAATTCGTTGTGCCGTCAAGCGGATCTATGATCCAGTTATAAACCGTCCCCTTTTTGTTGATCGTCTTTTCCTCGGTTGTAAAACCCGCTTCTGGAAGAATCTTGGCCAGGTTTCTAACCAGTTGCTTTTCTGCATTCTTATCTACATAAGAAACCAGGTCGTTCAATCCTTTAAACTCTATCGCTTGCGCATCAAAGTTCATGGATTCCTTTCTTATAAAATTACCTGTAAGTCGGGCTATAGCAATAACCTTGGAACACAATATTTCGTAATTCAAATCCTGAAGATTTTAATAATTGGCTAATTTTTCTTTATTTCTTACCGAATAAAGCACAAGAAACAGGCCAGATAAGAACATCAAACATGAAATAAGTTCTGCTTGTGTAAATTGTATTCCGGCAACGTTATATTTCGTATTTACCCTGATCAGTTCTATAAAGAAGCGCTCTACACCATTCATCATCAGGTAAATTCCAAACATCATTCCTGGTAATTTAATGCGGTCACGAACCTTCCACAAAATCAGGAACAATATAAAACAAACAATAACCTCGTAAAGTGGCGTCGGATAAGCTGGCTGAACCAGTTCATTACAAAATTTGCCTATACATCCCGGAATCGGGGCACCTTCATTTGCAACATTATTTGGGTAGGTATAAGCCCACATCCAGTCGGGCAACCATGAAAAAGGCTTAGGATTTAAGTTTGAAATACCCCAGTCACCATCGCCAGACATGTGGCATCCGATACGGCCAACGCTATAGGCCAACATCATTCCGGGGCCGCCGATATCCAGCATATGTAATGGTTTAATACCATTTTTACGGGCAATATATAATACGGCCGCACCACCGCAGATCAGTCCGCCATAAAAAGTCAGACCACTAAATGAGAGTAAACTATTTATTGGATCGGCAACAAACGAATCCCAATGCTCCAGGTTATCAAATATTTTAGCGCCTAAAAAGCCCCATACCGCAGCCCATACAATCAGACTTCCCATCAATTCATATGGATGCTGGGTTACTTCAACCGTTTTAGGTTTATCCAGCTTCACTTTATTTTTCTCCTGGTAATCCCAATATGCGAACAGACCGGCAAAAAATAAACCTCCTAAAATGTTCCCTTTGGAAGATAACAATACCGTTTGCGCGTCAGCTACAAACAGCTTGTAATTTAACAATGCATAAACAAGTTTATAACCGATCAGAAAACCGAAAATGGCATTTGAAGCCAGTTCAATCGTACTTGCAGGTTTACCAATGGTAACCAATTTCTTTATGGGATGAATAATTCCCAGTGCTTCTTTTCTCTTAAATTCTTTAGTAAAAGCCCAGTAGCCGGCAATGAATGCCAATGCGACAAAAACGCCAAAAGTATTAAATGGAAGCGGAACCTGTACACCAAAAAGGTATTCTATAAAATGAGATACGGTTGGAAACATATGATAAGAAAAGTTTTATGCGAATATAGGATTAATGCGCCAATACTTCTTGTGTTTCTGCAACTTCTACCTCCCCATCCGCAGTTAGCGAAACGAGTTTCACTGTTTTGATTTCATTAACCATCACAGGATCGTACTTAGCTTTTACTTTTACATAGTTTTTAGTGAAACCGTGCATAAATCCATTCTTCTGATCATCTTCAAAAAGAACTTCTCCAATGGTATCAATCTGTGACTCGTAAAAAGCCCTGCGTTTTTTATCCGATAGAATATGAAGCATCTTACTGCGGTCGGCACGGGTGCTTCCTGCAACACGTCCTTTCATTTCGGCAGCGGCCGTCTGCTCTCTTTCCGAATAAGTGAATACGTGCAGGTAAGAAATCTCCAGTTCATTTAAGAACTGGTAAGTATCTAAAAAGTCTTCATGTGTTTCGCCAGGAAAACCTACGATCACATCAACGCCAATACAGCAGTTCGGCATTACTGCCTTGATCTTAGCAACACGTTCTGTATAAAGCTCTCTCTGGTAACGTCTCTTCATCAGTCCCAGTATTTTATTGGAACCAGATTGCAATGGAATATGGAAATGGGGAACAAACCTTTTTGAAGTCGCTACAAACTCAATAATTTCATTGCTCAATAAATTTGGTTCAATAGATGAGATCCTGATCCTTTCTATACCTTCAACCTCATCAAGTGCTTTTACCAGATCAAAAAACTTATCTTCCCGCTCACCGTTCCTGATACCGAAATCACCCAGGTTAACCCCCGTCAATACAATTTCTTTCACTCCGCTTTCGGCGATTTGCTTCGCGCGGTTAACTACGTTTTCTATGGTGTCGCTTCTGCTACCGCCACGTGCTAAAGGTATAGTACAATAAGTACATGGATAATCACAGCCATCCTGTACCTTTAAAAAAGTACGGGTACGATCACCTATAGAATAGGCTGCAATAAAGTTATGGTTTACTTTTTCTATGTTTTGCTGATGAACTACAGCTTTAGGCTGTTTGGTCAGGTCAGAAATAAACTCAACAATCCTGAATTTCTCTGCAGCACCTAAAACCATGTCTACCCCTTCAATCTCCGCAATCTCTGTAGGTTTCAGCTGTGCATAGCAGCCAACGATTGTAATGTAAGCATTGGGAGCATATTTTAATGCTTCTTTTACTACCTTACGGCATTTTTTATCTGCATGTTCTGTAACAGAACATGTATTGATCACATATACATCCGCCGCATCTGTAAAATCCACTACAGCATAACCTGCGTCGGTAAATAAACGGCCTATTGTTGAGGTTTCAGAGAAATTCAACTTACAGCCTAATGTATAAAATGCAACTTTCTTCATCAGTATTAATAAGCCTGCAAAGATAAGGTTTTAGATGATATTATTCTTCATTCCAGCGGTAACTATCCTGCTCAAAGCCTGCCAGGTCTATAACCCTGCTTATAACAGTCTGCGCTACTTCTTCAATCGTTTTGGGGATACTATAAAATGAAGGATTTGCCGGGCAGATGATCCCTCCGGCTTCGGTAACTGTCTTCATATTATTGATGTGAATGAGGCTAAAAGGCGTATCACGGACAACTGCGATCAATTTACGGCGTTCTTTGAGGACCACATCCGCAGCTCTTGAAATCAGGTCATTTGAAATTCCATGTGCGATCCTCCCCAGGGTTCCCATCGAACAGGGAATAATAATCATCGTGTCATATTTTGCAGAGCCTGAGGCGAAGGGTGCATTAAAATCCATTTTCGGATAAAAAGTAAAGGGATAATTATCGTAACCTTCATTGCCCAATTCAAAACGCCACACCTCTTTGGCATTGTCCGACATGACCACACCGACTTTATCTATCTGATCAGATAACGTCAACAGATTATCCAACAATAACTTAGCATAAACTGAACCACTGGCTCCTGTAACGGCAACTATTACTTTCTTCTTCATCCTCATAACACCTGTAAAGATACGGAAGCAGGCTAAACAAAAAAGGGCCGAAAATAAATTTTCGACCCTACATCTACCTATGAAAAACATACCCTCGAAAGGGTAAGCTCAAATGTAACTATCTTTTTTAATAAATGAAAGTTTAAACACACTTTTTTCAACTCTTTTTCTTACCACCAAAATTTTGTAGCCTCATAGAAAAATTCATCACTACATAACGGGTAACCTGGCTGCTTTTACTGTCAATAACGGAGTTGTTGGTCACCACTCTGTTTAACGTATTTCCCTGGTTCAACAAGTCGTTTGCCTGAAGGGTTAAAGAAGCCATATTATTCTTTAAAAATAACGTTTCCAGCCCTGCTCCTATTAATAAAGGATTCGTAGCATTTAACGCATAACCATTATTAATCCTTTTTGAAGCATTTACATTTACAGACAAAAATTTTAATGGCCTAACCTTGGACTGCGCCATAAATGACCAGTTCTCTATATTCCGTGGCCTGGATGTAGCTAGCGTATATTCATTTCCATTATAACTATACGTTACCGCAGTTTCCATAGAAACTTTTTGTGTGTTCATACCTGCCCTAACCGACTGACTAAGGTTCAATGATTTATTAAAGTTTTTCAGGTTATCGGTAAATAGTACAGAATTGGAATACCCAAAATTCCCGTTCAAAGAAATAGTAAACTTTCTTTTCGCCAGTGGTAAGGAAAGCGAATAGTTGCTTCCCAACCGATAGTTTCCATTTGCATTTTCAAAGCGGGTTTCCTGTTTAAGGCCATTTAACGTATCCGGTATGAGGATTACATTACTCACTACCTGGTTCTGGGTCATATTTCCGTTGAGACCTATTTGCAAAGCCCTCCCGCTTGTACTTCCGAATATCCGGTAACCAATATTAAAAGAATGTACAAAGGATGTTTTCAAATCCGGGTTTCCGATAATTACATTCTGTAAATTCCTGGTATCGGGAACTGGCTGCAACTGTTCAAAATTAGGGGCATTACTGTTGCCGTTATAACTTAGATTAATGGATTGACTTTTACTGACCAGGAATCGTGCATTGGCAGTGGGGGCCATGTTCACCGTTGTTTGGTTTACCTTATCTGCCCTCCCTTCATAACTACCCGTAAGTGTACTTGGCTGTACATTCATACCTAAACTATAATCAAGCTTCTTCGCCCCATAACTATAGCTTATATTAATGTTATGATTGATAAACATAGAAGTATAGGTATTACTTAATGAGTCAATAAAATCCATCTGCCCCTCAGTATTCATCACATTCGTTTGCAAGCTATTGTTTGTTGAACTTATGGACGCAGAATAATTAAGATTTATTGATTTTCTTTTTACAGTATCTGTAGGTTTTGTTAAAGGCTCACTAAAATTAAATTCAGCGGTAAAATTGTTGCTTTTATTTCTGGTATCCACAATCCTGTTTAAAACCGAATCCTTGACTAGTTTGTCGGTATCTTTATCATAATAACCGGTATTTGTTAAAATATCCTGTGCATCATTGTTAGTATTGAGGCTTGTCCTGAAATTCATCATGACCATTCGCTTTTGTTTTTTACCGAATCTTTTACCCCAGCCAACATTTGCGTTCACGCTGGGATTTCGGCTTTTATTTCCGCTTTCGGTAATCAGGTCCTGATGGATGACACCCGTCTGGAAAGAGGACGACTTATTGACAGAACTATTGTTTGAAAGACTTCCATTTACTGAGACATTTAGATAGTCATCTTTTAATCGTCCATTTAAATCTAAATTTAAATTATTACTCCCGCCACTTTGATTTGATTGGTTGCGGCTATCATTGTAAATAGTTCCCAGCTCATTAACGGTTTCGATATAACTCTCCATCTCGTTTTCGTTCCGGTTTTGATTATAGCTATATCCTCCGTTGATGCTTAATTTCTTATTTAAAGGTCTGCGAACGTTCATTCCTGCGTTTATACTTCTGCTCACCCCCGCACTGTTATTCGCATTATTTAAATTGCTGTTCACACCGATCTGCTCATCGGCATTCCACAAGTTCCCCGAAGCATTGAGTCCATACCTATTGTTGGTTCCTGCATTCCCCCCTACATTTCCAAACTTCCCTCTATTTCTGCCTGGCTTGGTAACCAGGTTAAGAATTTTACTCGGTTCCCCTATTTTTATTCCTGTGAAATTAGCCTTGTCGCCATAGTCATCAATAACCTGTAAATGTGAAACCATATCCGCCGGTAGCTGCTTAATAAATTCCTTTACATTACCCGTGAAAAAGTCTTTGCCATTTACCCTGATTTTAGTCAGCTCCTTACCCATGCTGCTTACTTTCCCGTCTTCATCAACCTCCATTCCGGGCAACTGCTTTAGTAAGTCCTCCACATGATCGTTCTCCCGCACCACATAAGCGCCTGCATTATATTCAATCGTGTCTTTCATCACCCGGACCGGTGTAATTTTACCTTTAATAACCACCTCATCCAGCATTTGGGTCTCTGCTTTTAAGATAACAGGCGACAATTCAAATTCTGTTTGCTTATCCTTAAAAGTATAAGAACGGGTATAGGCTTTATAGCCAATGCCACGGACCAGAATATCAAAAGTATTGAAGTTAAGCTCCCTAAAAATAAACCTACCTTCATTATCGGCACTACTATTCAACGTATCCTTACCCGAAACCAATCGCACGTGGGCACTGGGAATGCCTGTATCTGTGCTATCCTTAACCACACCGCTGACCACCTTTTTTGTTTGCGCAATTAACCCACTATTGAATAGCAGATTAAAGAACACAAAAAACAACACGATTACATTCCTCTTTGAGTTAAGCATTAATCTGATACGGTAGGTATAAATTAGGTAAAAACGAAGCAAATATAATTCATTTTATGCTAAGCGTTTACTCCCTCTACTCCCATTTCAATAATTAAGTGATATTGGCATATTATATTGCAAAATTGGCACACGTAATGTATTTTTGAAAGATTTTTCTATATTTATTATTCTAATAGCTAACCAAATATATGAAGCCCCAATTGCTGAAAGTTTCTAATAACCTGGTCAATTCTTTTAGTGCCCGGAGAGACAAAGTACCTTATATCAACAACCGTTGGCACTACCACGCCGAAGTTGAACTGATTTACTTTAAAAAAGGAAGCGGCACACAATTTATTGGTGATAGCATCAAGCGCTTTAGCTCGGGAGATGTGGTTTTGGTTGGCGCGCATTTACCACATTATTGGAAATTTGACGAGGCTTATTTCAATGAAGGTGAGGAAAACAATTCCGATGTGGTAGTCGTGCATTTCTGTGAAAACTTTTGGGGCAATCATTTCCTTTCATTACCCGAAAACAAGGGAATTAAACTCACATTAGAAAGGGCACAAAGAGGCTTTCAGATTTTAGATCAAAGTAAAAACCAGATAGGCGCCTTAATGGAACAGATCCTGGTATCCACAGGTCCGCAACGCATCATTTTATTGATGGAAGCTTTACTGGCTATTGAGAGTAGCGCAAAAGAAAAGCCGCTTTCATCAATGGGCTTTCGTAATAATTTTGAGGAAACCGAGAACGAGAGGATCAATGCCATTTACAATTATTCATTAACCCATTTTAAAAGGAAAATCCAGATGGAAGAAATGGCAGCAGTTGCCAATATCAGTCCAAATTCCTTTTGTCGTTATTTTAAAACAAGAACGCGAAAAACATACACTCAGTTTATCAGCGAAATAAGGGTTGGCCATGCCTGCAAATTGCTAATTGAAGACAGCCTGAATGTAAAGCAGATCTGTTACGAAAGTGGCTTTCATAATTTCGCCAGCTTTCATAAACACTTTAAAGTCATAACGGGACAAAGCCCGCTATCCTATCAAAAATCCTACCTTCGTAAATAATTTCTTTAAACCATATATGAGTAAGTATCCAAAAATTAAAGCCCTGTTATTACTGTTTTTACTTTCCTCTTTTAAGCTATCGGCACAGGAATTGAATAAAGAAAATTCTGCTGAAAAAGCTAAAAAAATGGAATGGTTTAAAAATGCTAAGCTTGGTATATTTATCCATTGGGGTATTTACTCGGTAAAAGGTGTTTCTGAGTCCTGGTCTTTTTTCAACAACTACCTGAACCACGACAACTACATGAAACAACTGAATGGTTTCAACGCGATTAATTACAAACCCCAGGAATGGGTTAAACTGATTAAAGAAAGTGGTGCAAAATATGCTGTAATCACCAGTAAGCACCATGATGGCATTTCCTTATGGGATACAAAGGCCGTGAACGCTACAACAACGTTAAAAAATAGTGCCGCTAAAAAAGATTTGCTAAGCCCTTTTGTAAGTGAGCTTAAAAAATCGGGTTTAAAAACAGGAATCTATTTCTCGTTGCCCGACTGGAGCCATCCCGATTACGATGTATTTACCAGGGAGCGCAAAAGATATAAATTAACTGAAGAGCCTGCGCGATGGAACAAATTTACCACCTATTTCCAAACACAGTTGAATGAATTGTCTGCCACTTTTAAACCTGACCTGTTGTGGTTTGACGGAGATTGGGAGCATACAGGCGAAGAATGGCAAAGTAAAAATGTACTGAACAATTTAAAAAAATACAATCCGTACATCATCATCAATTCACGCTTAAATCATCATGGCGACTATGAAACCCCAGAACAAGGTATACCTGTTTTAAAACCTGACAATGATTATTGGGAGCTTTGTTATACCATGAACGACTCATGGGGCTATCAGCCTTATGACTACAAATATAAATCACCTAATATGATCATCAGAACATTAGTGGATTGTATCAGTATGGGCGGGAATTTATTGCTTGATATCGGCCCTAAAGCTGATGGCAGCATTCCGCAGGAACAGGTAAACATATTGAAACAACTTGGCCGTTGGACCAGTAAACATGCCGAAGCGATCTATGATACACGAGCTGGTATTCCCGCCTGGCATTTCAGCGGAAAAACGGCCTTATCTAAGGATAGAAAAACACTTTATCTGTATGCCGACTGGACTACAAACAGCAATGAAGAATTGCTGTTAAGGGGGATAAAGTCACAACCTATCAGCGCAAAAATTGTAGGAACAAAACTAACAGCTGGTTTCAACAGAAAAGGAAACGACCTTTTATTAAAAGTTCCTGCTATGGGTTCAGATCAGGATGTAACGGTTATCGCACTAAGGTTTAACGAAGCTGTTCAATTAAATGAAGCTTCAGCACAAGCATTAAGTTTTGAAGGTCTAAAGGACAAAGGAACTACTGATCAGCTACAACTTAAAAAACTTGCTAATTCGCTGCATACAGGAAATAATCCTTTTGAGAACACCTCACTTACTGTCGATGGACAAGGGCTCGAAAAAGAGAAAAACACGCTATCTCCAGCACTCTACGAATGGCTGAATAAAAATGCAGAGGCTTTATATAAAACAGGTAAAGGTTTACCTGGAGGGCATTACCAGGGAGCAAGCTGCTTATCGGCAGATAAGCAAACCTTGTATCTTTTTGTTGAAGGAAAACCAACTGGCCCTATTGCTTTAAAAGGACTTAAAAATAAAATCAGCCGCATCAGAATTGTTGGAGAAGGCACAATGATCGAGCCCCAGCTTTTCAACAAGCTTTACTGGAGTGCAGTTCCGGGTATCGTATATATTCCAATACCGCAATCGCGGCTGGATAAAGACCTGACCGTAATTGCGGTATTGCTGGACGGGCCGTTAGACCTGTACCGTGAAAAAGTGGGTGCTATAGAGAGTAATTTATAACTTCCGTTTATAGGATTTTTTTAATTACTTTTTCATAAGCATTGGCATAATTCATCATACCGATATCATTTGGATGCGTACCATCAACGGTACTCTCAATATCCTGACCAATTGCAGCTTTCGAAAGGTGGTAAATTTGTTTTACGCCTTTCGCTTTAAGTTGCCCTATTGCTGTATTTAGCGCAATGTTTACACGTTCGTAATTCTTTTTACTGACTGGATTAATACCTTCATCAGTATAACCATCGTGATCTGTAAGCAAAATAGGTATGCCCGGTCTTTTCTCTTGCAGAAGTGTCACCGTGGCAACAACCCTCTTCACGATCTCCTCGTTGGTAAATTCTGCTCCGGTCAAATTAGGAAGACAATCCAATACATATAAGCTGGCATCAATTTCAGGCAACAATTCATATACTTCTTTTTCCAACCTGCCATTACCTGAAAACGCAAGGTTCACAATAGGGCGGTTTAATTTTCGGCCAAGAATAGCTGTCCAGGCTAATCCTGGTCTGCTTGCGCAGCCTCCTTGTGCAATAGAAGTTCCATAAACAACAATTGGCTTCTTTTCCGGGGCCAGAGGTGTTAATGTGTTTTTTTCAGGTACACCGATCTCCATCCATTTTACCGAGTTATATAAAGGCAGGTATAGGGTATAAACCCGGTCTGCATTTCCGGTAGTTTCAATATTTTTGAAATGGTATACGATGGTATCGCCAAAAGAATATTTCCCATCGCTCCAGAGCCATTTACCTTTCGCATCCTGCGCATACAAATCAACACCACTTACACCGGTAGCAGGCATATGGGGCATTTGCAAGCCTCCCGACACACCATATTTCACTATAATTTCTGAAGCATCCGATTTAAAACGAATATTTAATCCCGCACTATTTTTAGAGAGCCCCCATACTGGTTTACGTACGGCATCTTGTACTTTTACGGGAAGGCGGTCATAAAAATTCTGGATCCCGCTATGCCAGCCCTGCCCGCCAATTACGCTTTCCTTGTCCTTTGCAGGGTTCCAGGTTTTATAAACTGTTTTCTCTTGCCCCAGGGCAATATTTGTGCAGATCAGCACAAAAAAACTTAGTAATACAGATTGTTTCATGTGTGTGTTAGTGTTTGATTTTACCTGCCCATCCATCCACCATCTACCGTCATTACTGTACCGTGCATATAGCTTGAAGCATCAGAAGCAAGGAACAATACCGGCCCTTTAAAATCTTCCGCTTCTCCCCATCTTCCGGCAGGAATACGTTCCATGATTGAACGACTGCGGTTTTCGTCGGCCCTCAATGCAGTGGTATTATCGGTAGAAATATAGCCCGGTGCTATTGCGTTTACATTCACACCTTTTGATGCCCATTCGTTAGCAAATGCTTTGGTTAATTGACCAATCGCTCCTTTACTTGCGGCATAGCCCGGAACGGTGATCCCGCCCTGGAAGGTTAACAGAGAAGCCGTGAAAATGATCTTTCCACTTCCTCTTGCAACCATATCACGACCAATTTCCCTGGTCAGGATAAAAGGAGCAGTCTGATTTACAGCCACTACTTCATCCCAGAATTCATCCGGGTGTTCCGCAATTGGCTTTCTCAATATCGTACCTGCATTATTCACCAGGATATCAATCACAGGATGATCTGCCTTTACCTTTTCACAAAATGCTTTTAGGGAATCACGGTCATTGAAATTACACTGGTAGGCGTAAAAATTCCTTCCCAATCCTTTTACCGCCACTTCAACATCACTTCCGCTCAGTTCAAGATTCGCAGATACACCAATAACATCTGCTCCTGCCTCGGCCAGGGCCTCGGCCATTGCTTTACCAATACCACGTTTACAACCGGTAACTAAAGCTATTTTTCCTTTTAAATTGAATAAATCAAGTATTGCCATTTCTTTATTATTTAATGTCTATTGAACATTAACCGTTAAAGGTTGTTCCAATTGTTGTTTAAAATTATTCAGGTAATTAAACCACGCTTTTGCGGTGGTAATTTCATTGCCTTTACTCCATGCAGAGCCATTGTAGTAAACCACGGCCTGGTTATTTTTAGCTACAGTATGTGTAAGCAAATGTGCTTTATCTGTATCCATGCCCAGTTTTTCTCCGGTTACAATAGTAGCAACACCAGTAGTACCATCCGGACCATGTTGTGGTTCCCAGTAACCTAAAATACCTTGTTGCTCGTCCATTAAAATGGTACCCGGCTCTTTTCTTTTCACAATACCTATCACAACCGGTAATGCATCCCCGTTATACGTGTAAACCGCGGCTACTTTATTCATATGCGACCCAGCATCCAGTGAGATAGTTTTTGTCACCTTTACCGATTTTCCAGCTACGTCCCAGGCATCATATCCCAACTCAAATGTAGTGCGCAATGGTCCGTTATCCAATACCTTCCAGTAATGATAGTTTTTAGAAAACACTACAGAATCTTTTACAAAAGGGCCGATATCACCCGCTCCAAGCGTAGCGCCAACACTATAATAGTCCATTCCGTCGCCATGATCAGTATGATAATCACCAGTTTTGTACCATTCATTAATGATCAGCTTGTTGGTTCTTTTCACCCATACGTCTGTCCCAAATGCATTGTCTTTTCTTGTTTCCAGTGCTTTTCCATACATACGGAAAGCAACTTTATCATTTTCCCAGGCAAAATCATCATAACGTTCAGGTACATAGCGACCATAAGTTTTTCTGGTTGTGGCGGTTGCTTTTCCCGATACAATAAGCAGCTTAACATTTCCTTTAGCCTTCAAATTTACCTGGACCAAAAGGTTCTGAACATCAGCTTTTCCGACACGTTCCAGCTGAAAAGGAACTTCCTTGCTGGTCGCCGAATTTATCACCTTAAAATTAGCGGTATCTATTTTAGGATACTTTGCCACAATACTACTCCAGCTCACAGAAACAACAACATTCGTTCTTTCCATTGCCGAAGGGTTACTTACTGTCAAAGTAGCCTTGGTTTGCGCCATTACAGGGGCATACAAACCAGGGAACAGCAGTAAAAAGCCAATTATTCTTTTCATCTTATTATTGTTTAATCATTATTTTAAATCATTAATTGCACAGTGGTCCATATCACCATAATCAAGGTTTTCACCTGCCATACCCCAGATAAAAGTATAATTACTGGTTCCAGCTCCTGAATGGATAGACCAGTTAGGCGAGATTACAGCTTGCTCGTTCTGCATCCAGATGTGCCTGGTTTCCTGAGGTTCGCCCATAAAGTGACAAACACTTTGTCCTTGCGGCACTTCAAAATAGAAGTATACTTCCATTCTTCTATCGTGCGTATGCGCAGGCATCGTATTCCAAACACTTCCACTTTTCAGTTCGGTCATACCCATTTGTAACTGGCACGTAGGCAGTACGCTATTTACCAATAACTTATTGATCACACGGTGGTTTGCTGTTTCAGGTGTACCCAATTCAACAATTTCAGCATCGGCCTTAGATACTTTCTTATTTGGATAAGTATGATGTGCAGGGGCAGAATTGATGTAGAACTTTGCCGGGTTATTTTTATCATCTGAAGCAAAACTTACATCCTTAGTACCTTTACCCAGGTATAAAGCCTCTTTAAATTCAAGCTCATAAGTAACCCCATCAGCAACGATTTTACCTTTTGCACCAACGTTGATGATTCCCAGTTCTCTTCTTTCCAGAAAATATGCAGCTTTAAGGTTTTCCGGATTTGACAATTCCACTACCTCATTTACCGGCATTACACCACCAGTGATATAGCGGTCGAAATGAGATAAAGTAAGCTTTACAGCATCTGCTTCAAATAAGCTTTCCATTAAAAAATTCTTGCGTAAAGCAGCAGTATCAAATTGCTTTGCTTCACCCGGACTAACTGCATAGCGGCTTTCAAAAGATGTTTTCATTGTTTTGTGTTTTTATTTATTTCTGCTCCCAAAGGGATGTTATTGTTTTAATTATTATTGAATGCGTTTATCATTATTCTAGGCCTTAAGCTTTACCGGTTGATGCCCTGCTGATCAGTTCTACAGGGATGATCAGCGGTTCTGTTCTATAGGTCAAACCTTCGACATCATCTTTCAATAGCTCAACAAGGGTTTCTACAATCTTTTTACCTACCAGGTTAGGGAATTGCTCAACTGATGTAATTGATGGCGTAATGATAGCTGTTCGCGGATCATTTGAATAACCTGCAATTTTCAATTCCGCAGGAACCGAAATACCTTTTTCCTTAGCGTATTCAATTGCAGCAATGGCACTGGTATCGTTGTCGGCAAATATTCCGTCTGGCACCAATTTCCCTTCAAATAACTGCTGCATAGCATTGATCGCATTTTCATGTGTCAGCTCCTGATGAAAAATCAATTCAGGCTCAACAGTCAAATGATGTTCTTCCATCGCTTTTAAAAAACCTGCTTCACGGTCCTGGTAAAGGTTGGAGGTTAGCGGTCCTGAAATATGGGCGATTCTTTTACAACCAGCAGCTATAAGATGCCCCGTAACCTGGTATGCACCATTAAAATCATCTCCTTTAATCAATGTAGCTTTATACCTTTCCACAGGGACCCTATCGTAAAAAATTACGGGCGTATTGTGGTCAACAAACTTATCAAAATGACTAAAATCTACTGTTTGAAGCGTACATGCAGCGATTAGCGCATCCACCCTTGATGCATATAACGTTTCGGTCAGTTCACGCTCCATACTTACAGAATCATTTGATTGACAAATGATTAGGCTATAGCCATGTTTATGCAGGTCGTTTTGAATGGTGGTAATCACCTCGGCATGAAAAAACATAGAAACCCTAGGAATAATCAACCCTACTGTGCGGGTCTTATTACTCCTTAACCCTGAGGCCATATGATTTCTTCTATAGCCCAGTTTGCTCGCCATTTCCATCACATCGCTCCTCGTTTTCTCTTTTACGTAAGGATGATTGTTCAGCGCCCTTGAAATGGTCGCAGGAGAAAGCTTTAATGCTTCCGCAATATCAAGGATTGTATTTTGATAAGTCTTTTTGCCTATAGCCATAAAGCATAAATATTTGGCAAGCTAACATTTTTTTCAATCACATGAAAACGTTTTCATAAATTAGCTATTTTGTTACCAGGTATGACAGCACAGGACGGTCCCATTATTTAAAAACACTATCTTTACCACTACTAACCCTATATACATGAACGTAGGCCTTTTTATACCTTGCTACATCGATCAGTTTTATCCTAATGCTGCCATTGCCACTTTAAATTTATTAAGCAAACTTGGCATAACAGTAAAATATCCTGTCAACCAAACCTGTTGCGGACAGCCTATGGCCAATTCTGGATTTGAACATCTAACACAAGGGTGCAATGATTTATTCATTGACAATTTCGCTGAATTTGATTACATCGTTTCCCCTTCGGGAAGCTGTGTTTTGCATATAAAAGATCATTTACATTCTCCGGACGCAGAAGATAAAGCCTTAGGTATCCGAAAAAAAGTTTATGAGTTAACAGAGTTCTTGACCGATGTGCTTAAAGTTGAAAAATTACCGGCACGTTTTCCGCATAAAGTAAGTATGCACCAAAGTTGTCATGGTCAGCGGGGATTAATGCTTGCCCAAATGACCGAATTGGTAGCCGCACCGTTTTCGAAACCTTTACATCTATTAAAAATGGTGGAAGGATTGGAGCTGGTTGAGCTGAGCAGACCTGATGAGTGCTGTGGCTTCGGCGGAACCTTTTGTGTAGCTGAAGAAGCTGTATCCGTAAAAATGGGGAAAGACCGGGTAGCAGATCATTTAAACCATGGTACTGAATACATTACAGCGGCCGACATGTCTTGTTTAATGCATATGGAAGGTATCCTGCGCAGACAGAACAGTAATGTAAAGGTACTGCACATCGCAGAAATATTAAATGCCGAATAGATTAACAGAAAAAGTACAGCAAGAAAAAACATGAGTTCAGAAACAAAAGACCACGCAGCCTTATCAGATATATTTAACAAAGATGAAGCACGTGTAAACTGGCACGATGAAACTTTATGGTTTGTGCGTGCAAAGCGCGACAAAGCAGCACACAATATCCCCGAATGGGAAGCTTTAAGAGAAGCTGCTTCACAGATTAAAAACAATGTACTGTCTAACCTACACGACTATCTGGTAGAATTTGAAGCCCAGGCGACAAAGAATGGCATTACCGTACATTGGGCTGCTGATGCAGCTGAACATAATCAAATTGTTCATTCGATTTTAAAAAAACACCAGGTTGATAAACTGATCAAAAGTAAGTCTATGCTTACTGAAGAGTGCCACCTGAATGAATACTTGCAGAAAAATGGGATCGATGTGATTGATACGGACCTGGGCGAGCGGATTGTACAGCTGGCCAAAGAACCACCTAGTCATATTGTATTACCTTGTATCCATAAAAAGAAAGAAGAAATAGGTGAGCTTTTTCACGAGCACCTGGGCACTCCTGAAGGAATGTCTGACCCGGTATTTTTAACCGCCGCTGCCCGCGAACACCTACGTGAAACATTTTTAACACGCAAAGCAGCTATTACAGGTGTAAACTTTGCTGTCGCCGAAACCGGCGAATTTGTAGTTTGTACCAATGAAGGAAATGCGGATATGGGCGCACACCTCGCTGATGTACATATTGCCTGCACAGGTATAGAAAAAATTATTCCTAAGCGTAAAAATCTGGGTGTCTTTTTAAGGCTGTTAACCAGAAGTGCGACCGGACAGCCCATTACTACCTATTCCAGTCATTTTAAAAAACCAAGACCAGGACAGGAAATGCACATTGTATTGGTCGACAATGGCAGAACTACTCAATTAAGCCGCCCTGATTTTAGAAATTCATTAAAATGTATCCGTTGTGCGGCATGTATGAACACCTGCCCGGTATATCGCCGAAGTGGTGGTCATAGCTATCATACTGCAGTTGCAGGCCCAATTGGTTCTATCCTTGCCCCTAACCTGGATATGAAGGAATATTCTGACTTGCCTTTTGCCTCTACCCTATGCGGCTCATGCAGCAATGTATGCCCCGTTAAAATCAATATCCACGAGCAGCTGTATAAATGGAGACAGGTGATTGTAAAAGAAGGTTATGCCGATCCTAAAAAGAAACTGGCGATGAAAGCAATGGAGTTTACTTTATCCAGCCCTTTTATTTATAAGAACGCCGGTAAAGCAGGACGTTGGTTTATGAAACACGCACCATTTACGGTAAATAACAAACTAAACTTATGGTATCAGCAACGCGAAATGCCCCAGGTGCCTAAGGAATCATTTGGAGAGTGGTATAAAAAGAATAAAAAGAATGACTAGCAGAGAACAGATATTAGCAAAGGTATTAAAGAATCAACCTGATATACAACCACTCCCGGCCGACCTGTCGACCGTATTCCCGGCTGCAAATGCTGCTGAAGCCTTCAAAACCGTATTGACCACTATTGGTGGGAATTTTATCGAAGTTAAAGATTACGCTGCCATTAAGAATTATATCACTGAACACTTTTCCGGTCAGCGTATCGTATCTACCCTACCTGAACTGGCGGAGGTATCTGAACAAGGCTGGGAAAACCAGGATCCCCATAGTTATGCCAATGTAGAACTTGCTGTAATTACCGCTCATTTCGGTGTTGCGGAAAATGCTGCTTTATGGATTACCGAAGAACTCATGCACCAGCGCGCCGTTCCTTTCATTTGTCAGCAGTTGGCGGTGGTATTGAACAGGACCGAAATTGTACAAACCATGCACGATGCCTATTCAAAAATAGGCACCGCAGAATATGGTTTTGGAAGTTTTATTGCAGGCCCGTCTAAGACGGCCGATATAGAACAATCATTGGTTTTGGGCGCTCACGGCCCAAAAGGCATGACTGTTTTTGTGTTGGATTAAATTAATCCGCCGGTAAAATCAAGATTATTCCTCAATAAAATCAAGGTCTTTGTGATGCGTTTCGGGAATTGTTCTGATACAATAGAAACCTATAGCGAAACAGATTAACCCTACTATAGCCGCAGCATTTAGTTCAAATACATGCGGTTTTAAAGTAGTATAAAAGGTAGTCATCAGCACCACAGTTCCCCTTACCATATTTGGTATGGTGGTTGCCGCTGTAGCCCTTACATTGGTACCAAACTGCTCGGCACCAATCGTTACAAACATGGCCCAGTAACCAATACCAAACCCTACCCAAAGACACATCCCGTACAACCCAAATGCCGTATTTATACCACCGTACAGATATACGATTGCCCCGATTGCTGTAAAAATCATCATATAGGTTACCGCACGTATGCGCGATTCCAACCAATAGCTAACCAATCCGCTCACCAGGTCTCCCGCCGAAAGCCCGACATAACACCACATTACCGCAAGTCCGGGCTTTATGGCCTCACTAATACCTAGCGCCTTACCAAATTCATTGCTAAAAGTAGCAAGAATACCAATCACATACCAGGTTGGCAAACCTATACCGATACACTTTAAATACAAGATCAGCCTGCTTTTCTTTGTGAAAAAAGATAGAAAATTCCCCTTAGCTACATTACTCTTTTCTTTCATGCTATGGAACATACCTGATTCAAATACGCCTATTCTTAAAAACAGCAGCAAAATACCCATGCCCCCGCCTATGAAATATGCGTTTCTCCAACTGAACAGTTCTACTGTAAAGTATCCTGCAACTGCCCCCATCAGTCCTACTCCCGCAACAACAGAAGTACCTATTGCCCTTAACCGTTTAGGTAAGCTTTCCGAAACCAGCGTAATTCCTGCACCTAATTCTCCGGCAAGACCAATACCTGCAATAAAACGGAGCAGCTTATATATAGTTACATCATGTACAAAACCACAGGCAAAGTTTGCAACAGAATAAGTAATTATAGAACCAAACAGCACAGAAAGGCGGCCTTTTTTATCACCCAAAACACCCCACAAAATACCGCCCAGTAGTAAACCTGTCATCTGCCAGTTTAAAATACTCGCACCTTCAATAGAAACCTGGGCTTCATTGAGGCCAAGCTCAGTTAAGCTGGGTATGCGTACGATGCCAAATAGTAGCAGATCATAAATATCTACGAAGTAGCCCAGAGAGGCTACAATTACAGGGGCGCTAAACAAGTAGGCTGCCGCGCTCTTCTCTTTGATTAGGTTGGTCATTTAATGTGTTTGGTTTGGTTATTATTATGCTAAGATATTTATTTTTATAAAAAACTATTCAATTCATTTTAAATTTATTTTATAACACCATCCTTCATTCCCATAACCTACTAAATAACAATATCATAATATTAAGCTTAAGTAGTGATCATGTTGCAATTATATTTTCGGACATAAACTTAATAAATACATATGAGAAAATTTTTACTTATTACGCTCCTGTTACCTCTTGGCTTTATTGGCTGTAAAAAAGATAAGCCTGTTACAGAAGAACCTGAATTCTTTGTAAATGAAGACCCGGCTACTTTTTCAGAAGTAGGCTCTTTTGATGTAGGCGAATTAGGAGCTGCCGAGATTTCAGCTTTCGATCCTATAACCAACAGGCTGTTTGTTGTAAAAAATGAGAACGAAGATGTTCCCGGAAAAACACCTGTCAATCAAATAGAGATCATTGATTTCAAAGATCCTGCTAACATGAAATCAATAGGTATGATCAGCATGGCCCCATTTGGGGGAGCAGTAAACAGTCTTGCTGTACATGATGGCAAACTTGCCGCAGCTATACAGGATAAAACGAAGCAGGCAAATGGAAAAGTAGTGGTGTTTAAAACCAGCGATTACAGTAAAATCGCTGAAGCTACTGTAGGTGCATTGCCAGACATGGTAACCTTCTCTCCAGATGGAAAATATATTATGAGTGCAAATGAAGGTGAACCAAGTGCTGATTACACCAATGATCCTTCAGGTACGGTATCTATTATTGATGTAAGTAACAATTATGCGGTAACTACCCTTGATTTTTCATCTATGGAAGGCCAGAAAGCTGCGTTAATACAAAAAGGGTTCAGAATTTTCGGCCCTGGACTGAATTTTGTCAAAGATATAGAGCCAGAATACATCACCATTTCTGCAGATTCAAAAACCGCATGGGTAACACTTCAGGAAAACAATGGTATTGCGAAAATAGACATCGCCTCAAAAACCATCAGCAATATTTTTCCGCTAGGTTTTAAAGACTACAATCTGGCTGGAAATGAAATAGACCAGAGTGATATTAATTTAGATTCTAAGACACCATACATCGCCGCAAAATGGAAAGTAAAAGGTGTGTATATGCCTGATGCAATTGCTGTACTTGAAACAAACGGCATTCCATATCTGTTCACCGCAAACGAAGGTGACGCAAGGGAGTATGCAGGCTTTTCGGAGGTATTAAGGATAAAAAACAAGGATGTAAAATTAGATGCTACTGCGTTTCCTAATGCGGTTGATCTGAAAAAGGATGAACAGCTTGGCAGGTTAAACATTACCACCACCCTGGGGGATATTGATGGAGACGGCGACCTTGATGAACTCTATTCTTTTGGCGCACGCTCATTTTCAGTATGGAATGGCAACACAGGCGCACAGGTTTTTGATAGCAAGAATGATCTGGATACAAAATGTGTAGAAGAGAAAGTATATGATGACCTCAGAAGTGATGACAAAAGTATTGAACCGGAAGGTATAGCACTTGGTACTGTAGGAAGTAAGAAGGTGGCCTTTGTAGGAATGGAAAGATCCGATGCAGTAGCCGTTTATAATGTTACCGTCCCAACAGCTCCGGTATTTTTGCAGTTACTTAAATGCGGTGACGCTCCTGAGGGTGTGCTCTTTATTCCGGCTAAAGACAGTCCGACTAAAAAGAGTTTACTAGTAGTAAGCAACGAAGGTGATGGTGTAATTAAGGTTTACAGTCCGAAAACCATATAACAACAAAAATTTATACGTATCGTCATCCTGAACAGGACATTTGAGATCCTGTTCAGGATGAGGATTGTAATTACGACGAAAGTCTATTCTGGTTATTGATTAAGTTCACATTAACTATATTTGGGCATAAAACATCCCTTATGCGCATACCGTTCAAAGAACTTCAGAAAGAATTTAAAAGAGTACTTTTAAAATTATCATTTACTACTGAAATGGCCGATACCTGTGCCACAATATTTGCGGCCAACAGCAGGGACGGTGTGTATTCGCATGGACTTAACAGATTTCCTGTTTTTGTAGAACATGTAAGTAAAGGCCTGGTATTACCTGATGCTATGCCGGTCCTATTGGAAAGCATGGGCAGTATAGAACGCTGGGACGGGAAACTCGCCCCAGGGATGTTCAACGCCACACATGCCATGAACCGGGCTATAGAATTAGCAAAAAGTAACGGAATTGGCTGTGTAGCCATCAAAAATACCAACCACTGGATGCGTGGCGGAACCTATGGCTGGCAGGCGGCCGATGCCGGCTGCATCGGTATATGCTTTACCAATGCTACCGCCAATATGCCTGCCTGGGGAGGAAAAGAACCAGTTCTGGGCAACAACCCATTGGTAATCGCTGTTCCACGTGCCGAAGGACATGTAGTGCTGGATATGGCCATGTCGCAATTTTCGTATGGCAAAATGCAGGAGTATGAATTAAAAAATGAACTGCTCCCCTTTGCCGGTGGATATGATGAAGCAGGAAATTTAAGTACTGACCCCGCAGAAATCCGTAAGACAAAGCTCGCGCTGCCGATTGGTTTTTGGAAAGGTTCTGGTCTTTCACTGGTGCTCGACCTACTGGTTGTAGCACTGAGTGGCGGTCGCTCCACACAAAAAATATCTGAAGGCAAATATGAAACCGGCGTATCCCAATGTTTCATCTGTTTAAAGCAACCAGATATGCATAGCGCTTTAATCGAAGAAATCCTTGCTTTTACTAAAGGTAATTCAGCCGCTGAGGCCGGAAAACAAGTCGCCTACCCCGGAGAACGAACTTTGCGGACACGCCTCGAAAACGAGGAAAATGGGATCCCGGTTAATGAAGAGATTTGGGCAACGTTAAAAAACATGTAAAAATTTGGAATGCTTATTTTATTCTCTATATTTGGTTAACCAATAATTGGTAGACCAAATATATTGTATGAAATCATTTATAGAAACCATCAAGTCTATTGAAGTTGAATCTCCTGTTGACAAGATCATTGGGCAGCTTAAACAACTTATTACCAGCGGACAATTACAACCGGGCGACAGGTTACCTGCAGAAAGGATATTGGCAGAGAAGTTTGGTGTTGGCCGCAGTTATGTACGCGAAGCAATTTTAAAATTAGAATTCTACGGTTTACTCAGGACCAATCCGCAAAGCGGAACCTATGTTTCAGGACTAAGCATTAAAGTACTGGACAATATCATTACCGACATCATTAAATTTAACAAGGAAGATTTTAACGCACTTTTAGAGGCCAGGTATTACCTGGAGCTGGACGCGGTAAAACTTGCTGCAGAAAGAAGGACCGAACAGGACCTTGTTAAGTTAAAAGAAGCGATGATCGATTATGAAAACAAAACCAATAACAATCAGGATGCGGTAGAGGAAGACATGCTTTTTCACATTGCCATTGCCAGGGCATCCAAAAACTCTGTTATTGAATCGATGATCCTGATCCTGATCCCCGACCTGATCAAAAGCATTGTTGAGAATAAAATATGTGGTGATAATCGTGGAAAACTAGCCATAGCCGAGCATAGAAATATCCTGACAGCTATAGAAAACCAGGATATTGATGCAGCCGAGAATGCCGTAGCCGCCCACCTGAATGATATGTTTCAAATTAGCAAAGCCGGGTTTTCCGCACAAAATATAATTAATGAACATTAACTAAGCACGAATAGCTTCCATTTCTTTAAAATGCATATGAACTACTTAAAAAAGTTGGTAATGGCAATGTTTTGCCTGATGTTTTCCCTGACCCTTATGGCGCAGGAACACCCGGGCATTATGCTGACCAAAAAAAATATTGAAGCAGTAAGAAAAGGAGTGCAAACTTATCCTTTAATGAAGGATTCTTATAACAAGGTAAAAGCAGATGCTGATAAAGCGCTGATAGAGCCGGTTAATGTGCCTACTCCAAAAGATGCAGGTGGGGGCGCAAGCCATGAACAACATAAGAAAAACTATATCAACATGCTGAACTGCGGTATTGCTTACCAGATTTCAGGTGATAAAAAATATGCGGAATACGTGGAAAGTATGTTGTTAAAATATGCCGCAGATTATAGCAAATGGCCATTACATCCAAAAAGAAAAGAAAACCACCAGGCCGGAAAAATATTCTGGCAAAGCCTCAATGATTTCGTTTGGCAGGTATACACCATACAAGGTTACGACATGGTGTATGATGCGGTTTCTGCAAAAAACCGGGCAATTATAACCACAGGTTTATTTGAACCCATGCTTAAGTTTTTTACAGTTGATTGTAAAGAGACCTTCGACAAAATCCACAATCATGGCACCTGGGATATTGCTGCTGTAGGCATGACGGGCTATGTATTGAACAAGCCTGAGTATGTAGAAATGGCTATAAAAGGTTCTGCAAAAGATGGAAAAACAGGTTATCTGGCACAAATAGATCAATTGTTCTCTCCCGATGGCTACTATACCGAAGGCCCATATTATCAAAGATATGCTTTGCTACCTTTCATCATCTTTGCAAAAGCCATCAATAACTTCCAGCCGGAATTAAAGATTTTTGATTACCGCAATCAGTTACTGGCCAAAGCCATAAACACCACATTACAACTCACCTATACCGATGGCACCTTTTTTCCGATCAATGACGCGGTGAAAGGCAAAACTTACGAAACCCCAGAGTTGGTTTATGGGGTGGACATTGCCTATGCAGACATTAAACCTGCAGCAGAATTATTAGATATAGCTTCAAAACAAGCAGAAGTTATTGTTTCAGATGCAGGGCTAAAGGTGGCTGCAGATCTTCAGGCCGGTAAAGCAAAACCTTTTTCTTATCAGTCGCAATTAATTAAAGATGGTGCCTCGGGCAAGGAAGGTGGACTGGGCATACTGAGATATGGAAGCAACGAGGACCAACAGGCGCTATTGCTCAAAGCGGCGTCTCAAGGTATGGGACATGGACATTTTGACCGTCTAAACCTATTATACTACGATAATGGCGTTGAAGTATTTCCAGATTACGGATCAGCGAGGTTCATCAATATTGAATCGAAAAAAGGTGGCGACTACCTGCCAGAAAATAAATCATGGGCTAAACAAACCATCGCACACAATACGCTGGTGGTAGACCAGACTTCCAACTATAAAGGAAACCCTGATGCTGCACAGCAAAACTATCCGGAAATATTATATTTTAAAAGTGATAAAAACCTACAGGTAGTTAGTGCGATAGAACGAAATGCTTACCCTGATGTACAAATGATCAGAACATCAGCTTTGCTTAAAGTTGCGGAACTCAGTAAACCACTTGTTATTGATGTATTCCAGGTATTGGCAGATAAACCCCACCAATATGACCTTCCTTTCTGGTACAAGGGGCATATTGTTGACGCCTCACCAAAAATAAGCGCCTTTACTAATCAATTAAAACCCCTGGGCGAAAAATACGGATATGAACACATTTGGTTAAACGCAGATCAGCCGGTAAAAGACAAAACAGGCTATCTGAGTATTTTAAACAACAAACGGTTCTATACAGTACATTTTGCAACAGACACCACCGTGAACTTAAAGATGTTAGTACTTGGCGCAAACGATCCGGACATGAGCTTGGTAGAAAGCAAGGCTTTTATGCTTTCATCGGCCAAATCAGGAAACCAAACCTTTTTTAACATAATCGAAACGCATGGTCGCACGAATACAGTGAGCGAAACAACTACCGGAGCAAGCAGTAAGGTTAGTGACTTAAAAATCCTGAGCAGCAGTAAAGACCAGGTTACAGTTTCCTTTAAAGTTAAAAACAAACTTTACACTTATCAGATCAATTATCACAACAAAGAAAATTTCATAAAATTTAATTAATACATCATGTTACAGAACAACTTTTTTCAAATAGATGCAGAAACCCCATGGCAAGACCTGGGTAATGGAATTAAAAGGCAGATATATGGTTATGATGACAAAATTATGCTGGTAAAAGCAAAATTTGAGGCTGAAGCGATTGGTGTATTACATGAACATTACCACTCACAGGTTACCTATGTAGAAAGTGGTGTATTCGAGATGACCATCGGTGAAGAAAAAAGGATTATCAAAAAGGGCGATGGTTTTTATGCCCCCCCACATGTATGGCATGGCTGTGTATGTATCGAACCTGGAATACTGATCGATGTATTTTCTCCTCACCGGGAAGATTTCATTTAAAACCAACCTAAAACCTAAATTAAGATGAAGCACATTATCATATTTTACATTTTATTATTTGCCGGTAATATCACTATTGCGCAGGATACGGTCACGGTGAAAAAAGTAACCTATCCCGCCGGCTTTACCGAGCAACTCAATGTAGTGTACACCAAAGTGAATGGCTGGGAAGGAAAAATGGACCTTTACCTCCCCCCTGTGAAAAATGCGCCAACGCCTGTTGTGATCAATATTCATGGTGGCGGCTGGAACAAAGGAAATAAGGAATCCCAAACGGGTTTCAGCGGTTTCTTTAAAAGAGGTTATGCTGTGGCCAATATTGGCTATAGGCTAACAGGTGTGGCCACTGCCCCGGCAGCGGTTGAAGATACCCGTTGTGCTCTGATTTACCTGATCAGCAATGCTAAGAAACTGAATATTGATGTCAACAAGATTGTAATTATGGGCGGCTCTGCAGGTGGACACCTGGCCTTAATGGGCGGGCTGCTGGAAAACAACCACATCTTTGACACCAATTGTAAGGGTACAGAAAACATTAAAGTTGCGGCCATCATCGACAAATACGGGATTACCGATGTATGGGACTGGGGATATGGCACTATAAAAACCAGCAAATCAGCCACAAGCTGGCTAGGTGGCAAAGCAAAAGATAAAGATTTTGCGATGTCTGTATCTCCTTTGTACCAGGTAAAAAAAACCAGTCCGCCGGTATTTATTGTTCATGGCGATGCTGACCCCATTGTACCCTATCAGCAATCTGTAGATCTGAAAGCGAAACTGGATGCACTGGGTGTAAAGAACGAATTCATTACGGTTAAAGGAGGCTTACATGGGAAATTCACACCTGAAGATAACAGCATGGTCAATGCTAAGATCATGGAATTTTTAAAAGGCCTGGGGCTATAACAGATCATAAAGAGCGATGAAAGTAAAAGGATTAAGATGGTATATTATTGCGCTGATTGCATTTGCTACAGTGATCAATTATATCGACCGGAGTGCCATTAACATCATGTGGCCGTACATTTATAAGGAGTTTGGAATTGCAGATGTTGACAATAAAAATGCACTGGCACTGATTACTACCTTTTTTATGATTGCCTATGCCCTTGGGCAAACCTTTACCGGCAAACTAATGGATGCAGTGGGCACAAGGTTAGGCATGACTATTTCTATCATTGGATGGAGCTTATCCATTGCCTCACACTCTTTTGCCCGATCATTGATGTCGTTCAACATTTTCAGGTTTATGCTTGGTTTCTCCGAAGCGGGCAACTGGCCTGGCGCTACAAAAAGCAATGCAGAATGGTTTCCAGCGAAGGAAAGAGCTATAGCACAAGGAATTTTTGGAGCAGGGGCTTCCTTAGGTTCCGTGGTTTCTGCGCCTATTATTGCTTTACTATACATTGCATTTGGCTGGAAAATGACTTTTGTACTGATTGCAGTATTGGGACTGATATGGGTGATACCCTGGCTCATCATTAATAAAGCTGCGCCAGAAAAACATCCATGGCTTACAGAAAAGGAACGTAATTACATATTAGACGCAGATGCCAATGCCAACACTTCAGTTGAGGTGGTACCTGTATTAACCTGGAGGGAACTGCTAAAATTTAGGAACACCTGGGGCATCATCATGAGCAGGTTTTTCATAGATCCCGTATGGTGGCTCTTCGTAACCTGGTTGCCTACTTTTCTAAAAGAGCAGTTTCTGTTCGACATCAAGCAAATTGGTGCTTTTACCTGGTTACCTTACCTGTTTGCCGCCATAGGAAGTCTTGCCGGTGGTTACTATTCCTCCTTGCAGGTTAAACGTGGCATTAGTGCTGTTAAGGCGCGGAAAAATGCCATTTCGGTAGGTTGTGTGGTCATGCTTGTTTCACTGGTTGTCATCGTTTATCAACTCGACAACCTCAAGAACACCCCCATGTTGGCCATGGTTTTGATCGGCTGTACACTGTTTGGATTTCAGTTCCTTATCGGAAATATACAAACCTTACCGAGCGACTATTTCAATGGCAAAAATGTTGGTACGGTAGCAGGAATGGGCGGCACAGCAGCCGTTGCTGGCACACTATTGACTACCTGGGCAGTACCAATCATGACGAAAACAAGTTACGTTTCCTTCTTCGTACTGGCAGCAGCATTGGTTCCTATCACATGGATTTGTATAAAATATATCACATCAAAAAAAGTAATTAATCAATAAAACATAGAATATGCGTTTAAAAAATAAAGTCGCAATTGTAACTGGTGGGTCCAGGGATATCGGTAGAGCTGTTTCTTGTCAGCTCGCACAAGAAGGTGCTAAAGTTGTGATCAATTATCACGGCAATATTGCAAATGCAGAAGAAACCCTAAAACTCATAACAGACAATGGTGGCGAAGCCATTATTGTTAAAGGAGATGTAACCAAATCTGCCGAGGTGGCGCAACTAATAGCTAAAACCAGGGAAGCATTTGGTGATGAAATCAATATCCTTGTCAACGTTGCCGGAGGTATGGTTGCCAGAAAACCGACCTTGGAACTGGATGAAGAATTCTGGGATGCAGTGATGGACCTCAATCTTAAAAGCGTATATCTGGTTAGCAAAGCGGCCATTCCATATATGAAATCAGGGGCATCAATCGTCAATCTTTCTTCGCTGGCAGGCAGGGATGGTGGCGGTCCGGGTGCAAGCGCTTATGCGACTGCAAAAGGTGGAATCATGACATACACCAGGGCATTGGCCAAGGAGCTTGGCCCTAAAAACATTCGTGTAAATGCCGTTTTACCGGGAATGATCGCTACTACTTTCCATGATACTTTCAGCAAACCAGAAGTGAGGGTTAATGTGGCAAATGCTACCTTATTAAAACGTGAAGGTACCGCTTCGGAAGTTGCTGATCTGGTTGTTTACTTAGCTTCAGAACAATCCAGCTATATTACAGGTACCAATATCGATATCAATGGTGGTCTAAACTTTTCGTAAAAAACAGAGGGTGCTTAAATATTGTGGCCACCGTATTTAAGCACCCTCAAAAATGATTGTACAGGGCTGTAACTGAAGAACTGTTTCCTACCGTAAAAAGGCATTTTACCGAGTAGGCATTATCCTAAACCAAATATAAATCAACATAAATATGAATTCGAAAGTTTACTTACGAGGGATACTCCTCATTGTATTTTCCTGTTTTCTATTTTCGGCACCCGTTTTTTCGCAAACCAGGGTAAAAATACAGGGCGTGGTTAAGTCGGCGGCCGGAGAAACCTTACCAGGGGCTTCTGTGACCATCAAAGATTCAAAACAGGGAACAGTAACCAATAACAAAGGTGAGTTTACAATTAATGCTGAAACAGGCAAACTTCTTTTGTTCAACTATCTAGGTTATCAGGTCCAGGCTTATGCCGTAAAGGGTGCTGCCACAATAACCATAACACTACAGGAAACCCCGAATACCATGAACGAACTGGTTGTGATTGGGTATGGAACACAAAAAAAATCGTCAGTTACAGGTGCGGTCAGCAAATTAAAAAATGACAACCTGGATGAAATTCCAACGTCAAGGCTCGACAATGCGCTTATTGGCAAAATTGCCGGTGTTACCATTCAGAATGTAAGTTCTGAAGTTGGCGCTGACCCAATCGTAAGGGTACGTGGTTTTAGTTCTATAAGTGCCAATTCACAGCCTTTGGTTGTGGTGGACGGCTATCCTGTTCCCGACGGACTATCTTTTGTAAATCCTCAGGATGTGGAATCCATCGAGGTATTAAAGGATGCGGCTTCAGGTGCGATATACGGTTCAAGAGCTGCAAATGGAGTAATCCTGATCACCACAAAAAGCGGCATATCGGATAGGCCACGATATTCCGTTAAATCTTATTATGGCTTTAAAAAACCATACGCGCTGAACCCGATCATGAGTATTACCGATTATACCAAGATGTTGTTCGCTGAAGCAGCATTAAGGGAAAATGATCCAACGGTACCGGCGAATGGTAAAAACCTGATTACCGGACCGGAACGGGCAGCTTACATTATCGAGGACCAGATTAGTGGGCTTCCTACAGATTGGCAGCAGGAAGCACTACAGGAAGCTTCAATCGCAAACATCCAACTTGGGATATCCGGTGGTAAAAAGGACTTAAAATATTATATCTCTGCAAGCGGACAGAAAGACCAGGCGATCTTAAAATACAGTGATAATGAACGGCTAAACTTAAAAGCAAAAATAGATGGGGCGCTAGGCAAAAAAGTTGATTTCAGTTTCAACTTCAACCCTTCGTATATTAAAACACAAAGACCGGCGGTTAACTTCACAGACTATTTCAGGTTCGGCTCTTTCCTCCCTGTATACCACAATGAATTCACGGCCGCGTATGTACATCAGAACGCACAGTGGGCAAATATCCTGCCCGGAGATTTTGTTCAGGCCCGCCACTTTAACGGTTTGCAATATTCAGGTACCATGCCTGATGGCAGTTTATGGAGCAGCACCGGCCCCGTAGAACCTTTCGCAACCAGTAACAATACGCCACTTTCTATTGCGGCGAGAGAAACCCGCGATCAGCAGACTTACAGAATGCTGGGCAGCGGAGATATCAGCATCAAATTCTTACCCAATTTAATCTTTAAAAGTTCCGTTGGCGGATATTTTTCCCAGCAGGAAAACAATACATTCACCAAATCAAGCGCCAGGAAAGACGGTGATGTAAACGAAGCAACAATCTATACCAAAAACTACCTTGATGTCTTATTCGAAAATACTTTAAACTACAACCTCACCAAGGGCAATCATAGTTTCACCGGTTTGTTGGGTTTTACCACACAGCAGACTATGATCAAAGAATCGAACATCGTGGGCAGGAACTTCCCTACCGATGACTTTGAGACACTCAACCAGGCCGCTCAGATAGATCAGGCATTAACAAAAACATTAAAGGACCGTATCGGACTCGTCTCCTACCTTGGTCGTTTTACCTATGATTATAAAAATAAATACCTGCTGGCACTAAGTTATCGGATGGACGGCAGTTCTTATTTCGCCAAAGGCCAGAAGTATGGTTCCTTCCCTGCGGTATCCGCTGGCTGGGGAATCGCTAAAGAAGAATTCATGAAAAATGTGAGCTGGCTCAGCAACATGAAATTAAGGGCGAGTTATGGTGCTACGGGAAATAATAAGATTGAAAGTTTCGCTTTTCAGAACCTCTTGTATCCAGGAAATTACGCTTTCGGAAGTGGAACAGGTAATGTAAACCTGGGCCTTGCACCAAATGGCGATGTACTGGCCAACCCTAACATCACCTGGGAACGTACCTTTGAGTTCAATACCGGCTTAGACCTGGGCTTTATGAAAGATAGGTTTGGTTTAACATTAGAATACTATAATTCAAATACAGAAAAACTTTTATATAAAAGGTCTACTCAATCCTTCAGTGGTTCATTTGAATACTTCGATAACTCGGGAAGGGTAAAAAATCAGGGAGTTGAAATCGAATTAACCTCCAACAACATTAAAAATGACAAATTTCAGTGGACTACCGCTTTAAATTTCTCGGCCAACAGAAACAAGTTATTAGAACTGGGCGGGGAACCATTCCAGTACAACTACGGGGAACGCAATGAAATCTATGCCGCCATAGTTGGCCAACCGGCCATCCAGTTCTTTGGCTATAAAACCAATGGGATATGGACCTCTCAGGCACAAATTGACGAAGTAAAAGCCAGCGGACAGACCTCTACACTTGCCAAATACTATGCGCCTGGTGGCTTGAAGTTTGTAGATGTTAATGGCGACAACAAAATTGATGTAAACGACCGTACAACCCTCGGTACACCTTTTCCCGATTTCACCTGGGGAATTAATAACGCGTTTAAATACAAAGGTTTCGACCTGAATATCCTGATCCAAGGTGTGCAGGGTGTAAAAGTGATCAACGGTGATGCCAACTACAATGAATCCAGAAGGTACAACGAGAACTTCAATAAAAACAGGTGGATCAGTGCTGCTAACCCTGGTGATGGAAAAACACCTTATTATACGAATGGTGAAAACTGGCTGCTAACCGATTATGTTATTGAAGACGGCTCTTATGCCGCCATCAGAAACGTAATCCTTGGCTATACCCTACCTTCAAAATTCACAAAAAAAATCGGTGTAAAGGGGATCAGGGTCTACAGTTCTGCCGATAATGTGGTATACCTGATGGGCAAGTCGTATCGTGGTATAAACCCCGAAGCCAGGACCACCTCCTCACAATATTCTTCACCGCTTATCGATGGTTATCAGCGTGGCGCATTTCCAATCGCCCGCACCTATACTTTCGGTATAGATCTTAATTTTTAAATCATGAGCTACTTAAAAAAACATAAGATGAAAAGCTTAAAATACCTAACCGCAGGGATCATGCTGACTGTAAGCTTAGGTGCCTGTAATAAAATTATAGACATTGATCCCATTTCCAATATCGGCGTTAATTCTTTTTATAGAAATTATGAAGAGGCCAAAGCCGCACTTACCGGAAGTTATAACGGCTTACAAAAGCCGTTGGAATATGAGTGGATGCTGACCGACCTGCGAACAGACAACTCCAAGCAAGGTGTAGCCAACAGTTCTGCCGCCATTAATTTTGAATTCAATGAGCTGGATATGTTTACACTGAACTCCGCTCATGACAAAGTGTACCAATACTGGCTGGTTACCTATAAAAACCTGCGTTCTATTAATTATGTATTGAAGAGCCTTGGCGTAAATTATGCAGGCGGGCAAACCACACTTGGCGAGGGAACCGCACAAATGAGCCCGCAACAGAAAAACCAACTTGCAGGCGAAGCCTTATTCCTGCGTGCTTATCATTACTTCAACCTGGTGAGGCTCTATGGTGATGTATTTCTGATTACGGAGCCTGTTGACCCCGAGCAATCTAAGAAAATCACAAGAACACCATTGGTGGAGTGTTATCAGCTGATCACCGCCGATTTACTCGCTGCAAAAGATCTACTATCCCAGGCCCCATATTCAACAGCAACCAATCCGGATGCCGGTCGCGCCACATCATGGGCAGCAAAAGCTTTGTTAGCCAAGGTTTACCTGACGACCAACCGTGCAGCCAGTGCCCTGCCATTACTGGATGACGTGATCAATAATAGTGGACACGGTATGCTGAACTCATTTTCTGATGTATTTTCGATCAACAATGAGATGAACAAAGAGATCCTGTTTGCGGTAAGGTTTAAAGCAGGAGGCTTTGGTCTTGGCAACTTAATGGCCAATAACTTTGCACCTACATCCAGTGGAAGTGCTATCGTAAACGGTGACGGAAGTGGTTATAACTTCCCTACCAACGAACTTGATCTTGCTTATAAAACGCCCACCACAGGTTCCGTTGATGCAAGAAAAGCTGTTACCATGGCAAAGTATTCATCCAAGCTATATGTTAAAAAATTCATCTCACCGGTACTCGTTAAGTTTGACGCTGAAAATGACTTTCCTGTCCTTCGTTTTTCCGACGTATTGTTAATGAAGGCAGAAGCATTGGGCTTCGGAAATACAGGTGTCAACTTAATTAATGAGGTAAGGACAAGAGCAGGCGCGACAGACTATGTGAACGGCGATTTCAATACAGGTTTCTATAAATACCCAACAGATGGAAGTGCAAATGCTATCAGTACATCCGCTCAGTTTCTAACGGCTTTGCTGAATGAAAGAAGATTTGAGTTTGCGTTTGAAAACCAGCGTTTTTTTGACCTGGTAAGAACAGGTCAGGCAATAACGGTTATTAAAACCCATTTCGCTTTAGAGTTTGATTCACATTATAAGGCCTACAGACCTGCTTTTACCTTAGCTGAACTACAGGCTAATTTAACCAGCGAAAAACTCTTACTCCCCATTCCACAACGCGAACTGGATGCAAATGACCAGATAAAAATTGTTCAAAATCCGGGCTATTAACCCATTAAAAAATTGAATATGAAATCTATATATAACTTTTGTATCGTCACCCTACTCTTCGCTTCAGTCCTGCTACAGGGTTGTAAGAAAGATAAAGTAACAGGTGCTAGTCCTGACACCTTTAACACAAAGGAATTCACCTACAATACTGCGACGAAGCAGCTCAGTCCGGAAGCCGAACTGAATGGAGAGTTGAGTTCTCCGGCCGGCATAAAACTTATTTATTGCTACCTCGTACGTAGCAACACCACAGATTCACTCATTTATATTGGTACCCCGACCGAAGACAGCAGGAGCAATTACAAATTCAGCATTCCTTCAAGCGCTTATTCAACAGCAAAATTAACGCAGGTAGCCGGTATAAAAATAATGGTGAAGCATTTAGACAATACCTCGTTTGAGGGTTTCATCAAATTAACAGCTTTTACGCCGCCGCTTCCGAAACTGGAAAACGTTCCGGCAAGCCTACTACCCGACGGAGCTGATAAAATTAACATTACCGGAAAGGCCAGTTCAGAAAATGGCCTGAAGCAAATCGAGATTTTCGACGATTACCAGGGCAGCTTTGTTCTGGTTAACAAAATAGATCTGCCTAATAATGATAAAACCTATAATCTGAACTATGCTTACACCTACCGTAAAAACGCCAGCAATTTAAAAGTAATCATTACCGACAAATTCGATCTGAAGGCCGAAGCGATAATTAACATTCCGTTAAAAAAATTCAGCCTTTATAAGGACCTCGTTATGATGGCGAACGGCACCGCGGCGGCACCTTCAGCAAGTAGTTTCTTCTTTGGTGAAACTGGTGGGGTTACAGGTACCTGCAACATCAGCGGACAGGAGAAACGCCTGGACTTTGTTACTTATTGCTCCAGTACGTTTGTTTTTACCATCTATGGCCCAGCCAATACCACAACCATTTCAAAGAACTATAAATGTGGCACATTGATATGGGAACCAAGTACAACAGATCTTAAAGCAACCAAGTTCAGGGCATTGGTTCCCGGAACGGCCGATGCCGACCGCATCTATGCCGCCTACAACAGCAATAGTATAACTGACCTGGAAGACACTTTTTTTGGTAGCATTGCGGCACCATCCAGTAGTACAGTTAAATACGATGCTGCCACACCTGCGGCAAATGCTTTTAACCTCACTAATGCTTATCTTGTATGGATAAAAGTGCCGGAAGCTGATGGAACATCCACCAACCAACTGCTAAGGGCAAAAGAAGTTACTATTGGGAGTGCTGCAGCAGTATCGACCATAAAATTTGACATCCTGGTATCTAAATAACCGATCATGAAGAAACTCCTTCTCCCCCTTTTTTTACTATTAGGCTTGCAAATGTTCGCCAGATCCATAATCGTAGATAACCCCGGGGCATTGAAAGCAGCAGTTGCCAAAGCAAAGCCGGGCGACATCATCTATCTAAAAGACAAAGAATGGAACAATGCGGCCATACAGTTACAGGGAAACGGAACAGCCGGCGCCCCGGTTACGATTATGCCACAAACGCCTGGCGGAGTAATTTTTACTGGTCAATCTTATATACAGATCGGTGGTGAATATCTGCTGGTTAAGGGATTTCATTTTAAAGATGGTTATACGCCAAAGCGTGAGGTGATCTCTTTTCGTATCAATAATGACAACCTAGCCAATAATTGCAGGGTAAGTAATATCGTAATTGAAAATTACAGTCAGCCCGAAAGGTTTAAATCCGATACCTGGATCACCTTATATGGAAAAAACAACCGGATCGATCACTCTACCTTTGTAAACAAGCTCAATTCAGGGCCACTCATTATCGCGGAACTTGATGATGAACGAAGCCGGGAAAATAACCATAGCATCGACAGCAATTATTTTAAAGGCCGTCAGCGTTTTGGCTCCAATGGAGGCGAAACCATTAGAATTGGCTTTTCCAGGTATTCGCTCACTGCATCCCGTACAAAAATTGTTTACAATTATTTCGAACGCTGTAATGGAGAGGTAGAAGTGGTGTCAATTAAATCAGGCGAAAATCATGTCAGCTTCAATACTTTCTATGAATGTGAAGGAGGCCTGGTACTAAGGCATGGTTCAGGAAACATAGTAGAAGGCAATTTCTTTATAGGTAACCATAAACCTTATACTGGTGGGGTAAGGGTGATCAATCCACGGCAACGGGTAATCAACAATGTATTTTATGAGCTACAGGGCAGTAATTTCCGGGCACCGCTGGCCCTGGTAAATGGTGTTCCTAACTCGCTCATCAACCGGTATTACCAGGTGAAGGATGCGGTTATTGAAAAAAATACCTTTATAAATAGTTCTAGTATTTTGTTTGGCGCCGGTAAAGATGCCGAGCGGACATTAGGCCCTGAAAATGTATCTTTTAAAAACAACCTTATCCTAACCAGCGATAATACAGCTTATACAGATGCCAATAATGACAGTAAAGGCATAATCTTCACTGACAATGGGTTGAATCCCGATTTTAAAGGGACATTACCTTTAGGATTTAAAAAGATAAAACCAAAGTCTATCCACATTAAAGGCTTTAACTTACCCTATGATGCACAATTTGGTGCCGAATTAAAAAAGTTGCCCTTGATTCAAAAACAAGCAACAGGTGCAGACTGGTACAGGCCTGTTGTTAAAGTTCCGGAACGACAGCCGAAAAGCTTTAGTGTAAGTGCATCAGAAAGTGAATCCATAGCAAACATCGTTAAAGATGCGCTCCCTGGTGATACAGTTATCCTATCTGAGGAAGGATATTACAAAATGAGTACTGAAATCCTGGTTAATAAGCCTATAGTGATCATGGCTGCCAAAAACCTACAAAAGAGGCCGATACTTGTAAATGCTTCTTACAAATCTATACCCGCATTTATTACAATTGAAAACGGAGGGGACCTGAAGGTAAAAGGGCTGGCTTTTAAGGGCACATATGAAAGTTTTTCTGCTCCGGACGGAGGCATTCGCGCTACAGATAAGCCGATGAACAGGCCTTATCTTTTAACCATTGACGATTGCGAATTTTATGATTACAACGAGAGCAACAATAGTGGTTTTTCAGCTGCCAAAGGCACACTGGCCGACAGCTTAGTTGTCTTAAATTCTGTATTTCACCATATGTCGGGCAACGGGATAGATCTTTCCACCGAGAAGGATGATAAGGGTATGTACAACGCAGAATATACAATAATCAAGAATTGCACTTTCACAAATTTAATGGGTAGCGCCATCAATATTTACCGTGGCGGTAATGATGAGAGTACTTTAGGTCCGTTTGTAACTATAGATCATTGCAGTTTTAATGAAGTGGAAAATAGAGAACAGGGAACGGTTGTAAGACTTATTGGTGCGCAACAAGCTTCGGTTACAAATTGTAATTTCTCGTATAGCGGACAAGGCGGAAGATCAATTCTTTTCCAGGAATACCGATGGGACAATATTCAGGTAGATTATTGCAACTTTTATGAATCGGGGAAAATTGAATCATTTTACAATAAAGCGGCGGGCAAAAACATTTACCAAGTAAAGCCATCTTACACAAATCCGGAAAACCTAAATTTTAAATGGATGGGGAGTGCCCCTGCCAGTAATGATCAACTGCCTATTGGCGTAACAAAATAATATAGATAGATGAAAAGTTTAGCCCGCACAATTTCAATAACAATACTTTGTACCGCATTTCTCTTTACCCTTGTTTCCAGCACATCAAGCAAGAAACAAGGTTTAAAACTTCCTTCGGAAATTTTAAACCTTAGCAATTGGAAACTGAATGTGCCCGAAGGCATTAAAACCCCGGGGTTGTCGGATGAATACAAACAACCGGAATTAAATACGTATACCAATGAAAACTGGTTTTATGCCAACAAAACCTCGGATGCCGTAGTTTTCCGTGCCATAACCGGTGGCACAACGACTAAAGGTTCAGGCTACCCGCGTTCGGAGCTTAGGGAGATGACAGATAATGGCAGGAAAAATGCCTCCTGGTCATCATCTACAGGCAGCCATATTCTTTTTATCGATCAAAGCATTATTCATTTACCTGTTAAGAAACCGCACCTGGTTGTAGGGCAAATTCACGATGCGGAAGATGACGTAATTGTATTCCGTCTGGAAAAGAAAAAACTATTTGTAAAAATAGATGATGAGAATGGGCCGGTGCTGGATGACAATTACCAACTGGGGACAAGGTTTAATGTGATGTTTAAAGTAAAAAATGATACCACTGAATGCTATTATAACGGAAAACTAAAGTTCAGCTATCCCAAAGCTTTTACCGGTGCCTATTTTAAAGCAGGAGCCTATGTTCAATCGTCCTGCCAGGGCAAAAGAAAAGTTGAAGGCGAGTCCTGCGATGCCTATGGCGCTGTAGAAATTTATAAGGTTTGGGTAAAGCACGAGCTTTAACCTCCATCCCTCATTTCTACCAATAACTCCATATAAAGCCAATACAAGCTCAAAAGCCCCTTTTCAATAAATTCTAGCCTGTTTTTTTGAATTTCAGTAAGCTTAGATTGCTGCTGCGTCATTTTAGAAATGATCCTATATACGATCAATTTACGTTGCAGCAGATAATATCCTGATTTATCAGGATTTAGCGAGGCAAATATTTCTGCATCTTCCTTTAATTCATTACACTTTTCAAGAAATAGCTTATCGGCTATTTCTTCTTCATAGCTACCATCTAGAATACTGGTTACAAGGTCTTCAAAAATTTCTAATTCTGTCGTCATACTGTCTTTCAGCTCGAGTTAATAATGTCAGATAAAAGCGCATACTTCTCCAAAATCAACACAACACGGCACTTTAAAGTATTTACGAAAAAAAATAAGCCACGGATTTCAGATTTATAAATATTTTTTATTTTTTTCTAAGGTAATTCTTCTCCCCTATTCTGCAGCATTTTTTATCACATGATTTGTATATTTATCGCGTAATTAAGTACCTGCTTTATGAAAACCGCAATTAGAAGCCTCCTGTCATCAGGATTAATCATTTTATCCTTAAGTACTTTCGCACAAAATAAAATGCAAAGCCTCGATGAATTAATTAACCATACCGATCCGGCCTGGCCTCTTGTTCAAAGGTGGGCCGATTCTGCAAAAAATAAAGTAGAGATTCTTGGCGTTGATTCTGTTAAAGCCAAAGAGGCACTGTACAATGTACAACTTTCAACCTATGCTACCCTGGGGGCTGTCATCTATAATAGTGGCGGAATTATGATTGACAATGGCTGGCTAAGGATTTTGGGATCCGGGAACGAAAGATTAAACCGCTCTGTTCCGGGATGGAATAAAGGAAAAACGATAACCGAATATGGAGATAAGCCAACTTATCTTTTAGTAGCCGATGATGCTGTTGGTGGTTTCTTTGCGATAAATTATGGTGCATTTGGAGAAGACTTAAAACATATTTTTTACCTGGCACCAAACAGTTTACAATGGGAGCCCCTTGGTTTGGGATACACTGAATTTATCCGTTTTTGTTTTGACAGTGACCTTTCTGCATTTTACAAAGGTTTGCGATGGTCTACATGGAACCAGTTTATTGCCAATCTGGATGGAAACAAGTCATACAGCTTTCGCCCTTATTTATGGACTGAAGGCGGCATGGATATAGATAAATGTACGCGCAAACTGGTCACAACCGAAGAATTATTCAAGTTTAACATGAATAAACAAAAGGAACTGTCGCATTAGCCCCTTTTTTTGACGTTTCTTCCCCGTCTTTATCATTCTTTTGATTGTAGATTTGTTAAAGAACTAAAGACAAAATTATGAGAAGGGTAATTGTTCAGGAATGGGTAACTATTGATGGTTTTGCTGCCGGTGAAAATGATGAACTGGATTTTATGCCTGCTCAATTTTCCAGTAAGTCGAAAAACAGTGTGGAACACAATCAGTTGGAATTTATGCAAACGATAGACACCATGCTATTGGGACTCAAGACCTATCAGATGTTCGAAGCCTATTGGCCCCCATCAAAAGACAGCATTGCTGACGGGTTAAATGCATTAACGAAATATGTTTTTTCTGAAACACTGGAACAAGCTCCCTGGGGGGATTCTGAGGAGGCAACCATCATCAAAACAGATGCTGAAAAGAGAATTGCAAAGCTAAAGGAAGGTGCCGGTAAGGATATTGTGATTTGGGGCAGCCTTTCTTTAGTACAATCGCTTTTCAACAGTGATATTATTGACGAATACCAGTTCTTTTTATGTCCATCTGTTTTAGGTAAGGGCAGAAAATTGTTTACATCCGACAGCAGGATACTAAACCTTCATTTATTGGAGAGCAAAACATTTGAAGACGGCTGCATTTTACTTCGGTACGGTCGTTAAAACACAGATATCTTAGCTCATTTCTATTTTAATCTTTCTTTAAGAAAGCAGCCCCTCTAGTATCACCACCACTAACTTTCGCCTTTATCAGGTAAACTGCCCCGGTTTCATAATCGCTGATGTTAAACTTATAAATATTATCCTTAGGTGACTCCGCCGCCAGTCCCTGATGAACGTCTTCTCCTATTTTCTTTCCATTTTTAAAAACCTCGATAGACTGGATGTTTAAGCCCGAAGTTCCGTTTACCTGCCAGAAAGAAAGTTGGTAGTTTCCGTTCCCGTTCACTTTTCCACCTGCATTTATTTCTAAAATAGAATAGTCGCTTTTTATAGTTTGAGGTTTCCACTCGGTAACTAATTTACCATAAGACTTAAATTTATCATAGTTTTCAGGGAAAAATAAGGGGAGGGAATACTGATTACGGTTTACAACGGTAATGGCATAAAAGTCACTTAAATTATTCACTTTAACTGGGCCAGTATACACTGGAGAATAAACATTTGGTCTGGTACCATCAGTAGAATATCGAATTTGGGCACCATCAACAGGGCTTTGAACCTTTAAGATAAACCCATCTGCCACTTTCTCATTGCCGGTTAATTGAGGCAGAGGAACACGGTAACCATAACCAGCATGATCATATCTGCTATAATGTGTGCTTAAACGCTGTTCAAAATTTTTAAAATTCTGTTTATTTACCGGTGTCCAGCATACCTCGGCCAATGATGCCATACGTGGAAAAGTCAGGTAGTCAAAATACTTTTCCGAACGGTTCTCGTTCAGCTGAGGTAATTCCTGTAAAATTGTACCGTGAATAAACTGATCAGACCACAACGCCCCCTGTGCGCCTAAAATTTGCGGGCGATATTTCTCATCCAGATTATTGAGCATAGGATTTAGCTGATATGCTTTTTCCAGTGATATTGGAGGAAGCCAGGTTGCGGCTTTTATTTCCCCTTCAATATTACTTTCCGCAACATCCAGATAGCTATTTGCAGTTAATGCCATAACAGCATAATGACCATCCTGAACTGCCTGAAGTGTTTTTTTCTGGTCATGCCAAATCATTCCCACAACCTTATCTTTTAGTCCTTCTTCAATCATTTCATCCCAGCCAACAATTGTTTTACCATACTTACCAACCATTTTTTGAACACGGTGGGTAAAATAGTTACGCAAATCCTTTTCTGTGGTAAGATTTAGGTCTTTTTTACGCTTCTGGCAATGCGGACAAGCTTTCCAGCGGTCGTACCTTGCTTCATCACCGCCAATATGAACATACTTAGAAGGAAACAAAGCAAAAGTCTCGGCAAACACATCTGCCAGGAAATCAAAAGTTGATTCTTGTCCAGCACAATACAACTCTCCGCTAATTGAATGTTGTGTTTGCACAATCTGCTGTTCTCCGGTACAGCTTAAATAAGGATAGGCTGCAATCGCAGATAAAGTATGTGCCGGAAGCTCTATTTCAGGTATAATATCAACGTTACGTGCGGTAGCATACGCCACCATTTCTTTAATATCATCCTGGGTATAGTAACCGCCATGGCGTTCAGCGCCGATACCGCTCCATGCGCCAATTGATGTTAACTTTGGATATTTTTTAATTTCTAACCGCCATCCCGAATCATCAACAAGGTGCAAATGCAATACGTTTAACTTGTACATAGCCATCATGTCTATGAACCTTAGTACATACTCTTTACTGAAAAAATATCTGGCAACGTCCAGCATCATTCCCCTCCAGGGATATAGCGGTGCATCTTCAATATCAACGCCCTTTACACTCCATGAAACTCCTTTTTGTCGTTGTTTATCATAAATTCCAGTTGGCAGCATTTGCAAAACGGTCTGAATACCATAAAAAACACCTGCCGGACTACCTCCATTGATAGCAATACGCTCATTGTTAACCGATAAACGGTACCCTTCTTTATTTGCCGCAAAAGTTTTATCCAGGCGCAATACAATTCCTTTTTGCACTGGATTTTTAAGTTCAGAAATGGTAAAATCAAAACCTGTCGCAGGCGAAAGTGCAGCCGAAAGTAATTCTGCTTGTTTCTTTAACCCCTTTTCATAATATATGGGAGTTGTTTTATTAATTACAAACGAACTTTTGGTTTCTTTTACTTGTCTTGGAAGCGGTATAATATCCAACTGGGCAAAGATTGGCAAAGCATTAAAAAACAACAGGGAAAGTAACAGCCACTTATTTAGTTTCATGCGCATAACATTTAGCTTAAAGTATTCAATCAATGGTTATAAAGAGTGGATTAAACAATTCTCTTCAGAACAATAATAATGAAATATTTAATTAAAAATTATAGGGTAAAATGAACATCGGGCACACAAACGTTTGTTTTAACCAATACAAACGTTTGCGTAATTTTCAATAAAAAAACGGGCAACTTTTAACGTATTCTTTTTTATTTCGTTAAGCACTATAATCAAGGATTTTTTCCATTAGCTCTATCTCCTTAAAAGGCTTGATGATATAATCATTTAAACCGGCCGAAAGATAAGCTTCGTGAGATTCCACGCTCACCTGTCCTGTTATTGCAATTATAGGTGTTTTAGCTTTTTTAGGATCCGCATTGCCCCTTATCCGTTGTGCGAACTCTATTCCGTCCATTTCTGGCATTTGTATATCAGTCAACACTAAATCATATTTACTTTTTTCAATCAGGCCAAGTGCTTCCTCGCCACTTGTTGCCGCATCAAAACTAATTCCGTGTTTTTTAAAGATCATCTTTATCATCAGCAGGTTCATTTCCGAATCGTCTACGATCAATACACGAATATTCTTAAACCTATCACTATTAATGATCTGTTCTTTTTGTTGCTCAAGGTTTTCTTCTTCTTCAGCGGCGATCCTGTAGGGTAGTTCAATATTAAAAGTTGTACCTATACCAAGGATACTATCTACACTTATCTTCCCTTTATGTAAATCAACCAACTTTTTACTAATGGTTAGACCAAGCCCTGAGCCAATTTGCCAATCGTCGCGCTTAGAGTCGATCACTTGTGAAAATTCATTGAAAATTAAAGGAATATTTGCGGGTGCAATACCTATCCCTGTATCAATAACCTTAATCAGCAACAAAACGTTTTGTTCATCAGTCTTTTTGAGTGCTACTTTTATTGCGACTTTACCCTTATCCGTAAATTTGATGGCGTTCGCTGTAAGGTTCATCACGATCTGTTTCAAACGGTACGGATCACCATCCAATAATAAATCAGGGGCTTCATCCTGAAGGAGTTCAAGCTCCAGTTTCTTCTGCTTGGCCAATACCCTTGTAGTATCGGCAATTTCCTTAAGTATACGTTTATAACGGAAGGGAGTTTTGGCCAGTGACAACTTTTTTGTTTCTAACCTCGAGAAGTCCAATACTTCATTAACAGCAGATAACAACATTGAGGAAGATGAGTCCAAGAGTTTCGACATCGCCTGCTGGTCTTCGTTCAGCGGAGTGGATTTAAGCTGTTCCGATACGCCCATGATCGCGTTTAATGGTGTCCGCATCTCGTGACTAATACTTGTAAAAAAACGCGACTTACTGATCACCTGTTCAGCGGCGAGTTTATTTGCGATCATCGTTTTGCTGTAGGCACGATATAACATGTATAGCATGAAAATAATCACGAGGTAGGAAAACAAGCTGATTGCAAAATTAAGCTTACCCGACCAATCAAGATTATCCAATGAATTTTGTGCTCTATTTTTAAGTGCTATTTTTCTCGCTGCTTCGCTAACAATAATGTTGTTTTTATATTCTTTAAACAGCAATTTGATATTTTCAAATATCCGTTCATTTAACACCAAAATAGCTTGTTCCTTTTCGGTAAGCTTAGCGTGGTTCTTCTTTTGATCTTCCAGTAGGCCTTTATAATAAGCACCTATTCTTTCCAATTGCTTTTTATTATAGGCCTCTACACCAGTTTCAACGGGTTCATAAGTGGTTTCGGTCTTTCTGATTTTAGAGGTATCTATCTGATCAGGCTTATTTAAAATCGCACTTTTTAACCGCTGAAAAAATTTCTTCTTTTTAACTTCGGGCTCGGCTTTTATCTCTTCAACTTCAACCACTTTCTTCACCGTAGGCTTTGGAAAAACCCTTACCGGCAAAAAGCTACTGTTGATCTTATTTACATTGAGTTGTAAGTTAATATTGGTAATTGAATCAGTTAGCTTTTTAATTTCTCCATAGAGCAGCATTTGCTTACGTTTACTGACCAGGTCCCCTACTATACTCCCGGAGATATTTTTAGTGTCCTGCACAGATAAACTGACCAGGATAGCGGTAATAGATTTGATCTCTTCGGTATATTTCACAAAATAATCCGGGTTCCAGACGGCGGTATACATCCTGAAGTTATTCTCTGCAACTTGTAGGTTTAAAGTGATGCTATCTAATTTGGAAATCTGTCGGTTATTAACTTCTAACTCACTTAACGTTACAACTAATGTCTTTTGTTCTGATCGCTGAATAATCGAATTGCGAAAAAGCAATGTGATAAACACAATGATAATCAGAAATATAATCAGAAAAGAACGCTCTTTTTTTTTCATTCAATTTTTACCTATATAATTTTGAGACTTTATAAAGTTACAAAGCATTGCCCACAAGCCAATAAGCATGCCAAATATAGAACTAAAAAATATCGAAATTTCAAAAAACGGTTTAAAACCAGAACGGTTAGCAGTTAAAAAAAGGAATTTTTAATTATTTGTTCGTCTGAACGATATGTTAGGAGGGGAAATATATAAAAAACGAATTTAAACAGTTTCTTAATTTTTTAAAGTAAATGTACTGAGTACCCCCTTATGATCACTTGGCCAAATACCAACAGGTTTGATAAAAATATCTGAGCTGCACTCCTCTACTCTGCTATTTTTTAATATAGACATCGATGGGCCAACCACAAAGCTACTCTCCAGCTGCAATAATTTATTGGGGTAGTAATATATGAAATCTATTCTTTCTCTCTCATCAGCATCAGGGGCCCATGCTAGATTCTTTACAGCCACATCCTTATTGCCTGCCGGAAAGGTGAATCCAGGGTATTTTAAGGGATCCGGATGTTTCACACGATAGCTGTCTTTGAAACCATTTTTATAAAGCATTAATGAATTTTGCCAAGGTATGACCAATCCATTATGGTCAATTTTATCCTTTGTTGATGCCACCCAATCTAAATGGGAGGCTTCATTAAAATCACCACCCAGAAATACCAATCGATTCTTTTTAATATCTTTCTTAGCTTCGTCTATAAATGACTGAATGGCTTCATCCCTGGAGGAAGCCAGATTATCTGCTAAAATCATTGACACATCTGTAACAGGCTTATCCAATTTCTTCCAGGTAGTGCCACTGTAACCTCTTGGAAGATAAACCGCATAATTTAAATAATCCAGATGCGCAGTATATACCGCAATCTCCTCATTTCCTATTTTAGTAACCAGCCGATAAATTTCGCCTTTACCCCCAAATACCTGTGCACTGTCTGTTATCGGGTAAGCTGATAGCAGTCCGGCCCCATTACTATAAAAGGAATAATAGTTTTTACCTTTTGCCCTTAGGGCATTCACCAATCTGCTGTTAAAATTTGTACCTCCATAATTCCGTACCTCACTTAGGGTTACCAGATCAGGCGCTAATGTCGCAATCTCATCTACAATAGCATCATAACCGCCAGGTACCGAAGTTCCTTCCTGCCATATATTCAGTTGTAGTATTTTGATTTTCTTATCCTGACAGAAACCAGGAAGCAGATAGCCAAGGAGAATAATGGTAAAAACGTTTGCTTTTATATATTTGATCATATTAAATAAATAAAGGGGTAAATAAACCAGGCGCCTGTTTAATAAGCTATTACACAGACGCCAGGTATTAGGAGTGGATCTGACTGGTAATTATTGTAAAATCCACATTACCCCATCTGTTCTGTCATTGCCATTGTACTGTCTGGCTAAAGCTTCTTTCAAATTATCAAGATTATAACTATATTCAGTTGAGCTATAGGTATAACGAAGCGGCATATTATTTTTATCAAAAGGATTCGTACTGGTTGCCGGATTTACTGGAAGTTTCGGATAACCTGTGCGTCTGTTATCATAAAAAGCATCATAGGGATACTCCATAAAGTATAAAAGATATTTCTGCATCCATATTTGCTTCAGTTGTTTATCCGAAGTTATTGCAAAGAGAACATTTGGATCGGTTAAATAAGTGTTGCTAATATACGATGAGGTCATATTTTTGCCACTATGATATATGACATTATCAGGCGTAAAACTTGTAATAAAATTCATAGCCGCAGTTATCCCTCCATCATAATACGTTTTTGCATTTCCTGTTGTCCAGCCCCTAACTATGGCTTCAGCAATGATGAAATTCTGTTCAGCGTAACCTATTGTCACAACGGGTTCACCAGGAACGTAGGCAGTATATCTTAAATTTAGCTGTGAGTATTTTTTTGAATTAAAAGCAGCTACAGTTGCAGTGAAATCCTGAAAAGGATCGGTTCCCAGGTAGGCATCCTTATCAGAAGGTAGTTTTCCAGCAGTTTGAGTTTGATATACACTGGGTGCAGCGTAATAAAACAAGCGGTAATCGTTATATTTCTTTAAGGTGTCAATAATTACAGTTGAAACCATAGCGTAGCTTGTGAATTTATTAATTGAATTGTTAAAAGGGTACAATTGATTTGCCTTGTCAGAATACACCCTTTGCAAATTATCTCCATTATTGCGTAGCAATGGTTCATTTTGCAATATTTGTGCAAAGCTTTCTTTAATTTTCAAATCCGGGTCTGCTTCTTTTTTAGAGAGGCTGATCAATACCTTTAAACGAAAAGAATTGACTACCCTACGCCAGGCATCGGAAGTTCCATTCAAAACCGGGTCCCCGGTAAAACTTTTTGCGGTCGAGAGTAAACTTGCCGAACGTTCTAAATCCTTTAATACCTGTTGCATTACCTGCTTTTGAGTATCGTACTTAGGCGTAACGTTGCCTGTCTCTCCCATTAAAGCTTCACTGTATGGAATATCACCCACACTTAACGACAGGTAGTACAACTTGTAGGCTTTAATGAATAAACCCAGCCCCGTATAAACATCTTTATCTGCATCCGCAGCAGCGTCAATCATTTTTTGAACATTTGTTAGTACAGTCATTCCGCTGAAAGCAGCACTACCAATATTGTTGTACTGTTCTCCCTGTGGCAGTTCCCCCCAGGCCAGGCCTTTGCTCGTCAGTGCTGACAATGCAAAAGTTTTACCACCGCTATTTGCAGTGATGTTCAAAATGAGGTTTGTAGCAAGCAATGAAGCAGTAGTCTTTGTAGGCGAGTTTTTATTTGTATTAATATCATCAAACTTCTTGCAGGAATGAAAAAGCACAGCAGTTATCGCTACACCAATCAATATTAAATGTTTAAATGTTTTCATCTTTATAATTTTAAAATGTAGCTCTTACGTTAAAACCCATGTACCTCACCGAAGGTGAGTTCAGATTGTCTCCACTTACATCAGGATCTGAATTTTTCCATTCCTTTGTCCACAAAAACATATTTTGTCCAACAAAACCTATGGATGCATTTTTCATACCCACGTGTTTAATGAATTTAGATGGTAACGAATAACTCAATGATACTTCTCTTAACTTAAGGAAGGTTTGCAAAAAATAATATTGGGGGCCTGATGAGTTTCTGACAAAAGATTCATAAGAAGCGGGTATATCATTAGCCGCAAATACACGTGTATCCGTAAGAATATTTCCGTAAACGTCTCTTGTTGTTGTACCTGACACTACTTTTACACCCGGAGCTACATAAGATTTCATGTGATTAACAACCTCATCATACCTCCATTCATTGTCACTTTCTAAAGCTGTACCAGAACTCCACATATACCCCACCATGTTGTTATAGGCTTTACCACCGACTCTACCATCAAAAGAAAAAGCCAGATTGAAGTTTTTGTAGGCGAAGGTGTTGTTAAATCCCCAGATCCATTGGGGGTCGGTGTAACCCTGTATCGTTTCTTGCGGACTTTTTACCCTGTAACCATTCTGTAAAATCTCTTGTCCGTCAGGAGCAGTATCCCAGGAAAAATCGCTCAACCAATCATATCTGCTCCCTTTCGTAACCCATTGTTTTTTAGTAGAGTATTTAGGGTCAATTTCAGCGTAATAACGTTTATAGGTTGACCAGTTAATACCTGCATTCCAGCTAAAATCATTATTCTTTATTATGGTTCCATCAAGTGTGAGTTCGAGACCCTTTTTTTCTATCTCTTCTTTGGTATTGATCAGCACATTACTAAAACCAGAAGCATTACTTACCGAAGTGGAAGTGATTCTATTATAGGATAAAGTATTGTAATAGGCTGCATCAAAACGAATTCGGTTACTTAGAAAAGTGAGGGCAGTACCAAACTCATATGTTCTATTTGTTTGTGGCAAAATATCCGCAGCGCGTATTGTAGTAGGATAACCACTTGTACTCGCCCCATTCCAGGCATTGGTACTAACATTATAGCTATTATTTATTGCATATATAGCTGCATCGACCTTTGTTTTTGTCCAGGATCCACGAAGTTTGGCCATGTCTATCCAGCCGGGGAGCTTCATCAATTCAGAAAAAATAAAACTTCCTGATACAGAAGGATAAAAATACGACCGCTGATCTGGGGATAAAGTAGAAGACCAATCATTTCTCCCAGTGAGGTCTAAAAATGCAAAATTACTATAAGAAAGAGATGCTTTTCCATATAAACTGTTTACCTGCTTTTTATTTGTTAGGGGAACCCCATTACTATCTTTTCTATTTTCTGTTACAGTTGACGGATCTACCGAAGCCGAAAGGGAATAAAAGCCTGGTGTACTTATTCCGTTTGCAGTTTCTGCTAGTAAATCATTGTTTTCAAAATAATAGATACTTCCCCCGGCCAACCCATTAATTTTAAATTTCCCAAACTGGCCGTTAGCCGTTAGCATAACATCATTATTGATACTAAATGCATTAGAGAGGCCAGTTCCATAATATCCTTTTTTATTCCACCCCCCTACAGCACTTACCGCATTTCTCCATTTGGTAGTTTCAAAATAGGTATCCATTCCTGATCTGATTATAGCTTTTAACCAGGGTTTTATCTGATAGCCGGCATTAATGTATCCATTTGTAAGGTTATAATTATCTCCACGCAAAATTTCGTTGGCTATAAAATATGGATTATCATACCAGGTATTCTCCATCCAGTTTTGCCGGATATTTTCTTTGCCAGCAACCCAATAATTTTTATAATCACGAATATCGTATTCAGTGCCCGACCATATGAGTAGGTTGTATAAGTAACCTCCTCCTCCATATCCAGTTCCATAATTGTTTGGATAGTATCTTTTGTTAAAGCTAAAACCACCCTCAAGTGTAAAATCACCTAACTTCATATCACCCGATAACGAAGCTGTAAGTTTATTTAGCTTTGTATTTGGATATTGTCCCTGGTTGTAAACATGTGTAACAGAAGCTCTCAGGCTTCCGTTTTTACCATTCTGCGTTATACTCAGATTGTTATTGAGAATAAAGCCTTGCTGTAAAAAATTCGCCAGGTTATCTTTACCTTTGGATACCAATGGTGCGTCTTCAAAGACATAGGTATTTGGATTGTACTGTTTAGCAGTTCTTCCGATGTCCAATTTATCACCCCAAACATAGTCACCAACACCATATTTTCCTCCCCCACCAGAGCTATACGAAGTTTGGACCTTTGGAAATGCAACAAAACCAGATGAGAACATGTTACTGCTATTAAATGATATGTCTAGTGAACCATCTTTTTTACCTTTTTTGGTAGTGATCATAATGGCTCCATTTCCACCTCGATTTCCGTACAATGCCGAAGCTGTAGCTCCTTTTAGAACATCAATGCTTTCTATGTCATCAGCTGCAACATTATCTAGCGACATATTGGTATAAGGCACTCCATCTATAACCAGCAAAGCGGAGGAACCACGTAAACTAACCGAAGGATTAATTGCAAATTCAGAACTATTCATCACATTTAATCCAGCCACTTTTCCTGTCAAAGATGTAGCAATATTGACTCCTTTAGCAGCGGTTAAGGTATTTCCCTGAACTTTTTGAACGGCATACCCCAGTGATCTTTCCTCTCGTTTAATTCCGAGTGCGGTAACCACCACCTGCGCCAGTTCCGTAGTACCTTCTTTTAAGGTAATCTCGATTCTTGCATCTGAAGCAACTCTGACCTCCTTTGATTCATACCCTATTATTGTCACTAAAAGCACATCATTAACTGCAGCGTTGATCGTGAAAGAGCCATCAACATTGGTAGCCGTACTTTTCTTAGTCCCTTTTACAACAATAGTTACGCCTGGCAGCGGTTTTCCAGCCTCATCCATAATCTTTCCCCTTATCTCCAGTGATCGGCTTTTTTCGGCCAATATTTGTAACAAGGATGTTTTACGGAACAGAACAATGGACTTGTCGTCAATGGTAAAAGACATATTCTCCCCCTGCAATATTTTAATCATGGCAGCCTCCAAGGGCACATTTTTTAAATTCAAATTAACCTTTTTATTTTTGTCAATCTGATCCGACTGTGCCATCACAATATATCCGGTTTGTTTTCGGATCTGCGAAAAGGCACCTTTTAAACTTATGTTGTTACCCTGAATGGTAACATTCTGACCTCGGGTAACTGCACTTACCTGAATTAAGAATACGAATAACATTATGGTTGTCAAACTCATAATAGTATATATTTTATGGAGATACCTGTTTGGCACACCAGTTCTTTTTGTATATTTTTTATACATTTGCTTTGCTTGGTTTTAGTACGAGAGAAGCAATAGTTTCTCTTGCAGGTTTATTGCATTGTGCTTTTGGTTTCGAATCTTTGGGCACTTCGCGTTTATATAATCTGTTTTATCATTGTTAATGACCGGCAAATTAAACCAGAGGTGTTCAAGCATCTCTGGTTTTGCTAAATTGGGTTTGTTATTTTTCTATAATAATTCTCCTTCCTTCTATTTTAAAATGTATCCCTCCAGTTAATTCTATTTTTTTCAGGACTTTCAAGATGTCGTCATGCCTTGAAACGCCTCCAAAAAGCAATTTATCTTTGTTCACATCATCAAATACAACCTCAACATCGTACCAACGGGAAATTTCCCTCATAATACTTTCTAACGATTCATCATTAAAAATGAACAGACCATTTTTCCAGGCAATCACCTCATCTGCCTCTACAGTTTCCACTGAAAAATCACTACCTGTTGTCGAAGATTGTTGATTAGGGACTAATACCTTGTAATCTTTAGTACTACTAACTTTTACGGAACCTTCTACTAAAGTTGTCAAAGTCTTTTTTTCCTCTGCATAAGCACTGATGTTAAAATGTGTACCTAGTACTGTCACTTCTTGCTGAGCAGTTTTCACAATAAAAGGGCGTTTTTTATCCTTGGCAATCTCAAAATAGCCTTCGCCCTTCAATTCTACCTTCCGTATATTACCTTTATTTAAAGAAGTAGGATAAATTAAACTGGAAGCTGCGTTTAACCACACCATACTGCCGTCTGGTAAACGCACCTGATAGGTTTCGCCTTTCGCTGTGGTCAGTGTATTCATCTGGTTAGCCTGAGATCTGGAATCTTCAATTTCATAGACCAACTCTCCATCTTTTGTTTTGGAAATGCTTATCCCCGCTTCTTCAGCAAGTTCACCATTTTTCGCGTCAGATAAGGTGATCTTTTTTCCATTGGCCAGTGTTAAAGTAGCCGTTTTTTTTCCTGGCCTAATATGGCTGCTCTGAGCTATCGTGATCCCATTTATTTTTTTATCATACTGTTTAAAAAAGACAAAACCTGCGCCTGCAATTATCAGAATCGCGGCTGCTATACTGTATTTAAACCACCCAGATATGGTTTTGTGCCCACCTGGCAACTGATTACTTATCTTAGCGCTCCAATATTCGTAATCCAGCTCTGGCATTTCATCGGTCATAGTCCTGCTTCGTTCATTGTACCATGAATTCAATAGCATTTTTTCTTCTGCAGTAGCGGTACCATCCAAATATTTTTGAATTAGCTCCTGTCCTTTTTGATTATCCATATGTAATTGAATTAACGCCTTGATAACTATAAGACTAATAGCTTAAAGCAAAGTGTAAGATTTGAAGAAAAAAAATATTAATCACCTGATTTTGAGATAAGAAATAATTAGGGCCGGATAAAAGACCTAGGATAAAGGGTCGAAGTTCGTTAAACCAATAACCACACAAAAATGGTCAATTTTGTCTTTAGTAACTTAATAGCATTGCTGATTTGTTTCCTGACAGTATGATCGCTTACACTTAATTTCTCAGCGATTTCCTGGTATGAAAGATATTCCTTACGGCTCATTTCAAAAATGGATCGCATCTTTTTTGGCAAAAGTGCAACTTCGGCCTCTATACAAGCGGCCAGCTCCCTTTCATTTAGCCACTCGTCTGTCGTAAACACTCCTTTTTCTATGAATTCCTCAAGTGACTTTAGATGTGACATTTTTAATTTACTTCGGTTCATCAAGGTAAAAACTTTGTGCCTTACCGCAGAATACAGGTAAGCAGACAGGTTCATTCCAGATTCTAAATCAGCTGATCTTACCCATATAGTTGTAAAAATATCCTGAACAATATCACTTGCCTCATCATCGTCATTAAGCATTTTTCTTGCATGACGAAATAATGGCGCCCAATATCGTTTATAAATTTCATTAAATGAGTGATAGTCATTTCCCTTTAATAAAGCAACTAATTCCTGATCTGAATACTGTTTATAGTCCATTTCATTTAAAAACCATACCCTAATTTACAGAAATTAATTATTATCATCTAACTATTTTCTGTTCCTTTCAGAAACAGCTTAAATTTCGTCTAACAAAGATTTCTGAGTATTTATTCAAAAATGGTAATAGATGGATTTACAATTGTAATCTATCTATTTAATTTACATCTAATTAGTGATTTTTAGTCCCAAATGGGACAATTTTTAAACAAAGCGTTATTCAGTATGAATTTAATTTGTTTTAAAAGGCCAAAAACAATTATATTGCATTATTGTTTAATACCAATATTATAATAACCCCTACACTTAAATTAACATTGCAATGCCAGAAGGAACAGTAAAATTTTTTAATGAGTCAAAAGGATTTGGATTCATCATACCAGAAAATGGTGAACCGGAAATATTTGTGCACGTTACAGGCCTTATTGATAAGGTAAGAGAAAACGACCACGTAACTTACGAGGTTGAAAACGGAAAAAAAGGATTGAATGCTACAAAAGTAAAACTTAGCTAAGCAAAACTCCGTAAACAAAAAAGCATTCAGTATCTGGATGCTTTTTTTATTATAAAACTTTTTTCTCTCTGTATGTACATGGGCAGTGGTAATCCATACTAAATAAAAACATACCTGAACACTTTACCCTTGTAATCACGACCCTATGGATATAGGGCTACAAACTTATTACAGTAAGGAAGCGCTATTTCTTTCCGCTTCAAATTCTGCATCAATAGTTTGGGCAGCTTTGTTTTTGGATGCGGCTACAGCAAGCTGGTCACAACGTTCGTTCTCGGGATGGTTGTTATGTCCTTTAACCCAAACAAATTTAACATCATGCAATTTATATACGCTTAAAAAGCGCATCCAAAGGTCTTTATTCTTTTTCCCTTTGAAACCGGTCTTTAGCCAGCCAAATACCCATTTCTTTTCTATGGAGTCAATTACATACTTAGAATCGGAAAATATAGTGACTTGCTGTCCGGGTGTTTTTAAAGCCTGTAGCGCTACAATTACAGCCAACAGCTCCATTCTGTTATTGGTCGTCATTCTAAAGCCCGCACTCAACTCTTTGTAATGTGAGCCTGACCTTAAAATTACGCCATATCCTCCAGGCCCTGGGTTCCCGCTAGCAGCTCCGTCTGTATAAATTTCTATCATAATGTTAAGCAAATCTAGCTTTTTAAGCCTTAAAAGCAATTTCTAAGGAGCAATTAATATTTTTATGAAAAAACAAATAGCTGAAATATAATTGATTAAGAAAAATGTGCATGATAATGATTAAAAATATTTGAATAAAATGAATTTAATCGTACTTTTGTAGCGTTGAAAAAAACATGGTGGTTTTAGCTCAGTTGGTTAGAGCATCGGTTTGTGGTACCGAGGGTCGTGGGTTCGAGCCCCATATTCCACCCCATACATTGAAAGCAGTCGTTTAAGACTGCTTTCTTTGTTTAAAGAGAAATTACGGACACACCACGGACACAAAAAAAAATCCTACTCTCCGATGAAGCCTTATTCAAATCCTCAGATTAAAAAGCCTAAAGATGATCAGTGGTATATTGGATTCAATTATGTTGTTCCGGAAGAATTACGGCCATATCATAAGAGAGGTACTGAAAGATTTAAGCGGTATGGTGACATTAATATGTACCATGGTGTAGAACGTGAGCAGAACGCGATTGAGTTATGCGAGGATTGGAAATTTGCACTAAAAAACGGACTATATAATCCCTTTCAGGATGAGCTCGATGTACTGGCGTATGTTGAATTGAAGGAAATGCAGATTTCCATGAAGGAAACGGAGATTCAGGAGGCAGCCACCGTTGAACTCGAAAAATCAGAAGAGGATAAAAGGAAAGAAGTATCAATATATAAAGCATTTGAACTGTTTTTAGAAAGCAGGGCCGACAGAACCGATAACACAAATACTTTATCTACCTATAGGAGTACCGTAAATTGGTTAAGCGACTATTTCCAAAAGCAGAAAAGATTGATGGATCCGATTGGATCTGTAAGGCATTTGGAAATTTCTGGAGCCGTTATGCAGACGAAACGCTCCAAGGAATGGGAAAACTCAACCTATAATAACGAAGTAACCAATGCAATGACCATTTTTAATTGGCTCGCAAAGGAATACTACTTGGTTGAAAATCCATCGAAAGGCCGGATTGACAAACTAAAAACGTCAAAATCAAAGCACAAGTGGTACGATAGAGAAACTGCAGTAATTTTAAAGCAAGCCTTATTAGAGCAAAATTGTATGCCCGTTTACAGGGCTTGCCAATTTACTTACTGGATATGTATCAGAAGTAAGGCTGAATTGATGAAATTAAAAGTTGGTGATATTGACCGAACGTTACGGAGGATTCGTTTCTCTGCTGATCTGTCAAAGGACAATGAGGAAGCTTTTCGTGATTATCCGGAAGAATTTGAAAAGATCCTAGATGAAATGGAACTGCATACTTATCCATCTCACTTTTATATTTTTGGGAAGAGTGGTGTACCTGGTGAAACCAAATGCCATAAGGATTTTCTCGCTGATCAGTTTAGGCCGGTAAGGGATGGATTAAAACTCAGCGATCGCCATACAATTTATTCATGGAAGCACACTAGAACTATCCACGAAATGATGAAAAAAACAGATCCTTATCAAATTCAACATCTCCTAAGACACGATAATATTAAAACCACTTTAGACTATATGAGAGATTTTGAGATAAGCCTGGTCAATATTTACCAGGCTGAGGATCTAACTTTTTAGATAGAATGCGTTAAAAGTTATCGGCTATCGATGGCTTTTTCATTGAGTTTTCCAATGAACTGGCCAATAGTAGAGCTCTTTGATGTGTATTTTCCTTAATAAATCTTATTCCTCTTTTGGCTAAGCCAACAGACCATGGATTGGGATCCTCTTCAAGTGCCCAGGGTTTGAAACTTCTGCTTCCTGCAAACACCAGATCTGTTATCGAATATTTATACTTTCCATCTTTCAATAGGATGATAATATTCGCGGTAACGGGACCACCTTCTGATGCATAAATTGTAAAAGAACCAACAATTTTACCGGCTTCTTTGTCTTTAATCTGTAAGACGTCTTTCGCAGATTTGAAAGACAAAGCAAACCAATCAACTGCTTTATCAAATAATTGTTGCTTTTCGCCTTGCAGTTCCACAACTTTTGTGTAATTGATTTTTTTTGTTGCTGAATCTAATGGAAAAGGGACTTCCTGAGATATTGCCGTCAATGTTGAGGCTAAAAGGATTAGAATGAGCATTATTTTATTTTTCATAAGTATAAATTGCGTTTCTACTAAACTACAAAAATTATTTAATCTGAATGGATTTTACAATCTGGTCAGCTTTGAAGTTCGCAACAATATCAGCAAGCTTCGGAACCTGTTGTTCCAAGGTTGCATTAAAAATATCTTTCTCCTTACGGTTTTCCGTATTCATTTTTCCCAAGGAGCTTGTTTTCGTCTTTTTCCGAACTCCATTTTTGTTTAGCCATGAAGAGCCCTTTGATCCACCCTGACCCGCACCAGCTCCTTTCATTAACCAAACCAGGTATCGATTGAAAGCAATGCTGATCCGATTTATCTGGCCGAAACTTTTTCCGGTTCCAACTTTTAAACTATCCAGTCCATCGCCGGATCTGCCAGAGCTTTGAACCTGGGAAATGTACCTGTTTTTTATTTGCTTTAAAGTTTGACCACTCCAATCTTTAATATCGGAATTCTGTTTTTCTAAATTTTCCATAATTATGCTGATGCATCCTCCCTTGCTTCCAGGATTGCTTTTTGTCTTTCTTCAAATATTCTATAGTTCCATGCATCGTTAGCGGCAAGTATAAACTGATCCATCTTTTCTTCGAGAACTTTGGTATTAAAGTTCATTCCTGGGGAGGGTTGGATAACTGTTGAACTTACAGCCGATGGCTGGCTTTGTTCATTGCTATAACCACCATACTCGAAACGCCTTACACCCCGGATCCCTTCAATTGCCCCAACAAAATCTGCAATTACAGGATCCTTTAACTGATCGCTGCTTACAATATATTCAGTTTTATAGTTTTCTCCTGCAATAAACGGTCTCCCGCTACTGCTATTGCTAAAAAGCGTTGGTCTTCGCACAAAACCGGATGGAGATGATCTATCTTCTGTAGTGTAATCTACAGCTGAATAACCACCTTGCTCGTATTTAGGTGCTTCCTGAGTCGCAATAACAGCCACCTGAGCAGCGGTAGTCCCAATAATTAATGGTATAGTGAAGGGTGCGGAAAATGGGTTTTTCCATGCTGCTGTTATTCCAATTGCACCATTTATAATAGCCTGACTTATCGCAGCCCTTTGTTCCGCTTTCCATGCTTTTAGTTTTTCTGCTTTTACCTGTGCATCATATTTATCATTGATTATTTTCTTTTGCTGCTCTGTTAAGGTTTTATTAGAAAGTTCTTTTTCACGTTCAGTTTCAATGTTTGACAGACTTGCATCTAACTGGGCCTGCCTGTTGTTTGCCATGATACTGAATATGCTTGAAGTAGCTTCCTGAGCCATTTGAATTAAAAAGGCTTTGGTCTCATTACCTCGTTGCTCAGTTAATGCCTTCTTATCCGCTTCATATCTGGCATTAATTGCAGCAACGTCTTGCCCGGTTAATTCAGCAGCCTCTACTTCAAGTCTGTGCTTTTCATCCAATAAGGCTATATGTGCATTTATTGCCGCCTCAGAATGTGGATTTTCAGAATCTGCATTGATAACTCCCGCCTCCAGTTCTGAAAGCCTTTTGTTGTCAGCAGCACTTTTTACAATTTGTGCTTCTTTAGCTCCTTGGGTCTTTAAAAATTGTTCACGTAGTTTGCCGCTGGCATCAAGAATTTCCAATTCCCTGGAAACAGCACTTTCAAGGATTGCAGCCTCGTCATTTTTACCAGCTTTTTTAAGCTTTGCAATTGTTGCCTGCTGTTTTTGTATTTTTTCCTTTAGCTCCGCATCTTCTTTATCAAGTTGCTGAACTTTTAAGGCAGTAGCCTGGTTAAGTTCCGCGAGCTGCCTGTCAGTTTCCCGTGTGGTTGCTGCCGTAGCAATTTGGCTAATTTCATTTTGTATTGCGGTTAATTTTACAAGATCATCTTTGCGGAATTTCTCATCAAGCTGCTTGAGTTTTGCAATTCTCTCCTGCTCAATTTGTTTAACCGCTGCAGCATTTGTACTATACTTGAATTGTAGCTTTCTAAAATGCTCATCGGTATCAGACAGTTCTTTACTGTACGCATCCATTATAGCTTGAGCGGTTCTTTCTAGGGATGCTAAACGTTCTTGTTCTGCATCTTCTAAGAATTTTTTAGCCTTATTTTCCTTAGATGCACCTTTATTTGGATGTTCAATCGCTGATACCTTTTTTTCCGTTTCTGCAATTTGTTTTTGAAGAGATAAGTACTCCTTAGAACCAATGATTGCAAAATCCCGTTCTTTCCTCAAATCTTCCAGCCTTTTCTTTAAACCATCCAGGGTGTTAACTACAGGTGATGCACTGGGTTTTGTTGGCGGCGTTTTTGGTTTATCAGTTGGTGTTTTTCCCTGGCCCAGATCTCCTGCAGAACTTTTGAAATTTGATGCTTCTTTTTCCAATTCTAATCTGGTTTTTTTATAATCGTTCAGATCCTCGGTATTCGATTTCAATGCATTACCATATTGATTCAGGTTCCCAACTAGATAATCGTATTTATTTGAACCCAAAATCTTATCAATGTCGTTGTTTGTTTTAGCCTGATTTTTCAGTTCCTTATTTAGGTTCTTATATATGTAGTATGCCTTTTCCTGCTCATTTGCCCCTTTGATAGTGAATTTAATACCATCATTAGCAAGCTCTTCCTGAACTTTTGCAATACCAAGAACCAATTTCTGCCTGGCATCATATACATCATTAATGCTTTGCGCTTCATTTTTCACAGCTTCATCGAGTTTTTCCATACGTTTTTGGTATGCAATTCTTAGAATGTACTGCTCATTAATTTTTTCGAGAATTGGAAGCAAATCCGAATTTTTAGTGCGCTCAGTATCAATTTGCCCTAAATAGCCAGGGTATTCACTTTTTAACTGGGTGAGGATTTCTACACGCCTAGCCGATGTGGTATTGTTACTCTCCAGCTCTATCCTTAAGGCAAGCAATTTCACTTTATTTTCTTCCAGATCTGTAGAAAGCGGTTTGATAATTCCAGTCCACTTTGCAAACCCATCAACAGCGGAGGTCACAATGTCCTGGATCACACCTGTAGTGGCCATGTTTGAAAACCATTTTCCAATCTTGTCAAGCGTTGCGGCTAGGTTATTGTTTTTTACATTGAATTCCGAGGTTAAGGACGTTCCTTTCTCGAATTCCTGATTGCTTAGTTCCTGACGTTTTTTAAGTAGATCCAGGTTGTTAGATAACGCACCCAATGCAGTAACGGCTCTGGCTCCATCTTCTCCAACCATTCCCATACTTGCAGCAAGTCCCTCAACACCTTGCCCGGTTGATTGAACATTAGAAAGAACCCTGATCAGGGCCGCATTACCATCAGTGTTGAGTAGTGTACTGAAGTCTTTTATACTCATCCTGGCTATTGCCGCAAATCTTGGAATGTCCTTACCCAACCCAACAACAAACTGGCCTATAGCCGTTGCAGAGGCCTCAACGGGTTGTTGTAGTTCATCCATAACTGCAGCCAATCCCAATACGTTCTGAAGACTAATATTAGCCGCCGGTGCAATACCAGCCATTCGGCCAGCGAAGCTTACCAGGTATCCTTCATTAGCTGTGCCGGCAGCACCAAGTTCATTGATAGCGGATCCGGTTTTAAGCAGTGATTGCTCTAAACCATATTGATCTTTGATTTTAAAAATATCTGTTAATTTACCAAGGGAGTTGATCGCTTCCTCAGCGCCTCCCAGATCTTCACCAAGTGCAACGTTGATCTGATCAGCGGCTTTCACAAAAGCAAACACATCTTTTTCGGCACTAATACCAAGCTTACCGGCAACTTTAGCCAGTCCCAGCAATTCATCCTGGGCCGTTCGAGTATCTATTTTTTTTAGATCTTCATTTAAGTGTCTGGCACTAGCCTGCGTTAATCCGGTTGTTTTCTGAACATCGGCAAGGCTATCGCTTAATGCAGAGTTCTGAACTACAAGAGCCTTTATACCTTCGACAGCTGCACCAACACTAAATGCGCCGATAATAGTCGATTTGAGATTGCCAATACCATCTTTTACCTTTCCAAAAGCACCACCCACACCATCAATATCACCCCGTACTTCATTAAGTACAGTGCGCACCTGTCGAAGTTCTTCCGCTTTTTTCTTAAACTCTTCTGTACCGACCGTTAACCTGGACAGTTCGTTTTTTAATTTTGCAGATCCCTGTGTAAGCTGTTTAAGTGTAAGTTCAGATTCATTGCCATTAATATAAATGGATACCCGCCTGATTTCTTCTTTTGATGCCATATTGAACAATATTTATGGCTAATCTCCAGGCTATATGGCATGTAAAAAACGACAATGAGAGTTAGAACACTATCCAGAGCGGAAGGGGATCTGTAAAAATTTGCTGGGTTAATTGGATATAATAATATCCGGCCCCTGGAAGAAAATCAAACCGCCTACCTCCACCAATAACGTACTTTGGCGTCAAATTGTAGACCCTTAATTGCGAGTTCCCTACAGGATCATTATTGAAAACTAAAGGTGTGATCAATCCTACTTCGCCTCCCATACCTCGGATATCAGTCGGTACTGTAACTTTAGTGCTGGTAAAAGTCTCGCTGCCAATAGTAGCAATCCTTAATGCCTCAACTTCCGAAATACCATGAATTTTAGGATCAAAGTAAGCTTTGTACCTTATCGTTCCGAAAATATCCGCCTGATCTGTAATTTTTTCAATATTGTAGTTAGTTGAATATGAAGTAACCAACGTCCTGGCTGTGATTGAAACGTTTATATACTCTGTTTTTCGGTTTGATAAGTTATAACTGATCTTTTCTGGTAAAGCAAATAGCACAGCTCCTTCTTTGCTTTTAAATTTTATTTTTTGGCTGGCTTTCATTTCGCTGAGCATTAATACTGGAATCGCGGCTTCAATTTTTACTTTTTTACTGTCATTAAGGAAACGATACCATAATGCATCACTATCATTTAACTCTACCGGGCGAGCTTCCGGCCAAAAATTGCCACCTCCAATAGATTTCATACCGGTGTATTCTAAAAGTTTGACCTGCCATGTATCTAGCTCGTAAGGAAGGAAAGGAACTTTGAAAGACTGGCTACATGCTGGATAAATGTAACCAGTACCAACTCCATTTTTTAACGAAGAGAAATCCACTTCGATATTGTTACCTCCATCACCAACGACCAGTTTATACAATGGTCGGTACAGCGGGTTTTCAGGGGTTCCGCTATTCATTGTCGCGTCATCTTCATCTACCTTTAAGGTAACGGTGTATCCTTGTTTTTCATTAACTGATATCTCCTTTATCGAAGTGACATAATTTGTAATATCATTAAAAACTCTACTATTTAAAACCGAATTTGGCGTTTCTATTATAACCTTTTTATTCAATAGATCAAATTCAAAAGAAAGTTTTAGGCGATCTGCTACTAATTTTAAGAAATCTGCAATGGTAATTGCGGGTAGATGATAGGAAAGTGCAGAATTATTTTGTATAAGTGCACCTGTTCTGGTATACAGATATTGAATCTTTGATATGGTTTCCTCGAAATAACCTCCCGTGGCATCAAATCCCAGAGATTCAAATATTTTTTTCAGCACATAAGAAAGTCTATAAAATGGAACCTGAATAGTTTTGGTACCAACAAGGTTTGGAATTATATTAAATTTCTGAGAAGCTATATCCCAGTTGTTCATGAGCGGCAATCCCCCACCATTAGTCGACCAGGCATTGTTCGCAACAGGAAAAAATACATGAGGGTAATTCTCCGGTGTTACACATGTAGCTTTCATATAAGCCTCAAATTCTGCTGAAACTGTATATGGAGGCAGTGCATCATTTGTGTATAGTTCATTCAGCTTGATTAATTTTACCAGCTTGGAAATTGTACCAAAGTTTACCTGCAGTGTAAATTCGATTTGGTTATTTGTGATTTTGTATGCAAACACTCCGGCATAGAAGGGCTGTCCGGATACCAAAACTTTACATTGGAGTTTGTAAAGTTTTGCATCCGCTTCTACCAGGTGCCCACTCTGAATAAAAATTCGATTATTTGGAGTAAGTCCGGCCCGGGCAGCATAAGTAACATCCTGAAGAAGTTTATCCCCATCACTAAAAAGGAAATTATTCCGATCTACAGCTATTGATGTGTTTGGATCCAGTTCAAGGATAAGGCCCTGGTTGTTTATTATTTTGATCATTTGTTTTTTTTAAAGAACCGATCGGATCGTTGAATAATAACTGTCCGCAATTTGATCATAACCAGACTGATCAGGGTGTACATCACTTTGCGGCAAATCAAGGCTATGTGCTGTATGTCTTGCAGATACAGGTACATTTGCAATATCGTACCCATAAGTTCTGTCTAACCACAAAATATTTGGGGATATAACCACATTTGGATAATCAGGGTTCTCATCAAAGTAATCCAAATACATCTGATTTAATCTGAAAATGTTACTCTTAAATTCTTCAAGTTTTATAAAACCCCTAGTACGTCCGAATGCATCCCTGACAGCTCCACAAGGACATAAAGCCAACACAAACGTCCCATCTGGATAATCTTCTATAAATTGATCTATAAAGGCCTTGCAACGATTAAAAACGGTAAGAATATCATAATCAGTTTTGAGTGGGCCAAACATATCATTAATCCCTAATTGCGCACAAATAATGTCAATATTACCCGGAAAACCGTTTCTTGTCATGTAGTTGACGAAATCTACTCTACTATTAGATGTGTTGTAAAAAGGGTTGCCAGGTACAACGGTAAAAGCTGAAAAGTTTATAAGATTATCTCCTGTTCCACCAATCTTTGTTAGTATCCCACTTGCTGTTGGTGTCGTCCCATCTTTAACTTGTAGCATCGTTAATGTGCCATTTCCACTTCCATCAATATCCATTTCATGTAAAACATACCATCCATTCCCAGAAATTTCGTAAACCGATACGAAATCCGGCTTTACGACCAACCCGGTTACTACAAATTTATAAGCTGATGAACCTGTCCCCGTGTAGTTCGACCAACTCCAACCACCAACAGCTTGATTTCGCCAATTGCTTCCATCACCCATTTCCCAGCGATTTCCAATAAAATTTACAGCACCTCCACCATCAGCATTAAAAAGATTATATACTTCTGAGACAACATTATCATGTGCAGTTAGGCTATCGCCAATAAATAAAATATTTTTAGTCCCTGATCCCGCAGTTTTTGAAACAACATCGATAGTCACATTTCGCTCTTCAATGTTTTCTAAATTTTGCTTCTTTATCGTAGCATTCAAATTAAGGGTTAACCCAGCGTCTCCATTACCAGCGGCAAGTCTGAATGACCTATCCATATCATACCCTAAATTAACTGATGGTGTAAGTGAAATATGAAAAGACCTGTCACCATCAGGCAGTAATGTTAAAGCATCTTTCCATATATTAAGTTCTCTTCCTTCTGCTACTTTTATTTTTTTTGGCAGAAGCAAGTGAGGTACTACATCTTGCTTTTTGGATTCACTTAAATCCAATAATAATTTGGCTGGGATAGAAAAATTACCTTCAGAACTTAATACCCAGTCTGCATTCCAAATATCGTTTGGATCATTAATAACATAAAAGTGTTTTCTCGATGGTGAGCTTGTATCAATATCCCAATACCTCCAATTTAAATTCTTACCTGAGGTTGTCACGCAAAAGACAGTGATAAAATCTCCTAAAGTAGCTTTTACAGGTGTCGGTAGTATTAATGTTGCAAATCCATTCTCAACTCTATTAAATTCACCTGTTTGAAATATTTTACTATATAGCAATGTATTTGTGTTTGGTGTCTCGTCTGGATATTTACTCTTACAAATCCTTATCTCACAATTGGTGTTAAAGGCCCCCCATATCTTTACTTTTACCTGATTGAATACAACATCTTTATCTACCCGTGTGATTATACCGACACCTAAAAAATCGCCCCTTGTAGAATCTCCAATGTATTCTGCATCAGGATGTATATATTGATCTTTTGGAACGTATGCGCCAATTATTTCATTTGTTTGTTTATCAAAAAGTGAGTTATAGATTAGAGAGGATGATATTAGCGGATAATTTATAGCGTTGTGTATATCTTTAGACAGTCCATATTCTAAATACCATTTAGAATCGTAGTAAACGCCAGGAGTTAAGTATGACCAATCAATAACAAGAATTGCAGAAATTCCACTTCCTCCAAATTCCGGTATTAGAATTGGTTTGTTATCACCTTCAGGGTTAATGGGGGTAGTAAATCGGCAAACTTCAACACCGCCTATATCTGTAGTTACATTTTCAAATATTCTTATAGTCCAATTTCCACCTGCATTTCTAGCAGAGGATGCGATAGTGTAAAATCTTTCCGGATCACCGTTAATTAAAAGTAGTTCTAAGAAAACTTTTAAAAAAATCGGCATATCCTCACCATTTGAGGTATCGGCAAAGGTTTTTGTTAGTTCTACTTTCCTGGAGTAATCCACCAGATCAATTTCCACCGGCTCATAATATGCAGACCAGGTTTCTCCATCAAAAGACAGATAAGCTGAAATAACTTTTTTACCGTCAACATCATCAGGTATTACAATTGGATCATCAGCTGCATCCAAAAAATGTGTGTACGTTCCTGGCTTAGCTTTATAGTATTGAGCAAGGACAGCGACACCAGGATTCGTTAATTCAGTAGCAATACCTTTATAGTCTCCTTTGATATCAGAAACCTTAAACAGTTTTGTAGCGCCAGCATTGTCAATTCCTACAATTTTAGCGTTTAATAATGATGAAGCATTTGGCACCTCATCCACTGGTTGAAGTTCGCCTTGTGGCGGTGTTGGTAAAGTTGGATTTTCACTCATTGCTATATAGTTAATAAATCATGATTAATGGATGTAGCAAGGAATTTATACTCCTTGTCCGTTAAATAGATATTCGTAAAACCGGTATAATTGTCCTCGAAGACAATGCCCGGTTCCTGAACATCACCTTCAGTGAACGCCTGATCATCAAACAGGTATTCATAATCAAATTTTTGTGCATAAAGACTGTTGCCATCTTCAATTTCCGGAATACTCTTACTGGTAACCTTAATGGGTAAAAGGTGATCCCCAGCCACTCGATACTTGAGTGGTGAAAGAAAGAAATCCCTGTTAAATATCAGTGAGGATCTATTCTTGATGAAACCAGTGGTAACGGATAATTTTGAAGTGAGTTTGATGTCATATACCAAGGATGTTCCCATCTTTAAGTCAGATGGAGCCAACTCTGATTTCATTGCTTCAGATTGTACGATGTCGAAAGTAGAACTGCCTTTTCCGTAAAACATTCTGCTGTCAAATGAACCCCAGCTGCTCCAGTTCAGGAAATATCTGAGGTATGGCAAGGGGCGGTAATCCATCAAATAAGTTTGGGTTTCAGTCAGGCGAGTTCCGTCTTCGCTTGTGAGCCATATTTCATAACCTAAAAGCGTTTTGTCAGGGTAGTCATCCTGGTTATAAACTTTTTCAAAGGATGTATTGAATGCATACTTTCTTTTCTCCAGCATTGAAAAATCATGCAAAGCAACTTGAATACGATCTCCATTTGTAAACCTTAGCCTGCATTTCAGACTTGCAGTGAAATCACCGTCCGGGTTGTAATAATATAAGTATTGTAGCTGGTTGGATCTGGTAGAAGTAATATTGCCCACTTGCTTCAAAAACCTTTTTCTAGCATCAGGATCAGGCGCAATAATATTTGCAATATTCTTTGTCCCCTGTCCAATATAAGATAGCCCGCCATGAAGTACTGTAAAGATTGGCGAGGTAAACACCTTCCGGATCTGAATAGGATCTCCATAGCTTTCCGCAAATTGAAAATAATATCTCCTGCAGCTTTTCTTGCACAATAGTGGTATGCTATCTGGAATGTCTGGTAAATTATTTCTGATTTCGGCATTGATAAAGTCATGCAGCTTATCGCCGATTATTGCTTCAGCAATTGTTGTGGTACCGATTTGAATTGTTGGTGCTGCTGTATTGATAAGCTGAAATCCAGTGTAGTCAGGTTTCTCAATAAACAATCTGAACTGCAGTCCATAATTTGGTTTAATAACTTCAGCTACACCAGGGGTGGTAGTGAATGTAATCATGTTGAAACCAAGTCCAGTATTCTTTGCTGTAAAAATAAGGCTTGATGAACCACCTGGATCCACAATAATATCAAAATCCCGGCTAAGTAGATAGTTCGCTTTGAAGTACTCGATTTGAACCCATATTGGAACTACAAGCATTCCATCTGTAGCATGAAACTCATAGCCACTATCATCAGGAGTCATTGAAGCAACCATTGTGATGGTTTCTGATCCATACTTCAAAATGACTGATACACCAGGAGCACCATCAGGTATGGGAACAGTATTTACTGCTTTTACACCAACTTGTTCGTAAATGTCTACGCAGGTAAATCCCGCAGTGATTTTATCTGCACTGAATGACAATTCAGGAGGTGGAGATGTAAGAGTTACCGACATAATTTATTCACTGTATAGCGAATATCATGAAGTAATCAGGGCATAAAAACGACAATTAATGTTATGGAATCCAGCGATCCGGATTCACGTACTGGTTAAACGCATCTATTATATTGAACACACAGAGGTAGCCATAATGCGAGTCAACAACCGGCCCAACGGGGCTCATAGTAATAGAACCACTTTCCAAGCTTGTAAGTTTTGTATGCCTGTCTGCAATCATTACTGTACAAAAATCATCTGCAATCTGCTCACAATGGCTTTGTGCGTCTATAATTGCATCGTTGTCGGTTTTATCACATCTTTTCAAGATAAGAAAGCCAGTGTTTTTATTCCAGTTATAGTTTTCGCCTGCAGGAGGAGTCTGGCTTTTATCATGAGGCATCATAATCATTACCAAATCCATTGGCGAGCTTCTGATGTAATCATTAGCTTTATCTTCAGTATTTAAACAGAAGAATGTTTTTTTGCTATCATCTGATGGATCATGTTTAAGATCAATATGTTTTATGGCATACTGCTCAAAATATTGTTTAATTTCTGCGAGTGTCATGTTTAAGCTTTTTTGTTTCTTCTTAGTTCCTTCATTGTTTTCTGCGTGCGTTCTACACTTGCCAGTACGGTGTGCAGGAATTCGTCTTCAAGTTTATCCGGCCCGCCAAACTTAGGATCACCACGCAAATCATCATAGATATCGAACCAGGAGAAATCAGATTTAGCAGGCGCTTCTCCTTCTTTTTTTTCTCTTTTCGGAAAGAAATCTTCATACAAGCTTATGATATGGTGTCGACAGCTGGCATAGAATAAATAAATACCTTCCAGGTACGCTTTGCTAAGCTTTGACATTTCAGCGGATCTCTGATCCAGAAGCTGATCATTAAACTTTTCTCTGATATCACCTCTATAGGATGGATGTGTATGTTTAAATTCGTCACCGTCACCCACTGGCCGATAAATGCAAGCAGCAAGCTTTTGCAGATCTTCAAGAGCAGCCGTATGACTATAATTAACAAAATGCGTATCAGCAACACACCATTCCGCAAATCTTAAGTTTTCCATAGCCTTCTGTGGGCCGTAATAATCCTTACCATCAATAACGACTACAGGCAATGGGTTATCCAGTATATCTAGTTTATTAAATACCCAGTCAATATTTCTCAAAAGGTCGTAAAGCTCCTCATCTGAAAGCTTTTTAATCACCTTGTAGTGTTCAATAGTTAATAACAGAAAAGCCCGCACCGTTTTATCATGAACATCCATCTCATCGGGTTTTTTCATGTAAATGCTGGCCAGCTCAGGATAAATATTTCCAGAAACTTCTGACCAGGATTCAGGAAGCATAATCTCTGTTGTAGATTTTTTCCGGTTTTCCTGCATTACGATAGTAATTCTCTTCATTATAGCTTTTTAAATATTCGGGATTTGTTTTTATAAAGGATAATTAACACCGATATAACGATGATCAATGCAACAGTTATAACGGCAATTGCCCAAAGGTTTACTTTTTTCTCAACCTTTACATCCAGGCGTTTCTGCTCTTTTTTTTCGTCCAGCTGCTGGTCTAACTTTTCCTTGGTATTTGATGTGACGTTTTTTTGGTTAGTAGTTTTTTTATTCGACTTAACAGGAATTTCTCTTCCTTTCAGATTAATGTGCGTTTTCAAAAGATTGCTTGTAGTATCCAGTTCCTGCCGAATATCAAAAAAGTCGTTACTCATCAGCGTGATGCCTTTTTTAAGAGCCCTAAGATCAAACCATGAATTTTGTTCAAAATTTTGAGGTAAAGTTTTAACAACAGTATCAACCGTTTCCTGCGTTGTGATTACGGAGTTATCTACCGTTGAGGAACTGATATCCTTTTTGGTACTGCTGGATGTTTCAGTTTTATTACTTTCCCTATGCTTGGATCTAAACACATCTTTGAAAATGTTACAGGAACATAAGCTAAAGATGAATGTCGAGAACAATAGATATTTTAGCGTTTTCATAGATCCCGCATTAAACTGTCCAATTTCATCAGTTGTCGGTCTCTTTCAATCAAACTATCTTCAATTAGATTTTTAATAACTGGCTTTGGAGCAATTTCCTTGTTTTGGGATCTGGTAGTCGCGCCCATAAATAGTACAATTACCATCGATAAAAAGAATAGATTTTTCATTATTTCCTATTTAAACGTTTATTGATATTTTCCAGAGAGTTAGATGCTTTTTCTACGAGCGTATTGATATTGACCGTACTGCTGTCCACACGCTCTTTGACTGCGTTAATTATTCCATTTTTCTCCAGCAGCTCCCTATAAATGATTACATTTTCACGTCGGCTTTCTTCATATTTAGCCTGCCAGTAATCGGCTTTTGCGTTGGCGCTTTCAACATCGCCCTTTCGGGTCAGTTCTTTATAGGAAATGTAAAAAACACACAAAAAGCCTACAGCAAAAAGAGGGTGCTTGACAAACTGCATAAAAGAAAATGGCATTTTAGGGATAGTCATAGTGATAAAAATTAAGCTTCATTTTTTGATAATTCACCAACCTCCGACAATAGGATCTTGCGAATATTAGCTGGAGGTACTTTATATGCTGGTCTGCGTACATCTATGCACCTGGCTTTATCTATCCAGGCAAATCCGACTGCGTTGGATTGATTCCCCCCGTAAACCAGAAATGCATTGGCATTTTCTCCGACATAAAAGCCTACATGTCCACCGCCTGGACGGACAAATACCAGGATATCCCATAATGATGCATCTTTAATTGCAACTTTAATTCCGTAGCCTTTCCACTTCCCGTCAGGATCATCAGCCCATTGTTTTGCGGCCAAGAGACGGGCTGCAGAGAATGGATAATTATTACGTTTCACAACGACCCCAACAAAAAGCCCACACCAGGGAATGTCATCATCAGTATACCATCCAGATACACTAACCTCTTTAGCCCATTGCATAATATTTACATTGCTACCTTTACCAACGTGCTCAAGCAGGCCATAATGCCTCAATGCTTCGAGCAGCATTTTAGGGCCAGTTTCTTTATTTAACCACTGAAATTTTTTAGGAAGTGTCATATTATTGATTTAACCGGTTATACGCCAAAAACACCATTTTCTATTTTGTTATTGATTTTATAGTAGATGCTCTCAACTGTTGGAGCTTCATAGTCAGGATAGTCATCAAGATTTTCAGAAAGGAAAGTACCGAGCCTACTGAGGTATTCGCTACCGTCGGTGATCAGTTGATCAGCCATTTTCTGCTGTTTGTTTAATGGAGCTGTTTGCCGAAGCTCATTATTCTCAGATCCTCCGCGCATTGATACCGTTACACCATTATCAGATATGTCCAATGCCCGTTCCCAAACCCCTTTACCAATAGTGATTAGTGCTACCCCTGGGCAGATATAATCATCCAGCAAAATCTTATTTGCCTCAGTAAGACTGTCCTGTTTTAGTTGAGTTTTGAGTATTTTAAATAGATTTTTTCCAGTGATATCCTGCACCATGAAGTCTTCAATCCGCTTCATGATATAGCGAACAGCCATAAAGGTTAATCGGGATTGTTGAATATTGTATAATTCAGAAAATTGGACGCTGGACTGAATAAAGTATTTGGAGAAATCTATGTAGGATGGACTCGAAGCCCATTCAGAAAATTCTGTTTTATTTTCCTCCAGATAGGCGAGTATATCTTCAAGCGCATCATAACCTGCACTTTTATAGGATTCCTTTGCATTTACCTCCTGATATTGGAAAGCTGTTTTTAAAGATTCAGTTTCCAGACGTCCCACACCAGATTCCGAGACGGAAATACTTAATCTGGAAAGCAGCAAGCTGGTTGCAATATTACTTACTGCAGACTGGCTCAAGGTAGCTAGTGGTATTAACACCTCGGGCATATCTTCAACCTTGTTGTCGGCAACTGAATAAGCATCACAAAGTCGAGTATACAAAGCATCGCTAAGATGCTTTTTGATAAATCGCCTTTCAACAGTTGTAATTGAAGGCTTGATCGTTTCAAACTTCAAGCTCCTGGCAACTTCAACATATTGCTTTACTTCATTAATTGTAGTTATAATTGTCATTAGCTTAAAGTTTTAGAAGTTCCTTTTCCCTGATCAAGCGTTGTTAATACCTGGTCAATTGTTCTTAGTTCCACAGCTGAATCATATCCATTGTACTCCCTTACGAAGGGCCACCATGAATAAATAGTATCACGTTCACCCTGGGCGCTGGCAATCATCGTTAACCAGGATTCCCTGATATCAGATCCGCCGCTTTTAAGTTCACCTCCTGGGTTACCTAATCCGAATATTGCTGGGTTAATACCAATAGCAAACATGATCTCCGCACTTGCTGCTGTCGATACTGAATTCCATGCATCGTATTTCATTTTATCTTCCAATGCAAGAATTTCCCAGCCAGCAACTTCTTTACCTGTCTGTGGATCCGTAGCATAATGACTAATAAAGCTCTTCATGGGATTGTCTACACCCGTAAGAAAATCGTTTATCTCCTGTAGCTTTTCATTAACTACTTTGGTTCGGGCTTCGGGTTTCATTCTTTCCCAGTCCGGATACAATCCTTTCCAGTAAGACAAAGGGATCCGAATGTGATATTTTATGGTCATTGAGTTTTTAATGACCGATTTGATGATCTTAGGTATACTATTGGAGTTTTCTAACCAACCGTTTTCGCGAACGGTATTCCAGATGGCAATGGTGTAGTAATCATTTATAATGTCATAACTACGAACCGGAAATATATAGCGCATTTCCTTTTCATAACGCACCCGATCCAGCTCCAGGAAGTAATGGAAACTATCAAGACATTTAAAAGTGTCTAGTTGGTCATCTGAAGGGCTCGGCCAATTGGCTGATCTGAATACCTCATCAATCCTTTTTTTTACTTTATCGAAGGGAGCATACCTAAATTTCATTGCCTTGTCATGGTCAACCATAGCAATTTTAGACCTGTCTTCGTTTAAATGAAGAATCGGGAATGCCTGGCCTAAAAACACAAAATCATGAATAAGTCTGTTCCGGAGCTGATCAATGTTACTTCTTTTAAGAAAATCCAGGATATCTGGGTCATTTACAAACTCTACAATTTCTTTTCCTCCAGTAGGATCAAAGCCTAGCACTTTACATGGAATTATCTTTTTTCCGTAAAGCATATCCACTTTTAATTTTAGTCCTCTGGAAGCAATTCCATTTTGCTTGATATCCTTATAAACCTGAATAGGAAAATCATTTGATGCACCCCATGGAACCCATCTACTTGCACCCTGTTCCTCATCTTTGTTTGGTGCAATAGAATCTGCTTTTACAGCATTGCTGCCTGTTTTTTCTTTAGCTGCAGAAAATATAGCAACCCCACCTTCAATGTAACCAAGTGAAGGATATCCGTTCGTATCAAATTGTACTGTTGTAGACATATCTGTTTTACCAATAAACTATCAATCCATTAAACTCAAATACCAGACGCAAATGAAAAGCTGTTTTCCTGCGACTGCTTATATTCACCACGCCCCGCATTTCGTGATCTGCGCAATGGTATGGCAGTCCGCACTTTTGCGCATTTTCTACTCTGACCAATTCGCCACCGGTTTGCCTTTTCTCATCCAGCTTCATGTAGACCATATTAAAAGTCTTTTTAGATTCCATGTATGTACAGGCGTCTAGCTCTTTTATCATATCTGAATAATGGATCGTGCTCATCGTTATCACGAAAATGCGCTTATGAATGGAGGGAAAAAACGACAATCAATGCACTGTATAAAGGGCTGATTTTCGTATCTTTATCTGCATAAACTATACGCTATGAGCATACTGAAAAACCTAAAAAAGAAAAAAGGAACACTGGATGTAAGGAAAGCAAGCCAGGTAATTGCCAACATTAACAAAGCCATTGAAATGGGACTATTAAAAGTTGATCTTTCATCCAGAAAGTTCTCCCTCCAGAGAGAGTTGTTCAGTGGAAGAGATATTGTTTTTAAATCCAATTGGTGTCGGGCAGTTGCATTGTATTGGGATGCCACAACCGGTCAGGATAGTAAAAGCGATGTGTTCACTGTTTTAGATATAGAATCAGGTGAAGAAATTGGGCACTTCGGCTACCTTATTGGTTTCAATAGTGGGGATCCTGCTAATTTACCAGGTATTAGAAAGGCTGTAGAGGATGCGATTGTAAAGGGTGCTTTTATACCAACAAATTAAATAGTATGCATAAGTACAATAAGGAACAGGTTTATTTTCGAATGAGGATGCTTGATAAAGCATTTAGGGATATTCCAATACATAATCCTGAATGGGAAGCTCTTCGCATTAGGCTCTCAAACCTTAATCAGATTTATCATAAACTTAAAGAGTTGGAAGAAAAAGATAGATTTAGAGGGTATAGAAATGCAATAGATCCTGATCCATATTTTAAAATGACAAATTTTGAAATCGATTTTAACCGATCTGAAATTAAAGCATTAATTACTCGATTAGAAGATAAACCAAACGTGATAATGGGGAAAAATTACCAGGAAATGATCATTGACACTTGTTGTAGTTTTTTAGGGAAAAAGTAGTTCTTTCTTTGCATAAATCTGATAGGTGAACAAAGCAGTAAACCCATTAGATTTATGAACAAGAACAAATTAAAAACACCAATTTCCTATTATGGCGGGAAACAAAAATTAGCCGAAAAGATCATTTCTTTAATTCCTGATCACAATCTATACTGCGAACCATTTTTAGGCGGGGCTGCAGTATTTTTCTTAAAACCACCTTCTGAGATCGAAGTATTGAACGATACTAACCAGGAGCTGATGAACTTTTACAGGATCGTCAGGAATAAATTTCCAGCACTTGAGAACATGGTAAGTGTCACGTTGCATAGCAGGGATATCTACCAGAACGCATCAGTAATTTATAATTTTCCGCATTTATTTGATGAAATATATCGAGCCTGGGCCGTTTGGGTTTTAAGCTCACAAAGCTTCAGTGCGCAATTGGATTCAAGCTGGGGCTACGATAAGACAAAAAACACCACCACAAAGAAGATCATTAATAAACGTGATTCTTTTACAGCTGAATTGGCAATTAGATTGCAAAATGCTCAGATTGAATGTGCAGATGCACTTTACATAATTGGCAGCAGAGATACAGAGAAAAGCTTTTTTTATTGTGATCCACCTTATTTTAATTCAGACTGTGGCCATTACAATGGATACACAGCGCATGATTTTGAAAACCTGTTGATATTGCTTTCCAAAATCAAAGGAAAGTTCATCCTTTCTTCCTATCCTTCGCTATTACTTCAGAAGTATGCAAAAATGCATGGATGGCGCATGTGGTCTGTTGAGCAAGGTGTATCGGTTAATAGTAAAAGTGGGTATATAAAAAGAAAAATAGAGGTGCTAACTGCAAATTTTCCTATCCATTAAATTGAAATAAGCCCGGACGGATGGAGTTTTGCGAACATACATCACAGTAAGACCGCCTAAAAAGCGGTCTATGTCCGGGCTGTCTCATCTATGATGGGTAAACAAAGCCTGGAGGCATTACTGTAAGTATGTTCGCGAAGCAAATATAAAGTTTAAATAATATTTCAAGCCTGTAGAACCCTTAAATTCATGATTTATTATTAAGTATTCCATTATCAGGTAGTTAGATGTAATGTTTCAAAAAAAAACACAAAAAACACATTAACTGGCTTATTTTCAGTTTTTTGACTTAAAAAAATACTGTAAAAAGTTTCAATTTCTGTTTCAAGACCCAGCCGTGCCCTGTCTAAAATCGGCAATTGCAAGTATTCTATACCCGAAATATGAATGGGAGTATTTTTTTTGCGACGATTTTTTTAGGGCAATATAATTTCCGCCTCCATGTGTCAAGGGAGGGAGTAGTGGAGCATGGCTCTATAAAAGTCGGTGACTATCTATCTACATCATCTGAGTTGGCAGCCAAATACCTGTCTCTTTAAGTAGATGCGCATACTTAAAGTAAGCAAGCATATCACACGCATCAGAAAAATGGGTGGTGTATCGTTGGTCTAAACTTTGGTTCTTTTCATCCGTCTTAATTTTCTCTGGGCCTAATGCACCTTCTTTAGCGCCGGCACCTGTGATAGATTCAATTAGATACTTGCAGTTGTGTCTGTTCCAGGAGAAGTGTGGAAGCAATGGGTGATCATTACGCATAGCAATAGTCCAGAAATTATACTTATCTACATGTTCAGCGGCTTTACCGTAGTAATGGGTGATAACTTCCCATCCGTTATCTATTAGTGTATCAATTACAATCTCTGAGAAGTTCTTTGGTGCACGTCCATCTTTACCCATAGCCGTAGAGTCGTACCAATAGTGTACTGTTTTATCCTGGTGAAAACGATAATAGGTGCACCACTCATCAACCAGGTCTTTGGTAAGCTTCGGGTTGTCCGGATCCTTCATATCAACCGACATCGCTGATAAGAACCTGCACATGTTAAGTGTATCTTGTCCAGTAACAATACAATTAAACTTTCCATAGTCCAGCGCGATATCCAATGGTGCATTCGGATACCAATCAGAATCCTGTCTGCAGTCCATCTTTGTGAAGTTCTCTCTATCATAACCATCACCGTTATCCAATAGGCCTGATAAGTAGTCGTTATTGAATGCAGTATAAGTGTGCTTACCTTCTGAGAATAATGGGTAAAAGCCTCCTTGAATAGCTTTTAAGTCTTTATTCTCTATTTCTATAAGATAATCCTGCTTTGAAAGTAAGGTCTTCTGATTTTTGAACCATTCAGCAGGTAGGTTTTCTTTGTTTACGTGAGAACTTGCGCTAAGGAAAAACACCTCATCTGGTGTTTTCTTAGAAGCCTCTTCATATTGATAGATAAATCTACCTTGTAATGTTCTTGGAGCTGATGTACAATAGGTCTGGCTTAAGTAACGCCTACATTTACCAAATCTTTTCGGGTCTTGGCGCAAGGTTGCAATTGCTTCTGCTTGGAATTTTGTAGGATTGAGAAGGGCAAACTCATCTGCTATTCCAGATGCAGTATTTACGCCCCGACTTGTAGTGTCCTGTGAAAATAACAGGTAAACGGTGCCATTGTAAAAAGAAATGGCTCTATTGTAGTCTTGTGGTGGTTGATACGCTTCTTTCCAGCCCCACTTTTTTGGAGGTCTCCCTCCAATGAAGTAATGCAGCTTATGAATGTAGCCGAGCGAGGCCATAGAATCTATAAACGAACCAAGTGTAAGCGTCAGCATCTGCTGAAACGTAAGTCCTTGCATAAAGTTAGTAGAGCGTGGCATATCGTGCACAACATCTTCCACTTCATCAGCTAATACGGTTGTTTTACCGGCACCTCTACCAGCCTTAATTACCTTAATTGGTTGCCTGGCTAATCTAACCAGCAGTTGCATTAAGTTCCGTCTAATTTGTGATATCGGCCTTTCAATCATTGGTTTCGATGTAGTCTGTGTCCTCCGCCAATGAACTTCTGGCATTTCCCATTAATACGTCAAGATTTACGGATCCTTTTGACGTAATCATTTTTAGTAGGCTAAGTACCTCTGGATCCAAAAGAATCTGGATGATATGGGGCTCAAGCATATCAAAGTTAAATTCGAGCTCGTCAGCACCATTAAGAGCCGCAATTTTCTCAGCCCCCATGATCATGGTTTTCGGATCTTTTTGCTCTTTAGCCATTGCTATGGCATCGCGCATTACTTCCGTAGCATAATGCTGGATTCCTTCCCTTTTAATTTTGGAAGAATAGCCAAACACATCCATAGCATCATAAATGTATCTTCGGGCTGTAGATCTGCTAATCTTTTCACCTCTTTTTTCCGATAGACGAATTAAAATATTGATAGCATCAGGAACGGAATTATAATTTCTCATTACTGTGTATGCATCAGTATAATAATCCAACAGCTTTTTTTGCTTGTAGGATAGATTTTCTATATCTGAATCAGGATCTCTTAGGTAAGCAATTATCGCTTCCTGGTTATTGTCTTTTTCAAGTAGTTTCATTTCATGCCCTCCAAACGCTTTTTAACCAATTCCAATTGAACTTCACGTTCCTGGATCCGGAGTAACACCTGATTTTTCTTTGGGCCATCTGTTAGACTAGACAGATACTTCTTATCCTTACTTATTGAAGATGGGATATTCTTAAATTGCATTATCAGCTCCCAAATGCTCATTTCCTCTATTGATATTTCGCCTTTTTGCTTAATCTCTTCCCGCAATTTTCCCTGTTCATGATAATCCTTTATCGCTTTCCAGTTTTCGTTAAGCTCATTTCTTTCACTAAGTATCTGGGATCCTAGCGCCTTGCGATCCTGATCACTATTTGCTATACGTGCTTGATCAAATAATAGCTGGGAATGCCTATGCAGTTTAGAATTGTTGGTGTAGAGATCCTTTATTTGATCAGGCAGTTTGTTCCACACCTCATCGGTTACACCATATCTTTTAGCCGGTACCGGCAGATCCTTCAACTCTGGGATTTTAAAGGATGATTGGTTGGTTAATTCTTCTATGGTTAAATTCAGCTTTTCCAGTTCATCCAGTAGTCTGTCCTGGTGATACTGTGAATTGCCATTTTTGAATAATGCTTTTAGAAGGTTACTTGAACCATAATGATCATATAGCAAAACCCCATAAGTATAATCTCTTCTGGGGTCTTTCAACCATGTAGATATTTTTGCAATTGCCATAAAACGAAAATGCGATTATGCAATTGCCATTAAAACGACATTCAGCGTTGCTCCAAATACCAGAAAACGGCATCTCCGGATCCGTTGATTGTTTCAATTTCCATATATACTAAAACGTCACATACATCTCCTGGACTATACGACTCTGAGGGGTAGAAGGATTGTAGTTTGGTATACAAATCCATTGTTGTATAGAACAATTTGCCAGCATCATCATTGATAGGCTTCTTAAAAAGGTGCTCTACTATATTTACAAGCTTTATCTGCTCTGTGGTTAGTGTGATGTCCATTTTTATCAGTATAAAAAAACCACCTACCGCTGGGGTAGATGGCTAAACTAAACTATTATGAAAAACTATTTTTCTTCTGTAACCGGTGACCTTTTCTTCTTTTCTACAAGAAATGGAAAGCCAGCAGCAAATAAACTATTTGCTTTTTCCAGTGTAATGGATGTCAAGTTAATTTCACCAAAGCCTGGAAAGTGATAGTTACCAGCCTCGATATTTTTCAGGCTAAACTTTTCTGCTACTTCTTTTGGTAGGTTTAATGAACGTTTTTCCATAAAAAATTAATTAAACGACAGGCTCTAAAGGAACCGGTGCGAGGTAAATAGGAGCAGGTGTACCTGCTGAAGCTTTTATGGTGATCACCGTTGCACGACCATCAGCAACGGCTTTACCTGAAGTCCCTTCAGATGTATCCAGTTGGGCCGGGAAGTTTGGATGACCGATAACCCTTAACTTATTATTTTGCTCTGGAACAATAACTGCCAATCTGCGATTTGCAGCTGCAGCAATAAAGCCTATCATTTCAGCCTCATTACCTGGGAAAGAAATTTCAACAGAATTTTCAAAGGACTTACTGTCCCTTACACCTACCATCGAAAATTTTACCTCACCCATTTCCAAGGTACAATAAAGCTTATGGAAAAATTTGCCGGTTTTCATTACAAATGGATCGGCAATTGGGACAGATCCAAGCGCATCAAAGGTTAAAGCCGTTTCTGTGTCTGGGGATAGTGCCGCTGGATAATCTTCAATATCCTCTTCAAATGCATAATAAATAAACCCTGCAATACCACCTGGGTTTAATCGGCCTTGCGGATATAAGATGTTTTTTGCATTAAGAGCAAACATCAATGATCCTTGGGCATTCTTCACCGGGATAAAACTACCTGATAATACAATTGCTGCAACAGGTAAAAATAACGCTGGCTCATGGTAGGCAGATGCAGCGACCGCTCCGACATAACAACTTAGCATTATGGAGACCAGAACAAATAATATAATTCGAGTATTTTTCATTTTATTGGTTTTTAAATATTAAATATTAAACGCTCTTTTCTTGTACCGGCACTAAAAAACCAACGCCAAGATCAACCAACTCCTTTAAGAGTTTCTGATCCTTTCTCAATTCTTCAAGAGTAATTGTTCCACGATCTTGTACATTAAAGGTCTTTCCGATTACCTGATATTTTTTGTTTGAAACTGAAACACTAACAATTGAATTATCGGCATCAGATTTAGCTGAGGTAAGTTCTTGGCTTAATCTGCCAATCTCATTGGTTGACTCCAGAACAAATGCATCATGATTTGATTTTAATGCATTATAAGTTGTTGTCAATTCTTTAAGATCCCCCAGGGCTTTGTCTTTATCTGCAACTACGGATGTATGCTGTCCTGATAATGTTTCGTGCTTGGTCGTTAATGCCTCCAAAGCTTTTACTGCTGCATTTTTTTCGGTAGTAATCGTTTTGTTGTCGGTTCGCAATTGCGAAACCGTTTCTTTTAAACTTTCTATTGTGTCCATTTTTATGGATTAAAAGTCCCGAGCAAAGCCCGGGACATTAATATTCTGTTAATTAAACGAGATCCTGATCGTTGGTGAAAACGATTTGAGGAATATTGAATCCAACGCCAATCCACCAGTCGGTATAAAGACTGAGAATCCTTTTAACGGACTCAATTTTGAACTGTTTTTGATTCTGAGTTTTTTTACGCAGATAAACGCTGTTCCATTTTGGTGTACAAAATATCTTATTAGAACTGTTCATAGAAGGTAAGCCAACAATTGAAATGTTTGTTTCTTCAATTAAGTTGTTTGTACCTTTAAAATCAGTGTCCTTACCATATTTAGCACGTTTGCCTCTTAAAGCTTTTCTTTCAATGGTTTCAGAAACCCCTAACTGCATTGCTATTTTCCAATAGCGTTTTCCAATACGATCTGCAAAAAGCTCCAGGTAATTGTAAACATCTAAATCCGATGTTGTAGGGATTGCTCCCATAACGATTGGAGTAATACCACCACCGGTAATGTGTCCATTGATTAATGTTTTGATTCCATCCATACCTGTACCAGCAGCACCAGCTGTTCCTGCTGTAGGAGCCAAGAATTTACCGTTAAAGATTTCATTCAACTCAATATCCTCCTGAATCTGAGGAATTAAATGCTCTTCAATGTACCAACGGATGAAAGGCCATTCTGCTGGATCTACTTCTGGCCCCGTTAAAAATCCTAACCAAGACGCTTCCAATTTTGACGGATCTTCATCAAGGTCAACTTTTTGTTGAAACATACGAATTTCTACCGGCTTCATATCCAGTGGATTTAATGGTGTCCATCCGATTTGGAAAGGTTGTACCACTCGACTGAACTGGCTTTCAGCACCTTTGTAAATTGTATCGTCTGTAACGATTGGGGTAAACAGCGTTTCTGTTTTCGCTGCAACATTTAGCTGTTTTACCAGCCTAGCTTTGTTTTCGGGGCGTTTTTCGTAGTATTCCCCAAATTCGGCTATTACTTCTGAGATATCCATAATTAAAAAATTTGTTTATTTAGTGAATAAGGGGTTCTCTGCTATCCCTTTGTTATGAGCGAATGAGGCAATCTTTTCATTAGACTCCTCAACCGGCGTTTTTTCGGTAACAACTTCTTTCGACTCGATAACCGGTGCAACAGCAGCTGGCCCTTGTGCTAATTTGGCTTTCAAACCTAAATTTTCAGTCTCAAGGTTAGTTACCTTAGTATTAGCAGCATTCAATGACGTAGTTAGCGTTACTTTTTCTGCAGCTAAAGAATCGCGCTCTGTTGTTACATTTGCAGCTTCGGTGATCATTGAATCAGGTACTATCGTAGCACCGGTAATACCAACTTCACTTAACTCCGCATTTGCAGAATCAAGCTCTTCCTGGCTAAGATCAGTTTTGCCTGCCAGGGCTGTGATTTTTTCAAACTTCATATTTGTCTTATTTTTATTTAGCGATTTGGTTTCTGATAGTGCAATCACTTCCTGAACTGCATCATTCATGTTTCCTAGCTTGCTGATCAGACCGAGTGTAACCGCCTCGGTGCCGAGATAAGTTTCACCGGCCCAGATACCAGGTGTTTTAGAGCTGATCAAATGCCCCATCAGGGATTTCATTTCAGTAATGAAATCGTTGTTCATAGGATCTAGTACCCGTTCCCGGAGTAAATCATACTTACCTTCCAAGGCCTTATTGTAGGTGTTATTCTTAAGGTTGGATAGGGTAGCATAGATCTCATGGAATTCCATTCCCCATTTTTCCAGCATAGGCTGGATATTGGACATAGATGACATAGTACCTATGCTTCCCACAATTCCCTGCGGATGATACATGATACGTGTATCGCCATAAGCAGCGATACGCATTGCCGCACTACATAGGTATTCCTTGGAGTAAATTACCAGCGGCTTAGTCTTTTTACTCAGAACATCGGTAAACGGCTTAATAGCATAAACGGCTCCACCACCACTATTTAAAGCGAGAATTGTTCCTACAATGTTTGGATTCGAATCCAATTCCCAAAAGTCTGCGGCTGCCTGCTCTGTTCCCATGATCCCATACCAAGGATCAGAGTTTTTAACGATCGGCCCATCAATGGTTATAACGCCAATAGATCCTGGCTGGATCTCAGTCTCATTTCGGGAATGATCGGACATCTTAATGGAATACTTAGATTCCATTTTAATAGCAGACTCAGGTCTGGTACCAGACTTAAATGCTGCGTAATAAGATAATACCAGGGCTTGAACGTACCTATTTTCAATACTCCAGGGCTGGTTAAATATCTCCGATAAAAGTGCTTGATTTATCATAAGCACGAATATGCACCAGCGTTAGAGCCTAAAAAACGACACTTACCCCAATTTGTATACAGGAGCGCGACTTATACTATCAGCAGCAAAGGAATATTTGTAACCTCTGGCTTCCCCTGGCTTAGATCCTGAATCAAAACTGGAAATAAATACCAATGGTGATCCCATACCTACAAGCCGGAGCTGGTTTTGGTTATCTCGTAGGATTACAATATGTACAGCGGTCTCCATTTCTTCCATCAGGTTTATAATTTCAGCACTGTCTCCTGGAATAAAGCCCTGGATTACCCATTGATAATAAGTTCCATTATCATTTTCTTTTGCGTTTTCCGAAAATTCAAGCTTTTCAAGTGTGCTGTAGCCCTTCAATTCAGATAAACCTGGTAATAGTAAAACAGGAGTACTGATTACTTTGCCTTTAACAGCCGGTAATTTTGAAATGAAATGGTAAGGAATGAAATTAAAGGAAGCAATACCTCCCATATTCATTAATGGATTTTTTGGGAAACTGTTCATGCCTCAAAAGACGTATAAGTCCAGAACAAATTAAACGACAATCGATGCTGGAAAAACTATGCAAGGAATCAGACAAAAATTACAGTGATTTTTTATCGCTGATAATCAGGCTATTAACCTGCTCCTGTATCTTTGGTAGTTCTTTTCCATCGTTTTGATCGGCATATCATCCTCAGTGAAGTCAAATTTCTCTCTGAACCGGAGGAAAGAGGGGTAAATTTTTTGGCCCAGATCCATTGTTTGGATATCCATATAGTAATGGAATTCCTCATCCAGCATCTTAGCTACAAGGTTATTGAAGTCAGCTTGTTTCTGTGGATGGATGTACCATCCTTTCCTTTGCCACATATCTTCGGATATGACCACATTTAAAATTTCGGGAAATTTGTCGGTATCAACACCAATAAGGCAGGCTTTAACCTTCCATCTTACACGAACCAAACAGTTATAAAGGAAAATACCGTAAATATTCGTCCTGGATAGGATCATTGGATTTGTCTTAACTTTCGTAGACAGGTACTTTTTGATTACGGGTTTTACAGCAATTTTAATTTCAATAGTCATCCAGCGCTCATTAATTTAGTTAGTGGCGCAGTTTATTATTAATAAGGCTATTGGGCTGTTGTAAAAATAGAAAAAATTATCGGGATCCATAATTGTAAAAGGCTCCAAATTCTTGAAGCCTTTTATGTTTACAATTTTGTCCAGGTATCTGGTTTTAAATCCTTGTGTTGGTCAATCCATTTTGACATGAACGATACCACTCCTTTATGCCACGCTATTTGGTCGGATGTTTCGTTATTCTCTCCAGAGTATTTACCGGATTCAGCTAATTTCATGTACTCTTTAATTTCTCCAGTCCAATTTACCAACGGAAGGTAAAGCCATCTTGGAGTGAGTTGAAAAGCTAATTTATCGGCCACACATAATTTAGAATATTGAGCTCCGTTTTTCTTTGCCAGGAATCTTGAGTGATATAATGTAAACTCAAACCACTTTTTGCCAAACAGAGCACCCATAATTAAAGCCCCTCTATATGGATGTTGTTCGCCTTCCTCGCCATCCATGTTTGGTTTTCCAATATATCCAATATCATGAACAAAAAAAGCAACCCATAGGCGGGGATCGAATGGAAACCCATACAGCCTATACCATGCAATAGCAACAAACCACGGGTGAATGAAGAAACAGTGAGCACCGAACAATACCGATCGAGTGCCCACATTCTTAAATATCCTTCTCATTAGAATAATGTATTTTGAGTTGATGATGGATTTTCAATTGGAGTAGTCATTGACTTAACAAGATCATCAAAATCTTTTTCTAGTTTTTTCGAGGCTTTTAAAGAAATGGATGATCTGGTCCTAAAATATTCTGTTTGCGCCAGGCGCATTCGTTTGCCCAGATCGGAAAATCTTTCTAAAGCAGTTTGCTCTTTTATCAGCAAAGCTGGATCTGGCTTAATTTCCATTGGTGCAGCATCAAAACTGTAATTCCAATCCTTCAGTTTCAGATTAGCTAATTTACAGGCTTCTGAAATAAAATTTCCAAATATGCCATTGGTTACATTAGCATCTAACATTGAACTATAAAGCCCAGTGATCTGAGCGATGCTTTCTTTGTCATAAACACCGATAATGGTTAAAATTTCAACAACATCAGTATGTTCAAGTATTATTTTTTCTGTCATAATTACTTTTCTAAAATTAATATATACGATTTGGTTCTACAGATCTGGCAGATTAACCAAAACCTTAAATCGTACACCTCCCCACATTCTGGACAGGTGTACCATCGTTCATGATTGTAAATGACTAGCATTTGTTTTTGCCTAATTATAATTTTTCTACAGTGAATTGCGTATGTCCAAGAATTTGTTCTTGTCCCTTTCGTGTTATAATGAAATCGCGAAATCCGGATAGTTCTATTAAACCTTTTGAAAGCAGTTTTTTAAATGCATGCTTATTTATGGTATGATGACCGTGTCTTGTCCGAGACAATGAATGCGTTTCTCCATATACAGGATAGAAGTAATATTCCTCCTCTAATTGTTCACCCTCTCCGATAATCTGAAATATAGTTTTTCCGTCGAAGCAGTTTCTTAGAACCTTATATTGGTAATTTGATAGCTTGCAATGCAGCGCAGGATTCCGCCAGGGAATAATAAATATATTACACTTGTATTCGTTCATTAATTCGCTTTCGGGTTCCAAAAGTTCATGCGTTTTTGGATCAACTCGGGCCAAAAGAGTTACTTTATCTGAATCCCATCTGTATTGTTTGGCTTTATAGAAGTCGCCTACTTTAGGAACTCCAGTATGTGATTTTAAAATTTCTACTATCATTGCTGTTTGATTTAATTTTTAAGCTACTGCCATTCTTTTTTTATACTCCATTAGATTCCCAATTGTTGGCTCAAATAACTTCTTAGCCCACTTTGGTGGTACCGCATTTCCGATCATCTCAATTGCTTTTTTCCCTGATAGCTTGAGATCTTTATGACTGAAATAGTCTCGTGGAAAAGTACTGCACCCTGCAAGCTCCTCCCGATTCAGAAATCTTGCTTTGATATCGAAGTTATCCAGTATTGTTATTAGCTGATGGTGTGGCTCTGTAAGTATAGGCGATAATGGCCCGTCAAGACTTTCATTGTTAGCTCCTGGATTCCCGTTTGAATTGAAGTATTTGACAATGAACTGCATTTTTTCCACTCTGATCAACTGGTGGATGTCGCGACATGGTATCGTATAAATTGCTTCATCTAAGCTATTCGACTGTTCCATGCTGTTGCCATAATTCTGAACGATAAAACTTGTGTCTGTTTCGACTGTTGTTAGTTGCTTGTTTTGTCTACTCGTTTGTACCCCTAAAGGTTCGTTCGTATCCTGGAATTTATCGGAGTGACAGTGATCCATTATAAATTGGAGTTTTTCGCAGGTGATTTGAAAATTAATGCTTTCTAACGAGATCAATTGTTTAGTTTGCCAAGTCAGTTGAGTCCTAAGTGGATCGTTCAAATTTTGGTAGTGATCAACCTGACAGTGATCCTGTATAAATTGTCCCTGTTCCACTGTAACCAATTGGTGCCGGTTACTTCCATCAATCACACGGATAGGCTCATCAAGGCTATACGATCGTTCTGGATTTATGCCCGCATGGTACTTACAAAGAAATTGATATAAATTTGGATCTTGCTTTTTGATTCCCCCCGCGATCCGTTTTAAACTATTTTTACACAAAGGTTTTCGTAAATGCTTAGGCAATGACGTATTAAATTTTCTTCCAAAAATACTATTACCATGATTATCTACCTCGATATGCTCACGGCAAGCCTGCCATTTCTCCAGCCCATCTGATCCGCATTTTGAATGTGATTGTTCAGGAAAAGAAATTTCAATACCTGGTCTTGTGAAAAAACAAAAGAATCTAACACGTCTGGTAGGCATGCCATCATCAGCGGCATTCCGAATAGTTTCTTTGTATACATAACCCAAGTCTATAATTGCTTGTTTCCAACGTTCAAACTCTTCTCCTTTACGATTTGGATCAGGGTTCCCGTCTTTATCGAGAGGAGCCCACTTTTTATATTCAGGAACGTTTTCAATACTGATAGCCAGTGGTAGTAGAAATTTCAGATATCTAAAAAGCTCCCATCCCATGGTGTAAGATCCAATATCTTTAGCTCCACCTCCTTTTGCATTGCAATGTTGATCACATTCTACTGAGGCATGCACATGATCAACATATTCCATTTCATGCTCATCTTGAACATAAAGATCAGCCCAGTAAACCTTAACCCCCTTATGATGATATGCGTTAGTTCTAAGTGCTACCGGATCATGGTTAAGAAGCCATACCGGTTTAACTCCTGGAATGCCTGCCATGCCGGAGGTTACACCACCACCACCTGCAAAAAACTCACCAGTGCTTACTTCATCCGTTTCAACGATAGCCTCTTTAAAGTCCATTGAAAATTGATTTGTATTTATTCTCATTGTTTTCAGTTAAAAAATTGACGTCTGTTTTTTTTGTGCATCAGAAGGAATATAGGGTAGTTTATCGTATACATTAAAGATTGTTCCCCCCCCCGAAAACCCTCTATGTAGTTCAATTATCACAGTTTGTATCCTGGCGTATTGAAAAGTTTTTCTGGGAAGTGCAGTAATAGATTTTATACCGAATGATTTTAAGTATCGTAAACGTACATCTGAATCCGAAATAGTAAACCAAGGCATTAGCGCAATTATAATATCGCTCTTTTGCATACATTGAGTCAGAAAATAATGTCCGGCCTTCATTCCTCTTAAATCAATATTTTTAGGTGCATTTGTTAGTATAGCAGATCCAGAGCTAAATGGAGGGTTCATTACTACGGCATCAAATTTTATTGATTTGTCCATCAGAAAGAAATCATCAGGCGCAGTTACATCATAATTCCCCAGTGCAGCGACCAAGTTGCCATTGCCTTTAGTAGGCTCCAATACAGTTTTAACATGGTTTGGTAAAAGAGAAACCATATATCTGCACACATCTTCTGGTGTTTGAAAATCGTTGATCAGTTCAGCTGCAGTCTTTTTTTTCAAAGCTTTTTGCTTGCTAAAGCCAAACTCTAAAGGTGATTCGTAATTCATACGATAGCTTCCTCCTTAATTTTATGGTACCCTTCAATACTTAATACATCGAATGCTGTCACCCAGATAAAAGGGTTCATATTCCAGAACTCCTCACCGTGTATTTTTACAAAAAGAGATTTAAAAGATTCAATTGGACTGTCTGTAGCTGTTCCTTTATCCAGGTAATTGATGTATACCGGCTTATCTTCACCCCATACAACTGATGGATCCAGTATCTCAATTCCCTCTGCAATTGCATCTCTATTTGTGATGTTATGCAGTCGTTCACATCTTGTTTCTCTAACTCTTAGCCAAATCCTTGACATTTCTTTGAACATGTGTATACTTGGACGGATATTGAACTCGTATCCATTAGGAATTACACCGCTTTCTTCAACAGGAAAATATCTTTTGACTACTTCCTTCCAGAGCATGTTAAAATATTTCTCATCCTGAACCGGTTTCAGATACCCGCACATTGTAACATCGTCAGCTGAATATTTGATCCTGTATTCGGAATCGTCCAAGTTTGTATAGCCCATTGGTTGCCAATTTTCTCTTACCCATAGCAGGTCACCAACTTGATAATTTGGAGCTACAATTCTCCTTGTCATTGTTTTACGTCCTGCGAGTAAAGCCCGAACCATGTCCGGACTAAATATTAATGGTCTTTCAATCATACCGCTAACCTCCTTAATGGGAAATGTTCCCTTATTATCCGCAAGTTCATGTCCCTATTTTGATAAGATTTAGAGAGTTCCATAATCCGCTTTTCGATTGCTGATTTTATTCTGCAAGCCTGGGTATAAGCTCCTCCCGGAGTGGGATAATTTCTAAACTCGGTAGACATGGACACATATACATTGCCTAGCATTGGACGGTAAGTGATATTTTTACTATCATTACCGAAGCATCCAATTGCTGGTAACTTTTTGCTAATGAATTGGAGCTTTTTTAATGGGTGATCAATCGACGTCAGCACATCATACTGGTGTCGGCTCTGTGTATCGCTTGGCATATAGTAGAATTCCGATACTGCTGATCTTTTAATTTTTTTATTCATTTTTGTTACTTAGATAAATTATACAATTGCAATTGCCCTGGCCTCGAACACCAGGGCTTTTGCTTTAACTTTTAAGCTTCCTCTCTGAAATAAACCTTGTAATAGTTCATGGCCTTGTCGTCATCAAAGCCTTTTTCGATTAATTCTTTTGATCCACTGATATTGATCTGGAAATTTTTATCCAGTTTCAATGTTGCTTTGTATGATTTGGTCTGCTTTTTTACAGCGGCACCTGAAATGTCAAAATAGTCCGGCACTGGGCACTCAAAATCCTCCTCATAGCTCTTTTTGAAACTTTTAAAAAGGTCTATACCGTCTTCATTGCCAATGACATCATTAGTGAACTCTCCGAGATCGAAGCTTTCTTTTTCTTTAAAATATTTAATGGATTTGTTTAGGAGATCAATTTTACTGGCTTTTGAAATTTCAAAATTTTCATCCAGTCGGTCGGTCACAAAGTGTTTAAATACTCCTAAAATTGTATTGGTCTGGTTATACTCGTTATTTATTACCCTTACTTTCAGAAATTCATCTTTCCAGTAAATTGCATCATTTGCCGATTTTTGATCAAGAACGGCAACCTTGAAACCTGTAGAAACATCTGTGTTAAATATCAAGCATCCTTTTTGTAAATTATTGATGTCAATTCCTTCCTGCTCGTAATCGATGCCGAATCCATCCTGATTTGGCCAGAGTTTTAGGTAGGTTTCTTTTGTTTCTGTTTTGAAAATACCAATTGCTTCGTGAAGTTCCCCTTCGATCTGTATGTTTTCAAAATGAGCTATGAATAATTCACCCGATCTAATCTTTGGATGACTGGAAACCTCATAAAGATATTTTGCTAAATCTTGCGTAGAAGCGTGGAACATTTCTTCAGAACTGTAATCAAGATGGTTTAAATCAAAAATATCTGTTGCATAAGAACAAACTTCATTTAAGCTTAAATCATTATTAGGGTGATAAAATTGATGTGTTTGTTCAACCTTCTCAAAGGGCTTTAAGAAATACTGCATTAGCAAGCCAGCCAGCGTAGGATCTTGGATTGTATGAGGCTGTTCTGATAATACATAAAACTCGTCTTGAGACTTGTTTCCTATCCTATGAATGGATAGACTTTTTAGTGATGCTTCGAAAAATGAAATCATAATGTTTAGTTTAAATTTGTTATGTAAGTGTTTAATTATTAGTGTATTCTGATGTGGAACGATGTTTTTTAACGAAAGTCATTGTAATTAATTGATTTACAGCTATTTGAGTGGTTAAAAATCGTTCCGTTGGCGTTCCAAAACATTTGTAACTATTTGATTTACAGATGCGTCTGCGTTCCACTATTTGGAACGATTTCGTTCCAAATAGTGGAACGCAAAAACCGCCTTTAAATAGCCTGTGCGCAATATTTGGAACGATTTGGAACGGTATTTTTGTTTGTAAATCGGTGATTTTTAGGTATTTAGTTGTCATTTTTAAGAATTTTAGCGTTCCAATTTTTTTTATGTTAGTTTTTACCATGAATGATTAAAATGGTAGATCATCTAATTCTTTTAGATAGCCGGTTTTTAGAGTTAACTGTGATACTTTCTTAGTGACAGGTACAGATACCCGCTTTACTTCTCCAACAACTTCTAAAATCATTGCGTCAGATTCAAACTGTTCACTCAATCTTTGCGCTTCGATAGCTGCGCTTTCAAGTGTCGCATGCATGTATTTTGGGGGAGTTTTACCATTACTGGTCATTACATAAAAAATTGCCATATTTTTAATATTTATTGATTGTGAACAACTGCTCCAAAAACCTTTGGATAGTCATGTATTGCTTTTTTAAGCATCCTATGCATCGTGCTCTTTTTCTTTGGGTCTTTTAAAATCAATTCTGCCATTCTGGAGGTAGATGTATTCATCTTGAATAGTGTAGCCATATACAATACTTCCATTGGTGCGGTTATAGAGTTGTCTACAGCCTCATATACGGCTACAGCAGAGTTATAGAAGTAGTCAGCGGCTCTTATGGCTCTGGTCATGATGTCTGCAGTAATATGAAGCTCGTTTTTAAAGTATGTTTCGTGATCAGGAAGATTATATGCGTAATCAGTGATTGCGAGGATACCGGCAAATCTGTAAGCGTATGCTTTCATTTTACCTAGAATTCCAGAATGAATGTTCATTTCATTGACATCTGGGATATTGTTGATCAAATTGATCTTCTTATCCTCCCAGGAGCCAAATATTTTCAAGGCTTCTCTGGTAACCATGCATATCTTCGGATCCTCATACGGATCAATTACAGGTAGGTGATTGTAGAGCTTGCTCAGATGTTTTTTGTGGATGTCTTTAAATTCAATGGGTATTGAGTATCCTGGAATCGGTCTGGCAATTTTAAACTCTTCTGGTGAAGCGAAAAGCAGCCTGAAGATAAAACCACTATCGCCACGTTCATTCTTGAAAAGCTTATAGAGCAGCTTTGGCTGTATACCTCCAATGAGGTTCGTAAATACACGTGGTATTGTAATTTTGATATTGGATGACCTAACTGCAGAGTATTTACGACCATCCCATGCGCTTAGCCAGAATTGTTCATCGGTACTTTCCTTTTTATTCATTGAGTTCAGCCCATTGATCCATTCCAATATCTCATCACTCTCTTTAAGTACGCCTTTCGGGTTAAATGGAAGGATTGACCTAATAAGTGTCGGGATGTAAGCGTCACGGTAGATCAGTGCTTTTATCTTTAATCCCTGGCGGCGTTCATCCGTTAGTCCTTTTGTCACATCGTCCCAGTCTTTGTCAAAATCATCCTGAATTTCTATCAATGGTTTAAGACATTCGTCCAGGGCATAACTTTTACCTGATGAGGAAATACCATTCATACACCCCCAAATTGATAAATACATCCTATCATCTCCATTTCTGGATACAGCGTATGCGCTTCCGATAGCAGTGCTGTAAGACATCAACATTGACAATCCTATATAAGCTCTGGGGATATCATATTTAGTGTGCATTTCAGTGATAAATGGCTTTATTCTGGAATGGAATATGTCTAAGGGAAATATGTTTTGTGGGCCTTCTCTTTTTTTAAGTTCTTTTACAATATCTTCAGTGCTGGCCGTACTGATTTCAGAATTTTTACCTTTTAAAAAATCATTGAATCCCATGCGTTATTGAGTAATTATGTTAGCAGCTTCAGAATATTGTGGTTTTACAGAATTTGTGATGATCATGTCTGCAATTGCATTTGCAAAGGCTTCGCATTCATACTTAATTTCTTGTGATGATTCCCCGACTTTAAAGAGGTACCCTAGTGCAGTATTTATTGATGACATGGCCTTAACTTTTTTGGCTTTTTTATCCAGATCCATGTTGAAAGCTTTTGTAAGGGCCAGCTCATCCTGCATGTTAAGGTGAAGGAAGTAATTGCATGAGCCTTCTATTATGTCAAAAATGTCAGACTCGTTATTTACGCTCTCAATGATTTCTTTTAAAGCACCAGCCTCTGCGTGGTCAAGGTTTCTTATCCTGGCTGATCGCCATTCGCTCAACAACCTTTTATATTTTTCAGAAATGTCTATCTGGAGCAGTATGTATGCCCAATACCCAATACTGGAGGTGCTTTGAACCCTGATGTCTGATTTGCAAAGTGTTTGCATAACGGAATGATCATCTGCGTATCTCTTTCGTACTTCATGGCTTATTGAAATTAAATCAATCGGCCTACTGGGGTACATTTCGGTGATAATAGCGTACAATTCACGATTTCTATGAAAGCCGTCCTCAATTGAACTAAAATTGTTTGGGGTTAGAATATGGGCTACCTGGGAGTAACCTTCACAGTAAATAATGGCTCCTAAAATTGACTGTTCAATTTGTAATCTGATATTCATTTTAAAGATGGAATATATTATCAATTATGGAGTAGACTTTGACGATGGTGTAAGTGATTGCTATTATGGCAATTACTATTGAGAAGGTTCTATTTTTCATTTTGGGTAGTTTTAGCGTTATAAACAGCGGCTGATTCAGCGAATTTTGCCAGTACAAAAACTATTGCAGCTATAATGATGAAGAGCATAAATACTCTACATAAAAACCCAAAAAAAGAGATCACTTTATCATTTACGGTTGGTTGGTTATAGTTTGACATATCTGAAAATTTTTAATTGTTTTTGATCTTAAGAAACTCCTGCACACACACTGTAATGCAGGAGTAGTTGGTATTAATTGTTGATAAAGAACTTACTTCAATTCAATAGGGAGGAAGCACCCTTTTTGTTTTTCCCGACAACGGTACCGGGAGTTAGCCTAACCTCTGTAATAAACTGAGCTACCGTTGAATATCTTTCTGTATTTGTTCCGATGTAATTCCGGCCAAATAGTACAGTTCTAACATCTTATAATTTTTAGATCTTGATTCTAATGAGTGCTGAAGGTCTTTTTTTAGCCTTTCTGTTTTGATTCCAGAAGGGGCAGTCCGGATCGTGAATTTTAGCCAGTTAATACAGCTCTGATCTTCCCTGTAAGCCCTTATGAGACTTTCTATCATATCTGTATTAATCATGTCCTGTAAAATTTTCAGTGTACGCAGTACAGTAATCTAGGATCGTAAGTATGTTATTCTGGTAATAGGAGTAACATTTACTCGTTTGAGACGGAGCAATGGCTTCAAATTTGTCTCGCCTTCTATGTACAAAGTCGCACACATAGGACAATCCTCTTAACTTGACTTCACCGACCCAGGATATATACATATTGATTTGAAATTGCGCATTGGGCATTGCGTGGCTACGTTGATTTAACCAGGCCGTCAATTTTTCAATGATATAATTTCTAGACCTAAAAGAGATTCTACCTTCGGCCTCTTCCATTGAATTAAGGGTGATGTAAGGTTTGGTTTCCGTTTTTTCTCCAGGTTCAACAAACCTTAAAAACACAAATCCATTTTCTGGCACTACTTCTGCGATAATCATAATCCTAATTGCTTTAGTTTTACTTCTATGTTAGCTAACCGTGTCTCAAACAGCTTCTCTGCTTTTTTCCGGTCTTTAATTCTTTGGTTTTTAACCATAAGTAGGCATCGTTCAAGTCTTTCCTCTTTTGCCGTTTTTTTTGGGGGCAATAGTTCATCAAGATTTGCGATGTACGCTATGCGCATTACTTAAATTATTTTATTCTTTACGGCCCAGGCTGCAATTGCAGGTTTACCCTTCATGTTAATCTTTCTCTCAATACTGTTCTTGTGGTTTCTAAGTGTATCCTGAGCGATGTCAAGCTCATAGCAGATTTGAGCATCGGTATACCCTAGAGCGATACATCTAGCCACATCCGCTTCTTTTTTGGATAGCTTATTTGGAAAGCGACATGCCTCGCCCTCCGCTGGACAGATCCCCCTGTCACAACATTTTATAAATTCTCTTTTGCCAAGGTTGCCATTGAGATCTAGATCAGGATATCTGTCAAATGACGAGAAATTGCAGTCAAAGAATTTTAACAAGCGTTCGTCTGGATCTACAATTCCAAGTTTATCGAGCCCTCTCTGAGCAGGGAGATCATCTTTCAATTCTACTGAAAGTGCAGTGATAAGCAAGTCCGGTAATGAATCAATTTTTAGAGAGCTACCATTTGTAAGCTGATATCTTATATCGCCATCTTTCCAGAATTCTGAGGATGGGCCGGTTAATGCCGGTTGTACTTGAGAACTCATAGAGCGGCAACTTTTTCTTTAATCGGATTTTCTGAACTATTATACTCATCGATAACCTCCAATGCAGCTTTCATAACTTCTGGCTTATACCTATTTGGATATTGAAAAGCTTGACTGATTTGATTTTTAGTTAAATGAGGTAGCTTCTTATTAATTAGCTCGTAGCCGTGTCTTACATTAAGCGGAAGGCTGCTTTTTAATTTTTCTCTTTCTTCTTGATTTAGCATGACACTTATGTGTGATTGTGGTTGTAATTCTTTTGTAATTAATTTGTAATGCAAATATTAACCGATAAATCGGTAAATAAAAGAAAACAGGTAAAATATTATCTGTTAATCGGTAAATATTAACCTAACTAATTGATATACAAGTGAAAAAATTTTCTTCATTTTGGGTAATGAAAGATGTAATCGGTAAAATTCTGGATGAATTGTTGAAAAAAGAGGGTGCACCGACTCGGGACGATTTTGCCGGTATGCTTGGCATTTCGGTAAAGACTTTATATAATGTCACGAAAGGAAGAAGTAGTTTAACTTTCGATCAAGTTATTAAAGCCTCCGAAATACTAAATTTTGATATTGCGGAAGAATATTATAAGAGAACCGGTAAATCGGAAAAAATTAACCGATTAGCTGAAGGTAACGGAGTTTATAGAAAAAAATCAAATCAGATTACAGTTGGAATTAGTGTTTCAGGGAGCCTTACGTCCTTTGAGAATTTTCCAGCATTATTAAATAAAATAAGAAACGAAGCGATAGAATTAGGCTTTGAGATAGAGTAACACAAGTTTTTTGAATACTAATACGGACACATCACGGACACAAATTAGAAAATAGAACGATTTTAAGCATGGCTAAAAGCTATTTAAAGGCAGCAAAAATTAAGGAAGAGATCGGAAGCCCAACCCCATATTCCACCCCAGTTTTGAAAGCAGTCTGAAAAGACTGCTTTTTTTGTTTCTATAATTCTTTAATTATCTTAATCGGTTCTATCACTTTCTATAATACGTATCCTTAAATCCCTGCTCGTTTATCTATTACAGCCGGGAGTACATAAATTTCTAAGAGATGAAAAAATCATTTTTTTTCCTAAATTTAACATTGACGCTACTTATATACATTGTTTAAAGATTAATTTTACCCACTGCAATGTATTATCAATCTTATTAAAAGGCGTTTCATATTATAAATTTGGAAATAACTTTAAGCGGTTAACATTGATTGAAGAACAAAAACATGCAAATCCTTCCCTTGTATTTATTGATACCGAGATTGAACAAAAAGGGAGAATTTTAGATATTGGAGCCATTAAGGACGATGGAAGCTGTTTCCATAATGCTTCAATAGCGGAGTTTACAAAGTTTGTAAGTACTTCAAAGTATGTTTGTGGCCATAATATCATTAATCATGACATCAAATATATTGGTCATGCGATAAATGGTTCAAAAAACATCTCTGAGCACATTATCGATACTTTATACCTATCTCCATTACTTTTTCCAGCAAAACCTTATCATGCTTTAGTAAAAGATGACAAACTTCAATCTGATGACGCAAACAATCCTCTTAACGATGCTATTAAGGCTAAAGATCTGTTTTATCATGAAGTTGCGGCCTTTAAGCAAACAGAAGAAAGGCTGAAGCAAATCTTCTATTTGCTGTTGCATAATCAACAGGAATTCTCTGCGTTTTTTAGCTTTTTAGGGTATTCAAATACAAATGCAGGTCTTGAGGAACTTATCCTCCACCAGTTCAAAATGGAGATTTGTCAACAAGTAGAATTAGCAAAAATAATTGAAAATCATCCAATTGAACTGGCCTATAGTTTATCATTAATTAGTGCTTTCGCCAACAATAAAAAAGTTTGTTCCATTACTCCGCCTTGGGTATTAAAGAACTATCCGGAGGTAGAACGGATCATTTTCAGACTTAGAAACAGACCTTGCATAACCGGGTGTGTGTATTGTAATACTGCATTGGATATCCATAAAGGTTTAAAAAGATTTTTCGGATTTAATTCTTATAGGACATATGGAGGTGAGCCGTTGCAAGAGAAAGCTGTAAGAGCCGCCGTCAACAATAAGTCGTTGATTGCCGTCTTTCCAACAGGAGGTGGAAAATCAATTACCTTTCAGGTACCCGCTTTGATGAGTGGGGATAATTCAAAAGGGCTGACGATTGTTATATCTCCTTTGCAATCCTTAATGAAAGATCAGGTGGACAATCTTGAAAAAGCCGGTATCATTGATGCAGTTACCATAAATGGATTGCTTGATCCTGTTGACAGGGCAAAATCATTTGAGAGGGTAGAAGATGGTTCTGCATCTATTCTTTATATTTCTCCGGAGTCCTTGCGTTCAAAAACCATAGAACGATTGCTTTTAGGTAGAAAAATTGCCCGTTTTGTCATCGATGAGGCACACTGTTTTTCTTCTTGGGGACAAGACTTCAGGGTTGATTATTTATACATCGGCGATTTCATTAAATTAATTCAGGAAAAGAAAAATCTTGAAGAAGGAATCCCGGTTTCGTGTTTTACGGCAACAGCGAAACAAAAAGTCATAGAGGACATTATTGATTATTTTAAAGAGAAACTTTCGCTTGATCTTGAGATCTTTTCTTCAACAGCTTCAAGGACAAATCTTCAATACAGTGTTTTTGCGAAAGATGATGAAGAGCAAAAATATCAAACGGCAAGAGAGCTGATAGAAGAGAAAAATTGTCCGACCATCATATATGTCTCCAGAACAAAAAAGGCATACATGCTGGCTGATCGATTGACTAAAGATGGGTTTAATGCAAAGCCATATCATGGCAAAATGGATAAACAAGAGAAGTCAGAAAACCAGAATACATTCATCAATGGGCAAACGCAGATTATGGTAGCCACTTCTGCGTTTGGTATGGGAGTTGACAAAAAAGACGTAAAGTTGGTCATCCATTATGAAATTTCGGACTCCCTCGAGAATTATGTCCAAGAGGCAGGAAGAGCAGGAAGAGACGAAAATATTGAGGCCGACTGCTTCGTATTGTTTAATGAAGAAGACCTGAGTAAGCATTTCATCTTATTGAATCAAACCAAGCTTTCTATCAAAGAAATTCAGCAGGTTTGGAAAGCGATCAAAGAGATTACAAGATTTCGTTCAAAGGTTTCCAATTCTGCATTAGAAATTGCCAGAAAGGCTGGCTGGGACGATAATGTTGTGGAGATTGAAACAAGGGTTACGACAGCTATTGCCGCATTGGAGGATGCCGGATATTTGAAGCGAGGACAAAACATGCCCAGAGTTTTTGCAAACAGCATACTCGCTAAGAATGTGCAAGAAGCAACTGATAAAATAAATGGGTCTGAAAAAATAGTAGGAAAACAAAAAGAGAATGCAATCCGCATCATAAAAAAACTATTTTCAAGTAAAAGCAGAAAGCACCTGAACGAAGAAGCTGCCGAATCCAGAATTGATTATATCGGTGATCATTTAGGGCTTGACAATGAGAACGTCATTAATATTGTAAATCTTCTGCGTGAAGAAGGGATTTTGGCAGATGCAAAAGATTTGACTGCTTTTATTAAAAGAGGCGAGCATAGGAATCGTTCTTTCAGTATCGTAGATGAATTCAGTAAAATTGAGAATTTTTTACTCCCGCTTTTTGAAGAGGAAGAAAAGAATTTCTTCATTAAAGAATTAAATGAAGAAGCTGAAATACAAGGCTGTACTGAGGTTAGCATCACTAAAATAAAGAACATTATCAATTTCTGGACAATCAAAAAATGGATCAAGAGACATAATTTGGAACATTCGAAAAACCATATTGTGGTTATTCGTCAGCAATCAAAACATCTGTTGAAAGAAAAACTGGAAAAACGACATGAATTGGCAAAATTCATTGTTGAATTTCTCTTTGAGAAAAGTAATTCAAATATGGCAAGAGGAGAAAGAGATAAAGACGAAGTCTTGGTTGAATTTTCCATAAACGAATTGAAAATAGCTTATGAAAATGGCATTAATCTTCGGCTAAATATTGATGCTAATGATATTGAAGATACATTGTATTATTTATCCAAAATTGAAGCCATTAAAATAGAAGGTGGTTTTTTAGTGTTGTATAACCGTCTGACGATTGAGCGTACTGAACAGGACAATAAAAAACGTTATACGAAGGAAGACTATCAAAAACTGTATCAGTTCTACGAAAATAAAATTCAGCAAATACACATTGTTGGCGAGTATGCCAACAGAATGATTACTGATTATAAAAATGCACTACAGTTTGTAGAAGACTATTTCCATTTAAACTATGCCTCATTCCTCAATAAATATTTTAAGGGCAGTAGACAAAATGAAATTAAGCGAAATCTGACGCCAGCTAAATTCAGGCAGCTTTTCGGAGAACTTTCACCTACGCAATTAAAAATTATTAATGACAATGAAAGCAGATACATTGTTGTGGCTGCCGGGCCTGGAAGTGGAAAGACTCGTGTACTTGTCCATAAGCTTGCATCTTTGTTGCTAATGGAAGATGTGAAGCATGAACAATTGTTGATGGTCACTTTTTCAAGGAGTGCTGCAATAGAGTTTAAAAAACGATTACTCAAATTGATTGGCAATGCCGCCAATTATATTGAAATCAAGACTTTTCATTCTTATTGTTTTGATTTACTTGGGAGAGTTGGCAGCCTGGAAAAATCCGATCAGATCTTAAAAAGTACAATTGAAAAGATCAGGAATGGAGAAGTGGAGACAAACCGAATTACAAAAACCGTTTTGGTGATTGATGAAGCACAAGATATGGATCAGGATGAATTTGACCTGATTAGGACGTTGATGGAGCACAATGAGGAAATGAGAGTAATCGCTGTTGGTGATGATGATCAGAACATTTATGAATTTAGGGGAGCAAGTTCAAAATATCTTGAGAAATTCATTCAAATAGACATCGCCAATAAATATGAATTGGTTGAAAATTATAGAAGCAAAAGTAATTTGGTTGCCTTCACGAATCACTTTGTTCAACGGATTTCTCACCGATTGAAAGCCACACCTATTATTGCCATGCAAAGTGAATATGGAAAAATAAAGCTGGTGCGTTATCAAAATGCAAACCTCATTCCTCCGGTTGTGGAGGATATACTGAGTACCGGATTGATTGGAACTACTTGTGTGCTGACAAAAACGAATGAAGAAGCTTTACAAGTTACAGGACAGTTGCTGAAAAATAGAATGCGGGCTAAGTTGATTCAGACAAATGATAGCTTTAGCTTGTACAATCTTCAGGAAATCAGGTTCTTTTTAACCAAATTGAGTTTAGTTGATGATGTTTTCGTAATTAGTGATGAGCTATGGGAAAACGCAAAACAAGAACTGTTTGATAAATTTCGAAATAGTACGCTATTGGATTTTTGTAAAAACTTCATCAAGGATTTTGAAGCAACCAATACAAAAAAGAAATATACGTCAGATCTTGATGTTTTTATAAGAGAATCTAAACTGGAAGATTTTTTTAATGAGAATGGCGAAACCATTTTTGTTTCCACCATCCATAAGGCTAAGGGAAGAGAGTTTGACAATGTTTTTCTGTTGTTGGAAAATTTCAACTCTACAACTGATGAAGCTAAACGACAATTGTATGTTGCTATGACACGAGCGAAAAGAAATTTAAGCATTCACCTGAATTCAAATTTTCTTGATGGCATTTTAGTTGAAAATTTAGAAGTTGTGGACAACAGAGAAATCTATTTGGCATCTCCTGAACAGATTATGCAATTAAATCATGAAAATGTAAACCTGGGTTATTTTGAGTCCGTCCAACATCATCTGGAAGGTTTAATCAGTGGTGATTCTCTTATCGCAACTTCAGAAGGATGTACAAATACAAATGGCAATTTGGTGTTAAAATTCTCTAAAAAATTCGTCGAGCATTTAGAAGGTAAAAAGAACAATGGATATATTGTGGAGGGAGCAAAAGTGAATTTTGTTGCTTATTGGAGAAAAGAAGATGCACAACAGGAAGTCAAAATTATCTTACCAGAGCTTTATCTTAAAAAGCCGTTTTAACACCTTGTTTTTTAATGACAAAGTGAGCCATTTTAAATGGGATAATTTCGGTCTCTCGAAGATCAAGGGGATTTAACCGCTTTCCAAGCTCGTCCAGTTCATCTATTTTTCTTTTTAAATGAGCCAACCGCTCCAAATCAGCCACAAACCGTGATGAAATTTGTACCATAACTGACCCTAGTTTTGAAAGCAGTCTGAAAAGACTGCTTTTTTTGTTTGTGGCACTTTTTTCGGCTGTGAGGCGGTCCCGGATAATAATATATTTATAGGTTCTTTTGTAGATGATAGTAATGAACAATTTTTTTAAAATCTTCCAGCGATATTGAACCCCAATAGTTTAACTGCTTCGTTAGCGCATCTTTCATGAACTGTGTCGCACTCAATAAAAAAAACAACGACAAAAATAACGAAAGTCCGATTACTGTTACATGGAAGTCATTAATCTTACCACCAACTAGCACCTGCGTTATCAAGAATATCGTTGGTACAGCGAAAGAAACTATAAAGAAGTTGAAGCACATGACACCAAATGACTTTGGAAGCCTAAAAATAGACGTTTCAACAGAATCATAGTTTTTTGCGAAATAGCAATAAACCATAAAACTCCAGCCTGGGATTGTGTTTAACTTTTGGCTATCGGTTACATCCCCCTCAATATCGTCCTTATACATCAGGTATTTCGACGCAAGTATTAACTCTTCATGTTTCTTGAAAATTCTTTTTTCATCGTTTAGACATATCTTGTAGAATTTGCCCAATGTTCTAAAATATTTGGTTCCTAACCAATGTAAAGGAAAATTTATTGCAAATGCTATGAAAATAGATGGCACGGCTACTTCTGCCACACCGGTGAAGGATCCGACATATAGAAAATATGCCAACATACTGCACAATAAACCTGGTAGATAGATCCTGAAACTCTCGTGTAAGCTTAATTTTTCCATTTGATAGTTTTAGTTTAGACTTTACCTAATATAGTTACTGTTACCCTAACACCAAAATCTTTCAGTGATTCTGCAATGAAGTTTCTGTAAAACTCCCCCCTTCATTCCATAATTAAACCCGGTATTATCCCATAACTATTCGTTATAAACTTTTAGTTGCTTAATAAATAATTGTTTAATAGGAGTTTGTTACTAGCATTGTAATTTATTATTCATATTTTCTCTCATGTTTATCATACAATCCTTCCGATAAACCTCTACAAGAAGGTCTGCGTTTTTACAATTTGCACGCAGGAATTATAGATAAGTGTTGTGTGATCATTCGGACCAATCTAAGGGATTGTGATATGGAAAGATGATTTAAGAGGAAGCAATCCCGTCTGGAATGGCAATAAATAATCCCCTGCTCCTATAGGTGCATATTATTACGTAATTAGCTTACAAAGTATAAAAGGAACTATTACATTGATTAAATAACTCCTGCTACACCACTTTTTGGGTTGCCCTTTGTAGTTCGACGCCCGTCTTTATATAGATCTATAAAACATCGTGTGTAAAACCTCATTAATCAATACCACCAACGATCCCCATTGCTTCTAATTTTCCATCAACAGAAGTACCGTTAACTGCTGCATTATTTTTTTCAGACGAAAACTCAACCATCAAATCTTCCGCAACTTTCACCATTTTAGGCGACCCAATAAAAATCGAAGTGCGTTGGTGCAATTCAGTTGGTTCAATATCCAATATCCTGTTAAACCCATCAGAAGCTACTCCCCCGGCCTGCTCCACAATAAAAGCCATCGGATTGCATTCATAAAGCAATCTTAATTTCCCATTGGGAGAACTTGATGTTGTAGGATAAATATAAATACCACCTTTGATCAGGTTACGGTGAATATCGCCAACCATAGAACCGATGTATCTTGAAGTATAAGGTCTGTTGGTAGCCTTATCCTCAACCTGGGCGTACTTTATATATTTTTTCACGCCTTCCGGAAAGTGAACATAATTACCTTCATTAATCGAATAGATATTTCCATCCTCTGGTATTTTCAGATTTGGATGTGACAAACAAAACTCGCCAATCGAAGGATCAAGTGTAAAACCATTCACTCCTTTTCCTGTAGTATACACCATCATTGTAGATGAACCGTAAATCACATACCCCGCAGCAACCTGTTGGGTTCCCTTCTGCAGCACATCCGACAACGTGGCCATTCCCTCTGTTGATTTTCTTCTATAAATAGAAAAGATTGTTCCAACAGCCACATTCACATCAATATTTGATGAACCGTCTAATGGATCTATACAAACAATATATTTCGCATTCTTTGAAACCGGTGAATCAATAGGAACAAAATCATCCTCCTCTTCAGTAGCAACGATACAGCATTCACCACCACTAGTTAACGCGCTGATAAACTGGGTATTGGCAAAAACATCCAGTTTCTGCTGTCCTTCACCCTGAATATTAATTGTGCCAGCTTCTCCTAAAATATCAACCAAGCCAGCTTTATTGACCTCGCGATTAACGATTTTGGCCGCAATACCAATATCCCTCAGCAATCTGGAAAGTTCTCCTTTTGCATAAGAGAAATCCGCTTGTTTCTCGATTATGAATTGACCCAGTGTTTTTATACCCGACATATACTTAGTGTACTTTATACGTTATCTATTACCTATTTCTATGGCGGCTAAGGTATGTATTTTTTCCTCTGAAATACAAAATCTAATCAAAGTTTTTATTCGGTGCCAGCCCGAATTACCAGCTGCACCGGGATTTATATGCAAACTTTTTATTTTTTCGTCATACATTACTTTCAAAATATGTGAATGTCCGGAAATGAACAGCATTGGAGGCTTAGTGTAAATATTAGGCTTTACCTGCGGGGCATACCTACCCGGGTAACCACCTATATGTGTCATCCATACATCCACGTTTTCACAATTGAAACGTAGATGTTCCGGATATACCGATCTGATCTCTTTATCATCAATATTCCCGTAAACACCTTTTAAAGGCTTAAAAGCAGCCAGTCGCTCCGCCACATCTGGTCCAAAATCACCTGCATGCCATATTTCATCACACTCATCAAAATGCTTAAAAACAGCATCATCCAAAAAACCGTGGGTGTCAGACATCAATCCTATCGTCTTCATCTATATAATATATTAAAAAGCAAGAAAAAAATCTTTTAGCAGCAGCTTATATGCATCGGTATGTACACCTTTGGCTGCATAAATGTATAAATTACGATGCTTTACCTGAGTAGTTGAATAATTCAGGCAAACGATCTGCCTGAATTCATCCTTACTTTCATCAGAATGCAAATGAATAATCTCGGCAGGAAACAGGCCATAATCAGCGGCAATACTTATGGTACTTTCAGCTTGCTTAACTGGCAATATAAACCAAAAATGACCACCTTCATTCAATAACATATCCACCCTTTTCAACATCTGTTCAAAAAATAAGGAATCCGTGTGACGGGCAACACCCTTCCTATATTCCGGATTCTTAAGGTCATTTACAAAATATGGTGGATTGGAAACGATTAAATCATACGGTTCAGTTGAGGTGTAATCTTCAATAGCTGTATGCAACACCTTCAAACGGGTAGAAAAAATAGCTTTTTCGGCATTCCTTGCCGCGGCCTTAGCCGCAGGCCCATCAATTTCCACCGCATCAACAAGCGCATCGGGAAAACGCTGCGCCAACATCAATGCAATCACCCCTGTTCCAGTGCCAATATCAAGTATCCGCCCTGCGTTCTCTTTTGTGGCAATAGCACCCAGTAAAACACCATCGGTATTGATGCGCATCGCACAATCCGTCTGGTCAATTTCAAACTGTTTAAACTTAAAAGCGTTCTTCATGGTACATCAACCATTTTATCATTTATTAAGATAAAGCAAAGGTAAAAGTTTATCTTAGTATAAAATTCTTAATGTTTTTATACAGCTAAAACTAGCTTGCAACTAGAAGTTAAATAATTTCCACAAAATTAACTACAAGATTAGTCCAACCTCGTAGATCGCTATGTTTTAGTACTTGACCTACAGGAGACCAACAGGGATATAACAGGGACGTAACAGGGGGATAACAGGGGCATATCCTTGAGATCCCCCTGTTACTCCCCTATCACCTGCTTATTATTCCCCCGTGATATATTATTTCATTATAATCAACCACCAAAGTTGATCTTATGCTAGATGCATGTTGCCCTAAAGGACGTAATATAACGGATTGAATTTATTACATACTAATAATAGTGCTTTTGAAATTTTAACGCTAAATTTGCATCTTCAAAAAAAAAGCATGATTTATTTCTTCTCAAGCCCATCCGATACGGTTTTCGCTTTACAAATAGAACGAGAACTGAGCAATACAGATATTACTAAGCTAGAATGGTTGTTTGGCGGCGCCAAACTACAACAAGAGACAACATTAACTGATTTTTTTGTTGGCCCTCGCGCAGCGATGGTAACACCCTGGAGTACCAACGCGGTAGAGATTACGCAGAACATGGATATCCAGGATATTATCCGTATTGAAGAATTTCAGAAGGTAGAAGAAGCTTTTGCGGATTACGATCCCATGCTTTCTCAAAAATACAATCAGCTTGACCAGGACATTTATACCATAAATATTAAACCTGAGCCAATTCTGCAGGTTACTGATATAGCAGCATATAACAAACAAGAAGGACTTTCGCTGAGTGATGAAGAGGTAGATTATTTAAATTCACTGGCAGGAAGACTAGGCAGACCACTAACAGACTCAGAAGTATTCGGGTTTTCACAGGTCAACTCCGAACATTGCCGTCATAAAATATTCAACGGTAAATTTGTAATCGACGGCGTAGAACAACCTACATCGTTATTTAAATTGATCCGTAAAACTTCAGAAGAAAATCCCAATGACATTGTTTCTGCGTATAAAGATAACGTAGCTTTTGTTAAAGGACCTAAAGTTCAGCAATTTGCACCTAAACGTGCAGATATACCTGATTACTATACATTGAGTGACTTTGAATCTGTTATCTCGATAAAAGCTGAAACACACAATTTCCCTACCACAGTTGAACCTTTTAATGGAGCTGCTACCGGATCAGGTGGGGAGATCAGAGATCGATTGGCTGGCGGACAAGGTTCATTGCCGCTTGCTGGAACAGCTGTTTACATGACAGCCTTATCCCGGCTGGAAGAAAACCGTCCTTGGGAAAAAGGCGTTGAAGAAAGGGCATGGTTATACCAGACACCAATGGACATCCTGATCAAAGCTTCAAATGGAGCAACAGATTTCGGAAATAAGTTTGGTCAGCCGCTCATCACCGGATCAGTACTCACATTTGAACATGAAGAAGATTCACGCAAATTAGGATTTGACAAGGTAATTATGCTTGCCGGTGGTGTTGGTTACGGAAAAGCAAACCAGGCTAAAAAACACAAACCTTCAACAGGTGATAAAATTGTCATCCTGGGTGGAGAAAATTATAGAATTGGTATGGGTGGAGCAGCAGTATCTTCTGCTGATACCGGTGCCCTGGGTAGCGGGATTGAATTAAACGCAATTCAACGTTCAAATCCTGAAATGCAGAAAAGGGCAGCAAATGCCGTGCGTGGAATGGTTGAAAGTGAAAACAATACCATCATATCTATACATGATCATGGCGCAGGTGGTCACTTAAACTGCCTTTCAGAACTTGTGGAAGAAACAGGTGGTAAAATTGATCTGGATAAATTGCCTGTTGGCGACCCTACCCTATCCTCAAAAGAAATCATTGGCAACGAATCCCAGGAACGCATGGGATTGGTCATCGGCCAGAAAGATATAGATACCCTACAAAAAATTGCAGACCGCGAACGTTCTCCGATGTATACCGTAGGTACAGTAACCGGCGATCACCGCTTTACTTTCGAATCAGCCACCACAGGGATTAAACCTATGGACCTGGAACTGAAAGATATGTTTGGCAGCTCACCTAAAGTAGTGATGGATGACAAAACCATCGATAGAAAGTACCAACCGGTAACTTATGATGCGAGCTTGCTAAACGAATACCTGGAGCAGGTATTGCAACTGGAAGCCGTGGCTTCAAAAGATTGGTTAACAAATAAAGTAGACCGTTGTGTGGGTGGCCGCGTTGCAAAACAGCAATGCGCGGGTCCATTACAATTACCACTAAACAACTGTGGTGTAATGGCATTAGATTTCCAGGGTAAAGAAGGTATAGCAACATCAATAGGTCACGCTCCTGTTTCTGCCTTGATTGATGCAGCCGCAGGTAGTCGTATCGCTATTGCAGAATCACTTTCAAACCTTGTTTGGGCACCGCTTAAAGACGGATTGAAAAGTGTATCACTTTCAGCAAACTGGATGTGGGCTTGTAAAAATGAAGGTGAAGATGCCAGATTATACGAGGCTGTAAAAGCTTGTTCTGATTTCGCTATTGACCTTGGCATCAATATCCCGACAGGTAAAGATTCACTGTCAATGAAACAGAAATATAAAGATGGTGATGTAATTGCACCAGGAACAGTGATCATCTCAGCTGCAGGTAACTGCGATAACATTACGCAGGTTGTAGAACCCGTATTGCAAAAAAATGGTGGTTCTATTTATTACATCAACCTATCTAACGATGCCTATAAACTAGGCGGCTCATCATTTGCGCAGGTCCTCAATAAAATAGGTAACGACACACCGGATGTAAAAGACGCAGCCCAATTCAAAAATACGTTCAATACCATTCAACAATTAATTAAAGAAGAAAAAATACAAGCTGGCCATGATATAGGCAGCGGTGGTTTAATCACTACCCTGTTAGAGCTTTGCTTTGCAGACCGTGACCTGGGTGCCAACTTTGATTTATCTGCCCTTGGCGAACAGGATGTAATCAAACTTCTTTTTGCAGAAAATATTGGTATTGTGTTCCAGGCCGATATTTCAGTAGAAAATATCCTTTCAACAAACGGTATTGCTTATCACAAAATTGGTGAAGTAAGTAACACCGCTACATTGACAGTTAAAAATGGTGCTGATGCAACATTAAACTTTGATATTGACCATTTACGTGATGTTTGGTTTAAAACCTCTTACCTGCTCGACAGAAAGCAAAGCGGACCGGTTAAAGCCAAGGAGCGTTATGACAACTATAAAAACCATGTACTAAAATACACTTTCCCTACTCAGTTTGACGGAAAGAAACCTATTATTGACGAAAGTAAACCCCGCCCTAAAGCTGCCATAATCCGCGAGAAAGGAAGTAATTCAGAACGCGAACTGGCTAATGCCATGTACCTTGCAGGCTTTGATGTAAAAGATGTGCACATGACCGACCTGATTACGGGAAGGGAAACATTGGAAGATATTCAGTTTATAGGTGCTGTTGGTGGTTTCTCTAACTCAGATGTTTTGGGATCTGCTAAGGGTTGGGCAGGAGCATTTATGTACAATGAAAAAGCAAGGGTTGCATTAGAGAATTTCTTCAGTCGTCCGGATACCCTCTCTGTAGGTGTTTGTAACGGGTGCCAGCTTTTTGTAGAACTTGGCCTGATCAATAAAGACCATGCTGAAAAGCCTAAAATGCTGCATAATGCCAGCCATAAACATGAAAGTATATTTACGTCTTTAACAGTTGCCGAAAACAATTCAATCATGCTTTCTACACTGGCGGGCAGCACACTGGGTGTTTGGGTTTCGCATGGTGAAGGCCGTTTCCAATTGCCTTATGCTGAAGATAAATACCGTATTGTAGCAAAATATGCATATGAAAGTTATCCGGCCAGTCCTAACGGTTCTGATTACAACACAGCTATGATGTGCGACGAATCCGGTCGTCACCTGGTTATGATGCCCCATATCGAGCGCTCATTATTCCAGTGGCATTGGGCTAATTACCCTCAGGGACGTAAAGATGAAGTATCACCCTGGATGGAAGCATTTGTGAATGCCCGCAAATGGGTTGAGCAGCATGCTAAATAAGTTTAGTACACGGCTAATTCAATACATTAAATAATTACAAATTATTGCTCAATTGCATTGTGGGCCTTCCAAAGCCCGCGGTATCAAATGAATAAATAATTTGTAATTATTATATGCAAAAATCCCTACTTGTCCTGCTATTTTTTGCGGGCAGCATCTTCAGCTTCAATGCTAATGCGCAGACCATTGAAAGTTCAATAAAACCAGCAGCTAAAAATACCGGTTTTAAAATGGACGGTTATATACTTTGGTGCCCTACAGTTATCAAGGTTGGTAATACCTACCATATGTTTGCTTCCCGCTGGCCTGAACAGTATGGACTAGGCGGCTGGACCAAACATTCAGAAATTGTCCGCGCCACATCTACCGAACTCCTTGGCCCCTATACCTTCCGGGAAGTTGTAATACAAAAAAGGGAAGGGTTCTGGGACAACGACCGTGCGCATAACCCCAAAATAGTTAAGGCAGGCAATAAGTATGTCTTATATTATATCTCCTCTGCCAATGAAACCGGCTATGCTTCATCGTCCTCTATCGAAGGCCCCTGGATAAGAACAGAAAAGCTGGCCATGCCTTTTTCGAACCCTGCGCCACTGGTTAAAAGTGACGGCAGCATCTATGTCTTTGGTCGAAAATCAGTTAATGAAATCCGTGTAGCGCAAGCTTACACTGCTCCTGCTTTTAACGCAAAGTATACCTTACTCAATGAAGGGAATAATTTGCTGCCCGACTCCGCTCAACTGGAAGATCCGACCATATGGTGGGCATCAGGACAATATAATGTAATCCTGAGTGACTTTAGGGGCAAAGCTACCGGCATCGACAAAAGCGGTGCACAATACGCATCAAAAGATGGCATAAACTATAAGCTAATTTCTAAAAAACCGGTTTATACAAAAACAGTCCTCTATGACGATGGAACCTCACAAACCTTCAGAAGAAGAGAACGTCCCTTTGTATATGTAAATGACAGGGCCGAAGTCGTTGCTTTTTTCACCTCTTGCCTTACCCAGGATGCTGATGGCAAAGAAAAATCATGGATTGTAGCACAAAGTGTAACAAACTATGTTCCCTAACTAATTATACTTACTGTTATTCACCTATATAAATAGCTATTAAACATTTTTAGACTGTCGCTAAAAATAAATTAAAAATAAAAGAACAATCTGTATTTCAATTTGTTAACATCAAGCATCAATAGCTAAAACAATGAAAAAATTTAATATCGAAGCAGCCGGAACTGATGGAATCGGCCATTCGTTTATCATCAATCAACTAAACAAAGCACAATACCAAATCTTTAATAAAAAAAAGAAACGCCTGGCCACTATTGAAATAGATGACCGGGATCCGGGGCATTGCCGACAGAGCCTCGATTGTAGCATTGACCTGAATTTACTGATAGCGATACGTGATGGTATTCTTTTTCACGATGAAGTCGCCCTGAAATAAAACCTTGTGTATTATTTCGTCAATCACATGCAACAATCTTTAAAATCATACGTCTTATAGGTACAATTACACAAAATCATTTTAGTTTTGAAAACCAATACATATAAGAACATGAAATTATTATTCTCCATATTTTTAGTTGCGTCATCATTTTCACAAATAAACAGTACCTCTGCAGCTTCCCCAATAACCATGAATACCACAAGGTTCAGTTCTGATGAACGTGAGGTAAAGAATTTTAATGGTATAATCGCCGGTGGCCCTATTGAAGTCGTAGTTAAATTTGGAGATAAGGAAAGTCTGAGGTTTGAGGGCGACAAGGAAGCTATTGCTACACTGGTAAGTGAGGTAAAAGGTGACAAACTGGTTATCCGTCCGAAAACCAGTTGGGTAAGCTGGGCGAAAAAATATGAGAACAAAAAAATCATTGCCTATGTTACCGCTAAACAACTGAGCAGCCTAACCATGAGCGGAGACGGAAGCCTCACTGTATCCGGTACAATTACGGCTAAGGAATTTGCGACGACTTTAAGTGGATCGGGCACTATAAAGGCCAATGTAGAAGCAGATAAGATTACCGGCGTAATCAGTGGCTCTGGAACAGCGAATATTAGTGGCAAGGCAAATTCTGCAAGTGTTACCCTTAGCGGCCCTGGCAGCTTTGGCAGTAAATCACTTTCCGTAGATCAACTTTCTGCTAGAATGAGTGGTAAGGGCAGTATCAACATTACAACAAACGGAAAGATAAATGCCTTCATCAGCGGTTCGGGACATATATACTATAGCGGAAATCCTGAAATCGAAAAAACGGTTTTAGGTTCCGGAGATGTGGTTGAAAGGTAGTGTAACGCAACTTTTCTAAAAAAACCAGGTATAACGGGCAAATAGTTTAGGTTTTTATTACCTTTAAAGTCAAACCAAATCTGCCCTCTATGTTTTTAGAAACGGTTATATTCGTTCTCCTGATTATAATTCTCATTATTATACTGCAATTAAAAAAGAATTTTAACGAGAAACTCGAATTTTTATACCTTAAAATTGAACATTTGTCCGGCCTGCTGGCTAATAAAAATCCCGCGGTAACAACAGAGCAAACCGCCGGGCAACCCGTTGAACAAATAGTTCAGCAGGAAACGTTTAAGCCTTTTACGCCATATCAGCGGAAAGAAGAGATCAGGCCCGAACCGATAGTTACCGCAGTGCCTGAACCGGAAGTAACACCGCAACTGGAAGAAACACCTGTACAGGAAAGTATTTCTGCGGTAGATATAGAGCCGGTAAACACGATTGAACCGGTTTCCCCTACAGAACCAATTTTGGAGCGATCGACAGAAGAGCGACAGTTTATTCCACCTCCTGCCCCATCAAAACCTTCTTTCAGCGAACGTAATCCTGATCTGGAGAAATTTATCGGAGAAAACTTATTCAATAAAATAGGTATAGTTATCCTGGTTTTAGGAATGGGCTTCTTCCTGAAATATGCTATTGATAAAGACTGGATCAACGAAGTAGGCCGCGTAAGTATAGGCTTTATTTGTGGTGGCGTATTGGTAGGGCTTGCACATAGGCTCCGAAAGTCCTTTTCAACATTCAGCTCGGTACTGGTAGGTGGCGGCGTTGCCATTCTCTATTTTACGGTGACCATTGGTTTTCATGAATACCAGCTATTTAGTCAAACCCTAGCCTTCATCCTGACCATATTAATTACCGGGTTTACGGTACTTTTATCACTGAGTTACGACCGGAAAGAGCTGGCTATTTTTGCTATACTCGGAGGCTTTGGTGCCCCATTTATGGTGAGCACTGGCGAAGGTAATTACATTGTACTGTTCACCTATATATTAACCTTAAATATTGGCATGCTGGTGCTGGCCTATTACAAAAAATGGTCTATCATCAATATCATTTGTTATGGTTTTACCATTATATTGTTTGGCGGCTGGCTGAGCACAAAAGTATTGTCAACCGACGATAAGTTCCCTCCATACGCCGGGGCACTGGTATTTGCTTCATTATTTTATCTCGTGTTCCTATTGATGAACATCATCAATAACATTAAAGAGAAAACAGATTTCAATGCGCTTGAAATCGGAATATTATTAAGCAATACCTTTCTATATTATTCCGCAGGCATGCTTATCCTGCATAACATTAGTGGTGGAGACTACCAGGGACTGTTTACCGCTCTACTCGGCCTGGTAAACCTCGCCTTCGCTTATACATTGTATAAAAACGATAAAATAGACCGGAACCTTATTTATCTGTTGATTGGTCTGGTACTCACATTCATCAGTCTGGCCGCCCCTGTACAATTAAAAGGTAATCACATTACACTATTCTGGGCAGCCGAAAGTGTATTACTATTGTGGCTATCGCAAAAGTCGGGCATTACACTGATCAAACAATCCTCTGTAATCATATTGGTTTTATTGGGCATCAGCCTCGTTATGGATTGGCAACATGTTTACGGAAGTAGCCTATACAACACAACCAATCGTCTAACACCATTAGCGAATAAAGGATTTATAACTGGTCTCGTTGTAGTAATCGCGTTGATATTGTATTCACGACTTTTAAAAGCAGAAATCAGATCTATCCTTTTCCGGGAAGTTAAAACTTCAAGAACGATATTAGCTATTGCGGCAATCGTGATCGGCTACCTGGTAATAGCATTTGAGTTAAACTACCAGGCATATAACTATTTCCCGCTGCTAAGAATACTGGCGCTAGGCTGCTTTAGTTACTTGTTCGTTACCGTTCTGTTTATTTCAATACGACAGATTGATACTGAAGAGTTTAAATATATTGTTAGCGGAATAGCAGCAGTCTGCCTGCTGTGTTACCCGCTGATCTTTAATCCCGAAACCATTTTATTAAGGAATGGCTATCTCGAATTGCACAACATCAGCTTAGGAAGCTACTATTTTCATTACCTGCTAGTCGTATTAATAGCCTTTATGCTCTATACGCTTTATAGAAATGAAAAAACTATAAAATCCACGTCAGGTTTAGTTGCCCTACAATGGTTCACATCCTTCATCGTTCTTTATGTAGCCAGCGCGGAGCTTGATCATTTGATGGTGATGTCGCAATACTCAAAGGATAAAAGCATAGCCTTTATTTTAGAAAATAATCATAAAACAGGTTTTGCTATTTTATGGGGCTGCTTCGCATTTCTATGTATATATATAGGTATGAGATGGAAATCTAAAAATATGCGGATCATTTCCATTACGATATTTGCTATTACGTTACTTAAATTGTTCGTTTTTGATTTAAGAGGCCTATCTGAAGGAGGAAAAATCGCAGCCTTTATATCATTGGGGATATTATTACTGGTTATTTCTTTTATGTACCAACGTTTGAAAAACCTACTGCTAACCAGTGATGAGGGTGCTGGTAACGTTCAGAAGGTTGAGGGCACCGAGAACATTGAGAATATTGAAAACTTAGAGAACGTTGAGAACATTAAGCGCATTAAAAAAGAAAATGGGGATAATGAAATTTAAGCTGTTTTTCTTTCTCCTATTATTTATTGAATCGACAAGTGCGGGCGCACAGTCTTTTAAATGGCAGGCCGACCTGGAAAAGGTAAACACGAATGGCTTTTATAAAATCCTGCTTACGCCCCAGCTCATCTCAAAAACAGAAAATAGCGATCTTGCTGATATCAGGATCTTTGAAAAAAGTAAAGAGGTTGCTTATCTGATCAGGAAAGTAGCAGATAGTATATATATAAAGGATACGACAGGGCTAAAGTTAGCGCATTACACTTCTATACCTGCCCCTTCGGTAGCGGTAAAAGAAGACAAGGCTAACCAGCGCACCATCGTACAGATAGATTTCAAAGCAAATTATCAGATAGACAAAATAATCTTAAACCTCGAAGGTTTCCGTTATTATAGGAGAACAGCATGGTTAACCGAGATAAACCCACTTATCAGGAGCAAAAAAAACCGCTATTCCGAAGACAGGCTGATTAACTTCATCATTTCCTCAGGAAAACAACCAACCATTGATCTTTCAGGGCAAAATAAATACAAACAATTGTTTTTAATTATCGATAATGAAGATAGTGCACCATTGTTGATAAAAAATATCAAAGCTTTTCAGAAAAATATCGAGCTGATTACCTATCTTGAAAAAGATAAACGGTATGTAATTAAAACAGGGCAGCAAAGTATGCAGTTACCAAGGTACGATTTGAGTTATTTTAATGATAGCATTAGCAACACCGTACCTTTCATCAGTGTACTTGGTTTTAAAATGAACCAGAATGATGTGCTTGCGACGAATTCAGCATCGATCAAAAAAAGCTGGATGTGGACTGCAATAGGCTTGTTAATCCTGTTTTTGGGCTATCTTTCTTACTATATGGTAAAGGATATGCAACGCAAAAAACAAACGCATTAACAAAACCACTAAAATGAGCCCCCTAAATTATCATTTTCGTAAAAAATGCAAATTTTCACATCCTTTTGTCATCAAAACAGTTAAATCGATAAATATTTCTTTGAATACTTGCCAACATTTGTATTTTTACAAACAATTTATTGAAAACAATCAATAAAAAACCTATTTTTGACCAAACTTTAAACAAATAGATGAAAAGCTTAAGAACAATTGCATTAAAAGAGGCACAAACAAGAATTTCACCAGAAGTAAAGTCTCCTTCGACTAAAATTTCTGATTTTTTTGGCGTGAATGTTTTTGATAAGAAAAAGATGAAAGACTACTTATCAAAAGAAGTATTTCAGAAACTTATTTCCTCGATTGACCAGGGTGAATTGATTAACCATGAAGATGCCAACCACATCGCAACAGCTATGAAAAGCTGGGCAATGAGTAAAGGTGCTACACACTATACACACTGGTTTCAACCATTAACAGGTACTACAGCTGAAAAACATGATTCGTTTTTCGAGCCAAGCAGTGATGGTGCAATTGAAGTGTTTGCAGGTAGTGCATTAGTTCAACAAGAGCCAGATGCTTCAAGCTTCCCTAACGGTGGTATCCGTAACACTTTCGAAGCTCGTGGTTATACTGCATGGGATCCTTCTTCCCCAGCTTTCATTATGGAAAGCAAAGCCGGTAAAACACTTTGTATTCCTACAGTTTTTGTTGCATACACAGGCGAAGCCTTAGATTATAAAGCTCCTTTATTAAAAGCACTTTCTGCTATGGATAAAGCGGCTGTTGATGTTTGTCAGTATTTCGATAAAAGCATCACTAAAGTTAATGCATCATTAGGTATTGAGCAGGAATACTTCCTGGTTGACCTTGCATTATACAATGCGCGTCCGGATTTAGCTTTAACAGGCCGTACTTTATTCGGACACATGTCTGCAAAAGGACAACAATTAGAAGATCACTACTTCGGATCTATTCCTGAGCGTGTATTTACTTACATGGTTGATTTTGAAAATGAAGCCTTAAAATTAGGTATTCCTTTGAAAACCCGTCACAATGAGGTTGCTCCTTCCCAGTTTGAGTGTGCACCAATTTATGAGGAAATCAACCTTGCAATTGACCACAACCAGTTGCTAATGGACTTAATGGAAAAAGTTGCTTTAAGACATAACTTCAAAGTACTTTTACATGAGAAACCATATGCAGGTATCAATGGATCAGGTAAACATAACAACTGGTCATTAATCACTGATACTGGTAAGAACTTACTATCACCAGGTAAAACGCCTAAAAATAACCTGATGTTCTTAACGTTCTTCGTTAACACCATCAAAGCTGTACATGAGCATGCAGATTTATTAAGGGCAAGTATTGCTTCGGTAAGCAACGATCACCGTTTAGGTGCTAACGAGGCGCCACCAGCAATCATCTCTATCTTCCTTGGTTCTCAGCTTGCTGATGTATTAGACGAAATCGAATCTTCAAGAAGCATAATTAAGAAAGTAAAAAATGAAGACTCATTATGGTTAGGCATTCCAAAAATCCCTCAGATTTCTTTTGACACTACTGACCGTAACCGTACTTCACCTTTCGCCTTCACAGGAAATAAATTTGAATTAAGGGCAGTTGGTTCTTCTGAGAACTCTTCAGCACCAATGACTGTATTAAATGCGATCGTTGCTGATCAATTGGTTAAATTCAAAGTTGAAGTTGACAAACTGATCAAAAAAGGTGAGAAAAAAGATGTTGCTTTATTAACTGTATTAAAAAGATACATCAAAGAATCTAAAGATATCCGTTTTGAAGGTAATGGTTACAGTGATGAGTGGGCTGCAGAAGCTGAAAAACGCGGTCTGTCTAACATCAAAACTACACCTAAAGCTTTAGATGCTTACGTAAGCGAAAAATCAACTGAGTTATTTGCTAAATTAAATATCTTCAGCGCACGTGAATTACACGCACGCCATGAGATCTTATTAGAAAGCTATTACAAAAAGCTTCAGATCGAAGCAAGGGTAATGGGCGAAGTAACCAACAGCATGATTATTCCTGCGGCTATTTCTTACCAGAACTCTTTAATTGAAAACGCTAAAGGACTAAAAGATCTTGGTCTTTCAGGTGATGCATTAGCTACTCCATTAGCGATTATCAACAAATTGTCTGAGCACTTAAATGTTGTTAAAACCAGCATTGATGCAATGCTTGAGCAACGTAAAAAAGTAAATGCTATTGAAGAAAGTCGTGAAAAAGCAATTGCTTACGATGAGAAGGTGAAATCATACTTTGATACCATCCGTTACCACACTGACAAATTAGAGCAAATTGTGGATGACAGCGTATGGCCTCTGCCTAAATTCAGAGAGTTGTTGTTTTTAAAATAAACCAAACCTCAATACTTTAACTATTTTTTAGTTTTATAACCCCTGTCTTAATTGGCCGGGGTTATTTTTTTCTATCTTTGCAGCAACATGAGTGATAACAGGTACAACCAGCGTGGCGTTTCTGCCTCGAAAGAAGATGTGCACCAGGCCATCAAGAATATAGATAAAGGTATTTTTCCACAAGCCTTCTGTAAGATCATCCCTGATATTTTGGGTAATGACGAAGCTTTTTGCAACATCATGCACGCCGATGGTGCAGGAACAAAATCTTCCCTGGCTTATGTTTACTGGAAAGAAACAGGTGACATTTCGGTATGGAAGGGTATTGCCCAGGATGCGATTATCATGAATATTGATGACCTGATTTGTGTTGGTGCTACCGATAATATCCTTTTGTCATCTACAATCGGCCGTAATAAAAACCTGATTCCAGGTGATGTAATCGCTGCAATTATCAATGGTACGGAAGAGATTCTTGCTGAACTGCGTTCACAGGGTATTTCGATTTATTCTACCGGTGGTGAGACCGCAGATGTTGGTGATCTGGTACGTACGATTATCGTTGACTCGACAGTAACCTGCCGCATTGAAAGAGATAAAATCATTAGCAATGATAACATACAGGCAGGTGATGTAATTGTTGGTTTATCCTCTTCAGGACAAGCCAGCTATGAAACGGAATACAATGGAGGTATGGGTTCTAATGGATTAACATCCGCCCGTCATGATGTATTTGATAAATCTGTTGCCAATGCTTACCCTGAAAGCTTTGACCCTGCTGTACCATTTGACCTGGTATTTTCTGGCGGTAAAAAACTGACAGATAAGGTTCAGATCGATGAAAACACGGAAGTAACTGCCGGAAAACTGGTTTTATCTCCTACCCGGACTTATGCGCCTGTAATTAAAAAGGTGCTTGAAAGCCACAGAAAACAGATTCATGGCATCGTACATTGCAGCGGTGGTGCACAAACTAAAGTGCTTCACTTTGTGAATAACGATGTACACATTATAAAAGACAATTTATTCCCTGTTCCTCCCCTGTTTCAATTGATCCAGGAGCAGTCGGGCACAGACTGGAAGGAAATGTATAAAGTGTTTAATATGGGCCACCGTATGGAACTATATGTTCCTGCCGAAATTGCGGAAGATATCATCGCTATTTCGAAAAGCTTTAACATCGATGCGCAGATCATCGGCCGTGTAGAAAGTTCTGCTCAAAAGCAAGTAACTATCAACAGCGAAAAAGGGAACTACACTTATTTTTAAATAATAACTTACCGTAAAAAGCTGAGGGCGTGTCATGATAATGATACGCCCTCAGCTTTTATGCACCTATTTTTTTGCACCCGTCATCCTGAATTATTCTTTATACTTTATAATATTGCTCCCAACCTTTGCGTGGTGGTGGCCCCATCAGTAAACCATTGGCAATTTTATTGTTCGTAATGATCTTTCTATTACGGTCAAATTCAAGTTTTGTATTTAATCGCTGGGCCAATACCCCCAAACAGAATACCTGGCTAAGCGGCCCTGCTATTGCAAATGGAGATCTCGTTTTCTCTTCTCCTTTACAGGCCTGCAGGAAATTTTTAAAGTGGTTTGAAGGACTTAGCGGTACTTCCGGCAATGAGCTGGCCATAGCAAGCGCTTTTTCCTCGGGAATAATCGATAACGTACTCCCATGAGAACCACCTTTAAAAGTCAGTTCCTTACTATAAATAATTTTTCCGGGATTTAATTTTGCTGGTTCAATTTTCCCTGTACTTGGCGGCGGAATATTTGGATCTAACCCAGAAACGCCATAACCTTTTGGAATTGGCGGCAAATTATCTACCCCATCATACCAGTTGATATCTAACGCAGGCATATTTCCTCTCTTTGGAAACCTGAACGACAAGGTAGAGGATGTCGGGAAAAAGAAATCGTTATGACCTTTTAAAACCGGATTAATCTGATATGGCAAACCCAGGTCTAAAAATTCGTGTGCCGTATCCAGAATATGAGCTCCCCAATCTCCCAATGCCCCCATGCCAAAATCAAACCAGCAACGCCATTGTCCGTTAACGAAATCCTTGTTATAGCTATGTCCACTTGTTGCCATTTGCCAGATGTCCCAATCCAGGCTGTTCGGTAAAGTCTCGGCAGCAGGAAAAGATTTTATATTTGTATTCCATCCATGCCAGCGCCTAGGTGAATTCATATGAGCGGTGATCGAGGTTACGTCTTTAATGATGCCCGCTTCTTTCCATGCCTTAAATTGAAAATAATTAGCCTCAGAATGTCCCTGGTTCCCCATCTGTGTTACCACCTTATTATATTTCCTGGCAGCTTTCATCATAAGCTCTACTTCATTGAAGGTACGTGCCATGGGTTTCTCAACATATACATGTTTTCCTAAGCCCATAGCCATCATCGTAATCGGAAAATGTGAAAAGTCAGGTACACCAACCGTAACGGCATCGATCTGATTACTCATTTTATCAAACATCTTCCTGAAATCCTGAAAACGTGGCACATCAGGAAAATCTTTTAAAATAGCTGCAGTATGCGGCGCCCCCATATCCACATCACACAAGGCGACAATATTAACGAGACCTGTTTTATACAGATCACGAATAATTTCAGCACCTCTATTGCCAATACCGATACAAGCCAGGTTTACCCGTTCATTGGGACCGGCAAATTTTATATCTCCTTTACTCATCCCCATCAGGATCCCGGGTGCAATAGCTGCTGCCGCAGATAACATTACGGTCTGCTTTAAAAAATGTCGTCTTGAAAAATCTCTTGTTTTCATCTTTAGTAATTCATTTATATTTGGTAATCGCTGTATTATCCCGGTCAGGATAACACCGGGCTTTTATAGACTTTTTAAGTACTCCAGGCTTTTAGGCACCTGTTGTTTTACACCCTTACTTTCATCTTCAATATAGAAATATTTAACAGCTGTTTTCTGGGCAACTTTAATTAATTCCTTCATATCAATCTGGCCACTCCCCAATGCGACATTCTCACCACCTGCTTTGGGACGATCTTTTAAATGCATCAGCTTAAAACGTTTTGGGTATTTTTTCAGATAGGCGATCGGATCATATCCCGGCACAAGCACCCAGAGTACATCCATTTCAAAAGAAACATATTTCGGGTCGGTTTTTTGAACCAGGTAGTCAAATAGGGTTTCCTTAAAGAAATCACCACCCGGTACAAATTCCGGTCCGTGGTTATGGAAACAAAATTCCAGCCCATTTTCTTTAAGCTTTTTACCAAAGGCATTAAAATCTGCCACTGCTTTTTTAATGATAGTTGAGTCAATGGCATCCTTATGCGGAATGGAAGGTATACGGACAAATTCAGCCCCCAACGCCTTCGCCGTTTTTATTACTTTTTCAGGATTGTTCATATCGCCATAACCTACACCGAGGGTAGTACAACGCATACCACGTGCATCCAGTAATGCGCGCATCTGTTCGGCACTTAATTTAAAAAGGTTTGAAAATTCGATATTGGTCATTCCCATTGCTTTGATCATGTCCAGTGTACGGGGCACATCTTCAGAAAAAGCATCCCTGAAAGTAAATGATACAACGCCTGGTGCCTCTTTAAGCATTTTTCCAAAACGTTGTGCAAAAGACGACTGCGCCAAAAGGATCAGCAGGGACAAATAGAAGATATTTTTTTTCATGTGTGTGTTAGGTCTTAAATATAGTAAAGCAATCCTAAGCATAAAACTATTTTTTGTAACAGTATGCTTAAGATTGCCGGATTGATATAAAACAGTTATTTAGAAGTAGCCTCTAATTTTGTCTGATCTGAACTAAAGCGAATGTTGTCAATTTTAAATTCCTGAGGCGTTACTTCGTCCTGTTTATTGTAAAATAATACCCTGAAATAATTGACAGCAGCTAAATCCGGAGTGCCGACTACCCCCTTAAATGACTTTAACGGAACAATTACATGGTTCCAGCCTGCATTAAGCTTTCCCGATTCCGGTTTAAGATCGGAGAAATTATAGCTTAAAGCATCCTTACTTGCCGCAGCAAGACTGGAAATTACGATCTGTCCAATTCCATTAAGCAATTCCGGCTTTTCTACAAAAAGCCAAAAAGCGATATGGCCATTATCCCTGGTTACCCCGGTATTGAAAGGCTGCTCATAGATTTTTCTTAGGCGCTCGGGCTTATAATGGTTAGAACTTACCGAGTAGGTACCTTCCTTGTGGTCGGCATTTAGCTTGGTCGACGCCCCATCACAATACCAATGTGCAGGATTACTGCCCAAAGATTCGCAACGGTCCAATACCTGAACGGTTTGTGCGTTTGCGTATGCGAATGCAGACACAAACAAAGCTGTAGTAAAAACTTTTTTCATTATGTTTATATTGGTTTAGGTTAATGCGGTTCATTCAGTATTATTTAACCGCTCAACTAAATTCTTTTTTCACCGTTAAAAAAAACATAATAAAAGATTAACCATAAAAAGAACCACTAATCCAGGTAAAAAAAATAGAACTAAACAAACTGAAAACAAGAACCTTAACGATTCAATAATAAATTTCAACAAAGGTTAAATACGTGTTTCTCCGGCTGGAACTACACCATAAAACCTAACCTGTTAACTAATTATTAAGGCAATTTTAATGATGGGATCCTACATTCGAAGAAAACCAAATTAATTAATGTATGAAAAAAACGATCCTTCTGTCTGTACTGTTAATAATCGTGGCCGTAACAATCACCAACGGCACTGTACAGGCGAAAAAGCAAAAAGTACTGATCTTCAGCAAAACACTTGGCTTCCATCACAATTCTATTAAACAGGGCATTGAAGCCATCCAAAAATTAGGTTTAGCGCATAAATTTGAGGTAGACACCACTACCAATTCATCAAATTTCAATACCGAAAATCTAAAGCAGTATGCCGCTGTAATTTTTTTAAGTACCACCGGTGATGTTTTGAACAATGAACAACAAGCCGCATTTGAAAAATACATCCAGGCCGGCGGAGGGTTTGCCGGTATCCACAGCGCCACTGATTGCGAGTACAACTGGCCATGGTACGGTAAGCTTGCGGGTGCCTATTTTGCCGGTCATCCCAATCAACAGGATGCCATTTTAAATGTAACTAACCGTAGTCATATTTCAACTAAAGGCCTTCCTGAACAATGGAAAAGAAAAGATGAATGGTATAATTTCAGGGCTGTTTATGATAAAATAAATGTCCTCATCTCTATCGACGAGAAAAGTTATGATGCGGGCAAAAATAAAATGGGAGATAACCATCCTATTGCATGGTACCACCAGTATGATGGAGGGCGTGCATTTTATACAGGACTAGGACACACGGAAGAATCCTTTTCTGAACCTCTGTTTCTGCAGCATTTATTAGGTGGGATTAAATACGCTATGGGCAGGAAAAAATAACCTTAAAAAACCAAATATATGTCACAAATACACACCACTAAACTATTTTGGGCCAGCTGCCTGGCCTTACTGGTTACCTCACTTTCATTTGGCATACGTGCCGGAATGATGAACCAGCTTGCTGCCGATTTTCATTTAACAGCATCGGAACTTGGTACCATTACCGCAACCGCCTTCTGGGGATTTCCGCTGGCCATTGTTATTGGCGGATTTATTGTAGACCTGATCGGAATGAAGCGCCTCTTAGTAATGGCCTTTATTTTTCACCTTTCGGGAATTACGCTAACCATCTTTGCCCAGGGCTACTGGACCTTATTTTTTTCTACCTTACTTATTGGTATAGCCAATGGAACCGTAGAGGCCGCATGCAACCCGCTTGTTGCCACCTTGTATCCAGAAAACAAAACTACACGTCTCAACTATTTCCATCTCTGGTTTCCAGGGGGTATTGTAATCGGTACGTTATTGGTTACCCTATTTGTGCATTTAGGCCTGGGCTGGAAACTTCAGGTTGCGGTAATGCTGATTCCGACCTTGGTTTACGGATACTTGTTTTCAAAACTCGATTTCCCCGTTACAGAACGTGTTTCCTCGGGATACAGCAGCTCGGATATGTATAAGGCCGTTGCCTCTCCCCTGTTTATCTTTATGTTCATCTGCATGTTCGGAACAGCAATTACCGAATTGTTTACTGGGCAATGGATTGGCCTGTTACTTAAAAACGTAACCGACAATGCGATTTTATTACTTACGCTAACCACTGGTATTATGGTAATTGGCCGTGGTTTGGCCGAGCCTGTAGTACATGGCCTCGCACCGCAAGGTGTACTGTTACTTTCGGCCATATTCGCAGCGGTAGGCCTATACCTCTTGGGAACATTAACCGGCAATGCTATATTTTTCGCGGCTGTCATTTTTGGGATTGGCGTATGTTATTTCTGGCCTACCATGATTGGCTTTGTGGCCGAGAACATCCCCAAATCCGGAGCACTGGGATTAAACCTGATGGGTGGGGCAGGCATGTTTGCCGTTTCTATTTATACCATCTTTATGGGAAGTTTTTATGATAAGCTAATTGTTAAACACCTCCCCGAAGGTTCAACATTGGAAAGCTATACCGCAGCTCCGGATAATCCTACTGCTGCACTGGCACTGGCCAATGCTAAAAACCTGGCTGGCCCAGAGGTATTGCAAGCTACACTCATTATTCCTATAGTATTGATTATCGCATTTGGCGGACTGGTGATTTATATGCGGTCGAGAAATAAACAAACACAACCGGTAGCAGCACCTTTTAATTAATTCGATTTTCAATGTGTTTAATCCGAAAGCCTGTTGCTAACGCAACAGGCTTTTTATATTTACAAACCCTTCATTTTAACCTGTTGCCCCCAAGCTATAACCAGCTATTTTATTACCTATCGCTTACATGCGCTTCTTTTTAAACCTGACAGTTTAAACAAGCCCCTAACAGCATGGAATAAATCAGAAATAAAACATTAATCTTGCATTTTTTAACAAATAAGCCAATCCAATTAATGCTTTATTATTATTTTATTAATTGAGCACAACGTAATTTATAAAAGATTAGAGCATGCCTATGCAATGATCAACCTAAATAACCAAACATAAATTCACTAAACCAAAACGTTGTATGATGACAAACCATTACTTATTTCAACCCACCTTTATTACAAGGCCAACCTATAGCCGATAAATTAATAGGACCGAAATACGGCAGGACATCGGCGAACGAAACCGTCACCTTATTCTGTTTTTAAACCAAGTATAAACCAAAATTTCATGAGTATTATTAAACGATTAAAATATCAATTGATATTCATCCTGACCCTATTCTTCGGAATAGTCCACGGTCAGAACAAACAACTCAATATTAAAGGTACTGTGCTGGACCATACCAACCAGCCTATTGTGGGTGCCTCCGTAAGTATAGTAGGTGTCAGCAATTCTAAGGGCACCTTAACAGATCAGAACGGAAAATTTAAAATTACAGCACCTATCAACTCAACTTTAAGAATCAGCTACATGGGTTTTCTTACCCAACAGATCAGTATCAAATCTGAGGCAGAATTAAAGATCACTTTACAAGACGACCAAAAAAGCCTGAATGAAGTTGTCGTTGTTGCGATGGGTATTAAACAGGATGTTAAATCACTAACCTATGCGCGTCAGAGTATTGATGTATCTTCTTTAACCGAAGCCAGAGGGGGTAGTTTATTGGACATGTTATCTGGAAAGGCCGCAGGGATGCAGGTGATTTCCGGAGGTGGCCCCGGTGCTTCTACCAGGATCGTGATCAGGGGCAACAACTCTCTTACAGGTAATAATCAACCGCTATATGTAATTGATGGTATCCCAATCCTTAACCCTTCAGGAGAAAACGGGGACCTGGATTTTGGAAGCCCTGTAAATAGTATAAACCCTGATGAAATTGAAAACATCGAAATTTTAAAAGGGGCTAATGCTTCGGCACTTTATGGATCAGACGCAGCAAATGGTGTTATCTTAATCACCACTAAAAAAGCCGGTCGTAAACAAGGATTGGGAATCAGCTATGGTTTTAATACCATGATCGGAAATTTGTACAATTTCCCTACTTACCAAAATATCTATGGTGCCGGTCAGGGTAACCAATTTAAAAGAGAAGGAATCAACTATTATGGAAATTCCGGTAATGGTGTCGTTTTCGACCCAAATTTACCTTACGGAATTTGGAGCCCAAATATGGGAAACCAGGACCAGCGGTCTTGGGGCATGCCAATGTTGGGCTTCGAAGTAGTGGGCAGAAATGGGGAGGTGAAAGAATATGTACCTCAGCCTGGAACCATTGAAAGTATGTTCAAAACTTCAAATACCATCACAAATAGCTTTGCTATCGATAAGCTTACAGATGCAATGAGCTTCAGGTTTTCTTATACCGGGCAAAAAGCGAATGACATCCTTGAGAATTTCAACTTGATGGACAGGCATAACTTTAACCTTAGGGGAACAACTAAAATTACAGATTACCTGGATATAGATGCCGGCATCAGGTACACCTACGAAAACATGGATAACAGGGGGTTCCGTAACAGTTCCAATAGAAATCCATTATATGTTATGGCCAATTTACCAAGAGATGCCTCTTATGAAGAGCTTGTACCATGGAAGAAACCAGACGGAATGCCATTCAACTTCAATGGTTTTAACAATCCATTTTGGTTATTAAACGAGACGAAGAACCAGGATAGCAAAAATCTGTTCAATGCTAATCTTACAGCCAATATCAGGCTAAACAACCTGTTCAGGTTTAGACTTCGTGCCGCAACAGATTTACAACAATCTAAAGGCTGGGATTTCACCAATTTATATACCCCATTTGATGTGGATGGCGAATACTATAAATGGAACCGTTTGTATACCAACAATAACTTTGACGGCTTATTGTCCTTTAATAAAAAGTTAGATAAAGATTTCAACCTCAATTCAAATATTGGGGCATCCATTCAAAAAATCTCGGGAGACAGGATGTCATCCAGGGCATCAATGCTGATCACTCAGGATTTGGCGAGTTTAGCAAATGCAAAAGGGATTATCGGTTCTCTAGAAGAGCCAGAAAAGAAATTGAAACAAGCCATCTTCGCTATGGCCAACTTAGGCTATAAAAATTGGGCCTTTTTGGAAGGTACAGCACGTAATGAATGGTCTAGTACACTTCCAATAAACAATGCTTCTTATTTCTACTACTCATTAGGTAGTAGTGTGGTGTTAACAGATGCTTTCAAAATTGATAAAAAAGTTCTTTCCTACTGGAAAGTACGGGGTTCCTTTGCCCAGGTAGGTAACGATACCGGTTTTGACAGGCTAAACAGTGGATACCTTAGAAGTGAAACAGGTTCGTTCAATGGCATACCTTTTTTTACCGGGGAAGAAATCTTAAAGAATCCGTACCTAAAACCTGAAACTACCCTATCATGGGAGTTCGGTACAGAAATGAGATTTTTTAATGGCCGTATCAATACAGACATTACGTATTATACCAAACGGACTAAAAACCAAATTGTTGAAAGTGATGCCATAGCGGCAGGTGGTTACCGGAGAGAAATCTTAAATGCCGGTGAAATTAAAAACCAGGGGGTGGAAATAAGCCTAAACGTGAACCCTATCAAAACGAATAATTTTAATTGGAGTTCTACCATCAACTGGTCAAGAAATGTCTCTGAAGTAGTCTCGCTTATTGATGGGGTAAACAGATATGAGATGGCAAGTGGGGATAACATCAAGCTTTATGCTGAAGTTGGCAAACCTTACGGTGTTTTTTATGGTAACGACTATAGAAGAAATGCTGACGGGGCAATTTACGTAGGTGTAGATGGTAAACCTAAATTTTTACCTGACCAATACTTAGGCCCTATCCTTCCTAACTGGATTGGTGGCTGGCAAAATTCGTTTAGAATCGGACGGATAGACTTCGGTTTCATGTTTGATTTCCAATCGGGAGGAAAAGTATGGTCGTACACGGCATTTAGAGGAGGAATTGACGGTAGCACTGTACAGTCATTAGATGGTCGTTATGACGCATTGATATCTGAGCTGATCTTAGGTGAAAACGGCGATGAAAGACGCGGGTTCCTACAGCCGGGAAACACTGTTAAACCGGGTGCCAACTATGAGCAGAATTTTGTGATGTATCCAGATTGGGCGCGTGCGAAAGGTGTTCAGTTGGGCAATACGGTATATGATCCGGCAGTTAGTGCATTTTGGGCAAATAAGCCTTCTATGGCCTGGGTCTCTCCTATGGATCACTGGACCCACAATAATGCTTCAAGTGCGGCCAGGTATATTTATGATGCCTCCTATATTAAGTTAAGAGAGGTAAACATTGGGTATAACCTAAAAAACGAATGGTTTAAAGGAACACCCATTAAAGGTGCTAAGGCATCTATTGTTGGTCGTAACCTGGCTATTTTATATCAAAACACACCAAAAGGCTTAGATCCGCAGGCAACATCTACAACTGGTAACGCACAAGGCTTTGAGCGTGGGTTCAGTTTACCAATGGCTACCTGGGGATTTGACGTTAAATTATCATTCTAATAAATACCACAATGAAAAAAATAACCTATATATTTTCATTCCTTCTCCTGGGCAGCACTTTTCTAGGTTGTAAGAAAGATTTCGAAGAGATAAACACGAATAAGAACAAGATCTATGAAGTAGATGTCAACGACATTTTCTCTGGTACAGTAGTACGTAGCATGAGACTTATTCAGGAACTCAATTTTAACAAATTAATGAACTTTTCCCGCTATGCAGTAGTTGGTTTTGCAACAAACCCATCTCAGGAAACGGGAGATAATTATTACAACCAATTTTATATTGGTATCCTCCGCGACCTCTTGAAAATGGAGAAAGATTATGAAGGCAAGCCAGAATATGTAAACCGTTTAGCGATGGTTAAAACCTGGAAATCTTATATATTTTATATGATCGCCTCCATCTACGGTAGCTCCCCGATGAGCAGCGCATTGGCTGATGTAGACAGTCCAAAACGTGAATATAAATACGATACGGAGCTGGAGATGTATACGCAAATCCTAAAAGACCTTAAAGATGCAGGCAGTTTATACAACCTATCAGGTACCGTTTCTAATGACCTTTTGTTACGCGACCCGGTATTTGGTGGATCTAATTTTGCTAAATCAGATATTTCAAAATGGCAAAAATTCTCCAATACCTTACGTTTAAATATTGCATTACATGTGCAAAACTTATCCATGTCGTTAGCTCAGGAACATGCTACCGCTGTAATGGCGGATGAGTCGAAGTTGATTTCTTCCCTCGATGATATGGTTACCCTACGTTTTGGTTCTGATGAATCGTTCAGTGCTTCTTATTATTATACCAGATTTATAAAAAATAACACAGCCTTCAGTGAAATGACTTATCCAGCACTTGGTGAATATTTCGCGGTTTACTTGTTTTCTTATAAAGACCCACGTCTAGGCGCCTATAGTATGAAAGCCAATGCACTTTCTCCGTCCAAAGTAAAGCCTATGCTTTATGCAGATACCTTAACCAGAAGTCACCCGGAGCACTGTAACACGGTAGAATGTAAAGATTTCACAAGGCATCAGGCCGACGGGTTAAATCCTTTAAGGAAAGATTCGATTTTAGTTGCTTACTCCATGCCTTATGTGCCGCTTCCTGAATTAAACAGCTTAGCTGCAGGTTGGGAATGGGCCTTTGTACCTGGCCAAAATTATAGGTACAATGACCCCTTAGGTAGTAAAAATAGTGTTTACAATTTCTCATTTGTACATACAGATTTTGTAAAAGAGAATGCTACTATGGTATTATTGAATTGGGCAGACAGCTATTTCCTTAGAGCGGAAGCTGAAATGCTGTTCGGATCAGAAACCAAAGCGCAACAAAACTATGAACAGGGTGTAAAAGCTTCCTTTACCCAATACGGGTTAGGCGGTGTAGACACCTACCTGGCACAAAATGGCGTAAAATGGAATACCGATGGCAGAGGCTATGCTGATAGAAGGTTATTGTACCGCGCAAATATCAAAGGTAAAGGGAACAAGCAAAACCACCTGGAGCAAATTTATAAACAACGCTATATTGCCGACTACTTAAACTGTTTAGAAGGCTGGAACCTGGAGCGCAGGACACGTACACTTCGCTTCCCTCCTTTCTTTGCCAACGGTGGCGCCAGTGATGTGGAAGGTTATAATTCACAGTATAATTACTGGACAGAACGTTTCATCTATCCGCTTGCAGAACAAAGCAAAAATGGTGATTCCTACTATAAGGGAATTGAAAATTTAAAAGCCGCAAGTCCTTATTACAGGGGCGATAGATGGGGAGACAATGTATACACTACTTTAGGCTTTGCTAAACTAAACCCCGACTTAATATTTGCGGACCGGACGTACGGTGGCAATAAAATTATAACGCCAAATTGTGAATACTACAACAAAAAATATGGTAAGACCTATGAAGAAGTTGTGGCTACAGCAAAAAGTATGACTGGTGAAACTGATGAGAAAACTGCTTTAACAAAAGCCTTTGACTATGAGTTCAGAAATTTGATTATCACATACATACCGAAATAGAAAATAACAAAGATTATCTACATAGAAATAATCATGATGAAAAGAAATATAAATATTTTATTAATGGGATTGTTGGCAGGGACAATGATAGTTTCCTGTAAGAAAGACAATGGTCCGTCAATAGACGACTATCCATTAAATTATGAGATCAAGAATGTTCCTGTTACCAGCGATATACCTGTCGGCGCATACGTATATGACCCCGCTTCGGCACTGATCGGTGACGAGATCAAATGGGGAAGGATTTCAGATCCATACAATGTGGCTACCGGAAAGCTTGGCCCTTATATTAAGCCGGAACTGGGACGCTACGAATTAAAACCAACTTTACCTGGTGCCGCTAACTTGAAAAAAATAGTAGAATGGGCCAAAATAGCTAAAATTGATTTTTTGATCACCCCGGCAGTAAAAGAAAATGCCGCTGTTTATCCTAACACCCTCAACGGTACGGATTCTTTAATGGTTAACATGTTTGCCGAACATAACTTTACCCTCCCATCCGTAGAAATGGGTGACATGAAGTATGCCATCGCTGTTGACATACAGAACTTTAGCAGCGGATTATCGAACAATTTATTATTGGAAAACGCACCCGATGTTTCATTTAACATCAATGGACAAATCATCACTATAAGCCGTGAAAATCGGTTGTACAATTATTTGAGACGTATTTCCCTTTATTTTAAAGACAATACCTACTATCATTTTCAGGGGCGCCCGGTATTGGTGTTTGTCGGTGCTGATAGGTTATACAGTTCGGACACCAAAAAAGTATACGACAATATCCGTAAAGTGATTAAAGAAGAAACAGGAAAAGATGTTTACATCATTGCCCGCCAGCAACAATGGACACCATCGGCACGTTTTGAGTATTTCTTTACAGGCGGAAAAGTAGATGCTGTGACTATGGACAACATGTGTAACGTAGGCAGCGGTATCACAGGATGGGACAGGACCTATCTGTTAAACCGCTTAATTAACGAAAACTACAAACTGAACAAGGATTATTTGTCTAAAAATTTCGGCATTGACTTTATTCCATCTGCCTCTCCTTCTTATACGGCAAATATCAACAATGCGAACTATGACTATAACTATCCGGCCATCAGGAAAAAAGAAAGCGATTTCAGGGAGCGTTGTAATGTTGCAAAAATGAACCTTGGAAATAACAGAATGGTACTTATTGAATCCTTTAACAATTGGGTATGGGATTCACAAATAGAACCAGCTGTGGCAGATTATGGCGAAGGTTACGGCACGAAATACCTTGATATTGTCCGCGATGAGTTTAAAGTAAAATAAATACTTTGATCAGATAAAACATTACTAATTAACAAGTTTAATTATTACAAATTATGAAAAGAACATTAATATTTTGCATGACAATCATGATGATTGTTTTGACAAACTGTTCGAAAGATAAAAATGAGGTCCCATCCAAACCTACCCTTACGATAGAAAAGGATGTGTATGAATACCTGAATACCGATCTCACTGGAAATTTTTCGGTTTCGATATCTGACAATAGTGAATGGACAGTAGAAACACTAAGTACAGAGTCTTGGTTCAGCGTGATAAAAAAAGATAATCAGGTATCATTTACTATGGAAGAAAACAGCTCTCTTTATGAAAGGGTTGCTAAGGTGAAAGTTGTAAATGCTGATAAAAAACTCAGTAAAATTGTCGTGATTAAGCAACATGGCAACACCCCTACTATCATTCTGGATAAAACCTTATTAAAGCTACTAAATCCAGCAGATAATGGGACCGTGACAATTAACAGCAATATGCTATGGTCGTTAAGCTCTACCGCTGATTGGCTAACCTGGGAGATCAAGGGAAAAGATGTAAAATTTATGGCAACCGCTAATCCGCAAGACGGTGAGCGTACCGCTGTAGTTAACGTCAGTGCAGAATCCCCGATATTCAACAAAACCATCACGGTAACACAAAGGGGAACAGTTGAATTCGAAATCAACACGAAAAATGTTCAATTTACCAAAGATGGTGGCACATTCACCTTAGATATCCAGACCAATCAGAATTGGGCTTATGCCATCGTAGAGAAAACCCCTTGGTACACACTTCAAAGAGATGGCGGTAAGCTGACCATTACAGCACCTAAAAATAATTTCATGCCTTTGACCGGAACAATCAATATTACCTATGGCCTTGTTAGCGTTGCCATTAGTGTAAAGCAAGACGGTATTCAAACTGGAAATGAGTTAGACAGACAAGTGTTAATTACTCTTTATGAAACGATGGGCGGTGCAGGCTGGACGGGTACCAAGTGGGACATTACGGCGCCATTAACGGTAGATAATGCTGCTACAAAATGGAGTGGGGTAACTGTAGCCACTGTAAATGGTGTTGCCCGTGTTAGAGAATTAAAATTTGGCGGAAAAAACCTTAAAGGACCGATTCCTCCAGCTATTGGTTTTTTAAGTGAAGTAACCACGATTGATTTCAACAACAATAATCAACAGTTAACGGGTACAATTCCGCCTTCTATGGCCAATCTTTCCAACTTGCTTAATTTAACTTTAAGCAGAACTGGATTGACAGGAACTATCCCAATCGAATTCGAAAGACTGACCAAGCTTACTTTGCTACAAATGCATACCTCTAAGTTTATCGGCCCCATTCCGGCCGGAGTATTTAGCAAAATGCCTAATCTTACTTCCGTAGAGTTAAAATTGAACAATTTCACCGGAGACCTACCGGCAGATATGTTAGCTCATCCCAGGTTCGGTAGCTGGAATGTAACTGCCAATGTATGTCCGCAAAATGCAGGATTTGGCTTTACAAAGTGTCCTTAATACAAGTAATATAAAAACACCTGGAAGGGGGGATCATAAATCATGCCCCCCCCTTTTTTGGAGACTATTCCTCCTCTACTAACATATCATTATTGTATCCTTACTGCGGTTTTAGCACCAGGCCTTACAATCTGGAACCTTTTCCAGACTTGCCCATTTTAGCTCATCTGTAATCCCGGATATTTGATCAGTGTTTTACTTTATAAAACTTGTAGGCGAACAGAAAGATCACTATATAGCAAATAATCGGGGCATAATAAGCGTTGGCAATTCCTGCGCTATCAGCGATTGCACCCATAACAAAAGGAAAAAATGCACCTCCTACAACTCCCATTGATAGAAATGAAGCTGCTTGTTGTGTACGGGCACCCATATTTTTTAATCCCAGACTAAATATGGTAGGGAACATGATGCTAAAAAAGAAATTGATCATGAGCAAGGCGATAAAAGAAACAAGACCGAAACTTTGTGCAACGAGGATACACATCAGGATATTTCCGAGTGCAAATAATGCCAAAAGCTTATTGGGGGCAATTACACGCATTAAAAAAGTACCAATAAAACGTCCGGCAAGCATCATCCCCATAAATAACACCATATAGTTTCCGGCTTCAGAATCGCTGAAGCCCATTTTTTCATGGCCATAGTTAATAAAAAATGCCCAGGTACCTGCCTGTGCGGCCACATTAAAAAACTGTGCGGCAACAGCCCATACAAAATGTTTATGATCAAACAGCTTTTTATCGGGTGCCACATCTACATTAACAGCTTCCGCATCTTCGGCCGAAACTGCATGCGGATCTGTAGTAGGAGGAACTTTAACGAAAGAAAAAGATATGGCAACCAGCAAAATAACCAGGCCTATTACCGCGTATAATATCTTAACTGATGTCAGATCTGTGTTTCCTTCCACATTATTACGTAATAAAAAGTAACTGCCAATAGCGGGACCTAACATCGCCCCTACGGCATTAAACGATTGTGCGAAGTTAATCCGCTGATCACTGGTACGCTGATCGCCAAGAGAAGCTACAAAAGGATGGGCTACGGTTTCTAAGGTAGACAGCCCGCAGCCAACAATAAAAAGTGCGATACCAAAAAAGGCAAATGACGAAATGTTGGCCGCAGGAATAAACAAGAAAGCACCCAATGCGAAAAGCGACAGCCCCAAAAGCACCCCTTTTTTATAGCCGAAGCGTTTCATAAACAGCCCTGCCGGGATACCCATTACGGCATAAGCGCCAAAAATTGCAAACTGCACAAAAGCCGACTGTGATTTAGAGAGGCTCATGGTATGCTGAAAATGTTTGTTCAGCACATCGGCCATGGTTATAGCGATGCCCCAGAACATAAAAAGAGAGGTTACAAATACCATGGTGACCAGGAATTTTTTATCTGTAAAAGGAACTTTGGTTTTTAATTTGTTCATATGATTTGAATGGTTTACTGTTTATCGGTATTACATTTAATTACATAGCCTGGAGGGTATATAATTGTCCCGGTTTAGTATCGAAGTCAACAAGAAAAGTTGGCTTAACCTGTGGTGCATTTAGCTTTGCCTTACCAGAAATAATTGGCGGCGGCGTTTCATCAACCTGATAAAATGCATTTGAATTTATACCTTCAGCTGATTTTAGTATTACGCCCTTAATGGCTTTCAATTTATTAGGGACCCGCAAACGGCAATTCCCTCCCTTTAAAGACCTGATCACAACCTGTTTCAACTTTCCCTGTTCCCACTGCAGGTTTACGATCTCAAAGCCGCCCCTCGCCCTCAAACCTTTAATACTTCCGTTCTTCCATACATCGGGTAAAGCAGGTAACAGGTGAATTGCCCCATCATGACTCTGAAGCAGCATTTCCGCAATTCCGGAAGTACAGCCAAAATTTCCATCAATCTGGAACGGAGGATGGGCGTCAAATAAATTCGGATAAGTTCCTCCCCCCTCTGCACGTTCCCGTACCGGAGACAATTGATCGGTCAGCAATTTATAAGCATGGTCCCCATCCAGAAACCTCGCCCAAAGATTTACTTTCCAGCCCATAGACCAGCCCGTCGATAAATCCCCACGTTGAATAAGTGAAGTTCTGGCCGCATCAAACAATTCCGGAGTACGATAAGCGGATATCTGACCTGCAGGATATACGCCAAACAAATGCGACACATGTCTATGTTTATCCATTGGGTTGTCCAGGTCCTGCAGCCATTCCTGTAGTTGCCCATATTGGCCGATCTGCATCGGAGGCAGACGTTTTCTTAAAGCTTTAAGCTTTTCAGCAAATTCTTTATCTTTCGAGAGCACCTGAGATGCCCAGATTACGTTTGAAAAAAGCTCATTTAAAATCTGGTTATCCATTGTAACTCCTGCCGCTATTGATTTGCCCCCAGCAGCAGCAGAGGCATTCTCCGGCGACATAGAAGGAGAAACTACCAACCATTTATGGCTTGGTTCAGCAATTAAAAAATCTGCGTAAAATGCTGCCGAGCCCTTCATCGCGTCATAAACCGATTCCAGGTATTTTTTATCTCCACTATATAAGAAACGGTCCCATAAATGTCTGCTTAACCAGGCCCCGCCCATTGGCCACATGCCCCAATAAACACCATCTACAAGCCCTGTAATACGCCATAGATCTGTATTATGATGTGCTACCCAACCTTTTGCGCCATACATTACCCTTGCCGTTTCTTGCCCTGTAACGGAGAGGTCCTTTACCATCTGGATCAGTGGTTCATGCATTTCCTGCAGGTTTGTGACTTCCGCGGGCCAGTAATTCATCTCTGTATTGATGTTGATGGTATACTTGCTTCCCCATGGCGGATCCATTTTATCGTTCCATATCCCCTGTAAGTTAGCCGGCTGCCCACCAGGTTGTGAAGAAGAAATCAATAGGTAACGGCCGAACTGAAAATACAGCGCCGCAAGCTGAGGATCATTCCCTTTCGCAAAATTAACGATCCGCTCATCGGTGGGTTTGTCCATTTCCGCTGTTTTTCCGAGGTCGAGCTGAGCACGGTGAAACAATTTCTGATAGGCCGAAACATGATTTTTCAGCAAATCAGCATAGGTCTTTTTTAACGCTGGCGCAAGAATTTTCTCTGCCCGTTCGGCTTCATTACCGCTGATATCTTTATAACTGTTAAAATTGGTTGCTATAGAAATGTAAAGGGTCACTGCATTGGCATTGGTGATACCAATTGAGGAATTATTAACAGAAGCCTTACCCCCTTCGGATTTAATGTTGACCAGCGCCCTAAACTTAACAGCACCCGCCACACCTTCCTTTTCTCCAGATATGCCCGACAAAATTATTTCATTGTTGTCCATTACGGAGATGGCCGACTTTTGCGGACTGGAGAGGAAGGCATTAAAAGTAATCTTTGATGGCTGATCGGCGGTAATTCTCACAATCATTACCTGATCTGGAAGGGAAGTAAATACTTCACGGATAAAAGTAACACCATTAACCAGATATCTGGTTTTAGCCACAGCCCTGTCTATATCCAACTCCCGGTAATAATTCGTATAATTTTCATGCCCTGCAAAGTCCAGGTGAAGATCGCCCACAGGCTGGTACTTCATTCCGTTAATACGCTCCGGTTTCATCTTCGCTGTCGCCAGATCACTAGCTTCCGCGTATTTGCCTTCAAATATTAACTTCCTTACTTCAGGCAAGGCCGATAAAGCATTTGGATTGTCATTGCGGTTTGGTCCACCAGACCATACGGTACATTCATTAAGCTTGATCAGTTCATTGGCCGGATTACCATAGACCATACCGGCAATTTTCCCATTGCCCACTGGCAATGCAGCTTCCCAAACCTTTTCTGCAGGCTTGTTATACCACAACTTCATTTCCTGCTGCTGGGCATACAATGGGCCGCTTATAAAAAAAGCGGCCAGCAAAACTATTTTTTTCATTCGTTCAGGTATTATATTTGGTTGATGTGCCGAGGTGAGGCAGTAAAGACCTATTTATTTTTTGGCGCAGGGATATGCTGCTGAAACGGAATTTCTTTCCTTAGCATTTTACCCGCATAGCCAGTCAGATATAAATAGTAATCCGAAGGGATGTCTGCTTCCGGTTTTACAAACTCCGTAGTACCAAGGGGTGGGTTTTTACTGATTTTAAAAATAGCTGTTCCTTCGTCAACTTCATCGAACATTGCTACATAGATCATTTCCGCGCCTTTTTGGATCGCACCTGATAACTGCTTCCAGAAAAACTGGCCCTTATTTCTTGGTATTTGATCCAATGGAGACTCCGGCCTCATATTATGCCAACTGAAACCTGGATAAACAACAGGTACATAATCTACTTTATACTGTCTACACCAGGCAATATCCGCAGCAATCCTGTCCATCATCTTCGGAATCCTGGATTCTATAAACCGCCCCACAAACCAGGGGTGTATAATGTCAACTTTCTTAAATGTTTCCAGCAACTGCGGATCAGGTTCCGTATCACCGGTAAGTTCCCGCCATTGAGTGGGCACCCCCAACAGTATCGCACATCCACCATATTCAGGATCATTTTGAAGGAAATCTATGATAGTACGGACGTTTTTAAGGTTATATTTTCTATTGTCATTGAAGCCAACGCCCCAAAGTGCCACCAGGGGCTTTTTGTTATGATATAGGTAACTCTGGTTATTCCCCCTGTTCGTTAATTTCATACTATCAACCAGATTCTTAAAATCACTGATCACAAGTTGTTCGTCCCCATCCTGCATGCCCGAAAAATCGTACATCACAGCAATTGCCCTTTTATTCCTTTCCGCTGCATTTAACGCGGCCGAAAGAACCTTATTATTATGATTGGTACCCGTTACAGATTTAAGGTTTGCCACAAAACGCTGAATAAACGCCCCGTCAATTCCATACTGCTGCATCCATTTAAAATGAAGCTTTACAGTCGATTCATCATAAGAACTAAACAGGTAAGCATTATCGCCGCTTGCCAGCTTAAAAGGCGTTTTATAGGTTTTTTCATATTCCGACATTTCAGGCCAGATCTCCACACCTATTTTTTCTTTATCTATGTTTCCATAATGGTTCCATCCACGGTTGGCCCCATCCCCCCTGGCATTAAACCAACCCTGGTAGCCCGTCATTACCAAACCTTTGTAACCCGGAAACCTGGATTGCTTAGCATGCTTATTTTGGGCATAGCCGACAAGGACCATGCTACAGCAAATCAACAGTATGTATATTTTCCTCTTCATCATCATTTACTTCGACATCTTCAAATCCTGTCCAGTTCCCCATGTCTTATTCGGCATTGGCCCCATCTCCAGTTCCAGTTTCCCACCCGCAACCAATTGCTGATGTGTAAACCAGGGTGTATCCAATACTTTACCATCAAACCTGGCACTTTGAATATATTTATTCTGGACCGAACTTTTGTTCGCAATAACCTGGAAGGTTTTACCATTCGGCAAGTCGATGGTTACCTTTTCAAAAACAGGGCTGCCAATCGTATACACCGGTACTCCAGGAGTAACAGGATAAAATCCCATTGCAGAGAAAACAACAAATGCGGTCATACCACCACCATCTTCATCTCCCGGAATACCGAATACATTATCTTTAAACCAAGTATCCAACAGAAAGCGGATACGTTTTTGTGTTTTCCACGGAGATGATGTATAGTTATACAGGTAAGGAATGTGAAAACTTGGCTCATTTCCCATAGAAAACTGTCCCACTAAACCTGTCGCATCAGGAAAAGTGCCCTGAAACTCATACTGACTTCTGCCTAACGACTCACGAAAGAGCTGGTCAAGCCTGTTTTCAAAACCCTTCGTTCCTCCCATCAGGTTCATCAGGCCATTAACATCATGCTGTACCTGCCACATATAAGTCCAGCCATTGTTTTCATCATAGTAGTCCCTGCCGCCCATCCCACCATCAAACTTTGGATCAATTTTAATCCAGTTGCCATCTTTATCCTTAGGCATAAACAACTTTGCGTCACTACTCCACAAATTTTTATAATTAGCTCCTCTCAGGTTAAATTTTTTGTAGTCCTGCTCTTTTCCCATATCCTTCGCAAGTTGGCCTAGTGCCCAATCGTCATAACTGTGGCCTAATGTTACCGCCACTGCCTGACGTTTTTCAAATGGATCAACCGTTGATACATATTCCTTTTCGCCTTTATGCAAGGCAGGAAAGAAACCTTTGTTGTAGTAAACATCCTCTAATTCTGTTTTAGGACCATTTCTCCATGGGATCATCGTCGCTTCATTCGCATTCTTCACTAAGCCTTCATATGCTTTATCCAAATCAAAATTTTTAAGTCCTTTCCTGTGTCCGTCTAAAAAGCTTACCGTGGAGTGAAAACCGTTCATACAGGCATGATCACCAAACAACACAGGAAAAGTCGGCATCCAACCGCTTTGCTGGTACATCTGCACATATGACTGCAACATATCCTCTTCCTGTGCGGGATTGAGAATTACCCTCAGCGGATGATGTGCCAGGTAAGTATCCCATGCCCAATCATCTACATAAAAAGGGCGGTTACTTTTATGTATTTTATTGTCAAAGCCACTAAAATACTGGCCATCTTCGGTAATGTCGACCATACGTTCATAACAGCGGTATAAAGCAGTATAGAATGAGCGTCTTTGCGCTTCAGTAGCACCGGTAGTTTTGATTTGATTGATCACTTTACCCCAGGCAGCCTCACCTATAGCAACCTGTTGGTCGAAGCCCGTGCCTTTCAATTCATGCTGATAGTTCTTTTTGGCCTGATCTGCACTAACATAAGATATGGCATATTTAAATTCAACATTTCCGGTAGTGTTCTCCGGAAAACGGATCCATGCTTTCACATCTTTTCCTGTTGCCTTACGTGTTGGCGAGAGTTTGTTATCCTGCAGAGTACCTACAACGGCGCCTTCACTAAAAACACCGTACATATAAACCTTTATATCGCCGTGGTAGATCTCTACACCAGTTATTTCGGTGGCAGAAATAAAATTCAACTCGTTCAAACCTTGATTGTAGTTCTCCAAAAGCAATGCTTTATTCCCTTTAGCGGGAAATTGAAATTTATAATACCCTGTTTTTTTCCCTGGCGTAAAAGCAACCTTCACCTCATCATCAATAAGATAAGTACTATAATACCAGGGGCGGGTAATTTCCAGGTCATGGTCGTAGGTCATTTTTCTTTTCCAGCTACCGGGTTCCAGATTTTGCGTGGAGGGTTTTAGTGCAAAAACTTCACCCAGACGGTGCGACACCACATTTAAGGGAAAGCTTGAAATCTGATCATCCATATAATCTTTTCTCTGCGGAAACATCCTGATCATTTGATTGGGTAATTGCACCGTTGGCCGCGTTGGTTGCAACAGGTGACCTACATTACCGATCTGGGGATCAACGTATTTTAAATTTCCTGAACCTGTGTATGTTTGTTCCTGGCCGCTTGCAAATCCGTTGATACCGAATAGCAAGACCAGGACTAATGATTTTCTGGCATTCAATTGAAAAATATTCTTTAACATTTTTAGAACTTAAGGTTAACGTATTGATTTATTTTTTATTTAATACACGCCCATTTGGCCCCTTTTCAGCGGCCATCAGGGTATAGCGATATGTATATTTATGTTACTTTTTCGTGTTTTGCAGTTCTTGAATAGTCCAATTTTTATCCCGTCCCTTATATTGGTCCCTAACTTTCTTTACGTCCCCAGGTTTTACGATAGAAGCCTTATTACCCATATCGTTCCTGATGTAGCTAATTACAGAAGCGATGTATTCATCGTCATTGCTTCCAAGCGCAGGCATGGCATCTGCATAGGTTTTGCCATCAATGGGGCCTGATAATCCATGAAGAAGGATTTTGATCAGCCTTTCAGGGTCTCCATTAACATCTTTTACACCTGCCAAAGGTGGTGCCGGCATCGCACTTCCACCTATGCTTACTCCTTTTCCGTCGGCACCATGACAAATAGCACACAGCTGTTTAAAAATGGTTGCTCCTTTAAGAACTATTTTCTGATCTTCTTCGGTAAGCGCCGCTGCTTTCTTCGCAGCCAAAGCGCGTTCATTATTTTTATGCTGAAAATTCTTTTGTGATTCAACTAACATTTGATTAGCAGGATATTTCTCCATCATATATTTTATAATCCCCTGCGCTTTTTCAGATTTGCTAAATCTTAATGTCAATGCCAACTGAAAACGAACGTCGGCACTCGGGTCATTTTTAAGAAATTCCAATGCGTTAATTAATTGTTCATCACCTTTTTTCACAGGTTCATCAGCTATCCAAACCGCAGTTTTTCGAACTTCTGCATCCTTATCATTAAATGCGGCTTTAAGTGTTTCCTGATCTAATACCTTTAATCCGTTCAACGTCCATAATGCGTGTATGCGTCCCAGCTGTGTTGTTTCTTTATTAAGTACCATTGCTTTTAATGCGAGGGCAACTGATTTATCTCCGCGGACAACAATCAGTTTTTGCGCATTATCGCGCCACCAACCGTTAGCATGCGCCAGATAAGGGATTAACTTATCTGTGGTCAGATCTAACATTTTCGGCGCATTTTTATCGGGCTTCATACCGTCATATACCACCCTGTAAATGCGGCCGCGATCTATATTCTTATCAAATTTCTTTTCCTCGATCTGTTTGCGCAGGTAGGTGCCTTTTTTTGTCCAGTTGCCCTCCTGTATAATTCCACGGTACATATCTACTATGTATAGACAACCGTCTGGTCCCGTTACGCTGTTTACAGGTCTGAAGTTCATATCGGTTGACGCTATAAATTCTTCTTTATTATAAGCGTTTTTCAACGTTATTTTACCTTCGGTATTGATTACCTTGGCACGTCTGATCAACCGCCCTACAGGTTCACATATAAAAAGATCTCCCTGCACATCCGCAGGCAATGTCGTACCCCGAAATATAGATTGTCCTGTACATGCGGTAAAGTGGTTAAGCGTACTATCTGGCCTCAATCTATTTAAACCACCCTGAACATCAGGGGTAGAAATAATCGGCCATACTGCCTGGAAATCGTTATCATATTGATCTTTAAAGTCAAACCTGCCGTAAGAAGGGTTCTGTTGAAAGTTCAGCGCAGGTGTCTCCGCTCCTGCAGCAGAAAAAAACAATCTTCCATAATTGTCGCCTGTTAAGCCCCACTGACCCCCAGGTCCTTCGTGTAAATATTCAGCTTTAAGCATACCATCTTCATAAGCGTAACGTTTATTTTCGACAGTCACATAAATTTTATTGTCCAGGTTCCACATTAACCCGCTTTTTTGATGCTCTAAATTGCTGGTGCTAACTTCATCATTTCTGAAAACCATTTTCTTTTCATCGGCTTTTCCATCCCCGTCAGTATCCCTATAACTATAAATGTGATTGGAGTTGGTCTCGTTCACCAATATCCTATCATCCAAAGCAAGGATCATCCTCGGCAAAAGCAATTTATCTATGAAGACAACCGATTTATCCATTTTTCCATCGCCGTTAGTATCTTCGAGCCGCTTAATGCTGGATACCGCCTTCATTTCGCCTGTTCCGTCGGCATCTTGCATATAGGTATTCATCTCCGCCACATACATTCTACCGTTTCCATCCCACGTTATGGCTACAGGCTCATGGATCATCGGTTCGCTTGCAACCAGTTCTAAACGATATCCTTTTGGTAAATGCATCGTCTTCAGGCTTTCCTGAGGAGATAAGTAAGCGGACGAAGGATTTGTATTCACTACAATATTTCCATTGGCATCACGTTTTACGATTTGTCTGGATACTTTACATGTATAAATAAGCATTGACAACGCCAAAATACTCAATACAAGTTTTTTACTTTGTTTCATATTTTATTTCATTCGTGTGTTTAAATTCCGGTAATTCTTATTTAAGCGATAGTATATATTTAACCATCTTTTTCGCATCGGGCTGCGACACTGCTGAATGCGGCGACATTGGTACCTGTCCCCATACACCAGTACCTCCTTTTATAATTTTACTGGCCAATAGGGCATAATTGTCCTCTGCCGGGGGATATTTTGCAGCGACCTGAACAAAGGCCGGTCCTACCAGCTTAATGTCTACCTTATGGCAAGCCATACAATCAGATTTTTGGATTAACGCTTTTCCAGCTTGAATATCTTCAGAAGAGGCGGCAACATTAATACTTTTATTAACAGAGGTATTCTTTTTTTTTGTGCTTTGTGCAAAGCTGTTATTTGCGAGAATTAAAATGGTAAATGCAGTACAAGAAATATATTTATTTATTCGTTTGTTCATACTTTATAATTTTATCTGGTTAAGTATTGGTGGTTTTCTTTTCCCAAGATTACGTCTACCCTATTAATTATTACATAATAAATCATTAACAAAAGGACTATTTCAACTTTTTATCTTAAAAAAAATCAATATTTACCCAGAAACAAGGCATAAGAATAAATTCCGCTTGCGGTATGTTGGGCTATTTAGAAAATGGTTACAAGTAAGGTTTAATCCGACAGGATATCATTAAAGCTTTTATCAAAGTCATCACCATACAAAAGCTTGTATTCCTTACAAAAGTTTTCGTAAGTATTTTTAGATTGTGAATGCTTACCCAAATGTGCCAGGGCCTTACACTTTATAACCATCGCCTCTTCATTGATAGAGTCGAAATAAAAGATATAATTCGCCAGTTCAATTAGCAGCTCGGGATCGTCTGCAATGACAATAGAATGGGCAAAATGCAGATAAGTATCAATAATCTCATTGGAAATTTCAGCTTTAAACTGATCCATCCATTCATAGCTGGTATTCGGTAAAAACGGACCTCGTTTTATTATTTTCGCCAGTTCAGAAATCTTTTCTTTATTCAGTTTCTTCTTGTCTTTTATGATTTCGAAATACTGTTGATAATCCACATAGACGCTGTCGAAATCACAAATAATTTTCCAGTAACCTGTCTCTTTCGAAACTGTACTATGCGCTATCTTTTCCAGGATACTCTTCAGTTTCGCGATGTTCACTGATCTATTGTTCCTGGCGCTTTCATCTGATTTATCAAACCACAGCAATTCCTTTAATTTTTCAGAGCTAATACCACGCTCCCACCTGATGGTATACAACAGGATAACCAGGAAAAGCTCTTTAATCAAAGGGGTAAATTGTCTGGTAATCTCCTGTCCCTGCTTGTCGAACACCTGCATATCACCAAACAGAAAAATTGAAGAGGTACATTCTTCTATTATTTTTTTCTCGGGTACAGGTTTAAAAGCTTCAGAAACAACAGCTACAGGATGAGTTGGAACAACCGGAACGGGTTCAGTAGTATGGATTACAGTTGCAGGGTTACTGGCAGTTTTTTTCTTTCTCCTGGAATAAATAAACCACCCAGTTCCGAGCACAGCAAGCAGGATTAAAATAACAACATAAATGCTTTTTTTAGAACCCGACAGTGATCCTGCTGTTACGTTAATCGGAGGACTGTACAATGAATAAATCTGGATATGTGTACGATCGCCTTCATCCCTGAACAAGGTTACGGCAATAAACCTTTTACTCTCCGCACAATAGAAAAGATCAGCGAATGAATTGATATCATGAAAAAGATAAGGTATCAGGCTGCCGACACGTCTATAATCCGGCTTTGCCAATGATCCTTGTATCAGTTGTAGGTGCGACTTAAATTTATGTTTGGGGAAAGTAAGGGCATAATAAGTATTTGCCTTCTCATTAATGATCAAAGAATTTCCGAATACAAAGTGCTCCCCTTCCACCTTCAGTTCGTAGATTTTCTTTATGGTATTCTTTTTAACATCAAAATAAAGCAGGTCATACAAATTTCTCGGATTTAACATCTGTTGACCTGTAGAACTACCATAACCTCCAAAAATATACGCACCTTGCCCGCTAATACCGGATGCTGCTAAATATCTGGGTGTAAAACGATCACCCTTTGGTTCCACAATCTGCCAGGTCCCGGAAGGGAAATGATATCGATGGATTTGATTCTTATAGAAAAAATGCCCATATCCTCCAATCAGGTACAGCGATGAATCGGTTTCCGAATAGAATTTATTGTATTGCCAGAAATCAGTAATTGGTGTGTTGAGCGTATAGTTCTTACTCCACTTTTTACTAAGGGTATCAAATGTACTCACCAATTTTTGGTCAATATAAGTGTTTAGCAACCGTTTGTTTTTATCGTCATATAAAGACTGGTTACCACGTAAAAGATTTTGATTTCCGGATAAATAACTGACAGGGTCTAATTTCCCTGATTTGATATGATATTTATATAAGGTATCTATTCCTACTATATTTAAAATTTCATTTTTAGCATCAAAAGCAACGCTGGCAGCACCTTTAATGGAAAGCGTTCTTAGCAACTGCCATTCATGATGTAGCTTCTTTATCCACAAGGGATTAACTACAGATGCGTCTTTATTACCTACCTGCTCCCTTACTATTCCTCCCTCATACTCGTCTAAGGCCCATGCATATTTCAGGTCTTCCCCTTCAGCAATCTTCACATTTCTGATTTTCATTGGCGGCACATCTGTAGTTTTAAATCCCAGATATTCGTTTGCCCCGAACAGAATTTTAAAACAATCACCCTTTTTAAGGGCTAAACTGGTTTGAGATGAGAACGTTCCATAGTTTAAATGAAGCAATTGCCGCTCATAATCAAACTTGAACTTAATGGTGTTCCAGGAGCTGAATAGCACATTCCGGGGAATGTTAAAAGCAATTTTTGAAAACTTATCCCCTATAATCAGTCTGAAATGGTATTTCTGTTTGGAATTCTTATCATAAATCAGGTCAATATTTTCGTTATTATTGTCTACAAACCGGACTATATAACCAAAGTAATCCGATCTGGAAGGCAAAAAACTGAAATCAAAGGCAATTTCAAAGCTTGAATTAAAACAGAGTGTTTTTCCCGGACTTAAATCGAGACCTGTCCGTTGATCCTGAACAACTTCATGACTATAGAAACCCAGGCCGTATGATTGCGAAAAGCTTTTGTTACAGCAAAGAATAAAAAAAACTGAGAGAATCGATAGATATTTGGCTTTCATAATCAGGAATACGAATATAATACATATATATATACATTCACAGATATATAAACGGAATTATCCAAGCACTTCCTGAAAGCTTTTTTTAAACTCCTCACCATAAATTACCTTATAATCTTTATTAAAAGTTTCGAATTTTGTTTTTGCGAGTGAATGCTTGCCGAGGTGTACCAATGCTTTACATTTAATGATCATCGCCTCTTCATTAACGGGATCGAAGTAAGAAATGGAGTCTGCAATACTGATTAAAAATTCAGGATCATCCGTTGGATTAACCGTTACCGCATAATGGAGGTAAGTATCAATAATCTCATTAGAAATTTCTGATTTAAAACTATCCAGCCAATCAAATTCAAGATTAGACAGAAAGCCGCCCCGGTGTACAATTTTCGTAAGTTTTGTTAAACTTTGTTTATCTATTTCACCTTCACCGTTTACAATATCAAGGTACTGCTGGTAATCAACCTTAACGTTATTCTGATTAAAATCAATCATCCAATAACCAGTGTTCTTAGAGATCTGGCATCCGTCCATTCTTTCCAGGATCAACTTAAGTTTGGCAATACTTACGGATCTGTTGTTTCGGGCACTCTCTACTGATTTATCAAACCAAAGCACCTCAGTCAGCTTTTCGGTACTGATACCCCGGCCTTTTATCGTATACAACAATACCACCAGGAAGAGTTCGCGTATTAAGGGCGAAAGGGATTTTGTGATATCCACTCCATCTTTATCAAACAGCTGCAGGTTTCCAAATAAAAAGATAGCATTTTTAACAGGGCCTTTAACCTGCGGAACTACATGGTCCAGCTCCCCTTCTGTATCGTCTTCAACTTTAAGCACCTGGGCAGCGACTATACTTCCACTTTCCTTATTTTTCACCTTACTTTTGCTCCATCTGTAAACAACAAAACCCATAGCCCCTAAAAACAGGCAGGAGAAGAACCATAAATATTTATTTATAGCTGAAGATGATTCCTTTGATTGGTCTGCAAGATATGCTTCGGGTGGTCCGTACAACGTGTAAACTTTAACCGAAGTTATATTCTTCTTTTCATCGTGCAACAACAATACAGCTACGAACCTATTACTTGCGGGACAGAAATACAAATCCGCAAAAGAGTGGATATCATGAAAAGCATAAGGAATAGAATTTCCCATTAAGGTATAAGCAGGCGAATTCAACGTGCCGCGTATCAACTGTAGTGATGAATTGTATTTATAATTGGGAAATGTAAGCGCATAATAAGAACCTGTTTTCTCATTGATAACCATTGAATTTGCAAATGCGAATTCTTCATTTTTAGGTTTTAATTCAAGGATTTTCTTAAAAACATTTTGCTTAAAATCATAAAAATTAAGATCATATATGTTCTTAGCATTTAATATCTGCTCCCCTGTAGAGCTGCCATAGCCGCCAAGGATATAAACGCCATCTTTTACACCTCCTAGAGCAGACAGATAACGGGGCGTAAAATCGCCCTTAGGCTCAGATACGCTCCACTTATGATCAGGGAAATGATATTTGTGTACACTGCGCCTGTAAACATATTGTCCGTAGCCCCCGATCATATACAAGGAACTGTCTGCAGCAGAATAAAACTTATTGGGATGCCAAAAAAGGGTGATTACATCAGGATAAATATATTTCTTGTCCCAGGAATGGTCAGAAAAATTAAATGTCGAAACCAGTTTCTGATCCATGTAAAAATTCAGCAATTTATCGTTATGTACATCGTAGATCGATTGATTACCGCTTAATAATTGCTGTTTTCCGGAGCTGTAACGTTGAAAGGACAAGGTCTGTGAACCAACATTATAGGTAGCTAAAGAATCCTCCGCAACCACATACAACTGTTCTTTCTTCGAATTTAATGCTACACTCGCAGCCCCGTTCACCTCAAAAGCTTTTACCAGCTGCCAGTCGTGATGCATTTTCCGGATCCACATGGGGTTGGTTACATTCCCGGCATCTCCCCTGATACTTTCAGATGCCTTTAGTCCGCTCATCTCATTTAAAGGCCAATGATAGCTGATCTTTCCATTTTCAGTTATTTTTATATCCCTTATTTTCATCGGGGGTATATCTTTAACTTTAAAATCCATGTAATTATTTGCTCCGATCAGCAGTTTATAGCATTCGCTTTTTAAACTGATTTTCTGACGATAAGTTTTGCCATCAACCTGCAGGAGAAGCTCCTGGCGATCGACATTAAAACCAAGTTTTAGGTTATACCAGTTCTTGAAAAGTTTATTGATATCAATATCAAAAGAGATATCCGATATTTTATCACCAACAATTAGTTTGAAATGCTTGTTTTCCTGGAAACGCATATCATAGATCAGGTCTATGTTACGTTTTTCTTTATCTACCAGCCGAAAAATATATCCAAAGTAGTCTGTATAGCCGGGCATAAAAGAAAGATCGAAAGACAGTTCAAAATTATGATCAAAGCATATTGGTTTTTCGAAACTGAGATCAAGGCTCGTTCTTTTATCTTGTACTACCTCATGGCCTACAAAACCAAGACCGTAAGATTGCGCGCTTGCCGGAAATGAAGCAATAATTAAAAATAAACAAAGGATCGCGTAAAATTTTATTCTCATCGTATTTTGGCTAGAAACATGGATTGGCTTCTCCAATTCCCCTTCTCCAATTAGCTAATGTAACATTTTCAATCCATCTTTTGCAATTAAAAAATCTAACAATGAGGATATTTCTGACGGTAATCTAAAATTAATTATTTATTAAGGGTTAAAGAATAGGTTTATATTTTATATCGGGCAAAAGCTGTCCAGCGCCAAACAAATAACCAAATATTTTATATATGAACTTAAAAAAAATAACCATTTTTATTTTATCCTGTTTTGCAGTCGCTAATTTACAGGCACAATCCAAACACAGTAAACAAACAAATTATCCATCTTACAACGGCCTGGTAATGGCGGGATACCAGGGATGGTTCAGGGCCGAGGGAGATGGGACCGGAAGTAAAAGGTTTGCCTACGGAAACGAAAATATGAGTAACATAGATATGTGGCCTGATGTAAGCGAATATGATATAACATACAATACACCTTTTAAGTTAAAAAACGGACAACCGGCAAAGTTTTTCAGCTCTCATGATAAGAGTACTGTAGACCTACATTTCAAATGGATGCAGCAGTATGGCGTTGATGGTGTTTTCATGCAGCGTTTCTTTAGTAATGTTAAAGATAAAGACCAGGCCTCGGTCAATATTCTTAAGAATGCTTTTGAAGCAGCCTCAAAATACAACAGGGCAATTGCCTTGATGTATGACCTTTCAGGTTTAAAAGCTTCGGGTGAAGATTGTTCGGCCATTATCGAAGATTGGAAATACATGGTAGATCAGCTTAAGATCACTAACCAGGCAGGTAAAAAAACGTATTTGCAACACAATGGTAAACCTGTAGTTACCATATGGGGGGTTGGATTTCCGGACAGGCCTTATAATATTAGAAATATAGGTCTGGAACGCTTAATCGATTTTCTTAAAAATGACCCGGTATATGGTAACTGTGCAGTGATGCTGGGTGTTCCTACCGCCTGGAGAAACCTGAACGCGGACTGTATCAACGATCCCTATCTTCATGAACTTATCAAAAAGGGAGACCTGCTTTTGCCCTGGACAGTACAACGTTACAGCGGTCTGCTGCATAACGATATGGAAAGGTTACGCGACAATACAATTGAGGATATCAAATGGTGTAAAGAAAATAAGATTGATTATGTACCATGTGTTTATCCAGGATTTAGCTGGCATAATTTAAGCAAACAAGAATTTCCTGACGATGTAAAACCTCTGGGATCAATTCCAAGACAAGGCGGACGTTTCTTTTGGCAACAAATTGTAACAACCCTTAATGCTGGGGCAACAATGCTGTATGTCGCCATGTTTGATGAAGTTAATGAAGGTACAGCTATTTTTAAAGGAAGCGACACACCTCCGCAAGGTAATTCTGTAGCTTTCATCGATATGGACGGTAAGCCTTCAGATCATTATCTATGGTTAACCGGAGAAGCAGCAAAAATCCTGCGCAATGAAAAACCACTTTCTTTCAAAATACCAGAACGTAAATAATATTAGTGGACCATTTTAACCATATCTATAAATAAAATAACAAAAATTAATAAAAAAACGTGTTTAATAGCCTTTTGGTAATTTTTTATTAATTTTTTATTAGGCATCAACTCATTTAATTGCTAACAAATTATAAGCTGGTTATCCGATTCCTTAATCATGATCAGGTCGCCAATCAACCAAATATTAAATTATGAACAATCATCAGTCTAATTCGCCATGACGATTACATGCAGCGCAAACTCAATACCGTTCAGGTAAAAAATCAAACTAAAATTAAACCGTATAAACTAAACAGTATGAAAAAAATTAAATACTTATTTACACTATTTTTTCTTTTCCCGCTTGTGTTGCTGGCCCAGCAGCCCATCGCCATTACAGGGAGAGTAGTAGATGCTTCTGGGGGCGCGGGCCTGCCCGGAGTGAGTATAAAAGTTAAAGGTACAAACACTGGTACTATTACCGATAGCCAGGGAAGGTTTTCCCTCTCCGTTCCGGGTGCCAGTTCTTCTATCCAGATCTCCTATATTGGCTTTTCGACCCAGGAAATCCGGATAAACGATAAACGCGATTTTCAGATCAACCTGCAGGAAAACAACGCAAACCTGGATGAACTGGTCGTTGTAGGTTACGGTACACAGAAAAGGGTGACGTTAACGGGATCTGTAGCGACATTAAAAAGTGAAGAACTTGTTGTAACCAAAAATGAGAACGTCATCAACATGCTAACCGGTAAAATTCCTGGCGTACGTGTTTTACAGAAAACAAGTGAGCCCGGAGGATACGAAAATGCATTTGACATCCGCGGACTTGGCAATCCATTAATTGTTATTGATGGGATACCTCGTGGTAATGGCGATTTTTCAAGAATGGATCCCAATGAGATCGAAAGTATCTCCGTGTTAAAAGATGCTTCTGCCGCAATTTATGGGGTTAGGGCAGCAAATGGTGTAGTTTTAATTACCACAAAAAAGGGAAATAAAAGTGGGAAATATGATTTCAATTATTCCATAAACAATGGATGGCAGCAATTCTTAGGAATGCCGGACGGTGTTAGTGCTGTGGATTATATGATGCTGACCAATGAGAAAACCAAGAGGCCGTTTGCAGGGAACTTTATTGAAAATATGGAATCAACATTTTCATATGGTGATATTAAACCCTATTTAGATGGTACATTTCCTTCAGCAGATTGGGTAGGTGCATCTTTCAATAAAATATCCCCGCAAATTCAGCACAATTTAAACATGACGGGCGGAACAGAAAGAGCTACCTATTTCTTTAACCTTGGTTATATGAAACAAGATGGATTGTTAAAAAGCGGCGACCTTAACTATGATCGCTGGAATTTCCGCTCCAATGTGAATGTAGAAATTACCAAGAGATTAAGGGCGCAGGTTTTGGTATCCGGACATCTGGACGAAAAAGTACAACCCTTCCCTGATCTCTGGACCATATTTAAATACGCCTGGAACCAGATTCCCAGAAACCTGATCTATGCCAACAATAATCCTTTGTACCTGAATAATATGCCAGATGCAGCAAACCCTATCGCGCTAACTGATGCCTCACTGGTTGGTATGAAAAAACGTTTACAAAAGAATTTTCAGGGCCAGCTAAGTTTAGAGTATGACATTCCTGGTATTAAAGGACTGAAAGCAAAGGGTATGTTCAATTATGGATATAATGTCAATAACAATACCGATCAGAACAAGTCGTTTACTTTATATACTTATAATGCGGAGACTGATTTTTACAAACCAGAGATTTATAACAGCCCTTCTTATATTAACCGTTCATTTTCGAATGGCATCTCTACACTTTCTCAGGTATCATTAAATTATTCCAATACATTTTTTAAAGACCACAATGTTTCAGGATTATTATTGGTTGAACAAAGTCACGCTACTGCCGACAATTTTTATGCGCAGAGAAATCTAAATATCCCGATTGATTATTTATTTGGAGGTGAGGATGCCGATCAAAGGGGCAATATGTATTCCAATGGATTGTCTGAGGTAGCAACCAGAGGTTATGTAGGAAGGTTTAATTATGATTATAAAGGAAAATATCTTGCGGAATTTACTTTCCGGAAAGATGGGTCCAACAAATACAAACCAGGTAAAAGTCAGTGGGGATTTTTCCCGGCCGGATTTATAGGCTGGAGAATCAGTGAAGAATCATTCTTTAAAAACCTGGTTTCTGATAAAATTGTAAATAACTTAAAAATAAGGGCTTCTTACGGTGCCACCGGAGATGATGAAGGAACTGCGTTCCAATATGTTGATGGTTTTAATTACCCTACCATAAACCCTAATGACAATACAGTTTGGGGATATTTTTTCAATGGAAAATTCGTGAACGGTGCAGCCGCACGTCCACCAATAAATCCAGATTTAACCTGGTTTACCTCAACGATGAAAAACCTTGGTGTTGATTTCAGCCTGTTAAGTGGAAAACTGGATGGAACATTCGATATTTTCAGAAGGGACCGTAAAGGATTACTGGCCAAAAGAGATGTTACCTTACCAGGAACCGTTGGCGTTCAATTACCTGATGAAAACTTAAATGGTGACAGGACCGAGGGTGTTGAATTGTCATTGAACTACAAGAATAAAATTGGCGAATTTGGTTACAACGTAGGTGGGAACATCTCCAGTACCCGGTCGATGACCAGATTTGTTATCGAAGGGAAAGCAGGAAATGAATACGATCAATGGAAAAATTCAAGATTAAACAGGTATACCAGTATCTGGTGGGGCAAACAATATGAAGGACAGTTTACCTCCTACGATCAGATCTTCAACCATCCAATAAATACAGGCGGTGGAAATAACAATACCGTACCGGGTGATTACTATTATCAGGACTGGAACGAAGATGGGGTAATTAATGAAAAAGACAATATGCCTATCGCCACCCAGGATATTCCCCTGGTAAACTTTGGATTAAATATTGGTTTCAACTTTAAAGGTTTTGACCTGAATGCTTTGTTTGCGGGCGCTACCAGTTTTTATGTAGAATATGATGAGCAATATGCGGAGCCATTAATGTTCGGAAAAAGCTCTTTATCCAAATTCCTGGACAGCTGGCATACGGTTAATCCGGATGACAATGTTTTTAATCCGAATACACAATGGGTTCCGGGGCGCTATCCGGCTATGGGTTCTCCTAAAGCGGAAGGCACAAAAGCAGTACAGGATGCCACTTATCTCAGGTTAAAGACACTGGAATTAGGTTATTCTGTACCGTCCGACAAGCTAAATAAAATAGGCATTAAAAAGTTAAGGGTATATGCAAACGCCTATAACCTGTTCACTTTTACAGGACTTAAAGACAGCGATCCGGAACATCCTGGAAAGATCCCGGGTGCTGATTTTAACTATGGACAAGGAGGCTACAAGTACCCGCTAAACAGAACTTTTAACCTGGGTGCCAACATTACCTTTTAAACTACTAGAAATGAGAAGATATCAATTTATAATGATCGTTTTAGCAGGGGTATTGTTCTCCTGTCAGAAATTAGATATAGAACCCACCAACGTAATTACGCCTGATGTTATATTTGGAGGAGAAGGTGGTATGGATGTATATATGGCAAACATCTATAGAAAACTGCCAATAGAAGACTTTAGGTACAGACCTGGCGGCGAAGGCAGGGCCGGAATGAACCTGCACCATGAATGGCAGAATTTCTTTCATGCAGGCGGTGCTGTTGGTGAAATGGTAGGACCTAACGAAGGTACAGATGACGTAGCTGACGGATTTGGCTACTGGCCGTATGATGACATCAGAGCGGTAAACTATATTTTAGAGAATTTACCCAAAAAGTCAGGTAATTTTACAGAAGCAAGGACAAAAGAACTGTTAGGTGAAGCTTATTTTTGCAGGGCATTCTTTTATTTCTCTTTAGCAAAACGTTATGGTGGTGTCCCTATCATTACTACCGTACAGAATTTCCCGGAACAAACCATTGAGCAACTGCAGGTACCGCGTGACAAGGAAGACGATCTCTGGGAATTTATAGGCGCAGATCTTGACAAGGCATATCAGATGATGACCTCCGCTAAAATAAGGGGACGTGCCAATAAATATGCTGCCGCAGCATTAAAGTCAAGAGCGATGTTATATGCCGGCTCTATAGCCAGATATGGTTCTGTTAACTTTGTAGAGGGCGATGCAAGATCAATGGGATTTGTAGGTATTCCTGCCGAAAAAGCGGCTGGTTACTTTCAGAAAGCCTGGGATGCCGCTAAGCTGTTAGAAGGTGTTTACTCCCTTTACAAAAAAGATGCTGACAAAGAAAAAAACTATGCCGATCTATTTCTTGACGTTGAAAGTCCTGAAAATATCCTGATTAGAGATTATTCTATTACTACGAATACCGCACATAGCTGGGATGCTACTTTTTCGCCAAGTTATATGACCGTTGGTCCGGAATCAAGGGCATATCCAACATTAGAGTTCGTACAAAGATGGGGTACCTTACCTGTTACAGAACAAAATGGTACACCAAAAAGATTCGACAAGCTGTCTGACCTTATGACCGGCGAAGAACCAAGGTTACTGGCTACTGTTTATTTTCCGGGAGCTACGTTAAGGGGATTTACTTTCGATACACAAAGAGGTCTTTACCCTTCCTTTTCAGGAACGGCAGCAGCTGAATTGACGAAACCACTTGATCAGCGTACCAGCATCACCACAAGTGATCCGAATACCTTATACGATTATAATGGTGGAAAAGTAAGGATCATCGGACAAGCAGGTATGAAAAGACCGGGTGCGCCAGATAACGCCACCAGAACAGGCTTCTTCGTAAGAAAATACATTGATTATAAACGCCCTAAAGAACAAACCGGTTTGTTTCAAAGTACCCAGAACTGGATTGAATTCCGCTATGCTGAAATCCTGTTAAACAGAGCTGAAGCAGCTGTTGAATTAAACAATCCGGGCGACGCGCTTACCTGCATGACTTTGATAAGGGACAGGGCCGGCGCAGCTGTGCCAACACTCCCTCAAATGACAATAAACGAGATACGCAATGAGAGGTGCAAAGAACTTGCTTTTGAGAACCACTATATATGGGATATAAAAAGATGGAGGATTGCTGACGTAATTTTAGACAATGCCAGGTTTAAAGGATTGATGCCTTATTTAGTTTTGAACGAAAATAAATACATCTTCTTAGCTGAGCCTGAAACGTTTGAGCGGAACTACAATTTCAACAAAAAATACTATTACGAACCGATCCCAGGTGGTGAGTTCGGGAAAAACCCGAAGCTTTATCCACAAAATCCTAACTATTAACCCTATAAATTTAAGAACATGAAAAAGACGATTGGTAGAATTTTGTTAGGATTAACTATACTGGCAAGTTCTGCATGTACAAAAATAGACAACTATGACGGGCCGAACGCTTCCTTTGAAGGGAGAATAATTGATGCCACCTCGGGCGAAAACTTTCAGACTTCAACGGGTAACATCAACATCAGGATCGAGCAGATCAGCTGGAGCGAGACACCTTCTCCACAGGATATTCCGAGTAAGATGGACGGCACCTTCAAGGACAGCAAGCTGTTCAAAGGGAAGTATCGTGTTACGCCTATGGGCGGACCTTTCTGGCCGGTTTACGAACCCTCGGAAATAGACATTAATATGGGCAGCAAACATGATTTTGAGCTTACCCCCTATCTTGTTATAAAAAATCTGACCCAGGAAATGGACGGGGTTGATTTAAAGCTGCATTTTGACATAGATGCTCCTATTGGGGCCGGCCTACCAACATTACTGGATGTGCAACCTTATGTAAATACCACTAAGCTTGTTGGCCCGGGTGCTTCAATCTATGAGTATTCTGACGCCTGTAAAGCTTTAATTAACAAAGACTGGTTGAACCTAAGCCCTACGGAGAAGACGATTACTTTAACTGTACCTAATATCCTGAAAGGAAGAACCTTTTATGTAAGGGTTGGTGTCAGGTTAAATGATAGTTATAAAAGTTCGAACCTATCCAAAATCATAGAAGTAAAAATACCTTAATGAAAAAGTTCAGGAAATTATTTTATATGTCTTTACTGGTTGCCGTGCCTTTTATCTCGTGCTCCAAAAAAGATGTTGTCAAGGAGACAGAAGAACCAACGGTTACCACTCCTGGAATTGTTTATGATATGACCGGTTTACTGTATAAATCCTATACTAATTTAGTAATGGCAGGTTACCAGGGATGGTTTGCTGCTGAAGGGGACGGTTCTGGCAGAGGATGGTACCATTACCAGGGGAACGGTGGCTTTTATCCGGGCAATACCAACGTTGATTTCTGGCCTGACATCACCGAATACACTCAAAAGTACAAGTCCCCGTTTAAGTTCGCCAATGGAGCTGATGCTTATTTATACAGTCCTTATGACGAATCAAGCGTAGATCTTCATTTTAAATGGATGAAAGATTACGGAATTGACGGTGTACATATGCAGCGTTTTGTAGGTGAGATCAAACCATCTAACGCATCGGGAAAAAGACATTTCAATAAGGTGCTTGAAAATGCGTTAAAGGCGGCAAAAAAATATGGCAGGGCCATAAGTGTAATGTATGACCTTAGTGGCTGTTCAAGTGCTGATGTTGCGTATGTTGAGGAAGACTGGAAAGAACTACAGCGCATTTTCAAACTGTTTGATCCCAAAGAAAACCCTACTTATTTATGGCATAAAGAAAAGCCACTGGTAACTATTTGGGGTGTAGGTTTTAACGACAACAGGCAATATACCATCGAAGATGTAAATAAACTGGTAGATAAGCTGAAAGGAACTGACAACAAAGTATCGGTGATGCTCGGCGTTCCTTTTTACTGGAGGACTTTTGGCAATGACACAGATAAATCCCCTTCTTTACATACACTGATTAAAAAGGCCGATATCATCATGCCATGGGCTGTTGGGCGGTACGGTGCACAAGGTTATAGTGACAAGGCTGTTTACGATGACATCCAGTGGTGCAAAAGCAATAAGGTAGACTATGTACCATTGGTATTTCCAGGCTTCACCTGGGGCAATATGCATAAAGATCCAACCATTTATCATGCTATACCAAGGCTAAAAGGAGATTTCCTGTGGCAACAAATCGCAGGTGCCAAAAATGCCGGTGCCAAATCACTATATGTGGCAATGTTCGATGAGATTGATGAAGGAACAGCAATTTTTAAAGCTGCCAGAGAAGCCGATGTCCCTTTGAACGGAAATACAGGTCTTAAATTCGTTGGGATTGAGAACGACCTGACCTCTGATTATTACCTGTGGTTAACAGGCCAGGGAGCGAAATGGTTCCATGGTGACACCGGTTTTAGCAGGGCAAAACCTACCAGATAACACTTTAAATTTTAATAATAACTGTTTTAAACTTAAAGGAAATGAAATTAATAAAAGATATGATGGTATACTCCATCTTAATACTTGGACTTGCTGCAGGCAGCTGCAAAAAGGAAAAGTACGAATCAAGAGATACAAGCGGCTTAAAACCAGAGCCGGAAATCCCCGTAGTGGTCGACCCTACTTTAGTACTTTTGGACAATGCCGATAAGCTTGACGGCTGGGAGGTTTCGGGAGGAACGGGAATAGTAGAAACTGTAAATAAAAAAGAAGGAGAAGGAGCTGTGGGAGGTAAATTTAAGGTAGATGATGATTATTTACATTTTATAAAAAGACTAACTGCCCCGGTAAACAGTAAACTTACACCAGAGAAAGCAATGCTGTCCTTCTGGTTATATGTGGAAAAACCACTATCTGTTAAAGAAGGACAAATTGAAATCACCAGTTCAGGACAAGCTGATCAGCAGGAGTTTCATTGGGATGTACCAGGATTGGGGCTGAAACCAGGATGGAACGAGGTAAAACTAAAAGTTAGTGCTGCTACCGCAGATGGCGGCGGAGCAGACCTAAGCTCGATCAAATGGTTCCGGATGTACATCATCACTACGGCCAAAGCTACTGAAGAAAATAAAGTTATCATTGACCATGTGAGATTCTCTGAGGCACCACCTGAAGGCCCGTCTTTATTTCTTGATAAGTGCGATAACCTGACCGGATGGGAAGTTTCGGGAGGAACAGGGGTTATAGATGCAACAAGAAAAAAAGAAGGAACGGGTTCAATCTTTGGAAAAACACATCCTAACGCTGGATATCTGCACTTTAAAAAGAAATTCGATGTAGCTGTAGATACCAAATTAACAAAACTTACGGGTCAGTTATCTTTCTGGTTATATCTTAGTAAAGCAGCTACACTTGGTGGACAGATAGAAATTTCCAGTTCGGGCGATGCAGACCAGCAGGAATACAACTGGGACCCTGCCAGTATAAAAAACTTGAAACCCGGCGCATGGAACGAAGTAAAATTAAATATCAGGGATGCCGCGATATCCAACGGACCAGTAAACCTTGGTGGGATTAACTTTTTCCGTATGTACCTTGAAACCGGCGAAGATGGAATTGAGATCGGTATAGATGGCATTAAATTTAACGAGATCCCTCTTCCAGATGCGGTTTTTCTGGATAATGCAGACGTAAAAGATGGCTGGGAGACTGTGGGCGAACCTGTTATTGAAGCCACCAATCCTAAACCTAAACAAGGTACCGGATTCTTAAAAAATACGATCAAAAAAGGTGATGACTTTATGCAGTTCATCAAGAACATAGCGGTACCAATAAATTCAGGCGTTACCGAAGCTAACGGGCAGTTTAAATTCTGGTGGTACATTGCTGATGTGTCGGCACTTAAAGCTGATGGCTCAATTGAAATTACAAGCTCTGGCAAATCTGATGAAAAGGAATCTGCATGGGATGTCGCACCATTACTTCCAACGTTAAGGAACGGATGGAACGAAGTTACACTCGATTTTGATAAATCTATTAAATCTGGCGATGGTGGGGCAGATTACAAGGCTATAAACCACTTCAGGATCTTCTTCTTCACAAATAATAAAACCCATGAAGATATCCTTACCGGAATAGACGATCTGAAATTTGTGATGAAACCTTAGCACCATTCTCTTAAAAAATTAACAGGCTGTGTCGCCAATATCCTCGTATTAACGACACAGCCCTTTCTAAAACCACAAATGATATGTTTAAATTATCAGCTATTTTATCGGCAACAATATTTCTCTTATTTACAACAAACTGCATTGCCCAGAAAAAGGTCCTGAACGCAAAGCCTAAAAACCCTTTCATTACGCATATGTATACGGCCGATCCATCTGCGCACGTTTGGGCAGATGGCCGTCTATACGTTTATGCTTCGCATGACATTGCCCCGCCTAAAGGATGTGACCTGATGGACAGGTACCATGTTTTTTCAACTGATGATATGAAGACCTGGAAAGATCACGGGGAAATTTTGAACTCTGGCCAGGTACCCTGGGGAAGAAAAGAAGGTGGTTTTATGTGGGCACCCGATTGCGCCTATAAAAATGGAACTTATTACTTCTACTTTCCTCATCCGTCAGGAACAGAATGGAACGCTACCTGGAAAATTGGTGTAGCAACCAGTAAAAGTCCGGCCAGCGGGTTTGAAGTTAAAGGATACATTGAAGGCCTTAAACCTATGATCGATCCTTGTGTATTTGTAGATGATGATGGGCAGGCCTACTTCTACTATGGTGGAGGCGGCACATGCGAGGCAGGAAAACTAAAAGACAACATGATGGAAATAGATGGAGAGATGAAAAAGATGGAAGGCTTAACAGATTTCCATGAGGCCTCATGGGTACATAAAAAAGACGGTGTCTATTACCTCTCCTACTCCGACAACCATGATGACAACATGAAGGATGGTGTTAGCGGGGACAACAGGATGCGCTACGCAACCAGCAAAAGTCCCTTAGGTCCATGGAAAAGTGAGGGTATCTATATGGATCCTACAGACAGCTATACCAATCACGGTTCTATCGTAAAATACAAAGGCCAGTGGTACTCGTTTTACCACAATAGCTCCCTTTCCAATCACGATTGGCTAAGGTCAATCTGTGTAGATAAGCTTTATTATAATGCCGATGGCACCATAAAAAAAGTAATTCCGACAGGTGGAATTACAAAGTAAATACCTAAAAGATCATGAACCTAAATACCTGAATAATGAGCAAGCAAAAACTTAACACGCTAATCTTCATCGCCATATTTGCCGTAATGAGCAGCTGTTCTAAAAGTAAAAATAATACGCCTGCCCCAGCTGATAAGCCAGACGAAGGGGTTGACTTAACACCCTCGCCCCCGGGCGATGTAGTGGGCAAAGTAACGGTTGGGTATCAAGGCTGGTTTGCCGCAAACGGTGATGGTTCCCCAATCAATGCATGGTGGCACTGGACACAGGATTGGGCAAAATCTCCTGGAACGACTAACTCAGGTATAAAGTCATGGCCTGATGTACGCGAATACACCAGCACTTATGCCACATCATTCGCAAACCTGGGCAATGGCCAACCGGCAAAACTTTTTTCCTCTTATAATGACCAGACTGTAAATACGCAGTTCTTATGGATGAAACAGAACGGTCTTGATGTTGCCGCCCTTCAACGCTTTAATCCAAACGGGATTGAAGGACCTGTTCGCGATGCCATAACAGCAAAGGTAAAAACAGCTGCAGAACTGCATGGAAGGAAGTTTTACATCATGTACGATATTAGCGGCTGGACAAACATGCAGACGGAAATAAAAACCGACTGGACGAATAAAATGTCTGCTTATATTTCCTCTACAGCCTATGCTAAACAAAACGGAAAACCTGTTATCTGTATCTGGGGATTTGGTTTTAGCGATAACAACCACCCTTTTAGTGCGGCAGCCTGTCTGGATGTGATCAACTGGTTTAAAAGTAAAGGCTGTTATGTAATCGGCGGTGTACCTACAAACTGGCGTACACAAAACAGCGATTCGAGACCCGATTTCATCAACACTTATAAAGCGTTAGATATGATATCGCCCTGGATGATCGGAAGAATTGGTACCATCAATGAAATTGACAATAAATTCAGGACAATCAATATGCCGGATATGGCATATTGTAAGGCCAATGGCATAGACTATCAACCTTGCGTATTGCCAGGCGATTTGCAGGAGCACCAACGTCTACACGGCGACTTCATGTGGAGGCAGTTTTACAACATGAAAAGTTTAAGTGTGAATGGTCTTTATATCTCTATGTTTGACGAATACAATGAAGGGAACCAGATTGCGAAGACTGCGGAAACCTCTGCCTATATTCCTGCGGGATCAAATTTTATAACGCTTGATGAAGATGGTACCGCCTGTTCTTCTGATTACTATCTAAGACTTTCAGGTGATGGTGCGAAGATGTTCAGGGGCGAGATCCCACTGACCTCAACCCGGCCAACCAGACCAACATTGTAAGGCAAAACAGTTTAATTCTATTTATAAAAACAGACTGTATCATTAATCCTGTCGGCATTCTGAAATAAACGGCGTAGCCCTCTTGAAGACAAAATTCAATAGAAGCTACTGAAAAATTCAGAATGCCGATGTGCATAGAATAGTTCAAATACGGATTAATGATACGGCCTTTTAGCATTTATTGCCAGGAGGCAGCTCCCAACAGTGCCGCCTTCTCTCCAAGCAAGGACCTTTTTACAGGAAAACTATATCCCATTATTTCGGCGAGGTGTTTACGTGTATCTTGTACAAAATAAGGTTCTGCATTAACAATATTCCCACCAATCACGACAGCTAAGGGCATATCTTTTCTAATAAATTTATGGATAAAATTGGCTAGGTTGAGGCTGAACTCTGCAAAAACAGTTTCAAAATGAGCCGTTCCAACATGATTATCCACCAAGTCCTTTACATCTTTTATAGCGGTTCCACTTAGCTCTGCAAATCGTTTAATGAACCATCTTGTTGAAATATAATCTTCCGCAATTCCTTTTAAAAACGGCATGTTCCATAAGCCGGAATCTTTTACTTTTCCATCTAACATATATGATGTGCCCAGCCCGGTGCCTAACGTTAAACCAATTGCATGGTCATAGCCTTCCAGGCTACCGCTAAACACCTCTCCTTTCAGAAAACATGCAGCATCATTCATAAAATGAATTGCCGAAGGTGACACGCCAAGACGGGTGGCCAGCAGCTGCTTGATATTCAAACTATAAAGTGCCCTATATTTACCCTGGTCCTTAATCTTACAGATACCACTTTTATAGTCCATCGGGCCAGGCATAGCGATGTTAATTGTCATTGATTTAAGATCATGACCACGAGCTGAATACTCAAGTGTTTCTGCCCAGGCGTTGATGATCTGCGCTGCAGCTCCCTCCGACTGGATTCTGTTTCTTGACCAGGTATCTTCTATTTCGGCCTTTTTATCGAGGTCAATCAGTGCAGCCGTAATATGAGACCCTCCTATATCAGCTCCTAATACTATTTTCTTCATTTGATTATCTATTTGGTTACTTATTATATCCCAAACATAGAATATAACCTTAATAAATGCTTAAGAAAATATTAATGTCATGTAAAAAAATCTCGATCTACCTAAAATTCATCAGCTACGTTCTGCCATTTCTTTTACTTTTTCCTGGGCTTTAGGCCAGGCATCATTCATGTAGTCGATAAAATCCGGCGTTACATCAATGTCCACTTTCCAGAGTGTCCTGCCGTTAACAACCTGTAGTGTATAGTTTTCGTGTGCACCCGCCCATTCTTTAACTTTATCACTCATTGTATCTTCTACTCCATTAACGATTTCACCAAGATGCTTTATCGACAAAAATTCATGCGGAATATTTTCTTCTATTTCGGCAACCATCCCCGATCCTTTGCCATCCAGAAACAATGCTTTGCTTCCTTTTTTCCAATCTGTTTCTACTGTTGAGCCCTCAGCAAATATAGCCGTCCATTCCGGATAAGTATCCTTACCAATAATTACATTCCATACTTTTTCAGGAGTAGCATTAATCTCAATATTGTATTCCATCTTTTTCATAATTCTTGATTTTTATAATTTATTTGTCTTATCAAAAATAACCATCAAATCAGATCAAAAAGATGGGCGTACACGACATTATTGAGGGGCTATTACGTCAAAAATCTGATCATCATGGCGATAAGCTATCATTTCATCAAATTATCAATCTGCAGATCAATTTCAGCAGCCTTTTTCTGTGCCTCTGCCAGGGGTAAGCCAGCATTCATCGGTCTTTTATGTCCGGCAGCAGTTAACCAGGCGTCCTTCATAACTGATTGTTTTTGTGAAACCAGCTTAAGCAATTCTTCCTTTTTAGGATGCTTAAGTGTAGCAAGGACCCCGGGTGCCGAAGCAATTTGTTTTTCCCCCAGATAAAGCAGTAATTCCTTTGCCATGATCCAATGTCCTACTTCTCCTGGGTGAATACCGTCATTTGCCAATGCAAAGCCATCAATCGATAAGGCCTTGTCTACCTTCCTATGTGCTTCCAGGTACTTCTTCATTGGAAAATGTATATCTGCGACCTCCCAGCCTGCAGCTTTCTTTTGAGACAACAACCATTCTGAATAACGATCAAGCACTGCAGCATAGCCTTTGCTATCGCCTCTTAGCTCGTCATAAATTGGCGGTGTAACATGGATAATCCTGATTCCCGCGTTCGCATATTTATCATGTAGCCAGTTAATCCCTTCTTTATATTTTGCAAAACGTTCCTGATCAAAGGGCATATATATTCCGTCGTTCATTCCATAGCAGGCAAAAACAAGATCTGGTTTAACCAGCGCCATTACCCTATCCAAACGTTCATGAAGATCCGGACGTGGGAACTTTCCTCCTGCGTGCCCCGGTTCAGATAATCCCGAAACGGTCTCGCTCGGCAATCCCATATTGATAAATTCTATTTTCTGCGCCGGATAATTTACCCTGCAATAGGTTTCTATATCGGTCACATATAGCCCGCCATAGGTAATACTGTTGCCTAAAAATAATACTTTTTTGGTAGCACCGGAAAATGGCTGGGCATTCGAAAATGCTGCAATAAGCAATAAACAGAAAGATATAAATATCCGATTTTTAAACTGTCTTACAGTTGATTTGGTAATAAATTCCATCTTCCTAAATTAACATTTTTAGATGAAATGGAATTGGTTATTATTACTTATGGTCGTCGTTTACTTCCAGCCAATGTCCGTCAGGATCCTTAAAATAGATCTGATTTATACCATCCACCCTCTTGGTCACGGTATTCTGATCACCGGCCCAATTTTCATAATTGACATGGTTGGCTTTTAGTTTGGCCGTAAAATCGGTTATCGACCCCACACTAAAACACAAATGATCATTCTTTTCGTGTACAACATTACTTTTTGCACCCTGAATCAGGTGCAGGTGCCCGGCAGCACCGATTGAAAACCAGGTATGTCTACCATCCTTAAATGGTTCAGGAATAATTTCCAAATCAAATACTGTCTGGTAAAAATCAGTAGCGACCTTCAAATCCGCAACATATACTGCAATATGATTTAAAGAAACCGTACTTTTCTTTTTTTCTGCTTGTGCCATAGTTTCCTGAAAGGGTATTAACGTAACTAATAATACGGCTAAAATAAATATTCTCATGATCGGATATTAGGTTTTCTTATCTTTTTTAGTAGTGATTGCTTTATAACCAGTCTCCAGGACTTCCTTCAAAACTTCCAAACTATATCCGCGTACGTACATGCAGATATAGGGGTAATCATTATAATGCGGCGTAATAAAAAACACCTCAGGATAATGTTCCAGGAAATAGTCCCTACTTTCAAAATCTGTACGGATCGCTATAAACCCACCATTTTCGTGCAACCTGGCCAATAGATTTTTCTTAATCTTAACAGATGGCGTATCATAATGGGATAAACTATCTGAGGCATCAGGAAACTGAAGGGCAATCTGCCTTAAAGGTTCAAAATCAGCAGGATTAAAATTAATCTCTTTCATATTGAAAATCATTGCACTAACTAATATCCTAATATTTTATTAAAACAATGCATTCACAAAAACTTCCCACAAAAAAATCAACTCATTAGTAAAAACTACTGCTAACAAAACAGTAACAAATACCACAAATCAAACAGCAACAAATACTGCAAACAAACCAGTAAACATTACTACAAACAAAATAGTAAATATTGCTACAAACAAAAGGTAACCAATGCTACAAATGAAAATAATAACCAGTACTAAAAAAAACTAAACATTGCTACAAACAAAATGGCCAGACAATCATCTTGCCTGGCCACCCTGTTTGAAGAAAAAATCACCTTCTCTGAGAACGCATTATTTTATGCGCTTCTTCAGCGCCTTAAAAATTCGCGATCGAAGAGAATGGTTATTTTTTACCATTATTTTTTAATCTGTAGTTCATTAATAATATTCTTCGCACCGCCCAACACATCTATACACCAAAGCACATAGCGAATATCCACATTAATGGTACGTTTAAACTTCTTATCAAAAGCGATATCACCACTCATTGCTTCCCAGTTACCATCAAAAGCAAGACCGATCAATTCACCATTGCCATTAATAACCGGGGAACCCGAATTACCACCTGTAATGTCGTTATTAGTTATAAACCCTACCGTCAATGTACCATCATTACCATACTGGCCAAAGTTCTTTTTGTTGTAATTTTCAATCAGATTGGCAGGTAAATCAAACTCGCTATCCCCTGGAATATATTTTTGCATCACACCATCAATGGTTGTGGTAGTTTTATACACAATACCATCCTTTGGTGAGTAATCCTGCACATTTCCATAGGAAAGTCTCATCGTTGAATTCGCATCAGGATACATTATTTTACCTGCATTCTTTTCAAGGATAGCTTTCAGGTACAGGTGATCAAGCTCTGCTTTTTTCTTTTCAAAATCAGCTACAATAGAACCGAAGTTTGTCTTGATATACTCGGCAGGAACAATATTTAACGCATATTGGTAGCCAGGATCACTGGTAACCGCATCTGCTGATGGATTACTGGCAATAAATGCCTTTAGTTTCTCGGGCTTAATGAAGTTACTATTCTCCCAGAGGTAATTCGCATACTTCTCAAAAGTTGTCTCCGGATTTCCTGTCCAGTATTTCTCTGCGATTTCAGCAAAAAACTTAGGTTGTGATTTCACTGGAACATCGGTATAGAAAGAACTCAGGATCTTTGCGAAGATCTTCTTATCAGCCGTTTCATTATAAGTCTCCTGATAAGCTGCGATAGCATTGTTCAGGTTTTCCTGAACCTGTTTAACATAAGCCGCATCATCCTTCTTCTTGCCCATGCTGATTAAAGCCTTACCCATACCAGACGCATTAGTTGCCCATTGCGAAGCATTAAAGCCTTCATTGATATAAGTACGTTGCACGGAAATAGGATCAACCGCTTTATAAATCTGGTCGTACTGCTCCATTAAACCGGCAAACTCTGTTTTTTGCGCTGCCCATTCTGTAAATGCTTTTTCTTCTATACGTTTGGCATCGGCCACTTTCAAGCGTTTTAACTGTTCCGTTTGTCCGATAAAGTACTTCCAGTAATTCGCGATCTGCGCATATTTCGAAGAAAGCTTTAAACGTAAACTTACATCCTTATCCATTTCGGCTTTCCATGATTTTAAGCGGATATCACGAAGTTTAACGATAGTAGGACTCACCTTTTCAGTAGCCAGATCAACACCATAGGAAGTCAGGTACCTGTCTGTACGTCCAGGATAACCATAAATCATGGCAAAATCACCATTTTTTACTCCTTTGATAGAGATTGGAAGGAATTTCTTTGGTTTATAAGGTACATTCTGAACATTATATTTTGCTGGCAGATTACCTGTTGATGAATAAACGCGGAACACTGAAAAATCACCTGTCTGACGTGGCCATTCCCAGTTGTCTGTATCACCACCAAATTTACCAATGTTTTGCGGAGGCGTACCTACCAAACGGATATCATCAAAGCGTTCATAAACAAACAGAATAAACTGATTTGATTTATAAAAGTCCTTTACATTGGCCTCAATGGTAGGCCCTGTAGTTGCGGCTTTAGCGATAGCATTAAAAGCTTCCGTCATTTTCGCATCTTTCTCAGCACCTTTTAAACCCTTGGTCGCTTCATTTACTTTGGCCGTAACATCTTCCATCCTTTGCAGGAAACGAACGAACAGACCAGCAATTGGTTTCTCTTCACCATAGTTTTTCGCATAAAAACCATTGTCTAAAATGTTATCCTGCGCAGTAGAATTAGATGCGATCGCATCATAACCACAATGGTGATTGGTAAAAATCAATCCCTTATCCGATACAATCTCACCGGTACAAAAGCCACCGAAGTGAACAATTGCATCTTTTAAGCTGGAACCATTTGCATTATACAAGTCTTTAGCCGTAAGCTTAAACCCTTGTTTCTTCATTTGCTCATAGTTTTTACCTATCAGCATCGGGATCCACATCCCCTCGTCTGCCTTCACCGTATTAGCGAACGACAATAACATTAAGCACAACAGCAGATAAACTGTTCTTTTCATATGATAATATATTAGTTAGTGTGGCGGCAAAGTTAACAATGATAAATCAAATGAAGCTAAACTCAATGTATCAATTATATGATCCCTTTAACGCACATCCCCATATATACTGATGGTTTCCGCACCTATCCCTTGTTCCTTCCTATTCGCTTTTACATTAAAATACTTAATATCCGGACAACGCATATCCGTAAATCTATGTTGGTGCACCGGAACCTTAACAACCCTCCCGTTATCCAGCCTAAACAAATTCGTTTCTTTCCAAACTGAATTCTCCACCCTTGTTCTGGTAGGTTGCGCCGCTCTTCCTTCATTTCCAACCTGATCTATAGCATTCACGCGCTTGAACTCCCCAAGGTCTTTCAGGGTATATCCATCACTTTCAAATTCGGCTTCAAAATATTTTCCGGCACCTTCAACAATAAACTTCAATTTACCATCGGCCACAACCCGAAGCGACATATTTACCTCTTCCCCCGGATACCAATAATACTCCTTTTGTGCTGGTGCATTCTGCCATATATCCTTTTGTCCGGTCTTAGGATAAGAAGCTCTTCTAAAAAAAGGACGAAATGCTTTCCTTTCCGCACTAACGTTTCCTTTTTCGTCCTTAATCACTGCCCATGTCAGCCCCACATCCGTCTCCTGCTCATTCATATTCCCACCCATATACACAGATGGATTGTCTAAAAACTGCCCCGGATTTCGCTTATTCCGTCTAGAGGTATCAAATGTTATCTTCGGAAGTATCACCGTTCCACCAATACCTAACCAAACATCCTTACTTGAAACTACCTTCCTATAATACGCACCATTAAAACAGGGCTTGCTCCTATCAGGCTTTACTTCATTTTTAAAAAAAGGGATGGAATCACCTAAAGCAACATCCTTAACTTCAACAGACTTGGGGCTATGATTTACATAAACCAAAGCTACAACAGGAGCAATGATCAACCCCAACAATAAACTTCTCATATTACAAAAACTAAAAGCATATCATTACCAATCAATACGCTAAAAAACACCTTAAAAAAATGGCTAACCGTCAGGTTAACCATCATACTTATACTAACCAATTATACATTTTCTTTATCCTCCAAGCCCGGCTGCCCTACTTACCCTCCAAACCCGGCCACCCTTACTTGTCCACCAAGTCTGGCCGCCCTGTTTGAGGGAAAAATCACCTTCTCTGAAAGCGGCCTCAGCGCCCTTAGCTCCTTTTTCAGGAGCCTAAGGGATGCAGACGCTGAAGAGAATGGTCATTTTTCCCCTTGAAAGATTTAGCCACCTGGAACAACGCCCTTGGCACATGAAAACAACACTTCCATTTCCCTCCTTTTAACGGCAAAAGCACCTCACCTCTTCTATTCAGATAAGCGAACCACTCACCATGCTCCGGATCCCTAAAACGCGCCCAACTATAGTCATGCAACTTCTCAAACCATTCCATACACTGCTCATTCCCTGTCAGCTCATAACCTTTAGCCATACAAACCAATGCTTCCAGATGTACCCACCATAATTTCTGGTCCCATTCCAACTGTTGTTGCGGCTTATTCTTAATATCCATGAAATAGAAAATCCCACCAAACTCCTTATCCCAACCATAATCCAGCGTATGCAAAGCGATCTCTATAGCTTTTTCTATTAATTTCTGATCGTTTAAGCGAACACCAAGATCCATCATAAACCACATGGCTTCAATCGTATGTCCTGGGTTCACACATCTCCCTTCAAAAGAATCAGAAAAAGATCCGTCAACATTTACATTCTCCAGGATCAGTCCACTGTCTTGCTGATAGAAGACGTCCATTACTTCATGGATAACCGTTTTCAACAGGTCATCTACAGTCTTTTTATCCAGTAAATGCTCCATTTCCAGCGAAAGGTTACTGAGGATCATCGGTAAGGCAAAGTTCTTAAGGTTTCTTGTACCCGGATAAGCTTTATTGTATTCGCCTTTAGGATTGGACTGGCGCTTTAAAATATTGTAAAAAGTATCCTTGGCAATCTGGGCATAACGTTCCTGCGGATCGGCCTTATACAAGGCTGCAAATGCCATACTGGCAAAGCAGTCTGAGAAGATATTATAAGGCTGCACCAGCGGTTTTCCGGATTGATCCAGGGAAAAGTACCAGTTTCCTTCAGCATCACGGCCATACTTTTCTATAAAGTCGGCACCATGTTTTGCCATTTCAAGCCATTCCGGTCTTGCTTCCTGTGAATGGTACAAAGTTGCGAAGGTCCATACCTCACGCGCTTGCAGCCACATAAATTTATCTGTATCGAACACATTTCCGGAGCGGTCCAGACAGTTAAAATATCCCCCTTCCACTTCATCCTTCGAATGTTTCATCCAAAACGGAACCACATTGTTTATTAATTCTTGCTCGTAAATTTCACTATAGTTTTTCATCGGGTGATTCAAATTGTTATTCCTTGCAGGTATTCTTTATATCGGTTAAATAAATGCCCCGCCTGTAGGTATGCAGACTGCGGGCTCATAAAATGTGAAAATTCAAATGTAATGGCCTTATCGTAACCGGCCTTTCTGGCGGCTTCTAATTTCAGGCGTAGCTTCTCGAATTTGATGGGTAAAAACTTAATAGGCATATCCCTGTCAAAGCTCTCGGCATTGGTCCAGCATTGCAAACCATACTGATCGGCGATCTTCTTGTTTACCGCAAAAAAATCATCCAGCTCATGGTAATCAATATGCCCGTCCTGAAAGGCCACAGCATCAACGGCCCCACTAATGCCCTCAAATATCTCTCCCCATTCCCTTTCATGCTCCTGTAAAGAAACCGCGTCTTGTTTGGTTAATTCAGACGATGCGGCCATCACAGCCTTTTTACCATCTATCCAGGGCGAAATCAATGTGGGCAAACCACCACTAACATCTTTACATTGCTGCCCTAGTGTCCTGAAAGCTTCTGTTGCACCTTTTGTTTTTCTGCTGATCTCCATACTCAGGTACCAACCTCCAAAACTTTTGTAATGTCCGTATTGCTTCCAAACCTCGTCAATCACGTAGCGGTTGGAATCTATCTCGTGCTGTAAATTTCCCGTATCCCAGTATTTGCCGCTATCATACAGTCCGAAATAAAACTTCATATTGTATTTATCTGCAAGCTGTAAAAATAGCTCGACCAGGTCCAATGGTGGACGGTAGCAGCCAAAGCTGTCCTGTAAATAAGCCGAAGGATAAGTAATAAAACGGCGGTACCCACTCCTGATCATAATTACAGTATCTATCCCTACCGATTTCATATGGGCAAAATCCCTGTCCCATTCTACCCTGCCCCAATTTTGATGGGGAATATCGTGTGAAATCTCGTCTATAAAGGTTCCCGTTATCCTCATAAGTATTTTTGTTCTTTTAAATAGTTTACCCAGGTGATATAGGCACTTGCTTTTAGATGCACGCCGTCCGGGGTAATTTCTTTCTTTAAGTTACCGTTCTCATCCGAAAAAAGAGGAACGATATCGATGTATGGAATATTTTCTTCCTTAGCCAGTTGCTTAATCTTTTCGTTCAGCACCGGAACCATTTTATTACGCCCTTTAGTATAAGCTGCCGTTGTCATTTCCTCATTTATCGGCAAAGCACTCTCTATATAGATCTTTGTTTTAGGTGATTTTGATTTAATCATCCTGATGATCCTTCTATAGTTATAAATACTCACCTCATAAGGTAGTTTTCTAAACAGATCGTTAATACCGTCCATTAAAAAAATGGCCTTAGGCTTAGCATTTAGGATCTCCTCCATACGGGCTAATATCCCGAACGAATTATCACCGCCTACGCCACGGTTAACGATCGGATAACGATACCCCGACAGGATCTCCTGCCATTCTCCCCGTTCTGTAATGCTATTGCCTAAAAAAACAACTTCATTTTTTACGTGGGGCATTTTGTTGAAGTATTCTACCCTTTGCTGATAATAAGAATTGGCGTAGTTGCTGTCAACTTTCACTTCATTTTGCGCATTTACCGATAAACTAATCCCCAATAAACCGCAGGTTGCTATAAATATTTTAGTACGTATCATCTTACAAAGCATGTATTTTTCTTAAATAAGCGACCCATAAAATATAGGCGGCCGACCTTAAATGCAGGCCATCTATACTCAGTTCCTTTTTCAGTTCACCATCCGCGCCTGCAAATACCTCATGCAGGTTTACATAATCCAGCTGCCGGGCTTTACAAATTTCCTTCAACTGAACGTTCATTTCCAAAATAGCCGCATTGGATAATTTAGCATAAGATGCCGGAAGCATCGCTTTATTTACAGGCAGTATACTCTGTACAAATAACTTTGTTGCGGGCGATTGCTCCTTCACCATTCGGATAATCTTCCTGTAATTGTTCAGGACCACCTCCATAGGGGTTCCCCGTTTCATATCATTGATACCAATCAGGATAAAGATCCTGGCAGGCTTTGCAGCCAGTATCTCATCCATCCTGGCGATTACACCATAAGTAACATCACCGCTGATCCCCCTGTTGACTACATTCTTGTTAGGAACAAGCTCCTGCCATTTCCCCCCTTCGGTAATGCTGTTGCCCAGAAAAACAATTTCATTTTTCAGATCGGGCATCTTTTTAAAAAAATCCAGTCTCTGCAAATAATGTCCGTTCGCATAGCTGCTGTCTATCGCGACTTCCTGTTGCGCCCTACCAAATAAAGGCAGCGCTAAGCACATCCCGGTAAAAAATAAGCTTTTCATGATTGCTGTTTTTGTGTTAGCCATATTCATTTATCCCGCTGCTCCTTCTTCAACTTCTTTTTCCACAGGCATTAACGGAACCAACCAGGTGACAATAAAGGCCGGAATGGTTGCGATAAGTACCCAGATAAAAAACTCTTTATATCCAAGGTAATCGCTCAGCACGCCACTAATCATCGAGGGGATCATAAACCCTAAATTCATTAAGCCGCTACCAAAAGCATAATGCGCCATTTTATATTTACCGGGCGCTATATTTTGCATCATAAATAAAATCAAACCAACAAAGCCATAACCATAGCCGAAGTATTCGATGGCTACAGCCGATGCGATGATATACAGATCATGGGGCATCGCTATCGCCAGGAAGGCGTAAGCCGCAAACGGCAGGTTAAAAAAGGCACATAAAATAAGTAGCGTTCTTTTCGTCAGACCTTTATTAGAAACATAATATCCGGCAACAATAGAGCCCAATACGAATGCTATGGAACCAAAAACACCATATAGCAAACCAATTTCTGATGTGGTTAAGCCTAATCCACCAGATTCCCTGGAAGCTTTGAAAAACAAGGGTACAATCTTTATCGCCTGTCCTTCCGCAAATCGGTAAAAGACAATAAAACACAGACTAAACCAGATATTCTTTTTCTGAAAAAAGGTGATGATGACGTCTTTCAGTGTGGCAAAACCTTCTTTAACAGAAGTTACTTTTTGCGTCTCGTTTCCCGCTGGCAATACCCGCATATTGTATAGGCCTAAAACAACCATAATGATTCCGTAAGCGAACATCACGACCATCCATGCATTGTGAATGCCTATTTCTTTTTCAAGCTGACCAGCAAAATATACAAGTACACCGCCGGAGAAGACCTTAGCAATGTTATAAAAGGCACCTTGCCAACCCACAAATTTAGCCTGCAATTTAGGTGTCAGTTCATTTAAATACACCCCGTCCGCAGCCGTATCATGTGTAGAACCACTTAGGGCTATGATTGTTAAAATGGCAATGGAAAAACTAAAGAAGTGATCCATCTGTAAGGTTAATGCCAATAAACCAAACAAGAGGCCTGTAAAGATCTGAGTAGTATAAACGAAGAACTTCTTTGTTTTATACATCTCTAAAAATGGTCCCCAAAGTGGTTTTATCGTCCAGGGAAACATAATCAATGAAGTCCAGAATGCTATTTTAGCATCAGAAATACCCATGTTTTTATACATGATAGAACTGGCACCTGATAAGGCAACAAAAGGTAATCCCATGGCAAACCAAGTTGTTGGTATCCAGTAAATGGGATTTATATTTTTCGTTTTAAGTTTCGACACAATATTCTTTTTTAAATATTAGATAATCAGGTGATCAATTAGGTTTTCCAGAAAAGTTTAGCACGTGTACAATATAAGGTAATGAGCGATACGGTTCCTGTAAATATCAGTCCCCTTATAAATCCTCCGGCAGGTAAACTTGCTACACTATCTAAGTATACCTCTGCGCCGGTAAGCTTCAATAAAGGAATAAGGAATAAATTGCCGGCAGTATAAGCTACCATCGGGTTCTTACCGTTATTGCCCAGATAAGTGATGATGGCGGAGAAATAACCCAATCTTTCGAAAATAGTGAGCGACAACAGTACCAGGAAGGCGAGTCCTGTGTTCAGGAAGTAGTAACTGAAAGTTGATATGTCTTTTTTAATCCCGCCTTCAAAAGCTTCAAAAAACAAGCCCAGGACCAGCAGGTAAACTCCCGCATTGGCGAATTTTGTAAATAGTGTTTTATCGCTTCCGTCATTTAATTTCTTTAACAACTGCAGTAAAAACATCGACAGTACGGCACTAACCAATAAGTTAGGAACCAGCCAGCGCATGTATAAACACACTACGTTACTGATCAGTAAAAGCCAGCATAAAGCACCCGCACTTAATAACCTTGCTTTCGCCCCTTCCATCAGGTCCTGCAAAGGTGAGGTACTCCTGTTCAACAACCACTCCCCCGCAAAAGTGCCTGGCAATACAATAAACAGGTATTTAAGGTAATACAGTTTATACATCCAGGGTAATGGCGACCAGTTAAAAAATGCGCTGTTCCAGGTTCCGACATCTTTAGCAGTTAGCAATATAGCCATCAGTAAAGGCAAAATACCGATTCTTAACAACGGATGATTACGGGTCAACCACCAGATTAGCGTCCCGAAAAATGCCATGTTTGCCAATACAATAATGATGATATCACTGGAGTTTAAGCTAAACCCGCTTTTAAATGGGTACCATATTAAAAATGCGGCGGCCAAAGCAAAACCAACAATTTTTATCGCCAATGCAAGCATTGGATTTTTTAGCTTACTGAAACGTGCGTACATCATGAAAAGCACCAGAAAACAACCGATAGACAATAGCTGTTCTTTCCATCCCGGTGTTCCGCTCATCACCCATGCACGGGCATAAAAGGTAAACAAGGCAAATACTACAAGTAACAGATAACGCTGAACCAATTGTCCGACCGTTTTAAAGACCGATTGCTCCGAAAGCTTTTTTTGTAAAGCCAGTGGAATTGCCGCTCCCATGGTAAACAGGAAAAACGGGAACACCAGGTCTACCCAGGTAATTCCTGGTAGCTCCGGTTTAAAAACATGGTACGGTGGTGGCACCTGGGCATGATACATCCAGGCAGGCAATATTCCGAAAGAAATACTGCTCGACAAAACCATCAGCAATATGGCCAGACCTCTAAGTGCGTCTAAAGCTTCTTCTCTTTTTTTCATGAATTAAAGCGGTCCTGCCAGACAAAATTTAAAAAGTAGTTTCATTTGTGTGTATTGGTGTATTGTAATATAATCTTACAATTGCTGCCTAATCAACAATCGTAATTTCCAATTCTTTAACTATTGATTTCTGTCCGTTATAATTAACGTTTGAAGCCAGGAAAGTAACCTTATAAACGCCTTTCTTCTTAAAGATATAGTTGTAAGAATCACCACGTAAACTATATTCTTTGATGGGCACACCTTTATCCGGCGCAGTATTATCCGGTAAAAATGCTTTGGTAATCGCCCATGCTTCCGACTCCACTAAACTTCCTTTTGGATCGTAGTTAATCATGGCAGGAAGGTTGGTAAATATCCATTTGCTTTTTCCGGTTCCGGCAACATCTATCCCATCTCTAAAATTAACAGGAGTCCAACCAGCATTGGTAAGTGTGGCCAAACTTGTTTCAGCAACATCGGGGTATTTGATCGTAAAATTAAAAGCCGAAATCCTCCATCCGCGTTGCGTAGTTGTAGTAGCAGGCGGAGGTGTGCCTGTCGCAAAATACCTAAAAGCCAAGAACAAGGGCTTACCACTCACTACAACATCAGAAATATCAACTTTGCCTGAACTTACTATCGGACCTAATCCAGCGCCTTCCGACAGTTTAAACTTGCTGGTAATATCAGTCCAGGTCGCATTTTTCACCGCTACAGAGTCATAAACCCCTTTAAAATCGGTAGAGGCCATCAATTTCAAATTATCTTTCTGGGTTCCGTAAGTTACCCTCGTCTCGATCTGCAGCTCCTTTTTTCCACCTTCCATAGCAGTGCGGTCTTTGTACCGGTATTCACTTCCTTTTTCACCTGAATAAAAAGTGATTAAATCGGCATTGCCGCTAAAATTAAAAGTGACTGTATCATTAACTTTATATTCCCTTTTTGCTACTGCTACATCAAATACAGGATCAGCCACATTATCTTTGGTACAAAACGCAAGGAATGGCAATACAACCAGTCCTAACAAATATTTTCTATTTTTAATCATGATTTTATAAATTAATAATTACCAACCTTTATTTTGAATAATGAGTTTATTAAGCATCAGTTCACGCGAAGGGATAGGTAACAAAAGGTTACGCTCAGCCACGTTATTAAACGATACAGCTGCAAACTTGTAACTATCAGGTGCATTTAACCGTATCTCGGTACTCATCGCTTCCATCGTTTCAAGATATTTCCCCCAACGGATCAAGTCGAACTTTCTAAGTCCCTCATATCCCAGTTCCCTTGATCTTTCTTTCATAATCATGTTGCGAAATTCATTCTTATCCACAACATCCGCCGCTGGCAGCTCATACTCGGTTGCCGAAGAAATGGTAACTACTGCAGTTGCACCTACACCATTACCACCTAAAATAGTTATAGTTGGTACAGAACTCAGCATTACCCCACGCGAAATGATATCGATACGGGTCACTTTCCCGCCAGCGATCACTGCAGAAACAGTGGGCGGCATGGTTCCACCACCACTGGTAATGGTAACCGTAGGTACCGCAGTATATCCACTCCCTCCGTTAGTAACCTCAATACTTTTTACAACCCTTCCGGTCAGGTCCATCCCATAACCTCTTCTCCTTACCAGGTTTACCGCATCAATTGCAGATTGCGTAGGGCCGTTCACTTCATTTTCTGCCTCTGCGTACATCAATAGCACATCAGCATAGCGCAATATTGGGAAGTTAAGTGGCGATGTGCCCAAATTTTTAGGCGCCGCAGTTTCATATTCCCTGCGGAACTTTGCGTTAAACCTATTGTATAATTCCGTAGCAGTAAACGGTATTTTGGTATTTGTCACGTTATTAACCGTACCATATCTAAACGGACTAATAGACCAGTCCCTTCTGTTATCCAGTGCTTCAAAAGCCCTATAATACCTTTCAGTAGCATGAGAAAGTCCGTAACTGTAACCAAATGCCTTGTCAGAATTTGCGATTCCATTAAAAACACCTACAGAACCTTCTTCATCCTGTCCGCCTGATATTTTGTTAAACTCAACTTCCCACATACTTTCCCTGTACTGCGTATCATACTCGTCTTTCGATAATTTGATAAACACGTTTGAGTAATCCGGGTTCAAACGATGGGTTCCATCGGCCATCACTAATTCCGCCCATTTCTTTGCTTCAGCAAATTTTTCTGGTTGTTTAAGTGGTTCACCTGCCCATTTCAAATTTACCCTGGCCAATATGCTCCATGCCACAGTCTTTGTAATCCTGCTATTGTAACCATAAGCAGTACTCACATTAACCAAACCCGCAGCGGTTTCCATGTCCTTTACAATAAATTCAAAGATCTCTTTAGCAGGTGTATTTCTTGAATTGATATCTTTTACCGATTGTGTCGATTTAAGCAACAAGGGTACATTGCCCCAGTGTGTAGACAATAAAAAATAATAGTAAGCCCTTAAAAACATCGCCTCACCCTTCATATAATCTTTCCTTTGAACATCCATCTCCACTTTATCGATGTTTTCAAGAAACAAGTTCGCCCGGTTTATCCCACTATAAAGTAAGTCCCATGACGTATTTACTTCAACATTTGACGCATTGATATTATTGAAAGAAAGTCCTGAAAAAACAGTCGTCCTATAATCAAAATGTTCATCACTCATGTCTAAATCATAAAAGAACAATCTTCCATAAGTACCCGTTTTGCCTAAAACATCATAAACACCAGTAAGTTTGATATTCGCATCCGTCTCATCTTTATAAGAAGTTTCAGGTGATTTAAAATCTGTTGGCAGTGGTGATAAGAACTTTTTACAGCTACAAAAGGAGACTGTAAATAAAAGTAAACTATATATAAAAATACGTTTCATAACTAATAAATTAAAGATTTACATTTAAACCTATTGTTGCTGTAAATGCACGGGGATAAGCTGAATAATCAAACCCCGGAGTGAGCGCTGTTCTTCTTACCGATACCTCAGGATCATAACCAGAATAATTAGACCAGGTGAGAATATTTTGTGCAGCGACATAAACCTTAGCACTCTTGATTTTTATACTTTTCATCAAATCCGCAGGAAGGGAATAAGACAACTGAACAGTTTTCAACCTTAGGAAGGAACCGTCTTCTACAATACGGGTCGAGTAAGCACTCATCGTTGTACCTTTAATACCGGGAATATTGGAATCCTGATTTGCCGGCGACCAGCGGTCCGCATAAGAAGCAAACTGGTTTACATTATATCTTGGTCCTGTTTCCAGCATCAAACGATTTGCATTGTATACATCGTTACCATAAGACCATTGAAAAAATACATTCAAATCAAAGTTCTTATACGTGAAATTATTTGAAAAACCACCAGTATGGATAGGCAATGGATTTCCAATAACTGTTCTGTCATTGTTATCAATCACTAAATCACCGTTCAAATCCTTATACTTTACATCCCCCGGTTGAACATTGTTTCTGGTCTCACCGTTGGCCGTAATATTTTCTTTAAGTACGTAACTGGTTGCTGATAATTGGTTGAAATCTTCATATTGGTAAACCCCATCGAATATATATCCATAAAACTGGGCTACTGGTTTGTTCAGTTTAGCGATATAGCCAGGAATTAAAGCCCAGTCATCACCCCAATACTGACTGGTCAGTAACGACAACTCATTCTGTGCAAGCTCTAAAACTTTGTTTCTATTGAAAGAGATATTAAAACTAGCCAACCATTTAAAATCTTTAGTTCTGATAGGTGTGGCATTCAGTGTAAACTCCACCCCTTCGTTCCTAACTTTACCAATATTATTAAACTGTCTGAGATAACCTGTACTTCCCGGTAAGCTGGCATCTAGTAACAGGTCGCTCGTATTTTTTCTATAAATATCTGTTTCAATACTCACACGCTCATTAAACATACTCACATCCAGTCCCAGGTCCATTTGCTCGGTTTTTTCCCAGCGTAACCCGGGGTTTCCCATACTCGATGAATAAGCGCCATTAAACATTTGGTTGCCAAAAGTATAACCAGAATTTAATGGAGAAATATAGCTCGCATAAGCGGAGAAGTTTCCTACGTTATTGTTCCCTGTATATCCATAACTCGTCCTTAACTTAGCAGAAGAGATAAACTTTACCTTTTTCATGAAGGGCTCGGAGCTGATCTTCCAGGCAAAAGCGCCTGAAGGAAAATACCCCCATTTATTGTCGATGAACCTTGATGAACCATCCGCTCTAAACGATGCGGTAAACAAATACCTTGATTTAAAATTATAATTTGCCCTACCTAAAAACGAAGCCATAGTATAATTAGAAGTACTGGAAGTGATAGACAATGGTGTTCCTTCATCCAGTCCGCTTAAGCCAAGTCCTTCGTTCGGAAGCAATTTTGCCAATGCGCCAAATACCTGGCTCTTCCCCCCTTGCATGGTAAAACCACCAAGAACGTCAAATGAATGGTCTGCATTAATTCTTTTATTGTACATCAGCGTATTCTCGTTCAACCAGGTGGTTGAATTGAACATATTTATACTTCCGTTAACCTTGTTGTTTGTACTTGGATTACCATACCTGCTCAATGAATTATTAAAGGAATTCGTTTGGGTAGCACCCTTTGTAATTCCACCCGTAACTTTCAACTTTAATCCAGTTGCAAGCTTGTATTCACCATAAGCGTTAGCTGTAAATGTATCTCCAATATCTTCCCTTAGTTCATTCTGTGTCGTCAATATCGGATTAAAGCGAAACTCCGAAGCACTCTGATCAATTTCGGGATCATTAGGCACTTCCGTCAGGTCAACTGTAGAGTTCAGTGTAGTAATCGGCCTGTATGACCATACACTGTACAATAAATTGATTTGGTTTTGATAGGCCGACTGTGATGGAGGTGTACCAAAGCGTTTTACATTCGAATAATTGGTACTCAAGCCCACTTTAAGTTTATTGTTCACTTCCTGGTCAAGTGTTAACTTACCCTGAAGACGTTTAAAGCCCGAATAAATAATGATGCCTTCCTGGTCAAAATAAGACAAAGACGCACTATACTTCGTTTTCTCTGTACCACCTGTCAGGCTAAGGTGATGATTTTGCATAGGCGCAGTGCGCATAATCTGATCTTCCCAATCAATCCCTTTAATTCCTTTATAATAGTCCAACGGAAGGATACTTGTTTCAATAGGCGTTACCCTTTTTAAATAAGCCTCGGTAGTTGTGATCGGATCCAATTCATACTGTAGCTTAACAAATTCATAGGGGTTTAGCAAGTTCATCCGCTTATTGTTGTTCTGCAAACCGAAATAGGTATTGTAACTGATAGCCGGAGCGCCAACTTTACCCCGTTTAGTTGTTACCACAATAACGCCGTTCGCACCCCTTGCGCCATAAATTGCGGTGCCCGAAGCATCTTTAAGTACATCGATAGATTCAATATCAGCAGGATCAATTGTAGATAACGGATTGGCCGCATTTAAAACCGTATTGTTTACATCCTCCATCGGAAAGCCGTCAATAACATACAATGGTGAGTTATTTCCTGTGATAGAGTTACCACCACGAATTACGATATCCATAGTACCGCCGGGCCCACCTTCAGATGAAACCACCTGCACACCCGCTATACGACCGGCCAATGCTTCGTCAAATGATCTTACCGGTGCCTTCTGTAAATCAGCAACATTCACACTTCCTACAGCCCCCGTAAGGTCTTTTCTTTTTACGGTACCATAACCTACTACAACTACATCATTTAACTGCGAAGTAGATTCCTTTAGCACTATTTTCAGGTTTGCGGTTTGTCCGACAACAACCTCTGTCGGTTCGTAACCAATATAGCTAAACGCTAATGTCTGACTACCTTGAGGCACTTTTATGGAAAAGCCTCCGTTGCTATTGCTGTTGACCATCGTCTTGGTGCCTTTTATATGCACGGTTACGCCTACTAAAGGATCACCTTTTACATCTGTCACCGCACCTGTAACCGTTCGGACTTGCGCCAAAGACGCCATAGAAATGCACATCAAAAGGATCAGGCTTATCCCACTGAATAGCCACTCCTTCTTTTTAGTAAAAATTTGTTGCATACTGTAGTTTGGTTAGTTTTATAATATGTTAGTTATTTAAGTTTAACTGATCCGTTGAAATCTATCTCCTTAGCAAACGGATTTAAAAAATGATCTATCAATACAGACAATACCCGTCTCGATAAAACAGTGTCATCATTCAGCTCTTGTTTTGAAATGCGGTCATTTACTACTTTCGAAATCACGGAAAGGGAGATATCTTTTTTTGAAACCGAGGAAAGAAGTTTCGCAGTAAATCCGGCAGTCACCAGCTTTCCCGAAGGGAACAAATCAGCCATCGCCGGATAAAAAGATTTAAAGCCTTCAACAAGTGTATATTCGTTAACTGGCTGCTCCGGATAAAACCAGGTTTGGTTTGCCCATTTATAAGCGATTCCTGTTCCTCTTAAAATTCCCGTAGCCCCTATCTTTTGCAAGGTTACAAAGTCCTTATCTTCAGGTTTCACATCAATAAATGGCATCAGGTAGGCTTTACTTTCCAGCAAAGCAGTTTGCACGTCACGGATATTTACCTGTCCGGGCTCCTGGTTATTTTTAATCGCAACTGCGGCCAGCGCACCAGCGGCCTGCCCAATGGTTAATACCACCGGTTGTAACCTGCTTGCCCCCGCAACAATATTGGTAACGCTAACACTTTTTTCAGCTACAATAATTCCATCCGCATTTTTAGGAACCAAAGCTCCCAGGGGTATATTGTATGAAGGAACTTTGATGTTAATAAAGTCGATTTGCGGGGCATCAGGGTTTTTAAGATGGTGATGGTCAATCGGATAATCACCAATAGCAATCCCTGTACGGTACAAACTGTTCTTCTGTTGATAAGGGGCGGCAAGATCGTTAACCGTTAAAGTCACCTTACCATCCAATCGCCGTGCTTCCCGGTGATAAGGGATCATAGGCAACTTATCCGCTGTAGGAAATTCATCATCAGCAATACCCAGGTGTTTAAAACCAAGCTTTGTCTGCAAATGATAAACAAACCGTAAACTGTGTAATTTAGCTTCTTTAAGTGCAGCTGCCCTGTCTTTTTTACTGAGCTCAATAATATTCATGTAAATGTCGTTTCCACATTTTGGCCAGTTGATCATGTACTTATTATTCGGCAGCTTGCCATAAGTGATCATTTGATTACAGTCTATTGAACGTTTATGACTGGCATCCGCCGAAGGATCGGTAATATCACAACAACATTCAAACTCCTTCGGATCATAACCCACTGGTTTAGCAATCGTTCTATCCACATTTTTACCGTAATCCTTAAGTACTACTACATAAGTTAAATCCTGAATGATGTTGTTCGCCTTTTCGGGGGCAAAAGATTCACCAGTATCAAATCTACTGTCCATACCTACGCGATAAGGGATTTTCAGAAAGCCCATTACATCGCCCAGTTCAGTTGCATCAATAATCAAATCAGTGGTGACTATCGTGCGCTTACCCTTTACATACGTTTCAACCGTCCATTTACGACCATTACGTGTAATATTTCTCCATTCCGTTTTGTACCAAATGGATAGATTAGGGTGCTTAGCTAATTCTTTAAGCGTTTTATTTCCTACTGATGGTTCAAACAAAGTGTTGCTCACCCATCCAGTTTCTACTGCTTTTGGCCCACCATAATAATCATATAGTTTTTGTCTGAATTCTCCCCACAAACCCGAGGGCATTTGATGGTTACCATCTATTGCGGCAACCCCGGCCGAAGTTAACATTCCGCCCAGCCATTCCGTTTCTTCAATAACCAACGTTTTCACACCCATCTTTGATGCTTGTATGGCGGCAGTTGTTCCACTTGCCCCACCACCGATCACCAACAACTGGGTCTGATATTCATTAGCTTTCGCAGGGACAGCTAATGAAATACCAAACCATACTAATGCACTTATAAAGCCCCTCTTAAAGCTGAATTCAACCATTTTAAATTCTATTGTAATTATATATTAGTTTACCCTTAGTTTTTCTTTCTGATAATCAATGCGGTAGATACAGCCCTTTCACTACCACCACTAGGTCTGACGGTTTTTTCAGCCCTAACAGTTAATGCCGTAGAACCACCCCCGTCAAGATTTATCGCACCAACACATCCCATATCTTTCATTACCTGCGCCAACTCAAGCAGATCTATACCCGCCGGACCTTTTGGGTTCCCACCTTCAACCGCAAGTAATATGATTTTATTTCCGGTTGTATAACCGATGGCCGACCGCGCACGTGAACTCGTATTGTCAATATCCATTAATTCCTCATCATCTGTAACATTGATCACATTATTGTTAATCAACATTGGCCCACCTCCAATTGCCGATTTAACGTTCCAAATCTTTCCACCAGCAGGATAAGTTGCCGTGGGAACAGGCTTTGGTGTAGTATTGATTAAATTCGGCGAAGGTGCCGGATAAGCGTACACGAGTGAATTTCCAGTACCCACATTGTAAACCCAGGCCACTTCAGGTATACCGGCCTCAGAAATCCCAAAAGCAGCACGCGTAGGATAATAAGTTGCACTGGCACCATTCAGCGTACGCGACAAGGTTTTAATATTTGGCGCATCGACCAAACCATTATACATAGCAAGACTATAAGAAACATTTGTACCGAAGAACCCACCATTTATACAAGCATATTTAAACCCAAGCTCATCTTTATAAAAAGCAGAAACACTTTTATTAACCGGGGCAAACAATGGTTTCAACTCCAGGTTAGAAGCCGGATCAAACACAACACAATAGGCGGTAAAGTCCCTGCCTTTAAACGGAGTGGTATTCATATAAACCTGGATCCCATCAGGAAAATTACCCATCAGATGAACCGCTTTTTTCCAGCTCGGCGACAAACTAATTAATGGAGTAGAATCTACAGGAACAAGAGGTTCAACAGTTTCGGTCTCCTTTTTAGATTTACTACACGCAGACAATAATGATGCTGCTGAGACAAGAATAATAGCAAGGTTCAGTTTTATGTTCATAATAGTTTGGTTATGGAGTAAATATAATAACTTTATTAAATAAATTAAAAACAATTCTATAGTTTTATTAAAATATTTTTAAAAGCACCCCATAAAGCTTTAGAAATAGATAAAAGAAATAATTACCAGGGCAGAACCAACATTATTTAGCGGGAGTTCTTCTTTCCAACTCGGCCAAAGGAATTTTCATCTGCCTACCTACCTGTTGTTCACCACGATAAGTAACAACCCTGATACTTTGGGCTCCCTTAGGAATTTCCAAAAGCGCCCCGGTATATTGCGGATAGTAACGATCAGGATCTGTATCGTCAAAAGAGTAATAAATATTAAGTCCCTCAATTTCAGTAGTTAAACTCAATAAAAGAGTTTTATCAGTATTTCTTGTCCCAGATACGATTGCATCATAAAAATACCTCGAATAATTAACAACATCCCTATCCAGCATTGGCAAGTGTGATTCAACCCTGGTAATAAAGTTACTCCAGCTGCTTTTAGCAGCACCCGCCCACAACGTTTCACTCAAAGCAAAAGCCCGTGGCCAGGTCATAAACTGCAATTTGCGCTCGTTAGGCACTTGCTCGGTCCACAAACTCCCTTGTCCGCCCAATACATTTTCCACCTTAATCCCTTTAGGTACAGGATCAAACTGAAACGTAGTACTCAATCTGTTCACAGAAAATATAGCATTTTCAAGATATTGATCACCCTGATAAAAGTCCAGATAGGTATAAGCAGCAGGTGTCATTATCACCTTTTGCCCTTTATCAGCGGATAAAACCCCACCTTTACTATCCTTCCAACTCATTACCGCCATCTCATCAGGAAGCCCTCCAGGCAGGTTTTCATACCAACCAAGCGGCAACTTACCTTTAGAAAGCACAATTTTAGAAACCCGTTTTAAAAAGTAAGACTGCAATTCCTCCGCACTTTTTAAATTCTCCTTTTTAATTCTCTGCTGACAAACCTGACACTTGTCCCAATAAGCCCTTGAAACCTCATCCCCACCTATATGTATATATTTAGATGGGAACAACCCAGAAAGTTCATCAATAACCTTATCCAGAAACACAAACGTAGAATCGTTACCCGCACATAGCACATTGGTCCTTGAAGCGTTCCAGGGATCACCTGCTAAAACCTGCTGCTCTTTTTTTGTACAGGACAACTCTGGATAAGCCGCAATCATAGCTAAAGCATGTCCAGGGACATCAATCTCAGGAACCAGCTCTACAAAATACTGTTGCCCATAAGCCACCAATTCCCTGATATCATCCTGTGTATAAAACCCACCATCAGTAGCCTGCTCTCCCGGCTCCGGCGCCTTTTGATTTCGCCAATAACCAGTCCTTGGCACCCTACAGGCACCTACAGCGGTTAATTTCGGCAATCCTTTAATCTCGATCCTCCATCCCTGGTTATCTGTCAGGTGCAAATGCAGCACATTCATTTTATACCTGGACATCTGTTGTATATAACGCTTGATCACCTCTTTAGAAAAAAAATGACGGCTCACATCCAGCATCAATCCCCTCCACTGAAAGCTAGGCGCATCAGTTATTTTTACCGCAGGAACCTGAATACCAGCCACCTTTGCATCTTTACCATTCACAAAAGACGGTAGCAACTGAACAAAGGTCTGCATACCATAAAACCATCCCTCTGCGTTGGCCGACTTAATAACAACCCCTTTTGCAGACACATCTAAAGTATAAGCGCCCTTACCTTTTATAGTAGGGTCTACTAAAAACCTGATCGCATTATTATTTCCGGAAACTCCTGCTACAACCAAATTATAACCCGTAACCTCCTTAATCCTCAAAGATAGCAACTCGCCTAAGCCCTTATCTTTCTCAGCAGAAGGAACAATCAACGTATTGGATTTCAACACAAAAGAGCTTTTTCCTTTTTCCAAAAGAGCAGGATAAGGAATAAGGTTAAACAATTGGTCCTGAGCGATGGCCGAAAATGAAAATGCAAGGAGAACAACAAAGCAGCACGCTTTGCCAATTAATTTGAGTACAATTTTAATCATATGTATTACAATATGCAGATAAGCTGACTGTTTTTATTTAACTTTGTGTAAATCTAGAGGTTTTTGATATATATTAACGATATTTATTAAAAATTTTTAATAAGATTACAGGAAGAAACAAAAGTAAACACTAAACAGAACGCTATGAAGACTGATTTTTTTGATGACAATAGTGACATCCTAACAGGGGTCGCTTATAAGAACATTCACATCAGAAAGAAAATCATTTCCTACTTTGCCGATGCCGGTAATGCAACCATCGCTGAGCTTTGTAAGGAAACGAATTTGAGCGTACCAAAAGTAACTACGCTGATCACCGAACTCATTGCCGGCGGACTGGTGAAAGACTTCGGAAAAGTTGGATCAACCGGCGGCAGGCGACCGAACATATACGGACTGGCATCCGACTCAGGCTTTTTTCTCGGTGTAGACGTAAAACATGACCACATCAACATCGGTCTAATTGATCTGCAAAAAAAACTGATCAAAATATCCAAAGACGTACCTTATAACCTGAACAATACTGCAGAATCCCTTGCTACACTTTGCGAACTGATAAAAAACTTCATCAAAGAATCAGCCATCGCAAAAGATAAAATATTGGGGCTGGGATTAAACCTCTCCGGAAGGATCAATTACGCCACAGGTTACAGCTATAGCTTCTTCCATTTCAATGAAGACCCTTTAAGCAAACTATTGGAAAAGGAACTCAATTTAAAAACCTACCTGGAAAATGACTCGAGGGCCATGGCTTATGGAGAGTTTAATTGCGGGGTAGTAAAAGAAGAGAAAAACGTATTGTTCCTTAATTTAGATTACGGCCTGGGCATGGGCGTATTGATCAACAATGAGCTTTATTACGGTAAATCCGGCTTTGCCGGGGAAATCGGGCATATTCCTTTATTCAACAATGAAATCATTTGTCATTGCGGCAAAAAAGGCTGTCTGGAAACAGAGGCATCAGGACGGGCATTAATAGAAATGTTTAAAGAAAAGCTACTTACCGGATCCTCCACATCTTTAAACAAAACAGCAGACGATAATATTCAAATGCAGGACATTATCAATGCAGCAAATAATGACGATGTACTATCTATAGAACTGATCGCTAAAATAGGTGAAAAGCTTGGTCGGGGTATCGCTTTACTGATCAACATATACAACCCTGAACTGGTAATTCTTGGTGGCGCGCTGGCTTCAACCGGTGAGCACTTACACCTACCCATAAAAAGCGCTTTAAATAAATTCTCGTTAAGCCTTGTAAACAGCGACACACAACTGAAACTTTCAAAGCTTGGTGAAGAGGCAGGCGTTATGGGCGCCTGCCTCCTGGTTAGAAAAAGACTTTTAGAATATTCTGCCTGATTATTTTACCAGGTTCATATCTACCGGAATAAATACCAGTGGTGTTGGCAAACATGATGCACCAGGTGGAGAGTAAGTAAACTTGATTACCTGCTCTTCTCCATTCTTAGCTGGCGGAAATACCTGGATCAATATAGCTTCAGGCGCTCCTTTTGTGGCCAATCTATCATTGGGCAACTGAATTATCCCCTCGTTAAACTTACCTTTACTTACAACCATAGTCGCAGCCATACCATTGCACCATTGATTGTCGCCAGAGCGGGAGTTCCAGGTCACCAAAGCCAATCCTTTGCCATCTGTACTTTTCCATTTCAATTCCATATTATATAGCACGCCGTAGTTTCCGGCAAGGGTCGATTCTTTTCCGCTTGTTCCTTCAATACCCAATACCCATGGATCTTTTTCTCCATCGGCCACAACAATTTCAGCGGCACCATTTTTTGTATCCAGCACATCAACAGAAGTAACCTTATAATTACTTACACCAAATAATCCCCTGCCCGCGTTTTTATGCCCGGTAGGAATAATAGTTTTTATTCTTTTTAATGCTACAGGCCCTGGAGTTTTAAGATCCGTTTGAATAATGCTGATTTCTCCCGGCTGATCAATTACAAAATCATAAAAACCATGCGTCAATTCATCATACTTAACCACATTTCGCTCCAACTGTTCATCTATAGCAATCGCCGCACCCGGCTCAACTACACGGATTTGCTCACTTCCGTTTGAGGCAAAATAATCGGCCAAACCTTGCTTACCGATCTGAAAATAATTACCACTAGGTTTTTGCGAAGAGTATTTCAACATTCGGATGTGCATTTTCTGCTTCCCTGTATTTTTGATTACCGCTGTAATTTTACGGTCTATCTTTACAGGCTCCTTCACGCCGTTTACATTGTACACATACAGCCTCACTGAACCAGGCTGCACAGATTCCCTCAAAGCAATTGCCTCCGGAAGCCTGATATACTCAGGATCGTCAGAAATAATAAACTGCGGACCAGGCAATACCACCTTGTTGTATTTAATATCAGCAGGCTTAATTGTAAAAAAATCTTTCAGCAAAACAACATTTCCTTGTTTCGCATTCAAAAGACTTATCGCATCCTCAGTTTTGATTGTTTGTGCATTTAATTGCATGGTTCCGCAAATAAGCGCCAAACCCAACGTAATTTTTAAGTTTTTATGTTTCATAATTTAATTTGTGTGCATAGGTCAAAAGCCCGTTACCCCCTGTTGGCAAGCTCGTAAAAAAAATCAAAATGTGCTTTAATGCTCCTGGACCAGTAAGTTCCGGTATGCCCTCCGGGCTGAGCAATATAAGTAGCCTTTATTTTCAGCTCATCACACTTCTGTCTGAACTGATTATTCGCTTTGTACAAGTAATCCTCTGTACCGCAGTCAAAAATCAATGTCTTTTTTAAATCCTTAATACGCTCCAGCCTGTTAACTGGCGAGTATACATCAAAAGCGCTATTATCTTCCGAATACGGACCCAGCAAGTAGGCGATGGTAGTCTTTTTAAACCCCGAATGCCTCAAGTTGAGCACCCCGGAAGTACTACCCGCACTTAAAAACACATCAGGATGATTCAGAAAAAGATACATTGCACCAAAACCACCCATACTAGCACCTGTAACAAAAACTTTTTCCCGATCGGTTTTATAGCTACCATTTATTTTAGGCACCAGTTCTTTTATAAAGAAATCTTCGTATTGCGCACTGTCGGCCTGAGCTGAATTCATATACCAGCTTTTCTTTAAGCCATCCGGACAAACCACAATGAACTTATAAGTATCGGCCATACCTTGCAAATCTGCCAGCCTGGCCCAGGTCTTGTAATTTGCAGAATGCCCGTGCAAAAGATACACCACGGGATATTTAACCTTTAGGTTATAGGTAGCCGGCTTGTAAACCAACACACTATCTTTTGTTTTCAACGCACCAGACTGGAGCACCAAAAGATCCTGCCCTTTTGCAGAGAAAACCAAAAGCCCAAAGACCATCAAAAAAGTATATTTCAATCTATTCATATTTATTACACAATTTACTTCACCCGCTCTAAGAGCAGGTGAATATAAATAAAATTTAATAACATAAATATATTTAATATATTTTATTACAAAGTATGTAGTATATATCGTAAATAATACTTAAAAAACAAGACAACATCACACTGAATTAAAAAGGGGAATAAAATCTATCTTACCGGCCATTCAGTTTCAATTCCCTGTTTTCTGATATAGCCTTGAAACTCGCTCAGCAGCGACTGATCTGCCCGAACTTTCCCTGGCGTCACTTTTTTATCGGTGGCAAACTTAATCAACAATCCCACGGCCTCACCTATACTCCATTCCACGGGATGCAACCTATAACAACCATTTGTAATGTGCGTAGTACCAATATTTTTATTAGCAGGCAATATATTCTCCATCCTTACAGGGATCAATGCACCAAGTGGGATCTGGAAAGGTAGTGAACCGAAATCAACGTAATTGGCCCCAGCACTGCTAGGATGTAAATCAATATGATAATAACCTATACCAACACTATCATAAAAATGAGCGGCTTTGCTTTTATCTTCACCAGCTTTTGCGACAAGCGCGCGGTTCTCCGAACCAACATGTTCCTCCAATACTGTAAAAACTGCTTTTATCCTTCTTGACTCCCGGATATACGGATATTTTGCTAAGCCATCTTCAGTCCCTAGCACATCTTTACGCAGCCTTACCCCCGAAAAACCTTTTCCACCATCAGGACGCGGAGCTTCGGTTTGCAGCCAATACAAGAGTGAAAGACTCAATTGCTTGGCATGGTCTACATGCTTTTTAAAATCCTTTTCCGAAGAACTAATTAAATCCCCCAACACATAGTCATTTTGTGGCCAATTCACTATGGTAATATCGCCCTTATAAAACCCCGCCTTAAAATTGTTCCTGTCGATTATTTTACGATAATTCCAAAGGTTTAACAAGTCCCCTGTCGGAATACCTTCCGGATGAAACCCAAGGTTCTTCGGCTTTAATGTCCGCGGATCAGAGTAATGCAACTCCAACATCCTACCCGGCCATGCAGGGCTCATCTGCGGGATATAGTCTTTCCAGAACTCATAATCTTTTGGCCGCTCAATCACATGGTTTTCTCCAGGCACATAATCAATAGCGAAACACATCGTAAAAGCCTGATTATTTTTAGGGTTTGCCACTGCCGGTGCATGAAGTTCATTCGTTTGCGACTTAGATTCTGTACCCGTCACATATTCAGTCCCTGTTAATGGCAATAACTCTCCCGTTTCTGTAGCATCAACAAAATAAGGAGCGGTTAATGTCGTTTCTTTTCCGGTCCGCAGCGATTTAACTACAACTGAACTTACCCTTACCCCATTTACACTTGCACTTTTTATTTTGTGCTCCAATAACAACACTAGTTTACCAGCACTAAGATAAGGCGCAATCATATCGTTTAACACTGCCAGTGCTACCCGGGGTTCATGGCACAATTTCGATACCGTACCATTGCCAGGGTTTAAATTTGTTTTTTGTCCCGCCTCCTCGGTAAGCGGGTATTTTTTCTTATAATACTCCCTAACCCCATTCCTAAAATCCCGGTACAACTTTGTAGCCCCATGCGTTTCTATCCAGTAATGTTCATCAGGCGGCACCCCTTGCTGGGTAATCTGTCCACCTATCCAATCTGTTTCTTCTGTTAAAACAACTGTTTGTCCGTTCTGTAAAGATGACATAGCAGCTGCAAAGCCACCTAATCCGGCGCCAGCAATAACTACATCAGCATTCATCACCTGTTGCCCCTCCGGCGAGGTTATCCGCTCCACCGCAGCCATCACCGGTCTGGGAATACCAGCCATTGTAGCGGTAGCCCCAACCCCAATTAATCCTATAAAATTTCTACGTCTCATTATGTGTGTTTATAATATTCATAAAAAACCACCATAAACTAAAAATAAGGAAGTTTATGGTGGTTAAAATAACGTTTAAATACGATTACCAATCCGGATTTTGATCAAGCCCTGGATTAATATCACGTTCTCCCTGAGGAATAGGTAACAAATTCAGTTTTGGGAACCAATAACGGGTTTCCCTGGTAAACCTCAAATCAATTTGGTTGGTGTAACTAGGTATACTATTCAAATCAGACACCGCATTACTTTTAAAGTTAGGTACCGGGGGAAGATTGGTAGCTGTTTTAGAAATACCGATCACCTTACCAGGCATCACCAGCTCAGCAATGCCCCAGCGACGAATATCAAACCATCTAAAACCTTCTACCGCCAATTCTACCCCACGTTCCCGCCTTACGAGCTTACGCAATTCATTCTGATCGGCAGCGATAGCTACAGGTACAACAGGTTGTTTTACCCTTAAACGAACCTGATCAAGCGCGGCCTTCACCGTTCCATCAATTTTATTACCTTCAATTTTAGCTTCCGCATAGGTTAACAAAATCTCAGAATAGCGCATCAGAATAAAGCTTACCTTCGACTGAAAGACATTCTCATCGGTCATTGTGTATTTAGTCCACAAATACCCTACACCACTTTTCGATGGCCCGAACGCATTGTCAAAATCAGCATTTGTTTTTACCGACCAGGTACCGTCCGCATTTAAAAAGGAGGTGGTATTTTTATAAATATCATATACAAAAGTAATCAGGTTCATAGATACCGTATCACCCGGCAAGGCTACGGTATACTTCAACCGCAGGTCCCGTTTTTCGCGTGGCTTTTGGGGGTTATACACAGCCGATTCATCAATACGCTTACCATCGGTAGCCTCAAACATATCCACCAGTCTTTGTGTTGGGAACCTACCTGACTGCCCCCCAGCTGATCTCGATGTATTACCCAACGGTAAATACGTAATGGAATTTACATCCGCATCTGTATACAATACCTCAAACATAATCTCTCCGCCAGCATTTGGCTTTTGTCCACTTCTCGTAAACAAGTCCTGAAACTTCGGGTTAAGGTTTAACCCTGCACCATCTATCACAGCTTTTGAAGCCGTAGCTGCCAGGTCATAGTCCTTATTATACAACGCTGTTCTTGCCTTTAAACCCAAAGCTACTGCCCTGCTCACCCTTCCCCGCTCAAAAGGTGCCCAATTAAGCACCGGGGCAGCCTCATCCAGCTCCTTATAAATGAAAGCAATTATATCCGCTTTAGGCGTCATAACCTGTGTTTTAAACTCATCAATCTCTAAAGGCTTAGTAATCAAAGGCACGTTCCCAAACATAAACACCAGGAAATGATAAGCCCAGGCCCTCAGTACGCGTGTTTCCGCCTTGATACGGTTAAAATTAGCAGCAGGAACCTTATCCTTCGCCAACTCCATACCCGCAAGCAAAGTATTTGCACGCTGAATTTGGGTATATGCATTTTTCCATAAATTTGCAGGATGAGAATTATAGGTATCAAAAATACCTTCACCCAGTTCATTGGCCCTTAAAATAGCGATATCGGTCCAGGCATCCGTACCCGACTGATAAGGAACGGTACCAAAATCCCAGTTTACAGATTTATAGATGGCTGTTAATGAAACATTCATCTCCTTTTCATTCGTCAAAAAAGTATTGGTAGCAGGTACGTCAAGTGGATTTGTATCCAGAAACTTCTGGCAACCGGCTAAACTGATCATTGATACAACCAGTGATGCTATATATAAAATTCTTCTTTTCATTTTCTTAAAAATTTACATTTAACCCTACAGTATATGTCCTCATGATGGGATAAAACTCACCTGCAGTATCCTTTTGCTCAGGATCAAATCCTGGAAAATAATTGCTCCAGGTAATCAGGTTTTGTCCGCTGACATATAGCCTTGCGGAGCCCAGTTTAACTTTATCAGAAATTGTTTTAGGCAAGGTATAGCCCAGCACTACATTCTTCAGCCTCAAATAAGCACCCGAACGCATCCAGAAAGAAGAAGTCACATAATTATTTGCATTGCTGTTTGCCGTTAAACGCGGATAAGCCGCACCAGTATTTTCAGGACTCCAATAATCTTTCTGGTGTTCAAAAATAGAGCCTTGGAAACTTGCCGAATAAAAAGGTTGCGAGCCGGTACCGGACAAATAATTATCCATTTTACCTACCCCCTGAAAGAAAGCAGTGAAGTCAAAGCCTTTAAACTGTGCAGCAAGGTTAAAACTATATTCATAACGCGGGAAATAATTCCCCAGGACCTGACGGTCATACGCGTCAATTTTATTATCCGGAACACCACTAGGGCCACTTATATCTTTGTAACGGATATCCCCTGCCTTGGTATTAGCGAAATGAAAAGGAGCACCGGCAACTTCGGCATCAGACTGAAACAACCCTTCTGCAACGTACCCGAAATAAGAATTATAGGCATAACCTTCCCTGGTAACTACAGAACCAGAAATATAATCTTTCCCATTTAAATTGGTCACCTTATTTTTTACATCTGAAATATTTGCAGTAACCTGGTAACTAAAATCACCGACCTTATCTTTCCAGGTTGCACCCAGCTCCCAGCCCGTATTGCGCATTGTTCCCACATTGATAAATGGAGCATTTAAACCTACATAATTCGGAATGACATCCAACATCAACATATTGCCAACATCTCTTCTAAAATAATCCGCAGTCAGCGTCAATTTGTTGTTTAGAACGCCTAAGTCCAGACCAATATCAAGGACTTTAGAAGTTTCCCACTGAATATAAGGGTTTGAAGCATTGGCTACCGCATAACCATTGTTAATTACGTTATTAAAATAATATGGGAAAGTACCACCATACGTTAATTTTGTAGGATAATAATCCTCTACATTATTCCTTCTGATGGCCTGGTTACCCAGCTCACCATAAGAAACACGGATTTTAGCCTCATTGATTTTATCAGACAGTCCTTTCCAGAAATCTTCATTGGAAATTCTCCATCCCGCAGACATAGAAGGAAACAGTTTCCACCAGTTTTCCTTTATGAAACGTGATGAAGCATCAAAACGTCCGTTAACTTCAAGCAAATACTTTTCCTTGTAATTGTAATTGATCCTGCTATATGCTGAAGCCATATTCAATTCTGAGGCGCCACCACTGAGCGTCTGCCCGATTGCATCACCGGCATTCAGATAAGGCAGTTCTTCAGAGATCAGGTTCTGGCGAAAAGCATTTACATTATTTATTTTATACGTTTCTGTTGAAAAACCACCTAGTAATTTAACCTGATGGTCGCCAAAGTTTTTAGTATAAGTAGCCTGTGTTCTAAACAAGTTCCTGTCAGACCTCGAAGTATTATCGGTAAGTCCGTTATTCGCTGGCCATACCCGGGCGAAATTCAATTTATTATTAGCAACATCCGCTACATATATATCATATTGTCCCTGTAGTTTACGATTTTGACTTTCAGCATTGTTCGCGCTGTAGCTCGCCAGCAATTCCAAACCATCAATAGGCTTATACGTTAAAGTTCCGCTGATGATCCTCGAGTCGCTAAATAACTTATCAAATCCTCCGTCTTCGGCCTGTGCCGCAGGGTTGGTGTTCGACCAGCCTTCGCCCCACTGACCGCCATCATATCTTCCCGGAGCAGTAGCCGGCAAACCTATCATATATCTAATGATACCTGTAGCAGAATTATTTCCTGGCCATGTCCTTTCAGATTTATTTAAAACAAGATCCATCGATGCCGACAGCTTATCTGTCAATGCTACATCTGTATTAAATCGCAAATCCTTTCTATTGAAATCAGTATTCGCCGTTAAACCGTTCTGCTTAAGAAACCCTCCGGAAGCAAACATTTTAATTTTATCTGTTCCCGCAGAAACATTGATGTTATGATTCTGCATCATTCCATTGTTGGTCAGCACCAATTTTTTCCAATCGGTATTAAAACGTGAAAAATTATCAGGGCCTAAACGCTCATAATCTGCAATCTGCTGTGTAAATGCTGGTGGCAAACCACTGTTTACCTGTGCTACATCCCATAATTTCATGTGGTCCAAAGCATTTACCTTCACTGGCAAGTCTATAACTTCCTGCTTGGTTACATAACCGCTATAATTTACCTTTACACCTTTAGCGCCTCTCTTTGTAGTAACAAGAATAACCCCGTTTGCCGCTCTCGATCCATAAATCGCCGAAGCTGCAGCATCTTTCAATACGGAAATACTCTCGATACTGTTCGGATCAATAGCATCCAGGCTCATCTCTACGTTATCTACCAGCACCAATGGGTTCGATCCGGCATTGATAGAGCCAATACCCCGGATACTTATTCCACCTCCATCACCCCCCGGTACACCAGACTGCTGCCTGATGGATACACCGGGAGCTGCGCCCTGCAAAGCAAGCGAAGCGGAACCTACCTGTCTATTGGTCAACGACTTCCCATCGATGACCGACACAGAACCTGTTAACGTCACTTTCTTTTGTGTTCCATAGCCCACAACAACTACCTCGCCCAGCTGCTCATTGGATTCCTCCAGCACAACTTTCAGTGCAGTACCGGCATTGGCATTCAATTCTTTGGTATTAAAGCCGATAAATTTAAAAACAAGTACCGCATTAGGTTTTGGGACTTGCAACTCAAACCTACCGTCACCATTGGTTACAGTAGCTATTTTTGTATCCTTTACCTGGACACTGACACCGGGCAGCGACTGCCCCTTACTGTCTACAACCTGCCCTTTAAGCGGTTGATTTTGAGCGTTAACGAGCGAAGGTAAGAAGCCTGCTGTAAAAAGCAGTAACAACACCTTCCATCTAAATTTGCGTAGAATTAGTTTAATCATACAGTTTTGTTGGTTAAAAAGGGTTTATATTTAGGTATTTGGCTTATAGCCGTTTATTCCGTAAAAAATGATATACAGATAACACAACAGGGGAAGGATAAAAGCGATAGTCCAATTATAATGGTCGATCAATAAGCCTTGTGAATAGGATATGATGGCACCGCCGGCAATAGCAGTTGACAAAAAACCGGATGCCTGGGTGGTATACTTACCCAAACCATTTACAGACAAAGAAAATATAACGGCAAACATAACGGCATTGAACAAACCTACCGCAATCATACTCCATACCGCTAAGTACCCACTTGTACTCAACGACAATGCAATCAGAAGAATCGCAGAAACAGCACAGAACGCCAACACTTTTGCAGGCTTAAGGTAGTGCAAAATTGCCGCGCCAAAAAGCCTTCCTATGATCATACTGCCCCAATAAAATGCGACATAAGTATTTGCGGCAGCTTCTGTAATATTCAGAATACTGACAATATAATTGGTTAAAAAGGTACCTATAGACACCTCTGCACCAACGTAAAAGAAAAGTGCAGGAATACCCAACTTAAGGTTTCTGAAACTAAGTACGCTTTTTTTGGATGCAGGGCCATTATCTACAAATTCCGCAGGGCCACTTTTAATTTCCGGAAGTTTCATGATGTACACCGCTGCCGCAATTAACAATAATAAAGCAGTAATACCCAGGTACGGATATTTTACGGCATCTGATGACGAGGCCTCATTCTGACTGATTCCTGAAAGGATAAAATAGGCCCCAAAAATAGGTGCCACAGTTGTCCCGAGGGAGCCTACCCCCTGAATTAATGTAAATCTTGAAGAAGCCGTTTTAGCCGGGCCCAAAACTGTAATATAGGGATTAGCGGCAACCTGCAAAATCACAATTCCGAGCGCCAATACAAATAATGCCGCCAGAAAAAGATAATATTCATGCAACATGGCAGCCGGGTAAAACAAGAGCGCACCCAATGCGGCGATACAGAAACCCGTTACCATCCCGTTCTTATATCCAATCCGTTCAACAATCTTACCAGCAGGAATGGATGCGATTCCGTAAGTAAGAAAGAAATAAAACTGGACCAACGACGACTGGGCGTAAGTTAAGGTAAAGCTATTTTTAAAAAAGGGCACCAACGTATCATTCAAACAGGTTATAAAACCCATCATAAAATAAAGCACCCCTAGCGACATCAAGGCCGGCACATAACTTTGCTTACTATCGTTTTCTGGGACGACTATACTTTGAGGACTAAAATTCGCCATATTTATTTAGATATAATTGTTCTTTGCTTATCAATCACTTCCAATACTTTCCAGCATTGGTATAACCCACAGGGAAACATGGAAACAGCCTTTCCACTAATGGCATGCTATTTTATTATTTGGTTTTAAACATTAGCTCTACGGAATTTGGCATGAAGCTCTTTACTTCTGATTTTTTGGTCAGCTCCCAAAAGCTTTGGTCCTGTGCACTGAGCACCTGGGTGGCAACAATCCAACTCTGTGTCCAACCACTTAATGTTCCCCAAACTCCCCAACCGGCATCAGCATTAGAGCCCCAATATTCCCATCGCTTGTATTCAAAAGCCCTGAACCAAGCCCCGTCAAGGTCTTTAAACCGGTCACTTTTCACCTGTATCCTGGTCAGAAAGTCCGATAACTTAGTTACCGCATCTTTATATTTCTTATTCCCCGTAGCATGCGCCGCTTCGTTTAAACTAAAAAAGGCGAAGTTGCTGGTATAAAGCATATCTGCGATTGGATCCCCGTTGGTAAAAATTAACGGGGCCTCATGTAAACCATACTCTTTATTTGATTTAGTACGACCAAACCTTCCTTTTCCCTCACCACCTAATTCCTCTCTGATCGCACCACTCTCAACCTGGTTTTCAACTATTTTGCTCACCATCACATCCAGCCATTTTCTATGTTCTTCTGTATTTTCAATGCGGACTAACCATGCAAGTGGCAATATCATCCTTGCGCGCTCCTGCTGGATGCCGTTTGTCCAGACCCAGTTATCCGGATAGGCCTTCATAGTCATCCTGATGGCCATTTTTGTTTTTTCCAGCAAAGGTTTATATCCTGTCTGGCTATACAGCCACAAATAACACGCCCATGTCCAGGATTCAAAATGTGGGGCGTTATGTACGATGTCCCTTTCCCAATAATGCTTCCAGCCTAATTTCTGCAGGTCCTTGTCTTCGAGTCGTTCTCCTCTATAGCCAAACCTACCTGTTGTCCTAAAGTTCGCCAGAATCCCCTCTACGACTTCTCTATCCCACTTATCCGTATTCATATATGCCGATGCACCGATTATCCCCAATAAAGCACGTGCATTGTCATCACCATAATACACCCCAGGATGGGTGACAGACCAACCTATCAAACCATAGGAGGCGCTATTTTTATCATTTCTTTCTTCGGCCCTTAAGTTGGAACCATGAAACATATAATCGATTAAATTTTCAGCTTTCTTATCATAAGTTTTTTTGTTCAGCATATTACCGGCGGCCGCCAGTGCAAAGCTAGCTTCGCCCTGCACATCAGCCCTCATCCAATAGCGATACTGCTGCGAACCATTGTGATAGATTTTGGAAGCATGGCCTTCGAGGATCCCAAGACTTCCATCACCTACCGGAAGTTTCTGATCTATCGGCGGACCGAAAGGAGCTTCTCCCTTACCCTGATACCCCAGCCACATTTCCTTCCAGGAAGGATCCACAAATAACTTCGCCTTATTAAACCATTCAACCCCAAGCTCAATACTCTTTCTGGTTGCGTTTGTGGGCAGGGCTTCATCAGGACCATACATCGGCTTAACATACGACGGCCAGTCTTTAAAGGTATAATCATGGCCGGTCATTTTTTTAAGAATGTAGGACCAAACTTGTCTCCAGGCATCATTAGGGCCATATCGGCCAGTTGCAAAATTACTCAGCTTAGTGGTCGAAATGATGCGGTCATCTTTTTCAAACAACAAGGGATATTTAACAACGTCGTCAATCCCATATTCTGCTTTATCTAATCCCGCAACTTTGGCCAATACTATAGCAGCATTATCTACCTTCGCAGGTAGTATATAGCAATCGTTAATTCCTAAAATACTCATGGGCTTTAAGCCTGTACCAAAAACACCTGTAGCCACCACACCCCGTTCCAATTGTGTGTGTAAAGGTTCAACCCCTACCTCTACACCAGGTATATTGGCCGAATACTCAATATATAGCTTCAGTCTCTTAAGACGGGCCTGTTTAAAGAATTCATCACTGAGCTCCACCTTACTTTTAGGGTATCCGTCGGCCACTATAAATAGCGCATCATTCGTTGACGTACCCGTCAGGGCAGAAAAAGGATCGTTAAATCTTTTTATTTTGAGGCCTTGTTTTTTCAACAAAAAATATAAATCATTAGAAGAACTTCCGCAAAAAACAATTCCAGGCTGTGCCAATATGGTAAGGCCTGGTGCAAAAAGTATTATAAAAAAACAGCAAAGGATTAATCTAAACTTCATTTCGACATATATATTATACTAATTTTAATTTTTAATTTTTATCAAAAAGATTCTGCCGCACCTAACATTTGAATTGGTTCAATGTTATCATCAAAAAAGCCGTTGGCCATTTACATTCCAGATATAGGAACAAAGATTACCTATTTTTCTAACCCGGAACTAACTACAACGTGAATATACATATATTTTAATAAGATCAAAATATATTTTACTTTTTATTATAAAGTATAATTACATAATATTATTTAATACAAAACTACAGCAGAATATTTCCACAATAATATTTAATCATTAAAAGATGTCGGCATACTTTTATTAACTTCTTAGTAACCTTTTAATTATCAGAAAAAAGTTTCCCTTAATTCTGAATAATTAAGCTTTAATTTGCAAGAAGCGAACCCTTTATAACAAGGTTTAATAAAAAGTAGAAATTGTAAAATATAAAAATGGGAAAAACTTTTTTTGAAGAATTAAACAGTGAAAACATTACTGGTGTTGCCTATAAAAATGTCAGCCTTAAAAAAAATGTACTCAGCTATTTTGCCAATGTAGGGAATGCGACCATAGCAGACCTTTGTAAGGAATTAAACCTGAGTGCCCCTAAAGTTACTGCGTTATTAGGCGATCTGATCCAGGACGGCCTAATTAAAGACTATGGAAAAATAGACTCTACCGGTGGCCGAAAACCTAATTTATACGGATTGGTTCCCGACTCTGCTTTTTTCATAGGTGTTGACATTAAACAGAACCATATCAACATCGGCTTATCTGATCTACAAAAAAACCTGATTAAAGTAGCGGAAAAGCTTCCGTATAAACTCGATAACAATAAAGAATCGCTTGAAGCGCTATGCAGCCTTATTAATGACTTCATTAAAGATCTGAGCACACCAAGGGAAAAAATATTAGGAATAGGCATTAATTTATCTGGCCGGATCAATTACACAACGGGCTATAGCTATAGCTTTTTCTACTTTAATGAAGAGCCTTTAACCAAAATTCTGGAATCCAAAATAGGTATCAGGGTGTTTCTGGAGAATGATTCAAAATCTATGGCATACGGTGAATTTTCTGCCGGTGTGGTTACAGGTGAGAAAAACGTGCTTTTCCTTAACCTGGATCACGGAATAGGATTGGGTATCTTAGTCAACGGACAGCTGTATTATGGAAAATCCGGTTATTCGGGTGAATTCGGACATATTCCCTTATTCAACAATGAAATCATTTGTCATTGCGGTAAAAAGGGCTGCCTGGAAACAGAAGCTTCAGGATGGGCATTAACCCGTATGTTTAAGGAACGCTTGCAGGAAGGGTCATCTTCTATCTTAACGCAAAACAATATCAATCCAGACGATCTGAAAATGGAAGACATTATTGCTGCCGCGAACAATGATGATGTACTCGCCATAGAACTGATTGCCAAAATAGGAGAAAACCTAGGGCGTGGTATCGCTTTACTGATCAATCTGTTTAACCCCGAGCTGGTGATCCTTGGAGGAAGCCTTGCCGCAACTGAAGAATACATCAGGCTCCCTATAAAAAGCGCGATCAACAAATACTCACTTAGTCTGGTTAACCAGGATACCGTTTTAAAGATGTCTAAGCTCGGTGAACGTGCTGGTTTAATTGGCGCATGCCTGTTGGTTAGAAACCGGCTATTGTCACTAAGTTAATATAACACGATAAGCTGCTTCTTTAGTGAGGTAGCTTATCTTTTATTACACCATAAAGGTAAGTACCCAGCAGCGCCCCTACTATCACCACCGCCATTGCCAGATATCCATAACCCAGGTTTACAAACATTGGCCCCGGACAAGCCCCTGTTAAGGCCCAGCCCAGTCCGAAAATAATCCCACCTATAATATAACGCGGATAGGAACGCTCTTTATCCTTAAAAACAACAGGCATACCATCTGTATCTTTAAGTTTAAACTTTTTGATCAACCATACACTGATTACGCCGAGCACTACTGCGGTCCCAATAATTCCGTACATATGGAAAGACTGGAAGCGGAACATCTCCTGGATACGGTACCAGGATACGGCTTCGGATTTAGTCATCACTATACCGAAAAGTATTCCGGCTAAAATATATTTTACTGACTTCATGCGATTAAAAAATTAAGGGCATGATTAACCAGGTCATTATTAAACCACCAATAAAAAATCCAACAACTGCGATTAATGAGGGTAACTGCAAATTAGAAAGGCCTGAAATTGCATGTCCGGACGTACATCCGCCTGCGTACCTGGATCCAAAACCAACCAATCCCCCACCCAGCAAAAGCAAAAACCATACTTTAGGATCTGAAAGTGCCGTAATAGAAAAAAGTTCATCTGGGTTTAAACCTCCTTTAAAGGTAAAACCAAGCGCATCAAGATCTTTAATGGTTGCCATAGACAAACTGAGTGCTGCAGGGTTACTTAAAAACCTGGCAGACAACCAACCGCCAATAATTGCACCTACCAGAAAAAGAAGGTTCCAGCGCTGTGATTTCCAATCGAAATTAAAAAAACTGTTTCGCTTACCGGCACCCGCCATACTGCAGATGGTCCTTAAATTAGAGGAGAAACCAAAGCTCTTGCCCCAAAAAACGAGCATCAACATGATCAATACGATCATCATGCCTGAGAAATACCATGACCAGGGCTGTTTAATTAATTCCATCATATAAAGGTGAGCTCTACCTCTTTTGGTAAGGCTTATTTGGTTTTACATAAGCTTTCGGTGGTGGAGCTATTTCTTCAGCAACTTTAATGTTGAGAATTTGCCCCTGATACTCCTCTCCATTAAGCAGCGATACCGCTTTTTCTGCTTCAGCAAGAGTCGCCATTTCCAAAAAAGCATAGCCTTTACATCTTTTGGTTACTTTATCACGCACAATTTTTATGGTATTTACATGAGCACGAAGGCTTATGTACATTAAGAGATCCAATTCAGTAATATCGGGTCTAAGCCCACCAACAAAAATTTTAACCATGACAACTGAGTATTTGTGCCATAAAAGTATAAAATATATTGTTATTGAGTGCAATACAGTTTAAAAAGTATCCAGGGGCAGTTTTTCTTTCATAAATGAGTATAATAGATAAAAATACCATGTAAACGTCATTACTAATGATCAATGCTTAATTAGTGGTAAACTACTGATAAAAGACTGAACACAGCTACCCCTGCCCTACTATTGTTCTACCGTTGGGCTAGGGTTGCCGTACCCTAGGGGTAGGGCAACCCTAGCCCAACCCTAGCTCAAGGGTAGCTTAACTCTTGTTTTTACCAATGTTATATCAATATTTATCAAGTCTTTTTAGGAAGGGACAAAGGAATATCTTGTCCGGTGTCTTATACTGATATTACTTGTCGATTAGGCTAATTCGAACTAGTTCACTATTAGTTATTCCTGATTTTGGTTGGTTAGTAGGAAACTTCTTCCTGAAATCGTTTGATGTTTGGAACTACTTTCCTGAAATTGATTGTTTTCCATTATTGTTTCCTTCAACATGCCTGTGCCTTATAATTTCAAGATTTGTTTGGTACTTTAAAACCTATTTGCTCTCTTGGGCTGTCGCTTATATCCATAAATTTACTCAGATAGTTAAATAACAACTCTATTTTCTGGTCTTGTTTAGTCATTTGTTTTTCAAACTGCTCTACCCGTAGAAAAACATCCTTATGAGCCAATAACAGCTCTCGAAGCTTGGAATAAACGCGCATGATGTGGATATTAACCTGTATGGCCCGCTGACTATTAAGCACACTAGACAACATAAGAACCCCATGTTCAGTGAAAACATAAGGTAAATACGTCCTTCCTCCCCTTTTAATCTTTGAGGTCGCAAATTGCGACCTCAAAGATTCCGATTCTTCCAGCGTAAGCTGAAACATAAAATCTTCAGGAAATCTATCCATATTCCGGCGAACCTGCTCATTAAGCCTTTTAGTTTCGGTACCATAAAGTTCAGCCAAATCGCTATCCAGCATCACCTTTTGACCCCTGATCATATAGATCTTATTTAAAACAACTTCATCTGGAATTCCAACTAGTTTATCCGTCATAAATAAATATTAATAATGTGCCTGATTATTCTTAGTTCTAATGTCTACGTTTCTCATTCAACACTTCAATCCATTCCACAAGACTTAGCGTATTGGTTAAATTAGTTTAACCGAACGTAATTATAATTATTTAAACAACAACAATTCACATACATTAATTTTTAAATTATTTTGATAAGCATAAACTGTATAGTGCTGCATCGTTAAGGCATATCAATAAAAAAATCCCTGTTCCGAATGGAACAGGGATTTTTTCTCTACTAGCTACTATATGAAGAATTAATTTGCCGGAGCTACAACAAATCCTGTTGCAGTTTTAACAAAAAATTGGCTTCCTGTTGGAGTAGCCCCTCTGAACAAAGCGTAAGTTACCTTATAAGGAACCGCTGGATCAGCTGCTGCGCTCGGATATTTGGCATTTAGAATTACAATTACCCCATCAGCAATTTGACTTTCCGTCCAATTGTTAGCCCCACCGGTCACATCGAATGAACCAAATGTTGTTAAATTGGTGCGGCCTGCTGGTGTTCCCGCATTGCTGTTTCCTATTGTATTATAGTCAGCTCTAACTAATGTATAATAAATAGTAGGATCAGGAATCCACTTCCCTTTTTGTTTAAGGAAAGCCAAAGTTAACGCTGGCACCCAGTTGCCAGTGGCGTCATAACTAAGTGCATAGACCTTTTGATGCACAATAGTTCCCGATTGCATATATTTATAAGTAACATATCTTACATCACCAGCTTTTGGGGAAACTATGTTAGGATCTGATTTTAACATTGTATTAAAATAAGAAGGTAGATTTGTTACATCAGCCGAAGTAAATCCGTTGTTGATACCTCTTCCCAAAGCCGCATATTGTGCCGGAGAAACGAGGTATATCTTCTGCCAGCCATTTTGTTGTAGCAAAAATGCCTCGGTTACTGTAACGCCCGCCGAAGGAGTAGCATTGGATTGGAAAAACTGATAAGTAAGCAACACCAGTTTAAATGCAGGTGTTGTAGCTTGCGGATACTTCCACTCTAAAAAAGCTGCTGCCTGTGCAACACTATAAGTCTTAAACGAACCATTACCTACCGCAGCTGCAGCATCTGTATAGTCGTTTGTTGTAACCGTATACTGTATATTCGCATAAACACTATCAGCTGGTTTTATTGTATTTGTCTTAAAACCATAAGTCACATTCGCTTTGGTCCCATCAGGCATTTGAGGATAGTCTTTATTGAGCATTGCAGCGATCCCTATATTTGCGGCATCGGCAGTTCCATAAAGTGCTGTTGTACTAATGGTTAATGTTTTATCTGCAGCAACTGGCTTCAGATTATTTATTTCATCCTTTAAAGGATTACAGGCAGCGAATATCACGCTAATCAATGCTGCAAGGTATAATATGTTCTTTTTCATGATTATCATTTTAGAAATTTACTTTTAAACCAACAGTCCAGGTTCTGCCAGCACCATAATACACATTAGCATTATTCGCATCGCTGATGCCATTATTAAACTGTGCGTTTGAATCAGAAATATATTCCGTACCTAGCAAGTTATTCACGTTGGCAAACATTGATGATTTAATACCAGCAAATTTGAATTTGAATACCGCATTTACGTCCACCAACGAATAGCTAGGCACTTGCCAAGGCACCAAATTCGGAGCAGTCATAATAGTAGGAACGAAAGAAGAATAATAACGGCCAAAATAGTTGTAATCAGCACCAATTCTAAAATCTTCGGTCACATCTAAATTGAAACCTAAAGCTAAGGTAGTCTGCGGTTGATCACCAACCTTAACGCCTTTTGTATAAAGTGGACCGATTGAACCATCTTTTAACTCAGCACCATTTACATCTGTGATCACCGCCTTAGGAACATTGCTATCCCATTTCCAGTCGCCTACAGAAAGCATACCGTTAATGGTTAAAGATTTAATCGGCGAATATTTAAAATCAACTTCTACCCCCTGGTGAAAAGCATCTACGCCAGACATGTTTGCCGTATAAAATTGCTGGCTATTAGGATCATAATATGCGTTAACGGTAGACCTGTCTTTCCAGCTGGTACGGTATAAGTTCACATTACCAGAAAACTGGGTGCTTCTGTAACCGTAACCCAATTCGTAACTAAAAATCTTTTCAGTTACCGCATCTGCATTCTTTTTATTCTGATAACCAGCAAAAACAGCTTCAAAAATTGGCGCTTTTTCAAAATAACCAACATTGGCAAATACATTATGATGCTGATCAATATTGTAGTTTGCACCACCTTTGGTCTGATAACCAAAATAATTCACTTTTACGCTCTTACGTGCCGGATCAGAATCTAAATACTTGAAATGATCTACACGTTGATAAGATGTGTTAGAGCCAGATAAAGACACAAATGCAGAAAGGTCTCCATAACTGTATTCACCTTGCACAAAAGCACCCTGCCAGCCTACTAAGCCATCATAATAAAATCCAATTTTATCGCCAGTTTTGGCCATATTAACCTTGTTATTGATGTTACCATTACCTCTGCCGGTAGTAGGTGTTCCGCCGTATAATTCCAGAACATATTCAGCGCCCAGTAAGTTTCTTACAGAATTGTAGTGTACACCTTTATATTCTCTTAAATCAATCCCGCCCAATAAATCAATTTTATCATTCAGTTTTTTCTTGTAAGTACTCATCAAACCGCCCCAGGTATGATCGTTTCTGTATGACTGAAGGTAAGCCTGCGCTTTACCATCTTGAGCTGCAGTATTTAAATCAACCAATGCATCAATGTCAACCGGGGTATATTTATTTCCTGTTCTGGTTCTTAAAAACAAACCAGCATCATTAGGAAATTCATTTCCTCCCCTACCCATCGATCCATAAAGTGCGGTAGACAATGAAGAGGTTTCATCAATAATCCAGCTATGGTTTAAAGAAACCTGTGGTTTGTGATAATAGTTACCGCTGATGGTTTTTTCTTTTCCATCCAGGATACCATAGTTAGGGTTGAATTTGTTACCCTGAGGTGCTTCCTTATAATAAGCCAGATTAAAACGTTCAAATCTGGATGCATGGTACTGAGGAGCACCAAAACCCGTTAAGGATAAGGTATGGTTTGCGTTGATGATTTTAGAAACGTTAAAGAAATAGCTATACGCTTCGTAAGCCAAACCATTTACATAACCATCGCCCACATTACGCGAACCCATTGCAGAAAATGCCCAACCTTTGTCAGTTAAACCAGTTGAATAAGAAAATGTAGTTTTGTTGAAACCATAACTACCCAATCCCTGGTAAATAAAACCACCTTTTTTAACATCGGTAGTACGGGTTTGAATGTTAACCGTACCACCCAGTGAAGGTACAGCTACTTTAGAAGCACCTAAACCTCTTTGCACCTGAATAGAGCTGGTTACATCGTTCAATCCAGCCCAGTTAGACCAGAACACACGACCGTCTTCCATATCATTTACAGGAATACCGTTGATCATCACCGCAATATTGGCACTCTGGAACCCCCTCATGTTGATCCTTGAGTCACCAAAACCACCACCTGAACCTTTGGTAGCATATATACCAGGTACAGATTTAAGTAGTTCAGGAAACTCCTGCTGACCACCTTTTTCCGCTATTCTTTCTGAGTTAACCACAGAAATCGCAACCGGCGTTTTCCGGTCAATAGCGATATTATTGGCAACAATCATTACCTCGTCCATAGTATTTGAACTTGAAGTTAAAGTGATAAAGCCCAGGTCGGTTTTGCCTGCAGGAATGACTACTTCTTTGCGGTTGTAACCGATATAAGAAATCACCAATACATTGGCACCGTCTTGTTTTTTGATCGAGAAAGCTCCATTTGAAGAGGTTGATGTGGTAACACCAGCACCTTTTAGGGCTACCACTGCCCCCGGTAAGGTTTCCCTGGTTAAGGAATCGATCACTTTACCTGTTATTGTTTGTTGTGCAAAAGCACCAAGAGCAATAAATTGTAGGAGTAAAGCGAAAATAAGTAGATTTTTCTTCATTCTTTTTTGCGTTAGTTAATAATGTTTTCAATGTTATCACTAAAATAATGGGGGCAAAGTTAAATATTTATTATGCTTGCATTTCATTTTTCAATGTTAAATAATTATTAATAATCACAGTATTTTTCAACATTTAACAGACAGCTTAAATATCTAACCAACAGTTTATCAATTATTTATATTAATTCCATATAAGAATATAATTTGTATTTAAGCGTTAAGTCTACACTTTATAAACAAATCGCACAATCGTATACAGTAAGGCAGATTTAATGAACATTTTTTTTTAATTTTGGCGCTTTACTAAGTTAAATTCCTTTAATAAAGATATGAACTACGATGTAATTGTAATAGGCAGCGGTCCTGGTGGATATGTAGCTGCGATCAGAGCTTCTCAGTTGGGTTTAAAAACTGCAGTAGTTGAACGCGAATCTTTAGGTGGAATATGCCTTAACTGGGGCTGTATACCTACCAAAGCATTGTTAAAAAGCGCCCAGGTATTTGAATATATCAACCATGCTGCTGAGTATGGCATTAAGACTGCCGAAGCTGAAGCAGATTTTGCTGCTGTTATTAAACGTAGCCGTGGTGTTGCCGATGGCATGAGCAAAGGTGTTCAGTTCTTGATGAAGAAGAACAAAATTGATGTGATTATGGGTACAGGAAAAGCTAAACCAGGCAATAAAGTTGAGGTTAAAGCTGCTGATGGTACACAAAAAGAATATACTGCAACCAGTATTATACTAGCTACAGGCGGAAGATCAAGAGAATTACCTAATCTTAAACAGGATGGTAAAAAAGTGATCGGATACAGACAGGCAATGGTATTACCTGAGCAACCAAAATCTATGGTTGTTGTTGGTTCTGGTGCTATCGGTGTAGAGTTTGCTTATTTCTATGCAACACTTGGCACTAAAGTTACCATCGTAGAATTTATGGACAATGTGGTTCCTGTTGAAGATGAAGATGTATCTAAGCAATTGTTGCGCAGCTTTAAAAAAGCAGGTATTGAGATCATGACTTCTTCAAGCGTTGAATCTGTAGACACTAGCGGTACAGGCTGTAAAGTTCAGGTTAAAACTGCTGCAGGCATGCAAACTTTAGAGTGCGACATTGTACTTTCTGCTGCTGGCGTTGTTGCAAACATCGAAAACATCGGTCTAGAAGAAACCGGTATCAAAACTGAAAAAGGTAAAGTTATCGTTGATGAGTTTTACAATACTTCAGTAAAAGGATATTATGCAATTGGTGATATCGTATCTGGACAAGCACTTGCTCACGTTGCCTCTGCTGAAGGTATTATCTGTGTAGAAAAAATTGCTGGTCATAAACCAGAACCTTTGGATTACAATAACATCCCTGGATGTACTTACTGCAGTCCGGAAATTGCATCCGTTGGTTACACTGAAAAAGCTGCCAAAGCTGCGGGTTATGAATTAAAAATCGGCAAGTTCCCTTTCTCCGCATCTGGTAAAGCTAGTGCTGCCGGAGCTAAAGATGGTTTCGTAAAACTGATATTTGATGCAAAATATGGCGAATTATTAGGCGCACACATGATTGGCGCCAATGTAACCGAAATGATTGCTGAAATTGTAGTTGCCCGTAAACTGGAAACTACTGGTCATGAAATGATAAAATCCGTACACCCACACCCTACAATGAGCGAAGCAATTATGGAAGCTGCTGCCGATGCATATGGTGAGGTGATCCACTTGTAATAGAAACTGATTTTGTTGGTCAAAAACTTAAAGGGGGTAGTTAATAACTACCTCTTTTTTTATATTTACATTTCTATATCCCAATCTTTATTGTTTACATTTCTAACTTATTCATAAAAATGAATTTACATACTATAAATACAGGACTATTTAAACTGGATGGCGGCGCCATGTTTGGTGTAGTTCCCAAATCGATATGGCAACGTAATAATCCTGCTGACAGCAACAACTTATGTACCTGGGCTATGCGCTGTTTACTTATTGAAGATGGGGACAGGCTGATATTAATAGATAATGGAATTGGTGATAAGCAGGACGAGAAATTTTTAGGGCATTATTATTTGCACGGCGATGATACCCTGGACAAATCATTAGCGGCAAAAGGCTTTAGCAGGGACGATGTGACAGATGTGTTTTTAACACATCTTCATTTTGACCATTGCGGAGGTTCTATTGTGAGGGACAGTAGTGGCAGACTTCGCCCGGCCTTCAAAAATGCTTTTTACTGGAGCAATGCACAACATTGGGATTGGGCGGTAAATCCGAACGACAGAGAGAAAGCCTCTTTTTTAAGAGAAAACATCCTGCCGATCCAGGAAAGCGGACAACTAAGATTTGTGGCGGATAAAGACGGTGTAGAATTTCATGAAGGGATAAATATCCGTTTCGCATACGGACATACAGATGCGATGATGCTACCACAAATACAATATAAAGGTCAAACTATTGTTTATATGGCCGATCTTTTACCTTCAGTGGGCCATATCCCCCTGCCTTACGTAATGGCTTATGATATGTTTCCATTGCAAACTTTGAAAGAGAAAAAGGCATTTTTACAGGAGGCAACCGATAAGCAATATATCCTGTACCTGGAACATGATCCGGTTAATGAATGTTGTACATTACAGCAAACCGAAAAAGGAATAAAACTGAACAAAACGTTTGACCTAAATAGCATTTAGTGTAAAGACACTAATTTTACTCGTTTATGAGCCTATTTGTTCAATTGACTAAGCTAACTTATCGATACAATCACTGCGCTTAAACAAAAAACAACTTTAGATATTTTTTGTTTAATGTTACTTTTTTTATATTGGGTTATAAAGTCAATCTAAGTAAAAACTAAAACGATGAATTATGGGTAAATTTGAAATCACGACAAGGAAAAACGGCGAGTTTCAGTTCAATCTAAAAGCAAGCAACGGCCAGATAATTTTATCTAGCGAGGGCTATTCGAGCAAGGGCGCTTGTCAGAATGGCATAGAATCGGTTAAAAAAAATTCACAAGATGATAGTAAATTCGACAGAAAAACTTCATCTAACGGCAAGCCTTATTTCAATTTAAAGGCCACAAATGGCCAGGTAATTGGCAATAGTGAAATGTATGAAAGCGAAGCGTCCCGTGAAAATGGAATCGAATCGGTTAAGAAAAATGCACCGGATGCCGAAACATCCGACCTGAGCTAAGCCATATCCCGATACATCTTAAGAGGCTGTTTAAAAATACGTTTACTTTTCTTGTAAATATTCCTTTATTTTTACTCAGTCTCTTAATATTTTTGTCTGCCTGACATATTTTCGCTAACTTTATCAGTATCGTTACACAATCATCATCCTGATTACACAACACCTGACCAATTAATTAGACGTCTACCTAAGGTCATTTTGACGCTTATTACAATTTACACAAAATATTATATCGTGGTGTTATTTCCCGGTATATGATTATTAATCAAGATAAAGGGCTATCAGTCATCCCTTTTTATATAGGCTTTAGCATTAAAATAAAACACTGACAAAAGTATTTTGGAATAATTTTTGCTGCATAATTATCATAGAAATTACTGCTGTAAAGTGTAACATTTTCAGGAATTTATGTTTTAAAAATGCCTTTAAATTCTTACTTTTGCACGTTCAAAAACATAACGAGTACCAAAACACATAAATGAGACAACTCAAAATCACGCAATCAATTACCAATCGCGAAAGTCAATCATTAGACAAATACCTTCACGAGATTGGTAAAGTGGATTTAATCACCGCAGAAGAAGAAGTAATATTAGCAAGGAAGATACGGGAAGGAGATCAGGCTGCACTAGAACGTTTAACAAAGACTAACTTACGTTTCGTGGTTTCGGTTGCGAAACAATATCAAAATCAAGGTTTAACTTTAGGAGATTTAATTAACGAAGGTAACCTTGGTTTAATTAAAGCTGCTAAGCGTTTTGATGAGACCAAAGGTTTCAAATTTATATCGTATGCTGTTTGGTGGATCCGTCAGTCGATTTTGCAGGCTATTGCCGAACAAAGCCGTATTGTACGTTTACCATTGAACCAGGTGGGCTCGTTAAGTAAAATAAGTAAAGCTTTCTCAAAATTAGAGCAGGAATATGAGCGTGAGCCTTCTCCTGAAGAATTGGCAGATATTTTAGAAACTACGGTTGATAAGATCTCTGACACTTTGAGTAATTCTGGTCGTCACGTATCTATGGACGCACCTTTTGTTCAGGGTGAAGAAAATACATTGTTAGATGTATTGGAAAACCATGAGCCTAATACAGATAGTAGTCTGATCAATGAGTCACTTTCTGAAGAGATTAAACGCTCACTATCTACTTTAACAGAACGTGAACGTGAGATTATTGTATTGTTCTTTGGTTTAAGTACCAACCACCCTCTTTCTCTGGAAGAGATTGGCGAGAAATTTAACCTGACACGTGAACGTGTCCGTCAGATTAAAGACAAAGCATTACAACGTCTTCGTCATACTTCTAGAAGTAAAATATTAAAATCATATTTAGGATAAATTCATTTTGTCCAACCGAAATCCTGAAATAAACAGCGTAACTTGTTGAAGATAAAATTCAATAAGCGGTACTCAAAAATTCAGGATGATATAGTTGCAAAAAGTATAATAAATTATAACGTAAAAAAGATTGGGTACTCGCTCAATCTTTTTTACTTTTGCAGCATTCTAACCAAAAATTCCTGACATGTTAAACAAGTACCAATCCGAGTTTCAAAATTGGATTGAAAAAGAAAAAAAAGCGATTGAACTGATCAATATCGTGGGACAGCTATGGTTCGACAGATCGGTTGAACTGGTATTATTCCGTAAACCTTTATTTGATGTTGGTAGCAGCGAGATCCTCGCCCACCATCAGTATGCAAAAGATGTAAGTGGCAAAGATATTAGTATCTATACTACTTTAGAACTTGCTGCAACTATTGCAAAATGCAACCTTGCCCCTTCAAGAGTAGATGTAGGCAGACTGGCTTCAGAATGGCTGGCAGACAATAACAACTACCCTTCTATTCATGATTTTGTGGTGAGCAAATTAAGCAAACACATCGGGAAAGATAAAATCAGCTTAACGCCTGTTGATGTAGTGTTATTTGGGTTCGGACGTATTGGCAGACTTGCAGCACGTGAACTTATCTTACAGGCAGGAAAAGGCGAACAACTTCGTTTAAGGGCTATTGTAACCCGTAGTTATAGCGATGAAGAACTGATCAAAAGGGCCGAACTGTTGCGTACCGATTCTATTCATGGCCCATTTCACGGCACCATCGTTGAGGACTTTGAAAATAAAGCACTGATTATTAACGGACAAACCGTTAGTTTTATTAAGGCTTCTTCGCCTGAATCTATTGATTACACGGCCTATGGCATTGAAGATGCCCTTTTAATTGACAATACCGGCATTTACCGTGATCGTGAAGGTTTGAGTAAACATCTTCAGTCGGCCGGCATAAGCAGGGTTTTATTAACTGCTCCGGCCAAAGGCGATATCCCTAACGTAGTAGCGGGAATAAATGATACGGAAATTGATTTTGAGGCGGAAACAATTTTATCAAACGCCTCATGTACTACAAATGCGATTGTACCTGTGTTAAAAATTGTGGACGATGCTTTTGGCATTGAGAAAGGACACATTGAAACGGTACATTCTTATACCAATGACCAGAACTTACTGGACAACTACCATAAAAAATACCGCAGGGGACGTTCTGCAGCTTTAAACCTGGTTATTACCGAAACAGGTGCTGATAAAGCTGTAGCGAAGGTTATTCCGCATTTAGGAGGTAAACTTACGGGTAACGCAGTACGTGTTCCTACACCAAATGTATCACTTGCGATATTAAACCTATCTCTGAATACGGTTACATCTAAAGAAGAAGTAGCCGAGGTATTGAAACAAGCTTCGTTATTCGGCGACTTATCTGAGCAGATTGAATATTCGATTTCAAATGAGTTGGTTAGTACCGACCTGATTGGAAATAGTCATGCATCTATTATTGACGGGCCAGCTACAATTATTGCGAAAGACAATAAATCTGTTGTGCTGTATGCCTGGTATGATAACGAATATGGATATACAAGACAGGTAATCCGTCTGGCCAAGAAAATGGCCGGGGTAATCAGATTGACTTATTATTAACAGTACTATTAAATAAAAAAACGGTCGCCATCCTGATGCAACTCAGGATGGCGACCGTTTTATAAAGCTATGCGTTATAACGCTTTATAAAAAATCAACTTGCTTAAAACTGAACCACTTTAGGCTTAGTTTGCACGATCTCTTCAATTTTATCCATTATCTCTTCAGTAAGCAATGGTACTACTTCTAAAGTTGTCAGGTTTTCTTTTAATTGCGCTGTTTTCGAGGCACCTAAAATTACGGTACTTACATTTGGATTTTTAAGGCACCAGGCCAACGAAAGTTTAGCCAAAGGCACATTTAGCTTATCGGCTAATTTTTGTAGTTCTTCTGCCTTCTTTAACTTTTCTTCATTCAGTACCGCATCTTTTAACCACTCCATTCCTTTTAGCTCTAAACGAGTGTCGGCAGTCTTTTTGGAAGTATATTTACCCGACAACAAACCAGAAGCCAATGGCGACCAAATGGTTGTACCCAATCCATATTCTTTAAACAACAGCAGATACTCGTTCTCTAGTTTATTCCGCTCCATTAGGTTATACTGCGGCTGCTCCATAGTTGGTCCAATCAGGTTGTACTGTTTGGCTACACGTATCGCTTCCATAATTTCGGCAGCACTCCACTCCGATGTTCCCCAATAAAGGATCTTACCTTGCTGCAAAAGTGTATTCATCGCCCATACAGTTTCTTCTATCGGCGTATTGCTGTCGGGACGATGACAAAAGTAAAGGTCAAGATAATCTACCTGTAATCTTGACAGCGCTCCATGACAAGCCTCTATTACATGTTTACGGGAAAGCCCTACCCTATTCGGCCCTTTATTTTCAGTTCCAAAGAACACTTTACTGGATACCACGAAAGACTCGCGTTCCCATTTGTGTGCTTTTAATATCTTACCCATCACTATTTCCGACTTGCCGGCAGCATATCCCTCCGCATTGTCAAAGAAATTCACTCCGGCATCGTACGCGATCCCCATCAGCTCATCCGCTGTTTTATCGCTAATCTGCTGACCAAATGTAAGCCAACTACCCAGCGACAATGCGCTTACCTGCAAGCCTGATTTTCCTAAACGCCTGTATTCCATTTCAAATTACTTTTATGATTAATAATAAGGCTTAAATTACCTTGATTATCTTTAAACAGCAGAGATTAGCTTAAGTTTTTACAAAAATACGATGCTGGGTTTCTCCACCAATATCTTTACCTTTATATGATGTTTAGACCTTATCAAATGAATACTTATTTGCTCATATCCCTTGGACTACTGTTAAGCTGTAATACTGTAAAACAAAGTAATGGTGCAACTGCAGATACACAATTACTGAGCGATGTAGAGATTCTTTCATCTGATAGTTATCAAGGCCGAAAAACGGATACCAAGGGTGCTGAAATGGCTAGAGCATACCTTAACAAACGCTTTACTGTGATTGGATTAAAACCATTTCAACAGTTACAAGGTTACGAACAGTCTTTTTCTTTTAAAACCGGTAAGGGAACAGTGAAGGGCAAAAACATGATCGGCTATATTGAAGGGAAAAGCGGGGAGGTTATTGTCATTTCTGCACATTACGATCATATCGGCATCATCAACAATGAAATATATAACGGAGCAGACGATAATGCATCAGGGGTAGCTGCGTTATTGAAATTCGCGACTTATTTTGAGCAACATAAACCTCAGCATACCTTAGTTTTCGCTGCTTTTGATGCGGAAGAAATGGGATTACAAGGTGCAAAAGCCTTTGTTGCCAATCCTCCGTTAAGTATAGATAAGATTAAGCTCAACATCAATATGGACATGATCAGCCACAATGATAAAGGTGAACTTTATGCGTGTGGTACTTTCAAGTATCCAGAGCTAAAAAAATATTTTTATACCACCAATCCTAACCTAAAAGTCTTATTTGGTCATGACGATCCTAAATCAGGCCATGACAATTGGACAAATCAAAGTGACCATTCTGCCTTTAACGATAAAAACATTCCTTTTATCTACTTCGGTGTGGAAGACCACAAGGACTATCACAAGGCAAGTGATGAATATAAAAATATCAATAAAACGTTCTTTACCGATGCAGCGAAGTCCATTTTGGAGATCATCATCAACATCGATAAAAAACGTGACAGTCAGCAGCTTTTTCACGACAAAATGAAAATGAAAAAGCAGTAACTGCTAGAATTAAAAATCAATATCAATCAAACTATTTAAAGAAATATGTATTCCGTTTTTAAGTTGAATATACTTTTCTGTAACTGACCATACAGTTGTTGACACTGTTTTCGGTCCTTCCTTCGTATTGAATGTAATGTCTGCCTTTGATTTAAATTCATTTCCCAGACGCTGGGCCGCATTTAATTTATCTCTCAGTTCTTCCGTATGGTTCTGATCAGCTGGAATGACAATGCTGATGTCTATGGCTTCTTTCTCTATTAATTCCCCTAACATAATTATATTGGCTTTAAAGTACTGAATGGTTATAAAAACCTCCTTTGTTATACCAATAAACAAAAAAAGCGCCATACTTCAAAAGCATTTACACAATTATGTCAATAAAATTTCTGATACAAAATGAAGGTTACTGATTAACAGTTTTTTAAAATTATTTACGTCTAAACCGATCTTCGATCATACCAACAAAACTTCCCTGCTGCTCAAATGGTATGATTAAGTTATCGTTATTTAGATTGACCTGTTTACCACCAATACTCATAACAGCACCTTTCGCAACACCGGTTGTCACTGCAGTCGGATTAAGTATGCTAATTGCTTTCGCCAGGTAAACTTCCTTCTCGTCACCAAGCTGGTAAGTCGGATTTTCATTGAGCAAATAGTCAGGTACCATACCCGAAAAATACCCACCCTGATCTAATGAATTTTTAGTTTCAAACAGAGAATAATAAACGTCATATCTGTTTTGAAGACGTATAGGAAAAAAACCTATTGGTTTTCCATATGTAGTTTTACCAACCAATTTCACATTCATTTTTGGCTTGAGTGAATTGATCACCAATTCGCTTGCAGAAGCCGTACTGCGACTCACGAGAAACACAATATTAGTTACCCCAGTCAGCGTACCGAATTTTTTAAAGTTATAAGTATTTTTGGCTACCGTGTAGTCCATATCATCATACAAATTCATCATTCGGCCATTGTTATATCTGATCTTATCATTCTCATCAGTATAAGGCTGATTTTTTAAAATAAGCGCCTTTCTATTTTGCATATCAGAATTGTAATACTCTTTATACATCACTCCTGTAGCGCTTGAAGGCGCGATGAGATTAATCAGATGCTCTGCGGTATTGATATATCCACCACCATTGTATCTTAAATCAATAACCAAGTCTGTAACTCCACCATTGGAAAAAGTCGTAAATGCACTTTCCAATGCGCTAAATGAGTTAGTCTCATTTGAGAAACGACCGTAAGCCAGATATCCTATCTTTTTATTCCCGGATGTGATAACTTTGGATGCATATACCGGATTACTACTATATGACTTTTTAGCGACAGTTATTGTAAATGCCTCTCCCTGTACGTCATTTTCGGTTTTATATCCGGCTATTGTTACCGTATTTCTAGCCATTTCATTATAAATAGATTGATATTCAGCCGAATAATTAGTACCAAATGAGATGCCATTAATCTTATTGATCACCCATCCGCGTTTAATACCTTTGGTTTCTGCATCGGAGCCTGGATATACGACACTTACAAAAATAGTATAGCTATTGGCAGTCACACCAGTTCCATAAGGAATCCAGCCAATCCCGGTATCATTCCCATTTCCCTCCAGATCTACAGACAATTTGGTACTAGGCAGATTGCCTGAAGCACTTGGGTTGGCCTTTGTAATATCCATTATATAAGAATACTTGGTATCATTATCCGCAGTAACATAATCTACAGATCCAGAAGCCTTTGCCAGATTAACCAAATTACTCTCATAATTCAGCAAGTCGGTAGACAAAGTTCTGTACTTTCTTGGATCAAAAGTATCATAATCAGGCAATGCAGTATTCCAGTAATACATCTGTTTAGCATATAGAAACAAAGAATCGTTAGTGAGCTCTGTTCTATTTGTCGTAGCCGTCTGCTTGGTATTTGAACCAATTGAAGGTGCAACCGGATCTGGTTCGGGCGTAACTTTAGATTTTTTACAAGCCCCCAGGGCACCAAGTACAAGCAACGCTATAAGGAAGTTGGACTTCCCCGACCAGAATATGGATTTCATTTTAAATATTTTATGTAAATATAAGATAATTATAAACGGAATTATACTATAAATAGTTCATTCACATCCAAATAATCTACGTTATCTAGCGCTGCATAGTTTTCTGTAAGTGAAGCACTTCCAATCATAAGCATTTTTGACACATCCAATTGCTGTTGTTCAATAATCAACTTTAAAGCATCTTTTTCAGGCTCAAATTCCTCAGTAAAGAATACAGTAAGGTATTTCTCCAACCCGTTCCAGTCAGTCTGTTTAATTTTATTAAGTTGCCCGGCAGGATTCCCCCTTACAAACAGAAAGATCTGTTTACGCTCCAAAACAATAGCCTGTAGAAAAGCCAGCACTTCATCAAAGATCAAGAGCTTTAACGGCAGGCGTACACTGTGCAGCAGCATCTCAAAATTAACCCTGTACTTTTCAGGTATGTTAAACTTTGCAGCGGTCTTAGCGAAAATATCATCCTCTCCCTGCTCCAGATAAGTTTCCTGCATATACTTCAGAACTTCTGTAGCGCTAAGCTGTTCGCCATATTCAATAAACTGGGCAAATAGATAGTATACCTGTAACAGATAATCCTTTTCGGGATAAATTACGTTGTCCAATTCAAAAACAAAGAACTGTTTTTCTTTTAAGTATTTTTCAGCAATCATTGTAATTAGTCCGGCGTATTCGTATCTGAAGTTAGTATCTCTATATTAAATTCTTTGAACAGAACAGTTGATTTTGCCAATTCTTTCATTTCAAAATCCTGTAAAGCGAGAATGGCATCAACGCCTTCATTAAGACAGTGGTTTAATAAATTATGTGCGATGATATCGTCATTCCGCTCTCCCAGCGAAAGGAACTTATACTTAGCAGAAGGAAAACTAGGCATATCCCCATAGTCGGCCAGTATCACACTATCATTTGCAAATTCATTGGCCTTTTTCATGGCCTGGGCAGATTTTCCGCCGGTTATTAATATCCTCATATAATTAAACCATCTTTCATGGTTACCACTCTGTCGCTTATTTTTGCCAGTTCCTCATTGTGGGTTACTATGACAAATGTTTGTTGAAAATTATCACGAAGTGTAATAAAAAAACCGTGTAGTGCATTTGCATTTGCTGAATCCAGGTTGCCTGATGGTTCGTCTGCCAGGATTATAGCCGGATTATTGATGAGTGCCCGTGCCACTGCTATACGCTGCTGCTCCCCTCCTGATAATTGGTTAGGCTTATGATCTGCCCTATCTTTTAATCCAAGCAGGTCGAGCAACTCAAAAGCACGATGTTCGGCCTGTTTCTTCGGCGTTTTAGCGATAAAAGCCGGAATACAAATATTTTCAAGTGCCGTAAATTCAGGTAACAAGTGGTGAAACTGAAATACAAAACCGATGTTACGGTTACGAAAAATACTTAATAACTCACCGGATAACTGATTTACTTTTGTTCCTTTCAGCACTACCTCTCCCTGGTCAGGTTTATCTAAAGTACCCAATATGTGTAAAAGGGTACTCTTTCCTGCGCCAGAAGCACCTATAATACTTACAATTTCACCTTTTGACACTTCAAAATCCACCCCTTTTAATATAGGCAGGTTTCCATAAGCTTTTTTTATACCCGTGGCTTTTAGCATAACTGCAAACTTACAAAAACATCGCACAAGGTTAAACAAATATGGAGGAACAAATAATTCTAAATATTTCTTGGAAGTTCAGATATATAATTTAACTTTGAAAAACAAAGTACTTTTAAAATGAGCAACCAGGAAGAACAACTCAATGCACTGAACGACATCAAAAAGCTGATGGACCGTTCGTCCCGATTCATTTCTTTAAGCGGATTATCCGGAGTGTTTGCGGGATTTACCGCCTTAGCAGGCGCTTACCTTGCTCATGTGGAGATAGCAGATTATGTAAATGGCGCTTACGCCCAGGGTTCCTCAATAGAAGACCTGGAAATTAACCTGCTTAAAATAGGCTTTGGTGTATTGGTAGTTGCACTAATTGGCGGTTTGTTATTAACCTTAAGACAAAGTAGAAAAAAGAACCTGCCATTTTGGGACAGAACTACAAAGAACCTGTTGCTTAATCTAGCTATCCCTTTAGTTTCCGGTGGACTGTTCATTATCGCCTTACTCCTCGCTCATCCCAATACTTATGGATTAATCGCTCCCTCCTGCCTTGTTTTTTACGGACTAGCTTTAATCAATGCCAGTAAATACACTTATTCGGATATTCGTTTTTTAGGTTTCTGTGAAATTATACTGGGATTAATCGCCATGTTTAACGTTGGCTATGGTTTGTATTTCTGGGCAATTGGGTTCGGCATACTTCATATTTTTTATGGAATGCTGATGTACTTTAAATATGAAAGGGCCAAATAATGAAAAACCCGATAGAGGCCTTAAATAAGATATTCGACAGCCGGATCAGGCTGGGCGTAATGTCGGTACTGATTGTTAACGACAGCATTAGTTTTAATGAACTGAAACAATTGCTGGAATTAACAGATGGGAACCTTGCCTCCCACCTGAATACGCTGGAGCAGGCGCAATATCTAAAAGTTCAAAAATCATTCATAGGCAAAAAAACAAATACAACATATATCCTTACAGATCTTGGCAGACATGCTTTTAAAGCACATTTAGATGCTTTAGAAAAAATGATTAAGGGTATTTAATTTTTTTTATACACTTACTTTGAAATACAAAGCACTTTTAAAACAATTAAAAATGGAAACAATACCAATCGATCAAATCACAGCTATTGGCAAAAATTCTGCTAAATACTCCTTCCTAATTGGAACGGCCTTATTTTTAATGTACTGTCTAACAAAATACAACCCTTTAATTCCAGCAGGCATCATATATATCCTCCTTGCCTTCGTATGGAATTCGATTATTCTGGCTACGGTATTGATTATGATGATCATTTATCCTAAAGATTATCTGGATCTATTACGAACCGCTATTGTCATATTACTAAATCTTCCGGTAGCCTATTTATACTTCCTGATTATTACGGGGCTCCCCTTTGAATGGCTTTAAAAACATTTTAACAGACAAATAAAAAAACAACTATTTTTCTATGAAACAGCGAATAGACTTACAGCTTACAGCAACGCTTGTTGGCGGCATACTTTTCAGTTACCTCTTCTGGATGGAGAAACAAGCCCTCAACCTCCTTATCTATACTTTATTTATATCCATCATTATCTTTATTGATCCGGAAAAGCAAAAAAGCAAAAAGCTATTTCTTGTAACCGCCGCTCATCTTATAACTGCCATAATGGTAGTAATCAACCATTCAGATCTTACGGTTATCACCTGGTATATCAGTCTGGCCGTGATGGTAGGTTTTGTACACTTCCAAATGTTACAGAGCATTTTCGCCAGTGTATTCGCAGCATTCTGTCAATTTATTATTGCACCGATGAGCATTATAAAAAAGATACTTGGAACACAATTTAACAGTATCTCTTTTAAACCCGCATTAAAGATCTTTAAATACATCATTATCCCATTTATTGTAATTATAATATTCAGTGTATTATATAGTATCGCCAATGTTGTATTTGCCGATTATGCGGAACAACTTCTTAAAAATATTACCACGGTAATCAATAATATTTTCAATTTCTTTTTTGGGGACTTAAGTATGTTGCGTTTTATGCACTTGGCTTTAGGAATAACGATTACAGCAGGGATTTTCATCACTTTAAAAGACTTTAAACTGGATAAAATTGAGGCCGGATATAATGAACAGCTGATCCGAAAACGACGAAATAAAAAAAGCAATACGCTTATTTATGAGCTGACCGAAATCTTCGCAGGAAGTTTGTTGCATAAGGTCATGGCCTTAAAAACTGAAAACATCATCGGCATTATATCCTTTACAGCTTTAAACCTATTATTACTTTCCCTGAATATTATCGACATTACAACTTTATGGTTCAATACAACTGCTGCAATAAACAGCGGTGATTACGCTGCTGAACTTCATGACGGAACCAATGCTTTAATACTAAGTATTGTAATGGCCATGTTGGTGATCATTTATTTTTTCAGCGGCAACCTAAACTTCTATCGAAAAAACAGGGCCATCCGCTTACTGGCTTATTTATGGATTGCCCAGAATGCTATCCTGATAGCTTCTGTATTACTTAGGGATTTCAATTATATAAACGCACTTGGCCTGACTTACAAACGTATCGGCGTATTGATCTTTTTATTGCTTTGCTCCATTGGCCTTGTTACCGTTTACCTCAAAGTTGCGAAGCAAAAAACCTTTTTTTACCTGTGCAAGGTAAATGGATTTGTCTGGTATGTGCTTCTGTTGGCATTCGGATTCGTAAACTGGGACGTATTTATTGTAGCACATAACATCAACAACAGGAACAGTATTGCTTTGGACCTTGATCATCTAACAAGTTTATCTGATAAAACACTCCCTTTGTTAATTGAAAACAAACAGCAACTGAGAAAGTATTTAGCTTCATCAAGCTACGCTTACACTCAAGAATTCGATACCACAACTTATCTCAATAAACGCGTAAAAAACCTGGATCAAAATCAAATCATTTTCTTCGAGAACGACTTACAGGAAAGAATTAAGCAATTCAAAGAAACCTATCATGAACATTCCTGGCTTTCCTGGAACTACCGCGACTGGCAAACACAACAATATCTAGTTAAAAACCGGTTATAAACTTAAATTTTAAACCTATGCGAAATTCAGTATACTGGATAAATTATTTTAGCCAGAACCTTAAAAATCAAAGGATCGACTGGAGTATTCATCCAGCTTTAACACAAACCGAGAAAAACAACATTCTGGCATCGTTGCAGGCATGGCAGCTTGGCGAAACTTCAGAAGGAACTAATCTGGTAAATGCAGCGACCAAGCACGCCAAGCAACTTAACGACCCTCATTATACCGATGCGATAAGATTATTTATCAAAGAAGAACAAAAACATGGCAATAACCTGGGCAGATATATTGATCTTATAGGTGAGCAAAGAATTAAAAAAGACTGGGGAGACAGTCTTTTCAGAAAAATAAGGGGATTAAATACCCACATGGAATTCTGGACCATTGCTGTAATTACAGTAGAAAGTACCGCTCAAATATTCTATCAATGCTTAAAAGATGCTACGGGATGTAAATTACTTAAACAGATATGTACAGATATCTTAATTGACGAGGCGGCGCACATTACTTTTCAAATTGAGCGTCTAAGTCTATTATACAGGCACAAGAACCCTTTTATGAGATTAATCTCCTATCACTTTTATACTGTTTTCTATTTTTCAACTACCCTTGTAGTCTGGTTTGCACACAAGAGACTATTTAAGGCCGGTCAGGTCGATTTTGGTAATTATTGGATGAAGATGAAACTCAAGTTTAAAAAGACCATTAAAAAACTGAAACCCGAAACCGAAAATATAAACATGGAAAATACCTGTAGTCATTTGTTATAAAGCTTTTGAAGTTGTAGATTTGAACAAATTTTTTCAGCATAATGAATATCCACGAATATCAAGGTAAAGAAATACTTAAAAGTTTTGGAGTAGCCGTACAAGAAGGTATAGTAGCCGACACGGTAGAGCAAGCTGTAGAAGCTGCTAAAAAAATGAAAACTGACTACAATTCTGACTGGGTTGTAATTAAAGCTCAGATCCACGCAGGTGGTAGAGGTAAAGGCGGAGGCGTAAAGCTGGCTAAAAACCTTGATGAGGTGAAGGAAAGAGCATCTGCAATTTTAGGAATGCAGTTGGTAACCCCGCAAACTGGTCCTGAAGGAAAAAAGGTAAACAAGATTTTAGTTGCACAGGATGTTTATTATCCGGGAGCTTCAGAAACTAAAGAATTCTATGTAAGTGTGTTGTTAAACCGTGCAAACGGCAGAAACATCATCATGTACTCTACCGAAGGTGGTATGGACATTGAAGAAGTTGCTGAACATACACCACACCTGATCTTTAAAGAAGAAATTGACCCTAAAGTTGGTTTACAAGGATTTCAAGCACGTAAAATCGCTTTTAACTTAGGTTTAAGCGGTGGTGCCCACAAAGAAATGGTAAAATTTGTTACCGCTCTTTATAAAGCATACGACAGTACTGATTCTGCCATGTTTGAGATCAACCCGGTATTAAAAACATCTGATGATAAAATCATCGCTGTTGATGCTAAAGTTGATTTAGACGAGAACGCATTGTTCCGTCACCCTGATTATGCAGCAATGCGTGATAAACTGGAAGAAGATCCTACTGACGTAGAAGCAAGTGAATCAAACCTTAACTATGTAAAACTTGACGGTAACGTTGGTTGTATGGTTAACGGCGCTGGTTTAGCAATGGCGACAATGGACATCATTAAAATTGCCGGTGGCGAGCCTGCTAACTTCCTTGATGTAGGTGGAACTGCAAATGCACAAACCGTAAAAGCTGGTTTTAACATCATCCTTAAGGATCCAAATGTAAAAGCTATCTTAATTAACATCTTTGGTGGTATTGTACGTTGCGACCGTGTTGCACAAGGTGTTATTGACGCTTACAATGAAATTGGCAACGTGCCGGTTCCAATTATCTGCCGTCTGCAAGGTACAAATGCTGAAGAAGCTAAAAAACTGATCGATGAGTCAGGATTGAAAGTTTACTCTGCTATTGCACTTCAAGATGCTTCAGATTTAGTAACTAAAGTATTGGCATAAGCCTCAAAATAATCATATTTAAAAAGCTGTCTTCAAAAGAGACAGCTTTTTTGTTTCTAGGCTAACGATTGCCTGCCCATTTCCGGCTCAAGTTAACGTACCCGTAATTTCTTTTAATTTGTTATATTCGTACTGAACAAAGTAAAAATGTCAGTGCTCAGCGAATATACCGATCAGCAATTACTCACACTTACAAAGGGCAGTAATGAGCGCGCTATGACAGAAATTTTTGACCGCTATTGGCACAAGCTACTTGCTGTTGCGCTAAACCGCTTAAATAACCTGGAAGATGCCGAAGAATGTGTTCAGGATGTTTTCATTAAGCTATGGAAACTGAGGGAAACCCTTGAATTAAAATATTCGTTGTATACCTACCTTTCCGCAGCAGTAAGGTACAGGGTACTTGATATGCTGGACAAACAGCATAGAGCAGTACATTTTGCGACCAAAACATTATCAGACTTAACAGACGTCGGCTCATCAGGAACAGCTCCTGACGCAAATTTACTGGAACGTGAGCTCATTGAAAAAATTGAGGTTGCAGTTAAACAATTACCAGAAAAATGTCAGATTGTTTACCGTATGAGTCGAGAAGATGGCTTTAGTCATAAAAAAATCGCTACTGAACTCAGCATATCCGAAAAAACAGTGGAAGCACATCTGAGTAAAGCCGTAAGAGATATCCGCAGCAACCTTAGCATCACCTTCCCTTCCATCATTATTTGGTTTTGCTTTAATGATATCTACCACAAGCTCTGATATAGTTTAAATTTCCTTAATTATTTTCAGTTGCACTAAGGGTACTGCTGAAATATTCCGTCTATATAGCAAATTACCTCGCAGATGGAACAAAACTATGACCAAACATATTTAAGGGAACTTGCATATAAATGGAAAAACGGCATACTGACGAAAGAGGAAAAAGATTACCTTGACCGTTGGGATGAGCGTCATGCGGATGAAATGCTGATACTTCCGGGCGGTACTGAAAGCGCCGAAGTTGTTAAGGCAAGAATCCATGCAGCCTTACTGAGCGTCATACACAAAGATAGCGCTTTGAAAAGGAGAAAGTTAAACAGAGCACGGTGGTTGGCTGCTGCCGCTGCAATAATGCTGATTGCAGTAGGAATTTATTTCTATAAATCTTATGAAGCTACTCATGGCTCAGCATCGAAATTTAAAGCACAGCATGCTTTAAATGATATACAGCCAGGCTACAACCAGGCTACGCTGACTTTAGGAAATGGTAAAACGATAACCCTGAGTGATAAAAAAAACGCCATCGTTGTCGCTTCATCTCATCTAACGTATAACGATGGTACAGAAATCAGAACCTCATCCAAAACAATTGAACTGCTAAAGGCCAGTACCCCCCGGGGCGGACAATACCAGGTACTGCTCCCAGATGGTACACATGTATGGCTGAATTCCATGTCTTCCATTCAATTTCCTTCTAAATTTACAGGCGACAACCGCGAAGTGGAATTAACTGGAGAGGCTTACTTTGAAGTTGCCAAAAACAAAGTCCTCCCATTTATTGTAAAAACGGATCAACAACGAATAAAAGTATTAGGTACCCATTTTAATGTCAATAGTTACAGGGATGAGCCGGTAGTAAAAACTACACTACTTGAAGGAAGTGTGAGCATATCCTCTCTAAACAACATCTACCAACCGGTGACGGTTAAACCGGGGCAGGAAGCAGTGAGCACTAATCAAGGCATAGCGGTTAAACAAGCTAATATGGAAGCGGATATGGCCTGGAAAAACGGCCTCTTTATTTTCAAAAACAGCGATCTGAAAACTGTGATGCGTCAGTTATCTCGCTGGTATGACATTGACGTAGAATTTAAAGGCCCTGTTCCCCTGGAGGAATTTAACGGCAAAGTATACAGGAACATGACATTAAACGAAGTATTGGAGGTCTTGAGCTTTTCGAAAGTTAAGTTCAAAATAGAAGGAAAAAAAATGACGATCATTTAAACATAAATCAATCGAATAATTACCTAAACCAACCAAACCATGACTAAAAACCTACCTTAAATTATCGAAAAAAGGACTAAAAAGAAACCGCAGAAGTGTTGAAGCACCCCTGCGGATAAATCTGAGTTGCTCCTTTACCTTCCAGGTCTGAATCAGGAAGGAATTAAATTATTTGCATAACGAATTCACGATTAACCCAGAAACCCAAAAGTATGAAATTAAAAGCTTTTAACATAGCTATGCCCTGTGCATGGCTGCCATTAAAGTTAAGAATATTCAGGATAATGAAATTGACAACCATATTTATGCTATTTGCCTTATTACAGGTGAATGCCAGAGGCTTGGGGCAGATTACGCTTAATGAAAAGAATAGTGCTTTGGAACATGTACTGCGAAATATAGAAGAACAAACCGATTATGTTTTTTTTTATAAAGGCAAGCTGACACACACACACATTAGCATTAATTTAACTAATGTTTCCATCGAAACTGCATTGGACGCATGTTTTAAAAACCTGCCTTTAACTTATAAGGTAGTGATGAAAACAGTGGTAATTAGCACACTGAACGAACCGGGAGTACAAGGCTGGGCCGCAGCAGGAACCATTGCCCCGTACAGGCTTACCGGAACTGTAGTTGATTCTTTGGGAAGGCCACTCCCTGGGGCAAAAATTAAAGTCAAGGGCAGCAACCGCGCTACCAGTTCAGATGGGCAGGGACGTTACTTTATTGATGTGGAAGCCAACGATATATTGATCTTTTCTTTTATTGGCTTTACCACGCAGGAAATTAAAGTAGCGAACAAAAAAGAGCTTAATGTTAAGCTTTTAGAAGTAAAAAATGCACTGGGTGAAGTAGTGGTGATTGGCTATGGAACAACCACAAAAAAGGACTTAACAGGCTCCGTTGGCCAGGTGCAAATGGCCGATCTGGCCAAAGCTCCTGTTTTTACATTTACAGAAGCCCTTGCCGGCCGTGTGGCTGGTGTTCAGGTCTCTACAAGCGATGGACAGCCGGGAAGTTCGCAGGAAATTATAATTCGCGGTTCTGGCTCATTAACCCAAAGTACCGCCCCCTTGTATGTGATTGACGGATTTGCTATGGAAAGTTTTCAGAGCAATTCTTTGAATCCCGATGATATAGAATCCATAACCGTATTAAAAGATGCTTCAGGAACTGCCATTTACGGTGCAAGAGGATCAAATGGGGTAATTGTGATCCAAACTAAAAAGGGTACCGCAGGCAAGCCGGTGATTACATTAAATACCTCCATAGGTGTTCAGGAGTTAAGGAAGCAAATGGAAATGATGAGTCCCTACGAATTTGTGAAAACCCAAACGGAAATGCTCGATCCAAGTTTGGCGGCCCGCGCATATTTTACAAATGGTAAAACATTGGACTCTTATAAAGACGTAAAAGGAATAAACTGGCAGGACCTAATTTTCAGACAGGGCACTATGCAAACCTATAATATGTCGGTAAGAGGAGGTTCAGAACAAACCAAATATTCGATATCGGGTGTAGTTAATGACCAGGAAGCCCTAATGATCAATTCAGGCTATAAGCGCTATTTGGGACGTTTCTCACTGGATCAGGATATAGGAAAGAAAATGAAAATTGGTATCAACGCCAATTATAGCAATGCCACCTCGTTCGGTCTTGCAGCGGCGTCAAATACCGGTACAGGTAGTATTTCCAATTATATTTTCGCCAATGTTTATGGCTATCGTCCGGTAGCTGCAAATATGTCTGCACTGGAAGATGAGCTATTTGATCCCGATGTACCGGTGGGTGCAAATACCGTAAGAATAAATCCGGTGATCACAGCCCAAAATACACATAGGTTAACCAATATCGGTGAATTGATCTCTAATGCTTATTTCACCTATACATTTAACAATAACCTTACCCTAAACATCAGGGGTGGAGACAGAAAAAGAAATACCCGTGGAGAATCGTTTTATAATTCCCTAACCCCACAAGGGGCAGCCAGTCCGGTAAATATCAGGCAGGTAAATGGCAATTTTTCTTTCACAGAACACAATACCTGGAGTAATGAAAACACACTTACTTATAACAAGTTATTTAACTCAGGCCACAAATTAACTGTGCTTGGCGGTTTTTCATTTGAAGGTGCCAATTCTACCACCTATGGTGGCAGTGCCCAGCTGGTCCCAAATGAACAACTGGGCATGCTCGGGTTGGACGAGGGTTCACCTTTAGCGATAACGGCTAACGGAGGTGAGTATTCCTTGCAATCCTTCTTCGGTAGGGCCGACTACAATTACAAATCTAAATACCTGCTTACCGTTACCATGAGGGCCGATGGATCTTCTAAATTCAGTAAAGGCAACAGGTGGGGTTATTTCCCCTCGGCAGCTTTGGCCTGGAACATGACCGAAGAGCCTTTCCTGAAATCGTCAAAAGTGGTGTCCAATTCAAAGCTGAGATTGAGTTATGGCGTTTCCGGTAACAACAGGATAGGCAATTATGAAACCTATAACCGCATCACATTTGATGTGAACATCAATGGCATTTCTTTCAATAACGGACTCCCTGGAACAGGGGCCTGGTTATCCGACCTGGGTAATTCAAACCTTAAATGGGAAAGTATTGCTTTAACGAATATAGGCTATGATCTGGGTTTGTTTAACAATAGAATTGAACTTACCGCAGAAGCATACCGGAAAACAACCAATGATTTGTTGTTGGAAGCACAGATCCCCTATAGTACGGGTTATGATAAAACCACCAAGAATATAGGGAAAATAAAAAATGAGGGGCTGGAATTCACTTTAAATACTGTAAATATTAAAACGCGCTCGTTTACCTGGCAAAGTAGTTTTAACATCAGTTTTAACAGGAGCAAGATTTTAGCGTTAACAGAGTCTGGCACCTTATTTACAGATGTAGGAAATTCATCAGCTGCATTTACACCAGCCCCGAAATTATGGGTTGCGAAGGTAGGACAACCGATATCTGTGTTTCATGGTTTTGTTTTTGATGGTATATACCAGTTCGAAGATTTTGATAATCCTTCGCCGGGTGTATATGCTTTAAAGCTTAATGTGCCTACCAATGGCAATACAAGGGCCAGCATCCGGCCGGGAGATATTAAATACAGGGACCTTAACGGTGATGGCCAGGTAACTGATTTTGATAAGACCGTTATCGGACGAGCTGAACCCATTCATACAGGTGGTTTTTCAAACAATTTCTCCTATAAAGGGCTTAGCCTTAATGTGTTTTTTCAGTGGTCTGCCGGCAACGAGATTTTTAATGGTAACCGATTGGTATTTGAAGGCAACTCGCAGTACAGCTACCATACCAATCAGTTTGCATCCTGGACAGATCGCTGGACCCCGGAAAATCCAAGCAATAAAAATTTCAGGGTGGGCGGACAGGGGCCAACGGCAAGGGGATCATCAAGAGTTATCGAAGATGGTTCTTATATCCGTTTAAAAACACTTTCCCTGGGTTATCAGTTTCCTGCAAAATATATACGCAAACTGTATTTAAAAACCCTTTCGGTAAATGTGGCAGCACAAAACTTGTTAACATGGACCAGGTATTCGGGTTTAGATCCAGAGGTATCGGTAAAGAACTCCGCCTTAACGCGTGGATTTGACTATTCCGCATATCCCCAGGCACAGACTATCGTTTTCGGTTTAAATGCAGCTTTTTAGATTTTTTATTCATAATTATTAATGATATGAAACAGCACATTATATATTTTTTCATTGCAGTTGCACTGTTAAGCAGCAGTTCTTGTAAAAAATTTCTTGATAAAACCCCGGGAGATTTCATTTCTCCTGTTAATTATTATGAAACTGAAGCACAGTTAAATCTGGCACTAAATGCGGTCTATAGTCCGCTTTATTCAAAAGATATTTATGGTAGTGTTTATCCGGCCAGGATGAATATGGTAGCCGATGAGGCATTTTATGCCCGGCAGGAAACTGGGCTACGTACCTATACCAATGGAACAAATGAAGCTGAACTGGATAATTTCTGGAAAGCCGCTTATGCTGGAATAGACCGGGCAAATACTTTACTGGCCAACATCAATAAACCGCAAATGGATGAAAACAAAAGAAGTCAGATGCGTGGTGAGGTTCTTTTTCTGCGAAGCTATTATTATTTCCTGTTGGTCCAGAATTTTGGAGGGGTGCCCTTGATTGTAACACCAACTCTCTCACCTGACGACAGCCAGGTTCCGAGGTCAACAATTGCGGAAGTTTATGGCCAGATTCTGAAAGATATGGAAGAAGCAGAAACACTGGTATTGCCCATCAGAACCTGGGGCTTTGGTGGCAGGATCAGTCAATCTGCGGTACGCGGCATACTGGCACGGGTCAATTTGCATATGGCCGGATATCCGCTTAAAAATGTATCCAGATATGCCGAGGCCAGTAAATGGGCTAAAAAATTGATAGATGATACGCAGGCAGCCCATACATTGAACCCTGATTACTCCAACATCTTTATCCGTTATGCAAATGATACCTATGATGTGAATGAAAGCATTTGGGAAGCCGAAGTGTATGGCAACAACGCCAATGGTAATTTCAGGTGGGGAACTATAGGAAGTTTGATCGGAATGCTAACGCCGGCCATACTTGGACAAGCCTACGGAATGCACCAGGTAACCGCAAAATATTTCAGGAAATTTGAGCCGGGGGATATGAGAAGAGACTGGAACATTTCCAATTTCACGTATAACGCAGCCGGTGTAAAAGTATTTCTTAATGCTACAGTTGCGGAATACCTTACCGGGCTTAGTCCTACCAACACACACCTATATACCAGATATGCTGCAAAATATAGAAGAGAGTATGAAGTGGTAACACCAAGGGTAGCTTTTGTTACCCCGCAAAACTTTCCCATTCTTCGTTTTTCCGATGTATTACTGATGTATGCAGAAGCCGAAACGGAATCAACAGGTTCACCTACCCCACTTGCTATTGAATATGTAAATAAAGTTCGGCGCAGGGCATGGTCGTCGGGCATAAAAACAATTGCGGTAACCAACGGTGGAACGGGATATACCTCCGCCCCTACCGTCACTGTTACCGGAGGAGGTGGTAGCGGCGCTGTCGTTACAGCCACAATCAGTGGAGGAAAAGTTACAGCAGTTACGGTTAGCCCTGATGCGGTTACGGGCGCTGCAAGAGGAAAGTATATTTCGGCACCAACCATTACCATTAGTGGTGGTGGCGGAACAGGCGCCACAGCTACAGCCAGCATATTTAGCATTGCTGAAGCCGATTTAACACCCGCACAAACCTCATCTAAGGATGTTTTTATCAAATTTCTTCAAGACGAAAGAATGAGGGAGCTGGCCTTTGAGGCGTTGCGTAAGCCAGATCTGATCCGATGGGAAATTTTTATTCCTGAAATGAAACAGACCCTGAACATGATGTTATCGGATAACGCAGCGCAGACTCTAACGGCACCCTGGTATACTATGACCTACGAGAATGTTGCCGAAAGAAACTTGCTGTATCCGATTCCTTCACATGAAATTACATTAAACCAGGCATTGGTACAGAACCCCGGCTGGTAGGTCATTTAAATCTAAAACGACAAATATGAAAACCTTTATAAAATATCTGATCTGTTCGGGCATGTTCTTGCTGGCTGCCTGCGCAAAAGAAATCGAAATAACTACTCCCGATTTTGAGGTAAGCACCACATCCGCAACATATAAAAAGGGAACCCCAGTGCTGTTTACTTTTAAAGGTAACCCAGAACTGATCGCTGTTTATACCGGTGAAGTGGGTAAGGATTATGCCTATAAAGATGGCCGGATAACCGATATTACCGCGCTTAATTTAGTACTTAGCAGTTCCGTAACAACGGAAGCAGGGACAGGCAGTCCGCAAACAGGAATGTTTTCGTTACTGGTCTCTACCGACTTCAACGGTGATTACACCAGCTTTTCCAGTGTTCAGGCAGCCACCTGGACAGATATTACCAATCGGCTTACCAAACAGGAAGCGGCTACTACTACTACCATTACTGCTGCTACTCCCACATCTGGCATAGACCTTACTGATCTTCGGGTGGAGGGAAAACCGCTTTATATCGCATTCAGGCATAACATCAGGGAACAGAGCGTATACGGAACCTGGAGGTCATGGAGGTTCCAGGCCTTTAGTTTCACAGCTACCGGGTCTTCAGGCGTACAGGTATTGGGCAATATGGCTACCACTGCGTTCAGAGTGGTACAGAAAAACCCCGAAATAACCTCGAGAACTATCGCAACCACTACTACACTTACCCTACAACATGCCGATGTGGCGGTTAACCCAGGAGCTGCAGCAATTCCTACACAAAATTGGATCATCAGCCAGGCATTTAGAAATGTAAACAGAATTGATTTCGGACCGGACCTGTCTATCGCTATACAGGGGGGGACCAGTTCCGTTGAGAAAAAAGACTACACCTACACCTTCGCGGCCGCAGGGCAATATAAAGTATATTTTGTAGCCGCCAACGTTAGCCTTTCCGATAGAAAGGAAGTGGTAAGGTCATTGGATATCACCATTACTGATTAAGTAAACAGGAAATTAAAAAACAAGGATAATTCAAGCATTATGAAAACCTTAATTATAAAAATCAAACAATCATTCATCATACTGGCCACTATTATAGGCATTACCGTATCCCTTATTTCTTGTGATAAGGATAAGGACGCCGCTTCAGCAGTAATAGCAGTGCCAACAGGAGTGCGTCTGGTTCATAGCTCTGCTATATCAGGCGCCTCTTTATTAGATCTCTATGTGGATGATGTTAAGCTAAACAATCAGTCTCTCTCCTATAATGGTTTTTCAGCTTACTTTGACGCAACCAGCGGAAGCAAAAAGATAACTGTTAAAACAGCCACAGGGCTTACCCTTAAAGATACTGTTGTAAACATTAAAGAAGGACACAGGTATTCTTTTTTTGTGAAGGAGTGGCAGCTTGGCAGTCCAACTGCAAACCCTCCGGTTGCAACACCAGTAAAAGAATTAATTATAACCGATGACAGCAATACGCAAGTACCTGATGCCGGGAAAGCCAAGGTACGTTTTGTAAATACCGTATCCACAGGTAGTAGTCTTTTCTCCTCATCGACCCAGCCCGCAATATTTCTGCGCGTAAACCCAATCGGCTCAGTAGCGGCTACCGATTTTTTAACTTACAATTTAACCAATATGGCATCTGATTTCCTCAGCTTAAATGCTGGCGAAATTATGTTCAGGGCAACTGTACCGAATTCCATAGGGACAGTGATCACAGTTAACATGGCTGCCACCAATCTGGAAGCCGGAAAATTATATACCCTTTACCTTGTCGGTTCGCCAGGGGGCACCACTACTCCAGGTAATGTGGCAATTCCCTCAAGCCTCGAATTAAGAATAATAATTAACAACTGATCATTTACAAAATTAAAACCCAAGTAATGAAACCATCAGACAATTCCAGAAGAAACTTTATAACTACCCTGACAACAACCTCCATTGCAGCCGCATTTGCGAACGTGGTTCCGGCCTTTGGTCGTATTCAATCTAAGGATCCGGGAAAACTGGCCATACTTGGAGGAACTCCCGTTAGAACAAAGGGCTGGATTAGCTGGCCCGCTGTTTTGGCCGATGAAAAAGTGATTGGATCCATTGTAAAAACAACCAAAAGTGGCAGATGGAGCCGGATACAAAACCTGGCCAATGGAACCGTGGCTACCTTTGAGAAAGACTTTGCCAAGCTACTTGATGTTAAGTATTGTGTAGGCACAGGATCAGGTACCCAGGCATTGAGCACCAGCGTTGAAGCGTTGGGGATTGGACCTGGTGATGAAGTGATCACCTCCCCCTATACTGATTTTGGTACCATATCGGCCATCATTGGCAGCAGGGCATTGCCTGTAATGGCCGATCTGGATAGGCAATCTTATCAGCTGGATCCCGCCGATGTAGAAAAAAGGATCAATAAAAATACAAAAGCCATTATGCCGGTGCACATGATGGGCATGCCAGCCCATATGGAACGCATTATGGCCATCGCCAAAAAACACAATTTATTTGTAATAGAAGATGCCTGCCAGGCCAATTTTGCCCGGTACCAAGGCAAACAATTAGGTACTATCGGTGATTTGGGCTGTTTCAGTTTTCAGGCCAGCAAACAAATATCCTGTGGAGAAGGAGGCGCTGTTGTGGGGAACAATGAGGCTTTAATGGATAGGGTTTATACGGTGCAGAACCACGGTACGGACCGTAAAGGGAAGAATGTAACCATAGGCCCTAAATACAGGATGAACGAACTGGAAGGGGCAATATTATTAGGCCAGTTATCTGGTGCTAAGGAACGGTTTATACGAAGGAACGAAAATGCAGCTTATCTGACTGCTAAACTTAAGGGCTTCCCGGGTCTTATCCCCCAAAAACAATATGAGGGCACCGAGAGTAGTGGCTATTATCTGTACGCCATGACTTACCGGAAAGCACATTTTAACAATGTCGACCGGAGCAAGTTTCTGAAAGCGATTGCCGCCGAAGGGGTAAGCATGGCCCCCTACATCAAAGGATTGCATACGGAGCCATGGGTAGACCATATCCTAGGCTTAAAGGAATACAAAGCAATGTATGATGCAAAAAGGATCAGGCAATATCGTGAAACCCTCGTTTTGCCCAATTGTGATCTTGTAGGCGAGGAAATGCTGATCATTAACGGCTCCAGTCAATTGCTGGGAACAAAATCAGACATGGATGACATCATCAATGCAATCATGAAGATTTATGAAAACCGGGACAAGTTGAACTCCATATAAGCACGATCAGTGAAGAATAAAATTAAGATCCGTATACTATTGAGAAGTTATTTTCTCTGTGTCCCTCTCCTACTCCTGTTTTTTTTGGCAGGCAGTATGGAGAGTTCAGCTCAAAAAAACAATGCAGATACCACTTATAAAGGTAAATTCAAAGACCTGGGCGACCAGATAAAAGAAGGCTCTATCCAAGGAGGCACCTTTTATTGTAATAAAGTGGGTAAAACGTTTGTATATACTGTTTCACGGGGGAAACCAGCACATTTACTTGGATTTGAGCTGAAAACAAATCAATTGATTACCGATCTTGTTCTGAAAAATGAAATAGGGTCCTGGGACCTGGTGATATCATCTGATGAATGGTTGTATATAGCGGGCAACACAGGACATTTATATAAACATCGCCCTGGAACAGTGCAGGTTGAAGATCTGGGCAAATTTTTAACTGAGTCGCTCATATTTGACCTTACTGCTGGTCAGAATGGTGAAATATTTGGGGGTACCTATAGTCATGGCCTGGTGTTTCGTTACCATCCTATAACCGGATTCTCCAATGTAGGCAAGGGGCCAATGGTAAAAGCAGAACAATATGTGAGGAGCCTTGCCTATCACCATAAAACCGAAAAAATATATGCAGGTGTAGGCTCCCATGCCAGTTTGATTGAACTGGATCCTGCATTAGGTGTAAAAAAACAGCTATTACCAGCGGATTTTAGCACTTATGAATTTGCTTATAATATGGCTTTAATACCCGGATTTAGCGATGGTGACCGCCTTTTTGTCTGGTTGATAAGAGGTGAGCAGCATACCACACTCGTTTATAACCTGGAAACAGGTAAACTGGAACAACAGCTTGCAAATATGCAGGTAAAATCTGCTGTAAAGGATCCGGCTAGCGATAAGCTATATTATATGGGCGGGGGACGTTTATTTTTAACGGATTTAAGCAAACCTGAAAAACCGGCCGACACACTCGGAACAATTAAGGACAGCATAGCATTAGATGTGATGTGGGGGAAAGACAACAAGCTTTACCTGCTTACGGGAGACAAAAACATATTAACCTATGATCCCTTAACCAATAAAATAGCTGTCACTACGCTGGATGTTCCGCCACAGCCCATCAAGATCAATAGCCTGGTAACAGGCCCGGATAACAGGATCTGGACGGCAGGCTACCTAACAGGAGGACATGCAGCTTTCAATCCGAAAACAGCTGAAATTATACAGTATCCGGGTATAGACCAGGCCGAAGGCATGACAGTTCAAGGGCAATACATTTACATGGGGGTATATCCCAATGCCAGGATGTATGTTTATGACACCAAAAAAAAATGGGAGCCTGAGGGTGGAAATCCTCGGTTAATTTCCCGAATTATAGGTCAGGACCGTCCATTTGCGGGGGTAAGTGTTGCCGGTGCAAAAAAAATATTCTTTGGTACAGTACCTCGCTATGGTAAACTTGGAGGTGCTTTACTGGAGTACGATGAACCTAATGATCAAATGAACACCTATTCTGATGTGATAAAAAACCAGGCCATCGTAAGCTTGGTTTATACTACAGGAACAATCTATGGCGGCAGCACGGTTAGAGGAGGCATTGGTATTGCACCTACCGAAAAAGAGGCGAAATTATTTGGATGGGATTATCATGCGCAAACTAAGCTTTTTGAATTGGCCCCGGTACCGAATGCCCGCGCAATTACCAGCCTTATTGTTGGCCCCGACCGTAACATCTGGGGTATTGCAGATGGTGTACTGTTTGTTTTTAGCCCCGTTAAAAAAAAGGTTATATCGCAACTCCTGCTCTATCCATTCCCTAAAACTGGAGATGGCGTGTATTACGATGCCAAAATGGTTGTTCACCCTTCAGGTATGGTTTATGGCACGGGTGGTGGTAACTTATTTCGGATTGATCCCAAAACAATGAAGTATACATTGCTCAGAAAAGATGCCCGGTTGTTGGCCATAGATAAGCAAGGACTGATCTATACTGTCATCAACGGAACACTTTGGCAGTATAAACCTTAACTATTTTATTTTTTAAACATTTCATATCAACCATAGCCAATATACACACGGACGAACAATATACACAGATGAACAATAGAAGGGATTTTTTAAAACTGACCGGCCTTGCCGGGGCCGGACTGCTTGCGGGATGTGCTACCAGAAATGTAAGTGCAAACCCAAGTATAAAGACAGCTAACACAAATTATTACACCCAGAAATTTAATATGTCCGGCTACGCCGCCCCTAAATTACAAACCGTTCGTATTGGTTTTATCGGAGTAGGTAACCGGGGAACTTCGGCTGTAACGCGGATGAGTAAAATAGAGGGTGTAGAAATTAAAGCAATATGTGATTTACAGCCTGAAAAAGCGGAAGCTGCAAAAAAGAATATCGCAAACACGCTACATAAACCAGATCTGTATACCGGTACTGAAAACGAATGGAAAAAAATGTGCGAACGCAATGACATAGATCTTGTCTACATTGCAACGCCATGGAATTTGCATACGCCAATGGCAGTTTTTGCAATGGAACATGATAAACATACCGCTATAGAAGTACCTGCTGCCGAAACCCTTGAAGAATGCTGGCAATTGGTAGAAACGTCTGAAAAGACCAGAAAACATTGCATGATGCTGGAGAACTGCTGTTATGATTTCTTTGAACTCCTTACATTAAATATGGCCCGACAAGGCTTTTTTGGTGAGATCATTCATGCTGAGGGCGCGTATTTACATGATCTGCTGGAGGAAAACTTTTCAAAAAAACAATACCAGGGCATGTGGCGTTTGAAAGACAATTACAAAAATGGCAATTTATACCCTACACATGGGCTTGGCCCCGTAGCACAGGTATTGGACATCAACCGTGGTGACAAAATGGATTACCTGGTGTCGGTGTCCGGTAATGATTTCATGATGGCAGCGAAGGCTAAAGAACTGGCTGCAAAGGATGATTTTTATAAGGGATTTTCTGATAAAAGCTTTCGTGGTAATATGAACGTGACTACCATCAGGACCAGTAAAGGAAAAACCATTATGGTCCAGCATGATGTTACTTCGCCCAGGCCTTACTCCAGGCTACACTTGATTAGCGGTACCAAAGCTACTGCTCAAAAATATCCGCTTCCCGCACGCATTGCCATCAATCACTTAGACTGGATTACACCAGAAGAGATGAAAGTACTTGCACAAAAGTATCAGCCACCTATCGTAAAGAAAATTGGCGAAATGGCAAAAAAGGTAGGTGGTCATGGCGGTATGGACTTTATGATGGACTGGCGGCTAATTGATTGTCTGCGTAACGGCTTACCTTTAGATATAGATGTGTATGATGCAGCTACCTGGAGCTCGATAAAACCTTTAAGTGAAATATCAGTAGCCAATCGTTCCAGTTCTATTGATGTGCCGGATTTTACAGGTGGTTCCTGGAAAACAAACAGACCAGTAGATATTACACTGAATAAAGGAAGAAAATAAGTTTGTCCCCTACCGCGCGCAGGTAAAAATAAGCTGCTTTTTGGGTGGCTTATTTTTTATTTGGCCTTTGTAAACAAAATTTAATATATATGTTTGTTTACAAATAGCTAGCTTTAAAAAATTAACCAAATACAATGCCTGCATATCATGCACTTTCTGATGCGGAATTAGTTACGCTCCTTAACCAAGGCGATCAGGGTGCATTTAGCTATATCTACAATCAATACAAGGCGACCTTATACCTACATGCGATGAGGACGTTAAAAGATGGTGATGAAGCGCGAGATCTGGTGCAGGAGATTTTCACTAATCTCTGGGATAAAAGAACGTCTTTTACACTTAAAACTTCCATGTCGTCCTATTTATACGGTGCAGTAAGAAATCGGGTATTCAATACCATAGCCCATCATAACATCACCTCTAAGTATGCCAAAGCAATACAGTCATTTTTAGAAAAGGGTGAATTTATTACAGATAACCTGATCCGCGAAAAAGAACTTAGTTTAATTATTGAAAGGGAAATTAATGCTTTGCCTGAGAAAATGAGAGAGGTATTTTTAATGAGTAGAAATACAGACTTGTCTCACAAGGAAATTGGTGCTAAATTGGGCATTTCAGATAAAACGGTTAAGAAACAAGTGGTAAACGCTGTGCGCATTCTCCGTTTAAAAATTAATCTTTCTATCTTCTTCCTAAATTTATTTTAATTCCGTCTACTCCATTTCGACATCTACCCTGTCTTACGTTTTTAGAGGACGATAAAATCCTTATACAACAAAAAGTATAATGGTTTACAGTCATTTAAAACAACGCTAAGATGAAAAAAATTGACGCAGGTTTATTATTAGAAAAATACAAGGCAGGAACAATCTCTGATGAAGAGTTAGCCATGCTAGAAAGCTGGTACCTGCAGGAAATCAAATCCAACAAAAGCTATGAGGGGTTAGAAGCCCATATGCAAGCGATGGATAAGAACTTTTCGGCTATTCTCCAACCAAATATTCAGCTTAAAAGCAATAACTGGAAAAAAATTGCGGTGGCAGCTTCCCTACTTATCACATTCAGTGCTGGTTTCTGGTTTTACACCACTAAGCACCGTAGCACTAACCTAAAAACCATTGATCTGGCAAGCAATGATATTGATCCGGGAAAAAACTCTGCGACACTCACGTTATCGAACGGTAAAAAAATAAAACTTATTGATGCGCTGGAAGGAAAACTTGCAGAAGAAACCGGAGTTAAAATTACAAAAACAGCCGATGGACAGATTTTATATGATGCACAAGCTGTTACTGATGGCAACGACAACGGTGTACTCAATACCTTAAGCACCTCAAATGGTGAATCCTATAGAATACGATTGCCCGATGGCTCATTGGCAATTTTAAATGCAGCATCGAGTTTAACTTATTCAACCAATTTAAATAAACTTGATGTGCGGAATGTAACACTTAATGGCGAAGCATATTTTGAGATCTCAAAAGACAAAAAGCATCCTTTTGTTGTTAAAACAGCCACACAAGAAGTAGAAGTACTTGGAACTCACTTCAATATCAACAGCTATAATGATGAACCTCTAGTCAAAACAACACTCATAGAGGGAATGGTTAAGGTGACACCGGAAGGTAAGAATGGAAAAAGTATCATCCTTAAACCGGGAGAACAAGCTGCCTTAACGCTAAATGGCACATTGCGGGTAAATGAAGTAGACACAGAAGAGGTTTTAGCCTGGAAAAATGGATATTTCCTGTTTAATGATGAAGAAATTGAAAGTATTCTTAAAAAGGTCGCCCGTTGGTACGATATAGAGGTTAAATACGAATCAGGAGTAAGTACAGAACGATTCAATGGAATGATATCACGTAATAAAAGTCTGGGCCAGGTGTTAAAAATGCTCGAAAAAACTGATGTAGTAAAATTTAAAATTGAAGGAAGGAGGATTATCGTAAGACAGTAGACATCTACAAATAAACAAACATTTTGCTTCATTAATTAGCAAAAACCAGAAGTGATGCTACACTCCTGGCCTATGTTTGGCAGCGATTATTAATAAACACTAACTTTTCACCGCAGATGTCAGGAGCTTCGAAACAAAAGACATACTGCTTAGAACCAAACTTAACAAATGTATAAAAAATATACGGAAAAAATCGGTATACCCATAGGGTATGTCCATAAATTACTGCTAGTTATGAGACTAACCACCATCATTTTAATAGCAACAATAATGCAGGTGAGTGCCGGGACTTATGCCCAAAAAATTACCTTGTCAGAAAAAAATGCTTCATTAACCAAAATATTTAAGAAAATCCGCTCACAAAGCGGATACGACTTTGTATTTACAAGCTCTACACTTAAAGGCGCTTTACCTGTTAATGTCTCCGTAACTAACGCAGACCTAAACGACGTACTAAAAGAGATTTTTTCTGAGCAACCACTTAACTATTACATTGAAGAAAAAGCTGTAATTGTTAAAGTAAAAAAGACCGGGCTTTCATTTGGAAAACTGGCTTTTATTAAAATCACGGGTTCAGTTAAAGACACAACAGGCTTGCCCCTGCCCAATGTTTCAGTCTTAAATAAAACCACCGGCAAAACTGTAGTAACAAACGTGCAGGGAGCATTTATACTAGATGCCGATGCCGGTGACCGACTTGTGTTTTCCTTGATCGGTTTTACAAAAAAGGAAATAGTTGTGGGCACACAAACTAGCCTGAATGTAATTTTAAGGGAAGAAAGCGGACAACTGGAACAGGTAGTTGTTACCGCACTGGGCATTAAAAAAACCGCAAGATCATTGAGTTATAGTGTGCAGGAAATAAAAGGTGAAGAGCTCACCAGAAATAAAGATGCAAACTTTGTTAATAGCCTGGTGGGTAAAATTGCAGGTGTAACGATTAATGCAAGTGCAAGTGGAATAGGTGGCGCAACCCGCGTGGTGATGCGTGGTCCAAAATCAATAAACGGGAACAACAATGTACTCTATGTAATAGATGGTATTCCAATGTCCTACACTGTAGGAGGCCAGATCAGTGGTGTGTTTGCGGGTGTTACCGGGTCAGATGGAATTTCGGCGGTTAACCCCGATGATATAGAAAGCATATCTGCCTTAACAGGCGCTGCAGCATCGAGTCTGTACGGTAGTGCCGGACAAGGTGGAGTGATCCTGATCACGACAAAATCAGGTAAGGCCGGAAAAACCAGCCTCAGCTACTCCAATAACAGTAACTTTTTTAATCCGTTTGTGATGCCAGAGTTTCAAAACACTTATGGACAAAGTGAGCCTGGAAGCTACTATAGTTGGGGGGAAAAACTAGCCGATCAAAGCACCTACAAGCCAAGGGATTTCTTTCAGACAGGAAACAACATTACAAATTCACTCACGTTTTCTACCGGTTCCGAAAAAAACCAGACTTATGTATCTGCTGCCATTCTCAACGGAAAGGGAATTATTCCCAATAACGAGCTGACAAGATATAACTTTACAGTCCGCAATACTTCTAAATTCCTGAATGATAAGTTAACATTGGACCTCAATGTGATGTATTCCAAGCAACATGAACAAAACATGTTTTCACAAGGTTTATATCATAGTCCAATCGTACCGATCTACCTTTTCCCTCCGGGAGCTGATATAGAAACCTATAAAGCTTATGAACGTTACGATGCCACCAGACTTTTCCCTACACAGTTCTGGCCGTTCAGCGATGACCAGTTCAGGATGCAAAATCCATACTGGATAACCAATAGAGAGTTCTTCACCAACGGTATCAATAAAATGCTGACCGGTGCTACGTTAAAATATAAAATCCTCGACTGGCTGGACATTACCGGACGTGTAAGAATGGAACGCAATACCTCTCAACCGGACGTGAAGTTGTATGCGAGTACAAATCAATTATTTGCCGGACCGGGCGGAATGTTCAGATATGGAAATTACATAACTGAACAAAAGTATTTTGACCTTATTGCCGGCATCAACAAAAAAGTTAATGATTTTACGTTTACTGGAAACTTCGGATATACCAATAATAACGAATCGAATAATGAGGGCGTAGGTGTTGAAGCCCGCATACCTATTGGTGCGGTTCCTAACCAATTCACAACCGGAAATGCCGCAGGTGAAGCAACTGCCCCACGAGCGGAAAGAAAAAGTAACCAGGGTCTGTTTGTAACCGGCGAAGTAGCTTATAAAAACACGTTTTTCCTGACCGCTTCACACAGAACAGAATGGTGGTCTTCATTATACGGAACAGATAAACTTTATCTGAGCTACCCTTCAGTAGGTACTGCTGTTGTAGTTAGCGACTTATTGAAAATGCCTGAGAACATCATCTCATTTGCCAAGATAAGGGCCAATTATTCATGGGTTGGTAATCCCCCCCCCTCTTACCTGACCATCCTTACTCTTCCACAAAGCAATGGTATCGTAAACTCCAGCTCAGGAGTAAGACCTACTACGGGGCTCAGACCAGAAAACACAAAAGGATGGGAAGTAGGCGCAAATGTTAAATTTTTACGTAATAAGCTTACACTGGACGTCGCCTTGTACGACACTAAAACTTACAATCAGCTGTTTAATATTCCTATTTCACAAACATCTGGCTATAGTTCCTTCTATTTAAATGCAGGACAAGTGAACAACAAGGGAATTGAAGCTTCACTATCATACAATGGAAAAATTGGCCCAGTTAATATGGAGTCAAGTGCAACTTTTACACTCAACAGAAACAAAGTTGCAAAGCTGATGAAGAACTATTACGATGACATAACGGGAGGAAATTTTTCATCCGACACTTTAGACAAAGGTGGTGCGGGAAGTTATTCGATGAAAATAATTACCGGAGGTACATTGAGTGCTATTTATACTTCTACCTTATTACTGGACGAACACGGAGACGTAGTGCTTCAGAAAGGTGGTGTATCTACAGATGATAAACATGTAATATATTCAGGAGAAGCAAGTCCTGACTATACTATAGGTTACAGAAACAACTTCAATTATAAGAATTTTAATTTTGGCTTTGTCCTGTTCGGACGCTTTGGCGGTGTTGGTGTTTCGGCTACTCAGGCTATGATGGATGCTTATGGCGTGTCAAAAACAAGTGCCGATGCCCGGGATGCCGGTTACATCATGTTAAACAACGAGAAATATACCAGCTTACAGGACTATTACAGAGTAATGGGTAATGGGCTAAACGGCGTTTTATCTCAATATGTATATAGTGCAACCAACGTAAGATTAAAAGAAGTTTCTTTCGGCTATACACTTCCAGGCAAATATTTGAAAAACAAACTGCAGTCTATTAATTTTTCTGTCATCGGACAGAACCTGTTTATGTTTTACAACAAAGCGCCATTTGATCCGGAAAGCGCAGCATCTGCAGGAACGTACTACCAGGGTATTGATTATTTCATGCAACCAAGTCTTAGAAGCCTGGGCTTTAGCGTTAAGGCACAATTTTAATTAAAGAACTAAATATAAATCATATGTATTATTTTAAGATTTTTTACACGAAAAATATACGTTTATTTATACTCTGCGCATTAGGCACTTGTTTGCTTTCCTGCACAAAGAATTTTGAACTATATAATACGAATCCGAATCAGCTAAAGCCTGAGCTGCTTGATTACGACAACCTTTCTAAAGGGGCATATTTTACCGTTATGCAACAAGGTATATTTCCCTTTGGAGGAGTAGGCTCTGAGTCAACCAACAGCTATCAGGCCTCTGAGAACCTTTGTGGTGACATTTACGGTGGATACCACGGAATGACGCACAATTGGAATGCTGCCGGAGACGGGACAAACTACAATTTTTCACAAAACTGGAACGCAACGGCATTCAACCTGCTTTACGGAACTGTAATGATCAACTGGCAAAAAGTTAGAAATTCATCTAAAACCGACAATCCGGATTTGTACGCAACAGCTCAGATCATAAAAGCACACGCCGCTCAACGCACGGTAGATATGTATGGCGCAATCCCCTACTCTAAAGCTTTGGTTGGACTATCAGCCGCATACGATCCAGCTGATGCCATTTATTATTCTGTATTAAAGGAATTGGATTCCGCTATCACCACATTAAAGACTTACGCGGCTATAGGTGCCAAACCGCTAGCGCTTTTTGACGTCGTTTACCGTGGAGATTATACCCAATGGATAAAATTCGCCAACTCTTTGAAATTGAGAATGGCGATGCGGATGGTTTATGCCGATCCTACAAAAGCTAAAGAATATGCCGAATCAGCAATTAATGATAGTTATGGAGTAATTACATCAACGGCCGACAATGCCATTATCCGTGGTACCAATGGTAAAACGTATGGTAATCCTTTAGGTGGATTAACCAATGACTATAGTGAAGCCAGGATGAGTGCAAATATGGAGTCGTTTCTAAACGGATACAGTGACCCAAGAAAGTCAAAATATTTTATAGAATCAGCCGTAGCCGGAGATCCTGCGGGCAGTTTCCGTGGCATAAGGAGCGGGATTATCATCGCCAGTCAACTGCCTTATAATTCATTTTCAAAATTAACAAGTGACTTTAATATCACCTGGCTTACCGCCTCTGAAGTATATTTCCTCAGGGCCGAAGGGGCGCTTCGCGGTTGGAACATGGGCGGTACTGCACAAACATTCTATGAATCAGGTGTAAAATCGTCTTTCGAACAATGGGGTGCAGGAGACGCTACGACTTACCTTCAAAACAGCACCAATAAACCCGCCGAATATAAGGATCCTGTAAACAGCACCTACAACGTAGCTGCAGGTGCCAATCTGAGCACAATGACCATCAAATGGGATGAGCTGGCTAATTTTGAAACCAAACTGGAACGCATCATCACTCAAAAATGGATAGCAATCTATCCAAATGGTCAGGAAGCCTGGAGTGAATTTAGAAGGACCCGATACCCTAAAATTTTCCCGATTGCAGAAAACAAAAGTGGAGGCCTGGTAAATACCGCAATTCAAATCAGACGTATCCCTTATCCTGCTGCTGAATATCGTACCAATGCTAAAAACGTTGCTGCAGCAGTCACACTACTTGGCGGGCCTGACAATGGTGGCACAAAAATATGGTGGGATAAAAAACCTTAATCATGAAATTTTTAATACTAAAAAATTGATAATATGAATACACTAATTAAAATACGCATCGCTATGGCCGTGCTGATTGTGTTGTTCGCATCGCAGTTGTCGTGTAAAAAGAAAGATAATTTTTCCAATAAACTTTACATTTCAGAGGCAAAAAATTCACCACTGGCTGTATTGACTATGGACAACGGAGTAGGAACGATGAGTTTAACTGCTGCCATGGTTTATAAGACTGCTGAAGCAGTTCAGACAACTTTTTCAATACTGGATTCCAGCTATGTTAAAGAATTCAATAGAAAAAACCATACTGAATTTCAGTCCGTTCCTAGTTCAGCCATTACCTTATCAACCACTCAGGCAAACATTGGATCTAATCAGGTATTTTCAAATCCTGTAACCCTGAGCGTTAAAAGCTGGCCTGGTTATATAGGCGGGGTCCAATATGTTGTTCCTGTTAAAATTTCGGAAGGAAGTAATGGAATGGGATTGGTACCAGGTTCTGATGTCGTGTATATACGGGTTAAACAAGTCGCTGTATCTAAGGCTGTTTTAAATGGAGCCTTCGGAGTTCCGGAAGGCGGTCCATTAATGGGGCCAGCAGCATTGGGTAAACCCTTTAATACAGTTACAATTGAGGGCAGAATTAAATACGACAATTACTTTATCGTATCAGGAAACTGGCGTTCTGATGTTTTTTATGGTTATGGATGTCAGATCATCTCCTCGTCTGATGGGTCCATGAATGTAAGGTTTCCAAATGCAGCATTCATAGGTGCCGTAGGAAAGCAAAATTTGAAGACCTGGACTCATTTTGCCCTGGTCATCGAAAATAGTAACGTTTCGTTTTACATCAATGGCGATCTTATGGTTCAAAGCCCGTATCCCGGTCTGACAGAAGAGGGTGCCTATAGTCTTTCCGGCTATGCCGCAGGTTGCGGTCTTAATGTAGATGAATTCAGGGTTTGGAGAACAGCAAGAACAAGAAACCAACTGAAAGAATATGCATGTGAAGTTAATCCTAAAGATCCTGACCTGCTTGCTTACTGGAAATTTGATGACGGATCCGGGACTAGAGTGACAGATGTTTCCGGGCATGGGCATAATCTGGTATCAAACGCATCAGCCACACCAACATGGGTACCTGGAGTTAGGTGTCCGGAATAAACCTTTTATATAAAATATTTATAATGAAAAAGCTAAAATATTTAATTGCAGTTATATCCTGCGTATATTTTTTGATGGTTATCAATGGCTGTACCAAAGAAACCACTCCTGAGCCGCTGGTACTGGTAAAACCGATCGTAAAAACGGAAGAGCAGTATGCCGCTTTAAGGGCCTATAAAAAGAGTGACCATGCCATAACATTTGGCTGGTGGGGCGCTAGTGCCGGCAACCAAACTGCTGATATGTCAACGCGGTATATGGGATTACCTGATAGTTTGGACTTAGTAAGTTTGTGGGGCGGATATCCGGGATCTCCGGAAAAATGGGCTGAACTGCGCTATGTACAAAAAGTAAAAGGTACCCGGTTTTTAACGGTAATGTTTGCCAGTAGGGTGGATACGATTAGAAAAAGGAATTTCCCTACTCTTCCAATATTGGAAAGTATTGATGCCGTAGCAAAATCAATATCGGACACGGTTGCAAAATATGAACTGGATGGATTTGATCTGGATTATGAACCAAACTATGGCGATGGAGGTATATTTGGCCACGGAGCAAAAGATGCCGGCGGAGATATTTACACACAGCGGTTATTTACAGCGTTGTCAAAATACTTTGGTCCCCTTTCGGGAACAGGAAGGGTATTGATGATTGATGGGGAGATCGAAAAAGGCATCATGTCACAAATCGATTATTATGCCCAGCAAGCTTATGGCAGTACCACGTTTGCATCTTTGCAAAGCAGGTATCAATCTTTCGCTCTTGGATTATTACCCACTAAAAAGTTTATTGTAACGGAAAATTTCCAACAGTATGGGGCATTCGGCACCACCTTTATGTATAACGGTGTAAATATCGGTTCCACCATGGGTATGGCTTTATGGAACCCAACACAGGGAAGAAAGGGTGGTATGGGAGGTTATCTTATTGAAGGAGACGCCGAGGGGGCTGTCCCGTTCAAAAACCTTCGTAAAGCGATACAATTAATGAATCCAGCTACTAAATAAATAATTGGATTTCCATTTCTCAAAGATGATCTCATTAAATGATGAAAAAATATACTTTAAAAAGGATGCTAACACCAGGAAGCCTGGTGTTGGCCATAGCCTTATTGTTCTTTTACAGTTGTAAAAAGGATAAGGAAAATACGAAAGAGGTACTGGCCTATTTACCGGCCGGGAGTGCAGCCTTCAATGTAAATTCAGGCAGTATCGCGATTTTACGCAATACTATCCTGAAGGGAATTAATACCAGCTTCCCGGTATTCATTACCCGCCCGTTTACTACCGACATACAGGTAACGGCCAAAATTGATACCGGCCTGGTAAAACAATATGATAAAGAAAATAGTGTAACCTCTTTGCCATTGCCGGCAGACGCATTTACACTGCTCAATAATGGGTCGGTAACCATTAAAGCGGGAGAAATAACTTCGGTAGATTCTCTGGAGGTAAGGTTAACTGATGCCACCAAAATTAAACCAGGCGCCAATACCTATATTGTTCCGGTGGTATTGACTATGGCATCTGGTAATATTCCTGTAAGTAATGCAAGGCAGATCATGTATTTAAAAATCGCTATAAACAATACTTCGGTCTCCCTGGCGGAAGTATCAGGAAAAAACACCGTAGACATCCTGTTAAAGCGTACCTCCTCTGGAACTACCGGAACCAACCTGATTAATCTGCAAGCCATATTAAACGTAGCGATTTCTCAACCTTTAAACGTAAAAGTAGTAGAAAATGCGTCGCTCGTCGCTGCTTATAACACGGCAAACAACACCGCTTATAAACCGTTTCCTGCAGGTGCATTTAAGTTTGCCAAAGACAATGCAACAATAGCACCCGAAACCACTGCTTCTACGGATAATGCGCAGGTACAATTGCCAGATCTATCCTTGTTTACTGCCGATACGGATTATTTATTAGCAGTTCAGATTTTAGACAATGGCGAAGCTAATGTTTCACCATCAAATGCGGCAAGAAATACGGTATACATCCATGTAAATACCTATGTGCATAACATTGATGATGCGCAAACATTGTTGGCAGGAACACTGGCTGTTAGAACAGGTTGGGCGACAACAGTGAGCAATACTACAAATGGGGCTTTGGGTCCGGCTATGATTGACGGCAGCAATACTACCGCATGGAGATCAAGCAATTCGTCGACTGCGGCAAAATGGTTAACCATGGATATGAAATCCGCTCAGCAGATTAAAGGGTTCCGTCTGGTTCCGAATTATGTAACCGTAACGGAAAATGCAACAACAATAAGCGTTTCCACGAGTATGGATGGTATTATCTGGAAACCTCAGGGTGAATGGAATGGTACAGGCCCTGCCGCAGGATCAACTGCCGCAAATCCTGATTTAAAACATATCAACTTTATCACACCTGTGCAAGCCAGGTATTTTAGATTTGACATTACTAAATGGGTAAGTGGTAACCGGGTAGGTATCGCTGAACTAAACGTGGTCCAATAAAAAAGAAGAGGCCTACATCCATCCAGATGTAGGCCTCTCTAACCAAATATAAATTAAACGAGCATTACAAATATAGATATATTTCACAAAAACACATTATAAAATCAATTAAAAATGAAAATATTTTATAAAAACCAATTAAACAACAACAAAAACAACCAAAAAACATTAAAATAAAATACAAAACCACACAAAAACATAAAATAAATACAAAAATAAACCAATAAAAACATCAAAAACCAAACTAAAAAACAAAAACACTCAACAAAAACAACAATAAAACAAACAAAACAATACTAAAAATCAAAAAACAAAACACATAAAACACAAATACAACACAAAAATCACAAAAACACCAAAAATACAACACATAAATAATAGCCTATTATTTATTCATGATTTTCCTTATTTTTGACCCTCTCCATAATAAAATCATGATACACAGAGAAAAAGTAAAAAGTCTACTAGAGACAAATGAATTTAACAGGGAAGTAACTGTTATGGGTTGGGTACGTACATTTCGGAACAACCAGTTTATTGCTATAAATGATGGTTCCTGCATGGGAAATATCCAGATCGTAGTTGACTTTAATAATACACCGGAAGAACTGTTAAAACGCATTACTACCGGAGCTGCAATTTCTGTAAAAGGAACAGTTGTAGAATCTCTGGGAAAAGGGCAAAGGGTAGATATTAAAGCCAGTACAATAGAGATACTTGGCGACAGTGATCCTGAAAAATTCCCCTTGCAGCCTAAAAAACACAGTCTGGAGTTTTTAAGAGAAATTGCACACCTACGTTTCCGCACCAATACCTTCAACGCGGTTTTTAAAGTACGTCATGCTTTAGCTTTTGCCATACACCAGTTTTATAATGAAAGAGGCTTTGTGTATATGCATACACCAATCATTACGGCTTCAGACGCTGAAGGTGCCGGTGAAATGTTTAAAGTAACTACATTAGACCTTGACAATCCGCCACGTACAGAAGATGGCAAAGTAGATTTTACTGAAGATTTCTTTGCGCGCGCCGCCAACCTGACTGTTTCTGGCCAGTTGGAAGGTGAGCTTGCTGCTATGGCATTCGGACAAATCTATACTTTCGGCCCTACTTTCAGAGCCGAGAATTCAAACACAACACGTCACCTTGCCGAGTTCTGGATGGTTGAACCTGAGGTTGCTTTCGCTGACCTGGAGGACAACATGAACCTGGCAGAGGATATGTTAAAATATGTGATTGACTATGCCCTTAAAAACTGTAGAGAAGAGTTAGAATTTTTAAACAACCGTTTACTGGAAGAAGAAAAATCTAAACCACAAAACGAACGTAGCGACCTATCCTTATTAGATAAACTAAACTTCTGTTTAGACAATGACTTTGAGCGCATCACTTATACCGAAGCAATTAAGATTTTGAAGTCTTCTAAACCTAATCAGAAAAAACAGTTCAAATATTTAATTGATGAATGGGGCGCAGATTTACAATCAGAACATGAACGTTACCTGGTAGAGAAGCATTTCAAAAAACCAGTAATCTTAACTGATTATCCTGCTGACATCAAATCATTCTACATGCGCCAGAATGAGCCAGATGAATTCGGTAGAAATACCGTTGCCGCAATGGACATCCTTTTCCCTGGAATCGGTGAAATTGTAGGTGGATCAGCCAGAGAGGAACGTTTGGATAAACTGACCCAGAGAATGGAGCAAATGAACATCCCGCAAGAAGAGCTATGGTGGTTTTTAGACACCAGACGTTTCGGCTCTGCACCTCATGCAGGTTTTGGATTAGGCTTCGAAAGACTTGTGTTATTTGTAAGCGGCATGACGAACATCAGAGATGTGATCGCCTTCCCCCGCTTCCCTAAAAATGCTGAGTTTTAACAGCATTACATAAAATAAAAAGGCCCTGAACTATTGCAGTTCAGGGCCTTTTTCGTATTCAGACTAAAACTAGGCCTTACTTTTACCCTCATCAAGATCATCAGCATATGAATTGGCATGCGCATAATCGATCAGCGACACTTTATAATCTGTAGGTGTAAAACTAGATGAAGTGCTTAGCGCCATCCCCAATTCAAATCTTAACGGATATGGAGTTTGTAATAAACTTCCTTCGGGTATATACGGGAAGGTCTCCATATAAGACTGCATTTACATTAGGCGCAATCCGGCGGTTGATATAAGCTCTTGTAAGCTGATGTGGATGATGTAAGCCCGCAGCACCCAATAGCTCAACCGCACTCGCTATGGTCAATCTGTGAAAATTAAATACCCTTACTTTTTTGTCTTCGACCACCAATCCCTTCATCAAACTTGGATCCTGCGTTGCCACCCCTGTTGGACAGGTATTACTGTTACATTCCAGGGCTTGTATACAGCCCAAAGCAAACATCATTCCCCTGGCAGAATTACACAAGTCAGCACCAAGCGCGATGTTCTTAACCAGGTCGAAACCCGAAGCCACCTTACCTGATGCGATAATTTTAATATGCTGTTTCAGGTTAAACCCAGACAAAACATCATATACAAAAGCAACAGCTTCGCGCAAAGGCATCCCTACCGCATTTGAAAATTCCTGTGGAGAAGCACCGGTACCACCCTCTCCCCCATCGACGGTAATAAAATCCACATAAATACCAGTTTCTATCATCGCTTTACAAATGGCAAAAAACTCGCTTCTACGACCAATACATAATTTTATACCAATAGGCTTACCACCTGATAAATCGCGAAGTTGTTTTACAAAACCTAACATTTCAAGCGGCGTTTTAAATGCCGAATGCGAAGGTGGCGAAATCACATCAAACCCTTCTTTAACCAGTCTGATCCTGGCAATTTCAGGCGTAACTTTTTTAGCCGGTAAAATCCCTCCATGTCCGGGTTTAGCACCTTGCGAAAGCTTAATTTCTATCATTCTTACCTGATCAGAGCTGGAACGTTCAGCAAATGCTTCAGGATTAAAAGAACCATCATCGTGGTTACGGCAGCCGAAATAACCGGTGCCGATCTGCCAGATTAAATCCCCGCCAGGATTGGCATGGTAATCACTGATCCCTCCTTCACCGGTATTGTGCGCGAAGTTACCCAGCTTTGCACCTCCATTTAAGGCCAATATCGCATTCTGGCTCAACGAGCCAAAGCTCATCGCTGAAATATTATAAATACTGGCGGAATAAGGCTTTAAACAAGCCGGCCCGCCAACTAATACCCTGGGGTCTTCATTCAGCTCATGGTGGCTAATCGCCGCAATACTATGGCTCAGCCATTCATAACCATTTTCATAAACATCTAACTGTGTTCCAAAAGGTATAGTATCATTTTCCATTTTCGCCCGTTGATAAATAAGAGAGCGGTTTAAACGGCTAAAAGGTTTACCATTGGTATCACTCTCTACAAAATACTGATAAACTTTAGGCCTTAAGTCTTCCATCAAATACCTTAACCGCCCTACTACAGGATAATTTCGTACAATACTGTGTTTGGGTTGGTAAAGGTCATAAATACCCAACAAAACAATGGGACCGGTAAAAATAAACAACCACCATAGTGGTGGATAAGTCAGGCCTAACATTACAGTCAGCGCCACTAAAAATGCCGCAATCGCGATAAATGCTTTTCTCATAGCTATCAATTTACTAAAAACATACCAATAGAACAATAATTATCCGGTTTCGGTCTAAGATTTGTGTAATTTTACATATGCTTATCAAAATCTACCCTGAGAACCCAAATCCCAAAGCAATTGAGCAGATTGTTGAAGTCTTAAAAAAAGGCGGATTAATCATTTACCCTACAGATACAGTATATGGTTTGGGATGTGATATTACCAATCAAAAGGCCATAGAAAAGATTTGTAGAATAAGAGGTATAAAACCTGAAAAGGCCAATTTTTCGTTCATATGCTCCGATCTGAGACACATCTCAGATTACATCAAACCTATTGATACCGCAACCTTCAGGGTATTAAAAAAAGCACTACCAGGGCCATTTACATTTATCTTAAATGCCAATAATAATGTACCAAAGCTGCTAAGTTCGAATAAGAAAACAGTAGGTATAAGGGTACCGGACAACGACATCGCCAGAGAGATTGTAAGACAATTGGGAAACCCGATCTTATCGACCTCCATACGTGATGATGACGAGGTTATTGAATATTCTACAGATCCGGAACTGATCCACGAAAAATATGAGGATACGGTCGACATCGTAATTGACGGTGGATACGGTGATAATGAAGCCTCTACAGTTGTAGATTGTACTTCGGGTGAATTTGAGGTGGTTCGTGAAGGTAAAGGAGATCTAAATAGCTTCCTATAGTTTTACCCAAAATAGCTATATTTACCCATATGGCTAAATTATTAAATCTACAGGCATTTAAAGATTTTTTCCGTTCCGGACAAATTGGTGGCGTAATTTTATTGGTCTGCGTAGCAGTTTCACTGTTTATTGCCAACTCGGCTTATGCTCCGGCGTTTTCCAGCTTATTGGCCACAGACTTTGGTTTTACCTTTGGCACTCAAGTGTATGCCTTCAGCGTATCCGCCTGGATAAACGATGCTTTAATGGCGGTATTCTTTTTATTGGTAGGCCTTGAAATCAAACGTGAAATGGTTGAGGGCGAATTATCCTCGATCAAAAAAGCCTCCTTACCTGTAGTTGCCGCAATGGGCGGGATGCTTGTCCCCGCATTTATCTACTTTTTACTGAATAAAGGGCAATCCACCGCCTCAGGATGGGGCATCCCAATGGCCACTGACATTGCTTTTGCGTTGGCGATTATTTCCATGCTTGGAAAAAGTGTCCCCACTTCTTTAAAAGTATTTTTAGCGGCGCTAGCCATTGTTGACGACCTTGGTGCGATCCTGGTCATCGCAGTTTTTTATACCAATGAAGTTCATTTCGACTACCTATTGATGGCGGGAGGAATTATGTTACTACTGCTTGCATTCAACTTTTTCAATATCAAACAGCTGTATTTCTATTTAATTCCAGGTGTATTTCTCTGGTACTTCATACACCATTCGGGTATACATGCAACCATTGCCGGTGTACTGCTGGCATTAACCATCCCAACAAATAAGACCAGTGTAGAATCCCCGTTAGAAAAACTGGAACACTTGCTCAATGGACCGGTCAATTACTTCATCATGCCAATTTTCGCTTTAGCCAATACCAATATCACTTTTCAGAAGGAAATGATCAGTGGCCTCGCCTCTCCCTTGGGGCTTGGCATCATTATAGGCTTATTCGCAGGAAAAACCGTTGGTGTAACGCTATTTTCATGGGTAGCTGTAAAACTTAAATTAGGTAGTTTACCTTCCCGATCGGGCTGGAAACATATCATCGGATTGGGTATGCTTGCCGGCATCGGCTTTACCATGTCCATTTTTATATCCTTGCTTTCTTTTAGCGATGAGCTTCATGTTACAGAAGCCAAATTTGCTATTCTTTGTGCTTCTGTAATTTCAGGCCTCGTTGGTTTTATCTTTCTGAAGTCAATCCCCAAAAAGAAAGCCGCGGTTACGGCTTAAATTTTTGCATGAAAGACTTGATGCTTCCTTTTAAATCATTTTGATCAAGCGCCTTTACAAAGGCACTACCAATAATGGCCCCATTAGCATACTGACAAGCCTTATCAAAAGTTTCTTTACTGTTGATACCGAAACCAATCATTGTTGGATTACCGAGCTTCATTTCAGCAATTCTTGAAAAGTAAGTTTCTGTATCCTCTGAAACCTGCAAATGCTGACCAGTAGTTGCAGATGAGGACAACAGATAAATAAAACCTGTACTTAAACCATCGATCTTGCGGATACGATCTGTAGAAGTCTGGGGAGTAACCAAAAAGATATTGGTCAACCCGTTTTCTTCAAATATTGACTGATAAAGTTCTTCATATTCAACCATAGGCAGGTCGGGCACAATACAACCATCAACGCCTACTTCTACACAGGCTTTACAAAAATTTTCTACACCAAACTGCAGTACAGGATTCACATACCCCATTAACAATACTGGAATGCTAACTTTTTTACGCAATTCCTTAAGTTGCCCAAACAACAACTTCAGGTCCATCCCCTGATCAAGCGATTGTTTACTGCTTGCCTGAATTGTCGGCCCATCAGCTACGGGATCAGAATAAGGGAAACCAATCTCTAAAAGATCTGCTCCCGCCTGCTCCAATGCTTCGGCAATTTGAACGGTATCATTTAAACCCGGGTAACCGGCAGTATAATAAATTGATAATATATTTTTCTTTGTCTGAAAAAGCTCTTTAATTCTGCTCATACTAAATTATAGGTTAAAGTATTTCATATAAGTATCCATGTCTTTATCTCCACGTCCTGAAAGACAAACCACTACATTTTCATCCCCTTTAAAAGTCATTTTCTCCAGGTAAGCCAATGCATGTGCACTTTCTATTGCCGGAATAATGCCTTCCATTTGGGTAAGCAACAAACCAGCCTGCAACGCTTCATCATCGGTAATGGACACATATTGTCCGCGTCCGGTTTTAAACAGATGGGCATGCTGAGGGCCGATACCAGGATAGTCTAAGCCAGCAGATACTGAATGAGGTTCTACAACCTGTCCATCATGTGTTTGCATCAGTATACTTCTGCTGCCATGCAATACGCCCTCTTTTCCTAAAGTAGTGGTAGCAGCGGAGAAACCACTATCAACACCTTTACCACCTGCCTCAACGGCGATCAGTTTTACTTTTTCATCGTCAATAAAATGATAAAACATACCCATTGCATTGCTACCACCACCAACGCAAGCCAATACATAGTCTGGCTGATCGTTTCCGGTCTGCTCAATCAATTGTTTTTTCGTTTCTTCTGATATGATGGATTGAAAAATCGCTACCATGTCAGGATAAGGATGTGGTCCAACTACAGATCCAATAATGTAATGTGTGTCTACAGGATTATTGATCCAGTCGCGCATGGCCTCATTGGTTGCATCTTTAAGCGTTTTGCTACCCGAGGTAGCTGGTACAACCTTCGCACCAAGCATTTTCATCCTGGCTACATTGGGTGCCTGCCGTTGAATATCTATCTCCCCCATGTACACCACACATTCCAGTCCACGCAAAGCACAAACTGTTGCGGTAGCTACGCCATGCTGACCAGCACCGGTTTCAGCAATGATCCGTTTCTTACCCAGTTTTTCGGCCAATAAAATTTGTCCGATGGTATTGTTGATCTTATGTGCCCCGGTATGGTTCAGGTCTTCCCTTTTCAGGAAAATATTAGCATTGTACTTTTGCGAAAGACGTTTGGCCAGGTACAATGGCGAAGGCCTGCCTACATAATCTTTAAGCAATTGGTGGAATTCTTTCTGGAAGCTTTCATCAGCAATTATTTTCAGGTAATTCTGTCTCAGTTCTTCAACATTTGGATAAAGCATTTCCGGAATATAGGCCCCGCCGAAATCTCCGTAATATCCTTTTTCATTTACAAAATAACTCATAGTGCTAGTTTATTCTTAAAATCTTTTAATTTATCTATGTCTTTTAAACCCGGTGCCAGTTCAAACCTGCTGTTGATGTCAATGGCATACAAACGGGGATCATTTATTTGTTTCAGTTGTTCCACACTTTCCAGCGCGATACCGCCGCTTAAAAAGTAAGGTTTATTTAGTGTGTAATTTTTAAGGAGCGACCAGTTAAAGGTTTTGCCCGAGCCCCCATGATCTGGTGTTTGGGTATCAAACAAAAAGTAGTCAACAACATTTGCGTATGCATTTACGACATTGAAATCAAAATTCTCATCTACCCCAAATGCTTTAATCAGCTGTATTCCTGCATCAGCAAGGAGGCCTTTTAAGGCGATACAGTATTTTACAGGCTCCTGGCCATGCAGCTGAACAGCATTTAAACCGTATAGCACTGCAAGCTGGGCTACCCTGTTCAATTCTTCGTTTACAAAAACCCCGGTTCTTTTTATGCCTGCCGGAAGATTTTTAACAAATGATGGGGTTAAGCCATCTACAAACCGTTTGGAATCCCTAAAAAAAATAAAGCCTAGATAATCGGGTTTTAAGGTGGTTACCGACTGTATATTTTCAGGCAGCTTCATTCCGCATATTTTCAGTTTAACATCCATTCGTTTATTCTTTTTTAAGGTTACGGTTCTTGTTCTATCTTCCTGTTAGTTTCTTAAAGCGGTCCAGCGCCTGCAACCCCATTAATGAAGTTTCCGCCTCATAAAAACAGTCTGCAAAAGTCTTCGTATCATCTATAGTCTGAATAGCTAATGCAGCATTACACAACACAACACTATTTTGTTCATCTGTTCCAACACCATTTAATACGTTCATAAATATCTCTGCTGAAGACTCAACCGTATCCCCACCTTTGATTTTATCTTCGGTGATCTGCTCAAATCCCAAATCAGCGACTTTCAAAAGGGCTTCCCCTTTTTTGCTAAAGGTTTTGATATCGCAGGTTAAAGAAACTTCATCAAAGCCGTTAACAGCGTGTAAAATCGTATAGTTTTTATCCGTATCCTGATATAAATAAGCATACAACCGTGCAAGCTCAAGGCTAAACACGCCTACGATCTGGTTTTTAGGCTGCGCCGGATTAACCATCGGCCCTAACATATTGAAAAACGTCTTTACCCCCAATTCCTTTCGGATTGGTGCTACAGTTTTCATTGCAGGGTTAAACAAAGGGGCATGAATGAAACAAATACCTGCATGGTCCAGACTTCTTTTCAATACATCCTGATCATTGGTAAATGAATAGCCCAGATATTCCATTACGTTTGAAGAACCGCAACCAGAGGAAACACCATAATTGCCATGCTTGGCTACTTTATATCCTGCTCCCGCAGTAACAAAGGAGGCCAGGGTAGAAATGTTAAAGGTATCCTTACCATCGCCACCGGTACCACAAAGGTCTACCAGCTCAAAGTCTGAAAAATCAAGTTTGATGCAAAGATCAAGCATTGCATCACGGAAGCCCTGTAACTCTTCAACAGTAATGTTTCGCATACCGTAAGCAGTAATAAATGCGGCAATTTGTGAAGTATTAAATTCACCAAGGGCAATGGCTGTTAAAATTCTTTGCGCCTCAGCTCTGCTAAAGGTTTTGTTTTCAAATAGGTGATTAAGTATCTTCTTCATATCGGGTATCAAAAGCAAAGCTTTTAAAAAGGTTGTAAAACAAAAAAGGTTGCCTTAAAGCAACCCTCAAATATTATTATATAAAATAAAAACGTTCAATACAGGGTTACACTACGCATTCGCGTTGTGCCACCACCAATTATTAAGTCCGTTTGTAAGTATCATTAAGGCAAATATGGAATTGTTTTTGCAAAGGAGCAAATGTTTCTTGAAAAAAATTATTTAATCAGTGCGTTTTTCTCTTTGGTAAAATGATTGAATACCAGCTTATCAGCCAATGCAGGCAATAATTTATTAATCCAGACCGTTAGTTTTCCCTGGCCGGTCATAATCAGCGTACGTTTCCGTGCGGCAATCCCATCAGCTATAGTTTGCGCAACAACATCGGCACTCATCATCTTACCTTCTTCCATACTGGTCTCCCCATGAGATGCACCATCCTTGGCCAGCGCTGTAACGCGTATATTAGAGGCCGTAAAACCAGGACAAGCTACCATTACATGTACACCGGTCTTTAACAATTCGGTACGCAAAGATTCCATAAAGCCATTCATCGCAAATTTAGAGGAAGAATATCCCGTACGGCCGGGCAAACCACGGTAACCGGCAATAGACGACACGCCTACTACACTTCCTTTTGTTTTTAGAATTTCGGGAAGCGCATATTTTGTACAGTAAACAGTCCCCCAAAAATTCACATCCATCAGATTCTTTAAAACTGAAAGATCAAGCTCATTAAACAATGCGCGCATAGATAGCCCCGCATTATTGATCAGGATATCGATTTTATTAAAAGTTACCAAAGCCTGTTTTACCAGTAGCTTACAATCTTCTTCTTTACTAACATCTGTTTGTACAGCTATGGCCTTTATTCCATACCGCTTTTCCAGATCGGCGGTAATTTCACACAATGTTACGTACTGCCTTGCCGCCAATACCAAATTTGCGCCCCTCTTTGCGAACTCCTCAGCACACGCCTTACCTATCCCCGATGATGCACCGGTAACTATAATTACTTTATTCTTAAAATCCATACTGATTATTTAATTAATGAGCTCTGATAAGGTACACGTGTAACAATTGATCTGCCCAGTGTAATCTCATCGGCATATTCCAGTTCTCCCCCAAAGGCTATTCCCCTTGCAATGGTCGTAATCGGAATCTGAAAATCCTTTAATCGCTTATACAGGTAAAAAAGCGTCGTATCACCTTCCATAGTAGCGCTTAAAGCCAGTATAACTTCTTTTACAGGTGTTGTAGCTACCCGCTGAACAAGGGAGTCAATAAATAGATCGCCAGGCCCGATCCCGTCCATAGGCGATATAAGTCCGCCCAGCACATGATAAACACCAAAATACTGACCGGTGTTTTCCACAGCCATTACATCTCTTGTATCTTCAACCACACAAATTACATCCTTATCTTTTTTGTTGGCCGAACAGATATTACAAATCTGATTGTCTGAAATATTGTGACATATACTACAGTGCTTAATTTCCTTTCTAAGCCTGATCACCGCATTCCCAAAATGTTCCACTTCCTCCTGTTCTTTATTTAACAGGTGCAGCACCAACCTCAATGCAGTCTTTTGCCCCACACCGGGCAGCTTTGAGAATTCATTAACAGCGTCTTCAAGCAGTTTAGAAGAAAAATTCATGATACAAATTTAAATAAAATAGATCAACATTTTACGGACATCCCATTCATCGGATTAAAATATAAAAGCACAGGAAATTGCCAAACTCACTATGGTTTCTTACATTTATCAGCTTAACAAAACCACAATATGAGTCCGATTATACTTCTATCCTTCCTTCTCGGTTATTTTATCCTGCTGATTGGAGTGGCCTATTTCACTTCCAGGAACAATTCAGACAACGCCTCCTTTTTTATTGCAAACAGAAATTCTAAATGGTACCTGGTAGCATTTGGTATGATAGGGACCGCATTATCAGGTGTAACGTTTATATCGGTTCCCGGAGCGGTAGGCAAAAGCGATTTTGGTTATTTCCAGTTTATCTTAGGTAATGCCGTTGGCTTTATCATCATCGCGACCGTATTGCTGCCACTTTATTACAGATTAAACATCATCTCGATATATACCTACCTGGAACGCCGTCTCGGCTTTATGAGTTATAAAACAGGAGCTGTAATATTTTTGGTATCAAGGACCATCGGTTCGGCCTTCAGACTATACCTGGTTGCCATTGTATTACAGAAATTCATCTTTGATGCCTGGAACGTGCCTTTCTGGTTAACAATTGTGATATGCCTGGTATTAATATGGCTTTATACCCACAAAGGAGGCTTAAAAACCATCATCATCACCGATACATTACAAACTGTATTTTTACTGCTTTCGGTTGTTTTGTCGATCATATTCATTGCAAGATCTTTAAACCTGGATGTCGCCGGAACTTTTGAAGCCGTAAAAACCAGCAGCTACTCAAAAATCTTCTTCTGGGAAGATTTTCTTGGCAGCAAGACGCATTTCCTTAAACAATTTTTAGGAGGTGTTTTCGTAACGATTGCCATGACTGGTCTGGATCAGGACCTGATGCAAAAAAACCTAAGCATGAAAACCATTGGGGAAGCACAGAAGAACATGTTTACTTTTACCATCGTATTTGTGATCATGAACATTTTCTTTTTAAGTGTTGGGGCTTTACTATACCTTTTCGCTGCCCAAAACGGAATTGACGTTGCCGCCTTAAAAACTCCTGATCACCTGTATCCGGAAATTGCGCTAAACCACCTGAATGTTATACCAGGAATCATTTTTATGCTCGGATTAACTGCAGCAACCTTTGCAACAACCGACTCGGCATTAACGGCATTAACCACTTCTTTCTGCATTGACTTTTTACATTTCGATAAAAAAGAAGATCAAAACGCACCGGACCTGGTCCGCAAAAGACACATGGTCCATGTAGGCTTTTCCATTTTAATGGTCCTTGTCATCATGATCTTCAAAATAATTAATGATGATTCTGTAGTGAATGCAATTTTTAAAGCTGCAGGGTATACTTACGGACCATTGGTTGGATTGTTCGGATTAGGCATGCTGACCAAAAGGGCAGTAAATGACAAACTTGTGCCTTACCTCTGCTTGCTTTCGCCGATATTATGTTTTATTATTGATAAAAATTCCCTGAGCTGGTTTGGCTACGCTTTGGGTTTTGAACTGATTATATTAAATGGTTTGATTACATTTATACTGCTTTGGATTACGGGTAAAACATCTACAACCCAAACCAAATTCTAATATTTAATACCTATAGAATGACAAGTGAAGAGAAAATAAGAAGCGCTTTCGAGAACAAAAACTGGCAGGAAATAAAAGTTACAGACTCCTGGCAGATCTTTAAAATCATGGCCGAATTTGTTGATGGTTTTGAGAAACTTGCAAAAATTGGCCCTTGTGTATCCATTTTTGGTTCGGCCAGAACCGCGGAGACTAATAAGTACTACGAAATAGCGGTTGAATGCGGACGGTTATTAACCGAACGTGGTTATGGTGTAATTACTGGTGGTGGCCCCGGGATTATGGAAGCCGGAAACAAAGGGGCACATACCAATGGAGGTAAATCTGTTGGCCTGAATATAGAACTACCTTTTGAGCAGTTTCACAACAAATACATCGATCACAACAAGCTTTTGGAATTTGATTACTTCTTCATCAGGAAGGTGATGTTTATGAAGTATTCTCAGGGTTTTATTGTATTGCCTGGCGGAATGGGGACTATGGATGAATTATTTGAGGCGATTACGCTAATCCAGACCGGCAAGGTTGCCCGTTTCCCGATTGTACTGGTGGGGAAAGAATATTGGGGTGGCTTAATAGAATGGATTAAGGGGACTATGTTGCAAAAAGAACATAATATCCACGCTGAAGACTTAAACCTTTTCAGATTGGTTGATACAGCTGAAGAAGCTGCAGAGCATATCTTCAGGTTCTATGAAAAATATGTATTGAAACCGAATTTTTAATAGGTTTATTGAGGATTTGTCTCAATTATTAAGATTACTTCAACTAAAAAAAGTCAAACATTGTTCGCCTCCTCGTATCTTACGCCCTGAAGAAGGGCTAATCTACGCAAGTCGGCTCACAGCGTTTGACTTTTTTACGTAATACTTACAACATACACAGTTGTAAAAAGAGGTATTTACCTGGAATAGTTTTTACCTGGGATAGTCTCTACTAGAATACCCCTTTACCTAGAATCTCATTAATTTTCTCTGTAGGTCTGGCAATAATTGCTTTGTCCCCCGAAACCAATATTGGTCGCTCAATAAGTATTGGATGAGCCACCATAGCTTCAATCCAGTCCTCATCCGAAAGATCTTTCCCTTTGTATTCAGCAAGGTAAATTGCTTCACTTTTCCGGATCAGCTCCTGTGGCTTAATACCCAATTTCTCAATAATTGTACGCAACTCTTCTGTCGTAGGTATGGTTTGCAGGTAATTGACAACTTCAAACTCCTGTCCACTTTCTTCCAGGGCCGTCAATGCACATCTACTTTTACTACACCTGTTATTGTGATAAATCGTTATCATATTAAAATTTCAAAATCAGTTAACCACGACCTATCTATTCGAACTATACATCAGGATGCTAACACCTACCCGATCTCAAACATATGTCCTGTACACTTTACTAAATACTTGCTAAATATTTTATTAAATACCTACTAAACACTTTGCTAAATACTTTACTTAAGCTCACTCCCCTTCTTGCTGTTGTTAGTCATTTCAAAAAAAAGCAAATACTATGAGCCGACATCCGTAGATTAGCCCTTCTTCAGGGCCTAAGATACGAGGAGGCGATTAGTGTTTGCTTTTTTTACCCAAAGTGACTAACACCACCAGACACCACCAATTTCATGGCATCGGCAGCACTCATATTTAAGGGTTTTATTTTCTCATGCTTTACTACATAAACCTGTCCCGCAAATGAATAAGAGAAAGGGAAGTAAACAATAGATTCCCCGGGCAGGTCAATAGATTTCAGGTCATTTTGTGTAAGAAATCCGATCCGTTTTAAATCGCCCTCAACTTCAACTAACACAGGGTTATTAAACTTCTTTTCATCGCCTACAAAAGCTTCTGTTAAGTCCTTTATAGAAGAGTAAATGAACTTTAATAACGGCACCTTATCCAGCAGTCGTTGAAACCAATTGTACATAGGTTCCGTAACAAAATAAGTTACGAAGATACCAGCAAGCAGTATAAGTGATACAACCAGCGCTAAGCCCAGTCCCGGTATATTTCTGCTTGCCCCCGTTTTAGGATCAACCCCTAGAATATTGTTTACATTTAACCAGCTATCCACTGTGGTAACAGCCCAGATCACAATAAAAATACTTAACGCAATAGGGAGTACAATTAATAATCCTTTGATCAAATAATTGAGTAACGCCCTGCCAATTCTATTCATAATGCAAACTTAGATATTTTTGTAATGGATTTATTCATAAAAATAGACCCGTTTTACACGCTGGGAAACGTTGGTTAATATTTCATATGGAATTGTTCCAATCTGATTAGCGAGGGTGGAGATCGTGAGCTGGTCATTAAACACGATGACCTCATCTCCTGTCTTTACATCGAGTCCCGTTACGTCCAGCATACACATATCCATACAAATTACACCAACTGTAGGCACCAGCGTCCCTTTTATCAACATTTTCCCTACCCCATTACCAAAAGCACGGTTGTACCCATCCGCATAACCTATTTTCACAGTTGCTGTTGTACCTCCCTCAGGCAAAAAGCCTCTTCGTCCGTAGCCTACCGTTTCATTGGGCTTAATGTGCTTAACCTGCGTAATGGTCGTTTTTAAAACTGCCACAGTTTGCAGTCCTTTATTATTTTTTAACCCTGCATCAAATCCGTATAAGCCAATACCTATCCTCACCATATCCAGCTGGGCATCAGGATGACGGGAAATTGCAGAAGTATTAGAAATATGTCTGATAAACGTATAATTCAAGCCTTCACTGATCGCATCAGCAACAGCTGTAAAACGTTGGACCTGATGTCTGGTAAAATCATCGTGTATACCTTCTTCACTACCTACCAGATGTGAAAATACCGAAGCTACCTTTATTTTATCCGTACCGGCCAGCGCACTTAAAAGCTCGGGCAGATCAGGTTCTTCAAATCCCAGGCGGTGCATACCTGTATCAATTTTTAGATGTACAGGATAATTCAGTTCATGTACAAAACTGATAAAACCTTTCAGAATTTCTAAATTGTATATTTCTGGCTCGAGCTTATAGCGAACAATGGCGTCAAAGGCTGATGGCTCGGGGCTCATCACCATGATCGGCATTTTTATCCCGCCTTTTCTCAAAGCAATACCTTCATCTGTATAAGCTACTGCCAGATAATCGACTTTATGATATTGTAATAAATTAGCGATTTCAAAACTGCCGCTACCATACGAAAATGCTTTCACCATAGCCATGATCTTAACGCCTGGTTGTAATTTGGCACGATAAAATTGTAAGTTCCCAGCTAAAGCATTGAGGTCAACCTCCATTACCGTATCGTGTACTTTCTGCTCGATCAGTTTACTGATACGCCCGAATTCAAACTTCCTTGCGCCTTTTACAAGTATAGTTTCGTTACTGAAATGAAGCGATGGGAAACTATCAATAAAGCCTTGTGTACTTTCAAAGAAAGTAGTTTCAAGATCAAACAAAGCTGCCGATGTGGTAATATGCGGGCCAATACCAATTAGTCTCTCCACCTCCTTTTGTTTTAACAGTGAGGCTATTTCTTTGTAAAGCACTTCGTTGCTTTTACCCGTTTCGTAAATATCGGATAAGATCAGTGTCCGCTTAGGATGCTGGTTCTGAAGGTTTAAAAAATCGAGTGCAATAGCAAGCGAAGAGATATCGGCACTATATGAATCATCAATGACAGAACATTGATTGATGCCATTTTTCAATTCCAACCGCATACTTACCCTGGTTAATTTCTCCAGGCGTTCATCCGCCTGCGCTGGTGTATAACCTAAGGCCAGCAATGTTGCCCAGCAAATGATGCCGTTCTCCACAGAAGCTTTATCACTAAAAGGGATCAGACATTCTATTTCAGCGCCTTTAAATTTCGCCCTGATGTAATTCCTTCCGTCGATGGGCTCAATAAATAGAATTTGAAGATCGGCCTTTTCTTTAAGGCTCCATGAAAATTTCACTAATCCGGGCAAGTCACTTTTACGAATGCCCATAGTATATTCAGGAGAATAAATAAAGAGCCCTGCATTTCCAAACAACTTTAGTTTTTCATGCAATTTATCCATTTGAGACGAAAAGCCTTCCGCATGCGCCTCGCCTATATTTGTTAAAATACCGATGTCAGGTTTGATAATATCGGCCAGGATATCCATTTCTTCAGCTTTCGATATTCCTGCTTCAAAAATCCCCAGCGTATGGTCCGCCTCAATTTCCCAAACAGAAAGTGGTACACCTATTTGGGAGTTAAAGCTTTTCGGACTTTTTACAATATTAAAATCAGTAGCCAGCAACTGGTATAACCATTCTTTAACAATGGTCTTCCCGTTACTACCTGTCACTCCAATAACCTTTAAATCGTATTGCTCCCGATTATACTTTGCAAGAACCTGTAAGGCAAATAATGCATCATTTACGACCAATATATTTGCATCGGGATATTGGCTTGAATATTTAACATCACTGATTACAAAATTTCTGATGCCATTGTTGTAAGCATCAGATAAATACTCATGCCCATCCCTTTTACCTGCCAGGGCAAAAAACAAAGAACCCTCCGGATCGATTACCGTTCTACTGTCAATTACCAGTTTCCTGATCACCGCATCATTTACTTTTTTAAAAGATACAGGATTTAATATTTCCGCAACATGGCTGATGGTATAAAGGGTATTGATCATCCTACAAAAATAAGCTTATGCCGCAAAGTTTATACTTTTTATAAAGGAATGTAAATTGAACAAAAAGAATAAGCAAAAAAGGCGGTAAAAATTGGTTGTTTTAAATTATGTTAATAGATTTACTTCGAGAGCGTTAATGGTGTCCCGGTTTAATTACTGGGGCACTTTTTTTTTGCACAAACGTATCCTGTCTTTATTATAAGACAGCTTTCCTGCGGCACGCGCTTTCTTGCCTGACGTATCCCTTACAGCGCATGTTGCTGCAAAATAGACTCCAGTAAGAGGCTCGACTCCTGTTCCGGACTAATCAGGTCCTGTAAAGTGACTTTATCCAATAACTGATCTACTGTAAACTGTATCATCTGCCACAAAGAACGGATAGAACAGTCGATAGAATTGGTACACAACTTCAATGCCCCGGGATAATCTTCGCAGAACTTTTTACTAAAGAGTGCCCCCCCCAGAACTTTCATTACCTGATTGATGTTAACCTGATTGGCCGGTTGTGCCAGTACATAGCCCCCCTTATTACCCGGTGTACTATTGATGTAACCGGCAATACGCAAAACACGTGTAAGTTTGGCTACATAAGCGGCCGAAAGGCCTTCAGACTCGCTTATTGCCGGTATGCTTACCCCTTCCTTCTGATCGTGCCTGGCAATGCGCAGCAAAATCCTTAATCCGTATTCCTCTTGTGCAGTAATTTTCATTTCCTCAAATCATTATTTACATCATTCCCAGTTCCAGCCGGGCTGCTTCAGACATCATGTCCCTGTTCCAGGGCGGCTCCCAGGTAACGACTACAGAAACCTCATTTACGCCATCAATTTCCCTCACCTTCTGTTCCACTTCCTGCGGAATGATCTGTGCCGCCGGACAGCCGGGGGCAGTAAGTGTCATCACAATCTGTACGTTATTTAAAGGAGGCATAATTTCGGTTTCATAGATCAGGCCGAGCTCATATATACTCACTGGAATTTCAGGATCATATATGGTCTGCAAACAATCAATAACCTTTTGTTTTAATTCTTCCTTATCCATGTCTGTTATTTTTTTGTATCCTCCATCATTTTATAAGCCAGCGCATAATTTTTCATTTGTTTGATCATTGCCAGCAAGCCATTGGATCTGGTTTGGGCCAGATGTGTCATCATCCCTATTTCTCCTATAAAATCCATTTTAGCAGCTAATATTTCTTCAGGCGTATGGCCAGACAATACCTTAATCAACATACTGATCAGACCTTTTACAATTACGGCGTCACTATCTGCTTTAAAAATCACTTTCCCATTATCAAATGAGGCCGTAAGCCAAACGGTAGACTGACAACCTTTGATCTTATTCTCTTCTATCTTGTATTGATCTTCAAGTACCGCCAGCTTTTTACCAAGATCAATGATGTATTCATACTTATCTTCCCAGCTGTCAAACAAAGCAAAATCTTCAACAATATCTTTTTCTATTTCTACTATAGGCTTTACTTCCATTAGGCTAACATTTTTATGGCTTTCTGTAATCCAGCAATTAACACATCAATCTCTTCTTTTTGATTGTACAAAGCAAAAGAAGCCCTCACCGTCCCCGGAATCCCAAAACGTTTCATGAGCGGCTGTGTACAATGATGGCCCGTTCTAACTGCTATCCCCATATTATCCAGTAACACACCGATATCCTGTGGGTGGGTCCCCTCAATTACAAAAGATACCAGGCTTACTTTATTTTTAGCCTGACCAATGATGGTCAATCCCGGAATGGCCGACAACTGAGCTGTAGCATAAGTCAATAGCTCATCTTCATGTTTCCTGATGTTATCTTTCCCTATTTCCTTTATAAAATCCAAAGCTGTTTTTAAAGCAATGGTATCCGCAATGTTCGGAGTACCTGCCTCATACTTATATGGCAGATCGTTGTAGGTCGTTTTCTCGAAAGTAACCTCTTTTATCATTTCTCCGCCCCCTTGAAAAACAGGCATCTTTTCCAGCAAATCTTTCTTGCCATAAAGCGCTCCGACACCAGTAGGTCCATAAACTTTATGACCTGAAAAAGCGAAGAAATCACAATCTAAATCCTGTACGTTTATATCCAGATGGACAGCCGATTGAGCGCCATCAATTAACACTTTTGCACCTACCTCATGTGCAGCAGCAATAATTTCTTTAACAGGATTTACGGTACCTAGTGAATTGGAGACATGTACCACAGCTACCATTTTAGTTTTTGTGCCCAATAATTGCTTAAAAGCACGCATATCCAGCTCACCATTATCCAATACAGGAATAACTTTTAAAACAGCTTTTTTTTCTTCGCACAGTATTTGCCAGGGTACAATATTGGAATGGTGTTCCATTCCTGAAATAACAATTTCATCGCCGGCAGCCACATTTTCCCTACCCCAGGTATAGGCCACCAGGTTAATTGCTTCAGTAGTCCCCCTGGTAAAAATAACCTCTTCTACTGATGCCGCACCTATAAAATCCTGTACGGCAAAACGGGCAGCCTCATAAGCTAAAGTCGCTTCTTCCGCAAGCGTATGTATCCCTCTGTGGATATTCGCATTATAATGTGAATAATAATGGCCCAACGCATCAATCACACACTGTGGTTTTTGCGAAGTAGCAGCATTGTCAAAGTAAACCAACGGCTTACCCTTTACTGTTCTTCCCAAAATAGGAAACTGCGGTCTTAATTCTAAGGGTTCCATTTTACACAATTGATAAATGATCGTAAATCAGTTTTTCTACATAAGCACGTATAGCCATTGGCTTTATCTGTGCAAGTATATCTGCAGCATAAGCCTGTAAAAGCAATACTTCCGCTTGATCCTGAGGAATTCCCCTGGCCCTTAAATAAAACAAGGCTTCTTTGTCAAGCTGCCCCACAGTACAACCATGCGAACACTTTACATCGTCAGCGAAAATTTCCAGCTGTGGCTTGGTATTTATGGTTGCGTTATCTGATAAAAGAATATTTTTATTAGACTGGAAAGAATTGGTTTTCTGGGCATCAGGTTGTACCATAATCCTTCCGTTAAACACTGCTGTTGAGGCATCGTCCGCAATTCCTTTATACAATTGATTGCTAAAGCAGTTGGGCTGTCTGTTATCGATCAGCGTATGGTTATCGGCATGGGTCTTACCTTTTAACAGGTAGGCACCATATAAATGCGTTTCATTACCAGCAGCATCCAGCACCGCATTGAGGTTGTTGCGAACAATACCACCATTTAAAGTTATGGTTACTGTATGTACGTAACTTCTGCCTGCTTGCGTAATATGTGTTGTACTTACCTGACTGGCATTGGCTTTGTCATTCTGTATTTTATAATATTCTACAAATGCATTTTGCTCCACTACGATCTCCAAAACCTCATTGCAAAAACTGTCGGCAGTACCTAAAGTAGCATAAGTCTCTGTAAGCTGCAGTTTACTGCTTTCATCTACATAAATAAAGTTACGGGGTTGAGCTAGTACAGGCTGGTTCCTGCTATCCATAAGATGATAAACATAGATAGGGTGCTGTAGGCTCTTCCCTTTATGAATATGTATAAAAATACCTTCATCAATAAAAGCACCGTTTAGGGCATGTATCCCGTCTTTGATATATTCGCTGCTTTTATTCAAATGTTTGCTTAATAAACTATGGTAACTACCGCTAGCAGCATCCTTTAACGATAAAAGTGTTATTTCATCATGATCAGAAAGGATATTGGATAGCTTTGCATCAAAACGTCCGTTTACAAACACCAGTTCATTGGCTTTGTGATGACCAGACATGCGCAATACCTCAAGGTCTTCGGTACTGATGGTATGTCCTACAGGTTGGTAGCTTTGTTCAAATAAGCTACCTACACCTGTATATTTCCATTCTTCTGTTCGGAAGGTAGGTAAACCCGCTTTATTAAAAACATCAAAACTCTCCTTTCTGATGGCAGCAATGCTTCCCTCCGGATCATCCTGTTGCAACTGTTCAAATTGCGCTTTAAAATAAGTTAAATCAATCATTTTACATGGCTTTAATAACCTGCTATTGCGCAGTTAAATCAACTTCATCTGTAATAAAATCATATCCCTTTTGCTCCAGTTCCAATGCCAGTTCCTTGGTGCCCGATTTAACAATACGGCCATTATATAACACGTGTACAAAATCAGGTTGGATATAATCCAGTAAGCGCTGGTAGTGGGTAATTACCAGAACAGCCCGATCGGGATTATGGAGCTTATTGATCCCATTGGCAACAATACGCAAGGCATCAATATCCAGACCTGAATCTGTTTCGTCCAGTATAGCCAGCTTAGGTTCAAGCATTGCCATCTGAAAAATCTCGTTCCGTTTCTTTTCTCCTCCGGAAAAGCCTTCATTGATAGAACGGCTTAATAAAGACTGATCAATTTCTACCAGTTTCATTTTCTCCTTCATGATCTTTAAAAAAGCTACGGCATCCAATGGTTCTAAGCCCTGGTATTTACGTTTTTCATTTACAGCGGCTTTAATAAAGTTGGTCGTACTAACGCCCGGTATTTCAACAGGATACTGAAAGGCAAGGAAAAGACCTTCCCTGGCACGGTCTTCCGGTGACAATTCAAGCAGGTCTTTATTTAAAAAGTTCACCTCACCTTCGGTCACTTCATATTCCTCCCTACCTGCCAATACAGAAGCGAGCGTACTTTTGCCAGAGCCGTTCGGCCCCATAATAGCATGCACCTCTCCTGCTTTGATTTCCAGATTGATACCTTTCAATATCTCTTTACCTTCTACGTTTGCGTGTATATTTTTAATTGATAACATTTTCTTCTCTTTTTATTTTAACCTACACTACCTTCCATACTAATCGCCAATAGCTTTTGTGCTTCAATAGCAAACTCCATAGGCAGCTGATTCATAACTTCCTTAGCAAACCCATTTACAATAAGCGCTACAGCAGCTTCCTGATCTATTCCTCTTTGTCGGCAATAGAAAAGCTGGTCTTCACCAATTTTAGAGGTAGTAGCTTCATGTTCTACGATAGCTGTTTTGTTTTTAACTTCTATATAAGGGAAAGTATGGGCGCCACATTTATCACCAAGTAACAAAGAGTCACACTGCGAATAATTACGCGCGTTAAGCGCCTGCTTACTTGCCCTAACCAATCCACGGTAACTATTCTGACTAAATCCGGCTGAAATCCCCTTTGCTACGATCCTACTGGTTGTATTTTTACCGAGGTGAATCATTTTAGTTCCTGTATCGGCCTGCTGATGGTTATTGGTAAAAGCGACAGAATAAAATTCGCCTATGGAATAATCACCCTTTAAAATTACACTCGGATATTTCCAGGTAATGGCCGAACCTGTTTCTACCTGTGTCCAGGATATTTTGGAATGATTGCCTTTGCAAATTCCTCTTTTCGTAACGAAATTATAAATCCCGCCTTTACCTTCTTTATCCCCCGGATACCAGTTCTGTACAGTAGAATATTTAATTTCCGCCTTTTCCATAGCCACCAGCTCTACAACCGCGGCATGAAGTTGATTTTCATCACGCATGGGGGCAGTACAACCTTCCAGGTAGCTCACATAACTTTCATCTTCAGCTACAATCAGCGTTCTTTCAAACTGTCCACTATTTTCAGCATTAATACGGAAGTAGGTAGACAACTCCATCGGGCACCTTACGCCTTTAGGAATAAAACAAAATGATCCGTCAGTAAATACTGCTGAATTTAACGCAGCGAAGTAATTGTCTGTCATGGGCACAACAGAACCCATGTATTTTTTTACTAGTTCCGGATGTTCCTGTATAGCTTCACTAATGGAGCAAAAAATCACACCAATTTCAGATAACTGCTTTTTAAAAGAAGTAGCAATAGAAACGCTGTCCATAACTACATCTACAGCCACGCCGGTTAAACGTTTTTGTTCAGTGATAGAAATTCCCAGTTTTTCAAAGGTACTCAGCAACTCAGGATCAACTTCATCCAGACTGTTTAACTGCTTTTTAGGTTTCGGCGCTGCATAGTAAATAATATCCTGATAATTTATCTTCGGATATTTAACATTGGGCCAGGTGGGTTCCTCCAGCTTTAACCAGTGGCTATAAGCTTTCAATCTCCAATCCAGCATCCATTCGGGCTCGTTCTTTTTACGGGAAATGAGTTTAATCACCTCCTCACTAAGGCCTTTTGGGATCGTATCGGTATCTATATCTGTTACAAAGCCATATTTATATTCATTTAATACAGCCTGTTCCAGGGTCTCTTGCTTTTCTTTCATGACTTGTTAATTTTTGAAAGATTAATATCTACACAAAGATACCCCCTTTTGCTTATTTATACAAAAGAGTACAAACAGAGAAATGTAAGATTTAACGCAGTTAAATTCAACCGTCAATAGATTTGCACTATATTTATTCCAACAGCTGTTAAAAAACCAACAAACCACGAATTAAAACAAGAACCAAATGACCTTATGCCAACCGAAACCTCCTTTTTATACCTAATGATCTGCCTGCTCGCCGGCATATCACTCATCGTACTGTTGACTACAAAATTCAAAGTGCCTGCGGCATTTGCACTGATCATAGGCTGCTTCTTTGTTGGCTTAGGTGCACATCTATCCTTAACAGAAGTAGTAAACCATATGAAAGACGGCTTTGGGAACATTGTAAGGTCCCTGGGCCTGATTATATTGCTGGGCACTACCTTAGGTATATTGCTGGAATACACCGGCAGCACTTCGGTAATGGCCAATTATATTTTAAAAAAACTCGGAGAAAAGCGGACCGTATGGGGCATCAGCATTACAGGATTTGTAGTGGGGCTGCCTATTTTCTGCGATTCCGGTTATATTGTTCTGAGCGGATTGAATAAGACGCTGGCCAAACGTGCCGGCATTTCTATTGTTGTCATGTCAGTATCCCTGGCTACAGGTTTATACTCCGTCCACTGCATGGTTCCCCCTCATCCCGGAAGTGCTGCCGCCGCCGGAATAATTGGAGCAGACATCGGCAAACTGATCCTCATTGGCAGCCTTGTAGCTATACCAGCTATGATTGTTGGAAATATCTGGGCCAGATATGCGGGACGAAACCTTCCAGTCCCTATTATGGAAGAAGAAATTGCAAGCGATGTCCAGCTACATCAGCCCTCGGTAATCCAGTCGTTTCTACCAATAGTAATCCCCATTGCACTCATTGGCCTGAAATCTTTTATTATCATTGAAGCTACTCCAGAAAACAACTGGATTAATGCTGTTCTAGCTATTGGCGACCCTGTCATCGCCCTAATTATCGGCATATTACTCACTTTTTTCTGCAAGAAATCCTGGAAAAGAACAGAACTCAGTCGCGTTTTACAGGATTCAGCCGAAAAAGCAGGTGGAATTTTGGTCATCATCGGGGCCGGTGGTGCATTTGGGGCCATACTTGCAGCCATCAAAATTGGTACACACTTAAGTGAATCGTTGGCATTGGATAGCATGGGGTTGTTTTTCCCTTTTCTGCTCACCTTTATCTTAAAGACCGCACAAGGATCATCCACTGTAGCCATCGTCACCGCTGCATCTATCGTGTTGCCGCTTTTACCAGTGTTAGGACTGGATAACGAAACCGGAAAATTGCTTTGCGTACTGGCCATGGGCGCCGGGTCGATGATGATTTCTCATGCCAATGACGCCTACTTCTGGGTCATTGCAAAATTTTCGGGGCTGGAGATGAAAACCATGCTTAAAGTCTATTCTGTCGCAACCGTGCTTATGGGAATCACATCCTTTACAGTAGTTTATATTTTATCGAAGTTTTTATAATGATGCACATTCTGATAGCCCCGAACGCTTTTAAAAACAGTCTTAGCGCTACAGCGGTAGCAAAATTCATCCAAAATGGCCTGCAGTCAGCTGAACTAAACTGTACAACCACCTGTTTTCCCATTGCAGATGGAGGAGACGGGACCGCTGGCCTGATCGTCGAAAAGTGTAACGGACAGTACGTTAAAGAAACTGTTCATGATCCACTAGGAAGGAAAATCCCTTCTTCCTTTGGACTGATTGAAGATGGAAAAACAGCTGTAATAGAAATGGCCGATGCATCCGGCCTGCGGTTATTAAAAAATTCAGAATTGAACCCAATGGTAGCCAGTTCTATTGGCACCGGCGAACTGATTAAAGCGGGCCTGGATAAAGGGGCAAATAAAATCATCATTGCTATGGGTGGCTCCGCAACTGTTGATGGGGGATGTGGAATTTTAAATGCATTGGGTTTTACTTTTTTAGACGGGGATGGGAATAGCTTAAATCCAGTTCCTAAAGATTTGATAAATGTTAAAAGTATTACCAAATCGAAGGTTGATCCCCGCGCCCTGGCTTGTGAAATTATTGTTCTGTGTGATGTTGACAATACCTTACTGGGACCTAATGGAGCTGCTGCAGTGTTCGGTCCGCAAAAGGGGGCGGATGAAAATTCAGTAATTCAGCTTGACAACTTTCTGACCAGGCTGGCAAAAATAGCAGATGAACAATTTAACAGGCCAATAGCTGACCTTAAATACGGTGGTACTGCTGGCGGTGCCGCCGCCGGTTTATACGCTTTTTTAAATGCCAAACTGGTAAATGGTATTGATTACTTTTTAGACCTGACAAATTTTGACCAGGAACTAGAAAGGGCAGACCTGCTGATTACCGGTGAAGGCAGCATAGATTTGCAAACACTGCAGGGAAAAGGGCCTTTTGGTGTAGCCAAAAGAGCCTTTGAAAACCAAATTCCGGTTATTGGTCTCGCAGGGATGGTTCCTCTTGAACCTGAAAAAGCGCTGTTAAAGTATTTTAAGGTGTTAATGGCAATTGGAAATGAACCTACTGATCTGACTGAAGCCATGCAGAATACCTGCAAAAACCTGGAAAGAACCGCCCGGAATATTGGAAGTATGCTGTGTTTTTAACCGGACAAAAGGTTCGCTTATCTAAACAAAAAAGCCTCCGATTTTCATCGAAGGCTTCTATTATGTACTCAGAGCGGGAATCGAACCCGCACGACTTTTAAGGTCACAGGATTTTAAGTCCTGCGTGTCTACCAGTTCCACCATCTGAGCATTCTTCTCACGTCCATGAGAAAACATTGTTTAAAATAAAAGCCTTCGTTAAAGAAGGCTTTAGAGCGAAAGACGAGATTCGAACTCGCGACCCCGACCTTGGCAAGGTCGTGCTCTACCAACTGAGCTACTTTCGCATTGGTATTGTTTTGCTACATCATTAAATGCAGTCTTTTTGTACTCAGAGCGGGAATCGAACCCGCACGACTTTTAAGGTCACAGGATTTTAAGTCCTGCGTGTCTACCAGTTCCACCATCTGAGCATAATCTATATCACCGAATTGATATGATTAATTTTATTAAACATCTTCCTGGTATTGAAAATGTTTAGAGCGAAAGACGAGATTCGAACTCGCGACCCCGACCTTGGCAAGGTCGTGCTCTACCAACTGAGCTACTTTCGCATTTGCCTGATATCATCCGATATCTTTCCCTTAGGTCTCGGTAAAACTAATCACCTTGTTTCCGTTTGGGATTGCAAATATAAATACTTTTAGTTTAACGTCAAGTTATTTTTAATAAAAAAATGGCTTCTACGCTAACTCATTGGCCTTCAATACCTGAATTATTAAATCTCTTTCAAATCCTTTGCCCATTAAGTAGCTAACCAGTTTATATTGGTGTTTAAACGGATCTTTTTCTTTAATTAATGGTGCTTTTTTTTCTGCGGCAGCCAAAATGGTTTTTAAATAATCATCATAATTAATCCCGTTTAGTGCCCGCTGAATCATTTTATCCGGTATCCTTTTTAGTTTCAGCCCTTGCTTGATCTTAACTTTCCCCCAATGCTTAATGTTAAACTTACCCGAAACATAGGCTTGCGTAAACCGCTCTTCATTTAAAAAATTGGTTTGGATCAGTTCTGAAATCAGCTCTTCTACCTCATCCGACCACAATCCCCATTCATATAATTTATCACGGATCTCCTGCTGCGCACGCTCCTGATAAGCACAGTAGTGCTCAGCTTTTGCTAAAGCTGTTTTCTTATCTAGTTTGATCTTTTTTTTATCTGTCTCTTCCACCGTTACAATATTACACAATAGCTAAGCAAATATTAGCACCCCGCAAAGGCACGGGTTATTCTCCCGAAGTTTCTTCCAATTTGCCTTCTTTATTACGTTTTAACGCAACCTTAGGCTTTTCCTGGCTTCCTGTAATACTCAATGGAATACCGAACAATCCGAATGGTGGCAACCCTAATCTCCCTTTAAGATTTAAACGGCCATCAAAACTAACCTGACCTTCAAAACGTGGTCTGAAACCAGCAACACGCATTTTAAACCTTTCAATGTTAATGATATTATTTGCGATCGTCGTTTTAATCTGTACTTCCGAAACATCCGGATTACTTAAACTATCCCTATTGGTCGCTTTACTCACCGCATTCATCAATTTAAAGCCCATTAGGCTCACTTTTTTAACCGACAGCACGCCTCCTCCTTTTAATGTAGGATAAACAGGCATCATATCCGAATTCAGCTTGCCAGATAAATTGTAATCTAGTCCAACAACACCTTTAACCTTTGATGCAGAGGTCGCCAGGTCCCTAAACAATTTAATCTCTTTATAGGCTTTTGCAATATCAAATTCCTTAGCCAGGATATGATAATCAAAAGTAGCCGATAAAGGCGTTAAACTTTTATATTTCGCATCCATCGTTACCGCAGCATCCACTAAATTAAAAGCAGCCTGGTTCAAATTCAACATTCCGTTATTCAATACCAGGTTTCCCTTCGCATTTTTTATTTCCAGTCCGTTGTAATATACAGAACCGGCATTTGCCGTAACCGACACATTCAAATTATCAGGAATGATAATTACACCCGTGGCAGAATTACCACTTCCTCCATGTGCTTTCGCTGTTCCATCATTATAAGCCATAAATTCATCGGCAAATAACTTTCCGCTTTTCAAGTTAAAATTCCCGGTCAGCTTCGATTTTTCAGAAAGTACGTAGTTGACCACATTCCCAAGAAAACCTTCCATACTGAAATCAGACTTCCCGTAGCTTCCTTTAAACTGCTCAAACTTCATCTTATCCTGCTTAAATGAAAACACGCCATTATTTACCAGGAATGATTTAGGGAATAAGTCCGAATTAAATGTCATTTGCTTAACAATAACCTTCCCTTTATTATTCAGTTTATTATACCTGCCCGCCATAGCATCACTTTGCAACCCGCTAAACGAAACATCAGTAAACACCGAGCCCTTAACATCATAACCCTTGATGGCAAATAGTTTGTACATTTTTCCAATGTCAATACTCCCCTTAGAGGTAATGTTATACTTTACATTCTCCAGGTTCTGGATAGCAGCTTTCAATTCAAACGGTTGTCCACCCATTTCAAATGATATGGGCTTAATATTCATCACCGTATTCTTTAATGTACCATCTTTGTTGGTCAATACGCCGTCTACAGAAATATGCTCCAATGCCTGGTCAAAATGTGCTGTTTTAATCTTTCCATCATTCAGCAAAATAGCTGCTTCAGTTACCGGAAATAGTTTTTTAGCTTTATTATAACCACCCTTGCTCTTCACGTTCAGCTTTAACTTACCATTCAGCTCCAGGTCTTTCAGCGGGTAAAACTCCTTAATCTCTGCAAGGTTCAACAAACCATTTAACTGCACATCAACCGGGGTATTTCCTGAGGTTTTTAATTTCGCAAATCCCCGGATATAGTTAGACAGCGCCTGTATATTCAGGTCTGTAATTTCAAATTCAGTATGCTTATAATCCCCATCTGTATTCTTTCCATTAATATTAAAACTAACTTTATCAATGGGCGAGCTTACCGAGAGGTGTTTAAAATACCCTCCATTTAAGGATGCCTTCAAATTAAATTTAGGTATGGTAGCTATCACTGTGTCCACCCTTCTGATCCCACTGCGTACCACTTTTTTGGTATAGGTTCCCTGCGCATTAAAATCCATAGAAAACCGTCCCCTTAGTTGGTCCAACTCAAAAATCTTCGCCCATTTCTCCAGGTCTATATTCGCCCGGCTTTGAACATAAACTTCTGGTGTTACCAACCCTCTTAAATTTACCGTTGCCCCCAAATAGTCTTTACCAATATTAAAATACAGACTATCCATATTGATGTATAAACTATCCATATCTAATGAAGGTAATTTGGTCTGTAAGTTAAGATATAATTTACTGAGGGGTTCAGGTGCTTTAGGATTAGCTATTTCACCTTCACGTATTTTCAGGTTAAATGATAACGTTGGCATAATCTTTTTCCCTGCCAGGTACTTTCCAATCAACGACGCTTTAATCTCTGCATAGCCTTTAATCTTCGTACGTTCCATTCGTTCCGCAATTGCCGGCGGCATGGCCGAGAAAATATTATGCAGGTCGGTTTCCTTCGCTTTAGTTCTAAAATTAATATCATAACCATCTTCTATGAAAGAAAACCTTCCTACGAAATGTATGGGAAGCGAATTAATTTTCAGGTCATTCTCATCAAACATCAGGTCAAGTGAATTGGTATTAATTTTAGTAACCAATCTGGCATTGACCTTTTTGTTTAGTAAATAAGGTTCTTTATTGTAGTAAACATCTAAGGATTCAATCTGTGCATTACTGGTCAGATCAAAAATAGCTTTACTCAAATCCCCTTTGCCCGCATAGTTTAACCCCTTGGCACTTATCAGCATCGGAACCGACTGGTCTTCATAATTAAGTTTACTCTTATTGATAAAAATCCCTTCGATCTTTATTGCCGTGGAAGCAGTATCAGCTTTGTCCGCCGGCCTATCTTTATCTCCACTTTGATAAACGTTATAATTGGCATTTCCTTTTTCATCCACCTTAATGTTGATCACCGACTCATCTAAAAATACTTTATCGATTTTAATCTGGGAGGAAAATAGGGTACTAAGGTTAACACCAAAAGATAGCTCTTTACAATACAAAAGTGTATCCTTTTCAAAGGGTGCCGCCCCTTTTAACATAAACTGGTTTAAGCTCAGCGTCAACGAAGGAAAATGCTTAAAAAAAGAAAGACTTGTACTTTCAAATTTAACCTCTCCTTTTATATTTTTATTAATGGATTTTTGTACTTCCTGATTAATGGTATCCGGAAATAAATATGGACTTATAAACAGCAAAAGGAATAATGTAACAATGCTTATTCCTGTAATTTTTAAAACCTTCTTCAAACTGATTAAATATTTAATATGCGGAGCTTTGCAAAGATAATTTTTATTTAACTAAACCACCGCTACTTAATTTAACTACGACCAGTTAGCCGCAGTTAAATTAAGGTAGGACCATGATTTATCAATCAATTAGGTGATCTACTTCTGTTGCGGTCATCATATGCGGACTTAAGCATAATAACTCCCTGTCTGATTCTGTTATGGCAAGTAGCTCTTTAAGTTTTTGTCTTTTTTCCGGAGATGACCAGCTCTCAAAAAACGTCTTATCCATCCAGGCTATTCCTTCTACTGCCAACAATGCCGTAGTGTTTAGGCCACAAATTTTAAATTCATTGATTAAATCAGATGGGCGATGAAAATAGGCCTGTGCCAGTATTCCTGGAAAACTTTCCGGAGGATGATGGTCACCACTAAACAATTCTTCTTTGCACATTCTAAATATATCAGGATGTTGGATTAAACCATTTTGAAAAGCTGCAAGTGTTGAAGCGGCATAAGTAATGGCGAAACCGAGTATCACCCCTCCAACGTTCAATACACGTCTGGCTTCTTTTATTGCGGCAATACGCTCAGATTGTTCCTGAAGGTGATAAAGCGGGCCATGTAAAATAACCAGATCAAAAGTTTGGGTGTCAAAGGGTAGCTTACTTGCTTCGCCCAATATACACCTAAAAGCATTCTTTGATCTTTTCGCACGCTTTTCTGCCTGCTGAATATGCTTCTCTACAGGGTCTACCAGTGCCACCTTATGTCCCATGCTACTTAACCAGGCAGCATAATGACCTGTCCCGCCCCCAATATCAGCAATGGCGGCTTTCCCTTTCGGCAAATAGCGGGATATTAATTCTTTGTTTCGTTCAAATTCAAGCGGACCAAGTCCTGTCTTCAATCGCGTTTCTTCGGAACTATGGGTATAAAACGCATCTATTGTTGAATCAATTAAGTTCATTTGTTTTATTAAAAAATATACAAAAGGATTTCATCGCAACCTGGTACTTGACAGGTTACCGGCAAATGCTATGCGATTTGCCACAGTGGAGCATATTTATAAAACAATTGTAATGATGCGAAGATATAAATTTAAATGGTTAAGCCTCTAATATCCCAAAAACACGCAATAGAAGACTAATCATATTTCAAAGCCGGATACCCAAGTAACCTGCGCCATAAAGCAAGTTGCCCGATGATACTGGCTTCTCTATATATCGTAAAAGAAATCATTTCATAATAAGTCATTTTCATCCCGCCCATATCCAGCTCGCTATCCAATTTCGCATCCGAAATATCGATCAATGCTTCCCTCGCTATCGGTGTGAATTTCTCCCAGTCCTTGATGTACTCAGCATTGGTCGGATAAGTTGCATGATCATCAATACCTTTATGATCTTTAAATAACTCTTCTCCAGTTGTTTTGAGGCCGGGATGTGTTTCTACTGTCATCCAATAGCGTTGTTGTACCAATGATCCCGTAAGCCAGGCCATATGGTTTGCCTTTGTACCTAAACGGTTATGCATGTCGGCGGTACTTACCCCTTCAATTGCCCGGGTGAAAAATGTAGTCTGCATATCAAATAATGTAAGTAGACCTTCCATTCTGGTGCTTGTTGTCTTAGTTTCCATAATCTTATAAATTAATCCTTGATATTGATATATCTAAATTTAAGCATTTACCAACCAGGCGGGTTACTTTCATGCGACAATTAAAGGGGGCAATTACGGCATATTCCAAACTATTCAACTCAACACATCTTCTTTGTAAATCTAAAAAAGTCCATAATAAAAAATAAAATCACTGTATTTCAACAACTTAATCAATCATTTAAATTTATTTCAAATAAAGTCTAGTAAATTAATAGACTTCATATATATTTGTATCAGTAATCGGTTAAACGATGAATATATAGTCATGTGGCCGAGTGGTTAGGTAAGGGTCTGCAAAACCTTTGACGGCGGTTCGAATCCGCCCTTGACGTCCAGTACAATTTCTATATTGACTGTAATTAGATGTTTGGTTAGATCTAAGTTTTGTTTGAAAGCCAGGTTGGATGACCTGGCTTTTTATTTTTCATAAAACTCTATCGGAAGTTGATCCGGATCAGCAATAAAAGTGAAGCGCTTACCGGTAAACTCATCTATACGAACAGGCTCTGCCACGATACCTTTCCCATTCAGCATAGCAATAACCTCTTTAATATCATCTACTTCAAAAGCCAGGTGCCTTAAACCCGCAGCCTCTGGTCTGGAAGGCCTTTCCGGCGGTGCAGGAAAAGAAAAAAGCTCTATCATGTAAACTCCGTTTACGGCCAGATCAAGCTTATAAGATTGTCTTTCGGCACGGTAAACTTCCCTGACAATTGTAAAGCCTAATACTTCAGTATAAAATGCTTTTGATACAGCATAATCTGTACAAATAATAGCAATATGGTGAACTTTATTTATCATAGTACAAAAATACGATTTCTTGCAGACAAAGGTTTTTTGGCGCAGATGCACCTTAAATATGTCGGGATCGACCATATGGATTTCAGACAATTTCATTTAAGTTTGGTAAACAAAACAAATAAATTTCATCGATATGAATCAAAACATTATCTGCTGGTTTGAAATCTATGTCAGCGACATGGAAAGGGCAAAGAAATTTTATAATGCTGTTCTCGGCACAAACTTCATAGACGCTCCTGCGCAGGGAGAGGCACCAGGCGGCATGAAAATGTCGTTTTTCTCTCCTATGGAAAATCAAGGCGTATCAGGAGCCTTAATTAAAATGGATGGGACTAAAGATGGTGATGGCGCCTGTGTAAACACAATGGTTTATTTTCCATGTCAGGATTGCAGTGTAGAGGAAGCTCGCATACCTGGAGCCGGCGGACATATAAACAGGTCTAAATTCTCCATCGGGGAATACGGGTTCTGTTCCATTTGCGTAGATTCCGAAGGAAATCCGTTCGGTCTTTTTTCAATGGAATAGCATAAAATACCCCGGAACAAATCCGGGGTTTAATTTTTCAACAAGCTAATTTCTTTTAAAAGGTTAATTTACAAAGCGCTCCTTTATTCCCGGCAAGAAGTACCAATCTACCTTTTTTAGCCTTTTGGACGACATTAAAACTTTGATCAGAGATATTATGCCAGGTTATACCTCCATCCTGCGAAATATCCGTACCAGAAGTTCCGGTAGCGATTAAAACTTTCGCACTGATATAGGTTACCCCTGAACGAAAACCACCGACTGGTTTTACAGGTTTTATCCAGCTTTCTCCACCATCATTGCTGAGCAGCATATTATTTACGTTTTCCTTGTCTTTAAGATAATTACCACCAACTACCACTCCCTTCTTTTTATCATAAAAAGCCATAGAAAAAACACCTGAACTAGATCCTCCTTGCAAAATCGGACAATTAAACCGCTTCCAGGAGCCGGCATAGTCGGAAGAAAAATAAACGTTTGCTACCGCACCTCCAGTTGCAATCCAGGTTGTGCCACCAGGCAAAGTCCTTATAGTTGTCCCACTAGCTGCAAAACCCGCCTCCCCTTCGGTCATCTCAAATTTCATATTTGCAGAAATATTATTCCAGCTTACTCCCCCATCCTTTGTCCGCAAAATCTGCATTTTATGCAAAATGGGGTCACCAAAGATGATCCCATTTTTCGCATCCCAAAAATCCATTCCATCTAAAAAAATAGCTGAATCCAGGTTTTTATAACATTCCGTCCATGTTTCACCTCCATTGATAGTCAGCAAAACATAAGCTGGTGAACCTGCATTTACAACAATTGCCCTTTGGGCATCAAAGGCTTCAATATCTCTAAAATCAAGCTTCTCGTATCCCGCAGGCTGCATCCATTGCCAGGTTTTACCCCCATCTGTTGTTTTACCTACATATCCATTACTTCCACTTACCCAAGCCAGATTATCGGAAATGACAGACATTCCCCTCATACTGGTATTTGGTCCTTTTGTTAGAGGAACCAGGTTATAAGTTTGCGCAAGGCTAATAAATGGCAGTAAAAATAGCCAGCAAAGCAATCCTCTCATCTACTTAACCCTTTTCCAGGTTTCCGATCTACCAAATAATGAGACACCAACATAGCCTCTCATATTCAATATATCGTTACCCTGCATGGTCATGTTACAGCTATAAGTTTTTCCTGATTTTGGATCATAGATCTTGCCATCAGTCCATTTACCATTGTCAAAAACAAAGTTCCTAAGAATTTCAAGACCAAGGATCGGTTTAGACTTCAAGTTCTCATCTGGATTCTTCAGATCGGTTTTTGTCGCACCTTTATCATCCTTAGGCTCTTTTAGCCAAACGATTTTACCAAAGTACTTATCACTTCTCTTGGTAATCTCAACATGCGCTTCACCTGATGAGTTAATCCATTTACCAAGAATGGCATCTTTATTCTGGGCAAAACCCGCAAAAGAAATTGCTGTAAGCAAGCATATAAAAGCTAAATATTTCATAGATATAAGTTAGTATTTACCTAAAGATACTAAACGAAGCATATAATCTGAAAAATTATTTAATCGTTTCCTTTACTTCGCCGCAGGTTAACATGCTTTCACCGTAATAAGGGTTTTTTATGTCTTTTTGATTACTTAACCAGAATGCACCTTTATCGTTTAAAGCCATCGGGCAATATTCCACATATATTTCGCCTGATGTTAAACCGGAGCTCTTTACCCTTGCTATAAAATCATTACTCAAATCAGCGAATAAAGTCCTTTGAACCTCAATGTCAGCAGCAGCACCGATTTTAGCGGCTAAAGCAGTTAGTGCACTGCCATTACTTAATGCTTTTGAGCCAAGCTCTATGGATGTTGCCGCCACTTTGGCTTCTGCCATATCTCCACTTACCAATGCGGTCGTTAAATGAATATAATGTTGATAAACAGCATTCAGCTTATCGTCCTTTATGCTTACACCGGCCACTGTCTTTTCAACCGGCGCACCATGACCTTCTCCCGGGGCATGATTGTGACCTGCATGGGGATCTGCTTCAGCTGGCTTTTGGGTGTTTCCACATGCGGCGAACAAAGTTACCGCAGCTAATGTAATTACGAAATTGGTTACTGATTTCATCTTTCTGTTTTTTATGATTATTAATTATGATTTACTGATTTTAAGTCCCTCGGTAGGATTTTTGCCTTTTTTAAGGATGTATTCACTATACAAGAGGTATGCTCCGGTAACCACTACCTGATCACCTGCTTTCAAACCTTCTGCAATTTCTACCTGGTTGTCGTTTTCTGTCCCGGTTTTTACCAACCTGGGTTCAAAACTGTCTTTTGCCGTTTTAATCCATACATGCATGCCTTTGCCATCTCTGATCACAGCATCTACAGGTAGCGTTAATACACTGCCCGTATTTCCTGAAGGAAGAAATACATTAGTCTGTAAACCTGGCTGCCATTGGTTACCCGGATTAGGAATACTGCCCCGGATTTGGGTAAGCTGTGTTCCCGCCTGCAAAGCAGGGGTAATGAAACTAATGGTCATTTCCTGAGGCTGATCCTCCCAGCCTGTAACCACTACTTTAACCCTCTGCCCTTGTCTGATATTTTTAGCTTCATTAGGATACACATCTGCTTCAACCCATAACTGTCCGTAACCTTCCAGTCTTAATATCGGGTTACCTTCCGTTACATACTGTCCCTGGGTTACCGATATTTCTGCAACTACACCACTTTCGGGCGCATAAAACAACACAAAAGGATCTTTTTTCTGGGTTTTCAGCAATTGCTGTACCTGGCTTTCTAACTGCCCGTACAACAATAGCTTCTGTTTTGCAGAAGCTACGATCTGCCGCTCTATTTTATCACCTTGAAACTGTTTTTCCTGGGCCACAGCCATCAGGTATTCCTGTTGCAAAGTAGCTAGCTGCTCAGAATAAAGTTTATATAGCGGCTGGCCTTTGCTCACCTTTACCCCGGTTTCTCTCACATATAGTTGTTCTATCCGTCCCGCAATACGGCTGGATATATAACTGCTCTGTTCAGGATTAACGGTTAACCGTCCATTTAGCTGCTTAGTACCTGAAAGCATATTTTGACCTATTACAACTGTTGTAATATTAGCCAATGCCTGGCGTTTTTCATCCACTTTCAGCGCTTTATCACTGCTATTTTTCTCGAAAGGCACAAGGTCCATTCCGCAGATCGGACAGGTTCCCATTTCGTTTTTAATAACCTGTGGATGCATTGGGCAGGTGAAAGTCTGCAGCTTTTCTTTCGCAGCCCCTGCCGCCGGCTTCTTGTCACCGCTGCATGCCGCGATAAATACCGATGGCACCAACGCCATTAAGGCTATATTTTTTATAAATAATTTCCGTTCCATAATATTAGTTTAAAAAACGCTCTCTAAAAACGTCCTCCAAAAACGTTCTCTTAATACTTTCACTTAGTACGTTCCCTGATAAAGCTTTCACTATCTACCAGGTAAGCCGCATTTCCACTTATTTCCCAGCTACCAACATCGTCCTTAACCTGTACCATTCCGGCAATAGTAATACCGGTCTTAACCGACTTAGGCACAACCACATTACCCTCCTTTTTAAAGAGTACGGTTTGATTGCCCAATGATACAAGGGCCGGTTCCGGCAGCCACCACGAAGCAGGTAACAGCACAGGAATCCTGGCGGTAAGTAGTTCTCCAACTCTAAAATTGGGCTTGGTCAGGTACACCCTGGCAATGGTAAAATTCTCTCCATCTTTAAAAACCGGCTGTATCATACCTATGGCAGCACTCTGCATCGTACTTTTATCAGCCGTTTTGTAAAACACAAACTTATCTCCCTTTTTCACCAATGTTGCCAGCGCAGGTTTAAAGGCAAATTCAGCGATCAGCCGGTCTGCATTATAAATGGTAAAAAGCGATTGTCCGGCACTCACATACTGTCCTTCCCGCAATAAAACCGGCGAATTTCCTGGTGCCGATGCTACCGCAGGTGTAGCAGCCGATGACGAAGACGCCCCCATATTGCTCATCCCATCTCCACCACCCGCTGCAGGCGCAGCAGCTGAGGGAGCTGAAACGGCAGGTCCAGCTGCAGATTTTTCAAGGATATACCCATCTGCATTGCTATACACCGGAATCCGATAATTTACCTTACCTGTTTTAAGTACAGAATTAACCGCATCAGCACTCATTCCCAACAACATTAATCGTTGTTTCGCTTTCTGTAATAAGGTATGATCTGTCTCCGAGCTTTTCAAAAACAGCAGTTCCTGCTGCGCCGCCGCCAAATCAGGCGAGTAAACTTCCATAATCAGCTGCCCTTTTCGAACAGGCTGATAATTGTATTTAATCAGCAGACGTTCTATCCGGCCACTAACACGACTAGCAATACTGTTTTGATTACGTGTATCATAACTGATGACCCCCTGTGCTTCTTCAATAAATATTTTAGTACCATACTCTGCCTTAATTAACGGTAAAGTGGAGACCACCTGCTCATTTGAAGGCTTTAGTAAATGGGCCAGGTTACTGTCTATATTTAATGCACCAGGATCATGATGCGCATCATTTTTATTCTTTTTATCCTTACAGGAACTGATGACCATTATGCCGATCATCAATATCGCAGCAAGGCTGTAAGTGCGTAACTTAACGCGCTTAACGATATAGTTCTTTTTCATAATCGGCAATCATTAAATAAAGTTTCAATTTTTCGTCTAATACATTGGTCTGCATCATTGTTAATGCCTCCCATGAATCTATCACCTCCGGCAGTTCCATTTTATTCTCCCGGTAGCTTAAAAAGTTAACATCCAGCGTCTTTTGCAGACTTGGGATAATTTTACTTTCCATGGCTTCAATCCTTTTTTGCATAGACTGGATCTCGAATTGCATACCATACAGCATACCCTGTGTTTCCTGCAACATTGCGGCCTTTTCTTTGCCCATCGCCTGAACCTCATACTCCATCCCTTTAACCTCAGATTTGTACATTTTTGATGACCAAGGTGCGATAGGGATGCTGATCATCCCCATAATACTATAAGCCTTGGGCATCATTTTCGTTAAGGGCGACATGTGGTCAAACCTCAGCTTAAAATCAGGTCTGCTTTGCTTTTTCATGGCCTCAATGTTCAACTGCATCGATTGGATGCTATAATCCATTTTTCTAATGTCGTTCCTGGCTATAGCAAGACTTGCGGTATCAATAACGTCGGCAGCCACGAAAACAGGCTGATAAGTAGTATCGATAGAAAAGCTGGAATTCCCCTGCATATTCATCAGGCTATTGAGCCAGGCACGGCCACGGGCAATGTCACCTTCCTGCATTCTGATCATGTTACGGTTCTCTTCCAACTTAGCAGTGGTTTTATACACACTACCTAATTTCGATTGATTATAAGGATACCTGATCTCTTCAATCTTTTTCATGGTTTCCATAATCTTCTCATTCTTCTGTAGCACATTGATCTTTTGCTGTGCAACCAGCCAACCGAAATACAAACGCTTGGCCTGTGCCTTATACTCGTTTAAGGTAACACCACGGGTTTCGTTCTCGACCTTGCCTTTAGATTCAATATAACGCCTGTTCGCGTTTAACTTCACCGGATTAGGAATATCCTGTTCCAGCTGCACCATTACCGATCCTTTATCCTTATCGTCCATAATCATCTGCCCCGGATAGGGTGTCATAAACGTTCCTACACCCACCATAGGCGCCATCCAGGCTGTTGCCGCTTTAGCCGTATGTTTATAGCTCTCCGCCTTTAAACCATACGATTGCAGCAACAGGTTATTTTTGTCTATTCTTTGCAAAACAGTATCCAGCGACAATACCGGACCTTGCTGTGCGCTTACATAAAAAGGCAGCAGCAACAATAAAGCTGTTATTCTCTTAATGATGTACATCGTGCACCTCCAATTTTCCATATTTCCTCAATTCATATTCTTTGGACATTAAAAAGATGAGCGGAGTAACCAGTAGAATATGCGTAGAAGAGGTCAATACCCCACCTATCATCGGCAAAACTATTGGCTGCATCACATCTACTCCTACCCCTGTTGCCCATAACACTGGCACCAAACCAAATAACGAAACACAAACGGTCATCAGTTTTGGTCTTAATCTTTTAGCCGCACCATGAATTACATATTCTCTCAAATCCTCTTTCGTGATTGTCTCACTCGAATTCCCTTTTAATTTGATCAGTTGTTGCATTCCGTCATTCAGGTAAATCACCATTACAATCCCCGTTTCCACGGCAATACCGAACAATGCAATAAAGCCGACAGCTACCCCAACAGACAGGTTTACACCCCAGAAATAAATCATGTAAGCACCACCAATTAATGCGAACGGAACGGTAATCAGGCTTAAAAAAGCCTCTCTTACAGAATGGAAAGCAAAATATAAGGAGAAGAAAATAATCACTAAAACAACCGGTGCGATCCACATTAAAGTCTGTTTACCACGGATCAGGTTTTCATACTGACCGCTCCATTCCAGAAAATATCCTTCAGGAAGCACCCCTTTTTCTGCATTCAGTTTCTCCATCGCATCCTTTACGGTACTTCCCAAGTCCCTGTCACGCACATTAAACATGACTGCGCCACGTAAAATGGCATTATCAGAACTGATCATTGGTGGGCCGTCCTCAAATTTAACATCAGCTACTGCCGACAAAGGGACTTCCCCAAAGCTGGCCGACTGAATAGGGATACGTTGAATACGCTCTACACTATTGCGGTACTCTTGCGCCAAACGTACGCTGATAGAAAAACGCTGTCTGCCTTCGATGGTATTACCTACCGTTGCGCCACCTAAAGCACTTTCCACCACCTGGTTTACATCATCTACATTTAAACCATAACGTGCCAGTTCTTCTCTTTTCACATCAATAGACAGGTATTTACCTCCGGTAATTGGCTCTACAAACAAATCACTCACACCAGGTGTACCTTCCAGTGCCGCTTTAACCTTTTCCGATACGGAAGCAATGGTATCCAGATTTTGTCCAAACACTTTTATACCTACATCGGTCCGGATTCCAGTGGCAAGCATATTTATCCTGTTAATGATTGGTTGTGTCCAGCCATTTACCACACCTGGAATCTGCAGTTTCGCATCCAGTTCCGTCACAATATCCTTCTTAGTAATCCCCTCGCGCCATTCACTTTTTGGTTTTAGCGTGATGATCGTTTCGATCATACTAATCGGCGAATTATCGGTCGCCGTATTAGCCCTTCCTGCTTTACCTAAAACTTTATCTACTTCGGGGACCGATTTAATGATCTTATCCTGCACCTGTAAAATCCGCTTCGCCTCTGCATTGGATACATCGGGTAAAGTTACCGGCATAAATAAAATACTCTGCTCGTCCAGGGGCGGTATAAACTCCGTACCAAGGTTTTTAAGCAAGGGAATAGTTATCAGTAAGGCAATAACATTAATTGCAATTGTTGTTTTTCTCCATTTCAGTACCGTTCTGATCACCGGTTCATAAACCTTTTCCAACACCCTGTTTACTGGATTGGCATGATCAGGTTTAAACTTTCCTTTCATAAAAAAGGAGATCAGCACCGGCGCAAGCGTAATCACCAGCAAAGCATCTACAATCATGATGAATGTTTTGGTGTAGGCTAGTGGATGGAATAATTTACCTTCCTGTCCGGTTAACATAAATACCGGTAAAAATGAGGTAATGATGATGACTGTTGCAAAGAACACGCCCCTTGAAACCTGCTTACTGGATTTGGTGATGACCGCAAGACGATCTTCTTCACTAATCCAATCCGGAGATTTTTTAAATATATTTTTAAACCACTTGATCATGATGTCGTTGTTTTATTTTGATCCTTTTCCCACAATTCATATCGCTCAGACAAATGTTTATAAGCATTTTCGCTCATGATAATTCCATTATCAACGATTACCCCGATTGCTAATGCAATACCGGTAAGCGACATGATATTGGAAGAAATACCAAAAGCGTTCAGCAGGATAAAACTAGCCGCAATGGTAATCGGGATTTGGATGATGATACTTAATGCACTACGCCAGTGAAACAAGAAGACAAATACAATGATGGACACTACAATCATCTCTTCTATCAGCGTGTGTTTTATTGATTCAATAGATTCCTTAATCAATTCGCCCCTATCGTACACAATATCAAATTTCACCCCCTTAGGCAATCCTTTTGATACTTCTTTCATTTTGGCCTTCACCTTATCAATTACATCGGCAGCATTTTCACCATAACGCATCACTACGATGCCCCCGGCACGTTCACCTTCACCATCCTGATCGAATATCCCGAGCCTGGTTTCTCCGGTCATTTGTACCGTTGCCAGGTCCGATATTTTTATCGGCGTTCCATTTTGATTTTTTATGGGAATATTAGCAATCTCCTCAAGCGACTTCAGATAACCGGAAGTTTTTATGATATACCCCATATCGCTCATCTCGAACTTCCGGCCTCCGGATTCGTTGTTATTACTCCTTACCGCAGCAATTACCTGCGGCACACTAAGCTTATAATACAACAGTTTATTCGGGTCAATCGAGATCTGATATTGTTTCTGGAAACCGCCGAAAGAAGCGATTTCACTTACCCCAGGAACATTCTGGAGGGCAAATTTCACGTACCAGTCCTGTATTGCCCTTTGCTCGCCCAGATCTATATCCGGTGCATCGAGTGTATACCAGAGTACATGCCCTACACCTGTACCATCAGGCCCCAACTGCGGGGCAACCCCATCAGGCAAAGTTTTAGAGATCGTACTGATCCGCTCCATCACCCGTTCCCTGGCCCAGTATACATCTACATCATCCTCAAAAATGACATATATAAAGCTCATTCCGAACATAGAAGAGCCCCTCACATATTTAATTTTAGGAATCCCCTGCAGGTTTGTTACCAGAGGATAGGTTACCTGATCTTCTATCAATTGCGGCGATCTGCCCATCCATTCGGTAAAGACGATAACCTGGTTTTCCGATAGGTCGGGGATCGCATCTATCGGATTCTTTTGTATGGAAAATACCCCCCATATAAATAATCCGGCAGAAAGCACCAGCACAATAAACCGGTTGTGCATCGACCATTCTATAATTTTATGTACCATTTATAATGACCCTCTTTCTTTTTATTAGTGTGTTTTCGCTGGTTTGGCTGTACGGTCGTACTGGCAGCAGCTATGCAGTTTTTCGTAAGCTTCGTTGGTGGCTTTTACCTTTTCTGTGTCATAGCCCGCCGCAGCAACTTTTTCTTGTACTTGCTGATTGCTGATTTTCGTAGAATCGTAACTTACTGTAAGCACTTTACTTTTGGTATCCCAGTCTGCCGCACTTACACCGCTTACTTTAAGTGCAGATTCTATTTTTTTCTTACACATACCACAATTACCTAATACATTGATTTTTTCTGTTTTAGTTTGTGCAAATACAGCACTACCAAGGAAAGTCAATACGACTACCGGAAGGGTTTTTAATAAATTCATTTTAGTTTCGATTTTAATGAAATGTTGTAAATAACAATTGAATTACAAACAGGACACATTGGGGGCTAAGCTCAGACAGATCATATTTCTGAATGAAAAAATTCAATAAATACTATTGAAAAGCTCAGTACAATGAGCTGCTTTTTGTTGCACAGACGCGCAACAGATTAAAAGAAAGAGGGTATTATATTCTGTAGGTACAGTTTTTTAGGTAGACAGGCACTTGCTGTCCATCAGGTGGTGCATTACTTAATGCTTCCCTGGTAATTTTTACAGGTATAGGTGCCTGATAGTCCGTATATAGCTCAGGCAGGATGATTGCTGTGGACAGCTGATCAAATTTATAAATCGTTTGACCGGCTTTCTGAGATTTTTCAACCTTGGCCTTTTGCTCAATATCTTTACAGCATGATTTCTGCTTGGTGACAGTCTTAGGCATTCCACAGAAATCACAGATTCCAGTGGTCTCCTTTGCCAGGCCCCAGCTAACAAGTTTGCCCATGCAATAATGAAAATGCACACTTGCCCCGCTGGCTATACCCAGATAGAAAATGGTAAGTACGGTGAGCAGTATCTTTTTCATTATACACAAAGATTAGAAAAAGAACGGAATTAGTTTTATATAATTCCGTTCTTTTTTTATACCCTATTGTTTATAGTCTTGAAGGGTATAGCTAGTATTAGTTTTTAAATTTATGCTTTTGCAGCAACATAACCAGCTTTCTGGATGGTATCGATTACCGCATCTGCCGCTAATTCACCATCAACTTCCACCGTAAGGATTTTCTCGGGATTGTCAGTATCCACTTCCCATTTAGAGATTTCAGGTACGTTGTTCAAAAATGGGGTTACGGCAGCTACACATCCACTGCATTTGATATTTGTTTTGAATTTTAATGTTTCCATGATATTGTTGAATTATATATTTTGAGTTATAAGGCACTTATTATGTTTTATCAGTTGTAGGTTATAAGTTGTAAGTTGTCAGTTGTAGGTTTTGAGTTATAGGTTTTGAGTTTTACAAAGGGCATTTTTATGACATTTTGCAATAGCGATCGTCATCAAGACTTACAACTAGTAACTTACAACTGACAACTTATAACCTACAACTAGTAACTGACAACCTACAACTCACTCAGTTTTGCAAATTTTAACCTCAAGCTATTACCCACTACCGATACAGAACTCAAGGCCATTGCCGCACCAGCGATCATAGGATTCAATAAGAAACCATTAATCGGATACAGTAAGCCGGCTGCAATCGGAATTCCGATCAGGTTATAAATAAATGCCCAGAACAAGTTCTGACGGATGGTTTTTACCGTAAGCTTGGATAAGCGCAATGCTTTAGGCACCTGTTGCAAATCAGAAGAAACCAACGTAATCTTTGCTACATCAATGGCGATATCAGAACCTTTGCCCATTGCAATTGAAACATCTGCTTGTGCCAGTGCCTGACTATCGTTTATACCGTCACCAATCATTGCGACAACCTTTCCTTCGGACTGCAACTGTTTTACAAAATCAGCTTTATCCGAAGGCAATACTTCTGCCTGAAAGTGCTCAATACCAGCCTGGGCAGCAACGGATGCCGCAGTTTGCTGGTTATCGCCTGTAAGCATGTACACTTCAATCCCCTCATGCTTTAAAGCCGCAACGGCTTTAGCTGATCCAGCCTTGATCTGATCAGCAATCGCTACAATTGCCAGCACCTGGGTAGCATTGGTAAAGTAAATTACCGTTTGCGCCTGTTGCTGAAGTGCAGCTACCTTTTCTTGTAAAGCAGCATCTACCTGTACATTTTGCTCCGCAAGGATCTTGTGACTTCCCGCCCAGTACTTATCGCCTTCAAATACCGCCATTACCCCTTTCCCTGTCAGGCTGTCGAACCCACTTACGGTAGCCCCTTTTATACGATCTTTTTTAAGGTTACGTACAATCGCCTCTGCCAAAGGATGCTCAGAAGCTTGTTCCATAGCCATTAGTACACCTTTTAACTGTTCTTTATCCTTTGGTAGTTCAGCAGCCCATTCTACATGGGTTACTTCAGGTTTACCTTCGGTAATTGTACCTGTTTTATCCAAGATCACTGCGTTCACTTTATAGCCAGACTCCAGGGCCTCCGCATCTTTAATTAAGATCCCGTTCTCTGCACCCTTGCCAATTCCAACCATAATTGCCGTTGGCGTTGCCAAACCCAACGCACAAGGGCAGGCAATCACCAGAACGGTAACCATGGCAAGCATTCCCTGTGTGAATGCATGTTCTCCACCGAATAACAACCATGCGCCTAAACTTATAATTGCAATTAAAATAACTATAGGTACAAATATGCCAGCGATCTTATCTACCAATTTCTGTACAGGTGCCTTAGAACCCTGTGCTTCCTGCACCAGCTTTATGATCTGCGCCAGCATAGTTTCACCACCAACTTTTTCCGCCCTAAACCTAAAACTACCTTTCTGGTTAATCGTTCCCGCAAAAACCTTATCTCCTGCTTGTTTGGCCACAGCTACGGGCTCACCGGTAATCATACTTTCATCCACAAATGAGCTACCCTCATATACCTCACCGTCCACGGGAATCTTTTCTCCCGAGCGGACAAGTATCTGATCGGCAATACGCACATCGGAAACAGGGATTTCTTTTTCACCATCCTCACTGATCAAAATAACGGTCTTGGGTTGCAAGCCTACCAATTTTTTGATGGCTGATGAAGTATTAGACTTTGCCTTTTCTTCCAGTAATTTCCCCAGCATGATAAAAACAATAACTACAGCTGCTGCTTCAAAATACACATGGGGGTGTAAGCCCCTATTGTGCCAGAATTCGGGATAAAAGGTATTAAAAACACTAAATATATAAGCGATCCCCGTACTTAACGCAACCAGGGTATCCATATTCGCCTTACCATGTTGGGCTTGTTTCCAGGCATTCACAAAAAAATTGCGACCAAAAAAGAAAAGAATAGGCGTAGTTAGGACCAGCATATAATAATTACCATTTGGCATGTCCATAAAGAACATACCGATCATCACTACCGGAATGGCCAGCATTGAAGACCAGATCATTCGCTTTTTTAAAGCCTCGTAATTATTTTTCTGAACTTCTTCCTGCAGCTCCTTTGCCCCCTCCTGTTCTATTATTAAATCGTAACCCACCGATTGAACAGCTTTTTGTAAAGCCTCCAACTGTACTACATCAGGGTTATAACTTACCTGTACAGATTGTGTGGCATAATTAACTGCTGCTTTATCAACTCCCGACTGGGCGCCAATCATAGATTCAACACTCACTGCACAACCTGCACAGGTCATTCCCAGCACCGGCATTGAAATTGTTTCTAACTTGTTGTTCATGACTATCTTTATTTAACTATACAAAGATAAATCTGTAACAGCCTCGCTCTTTTACAGGATTCTGAGAATAGTTTACAAAATTCTGTTTAGGTTAACCTTTATTATAATTTCCATGTCATATAAAGTGCATACTCCGGCATTTTACGCACATAACGGGTGCATTTTAAATTGCCGCGTTAACAAGGAAACTTTTGTACGCCAGATGGATGAATTCACTATCGTTATTGGAGTAGATCAGGCCTTACTCGACCTGCTATCAGTATCAGACAGATAAGCGCAAAAATGCCCAGAGCGCCATATTTGTAGATCCTTTCTAGAACCCTGATCAATCCTTGGTAAATCGTCGATAGGTCTACAGACCTAAAAAAAATTCACCAAGGATTTAGTAGTTTATAAAACTTTTCCCTGATCTTCATGTGTTGCTCCAATGATCTCTATTTCACAAATTCTGCAGGCGCATTTCCCCACTCATTTTGATAGTACACCACATTCTTAACATCCACATCAGCTGTATTTTTTGAACCGAGTAAAGTACTGTTTTCCTTTGCCAGTACCAGTTTTACGTCCATTATTTTCGCTCCGAGTACATCATCCAGGAAGATTGCATACCTGCTATCCTGTTTTTCGTAATTAAAAGAAGAATTTTTAATGGTAAGTGCTTTTACATGTCTCGCCCATAAACCATAAGATGGTTGAACATTAAGATTGGCAACATTATATTGCCCTACACCAAGTTCAGGTGGGACACTTTCCTTATCAGCTAAAGGATTTCCACCCTTAACCAGGATATGAACATCGTTAAAAACAATATTATTAATATAGCCGGTATGCTCCCCATTAGGTAATTTAAAATCCAGTCCACCTTCAACAACTTCGGCGTCGGGAAGTTTATATCCTGCAATTATCGGCGTTGCTTTATTTTGTTTTCCATCATAAGCTTTCCAGCGGCCATTTTTACCGCCATATGAGCTTCCTCCATATACCTCCGATATATCAATTCCATTCAGGATGATATTCTCCACCTTACCGATATTCACATTTTTAACCAGCAATTCATCATGTTTAACACCATTCTCCATAAAAACATACCTACCCACCTCCGCACCTAAAATACGTGCCCGGTTAGATATCGAGATGAAGAATGGTGCCCTTGTCCGCAGCATTTTTGACCTTGAATGCAATTTACCTGTATGCCCGCAATTCAAATGAATATCGCTTATATGCGCCCCATCATTAGTTGATATGGAAAACCCGGCTTTATTGGCTCCAAGCACATAAATATTGTCAACGCAAATATCCTTAATATCATCCGCCGTTTCCGAACCAATCTGAAAGAGGTTACAATTGGTATCACCAATGATGTTACGCACCTTATAATTTCTGGCGGGCCGTGTAAACCCTAGTGAACAATCGGAGCCAGGCTTAACCAAATCGTCAGAACTTACTTTTGAATAGATATTGGTTGCTATAACGTCATTGCAAGCCATAAAATCATAAATATCACGGGCATTGGTCGAATTGTATTTACCAAAATAAGTATCATGTACATGAATATGATCAGTACCTGTAGCCAGTAGCACAAAGTGTCCTGCCCGTTCTATTTTCAGCATTCCACTATGATCAAATGATTTTGAGCCGTCTTTCAGAATGTAGTAAGGTTCATCCTTAACCGCGTCATACCATAAATCTTCCGTTCGATGCAATCCGCCAATCTCCACATTTGTACAAAGTTTGAGCGTAAACATTTTATCGGCCCTGTTATCGGGGGCATTGTTCATCACATTATCACCGTTTACGAGGTTTCCATCGCCAGTAATTAACCCAGCTCCAATAATCTTTACATTGTCCAATCTTTCTCCAAAGAACATGGTATTTTTAAAGTAATGATGGCCAACATCTTGTTTGGTCATGTAATTTTCCGGATCAGCATAAGGACCAGGGGCAGTAGGTGAAAGACCTGAACGGTATTTCTTATCGCTAAACCAGGTAGTTTCAGGAGCATCGCCCCCCTTTATCGCCTTAATCGTTGCCCCCTCATCTACAAATAGGTAAACATTGCTTTTCAAATGAACTGTACGAACATTGTAAATACCTTTACTGAACAACAATGTACCTCCCCCTATCTGGTTAAGGTAGTCAATCGCTTTGTTTATCTTCTCCGTATCGTCTTCCTTTCCTTCGGCCTTAACACCAAAACTTTTAACATCCAGCTTTCCTGAATAAAAGCTTGCCGTATTGGAAAAACCTTTATGGGGGCCGTCTTTCACCTGCATTCTGAAAGTATAAAACCGATTGGGGATTAAGTTTGGGACCACAGCTGTTCCCATCTTTTTATCAATTGAAGCAACAGCAGCCTTCCAGGTTTTACCTTTATCCAGTGATTGCAAAAGTGCAATGCCGGCAGCTGTTTTGCCCATCGGAAACTTAAAGGTCGCTTTTGTATAAACTTCAGGGTTTTCTTTATATTGAAGATCTTTAGAAACTACCCTTTCAAAGTTAGATAAGGTACTGGTAACTTTAAGTACAGTCGTTTCAGCTCCCGCACCAGGACTGCTGAGTATCTCGGGTTTAGATGTGGAATAACTTGCCGTAAAAGCATAACTACCTGGAACGTTCAGTTTTACACCAGAAATTACAATCTTGAGGTCTGCACCATTTGCAGGTCTTAAATCCAGGTGTTCCAGTAACAGCAGCGTACTTCCGTCCGTTCTTTTCGACAGACTAAATGCACCTACTTTTTTATAAGGATATTTAGTTCCTACACGGCCAATAGATTGGCTAGCCAGGTCTTTTAGTTTTACATCACCGCGGCCAATTACATTAACAGTCATATTATTTGGGTTTACCTCTATCCCCCGGGGCAACCAGAGCTTAATGTTTGCGTCCGGACTTCTTTGTCCTGCGGTGAAATAAAGGACCAGATCTGTAGCCGTATTAACGGTTACAGTATTTTGCTGCAGTACAAGGTTCCCTGCTAAAGCCATTTTTTTTACTGCGATCCAGTAATTTTTATTGGATTTCCCATCTTGCGAAAGTACCTGCAAACGGTCTCCGTTCACAAGTACGTCCTCAGTTTTTAATGCTCCACTGCTGTTCAGCACAGTATATTTTTGAGATGAACCATCTTTTGCTGCAATTTGCAACAACAATTCTTTAACGTTAACATTTGTAGTTACAAGCCCCTTATCCTCTGGTGTATCCACGGTATAACGGTAAGTACTTCCGCCTATAATAATCAGGCTATCAGCAGTAATCCTGGCGATGTTAGGCGAATTGGCCCCAAATGCAATTTCAACATTTGCGCTTCTTTCCTGGCCTTTTACCGGCATAAACTGCAGGAACATACAGACCAGTAAGGTAAATGCGTAGGATGTATATTTTTCCATTATTTAATGATTATATATTTTATAAACAGGACTACCATAAATGGTAGCCCTGCTTTGATGATCACCAGTCTGGGTTTTGAGGATATTTAGGCCCTGTTGTTACACCATCAATTTGCTTTTGAGGTATTGGTCTTAAAACATGAAAAGGTTTGATATTGGCAGCAGCTTCAGGATTGTAATTTTTAGTTTTTATACGATCAATCAGTTTATTGGTGCGTACCAAATCCCACCACCTCACGTTTTCACCACAAAGTTCTCTTGAGCGTTCATCCAGAATAAAATCAAGGCCCGGAATAGCAGTAACATTCATTACTGCAGGATTAGGGTTAGGATAGGCAGCTCTTCTTCTCACGATATTAATATTATCGACGGCATCGGTAAGCGTAGCCCCTCCCATGTAAGCAGCCTCTGCGGCAATCAAATACGTTTCAGCCAAACGATATACAATTACGGGCCTGATGGACGGATAATTTAAATCAGCACGCTTGGTATCATTATATTTTTTCATATATGGCGATAAGGTAATATCATATTTACGGGGAGGAATCAACAAATACCTGGTAGCTGCAATTTTAGCATCAGTTACATCAAATCCAGGCATAAATATAGCAGTATCCCCAACATTAAATTTAGCTTGTCCAACTACCGCACTGGCCGGCGCTCCCGGGGGCAACGGCGCAAGCCATTTAGGAAGCGAAGCCGCATTATTACTAATCCAGGTTGTTAAAAAGGTTTTGTTGTAACGTGTATCGTTTACCCTTTCCTGGAAAGCCACATTGGTTAACCATGCGGTAGGCACGCAACGGATATAAGGGCGGCCATAGGTTACAGAACGTTGCATACCAGGGCGCAGTTCATACTGGGGTACCCACATATGGTTCAAAATATTATCAGCACCACTGCTATTGTTTGGCCCGTTATAGGCCAGGTTTGAGGTATGTTGTACATTCCAGATCACTTCGCTGTTGTTTTCATTTCCTTCCGCAAAAACATCACCAAAATCCTGTAATAAGGACAGTCCGCTGGTCGTAATTACAGTTTTTGCCATGTTGTAAGCATCCACATAATCAGTTGCTTTTTTTGCCGTGGAACCCGCCCTGGTTAAATATACTTTAGCGAGCAGGTGTTGTGCCGCCGCTTTAGTTGCTACTCCTGGGAGTGCACCTGACGATTTAGGATTAGCATAAAAAGCTGGTGTAGCGATGGCATCCTGTAAGTCCTTCACTATAAAATCATAAACCTCGGCCATTGGCGTACGTGTTGCCGATGTGATAGGCGTCCCCTGGAAAGTCTTGTTTAAAGTAACATCACCCCAAAATTGCACGAGGATAAAATAATAGTTGGCACGCAGAAATTTCGCTTCAGCAACGATCCTGCTTTTAAGGTTATCATCTAATCCCGTAACTACGGCGGCATTGTCAATTACACCGTTACAGGTATTGATGTTCATGTAACAATCTTTCCAGATGGCCTCAACAGTTCCATTTGCGGTATCGTAATTACTATTGTATTTATTGATGTTGTTATTACCATCTTTTCCGGTATAAAACTCATCAGTCCCGATTACCGTCATCGTAAAAAGATTTTGATTTCCCCAGAACGAGCGGGTTCCCGCGTATGCCGCATCAAGCCCTTTTTGAAAACCCTGTGCGGTAGAAAAAAATTCAGGGGTTAAGTCAGAATGTGGTTCTTCAACCAGTGTTTTTTTACAACCTGTAGCGAGTGCCAGATATAGGCACACAGTAAGGTAGATAGCTATATTTTTCATAATCTTGATTATTGAATTATAAAGTCATGTTCAAACCAAAAGTCATAGAATAACTTGCAGGTGTATCCACACCTACAGAACTCCTGTTGTTACTTCCTATCGCTTCGGGATCTATACCTTTATATACACTTCTATATTTGGAAAAAAGAATAAATGCATCGTTTACAGAAGCATATACCCTTAATGATTTACCCCCGATTTTAGCAGCAAACGGTGCTGGTAAATTATACCCCAGCGCAAGGCTCCTGATCTTTACAAATGTGCCGCTAAAATAACCAAGCGTGGAGTTGTTGGGTGTATTGGTTGATGCCGCATTTGGTTTAGGCCAGTAATTTTCATGATTTTCGGGCGTCCAGTAGTTTACATCCAGGTTGTTGTAATTTCCCTGAAAAGTATTGGCAAACCCACTGTTGTGTACGCTACTGATAATGGTACTGCCAAACCTTCCAAATGTTACTACTGTAAAGTCTAAATTCTTATAGGCAAACCTGTGGGTCATACCTCCAGACCATTTTGGCTGGCTCGACCCTATAAATATCCGGTCGTCTGCCGTTATTTTACCATCTCCATTTGTATCTGCAAGTCTAATGTTTCCAATCACAGACCCTGTTCCGGTGGTTAATGTGAGTCCAAGCCTTTTTGCTTCTGCAGTATCGGCCGGGGTATTTTGCCAGATACCAATTCTGTTATAATCAAAAATAGTCCCAATAGGCTGCCCTACATACCTGTTATTGGTAATGTCATTTAGCACGCCTTCCTGCAACTGGGTAATTTTCCCTCTATTGATAGAAACGTTCAAGTCAGTAGTCCAGCTAAATTGCTTCTTGCCATCACCTTTAAAATTTACGGTACTTAGCTGGAAATCCAGTCCCCGGTTTTGCGTTTTACCAACATTCGTTAAAACGGCATTGGGAATCCCCGAGGTGAAAGGAAGATTTTGTGGCAACAACAATTTGTCTGTATGTACCTGGTAAGCCTCAATCGAGCCCATGATTCTGTTGTCTAAAAATCCAAAATCCAATGCTACATTGGCCGTTGTGCTATTTTCCCAGGTCAATGCCGGATTTGGCACATTGGAAAGATATAATCCTGTAGTTGTTTTATCCCCAAAATTGTAATTGGCCCCGGTAAGCTGCCCCAGTGTTGCATAGGCATCAATAGAAGTATTACCAACCATTCCATAAGAAGCCCTTAATTTCAGATTTGAAATGGCCGCTGCACTTTTAATGAAATCTTCCCGGCTTAGGTTCCACGCTACCGCTGCCGAAGGGAACACTTTATATTTACCTCCTGGTGCCAGGCGTGAAGAACCATCTGACCGTACGGTCAATGTTAACAGATATTTATCCTTTAGTCCATAATTAAGCCTGCCCATATAAGATAAAAGCGACCATTTACTATAATCTCCTGATCCGACAAGATTGGACCCCAGCTGAGGATTATAATACCATAGGTTATCTGCAATCAGATTGTTGTTATTAAAAGTATTTGACTGGTTTTGGGCTTCCTGTAAAGAAAACAATCCGGTAAAGTTTATTTTATGATCATCAGCAATAACCTTATCATAAGTCAGAATGTTCTCCAATGTATAGTCTGTTCTAAAGCCGGTACGGTTACTGGAAGTTGATAAACCACCCAGATTATTGGAAGTTGCACTGGCATAAAAATTTCCATAAACATCAGACTTGATTTCCGCACCTCCATTAAAGCGGTATTTTAACCCGGGGGCCAGAGTAGCTTCCATATAGAGGGTTGTAAATGTTCCGAAACGTTTTCTGTTTTCAATTTTAGCCCCCTCTACAAAGTCGCCTAAAGGGTTCCATACCTGGTTTGCACTACCGGGCACAAATCCCCATAGCTTACCTGTTTCGTCATAAGGTGTTGCAAGCGGACTTGCACGCAGTACCTGTCCCATCGGGTTCGCCCCTTCACCTTTAACGTAGCTAAAGGTATTTATACTATTCAACCCAACACGAACATATTTACCCAATTTCTGATCTACGCTTATTTTAGCGGTAAAACGTTCAAAAGACTGCCCGGGATAAATCCCGGTCTCGTTATGATAACCTCCGGACAAAGCATATTGTGTTTTTTCAGATCCTCCGGATACACCTATCTGATGGTTCGTAGTAATTCCGTTTTTATAAATCAAATCCTGCCAGTCGGTACTCCTACCCATTTGAATAGACTCAAGCTCTTGTGGTGCAAAAATACCATCCGTCATAATTTTGGGATCATTAATACCAGTATATTTCGGTAGTCCGTTAACAAAATTCCCATTTACCACTGCCCACTTTTTCAGTAACTCAAACTGTTTACCATCCATGACATCAATCTTACCCAGATTTTTGGTCACACCGGCATAGCCACTATAGCTGATGATGGCATCTCCTATCTTCCCACGTTTTGTAGTGATGAGGATAACCCCGTTCGCACCTCTGGATCCGTAAATAGCAGTAGAAGAAGCATCTTTAAGTACTTCAACAGATACCACATCGTCCGGGTTTAAATCATTGATATTACCATTATAAGGGATCCCATCAACCACAAAGAGCGGATCATTATTGGCCCCCAGTGACCTTGCCCCCCTGATCCTGATTACCGGAGAAGCACCAGGTTTGCTGTTACCGCCACTTTTCTGAATATCAATTCCGGCCCCTCTTCCCTGAAGTGCCTGTGATAGATTTGCCACCGGTACATCCCTAAGCGCCTGTTCGTTGATAGAAACGATGGAACCAGTAACATCAGATTTTTTCTGGGTTCCATATCCAACCACAATAACTTCAATAAGCTTTGTATTGGATACCCGCATCTGCAAATTGATAATGCTACGCCCGTTTACATTTACAATTGTATCTTCAAAACCTACAAACGTAAATTTCAATGCTCCCTTATTCGTTTTTATGCTATAATGCCCCCGGGCATCAGTTTGAGTTACAAGGGTACTTCCGGTTGCTATAACATTGACCCCCTGCAAGGGTTCATTATTTAAAGCATTCGTTACCATACCGGATACTATCTCCTGGTAGGCCTCAATAGGGGAAACGATGGTTTTCAGGACAACAGTTCTATTTTTAATGGAGTAGCTAATCTGCTCACCGTTAAATGTCTGGTCCAAAACGCTGGCCAGGGGAGTATCGTTGAATTTTACGCTTAATGTTCTGTTTTCATCAAATTTCTCTGCAGGCCACACCACGTTATAGCCCGTTTGTGTTTTAATTTCGGCAAACAGCTCTTTAAAGGTGGTATTTTTCTTAGTGAATGACAGCTTTTGGGCCAGCCCCTTTGCACTCACCTGCATGATCGTTGCGATTAATATAACTGTGGTGATTCGCATAATTAGCAGAATTTTATGGACATACCTCTTAGGTATGCCAAGTTTCTTGGTGTTTTTTTTATACATTTGGTTAGTTTGGTTAAAAGTTGATACAATCCAATTTTATTGACATAATCCAAACATTGGCCAGTTGTGTTGCAACCACACCTGGCTTTTTATTTATGGATTATCGTTAAGGGTAGCTATTTAACGACCATAATCCTCCTTCCCACAACTTTAAAGTGTGCTAAATCTGTTAACTCTAAAACATCCAGTACTTCGGTAACAGAACTGAAACGTGATACCCTACCTCCAAAAAGTTGTTTTTTTAAACGTTCGTCTTCAAAAACAACCTCGACATCATACCAGCGCGACAACTTACGCATAATGCTTTCCAGGCTCTCCTTGTTGAAAACAAATAACCCGTTCTTCCAGTCAACAGCCTCGTTCACATCTACATTTGTGATGCTAACTACATCCCCTTTACCTGCAATAGCCTGTTCGCCGGGTTTAAGCAGGTATGATTTACCAGACCTGGCTTTATTTATAAAAGAGGTAAGCCGTACAGAACCTTCCAGCAAAGTTGTTTTTGTAACCAGCTCATCGGCATAACTATTAATGTTAAAATGTGTGCCCAGCACTTCTACTTCCTGTTTATCTGTAACCACAATAAAAGGAATTTTGCGCTCCATCCTGGCGATTTCGAAATATCCTTCACCTTTTAACTCTACTTTACGTTGCGTGGTATTGTTAAAAGAGGATGGGAATTTTAGTGATGACGAAGCATTTAGCCAGACTTTTGACCCATCAGGAAGGATGATCTGGTGCTGCCCTCCTCTTGGGGTTTCAACCGTATTATAAACATCCTTATTTCCAGTAACCTGATCACTTACCTGATAAACAAGCTGTCCGTCTTTAGTTTTGGTAATACTTACTCCTCCTTGTTTAGTCAATTCTCCTTTCAGCGCATCGGTTAGTGATATTTTTGTTCCATCAGCAAGGGTTAAGATTGCTTTATTGCTTCCTGGGGGTATGTCGTTCTTCACTAAGGCTTCAACAGGATGATTAACGGGCCGATGATCCGATTTGTATAAGAAGACCGCCGCAGTTATGGCAATTGTAACCGAAGCGGCAACAGCTATGTATGGCCATAGACGGTTCTTTTTTTCCAGGACTGCAATCGGTAGCCGTGCCAGCATTTCCTGTTCTGCAAGCTCAAGTTCATCCTCTGTTAACCGGAAATGGTCCTCACTGTTAAGATTTACGTACCACCGCTCAAAAAGGATTTTTTCTTCGTCGGAACAGTTGCCAGAGGCATATTTGCGCAATAGTTCTTTTGCTTTAATATCGTTCATTTATTCTGGTCTATTTGGCTTATTAAACTATAAGTCGAACAACTACTGCCTTGGGGGGATTAGGAGGATTAAAAAAATTTAAATAAAAGAACCAGATAGGTGATCAGGCCTAATTTAATTCGCAATATCCTCAGTGCCTTCTTCACCTGGTCCTTAACCGTTTGCTCCGAAAGTGACAGCTTTTCCGCAATTTCCTTATGGCTCATCTGTTCAAAACGGCTCATTCTAAAAATCTCCTGCATGCGCGGTGGCAATGCCGAAATTTCTTCTTCTATAATTTCCTTAAGCTGCTTTTCTCTAACCAGATGATCTGTATAAACCTCTTGGGGCTCATTTATAAAGTTCTGCAAAGATTCAACGTAACGGTGTTTCAACACCTGTCTGGATAAAAAATCAGCAATTTTATAGCGAATAGCAATGAAGAGATAGCCAACTAAATTATGTGTAGGCAGCGATTGCTCCCTCTTTGCCCATAGTGCATAAAAAACCTCTGAAACAATATCCTTTGCATCTTCCCGCTCCCGAAGCTTATTATAAGCATGACTATATAATAGTTTATTGTAGCGGTAGAATATTTCGGAATAGGCCAATTTATCACTCTTAGCTAATAAGGTGACAAGTTCTCCATCCCGAAAATCACTATAAATATTTTTCATTTAGTTAGCTTAATAAAGCTAGAGAAATAATCTTAATGTTATCTAATTATTTCCTCAAGAAGAATATCTTATCGTTATATTATTTTGGCATAAAAAATTAGTTTTATCACTAAATTTCTATTTCAGATATTTATTATATTACAAGTGTCTTATCTTTTGACTCTATGAATTTAAAAGAGCAGCGGGAATTACTGCCCGAAATGCTAAAAGTATTTGAAGGTGTTCCTAGCCTATACCTAATCCTTTCTAAAGAACTGGTTATCCTTACTGCAAGCAATCCATTTCTTCAGATCACTGCAAAAAAAAGAGAAGATATCCAGGGTAAATATGTATTTGACATTTTTCCTGTTGATGAAAATATCGCAGACTCAATTGCTATAAGAACATCCCTAAATAAGGTAATTGAGACAAAATTGCCTGACCAATTACCAATTGGCAGGTACGACCTACCCGATCCTGATGATAATGATAAAATAAAGGAACATTACTGGCATTCTTTAAATACACCGGTAATGGGTCCGGATGGAGAAATCCTTTATATTATACATTCTACGCGTGAACTGACTGCGCAAATCATTGCAGAAAGAGAACTAAAAATCAGCCTTGAAAAACAAACCAGGGAAGCATCCAGGTCGGCCCAATTGAGCAAAAGACTGGAAAAACTTTTTGCAGACCTTCCTGCAAGGATCGCCATATTTTCGGGGCCAGATTTTATTTATGAATACATTAACCCGGTTTATCATCAGCACTTTGGATATAGGGACCTTATCGGAAAAAGCTTCCTGGAAGCTTTGCCTGAGCTAACCGGACACCAGATCGTACAGGAATTAAAGAAAGTTTACCAGACCGGGGTAACTTTTGAAGGACAGGAAATATGTATTCCATTAATCAATGTAGAAGGACAACCTCCTGTTGACAGATATTTTAACATCATGTACCAGGCAAGGCTTGATGAAAAAGGTGTGGTAAATGGTATTTTAAGTTTTGCGTACGACATTACAGAACTGGTAAATGCCCGTAAACTGGAAGAAGAACAGTATAAAAAAGACGAATTTCTTTCTATTGCCAGTCATGAGTTAAAAACCCCATTAACAAGTATAAAAGCTTTTAATCAATTGATGCAACGAACCGATGAGGTGGATAAACTAAAGAGTTTTGCGACAAAATCTGCAGGTAATATTTTACGCCTTGATAAGCTAATCGGGGATTTGTTGGATGTAACCAAAATCAATGCAGGGAAAATGCAGTACAATATGCATTTTTTCGACTTTGATGAAATGCTGCAACAAACCATAGACAATGTACAGTATACGGCAATTACCCACCATATTATATTGGGACATCACGAACCGGTAAGTTTAATTGGAGACCGCATAAGGATAGAGCAGGTGGTCAGCAATTTCCTCACTAATGCGATAAAATATTCACCCGGGGCCAACCGTGTCCTCGTAAATTCTCATGTTAAACATGATGCAGTTATTGTTTCTATACAGGACTTCGGCATAGGAATTAATGCCAGGGATATGGATCATCTTTTTGAACGTTACTACCGCATCAACAATTCTTCTATGCATTTTGAAGGACTTGGTTTAGGATTGTTTATTTCCTCAGAAATATTAAACAGGCACCAGGGCAGCTTTTGGATTGAAAGTGAACCGCTCCGGGGATCAACGTTTTATTTCAGGTTACCAATCCGACAGGAAAAACTTCAGGTAAACTAAACTTGCATAATACCGCAATATTTTGCACAAAAGCACTTTAATTTGCAAAAAAACTGCAACAATAAGCGATATTTTGCTTAGTTTTGCAATTCATCAATTATCTATTTATGTTAAAACAGACCCTGAAGGCTAGAAACGCCACTAAAGCAATTTTCTTAGTTTGCGGATTAGGCATCTCTAGCTGGGCTCCAATGGTTCCTTATGCAAAAGATCGCCTGGGACTAAATAATGCAGACCTGGGTTTGTTACTTTTATTACTTGGTGCAGGCGCTATTGCGATGATGCCCGTTAGTGGGATACTGGCACACCGTTATGGCACCCGTATTGTAATCAGATATGCGGCTATAATTATGGCACTGGTACTTCCCCTACTTTTAATCATCAGTTCGCCGATATGGATGGGACTTGCTATTTTTATATTCGGAGGTGCCGTTGGCACGGTGGACGTAGCAATGAACGCACAGGGCGTCCAGGTTCAAAACAGTTCAGGCAAGCCTATTATGTCATCATTACACGGCTTATTTAGTGTGGGTGGACTGCTGGGTTCACTTGGCCTTGGCTTTTTGATGAAATTAGGACTGAGCCCGGTTACAGCGGCCATAAGTATAGCAATTCTGTTAATTGCAATTGTATCCTGGAACTATCAGTTCCTTTTTGATGTAGACACAGAAAAGCGATTGATAAAAGAATTTGCCCCGGAGGTTACTAAAGAAAAGTCAAAAGGTATAGCATGGTTAAATGGAAGCGTGATCTTTTTAGGACTGATGTGTTTTTCTGTTTTCCTTTCGGAGGGTGCAATGCTCGACTGGAGCGCCATATTCCTTAGTGAAAATAAAGGGATTAATCCCGAACTGGCCGGTGTTGGCTATGCTGCATTTTCTATTGCTATGGCTGCAATGCGACTGCTGGGCGATAAGATCGTGTCCCATTTAAGCGGAAAAACGGTAGTTATCGGCGGATCAATTATTGCTGCATCGGGCCTTTTTCTGGCTATTCTTACACCCTGGTTAGCAACTTCACTTATCGGGTTCATACTTTTAGGAATTGGTGCCGCCAATATTGTTCCGGTTTTCTTCAGCGAAGGGGGAAGGCTCAAGAGCATACCTGCAACCATCTCCATTCCAGTCATCAGTACCATGGGCTATGCGGGCCAGCTGGCAGGCCCGGCAATGCTTGGGTTTATTGCTGACCACTTTTCTTTAAACGGTGCTTTTGCTTTTATCGGTTTCCTGATGTTAATGGTGGCAATTGCCTATGGACTGAGAAAGAGTAACAAAAACTAATCCAGCAGATCAATGTACCAGTAGCCAGTTGTACCGTCCCCTACGGGTGATGGATAAGTTTTAAATACTTTTTCCCCTAACGTAAAATCTATGGGCGTTTCAAATATAGGCCCGTCAAAAACAAACGTATGGAATTCACCATTTTCCCCACATGGATCTATTCCATCAGGTAAATCTATAAGGAATGTTTCATCGATTATCCTGCCGCAAAAATCTTCTAGACCTTCCTTAGCAGCAACCACAATTGTTTTATATCCTAAAGAAATGAATTCATTTAAAATTTCTGTAGTATCTCTTTTCCAAAGTGGGAATATTGCCTCCATACCTATTTCAGCAAGCTTTTTCTCTCTATAAGCTTTTAAATCTTCTAAAAACAGATCTCCAAATATAGAATGGGTAATTCCCTCGGCCTTTAGCAACATCAAATGATGGTTCATTTGTTCTTCGTACATCTTCATATCTGGTGATTCAGGCAAACGAACCTGGTGTAAGGGAATTCCGATACGATCTGTCTGCGCAATTAAAAGGCTTTCCCTTACGCCGTGCATACTTACCCTATTATAGGTTTCGTTAACTGTAGTCAGTAAGTACCGGATATCAAAATTCGGATTTTGCAGGATATAATGGAGCGCTAATGTACTGTCCTTACCCCCACTCCAATTAAAAATACTATTGTGTTTGTTCATTTTTCATCATCAAGACTACCGTCTCTTCACCTTTATAGTTTAGCTTTTAAAACTTTCGCCGCTTTTGTATATCCCCCTTCCGATCCATCTACAAAATGGATATGGCCATCTTCCAGATCGCGGACATAACAAGACATTATCGCATCATTGCTGACATGTATTCCGTAAACGATCTCTCCCGTTCTTTCCAATTTGTCTAATGCGGTCAGCAGTTTTAACCTTTGTATTTCGTTACCGCAAATTACGGTATTAATCCTTCCATCAATAACCAATGTATCGGACATATCTACCAAACGGTTCAGATAGTTTTTACCTCGTTCGGTACGAAAATAAATATTGCCGTATAAATTAATTAACCAATTCTGAATAAGTTCAAAAAACCTGATTTTGCCAATTTTGGCACGCATTTCTAAACTCAGCCTGTTAAATGTGGTTTTCAACTTCAATTTAGATACAGAGATGGGTTGTCTTTTTCTGGAATCTCCATAAATCTGGTCAAGATATCCTATAACTTTACTGAATACCAAAGATTGAGACACTCCATTACCTGCAACAATTAAAAGTGTTACAATCTCATTACTATTTTCAGGAGGCCCTATCTTATCCCACCGGCATTGCATTCCCGTCAGATCAAGTTCTTCAGCCCCAATCCCTTCCTTACTAAATAAATAATCCTCGCCTTTAATTATTCGTTCAGCATAATTTAAACCGCTTCCTAATATTACCGGAATGGAAAAAGAACCTGAAAGACTAAACTTACAAATGCGAAGTTCATCCCCCTGGTCGTAAATTTGTTGTACGGCTAAAGCACCTACACGAAGATCAAGGTCAAAGTTGACTAAGGTATTCTCCTTGTACAACATCAATAAATCCATCACCACATCCAATACCGAGGGAGGAACGATAAAAGTAGCGCCATCTCCCCCAAAAAAGAAAGGGACTGTCAGCCCCTTTTTAAACACGAAGTTTAGCACCGCAACTATACTTCCGGTGGCCACCAGGTTAATTGTTTCATGTTTACCCTTAAATACAGCTTCTGTAGAACCTTTGATATCTGTAATAATTACGATCCAATCTGCCGGCACCTGGTGAAACAGCAAATCATTTCTTAACAACTCAGTCAGAGCGCCTTTAAACGCTGGTAACTGATGATAAAATTGATCGTTGGGAATAGACATAATTATTTATAAACCATAAACTTAATATATTATTTTTTATTAAATTTATTACATTCGACAATAAATTAAACAAAAACTCATGCTTAGAAAAACTATGATGGCGGGGGTTGCATTTTTAATGCTTTCCTGCGGCAATTCAAAAAAGGAAGAGAAAAGTTCCGAAACAGGTGGTGTAATTGAAAATGTCAGCAATTTAAGTAAAATGGCTAGTTCGGCAAACAAGATTGAAGAAACCACTAACAAACTAAAAAAGCTTACACCATTAAGTAATGACGAACTTAAAGCTGCCGTTCCGGAAACACTAAACGGGCTGAAAAGAAAAAGCTTTACTGCTGGAGGTTTAGCTGTAAGTGGCATGAGTACTATTGATGCAGAGTATGGAGACGACACCAAATATGTAAAAGTTGGCATTATGGATGGCGCTGGAGAAGCAGGAAGTGCTATTATTTCTTTAATGGCAATGACATTAAGTATGGATACCGAATCAGAATCTAACGGAACAAAAACTAAAACCACTGAAGTTAATGGCATCCGATCGGTAACTGAAGATACCAAATCCGAAAGCTCAGTGAGCTCATCGATTAAATTTATTTATAAAGACAGATACTCAATCAGCCTGGATGGAGTAGGTTATAGCTTACAGGAACTGGAAGCTTTTGCGAAAGAACTAAATCTTAGCACATTAAAATAAACTCCTTTTTATGAACTGATATGGAATGAAGGAGAGGTTAAACCTTGCTGTTTAGCAGTTTGAGATTAATTTCTCCGCTTTCATCCAAACTAAATAATGTTATGGAAGAGTTTTCCTGAACAATACGTCTGTAATGTTTCAAGGGCATTCCCAGTTTATAAGCTAGATATAAGCGGTTAATGCCGTTATGACCAACTACAAGAATATTTCCTGATGTATGTCTGGCCAATACTTCCTGATAAAAGCCATCTACACGTGTGACAATATCTGTTGCATTTTCTCCTGTCCCCCCAGCCTTTGATACTGCCGGATCGGCCATCCAATTGTCCCAGAGTTCAGGTTCTTCTGTTATAAATTCAACTTTTGTTTTGCCTTCCCAGGTACCAAAATCAATCTCTATCAAACGGGGATCTGTAATCAACATTTGACTTCCAGAAGCAATTTCCGCGGTATACCTTGCCCTTTTCAGCGGTGAAGAATAAACAGCATCGAATGACATACCTTGTAGCTGCTCATTTACCAAACGTGCCTGCTCTATGCCCTTTTCTGTAAGGCCAATATCAGTTCTTCCGCAATAACGGTTACCATCAGCGTTGTACCGGGTTTCGCCATGTCGCAACAAATAAACATTAAGCATTTTGTTCTCCTTCTTTTATATATCCTTTTTCAATCAATAGATTAAGAAACTTGTGGTAATTAACCCCATATGCTGCTGCCATGCCGGCTTCAGGCTTAACTTCCTTCTCCACAACTGTTAAAGCCGAAACGGCGTTAGCGAGTGAATCAAAATAAGTCTTTGATGCCGCTAATATTGCAGCGCCTACGGCGCCTGAAACTTCTTTCATTTTATATATCGGTAAGTTTAAAACATTACTACGGATTCTGAGCCATACCTCGCTGTTGCTACCTCCACCAGCTGTAAAAACAGCATTCACCTTCTCATTGGTAAAACCCTCTATCAGTTCAAAAGCAAAACGTTCGAGGTAAGCAACCCCTTCCATATTGGCTGTAAAACGTTCAACAACTGATAAGCCCTCAGGTTCAAAACCCAATGCATCAGGTGCGACCATCGGGAAACGTTCGCCCTGCTGACGTAAGGGATACGAAATAAAACCGGTAGGTATCAGCTTTTCAGCAGCTTTATTCAGCATTTCTAATTGATCACCGAATTCATTTGTAACCCAATCTGCTCCTGTATTACTTGCTCCACCAGGCATCCAGTAACCTTCAGGGTGGCGGTGACTGTAAATACGTCCCTCTTCATCAACGATCTGTTTTTTTGTAACCCCTTTAATCACCATCGTTGTTCCTATAGTAGTATTCCATTCGCCTGGTTTTGCAGCGCCGGATGCAATTTGCGAAGCACAGCCATCAGTGATGCCAACGGTAACGCGAACTGTTCCTGGTAAGCCAGTGATCAGCGCAACTTCCGGATTTAAAGTTCCGACTACAGTACCCGATGGAAATACCTCCGGCAACCATGTTTTTTTTAAAGGAAGCTGAGTGTACAAATATGTCGGCCATTGGTAATTGTCCACATCGTAACCTGTTTTAAAGGCATTGGTATAATCTGTAACTCCCCAGCGGCCGCTTAGCATTCCTGTGATGTAATCCGCAGCATGGACCCATTGGTCTATGTGCATAGCTTTTTCAGGGTAGTTATCACCAAACCATATAATTTTTGGTAGCGCACAGGAAGTATTAAATGCAGTAAAACCTTTGTTGTGGTATTTTATCGCGGTCTCCGTACACTGTTCCGCCTGTTTTACCGAGCGTTTATCGCTATACATAATTGCATTGTGAAGCGGACGATGGGCCATATCAATTGGGATGACGGTACCGGATGTAGACGTTACCGACATCGCAACCACCTCAGAAAGGTCAAACCCTTTATTCAATTTACTAACCATTTCCTTCAAACAAACCAGACAAGCCTCCCACCATAAATCAGGAGACTGTTCTTCCCGCGATGCATTGTTTAACGCAAATGCCCTTTCCGCATTTGCAGTTACCCTGCCTTCAGCATCTAAAAGTACAACCCTGGCACCTTGTGTACCTACATCTATTCCAATAAAATAATGCGCCATAATCAGCTGAAGATCTCTATAAATGAAGCCCTGGTTCTTTTCCACTCCTCATAAAGCTTTTTATGCTGTTCGTTCTCTTGTGGATAAGTCTCTTCCAGAACAGATGGGGCAACCTCCTCTTTTCCCAAAGCCTTATTGCATATATATACCCCCCCAACAACAGATGACTGACGGTAACTATCGCGTATAATTACCCGTTTCTGAAGCAAATTTGCTATAAATTGCCTTAATGTTGGGCTTTGAACGCCACCACCGCAGGCCCATATATAATCCGCTTCATGTGTGGTTACCTCACATAAGCTCTTATAATTTTCCCTGATGCTACAAGCGATGTCCCATAGTGTAGCCCATACAAAGTTTGCCCTCGTAAGCTGATGAGAGACCGGAGCTTCAAAAATGAAGCCTCCACGGGTAAGGGGTATTTTTTCATCCGCTAGCAAAGATCCCAAAGAAGCCAGGCATTGTGTATCGGTAATTTCCCGAAGTTCCTTTTCGATCACTTCATATCCTTCATTCGGATAAAAAATTTCTTTCAACCGCTGATAATTTAATCCCGTTACACCTGCATTCGCTTCTAGAATAAAACTATGTGGATCGGTATGTCTGCTGGTCCAGGTGCGTTCCTGTTCATCAGTAATGTATGTTCCGGTTATCTTTATTATCGGTGTGGTAGTACCCGAAACAATGACCACATCATCTTCTAAAGGTTGTGTGCTAATGACCGCTAGTTGGGTATCAGCACCCCCTACGATTACCTTCGCATCATTGTCAATGTTAAAAGCGCTTGCTTCAGCTGCTAAAATGTTACCCAATACCGTCCCCGATAACGTCAATTCAGGAAGAATAGTCCGGTCTATCTGAAATACGGCACAAAGCTCATCAGACCAAGCGCGTCTTGCTACGTCGTACAACAAAGTTTCAGATGCCTGTGAATGCTCATAATGCAATACGCCACTTAGCTTATATTCCACCCAGTCGCTTATACTCAAAAAGGTAACGCACTGCGCCCATAACTCAGGCCTTCTGTTTTTAACACCTACAACTTTAAGTGCAGAAAACAATGAGGTCGGATAACGTCCGGTTAGTTGATAAACCGCACTTTTGTCAGTGACCATACCATCCCACTCCCTCCCTCTGTGGTCAATGTTTGGTAATCCGATCAAGGATTCCCCATTTTTACCGATCAGTACAATTCCTTCCCGCTGGCTCGTTGCAGTCAGCGCCAATATTTTCACATCGTTTACATTGGATAAAACCTTCGCGGTCAAACCCCGGATCTGTTCCCACAGCTGACCGGGATCAAAATATAAGGCCTCGGGATAATTTTCATCTTTATGATTTTGAAGGTTTTCCCTTTCTATGCTTAATATTTCGCCCGAAGTTGCCGCAAGGGCTACCCGTACATTTCCTGTACCAATATCTATGATAAGATATGTTTCCTTAGTTGTCATTATCTGCTTTTATCTGTGCTAAGTACCAACCTAATTTACTTTTTCCTGAGCAAACCATTGCATGATTTTGTTGTTCATAATCGTTACGTGGTGATCTTCTACCTCGTGGGTAGCACCTGCAATATGCGGGGTTGCCAATACATTTGGCAAATTAATCAACCTGTAATCTTTTTCATCCGGCGGCTCATGATCAAAAACATCAAGTATGGCACCTCTGATCTTTTTATTCTCCAATGCCTCCAAAAGATCATCCCTATTTACCACACTTGCACGTGCGGTATTTACGAATATGGCACCTGGTCCCATCCTTGAAATCAGATTTTCACCGATCATGCCAACTGTCGACTCGTTTACCGGCAAGTGAACAGAAACAATATCACTCGTTTCAAAGATATCTTCTATCGAAGTTTTAACATATTTTGGATTAAATTGCTCCAGATAGGGATCATAGAATTTAATATTACATGGAAAATTCTCAACCATACTGGCGATGCGTTGCCCTACAGCACCAAAACCCACCATTCCTATTGTTTTACCTGCCAGTTCATTCCCTTTAAACTGAAGATATGATGTATGTGCATCCTCAGTCCATTGCCCGGACTTTAACCATTTTACACTGGCATATGTATTTCTCAGCAAATCTATAACCGTTGCCAGAAATAACTCTGCCACTGCCTGGGCATTTCTGGCTGGCGTATGAAACACCGGAATCCCCAGGTCTTCGGCTTTCTCCAAAGAAACATTTGAAGGTGTTCCCCGACATACGCCTATAAATTTCAATTGTGGGTTTTCTTCAATAACCTTTGCCGTAACATGATCGTGTTCTGTAATCAATGCATCAGCTCCGGTATCTCTAAGCAATGCCATCAATTCATCTTCATTGTAAGCCCTACCCTGTACTTTCCAGGGCTGATAAATTACTTCACCTATTTTTTCCGTCAACATTCTCTTTCCTCGTTCATTATAAGGGGCGGTAATTAGTATTCTCATATTTCTTTGTTTATTGTGATACTTTGTTCGTGTTTATACTTGCTTTAGATCAGGTTGTTACAACGGATATACTTTCGGCAGCATGTGCGGTCTTTTGGTTATCAGGAAGGGTGATAAACTTTGTGAGTACTGCGCTTAAAAAATAAAGACCGGCAAGGATCCATACTACCCCCTCATTCCCCAGGGTACCAATAAAAATCCATACAATTGCAGGACCTACAAATACGGCTAAACCTGCGCCAAGGTTTAAGATGGCCATTGCTGCGCCTTTATCTTTTTTCACCAGGGACGGCACCAGGGCAGATAGCGGAACAAATCCGGCCAACAATGCCCCCCATAATATTCCGCAGCACATAACAAGCCAAAAGCTATGTCCGAAAATTGCCGGCGAATAATAGAACAGCAAAGTTGTAAGCGCACAGCCGATCCCCCCAAACCACATCACTGTGTTTCTCCAGCCAAGGCTATCGCCCACAAAGCCAAATATTAAATTGAAAGCGATGTTCGCTGTAAAAATAGTTCCCCATATTTGCAGCCATTCTGTAGTTGTAAAATCATGGGCAGCCATGTAAGTAGGCAAAAACACGGGAAAAGCAAACTGGGCGGTGGTATTAATGATCCTTACAATACCACCCAGCATAACCTTCGGTTCTTCTTTAAGAATAGTAAGTCCTTTTGCCAGTTCCTGGCTTTTACTCAGTGTGCCAGGGCTAGCGGTAGTTTTAAACTTATCTTTATTAAGCACCAGTGCAAGAAACGCACCGATAAGCACCCAGAAAATAGAGCTCCATAAAGTATCTAAATACCCCAAATGAGTAATTGCCCAACTGGAATAATACGCGCCAAAAACATTAAGCCCGCCTGTAAATACAAACCAAAACCATCCGACTGCAGCACCAAGCTTTTTTCCCGGACTACGATAGGTAATCCAAACTAAAAATGAATAAGCAAACAAGGGGTAACCAAATCCGCGGATGGCGTATGTAAACAACATAATCCCGTAATTTAGATCAGGCAAGCCATAACCGACAAACCCCGCAGTGCCGATAATATATAAAAGCAGTCCTGTTAACATAGTTTTTTTGGGACCAAAGCCTTCCGCAAGTACACCGGAGAACCAGGATGCGATAGCAATTGTCACCCCATACGCGGTAAATAAAGCAGCAGAGTCCTGAGTAGTCATTCCCCGTTCAATAAGGTACGGACTTAACCATCCCTGTTCTACGCCATCCCCCATCATAAAAATCATGATCCCTAAATAGCCCCATGCCAATTGTTTCGGGATACCTACCTTACTTAGTAAAGAGGTATCTGTGTTTAACGCTTGTTTCATCAATATTTGGTTTAGTTGTTTTTATTAGTCTCATCAATTTGGTTAGTACTGAGGCTGACACTGGCATGGCAGCTCCTGGTGACACAATATTCAAATAAAGCAAATTAAACATTATAAAACAAAATAAAACATAAATAAACATTTATAAACCAAATTATCTTACTTTTGTAAGCAAAACATCAATGAACTGCAACTTATTAAGCGCAATAATTTAAAAGCGTTAGTTTGGATTATAAAAAAAATCGTATTATTAACAATCTGTAGCAAGCTTTAAAGACAGTACCAAATGAAGAATATTACCGAGCGACATGAATTTATAATTCAACAGCTAAAAAAAAATGGCAAAGTAAATATTATAGAACTCGTTTCCCTGATGAAAGTATCGGGTGTAACAATAAGAAAGGATTTGAAACTTCTTGAAGACAAAAACATCTTATTCCGTACGCATGGCGGAGGTTCGATCACCAATCCTTATGCGACTGAGCGTACGATCAATGAAAAAGAATTTATAAATTCAGAAGAAAAACAAAAAATAGCAAAAGCAGCACTCTCTTTAATAGGGCAGAGTGATTCTATTAGCATAGGTTCAGGAACAACTGTTTTTGAACTTGCAAGATGCTTATATCCGGAAAAGAATTTAACGGTCATTACCCCAGCTTTAAAAGTAGCCCTGGAACTGAGTACCCGGCCTAATGTTGAAGTGCTTCAATTGGGTGGCTTAATCCGCCCAAACTCTTCATCTGTCGCAGGTTCCTATGCGGAAAAGATCTTAGCAGAAATTTCATGTGGTATCCTCTTTCTGGGTGTAGACGGGATCGATCTCGACTTCGGCTTTTCGATTACGAACATTGCCGAGGCAACATTAAATCAAAAAATGATAGAAACTGCCCAAAAACTGGTAATCATGGCCGATAGCACAAAATTTGACCGCCGTGGCCTGGGTAAAGTTTGTACGTTTGACCAGGTGAATTATATTGTTACAGACAATAAAGTATCGCCCCAAACAGTAAAAATGATAGAAGATAAGGGTGTAAAAGTAATTGTAGCTTAATATAAAACCGTTGCTACACGCTTTAATTGTGTAGCAACGGTATGTTCAACAGCTTTCTAAAATGCTTTTGCAAATTCAACAGCAAAATCTTCCAGCTTTATTTTTCCAAATGACGAAGGCCTATTGTTAAAATAATGTTCGTACAACTTGCCACTCCTTGTTGCATCGCCCATTTCTACATAGCTTTTAGCCATTACTTCAGGTAGGCCGGCCTGTAACATCCCCTGTAAAGCATCTTCATTACTAAACTCCACCCAGGGAAGTTCCGGTTTACCAATAGCGGCACCCAATACACCAGCCACATTTGCGGCAGTACTTTCATCACTGGCAATATACCTTACACTCTTGCCTGTAAATGCTTGTTGCAATTCTTCCGCAGCTGCAACGGCGATATCATTTGGATGTACCAGTACAAGAGGCGTTTCCGGACCATAATTTGAACCCAAAATACCCGCATGTTTAATCATATCAATATTTCCAAAGAAATTAACGTAGAAAAATGCCGGACGCAAGTGTTTAACAGCTACGCCAGCCAATTTACTATAAGTCTGCTCCACATCGTGCAAACCTGAAATAGGGCCTGTACCGCCATCTAAATGCGCACCAATACTACTTAGGTTAACCACATGTTTAATCCCTGAAGCCTTAATGGCTTCTGCATATTTTTCACCGGTTGCGGCAATAAATTCCCTGATATTTGGGGCACCAAAATTTGGTGGCACCATGGTATAGACGGCATCTTTATCTTTAAAAGCTTCCGTTAAAAAAGCTACATCTTCAACAGAGCCAATGGCAGCTGTTGCACCAAGTTCTTGAATGGCTTTAACCTTTTCCTGACTACTGCTAATGATGGTAACCTGGTGGCCGGCGGCAATTAAAATTTCTGCCAATGGTTTACTGATATTTCCGAGTGATCCTGTTATTGTAAAATTCATAGTTATATTATTTTAAAATGTTGAATACAAAGGTATATTTGTACTTACTTTTATACAAGTACTTACCCCAAAGTATGTAACTATGACAGCGATTAAAGAAAATTCTACCCGTAATTTTAACAAGCAGGTTTCTGCCATTTCTTGTCCCGTTACCTATGTAATGAACAAAATCGGCGGACACTGGAAGCCCATTATTTTATATCACCTTTCCAATAGCCCAAAACGCTACAGTGAATTAAAGCGGGCCATTCCGGAGATTACAGAAAAGATGCTGATCCAGCATTTAAAGCAATTGCAGGAAGATGACCTGGTTTTAAGAACTGCTGCAGCTGTTGTCCCTCCTTTTGTAACCTATTCATTGACCCCTTCGGGTGCAAAATTACAGCCGGTGCTGAATGCGATGGCGATCTGGGGCTTAGATGACATGGAACAAAGGAGATAATTATTCAAAATAAACTTATAGAGTTAGAAAAAACCAAAGGTATAATGGATGTAAATGAACAATTATCCAGGATGAATATTCCCGAAAAGGAGATCGTCGATTTATTGCGTATTTCAAAGGTAAGAACAATTGAGAGTGGTGCTTTATACATTTCTGAAGGACAAACACCACAACGCTTTGCGATTGTATTGACCGGACTTTTCAGGTATTATTATATTGACGATAAAGGGAACGACTTTACAAAATCCTTTATAAGGGATAATTCCGTCCTGATTTCTTATTCTGCAATGGTCAATAAAACCCCTGCCTATTTCTACATTGAGGCATTGGAAGATGGGATTATTCTAGATATAAATTATAGGAATATGTTGGGTTTGCAGGAAGATAACCGCTTTTGGGATAAGTTTTTAATCAGCTCACTTGAAAAAGGTTATTATGCGAAAGAAAAGAGAGAACGGGAACTACTTTTACTGGACGCCGAAACCAGGTATAAAATTTTCGTCACCGAATTCCCTGATCTGGTAAAAAAAGTAAAACTTCAGATGATCGCTTCATATTTAGGTATTAAACCAGAATCCTTAAGCCGGATCAGAAAAAAAATCTCCGTTTAACATAGGTCAATTTTTGTATGAATTGACTACACTAATTTTAAGCCATAAATAATTAAAATTATGGCACTTAAAAATAACACCATTCTTATTACGGGCGGAACTTCAGGATTAGGTCTTGAAATGGCAAAGGAATTCATCCGGTTAGGAAACAAGGTTATCGTTTGCTCCAGTACAATAGAAAGACTTGAAGCTACAAAAAAGCTATTACCCTCAGTGATTGCCTATCAATGTGACCTCTCCATTGCCTATGACCGTGCACAATTATGTGATTGGATTAAAAACACACATCCTGAGCTTGGCATTCTGATTAACAATGCCGCTATTGTCCACCAAACCAGCTTTATAGACGATGAGGACAGCATCAGTAAATCAGAAAAGGAAATGGCGATAAACCTATCCGCCCCCATGCACTTAATCAAGCTGTTGTTTCCAGTTCTAATCAACAATCCTCATCCGAAAATAATAAATATAACTACTGGACTGGTTTATGTACCAAGGGTTGACTACCCCTTTTACAATGCCATGAAGTCTGCCTTACATTCGTTTACAATGGTATTGAGGCATCAACTGAAAGACGAACCAATAAAGATTATTGAAGTATTATTTCCTTCGGTTGATACGCCCTGGCACCGGGGAAACCCACCAAAGACAGCAATCACTTCTGAAAGAGCTATTAATGAAATGATGACTGGCTTACAGTCCAATAAAGATGAAATCAAAGTAGGACGAGTTAAAATTTTATATTTCTTAACCCGTATTGCGCCAGAATTTGCCTTTCTGAAAGTTAACGCTTAAAATAAAATGGTGATTAAGCTTAAAAAATAAAATAGACTATTATTAAAGGCTGTAGAGCAGTATCTACAGCCTTTAATAATTTTGCCAGCATCCGTTAAAACCTGTCAGGATAAAAAAACAGGCGGCTGAAATCCAGCCTAAAAGTACCTGGTGTTATAAAATAGGGTTGCACAAGACCTTTTTCTCCCCCCAGAGGTAAACTGAGCCCTGAGGCATCCAATTTGCTCATCGTTTCACTATCCTGGAATGCCCATTGATCTGTAGTTCCGGCTTTGGTAATATAAAAGCTGGACTTACCCAATTCATTTTTATCATTAAAGTTTACAGTAGCCAGGTAGTTGATGTACACCCAGGTCCGGGGCAGCACATTCTTTGCCAGATATTCCCGGTATTCCTGTCCGCTGCTTTCATCCTTTCTATACAGGAAAATATCAACAGGGTCGTTGTTTTCTGTGTAATGCATGTAAAAGCCCAGTTTGTTGGTATTGGCATCAGCAGCCGGGACATTGACATCAAGTTCTTTGCTATCTATATAGATAAAATTAAAAATGGCTTTGGTGCCCTTTTCCGGCAGTGGTTTATGGTACAGTACCTGGCCGGTTACCGGGTTTTTAATGCTTAACATTCCCGGCTTCTTTGCCGTTGGGTAGGTATAGACCGCATTGAACTCGAATGCTGAGCTGGGCTTTAATACAAATTTTCCGTTCGATACGGTTTTGTCATACCTGGTTGTATCTATCGAAATTTCGAACTCATCGGCACTTCCATTGTATCCGCTTACTAAAACCTGCATGGCTTTCTGTCCGGTCATATCTTCTTTATTGCAGGCGACAAATATTGTAACCAGCAGCAACAATTGTATTGTAGTTTTTATATAATGGGTTATTGATCTCATTTTATGCTATTTATAGTTCTAAATCTTTGGTAAACCGCATGCTGTTGCCTATAGGGCCTTCACTGAAAATATACAGTTTGGAAGAGGTAGCGGATGATGCCGGCTTAGGTGCGGTAGTGGAAGTGGCATGCCAGGTGTAAGCTGTTCCTTCTGTGTAAAGCTCGTTGGTGCCTGCCTTGTATATGTATACCACAAAAGAAACAATGGTATTCTGCCCGTTATACTGCTGCCCAACGGTAGAGAAGGTTGGGATGGTAACCGGGTTACTGAATTCATAGGGCTTAGCATTTTTAATCCTGCCCAGCTCTTCAAACACCTTAGGGGTCCAGTAGTATTTACCCAATACAATGTCTACCGGTTCTGAATAGTTGGTAACCGTAGGCTTAAACATATAGCTTACTTTTATTTTACCCTCTTCTGCTTCCGGTATTTCAGGCATATCGCTAACTTTTCCGTTCATGTAAAAGAAGCTGACCGTTGCCGCACCATCTGCTTTTTTCAGTTCCTTTTCCAATACGGGTTTTCCTGTTGTTTTCTCTGTAATACTTAACTTTACGGTGTTCTGCTTTCCAGGAAAGATATAGGCTTCACTCATGTCGAAACGACGACCAGGGATGATGTTCGAGTGAAACCTGATGGTATCCAGTTTCACCAGCAGCTCTTCTCTATCGTTATTATAACCCTTTACGGTAACGGGAAACATGTCGCCCTTGTATAAAAAGTCATCCCCACCTTTATTGCAGGAAGATAGTGCCGACAGGACAATTCCTGTTAATGCGGCATAAAATATATTTGTGATCTTCATTTTCTTAATTTTTTTATCAAAATTGTTTAGAAGGCATAGGAAACCGACAGGCTGAACGAGCTGCCCACTTTACGGAAAAACGTATCCTTATCGCCGACCCTTTTTTTGGTCTTTCCATCGGCCGAAGTTTCGTAATACCCCTCTTCGTATTTCTGCGAGAATCCATATTTCCATTCGTAGATATCGGCCCAGTCGGACACGCCTGTTGCGGTAATTGCAGACAGGTTCATATCTTTCCATTTATCCAACAGTTTATAGGTATCGGTACTGTTGATATAGAAACGGTAAGGATTGTTCATCAGGTTGCTCATGTTCAGCTTTGCCTTTAACTTTTTGTCTTTTAAAAAATTATAACTCAGCTGGGCATCCAGCTGGTTGCGCGGGCGTTCATATTCTACGATACTGGGTAACAGTCCTGTAGCGAAGGTTTTATACCCCATATGGTTGAAGGCAATGTTGGCACCAAAACGAGGACCATCGTATTGTAGCCCTATATTGTACAATACAGGTACCTGGCCAAACAGCGGTCTTTTTTCGCGTATCATCTGTCTGGTACGGTATTCAAACCTTCTGCCATATTTATCATCGGTCATGCTCTTTCCAACGAAGGAACTTGCCTGCACTTCTGAATTCTGAAGGGTGAAGTTACCGCTCAGGTAAATATCGTCCAGAAACTTCCATTCCGGTTTTACAAAACCAAAGCTTTTGCGAACATCAAACTCCCAGCCGCTTACCTTTGCCCATTGAGAGTTTTGTGTAACCACATATACCCTTCCGGTATTATCGGGCTGATTGCGATAAATCTCTACAGGCTTATCAAAATATTTATAGAAATAACCGAATGAAATCACCTCGCCGGGCTTAGGGTACCATTCTACCCGAACATCATAGTGATCTATCAGGGTAGATAACGCGCCCTGGTTACTGCGATAAGAAGCAATACCCGGGTCGTAGCGGATCATGCGGGAGTTTTCTATCAATGCCGGTCTGACTACCGATTGCGAATAAGCGGCCCTAAGGTTCAGGTCTTTTAGCGGTGTTATGGTCATGCTGGCCGATGGCAGGTAGCGCCAGGTTTTTTCTTCATGCTCCGGATCGGCAAAAGCTGATACTATTTTCCCGGTTTCCGGATCCACATATTGCTGCTTTTCGCCCTGCTCAATCAAGTTGCTGGTAGCCAAGTCATTTACGCCATTTTTAATCCTCTCGTATTTGTAATACTCGGCCCTCGCACCCCACACCAGGCGAAGCCAGTTCGTAAAACGGTTATCCAGCATGGCGTATGCCGCCTGATTGGTGTTTTTACCCTTGTATCCATTGTATGAAAATCCTGCGGGATAATAGAAGAGATCTTTCAGGGGGTCTTTAAATTCCAGGTATTTGCTCCATTCCTGCACTGGCACAAATGGGTAAACACCACCAGGCTGCACTGAACCAATAGGCAATAGTGTCCAGTCGTACAAGCCTTCACGCTGCATGTATTGGTAGCCTGTTTTGGCTATCTGCTTTAAGCCTGCAATGTTGAAATTGTAGTTCAATGCAGCTTCGGCAGTTTTATTTACTTCGTCATATCTATATTGTGCCCTGTTAAAAGTTCCACCACCAGGGTTGGTGATGGCGCTGGGCATCACATTGTATACGATGCCGTTCATGGTTTTGTTTGGTGCAAGCCAGGCTTCTATGGCATCTTTTTCAAGATTAGTGAGCTTATTACGGGAAACATTCCAATCGAAACGGAAAGCGCCGAAGGTATGTTCACCATTGATGCGGTTCTGGAGCAGGTCAATAAATTTTGGGCGATCGTATTCACGGATTTCGGGCAGGTCATCACGGCCAATCTCGTTGCCCCAGCCTACAATGCGCGAGAATTGGTTGCTGAACACACGGGAATAAAAATTACGTGAGGTAATTTTATGGTTTTTCGAGCTCCATCCCAAATTAAGCAAGGCACCCCAGGTGGTATTGAAATTGTATTGATTGGCAAAAGTAGGGTCAACCTCTTCGCCGGTTTCAACATTAACTATCTTGTTGCTTAGTTTTTCCCAGTTGCCCCGGCCAAAGTGAGAAATGTCCTCATTAGACTGTTCATTGCGGTAGCTCAGGGAGCCTACAAAACCAATGCGGCTGTTTTTAAGGTTGTAACTACGCCCCAGGCTAAACTGGTAATTTTGTCCGGGTAGTGCCTTATAGATTCTTGTGCCCGCTCTTTCCAATCCTCCAATCCTTTTGTTCTGTTCTGCAATCATTGCCGGTGTTATAGGGGTAACGCCTTTTGGTGGTATAGCCCCGGGGTTGGTAGGGATATAGTTCTGGCTGGTAAACACCATAATGTCTTTTGGAAAATGGTTCCTTGTACCATCGTCAAAACCGAGGTAATCATTTTTGCCACGGCCATAGCCCAGGAAATCTTTACCGGTACTGCCTTTGATGTATTTTCCGCCGAAACTGAAAGTGCTGAAATTTTGGTCGGGAATGGCCAGGGTATTAATTTGTATCAGGCCACCTCCAAAACCAAAGCTCAGATCAGGAGTAGCGGTTTTGGAAACCACTACATTGTCTATCAGGTTAACAGGTACAATATCAAACTCAAAATCGCGGACCTGCACATCTGTACTGGGCAGGGTAGCCCCGTCCATCATGGCCAGGTTGTAACGTTCTGCAATTCCCCGTACCACTACACGCCGGTTGTCGTTGGTACTTACGCCCGAAATCCTCTTCAGGGTTTCACCTATATTTTTATCAGGCAGTGCGGCAATTTGCTCTGCCGAGATGCCATTTGAAATACCGGCCTCATTTTTTTGACGGGTATATAAAGCGGCAATGCTTTCTTTTTTGTAGCTGGCAGTTACCACAACCTGGTCCAGTGTGCTGGTAATGGCAGCCAGCACAATATTGAGCCTGGTCAGCTCAGCTGCCTTCACCACTACATCGGTAACACGTTTTCCCTGGAACGAGACATAACTAGCTTCAATGGTATAAGTACCAGGGGCTATGCTGAAGTTATAGCTACCATCGGTACTGCTTTGCACAGATGGCCCATTAGGCAGCAGTTTTACACTGGCCCCCGGAAGGGCATCGCCACGCTCATCAATAATCCTTCCAGTAATGCGGCCTGGCTTTTGTTGCCATGCTTTGACCGGGGCTGGAATTTGAATACCTGCCGAAGGTATCTTTTCTGCTGCGGTGATTACAACCAGGTTGTTTTTGATCACATAGCTATAGGGCTGCCCTGCAAAGCAGGTATTGAGCACCTGTTCTACAGTAGCGTCTTTTACCTGGATATTGACCGGTTTGGCTTTGTTAAACAGGTTCATATCGTAAAAGAAATCGTATTGGCTTTGATTTCTGATCTCTTCCAGAATAACATGTATACTGGTATTTTGCTTGCTCATGGTGATGCGCTGGGCATAAGTAACCGCATAAACCTGTACAAGCAGGCAGGTTAATAGTATCATGGTGATTTTCATAACACGCATGCATTGATAAAAATTCATATTTATTTAATACTTTTTCTAACGCCCATATGGGATATCCAACCAGGATATTTCATATTTTTGTTAATGTTAAAATGAGTTGATAATGTTGTTGGTGCAATGTTTTTGATAAGCTTTAACTTTTTGCCAGAGGTGTTTCAGCACCTTTGGCTCCTTTTTTTGCTGCTTACCGTTGATTAGTTTGTATTAATCGGTCACGATGAGCCTCCTTTCTTTCACTATTACTTTTGCCTTTTTTGTTAACTGTATCATTTCTATAATCATTGATAATGGTTGTGCGCGGGATATCATACCATTGAACCGTAACTTACCCAGATGTGAGGGGCATTCTACATCCACATCATACCAGCGGGAAACCTGGCGCAGGGCACTTTCCAGGGTTTCACCCCTGAATATAAAATCACCATTTTTCCATGCCAGCTGCTGTTTGATATCAGCTTCTTCTACCCGTATATGTTCCGCTAATAGGGCCTGTTGTCCTGGTTGCAAAAGGGCCGTTTTGCCATTATGGCCCTGCACCCTCACGCTTCCTTCTATTAGCGTAGTTTTTACAGCATCTTCATCCGGATAGGCATTCACATTAAAATGTGTACCCAATACCTGTACTTCCTGTTTATCCGTTTCTACGTAAAACGGCACCCTTTCCATGCTATTGGGCTGTGTTGCTTTGGCTACTTCAAAGTAAACCTCACCCGTCATTTTTACCCTTCGTTCGTTCTTCGCAAACTGTAAAGGATAGCTTAGAGATGATGCTGCGTTGAGCCAGGCTTTCGTACCATCGGGCAACGTCACCCTGTATTGCCCTCCTCTGGGAGTTACAATAGTATTAATGGCAGCAGACAATGGTAGTTTACCCTTATCAGTGCTATATACAATTTCGCCCTCCCCGGTTTTCTTTACCTGCAATCCGCCTTGTAAGGCAAGCTTCCCTGCAGGTGTATCAGATAAGGAAATGACAGATCCATCGGCCAGGGTCAGGAGTGCTTTTTCCCCGCCGGGAAGAATTTCCTTATTCTGCTGCACCAATCTTCCTTCAATAGTGTTGTATGCTTTGTTGTAGATGAACAGTGATATCCCCATTAGGGCCATCACTGCCGCTGCTGCCCTTATCCACCCCCGGAACCGGAACACTGAGCTATGGTTACCAGTTTGATCTTTCCCTGGAGGAACTTGGGCCAGCGCATTTTGCCTTGTATAAAACCGTTCCTTAAAATCCATCATTTCGGCTTCAGCTATTTCCGGCCGACTTTGTTCCATATCGTTATGCCATGCTTCTTTCAGGCAGGCTTCTACAAATTTTTCATCGGTATCTATTGCGAGATAGAGTCTTACTAACTCAGTCTCATGCGGGAGGCATTCTCCCCTAAAGTACCTAATCAATGTATTTTTTGATGGTCGCTCCATATTCTTATTTTAGGGGCGTCATCATGCCCTCTATTGTAAAGAATGTTGAAAACAGATTTTATAATTAGATGAAAAACCAGATTTCATGATTTGTTAATATGGAATGAATTCTATTAATACTGAATTAACATCAATATCCTCCAATTTTGCATAATGAATTTATGGGGATACTTGCCTGAAGATGGAGTATTTACCTGGCAACGGATACAGGTTACAAAAATAAGGAGCTGCTGATCAGGATACCAACCAGAGCCTCTGGATATTCTTTCATTTCCTGTCTTAGTATTTTCAGCGCAGTATTCATGTGACTGTTAACGGTATGGATAGACATACCTGTCTGACTGGCTATCTCTTTTCGGCTCATATCCTCTTCGCGGAGGGATAGAAATACTTCCCGCTGTTTTGGGGTAAGTTTATCCAGAGCGGCGTTATAGCGGGCCTGCACTTCCTTAATCGTAAATTCGGGGTGGGCCACCGCACCGAGGTCGCTCAAAGCTACATCGTCAATATTTTCCGTAATCAGAACCTGCTTGCGGGAAATCCGGATTATTTCCTGCCTCAATATCCCAAAAAGGTAGTCATCAAAGTGACGTACTTCTGATAAGCGGTGCTTGTGTTGCCATATCTTCAGCATGGCATTCATCACAAGCTCCTCAGCATTCTCCCTATTGGAAACCATCCTTAGGGACGATGCCAAAAGATTATGGTAGTAATAATCCAGGATTTCTTTAAAAGCCAGTTCATCGCCTGCCAACCACTGCTGAATATATTCGCTAATCTTTTGTTTCGCCATTATGGGGTGTATAATAACGTCGCAAAATTAGCTATTGATGAAATGGGTTAGTGGTTATCTTTTTGTTAAGGTATTATTAAGAAGGTTGCACATGGCAGTTAAGAATATGCACCTTGCGTCATCAGTGCATATTCTTTAAGGAGCTTACCTAATTTAGTGCAGTTATCAGCTACACACTTTCATATTTAATGTAGTCATGGTCAAAACTACCATCGCTGTAAAGGTTTAGCAGGGAATATCCCGGAACAGTTTGTTTATAGGCACTTTTGCCATCATCACCCGGTTCCCACCAAAATCCGCTTGTGGCCCCATTGCATAAATAGGTAACGTCGTTGTACCAAACCTTATCCAGCAGGTGGATGTGCCCGCTTAAACAAACTTTGATTTGCTTATTTTTATTAAATACCTCTATGAACTTCATAATATCGAGGTGACTATAACTTCCACCGATTTTAAAAGGCCCTCTCGCTTCCGGTTTGCTGTCGGTAATACCGGTACAGCTCAACAACGGATAGTGAGACATGATTAATGTAGGTTTATCCTGACTGTTCTTTTGTACATCCTGTACAAACCAGTTCCATTGTTCATCATCCAGCATCCCCGGACTGGTGGGATGATTGCTATCCAGCATAATAAAATGCCAGCCATTTTGATCGAAGCTATAATAATTGTTCTTGATGCCCAACATTTTAATCACACCGGGTTTGCCGTACAATTCATCACCCTTACCTTGCCACCACATATCATGGTTGCCAAGTACATGGTGCATAGGAATATCTTTAACAACAGCAACGCTTTCGTTCCAGCAGGCCCATTGCTGCTCTACCCTATCCTTGGTGATGTGTTCATAGTCGGCAGCATAAATACTATCCCCCCCATTCAGGATGAGGTCTACCTTATCCTTTTTAATCATTTCAAGGCATTTTTTAAAACGGGCAACTGCGTTGTACTCTGGTCTGATGTGAACATCGGTAATGTGGGCTACTTTTAATACCCTCTTTTTCTTTTCTGTTGAAACTACTTCCGATGCATGAGCAACATTGCTCAGTACAATGGTTCCGGCAGCAGCACCAAGTGATTTTATCAGGTCTCTTCTTTTCATTTGTTTTATTTGTGTTTATGTGTGTTTTTGATGAAGTATTTCCAGTAACCGGTCTGTTGATATCCCTGAACCAAATATAGTAATACTAAACTTTTATTAGTATTACTGCATAAACAATTTCATTACTATTAGTTACCCTTTGGTTCTAAACTAAATTTATTATCCAAGGTTACGGTCTGAAATATACGGCACGATAGGGTAGATATAATCGTCCATTTTTACACCCAGCTTTTCGGGTGAGGAACCCACAAAAATTGTTTTTTTGCCTTTAATGGTAATCTTGCCTTTCCCCTCAATTTCAATCATTGCCCAGATTGGATCTTTATAGGGAACAGTATACTTAATGTTTGGATGTGCCTTATCGACCGCTTCATTATATCGGATTTCTTTATAATCATCTCCAAGCCATTGGTATGAGGCGCTGTTGATTTGAACATAATGGATGTTGTTGATCTGATTATAATAATCCTGATGATGATGACCGGTTAGTACCAGGATGACCTTCTGCTTGCCGGCCTGTATGTTTGCCTGCTCGAGGGTATATCTCAACTGGGTACCATTTTCCAATCCACCCGAATCGTTATCCAATCCCTGATGGCAAAAGACAACGGTAGGTAAATTTGTTGCTAGAAGATCTTTTTTGAGCCAATCGATTTGTACCGGAGAAATGTAACGTGCATATCCTTTTGGCCTGTATTCACTTTCATTATGCTCATTACCATCCAATACTACAAAGTGAAAACCATTCACGTCAAACGAATAATATTTAGCTTTGGCATTCCAAAATTCAACCACCTGGTCCCTGGTAAATCCTCCATCTGTATCGTGGTTACCAATTACATGATGCCTGGCTCCTTTAAATTTATTCCACTCGTCTATCAATGGAACATTTCCTTTTTTAGGAATGCAAAAATCACCTCCCTGTATAATAAAGTCGGGGTTTTCTTTGTTCATCTCGTTAATAAAAGCCGATAAACGTTCTATGCCATCATGCATAATGTCATGGTGCAGGTCTGTGATCATTCCGAATTTCACTTTCTTACTATCCGGGTTTAGTTCAGGGAAACGCGCAAAAAACAAGGTACCTCCAGCCAGGCCGGTTTTTGTTAAAAATTCTTTTCTGTCCATTTCTATTTTTTTAATTGAAACATGGTCACTACTGCAACATGGTCTGAAGGGAACATCACCGGATGATAATCGATCACCGTCATGAGTAGCTTCTTATTTCAGGGCAATTAACGTCATTTTTGGCTGAATTTAATAATAGTCCTCTGTACGGAGAACCATTACTAAATTAACCAACATTTTACATTATTTCCATTCAGGATTTTGAATAAGGTTTTTATTCAGCAACAACTCTGAAGTAGGAATAGGGAACAAGTAATTTTTATTTTCGTTAAACGTTTTTGTTTGATTTGGATAAGGAACTATATTACCTGAATTTCCATTAGAAAGGTAAATATCCTTATTGATCACTGCATAGGTAACCCCCTCAATTTTTGGGTTAGGAACTGCAGTTACAATAGCGAAATCGATCTTACCATCTTTAGTCAGATCATACTCTCCAAGTCCGGGGAAATAAATCCCATAAAACTTCTTCGCAAACAGGGCTCCTGCTTTCCAACGCATAATATCACTATATCTAAATCCTTCACCTGCAAGTTCCACACGGCGCTCTCTTCTGATCTCGAGGATCAACGCACTACTCACGCCAGGATATTGCGCTGCCAAAACAGGATCTAAGGAAACACCCATAGTTAGATGGGCTGGTCCTTTCATGCCCACACGATCACGTAGTTTATTGATGGTGATATCCAAATCTGCCTGAGTAATTGCACCGAGCTCGGCCATCGCCTCAGCGTAATTCAGCAATACCTCTGCATACCTGATCACCGGAGCATCATTATCGGATTGTCCATAAACTTCTTTAATAGGATCATCCTGATAAAACTTCACTTGTAAATAACCTGTTGGCGCACCACCAGGTATCTTCGGAATTGGACTAAATCTCTTGCTGGCGTCCGTTCTGTCTGTACGTGTGTAAAGGGGATTTAAAACTGTCTGAATTAATCTTGGATCCCTGTTTTCAAACTCTTCCATATACGTCTTAGTGGCATAGCCAGGAACAGAGGTAAATGGTGAGCCGTCTTTCATCAAATAAGAATTTACCATTTCTTTAGTAAAGCCTCTTCCGTAAGCGCCGGACTCCGCACTAAAAGCATGTTTTACATTCAATGTAGTACTATATTCGTACGCCAATATCACCTCATTTCTAGGCGCATCGGACATAGAGAATAGATTAAGATAATCCACATCAGGCTTTTCGGTTGTATATAGTGAATATCCACCCTCATCCATCACTTTTTTAGCGGCATCTTTCGCCGCTGTCAGAAATCTATCTGCATCAGCCAGTCCGCGATATTTACGCCAGGTACCTTCAAATAAGCAAATCCTGGATTTTAACGACAATGCAACATATCTGTTTATAGTCCACCTCGGTTCTTTGGACACTCGAATATTTTCTGAAGCGAAGTCAAGATCCTTCATTACAGAATCCATCACCAATGTACGTGGGTCCTGTGTTTTATACAACTGTGCCTCATCATCAATATTCATTGTCCGCGAATACCAAGGCACATTTCCAAAACGTTTCACCTTATCGAAATAAAACCATGCGCGAAATAAACGGGCAACCCCTACATAATGGTTCTTGGCTTCAGATGAGGCTTCAGCTTTACCGTAATTTTCGAGAAAATAATTTACACCGCGTAAATAAGTCCAGCTCCATCCGCCCCCGGTACTTGGAACCAGGTATTCACCAGCTATTACCTTATCGTAGGGTAAAGTTTCCATATTATCACTTTGTGTATCGTCACTCATGATACCCGCCCCCGGCACCAGACTATACATTCCATTACAATACAGTTCCAGGTCCTTTTCATTTTTAAAAAAGGTTTGTGGAGCGATTTCTGTAATTGGGAGTTTATTAAGAAAGTCTTTTTTGCAACTTTCAAAGCACATTAAAATCATAATGATGCTTACATAAATACTTATGTTCTTTAACATGATTTTCATTCTCTTATGTCTTAAAAGGTTACATTAATACCTGCCGAATAACTTCTTTGGAAAGGATATGATTTTCCTGTTCCCCAGGAACCATCTCCACCAAGGGTCTCCGGATCAAGCACTTTAAATTTAATGTTATTGATCTCTCCGATATTTTCGCCACTTACATAAAAGCGAAAGGCTTTAAGTCCAAGTCGTCTCACCAATTTCTCCGGCAATTTATATCCAATAGTCAGGTTTTTTAAGCGCAGGTAAGATGCATCCTGTAGGTAACGGGTCTGCACCACATCCAGATCACGCCAGTCCGCAATATCACCAGTTCTCCAGGCCGCATATCTTGGAAAATAAGCATTGGGATTTTCGGGGGTCCACATATTATCAATCTGATGTTGATAAACATGTTCCCATGGTGCGCGGTAAGTTCCCCAGAAATAACTTGTTGACCCTAGCCAGTAATCTCTTTTCGCAACCCCTTGTAAGAAGAAACTCATGTCGAACCCTTTCCAGTTAAAACCACCACTAATCCCATAAGTATAGCGCGCTTCGTTATTTCCGATAATCTTAAGATCACCATGGTCACCCAGCGTCTGTTTTCCTATATTGATTTTTCCATCGCCATTTAAGTCTCTGTACTTGGGGTCTCCTGCTTTAAAGCCATAATATCCGTCAACAGCAGACTGATCTGCATGTGCAGCAACTTCGGCATCAGATTGAAATAGTCCTTCTGTTTCCATTCCCCATATCTCACCGATCCTTTTGCCTACATAATATTCACCAATATTTCCGTTAGGGTTATCAAACTTGGTGATCACCGTATAGTTATCGGCCATAACGAACCTGAAATTATAGTTGAAATCGTCACTGGCGAGTTTGAAGTTGTTACTGTAAGTTAAAGCTAATTCCCAGCCTTTGGTCCTCAAATCAGCTGCATTGGTTCTTGGCGGAGCAGTTCCAAGTACAGCAGGAAGTTGCCTTGAAGAGGTTAACATATCTTTAACATCTCTGATGTAATAATCATAGGAGATATTAAGTTTATTGTTAAAGAACGCCATGTCAGTTCCCCAGTTTTTGGTATACTGTCGCTCCCATGTTAAGCTTGGTGATACCAGACCAGGGGAATATACTGCCGGAGGTTGGATGCCCCCCAGAACATTAGTCATTTTAGATGTACTTGACAATAATGGGACGTATGGGTAATAATCAGGTGTGTCGGTACCTGCTTTATTTACGGTTTGATTACCCAGGGAACCATAAGAGAAGCGCAATTTAAAATCACTGAAGGCAGGTTTTAGTCCGCTAAAGAAGTTTTCTTCAGATACCCGCCATCCTATTGATCCTGAAGGAAGGAACACATAACGGTCATCAACAGGGAACCGGGACGAACCATCCCTCCGGCCATTGATTTCAAGGAGGTATTTGTTGTTGTATGCATAATTCAATCTAAAAAACTGACTTCTTAAGGCCCATTCTCCGGCAGTTGAAATATAATTAGGATCGCCCAATGCAAGTCCAATGTTTGGGGTACTGGTGCTGATCAGGTCATTCCGGAATATAGAATTATAATCTTCGTGGAATTCTTCCTGGCTATAACCCACCATTGCTTTTATATTGTGCTTACCAAAATTCTTTTCATACTCACCAAATAAATTGAATACATTGTATTTACTGGTATTATAGCCCTGCCCCAGCCCGCTCTGTCCATCCTGAATACTTACATTCGGATTGGCATTCTGATAGTATAAAGGGATATATGGATCCAGAAAATTTCCGTTCACACTTTGAAAAGTATAATTAGTTGTTACCCTAAGGCTATTATTAAAAAAGTTAGTCTGCCCTTCAAAGGTAGTCAGATAATCATTTTTCTGAGATTCTCCTCGTCCGCCATCGTTCAAATACCCTGTTAACACCCCACTGGAGGTATAAGACCCATTTGGATTGTTTACAATTTCAAAACTTGGGATCCTGCCTATTGCGTGGAACAGATCACCTCTTGATGGACCGTTCCATAAGGTAGGGTATTTGTATCCTGTTCTGCTAAACTGGCTGGTATTGCTTAATTTTAACCAGGAAGCTACCTTAAATTCTGTTTTACCACGTAATGAATACCTGCTGTAGACATCCGGATTACCCTCGAACAATCCTTCCTGTCTGAGATAACCGGCAGAAAGATTATAGGTAACCTTTTCTGTACCTCCTCTGATTGATAAATTATTATCCCAGGTTGGCGTATTTTTCCTAAAAAGTTCATCAAACCAATTCGTTGATCCGACATATATATATTTCGTTGCATCGGCAGGATCTACATAATAGGGAGGCAAACTGGGATCTGCTGAACGCTGGTTTGCATAATCCATAAAGGTTTGATTGTAAAGATCTGTTCCGTAATAAGCCTTGTACCCTTCATTTTTTACGCGCGCAACTGTTCCCGGATCGGTAACAATATTTGGCAATTCGGTTAATCTTTTATCTGAGAAATTCGAAGAAAACTCAACGTTTAACCCTGAATTAAATTTACCACTTTTTGTGGTGATCAGGATCACACCAAAGGTAGCCCTGCCCCCATAAATTGCAGCAGATGCAGCATCTTTCAAAACCGTTATGCTTTCCACATCTTGCGGATTAATTGAATAAAGACTACTGTTTGAAGTGGTAGGGACACCATCTATTACAATCAGCGGCGATCCACCATTGATGGATTCATACCCTCTAATGTTCAAATCAGAGGTACGCCCCGGCTCACCGCTGAAATTAGTAATGGTTAAATTAGGAATTACACCTTGTAAACCCTGGGCGATGTTTGAAATCGGACGATTTTTTAATACATCTCCGCTAACGGTACTTATAGCTCCGGTCAGGTTTACTTTTTTTGTCGATCCGTAACCGACAACAACCAGTTCACCTAAATCTGCAGGACTTTCGTCTAATTGTATATCCAAACGGGCCTGTCCGTTTACGGGCACTTCTTTTATCTTGAACCCAATAAAAGATATCAGCAACATATCGTCTTTTTCCGCTTTTATAGTGAACCTACCCTCGCTATTTGACATCGCGGTCCTTGTTGTGCCTTTTACTTTGATTGATGCTCCTGGCAATGGAACGCCCTTCGCGTCGGTTATTGTTCCGCTAACATCAATAGGAATACTGATCATTGTTTTAGGAAAAAACATAATCGGTTGTTCCTTTCTGAAAAGGATAACAGTTTTATCCTCGATCCTGAATTCAAAAGGTTGACCATTGAATATTTTACCCAGAACTTCTTCAAAAGTCGCGTTTCTCACGTCGATGGTGACTTTTTTTGCGTCTTTTAGAATTACAGAGGTAAATAGAAAATCATAACCTGTTTGCGTCCGGATTTTATTAAACACCGAGATCATTTTTGCATTTCTTTCTGACAAAGTTATTCTCTGGGCAAGGGAACTTGCACTTACCTGCATGATAAATACGGTAAGAAGTATGGCGAGTACATTTAATCTCATAATCCACTTTCTCATTTCAGCCATAGTGAACAGATCTTTGATCAAATTACACTCTGGCAAATTTTTAACTGCATAGCGCGGCGGCTGCACAGAAATTTTAGGGTAAAATTTGTACATTTGTTTAGATTGGATTAATGCGGACACCTTTACATTTCCAAATAGCGAGGTGCCTGCGGTTCATGAATAGTTTGTTTATTGAGGCTTCCAATCATAGTCATTCCGGCTCCATCCGGAATGACTTTAATTAGATAACCGGTTCAGTAGCTTTATCTCATCACCGTTATCCTCCTTCCCTCTATTTTAAAGTGAACACCTTTTGTATATTCGAGCATTTTTAGCACTTCACTGATGTTTTTAGAACGTGAAATTGTACCGTAAAATCCAACATCAGTAACTTGTTCGTCAAATATTACCTCTATGTTATACCAACGGGCCAGTTTAGGCATCACACTTTTTATATTTTCATCATTAAAGCGAAAATATCCATTCTTCCAGGCCAGGGCTTCTTCAACATCTGCGTCAGCAACTTCTATGACGTCCTTTTTTACGATAGACTGCTGCCCGGGTTTAAGTATGCTGGAAACGGTTTTTGAATAAACCTTCACTGAACCTTCTTCCAGCACTGTTTTTATACTGTTATCGTCTCCAAAGCTATTGATATTAAAGTGCGTACCTAAAACCTCAACCACCTGTTGGTTGGTAATTACCTTAAAAGGTTTGAGCTTATTATGTGAAACCTCGAAATAAGCTTCTCCTGAAAGCTCAACCACCCGTTCTTTCGTTGAAAAAGAAACCGGAAATTTCAGCGAAGATGCTGAATTCATATATACCAGTGTACCGTCTGAAAGTGTAACAGTGTACTGTCCTCCTTTTGGTGTGGTTAACGTGTTAAAGGCAGATGCGGCTACACCATCGCCACCTGCTTTCGAATACAAAATCCTTCCATCGGCTGTTTTTGTAACGGAAACCTCGCTTTCATTAGCCAGGTCACCATTTTTTGCATTCGTTAAAACAATATTTTTACCATTTGATAAAGTAAGGATTGCATTATTGCCGCCCGGTTTGATATCGGCTATTTGGTGGTTTGCCTGTTTTGGCTGCATATTTAGATGAGCTATGTATGCAATCGAAGAGATAATAAATAAAAGCGCTGCTACGGCACCAATTCTTCTCCATAAGACAAGTTTGGTTTTAGAAATTTGCTCTTTTCCACTTTCCGGTTCAGTGGAGAGTTTTTTCAAAATCTTAGCATACATTATCCCCTGAAGTCTGCTTTTTTCTGGTTTATCCAGAAGCTCAACGTAACCTGGTTTCTGGTCAAATTGGGCATATAATGTATCTAACTCCTCAATATCTGCTTCAGAGGCTTCATTTTGGTGAACTTTTTCTATTAATTCTGTAATTCTATCTTGATCCATAACGACACTAATTATGTACTAGTCGTACTGGAATAGAAAAACCGCTATTGAAAAATTAATTTATTTTTTGAATGCCATTTTTTAGCCATCGGATTAGCCGGCATCAAACTTACGGAAGCCCGCTTTCATAATGTTCATTGCCTTTCCAATGTGCTTTTCAACTGTACTTACAGAAATACCTAATTTTTGTGCGATAGATTTATTTGACATTTGCTCTATTCTGCTCAGTAGAAATACTTCGCGACATTTAAAAGGCAAGCGATCTGTTACCAGGCTAATTTCATGAGATAATTCTTTAGCCTCCAGACTACTTTCGGGCGTTGGACAATGCGGAAGAGGCTGATGCAATAAAGTAGTGATATACCTATTATGCGTAGCCATAGAACGAAAAACATCAAAAATTTTGTACTTGAGTGCATTCTTGAGATAGCCCTCTAAAGAGGATGTGATTTTCAGTTCTTCTCTTCTCAAAAAAAGACTTACAAATATATCCTGAACTACCTCTTCTGCAATTTCAATAGAACCCAGTCTCTTGTAGGCCATATCCAGCAACCCCTCCCAATATTTATCATACAGCTCTTTGAATGCAAAGCTATCAGCAGCCCGTATCAGGTCCAGAAGCTCCGCATCGTTACGGCTATTTGGTTGGTTTGAGTTCATGAGAAAAATCTAATAAATTGATTGTCTTTGGTTCCCTGTTTTGTAGAAGCTCTTATACATCAAATATAGTAATACTAAAAATTTGTTTAGCATTATTATATTTTTATTTTTTTGTTAAGTTTGAAATTCTCTTGAATTTCAAACTTAACAAAAAAAGGATTACCTATAAAGGCAATCCTTTTAAACTTTGAACAAAAAATAGCTATCTAAAAAATTTAGGCCTCATCCTTTAAATGCCCAATATCCACCTAACATCAAAAACGTCAGTTACTTCAATTAGTTTTTGGTCATCATCATTATTTAGATAAAAATTCATCTTATCAGGATCCAGCTTCTCAAGAAGATCTTTTCTATCAGCGGCATTTTTACAGTACAAAAAAATAGAAATATAATTTCCGAGTTTTCTTCCTTCATTATGTACCAGGTCAGAACCATGAATAATTATCCTGTCAGAAATCAGTGATCCACTAACTACAGGCATTTCAGGGTAACCATATACTTCTTTTTCAAAAGTTTCAAATTGCACCAGCCCCCCAAAACAGGTTTGGTAAAAGCTGAGTGCTTTTTTGCAGTTCCCCGAAAAGGTGATAAAAACCGCACTTATTAATTTATTATGATTATACTCAATCATAGCGGTATAAATTACGCGTCAGGAATCTCAGGCTCTACCAACTTTATCAATTTGTCAAGGGATTCCTGCCAGCCTAAATAACACATTTCTGCGGGTATTACTTCGGGAATCCCTTCTTGCACTACTTTAAGCTCGGTTCCACACAAAACCTTGTTCAACCAGACTGTGGTGGTCATTTCTCCTGGTAAATTAGGATCGTCAAAGGTATCCGTGTATTTAATAAATTCATTGGGTTTTATTTCAAGATACGTTCCACCGAAAGAGTGTTTATTCCCTGTACTGAAATTAATAAAAGTCATTTTAAACTTTCCTCCTACCTTAAAATCCATTTGCTCTACTGTACAAATAAAGCCATAAGGTGGCAGCCATGTTGAATGTGCCCTAGGGTCTGAAAATGCCCGAAATACTTTTTCGGGATTTGCTTTAATAACCCGGTGTAAAGAAACCATATTGTTTTTCATTTTATTAGAATTTAAGATGTGATTAATCAATAGTTTTATTTTACGCTTTGCTGAATCTTATTGTTATAAATATAAGAAACAACAAGGATGCCCAATATCACCAATGGCAATAGCATAAACCCAATGTTTTTGTCTACACATGCATGACTGACAAAGGCAAAGATTAGATTAAATGTTAGTCCCGCATAGGCCCACTCCTGTAGCCTGGCTGGTGTTTTAGGGTAGGCAATAGCAAAAGCACCGAGTACCTTACAGATGATAAGTGTATAGGCGAAATAATCTGGATAGCCCAGAGGTTTTGTGCCTGCGTTTACATATTCTGGAGCAAACAGCATTGTGCCAAGCGGCATTATCCCCTCCCAAAGTACGATGATTACAGTTGCCACCCAAAAGATTACTTTATTCTTTTTCATAATATTAAAATAAATAGCGTTGATTAATTAGTTGATTCAATATATTTTACAAAGTTGTTCAGGATAGCTTGCCACCCTTGTTTCTGAAATTCAGGGTCATTCTGTGTTTCAGCATCAAATGTGGTTGATATAGTGGTTTTGCCGTCTTTCTCTGCAAACAAAGTAGTAGCCTTTCTTCCATCACCCATGGTATAAGTAATTTCTTTATGTAATTCCACTTTATCATAAATACCTTCAAAGTCAAAACCGAAGCTGCCATCTTTTGCTTCCATTCTATGTTTAAACTTACCACCTACTGTCAAATCGTTTTCACTGCTTGGACTGTGCCAGCTTGGGTCAGCAGCGTTCCACTGCATAATATCACTTGGTGTGTTCCAAGCCTTCCAAACTTTTGCTACGGGAACATTGGTTACTGCTTCTACCGTAATTTTTGTTACTTGTGCCATTGTTGTTTTTCTGTTAAGTTTTACTATTCAAAGATACATAAGGGCATAAAATTGGGTCTGTTGTAAAAATGACAACTTTAGGGGTGAATTGCGACAAAACTATTTCGTAGCTTAGTAACTTAATCTTATAATTGATATGCGAATTTCAGTCTTTGTACCTGAGTATGGGGTAATTGAAGCGATTACGCCGCCGTTTAGAAGCTTCCATACTGCCAATGAATTTTTAACCACATTTGGTAAAAAACCAATTTTTAAAGTAGAATATGTGGGATTAAACGAGTATGTGCCGGCCAACAATGGAGAATACACCATTAAAACCGATAGATTGCTCAGAGATGTTGCAGAAACTGACTTATTAATTATACCACCTACATTTGGCGATACTACCAAAGGAATACTGGCCAATGCAGAAGCAATTCCATATTTTAAAAAGTTATATAAAAATGGTGCAAGTCTTGCCAGCTTGTGTATCGGTGCTTTTCTTTTGGCCGAAACAGGTTTACTGAATGGTAAAAAATGCTCTACACACTGGGCGCACATTAACGATTTTAGAGAAAGATATCCAGAAGTGGAAGTAGAAGATGGGGCGATAATAACAGAACATGATAATATTTATAGCAGTGGTGGGGCAAGTAGTTTATGGAATTTAATATTATACCTGATTGAAAAGTACGCTGATAGAGAGACAGCGGTGATGATTTCGAAATATTTTGCTTTAGATATTGGGAGAGATAGCCAATCTCAATTCGCGATATTCAAAGGTCAGAGAAACCATGGTGATACGGAAATTAAAAAAGTACAGGACCATATTGAAAAGCACTATGAGGATAAGATAACAATAGAGGCGCTAGCAAACTTAATTAATACAGGTCGCAGGACTTTTGAAAGAAGATTTAAAGAGGCCACTAACAATACTTCGATAGAGTACATACAGAGAGTAAGAATAGAAGCTGCCAAAAAATTCTTTGAAGCATCAAGAAAGAATATATCAGAAATAATGTTCGATGTAGGTTATACGGACACCAAAGCATTTAGGGATACATTTAAAAAGATTACTGGGCTTACCCCTATTGAGTACAGAAATAAATTTGCGAAGGTGGCGTACGAGGTCTAATATGCAGCATCATAGTGAATAACATTTAATCTGGTTAACTAACTGATTATTCTCGCTCAAGATTTTGCAGAAGCTGATCTCTATATAATCTAGATAATGGGATCTTATTTCCCGCCACAATTACTTGGTGTTTCTCAATCCGCTCAATTTTCTGTTTGGAAATTATAAACGATTTATGAACACGTAAAAACTGATCTATAGGGAGTTTTGTCTGTAGTTCTGTCAATGTAATACGTGTAAGGGTATGTTTATCTGTTTCATGCAAATCCACATAATTGTCTTCTGCTTTTGCATAAACCAGCTTACTAAATTTTATTCGCACCCAGTCATGCCCATCCTTTACAAATAGCGCCTGCTCTTCGTCCTTTTTTTTCACTTCAGGCACCTGAAGCCTCGTTTCAGCAAGCTGACATGCTTTTAAAAAGCGGGTGAAATTGATCGGCTTTAATAAATAGTCTGTAGCAGCCAACTCAAATCCTTTTAATGCATATTCCGGATAAGCGGTAGTAAAAATAACCTGAACTTCAGGGCTTAGCATAGCGGCAAATTCTATGCCCGAAAGGTCAGGCATAGCGATGTCAAGGAACACTAAATCGACACGCTCATTTTTAATATAGAACAATGCCTCTGTAGCGCTCAAAAACGTCGCGTCAAGCGAAATGAAAGGTGTCTTTTCCGCGTGGGCACGAATAATATCATGTGCCACGGGTTCATCGTCAACCGTAATTACTTTGATCATTTTACCGGGAGTACTTGTTTAAGCTTATCCATTAATTCTTTCGTTTCAAGATCTCTTGCTATAATCACACCTTCAGGATCAATCAGAAAACTTTGTGGAATCTTTCTGATGCTATAAAGCTTTGCAACATCATTTTCCCAGTGCTTCAAATCTGAAACCTGGGTCCAGGTTAACCCATCATCCTTTATTGCTTTTAACCATCCATTTCTTCCTTCTGCACCATCAAGGGATATACCCAAGATAGTAAAATTTCTCTCTTTAAATTCATTGTAGATTTTAATAAGCTCAGGGTTTGTTTCCCTGCAAGGCCCGCACCAGGAAGCCCAGAAATCAATCAACACATACTTCCCTCTAAATGAGGTCAAATTAACAGGATTGCCCGCAGTATCATTTTGAACAAAAACTGGAGCCATGGCACCGGGATTAAGATCTTTTTGGTCTGAAAGAAATTTCCGAAATTCTTTACCAGATGGTGTATTCTGCAATCTTACAGAAAGCTTGTTAAACATTGGCTCAATAACTGCAACATCCGGTGAGATTCCCGCATAGTCCTGCAATGCCACTAAGGCGATAAAGCTATCTGGGTTATCTAAAACGAACTTCCGCCGAATAGTTTTCTTAATTAAGCTTAAACTATCTAATTTCTTGTTCAATAGCAAAGCATTGGCCTTATCAGCAGTTTCCGTCAACTTACTGATCTTATTACCCTCTTCAGTAACGCGGTTCAGCATTTGCTCCAGTTTAACATAATCTGAATTGATACCCTTCCCAACAAACCTTGCATCAGCAATTGATCGACTAGAGGTTTTCAGCGATACTTGCCCCGGATAAATATACATTCGCAATAAATCTAGTTTATCATATCGTTTTTTAAGCAATCCCGAAAAACCAATTTTTGTCGTATCACAAACAAGAGTGCTATACATTGGTCTTTCTATTTTAGCCTTAAAAACAAATAAGCCATTATTCTGCATCGCAGAATCCACAATTTTTTTACCATCCTGTTGATACAATAGGTAAATCTTAGCGGTTGAGGGCATTCTTGTTGCAGTAATTTTAACTGTAAACAAAGAATCTTTGGTCTGAGATACAGACATAAAGGGGACAGCTGCTCCGCATAGCAGTAACATTACTTTTTTAATCATAATTACAAAAAATTGAATGAGATGTTTAAAAACTAAGTTTCAGCCAAAATGAAACTTTATAATCTAAACCATTATTTTCCTGATCTAACCGATAACTGTCTGGATAAAGAAGATTCAGACGTTTAATAGTATTTTTTATTCCCGTGTTATTTCCCTTAACTTCTGCACGGTTCTGAACAATTGTGTTAAACACTTCCATATGTAACTCTTTTCCCACGACAATGATCTTTACCTGCACTTCACACTGACTATCAATACTGATACCGTACTTAAAAGCATTTTCAATAAACGGGAGGAGCAATAGCGGTGCAATCTTCTGTTGATGATCATGGTCATCCGAAGCAATTTGGGTACTAATTTTTATACTATCCTTCTCAGGCAACCGTACCTGCTGAAGTTTAAGATAGTTTTCGATAAACTTCAATTCATCTTCAAGTGGCACAAAATTCTCGTGCATTCCATGAATGGTATAGCGCATCATATCAGACATGATATCAATCCCCTGAGCTGTATCTGCTGCTTTTTCTTTTAACGCAGTACCATAAAGATAATTTAAGGCATTGAATAAAAAATGTGGATTTAGCTGGGCCTTTAAAGCATGAAGTTCATTCTCCGATTGCTGAATCCTACGTAGCTTTCTATTTCTATTTTGAAGATAATAATCCCTGACTATTGTATAAACAAAAGCATATACTGCTATATATAAAATAGGTTCAATAGCTGCAAGTTTACCTTGTTGCTTGAAAACATCTGGACGTAAATAAACAATTCCTGCACATGAAATCATTCCGGTCAATAAGCATCCTGCTATAAAAACAATGAAGTGGTATTTTTTAAATAGAAATTGCCTAACAGCTTCAGTCAAAAAGATACAAAGCGCAACAACGAATAAATCCTTATTTAAATTGGTAGCATATTGCCAGCCTGTTACGGGTGTACCATCGGTATTTACAATGTAATTGCCCCACATATGAACATGATACAGATAAGGAATCAGCGTAAATGCAGTAATTGCAATCCACATCATTAAAAAGTGGGCAATCCAGTTTGTCAGTAATTTTTTAAGAGTTGTTAACATATCTTTCTGTTGATTCAGATCAAAGGAACCAAACTAAAAGAATAATGTATAATTAATGTGGCAAGTACTATCAAATATGTGGTGAAATTATTATACCTGCCGTTATCGAACAAGAATCTAGCTTTTTAAAGAGTCTATTGCCAAATATGTAGAATTGTGGGACTATATAGTAAAGTATAATAATTGGCTGCTCACGCTATGGTAGCGGCTGTGCCGACACTAGAAGAATGCTTGTGAAGGGAAGTCTGTAGGAAATCGTATTCAAAAATAAAAAAAGCTGCAGATGTTATTCAGCAGCCTTAATAATTTTCCTAAGTTGTTTTAAATGTTTGTCGTCTCATAATTGCAGCTTACCTATTCCTAAATTCCTATTTAACGAACAGTTTCATTGAAGACATGAAGGGAATCACAATTCATTTAAAATATTCTTCAAGAAAAATTGTAAACCACTAACCATCGTTTTTTCATCTAGCGCGTACTGCTTTTCGCCAGGTGTGATTACAAATGCCTTTTGGATCTGTAAATCCTCCAAAACATTGTAAAAACCTTTAGAAAGAGAGGGAACTGTGGCATATTTAATTTCAATAGCCACAACAGGTTTAAGTCCATCTACCAATATAACATCACATTCGGCTCCATGTTGTGTGCGGTAATAATACATCTCCAGGTGTTTAGGTTTCAATTGATGGATTTGCTCAATGACATAACCTTCCCAAGAAGCGCCGACAATTAGATTTAAGGGAAGTTCAGCACTACTTTTGATTCGGTTTAACTGATGCAGTAGCCCACTGTCACGAATATAAACTTTAGGTGCTTTTACCACACGTTTACCCACGTTGATGTACCATGCAGGTAATTGCCTAACCATAAAAGCCCCCTCCATAAAATCCAGATATCTTTTTATTGTCGGGCTACTTACACCCAATGACCTGGCATAATTTTCTGCGGTCCAAATGCTCCCTGTATTTGTAGCCAACATATACCAAAAATTACGGATAAGTACCTCAGAAAGGTTGACTCCAAAGAGCAGACTGAGATCTCGTTCTATATATGCCCTGATAAAGTTTTCTGCCCATAGTGAAAACTGCTGATCGCTAGCACTTGTTAGTGCAGTCGGAAAGCCCCCTCTAAACCAATGCTGTTCTTGAGAAATACCACTATCAATCGCCTCCAATAGATTCACCGGAGACATTTCAGCAAATGCAATTCGACCTGCCAAAGATTCAGAAACTCCTTTGACTAATGCTGGTGATGCAGAACCGGTAAGTATGAATCTTCCGACAGTTCTGTGTTGATCTATAATAGGTCTTAACTGACGGAATAAATCCGGCACGCGTTGAATTTCGTCAAGGACTATACACGCATCTTTATATTGTTCAAACAAGAATGCGGGATTGTCCATCCGCGCAATGTCATCATCGTTTTCAAGATCGAAGTAAACGACTTCCTGCAAACTACTTTTTAACAATTGACGGGTAAGCGTAGTTTTTCCTACTTGTCTTGGACCTAGCAAAGCGACTGCTGGAAATGTTTTAAGCAATACAGCCAATTCTTTTTGCATTCTACGTTCAATCATAAACAAATATAACAAATATTCCGAGTAATATTAAAATAATATTTTAATATTACTCGGAATATTATATGAAAATGTTAGTTTCAATTACTAAAAACACCAGATAAGATCAAATTAAAAAAGCTGCAGAAATAATCTACAGCTCCTTTGATAACTTTGTTAAGAAATTTTAACACCATACTAACACAGTGTTAAAAATATGTACCGATCAGCAAGAATACTTTGAACATTTAAATCGCTTTTTATTGCTTATTGAGCCTATAATCGAAGATTTGGAGAGAAAAAAATTTATTTAAAAATCTAAGCTTTGTCAAGGTAATCTTTGAAGGAGGTACCTTAACAAGACTATTTTAGAACTAAAAATTTGGCAGATATAAAAAATTGTAGTTTGGATTTTTAGAGATAGGCTTTAGATTAGTCCAATCTGTGCGGCCATTTTAACCAATGATGCAATATTGCGAGCCTGAAATTTAGCAAGAAGATTTTTTCTGTGGCTATCAACAGTAGTTACGCTGACAAAAAGTTTAACTGCTATTTCATTATTGGTCATGCCATCTGCTATGAGTTCAAGCACTTCTTTTTCCCTTCGGGTAAGGACAATGATTTTATTTTCCTGTTCGCGGAGCATCTGAAAAGCATCGCTGCTCAGGTAGGTTCTTCCCATGCTTACGGTACATATAGCTTCTAATAATTCGTTCTTCGTAGCATTTTTGAGTACATATCCTGAAGCCCCATTTTCTATTATTTTTTGAATAAAGCTCTGCTGGTTAAAGGTGCTTAAACCGAGAATATGAATAGCCGGATACTTTTCCTTGATCGTTTTGCAAAGGTCTATTCCACTCTCTTTGCCTAAGTTGATGTCCATTAATATCACATCAGGCTGGTGGTGCTGTAAAAAGGCAAGGCACGATTCTGAAGAAGTGGCATGTCCAATCCACTCGATACGGTTTTCGTTCAACAATAGTGAACGCACGCCCTCAATTACAAGGTAATGATCATCTACAATAAAAACACTTACCGTATTCATACCTTAAATTCGATTAATACGGATGTACCCTGATCGGGTTCGCTTTTAACGTCTAGCTTTCCCTTTAAAAAGTCAACACGGTTTTTAATATTAGCCCAGCCAATTCCATGTGTTTTGGTTAATAGGTCTGGATTAAACCCTTTGCCGTCATCTTCTACTGTGACCGTTATGGTTTCCTCAGTTTTGGCCAACTGTACAATAACATGAGTTGCTACCGCATGTTTCATGGTGTTGTTAAGCAGTTCCTGCACGATCCTAAATAGGGTAATGGCTGTGGTATCATCCAAGCTCACATCCTGCATTCCTATCGATTGGTAATTAACCTTTAATGCACCAGATAAATTAATATCCATACAAAAATCCTTTAGGGCCGTATCCAATCCAAACTTTACCAAAGCTTCCGGCATCATATTGTGAGCAACCCTGCGCATTTCTTTAATAGAGCTATCCAGCATATCCATACTTCTGTTAAAGGCCAGAGAATCCGCTGATGTCATGATCAAATTTCCTTTCATGGTACCAAATGAGTGTTTTAATCCAGATAACATTCCGCCCAATCCATCATGCAGGTCTTTGGCCAGCCGTGTTCTTTCTTGTTCTTCACCTTTTAATACGGCCTCGGCAGCAGTCAATTGTTTTTCAGTTTCTAACTCGGAAATACGTTGCTGTTGCAGCTTTCGTTTGTTGCTGTAATTGCGGTAACTGAGCAGAGAAATAATGAGCAATGCAGCTGCGCTACCAAATAAAATGGTATTGAGAATGTTTTTTTGTTTGATGGATGCCTGCTGTAATTTTATTTGCGCTTCTTTTTTTTCAGATTCGTAACGTTTCTCAAAATTTGCTGCATTTTCTACATAAGTTTCGTTTGCAATTTCTTCTTCCTGAGCTAAAGCCTTCCGGTAATAGCGCTCACCAGAAACTACATCATGCAGCGCATAAGATATATTGGATAGTATCCGGAAACAATTAGCATTTTCCTGATTATAATTTTCTGCATTTGCAATAGCCAAGGCATCTTCTGCATATTGTTTTGCCGTACCATAATTCTTCTTTTGAAGGTTTGCCAGTGCAAGTCCCTGAAGAGACAAACATTCTCCATCCTTTGATTTGACCTCCCGGTGCAACTTTAATGATGTAGCTGCATATAATTCTGCACTGGCATAATCTCCCTGTTGTAAACATAGGTCGGATAAGTTGATAAGGATTGCTCCTTTTGCAAAGTGATCGTCAAGCTTATCGGCAATTGCAAGTGCTTCATTAAGCATTTTTTGTGATGACTTTAGCTCATTCACTCTTTTGTAAGTCATCGAAATGTTTGACAATGCCCGCATCAAAATTTCGTCATCTTTCAATTGTTTGGCCATTTCTATTGCCTTTTGGCCATATTCAATAGCCTTCTTATAATTGGGTAGGCTGTGATAAAACAATTGAAGGTTATTGTAAGTATTTGCCACCATCGGTTTACTGCCAAATTTTTCAATAAGTTTTAACCCTTGTTCAAAATTGATAATTGCCTCGTTATTCATCGATAGCTTCCGATAGGTGCTGCCCAGGTTGGAAAAAGCAATTCCCATTTGAAGCGAATCAGTTTTCTGCTGCGCTTTATGGAGATTGTCCTTGAAGAGCACAATGGCCGAGTCGTTTTTTCCCAGGTTTGAATACAGGTTAGCCATACGACCGTTACTTTTTAGCGAACCGTCAAAATAACTGATCTCTCTGCTAAGGACATGAGCATCGCGATAAATCCTCATGGCGGTGTCAGGAAAATTGTTTTCAAACAGCTTTCCTAACTGAAGCATCAACTTCACTTTGTTAGAATCTTTTTTTGCAATGGGTAACGCCCTTAACAAACTGTCTTTATTTATTGTTGTTTGTGCGCTCGTTGATAAGCTAGTTGCCAATACCGTCAATAATAGTAGTAAATGCCTCATATAGTAAGCTAATTACGAGTTTTAAATTACAAATTAACGAGGTTTAAGAAATCTTTAACTCCCCTTTTTCCATGATTTTTACTTTTCATAAAATCCTGTTTTTAAGGGATTTCTACCTTCTCACTCCCAGTTAACTTTATCCTCAACTAAAAATACTGATTTTATTCATTTCTAAATGAAGGAGCCCCATTAAAAACAGCAACCATGAAAACACTTAAAATTTATTCATTCGCCTTCTTTTTATTTACCTGCTTCTTTAGCAGTGTTAATGCACAAGAGAAGTTAGACTTTAAAGCAGAGCGGCGAAAAATAACAGTTACAAATCCTCATATTAACGAAGAGATTGTAAACGCTCTAAATGAAATCCTATTGCCGGTACGCAAACAACTGGAAGCAGTTATTGCAACAGACAAATCCGGTACTTTTATAAGATACAAAGACGCGGTTGAAAAATTAAAAAAAATAGATAACCCAAAAGAACATGAAGCCAATATACGGCAGATACAAGAAGAGTTTTATCCCTATATCAAAACGATCTGGGAAAAGGCCGCAATCGATGACAAAAAATACAGCGCAGCCATCTTAAAATGTTTTCCTGAGAACTTAAGGGAGGGTATTCAATTTACTGAATTTCTCAATTTTACGATTGGTCCATCACAAAAACCTGAACCTCCCGCTCCTGGACCAGAGCCAACACCTAGCCCCAAATGTGTTAATGTTCATGATCATATGCAAGGTGCATTTGCAGTTGATGGCTTAATTGCTGGTGGTGTAAATGTACGGATCAGGCCATCAGAAAATGGCTCACGTGCAATGGCAATGGTTAATGCCAAAAGTATATCGGCAGGTGCTTTTATGGGACAAGGTTTGCTTTTTAATAATATAACCATCCCAGGTACTTTTGCTGTCGATAACAAAGCTATAGAATATAGTACTGAGCTATCTTGGTTTGGCAATGCTACTGCTGTAGCTGTTTTAGGAGGCAGCTCTGCTACCATTGGTTGGACAAGTAATGCGCTAAGTAAAGCTTATACAGATGCGGGCGGAGAAGTATTTACCGCCGTGGCACCAGTAATATTTATATCATCGGTAATTAAAAACCGTACGCAAACCAGGGTACAGTTATTATCAAAATCCCAAATGAAGACATTAAATTTTGGAGCATCTTGCTTTGGTCAATCAAAAACATTCCTTATCGGCTCTATTTCCTATGGTAGTAGCATCTCGGATATTGGCATATCTCCAAACAACTGGACTGCCTGTGAAAAATAGAATAACACCTTAAATTAAAATTACGATGAAAAAGCTACTATTTACAGCCCTGATTTTGTTGTTCAATATGATTGCCATTGCACAAACAAAACCAAAATCTAAATCGGCCGCAGAAAAACCACCTACGCAAAAAGAAATGCAGGATATGCTGAAACAGGCGCAGAAAGAAATGGACAATTTGAGCCCCGAAGATAAAAAGATGATGGAAGACATGGGCATCAAGCTTCCTGATACAAAAGTGATTAAAAAAGCGATGGATGGCATGAGCGATGGGCAGATTAAATCATCGGTAGAAAACGATAACAGAGTTGTACCCTTAAAAGATATAACGAGAATTAACAAGGCTTTAGCAGTAAAATTAACCACTGCACAAATGAGCCAATACATTAGCGAAACACACCAGACGGTTTTAACAAAATTATCGCCTACAGTTAAGGCTAAAGCGCTAGAAATTTACCAAAAACTCAATGCTTCAAAAAAATCGGTTGGTAATACGGCCGTGGCATTTTGGATAGACGGCAAACCAACGTTGGCACTTTACCTCATGGGCGAAGCCTGCAAAGCAGATCCTACGGATGACAATAACTTAAACAATTATGCTTCCTTTTTAACCATGTGCGGGGCAGAGCAATTAGCGATCCCTATTTTAAACAACTTAAATAATCGCTATCCAAAAAACACAAGCATCCTTAACAATATAACCCAGGCTTGGTTGGGATTAGGAGATGTGGCAAAAGCCGAAAAATATGCGGATAGCACACTTCGGTTATTCGTCAACCATTCGCAAGCCAATATGGCTAAATGTTTAATCGAAGAAAGTAAAGGCAATATTCCTAAAGCAATAGAAGCCGCTAAAAAAAGTATTCGCAATGCCTACAGTAGCGAAAAAGAACGTAAGCTTAAAAAACTGGGTTACAAACTAAAACCAGAAGATATAGATTGGAATGCACCGATGCCACAAGATGCCCTAGGTTTAGCAAAATTTACATGGCCGGAATATCCTATGAAAGTAGAAGATAACGCTTTTTTAGAGAAAGAATGGAATGATTTTAATGCACTTTGTCAGGCTCAAATTGACCAATTGAGAGCCAAACAATCAAAATTAGAAAAGGAATACATTGATAAATCTGCCATCCGCAACCAACAATTAATTCAGGCAAGCCAAAAAGGGCAATATGCACAGCCGTTACCTGGTTATACCGCAAAAGCAATGATAAAATTAGGGCCTACTGTAAGCGATGTACTTGGCAATACTTCATTTGCGTTTACCAACGAGTTTAACAAGGTTTTGCAAGCCAAAGAAAAGGTTACAGAATACGAAACCATTTTAATTGAAAAACAAAAAGGTATTGACCAAAAATACAAATCACAAATTGGCGAAGGTAAAGCCAACCCTTTTGAGGCTGTTTGTAAAGATGAAAATGGAATTAGGTCGGAGTTTTTAGCTAAGGCTAATGACAACTTAAAAATAGCTAATCAAACCTATTTAAAATATGCCCAAAGAAAAATAAACGACCTTTTGTATTACTATCAGTACACTACCTGGCCCGAGCAATTTGAGTTGTATAAAGTGATTGCACAAATTGCCTGGCTTACTCAAATAAAAAACCAACCTGTAGCTTTTAAAGCCGAGAGTAATTACTGTCCAAAACCAATTGTAAAACCTAGCAAATTGAGGTCACTACAAAATTTCGATGATGTGGCTTGCCAATATATAAGCGTACTACATTTAGGTGTTTATAAAATTGTATCGAGCTGTAGCAATTTAACCGGCGCTTTTGATTTTGGTGGTTTAAAAATAGATGTAACCAGCAATGTAGAAACTGGAATATACTCAGGCTCAGCAGAAGTGGGTGTGAGTAAAGGCTATAAAGGGCCAAGGGGAAGCAAGACCGAAGCAGAAGTTTCGGTAACCGGAACGGTGGAATGGGATAATACGGGTATGACCAATGTAGGTGCGGTTGTAGGCGTAGATGGCAAAATAAATGGGGTGAACATTGTAGGTGTAGAGGTAAAAGCAACTATAAACAGCGGTGTAAGCACCACCGGAAAAGGAATATTATCAGGTATTAAATAAAATAGAGATGAAAAAATTAATTGGACTGTTAGCTGTTGTATTGTTTTTACAAACTGCTAATGCACAAATTTTTAAGAAAATAGGCGATAAAATAACAGATAAAGTTAATCGCACCGTAAACAACACTATCGATAAAAAAATTGATAAGGCAGTAGATAAAACTGCCGAAAAAATTGAAGGAGTAGTTACAAACCCTGCTAAAAAATCTGACAAGGATAAATCAAAAAGCGATACAGCAGAAACATCATCAAGCAAAAATATTGAAGTAAATGAGAAAGCTGAACAAGCCGATGTTTCTATACAAGATTGCGACCCTGAATTGTTAAGGAAAAAACCCGGAACGTGGAAAGAAGGCTTAAAAGGCTCTATAAAAAATGTAAGCGCAACAGACCTAGCCAAAGAAAAAGCGGTAATGGCAGGCGTACACAACATGCTTTTTACAAATTATAAGCCTGTGGGCAACCAAAGTAGCTACAGTACATCATTTGGCAAACATGTTGTTGCTGGCGATAATTGGTTGGCAGATCCTTATTATTACACCATTTACATTTTGAGCTATCTTTGCGACCCTCAAGTAAAAAACAAGCATTACGTTCAAATCAGTACCTCCACAAAACTTACCATAGGCGCCAATGCTTTCTTTTCAATAGATTTATATCCGGTATTACCTGTTAACGGTCCACGGGGTTATTTAGGTTTAAAAACAATGCCCGTAAAAAAGGATGGGCATTATTTTATGGGCGAAGAAATTGATATCGACAGAAAAATAAAAACAACAAGCTGGTTAATTACTTATGATGACGCAATACCCTTTGTTTATCTTACCCGAAAGGAATACTTATTGATACAGAAAAAACGCTTAGAACAAGATATTAAGGATAATCCAAAGGAAAAAGAATATTACACCCCATTCCTCACAAATGTAGACAACTACCTCAAAAAGTCTGAAACAGAACTCAATAAAACTGCCATTTACAATCCACAAGAAGAAGAACGCTTTAAAGATTTTATGAAAGAAGGCGATAAATATTCGCTCATTGCAGTTAAACCTAATCCCGCTTATTACAATAAAAAACTGGCTATGTCATCTCCTCAGTTTTTTTCTGTGGAGTATCAGGTTGCGTATGGTAGCCCCGTTCATGTAGATAATATGGAAGCTATTAAAAAAGCTGTCGATTTTAATACGCTGAAAAGCATGTTAGGCAAGTAGAAATAAAATTTTATCCATATCAAAAAAATAAAACCTATGAAAGGCACCTATATTTTTATCATCGTTTTGTTGGCAGGACTACAAGCCTGTGCGCAAAAAAAAGAAAGTTTCGACCAGGTTTCTTACAGCCCGCCAAAAGGCTGGGCAATTGATAAGAAAGAGCAAACGGTAACATTTAGTAAAGAAGAGGGCAACAAGTTTTGTGTAATCTCTTTGGGCAAAAGTATAGAGGCCACAGCCGATGCACAAAAGAATTTTGATAACAGCTGGCAAATAATAGCCCAAACAAACCTAGGTGCAGGCACAGTACAAATGCAACCTGGCAGTACCGACAAGGGCTGGGAAACAAAAATTGGTTCGGCTCCATTTGATAAGGAGGGTTTAAAGGGCTCGGCTATTTTAATAAACAGCAGTAAAAACAACAGGCAGGTAAACATTTTAATTATTGCCAATACCAACGAATATCAAAAAGAAATGGAGGCGTTTTTAGAAAGCATTGATTTAAAGGAAATGGTTACAACAAATAACAATACCTCTACAACAGCACAATCTTCCAATAAATCAACCAACAAGCCTGAGTTATGGGTTAACTGGCGAGCATCGCAAAAAAATATGTTAAGCCCAAAAACTAGTAGCAATATCAAACAGGTTATAGACTTCTATGCTATTTACCCTAATGGAGATTACTTTCCAGAAGTGCCATGGCAGGGATTAACAAACTTCAATAAATCGTACAATACTCAATCTTGGGGCAAGTTTACCATGCAGGGCACAAAAGGAAAATTTAAAAGTAAATATCAGGATATAGAGGTGGTTAAGGTGTCGCAAACCAAGATGGAACAGACAGGATTGTATAATTATGGTTTTTACAAATGTTTACCTGTAGATGGTTTGCGGATAGATGGCGCATACAATGTAGTGTCAGAAAACTGGGGTAAAGACCCACAGCTAGATTATCTTAATGGACCAGGTTGTCAATTTGTAATTTATTTCAAGAAAGATGGAACATTTGATGACAAAGGCATTTTTTACACTGGCCCTATGCCTGGTTCAGGAAATTGTAGCGGCGGAAAAGGAACTTATAGCATTGATAATTATACCATCACCTTTAAATATAACGATGGCCGAGTAGTTTATAGGTTATTTACATTACCTGGCACCAGAAACCCCGCTAACTACGATGAAGCTATATATCTAGGAGAAACAGCCTATTATAAAAAGCGGTAACAAATGTATGATGTTCCCTCTTAAAATCCTCTTTTTAGATGATACCAATTGAACTCATGTCTATATAATTTTATATCAATAAATTTTACATAAAATGAAGAACAACACCTTAATTTTCGTAGCAATAATATTGGCAATGTTTGCCAATTCATGTACCAGCAATAGTGACAGTAAAGAACAAAGTGTGAGCATCGGCTTCGCTAAAGGAGCCAAAATAAGTTCATCGGGCTTAAAAACGGTAAATGATGGACTTGCATTTAAAGAAAGCTATTTTATTGCCGATGGTGTAAAAACCGAAAGCAATGAAGTGCAAATAGGTCAAAAAGTAGCCATTGTTTTTGATGGTATTGAAGGCTTTAAAGAAAAAAACGGTAAAGTTTTTCCTGCACTTAGCATTTTGGTATTGGATGCCAAAAATCAAGTTGTGGTTACTTATGATGATTTGTTAAAATCTGAAACAGGGTATGATGTAAAAGATGCTACCATGCTAACTGGATCATTAACTATTGGCGAGCCACTAAAACAGGGGGAAACTTACACGCTTACCGTAACTGTTGGCGATAAGGAAAGCGATAGCGGTATTGTGGGTAATATTACTCTGAAAGTTAAATAAAACCCCAAAATAAAACAAACTATGGAAACTCAAGAACCAAACCCAAGTGAAAGCAAAACCATTGCTTTGATTAGTTACCTCACCATAGTTGGCTGGGTAATCGCATTCGTAATGCATGGAAACAACAAAACCAGTCTAGGTGTTTTTCATTTGCGTCAATCGGCATTTTTAATGTTGCTTGCAATTGGTTTATATACTATTCAATTTTTCTTGCTGTTTATTCCGCACATCGGGTGGATGTTATCTACAGTATTTGGCATACTAGGTTTGGGATTGTTTATCCTTTGGATCATGGGTTTACTATCAGCCGTAAATGGAGAAGAAAAGCCATTACCTGTTGTTGGTGATAAAATTCAGCAACTTTTAAGTTCAATTTCTTGATTTAAGCGTTTTTATGAAAGCCCTGAAAATATGTACATGTTTGCTAACGATTTCTATTTTGATATCGGCCTGCAAAACCGTACCCATCACAGGGCGCAAACAGCTAAACTTAGTGCCCGATGTATTGATTAGAGAAATGGCCTTTACACAATATGACCAGGTGCTTAAGCAAAGTAAAACCTTGCCAAAAGACGATGAATTAGCTAAGCTGGTTACAAAAGTTGGCACTAAAATTCAAATGGCAGTAGAAACCTATATGAATGCCAATGGAATGCAGAAGGAGATGAAAAAAATGCAATGGGCTTTTAACACCGTAGATGAGAACATTGCAAATGCTTGGTGTATGCCGGGTGGAAAGGTGGTGGTCTATTCGGGATTACTCCCAATAGCTCAATCTGAAACTGGTTTGGCTGTTGTAATGGGACACGAAATAGCACATGCCTTAGCCAGACATGGAAATGAACGAATGAGCGAAAGCCTATTGGTAAGCTTGGGTGGAATGGCATTACAAGAAGCATTAAAAGAAAAAAAACAAGAAACCCAAGCACTCTTTTTAGGTTTATATATGGTAGGAAGCCATGTAGCTTTATCATTACCCAACAACCGCAAACAAGAAAGTGAAGCCGATAAACTTGGCTTAATCTTTATGAGCATGGCGGGTTATAATCCCGAAGAAGCCATTCCGTTTTGGCAACGAATGGATGTGATCAAAACATCCAAAACACCAGAATTCCTTTCCACACATCCATCAAATGAAACCAGGATAAAGAATTTAGTGGCTATCATACCTAAAATAAAAGCGCAATATTATAAGTAATTAAATAGAGAAATGAGGCGAGCACTAAGAAAAATAACACAAAAAGAAATAGAAGTCAAAGCTGAAGAATGCACAGTTTATTAAATCAATAACTCAGCTTATAATAGAAATTGCAAAAACAGATAAAAATATCAAGAATAGTTCAAAAATTAACGAACTATTGTTCATATCGGTAATACTTGCTTTAAAAATCGCAAGGATGGTGGATTTTATGCCGGCGAGATAATGATGGACTGATCTTTAATACATTATATGAAATGTATGGATGATACAAACGCAAAATAACCGCCTGCGGTTGCTATGAAGTAATATGTTTCGAAAGAAAATGATATGACACCAACTGGATTAAAATAGTTCTAAGCTAGTCTGCTCTTCCCCCTTTACCAGACTAACCATAAGCAGGAGTACTTTGAACAATACTCAGATAGTTAAAAACAATGATTTTTCTTAAAAAAACCGGACTTTGAAGAGTTCAAAGTCCGGTTGTACCCAAGAGGAGATTCGAACTCCCACACCGTTGCCGGCGCCAGCCCCTCAAGCTGGTGCGTCTACCAATTTCGCCACCTGGGTATTTTCTGTTGCAAAGATATATTTATTCGGATAATATCATCAACCCATCGTAGGCTAATTTAATATTTGTTGGCAAATCTTTTTCCACAACCGCGTGAAGCCCTAAATTATGGCTGATATGCGTGAAATAAGTAGTCTCAGCCCCAACCTTTTGCGCAAATGCAATGGCTTGTTCTAATGTGAAATGAGAAATATGTTCCTCCCTCTGCAAAGCATTAACAACAAGGATACGCGTACCTTTTATTTTCTCCAATGTCTCATCAGCAATAGTCTTGGCATCAGTGATATAAGTAAAATCACCAATTCTGAATCCAAGTATCGGCAACTTATAATGCATAATATTTAAAGGAACAATCTCCGTATTACCTACATAAAAAGGTTGATCGCTTATAGTATGTAAGTCTATTTGTGGTAAACCTGGATAGTGAACCTCTGCAAAAATATAGGAGAACTCTCTTTTTAGGGCATGCTGTACACGCTCCGTTGCGTAAATATCAATGTTCTTTTTTAACAGATAATTGAAAGGACGTATATCATCCAGTCCGGCAACATGATCTTTGTGTTCGTGTGTAAACAATATCGCATCCAGATCCTGTACCCCTGCCCTTAGCATCTGATATCTAAAATCCGGACCGCTGTCTATCACGATCGTTTTGTCTTCAGTTTCAACCAATACTGAAACCCGCAGGCGTTTATCCCGGTAATCTGCAGACTGACAAACTGCACACTTGCAAGTAATGACAGGGATACCCTGAGATGTGCCCGTACCTAAAAATGTAATCTTCAAAATATATCTGTTCCAAGCATGTATCCAAACTTAGATAAATTACCTTAAGTCTACAACCTCTACACCAGGATATTTCTTCGCATCGAAGATAAAGGTCGATTCAGGTACCTTAGCGTTAGGGACAAAGCCCTTCACATTGTAGGTATACTTGTTACCATTTTTCTCAAAGACAATTGCATTGGCTATTTGCTTCGCAGCTTTATCTATGCTTAAACGTATTTTGAAATAAGATTTATTGATGTCCGTTGGTGTAAGATCAATCACCTGATAGACCTTAGTTCCTACTTTTTTATCGCCCGTATACAAATATTTAAATCCACTCTCATAAATGGTGAATATTTTGGCCGGGTTAAGTGCATCGTCATTTTTGTTAACATTGGTAACCTGCACTTCCTTTTCCTCTTTTAAATAAGTCCACAAGGTTTTACCATCACTGATCATATCCTGACCCGTCATGCTTATTTTATACTTGTTTACATTGGCTTTTACATATAATGTTCCTTGCTGGCTATCTTTTGAATTTGCCTGCTGATTTTCAATCAGCAATGTAAAATCAGCTTTCACTACATCGTAAGAACGATACTTTTTACTTACTTCATTTAATATAACCTTTGCCTTAGCATCAGTTTGCGCATTTACAGCATGTAAACTTCCAATTGCTGCAATCAGCAGCAACACAACTTTCTTCATCATGTGATCTGTTAAATTTTAATTGTTGTTAAGATCATTCAAGAACTGTTCCAAAGCATAATCATCTGGAATTAAAACTTCCCTTGCCTTGCTTCCTTCAAATGGTCCAACCACACCCGCAGCCTCCAGTTGATCAATGATACGCCCGGCCCTGTTATAACCCAGCTTCAGTTTCCGCTGAATTAATGACGTTGAGCCCTGCTGATGCATTACGATCAATCTTGCTGCATCTTCAAACATCGAATCCCTATCAGAAGCATCAAAGTCCATTTTAGCATTTTCCGCTGCTTCATCTATGTATTCAGGTAACTGGTAAGCTTCAGGATATCCCCGTTGATTTCCGATGAACTCGGAAATACGATCTACCTCAGGCGTATCCACAAAAGCACACTGCAGCCTGATCAGATCATTGCCGGTAGATAAAAGCATATCCCCGCGACCAATCAACTGATCCGCACCACCACTGTCAAGGATTGTCCTTGAATCGATTTTAGACAATACCCTGAACGCTAATCTGGCAGGGAAGTTGGCTTTAATGGTACCAGTAATGATATTTACTGAAGGACGTTGCGTAGCCAGCACCAGGTGAATACCTACCGCACGGGCAAGCTGTGCCAAACGTGCAATTGGTGTTTCTACCTCTTTACCTGCCGTCATCATCAAATCGGCAAACTCATCGACAATCAGTACGATATAAGGCAGGAACCTGTGCGAATTATTCGGGTTCAGCTTACGCTTGATAAACTTTTCATTATACTCTTTTAAATTTCTTACCTGCGCATCTTTTAACAGATCATAACGCTGATCCATCTCTATACACAATGAATTTAAAGTATTAATTACCTTTTTAGTATCGGTGATGATCGCATCGGCCTCACCAGGTAGCTTTGCCAGGAAATGGCGCTCGATTTTATTGAACAATGTAAGCTCTACTTTTTTAGGATCTACCAACACAAATTTAAGTTGTGATGGATGCTTTTTATAAAGCAGGGATACTAAAATAGAGTTGATACCTACAGACTTACCCTGACCAGTAGCTCCTGCCACCAATAAATGGGGCATTTTGGATAAATCGCCAATATATACTTCATTGGAAATCGTTTTACCCAATGCAATTGGCAAATCCATTGTGGTTTGCTGGAACTTTTCTGTAGCCAGAATACTGCGCATAGAAACCATTTCAGGATGCATATTGGGTACCTCAATACCAATTGTTCCCTTACCTGGCATTGGTGCAATGATACGGATCCCTAAGGCCGCCAAACTTAAAGCGATATCATCCTCAAGGTTCTTTATTTTCGATATACGTACACCTGGTGCTGGAATAATCTCATAAAGCGTTACTGTTGGCCCTATCGTTGCCTTGATCTTATCAATCTCGATATTATAATGGTTCAGCGTCTCAACAATTTTATTCTTGTTGGCTTCAAGTTCTTCAGAATTTACAGATATTTTATTGGAGCCATAATTTTCTAACAAATCAAGATGTGGGTATTTATAGCTCGAAAGATCCAAAGTTGGGTCATAGTTACCAAACTGCTCAACCAGCTCATCAGATTTTTTATCTTCCTCAGTCTTCTCAATAGTTAATTCAGGCTCTGCCTTTGGAATATTGGTTTCAAGAACCGGCGACAGAACCACAGGTGGCGGTGTCATTACGTTTACCGCGGGTGTAAATTCAGGAATAATGTCCTCTTCTTCAATTTCCTTTTCTTCAAACCTTGATGGTGTAATCACAATATTCTGTTCACGCTTGCGCTGGTTTCCCAACTTATCATTGAGGGTAAACTCTACAGGCTCCGATCTAACCTCATTTTCCAACTCAACATTTTCGGGCACATCAGGCACCATTGCGAGATCGTCTTCTCTTTCTTCTTTCTTTTTAAGTTCGGGAATCTTAAAGTCAATGTTATAGGCGATGATCAATACAGTTAGCCCTAAAAAAGCGATCAGTCCGCCTACGCCGGCAACCCCGATTTGCGCAACCAGTAATTTATTTGTCCAATAACCAAATTCACCCTCTATATAATGAGGTGTATTGGAAAAGAATGCATGCCCGAAACCAAATGTCAGCGATAGGAACAATAAAAAGAACAAACTATAGCCCAATGTTTTTTCAATTGAAAAAATCTTCACTTTAAACAATAGTCTATAGCCGATTACAAAAAACACAAAAACAAACAGAAAAGATGCTAATCCGAACCACTCGTAAATAAACTGGTGTGATAACAATGCACCTATTTTGCCAAGCCAATTTTGTACTACTGGCGGAATATTTACCTGCTGCAGCTCTTCATAAGTCTTAAACAGATTGTTCCATCCTCCATTGGCATCTATTACATAACTGTAGTCTTCCTGCCAGGTAAACAGATAAGAGGTAAAAGCAATAAGGAAATAGAGCGATAAAATCAGGAATAATAATCCTATAATTTTAAATAACCTCCCGTCCTGAAAATTCAGACGGGGTAATACATCTATTCGCTCTTTAAATGGTCTGGGTGCAGATGGTCTCGAGCTTTGCTTCTCTCCTGGCTCATTTTTGAATGAATTAGACTTAAATTGATTTCCCCGTACCGACATCTTTAATTACTGATTTTAATAATTAACAAACTTAGATAAAATTGTTAAAACAATTTTATTCATCTCCATTCCTCTATACAAAAAAATATAAGAGTGCTGATCCTATGCATTGTTACATATGCTAAGTTATTATAAATACGTTCTATAAAAAACTTTTCGGCGACTAAACGTAAGCTGCTGGTGCGCTTCATTTGCCTATATTAAATTATTTACTCAATTTTAACCGAATTTTAACACGAACGATGGCGGATCTTGAAACACTAATTGAAACAGGTAACAGACAGGATATTTTTGATCTTTTAAACCAAAATCCAGGCCTGGCCAGTAAAGAGACCAGTCATGGCATATCCCCGATCCTATTGGCATGTTATTATAAAAAACCACAGATCGCCGCCCTCATAGCCAATTTTGCCAAGCAAATTAATCTGTTTGAGGCCGCTGCATTAGGCAAATTTGAAGAGGCTGCTTTTATAACAGAACGTAATCCGGCATCAGTAAATAATTTTTCAAAGGACGGCTTTACCGCACTTGGCCTGGCCACATATTTCGGCAACGAGGAAATAGCTAAATTATTGATTTCGAGAGGTGCTGATGTAAATACTCCAGCCAACAATGGCTATAATGTTTTTCCCATACATTCTGCGGTGGCCTCAGGCAACCTGAACATTACCAAAATGCTGATTAATGCTGGGGCAAATGTGAATGTAATGCAGCAGGCGGGCTTTACTCCCTTACATGCGGCGGCCCAATTGGGCAATATCGAACTGATTATACTGTTACTTGAAAACGATGCGGAAGTAGATGTAAGAATGGAGGGAGGTAAACTACCGGCCGATCTGGCTATGGAAAAAGGGTTTAACGAAATCGCCGATATTTTAAAAGTTTAATCTAGACATCCCAGATTCTCATTTTGATTTTCTTAATGTAGTGACGTACATCCAAAACCAGGGCAGCCAGTATATAAAATATAATCGGGAAGCCTACAGCCAGGAATGAGGCGTAAATAAAGAAAAGCCTTATTTTACTTATAGAGATATTTAACCGCTCTGCAAGGTAAGTACACACGCCAAAACTCTGTTTTTCAAAAAAGGTAACCACCCGCTGGAACATGTTATTTTTTTAAAATTTTGATTCCTATAGAGCAATTTAAGCATTTTTTTTGATTGCAATAGCATTTATTTAAATGAAGTATAGCCTGAGAGGTAAATGCATTACTGATTTTGACTCCGGCAGAACGATATTGATCTACAATAGTATTACGCTCGGCCGGGATTTTTTCCAGGAAATCAAGTGCCCGGTCAGCTAGATCAGGTTGATCGGTATACTTTCCATAGCAGAACAAAAACAAACATACCGAATTGATAATGATATTATCCACAGATGATCTGCCCGGCTGAACAACAACTTTCTTTGTCGGCTTTTTAAAATGATAATGTGTCTGCCAATATTCGTTTACCGGCAGGTCATTAAAAAGAACATACAGATCAGGGAGCGTTTTGGCATTGATCACTTTTGAAAACAACTGAATAGATTTTACGATCAGCGCAGCAAACTGAGCAAGTCTGACCGTTGGGAAATTCTGCGGTCGCATCCTTAAAAATTTCCATATTGCAGGGTTCATAGGTGTCAGCCTATATTTTTTCCTCAAAAACGAATACTCATTTTGCAATTGTTTGGGATAATCCCCAGAAAACCCCTGTTCTAAAAACCCGGCCTGTCCAAACAAAAGCGCTTCAATTTGCAGGGCATTATCTTTAAGTTTAGCAAAAATACGCTGGGGTGCTATTGTTGCCAGCAGATCAAATGGCAGAGCATTTATTTTAAAGCCAAAATTCCTTGCCATAAAACAGTAAAAAGTCTGTTCCCAGTCACCACGATTATGATTGAGTTTTTCAAATACTTCTTCGGATTTCTGTTCAAACCGTTCAACAACAAGTCGGCATAAAAAGGAATCAATAGTAAATTGATCTAAAGCACCAATATGTCTTTCACAGGGGAAATAATTGACTAAAGCAATTAGGCTTCTGTAATTATTCAGCAATCGGTCAGAAAAAAGCCCTTCAATCACTAAAACAGGCACTAAACTGCCATTTGTCCGATATATGGGGCTATCGTGCTGATAAACGACATGTAAAATAACACCATCGTAAAAGGGATCGTACTGATGGCCATGTAACAGCCAGTCGGAAGATTTAAGATGAATCTCTACATGCCCAACCCAGCTGGTTTCACCAATAACCAGTTTAGCATCACTAAAATCCGGCCCGGCATGCTTATTTAAAATACCCGGGTGCAGGATCTTTAGTTCTTCGCCTTCAGCACAAACAAGCTTTGCCGAATTAAAAAGTCTGAACCGCCATATAAAGTGCAAGAAATCCTCGTTAAAATCCATTTCTGTGAATTTAACGCAGATTGATTAATTACTCCACAAATCCAGGGCTTTGTTTTTTTCCTTTGTAGTTGGTAATAAAGACACCGATAATGATGAGTACTGTTGCGATGAGAATATCCGTAGTAATGATCTCGTCTAGAAGTAGCCAGCCAAGAAACAGCGCAATTACAGTATTGAAATAATTAAGTATGGAGACTTCGGTTGCACTTACTTTTTTTAAGGCGTAATGGTAGCAGAAAAAAGCGATGACAGAACCAAATATGGCAAGATATGTAACAGCAAGTATACTACCACTACTCCATTTTGAAATATCCCTGTTAGCAGAAAATATAAAAGCGAGTACAAACTGTATCACAGCTGAAAAAGCAAACTGATAAAACAGGTCGAGAAAGATGTTATCAGATTTCTGATTGCTTTTCTTGATATAAATTGTACCTATAGTCCAGCCTGTAATCGCAAAACACAGAAACATGATCCCTGTTTTATAATTGGGGTCTAATAGCTCGCTTAAGCCCTCCCTGAAAATGAAAGCAACACCTAAAAAGCCAATAAACACACCAAAAAAACCTTTAAGACTTGGCTTTTGCAAGCCTATAGTAACAGAAGCTAAAAATACGACAAGAGGATTTAAGGCATTTAATAAAGATGTTAGTCCACTTGGAATGGTTTGTTCAGCAACCGTAGTCATACCATTGGCCACAATGATCATGAGTGACGATAAAAGCATCTGCCGTCTCGTATAAGGCCAGCCCTTCCAGGTTAGTTCATTCTTCATCAGTAGGATGACCAACAAAATAACGGATGCCATAGATTGTCTGAGTGCAGCAACAAACCAGGGTGGTATAGTTTTTACAGCAACCCTTATTCCGAGGTATGTAGTACCCCATATTAAAGCCACCCCTGCCAAAGCAAGGATCAGCTTTATATCTATTTTTTTGGTCATAGCAGCATGGCAGCAGTAAGAATCTGCTCCATTTCCTTTTGTAGCTTCAAAGCTTCTTCTCTGGCTTTTTCCGCAAAATCTTCACCCTTACTGGCGTAAATAATAGACCTTGCAGAGTTTACAAGTAAACCACATTCGCTGTTTAGTCCATACGCACAAACATCGGCCAGGCTTCCCCCCTGTGCACCTACACCTGGCACCAGCAAAAAGTTATCAGGGGCCAATCGTCTTATATTTTTAAACTCCGCCCCTCTTGTAGCACCAACTACATACATTAACTGATTGCTATCTGCCCATTGGGACGAAATTCTGATCACTTCCTCATAAAGCTTCCCCTCAGGTGTTTGGTGAAGCTGGAAATCACTATGCCCTGCATTAGATGTTAAGGCCAGCAGGATCACCCACTTATCGGGATAATTTAAAAATGGACCTACCGAATCTTTTCCCATATAAGGCGCAACGGTAATGGCATCAAAACTCATCCCCGACTTTTCTTTATTAAAAAATGCATCCGCATACATGGCAGATGTATTTCCAATATCACCTCTTTTCGCATCGGCGATGGTGAGTATATCTTGGGGAACGTATGCCCAGGTTTTAATTAAACTTTCCCAACCTTTCAGTCCCATCGATTCAAAAAAAGCTGTATTGGGTTTGTAAGCCACGCAAAGATCCTGGGTTGCATCAATAATCTGTTTATTGAACTCCAACACCGGATTATCATACTTGAACAGGTGTTTGGGTATATTCTCCATTACTGGATCAAGGCCAACACATAAAAAAGATTTTTTGCTTTTAATTTGTTCAAATAGTTGCTTCTTATTCATCTGGGGGTAAATTTTGGATGCAAAGATGCCAATTTTCAGGATGATTTAAGGCGCTTTTTAAAACTTTTGATTAAAATAATTATAAACAATTTCAATTTTTTCTTGGAGATTAGATTTCAAATACATACAATTGCAACATAATTCTCTAAAGTTTATCTGACCATTCCAGAAAATCTCATAAAATTTTGTTCAACAACGCCTTTTATAACTGCATTTTTTGCTTTGTTCAACTGGTTTCATTATGTGTTATCACATCAAAAAAACAACACACAATAGCCCGACCATCGATAGACTTATATTTAGTTAATTATGAAATTACGATTTTAAAAAATTTCTCTACATCCATATAAATGTTTAATAAAACGGAATTAAATGAAAAGCTCACTGCTGAACTGCGTGAGATAGCAAAAACTCAAGGCATTCTAAATGCGGATGAATTGCGTAAAGCTGAACTTGTTGAAATTATTGCCCAGATAACCGAACAACAAGCCGAGGCCGAGCCTGCTCCTAAAGCAGCCCCCGTAAAAGCTACAAAAACTAAAGTAGCAAAGGATACTGCCTCCAAAAACACTCCTGTTAAAGATAGTCCGGCAATTGAACCTGCTGCTACTGCTGCCCCTGAGGAGCAAGTAGAAGCGGTGCCAGCTGCAGCTAAAGAACGTCCTGCGAAAACACAGATTGCAAAAGCCACACCGGCAGATGACAATGAAAAAGACGCACAAGGTGATAAACCTGCAAGGAAAAGAATTCGTCTGGCCCCAAAAGAAACAGAAGAAAAAACGCAAAGACCATTTAACAGGGCTTCTTTATTTGATCCACAACCTACTGCTTCTGCAGACAGTTACAGACAGGAAAGTTCATTTGAAGCACCTGCAGAAATTGCCGCAAAAGAAACAGTGGCAACTCATGTAGCAGAAACAACAGCTGTTTCTTCTCCGGAAGCTAAAACTGTAGCCCCTGCCGGCAATGATCAGAATAAAAAACAAAGACCATTAGACAACAGGCCTAAAAACCAAAACCAAAATAATAACGGTCAGCATAAGCAAAACGAAAACAGCTATTCCAATCTTGATTTCGACAATACCATCACCAACGAGGGTGTACTTGAAATTATGCCGGATGGTTACGGTTTCTTAAGATCTGCTGACTATAACTACCTTTCTTCTCCTGATGATATTTATGTATCACAGTCGCAAATTAAACTGTTTGGATTAAAAACAGGTGATACCGTTAAAGGTAGCATCCGTCCACCAAAAGAAGGTGAAAAATATTTCCCATTGGTTAGGGTGGAGACCATCAACGGTCGCTTACCTGCTGATGTAAGGGACCGTGTACCATTTGATTACCTTACACCTTTGTTTCCAACAGAAAGGTTAAACCTTTTTACAGAAACCAACAATTATTCTACACGTATCATCGACTTGTTTACCCCTATAGGTAAAGGTCAGCGTGGTTTAATTGTTGCGCAGCCAAAAACAGGTAAAACCAATTTACTGAAAGAAGTGGCCAATGCCATCGCTAAAAACCACCCTGAGGTTTATCTGATCATTTTATTGATCGATGAACGTCCGGAGGAGGTAACTGATATGGCCAGAAGCGTAAGAGCTGAAGTAATTGCCTCAACTTTTGATGAACCTGCTGAACGCCACGTTAAAATCGCGAATATCGTTCTTGAAAAAGCAAAACGTCTTGTTGAATGCGGACATGATGTGGTGATCCTTTTAGACTCGATCACAAGGCTTGCAAGGGCTTACAACACAACCGCACCTGCTTCAGGTAAAATCTTATCCGGTGGTGTGGATGCGAATGCATTACACAAACCTAAACGTTTCTTTGGTGCTGCACGTAACATCGAAAGAGGGGGGTCACTAACCATACTCGCTACTGCGTTAACAGATACTGGATCTAAAATGGATGAGGTTATCTTCGAAGAATTTAAAGGAACAGGTAACATGGAGCTTCAGTTAGATCGTAAATTATCTAACAAACGTATCTTCCCTGCTATTGACATTACAGCTTCAAGCACACGTAGGGATGATCTGTTACATGACAGGGACACTTTACAACGCGTATGGATATTACGTAACCACCTGGCGGATATGAATGCCCAGGAAGCTATGGAGTTTGTTCAGGCGCAGATTAAAGGAACAAAATCTAATGAAGAGTTCTTAATTTCAATGAACAGCTAGTTTTAGAATAAAGATAAAAAACAAGGAGCAAGGATTAAAGAACAACATCTTTTATCTTTGCTCCTTTATTATTACTCCTTAATGCTGATTTCCTGATCCTGATATGAAAAAACACATTCCAAATGCCATTACCTGCGCTAACCTGTTTTCTGGTTGTATAGGTATCGTATATGCTTTTAACGGGGCACTTGAAGTAGCTGCATACTTCGTACTGCTTTCTGGTATATTCGATTTCTTCGATGGCTTTGTGGCAAGACTACTGAATGTTAAATCTGATATTGGCAAAGAACTCGATTCTTTGGCTGATGTGGTAAGCTTCGGGTTTTTACCGGGAGTGGTGATGTTTCAATTGTTAAGTCAGAGTGACTTTCCTTCTCCTTATTTACCTTATTTTGGTTTTATAATTACGGTATTTTCTGCCTTAAGGTTGGCAAAATTCAATATAGATACTCGGCAAACCGAAGATTTCATAGGTTTGAATACGCCTATGAATACACTTTTCATTGTATCCCTGCCTTTTATACAAAAAGATTATCCTGCACTTATTGGCTCCGCTCCTTTATTGGTAGGGTTAATCGTATTGTTAAGTTGGTTACTGGTGAGTGAAATAAAGATTTTCTCACTTAAATTCAATTCTACAAGCTGGGCGAAAAATAAAACAAAGTACATTTTTCTTATTTTATCCGTATTGCTTGTTGCTGTTTTAAAGTTCGCAGCTGTCCCTTTAATTCTTGTATTATATATCGGACTGTCAGTTATTCATTTTAAACAAGTAAAAGAATAAGCTTACAGCTGTTTTTGAAGGTCTTCCTTAGCTTCATCAAGTTGCGCATACAAAATCTCTACGAAAGAACTGATTTCCTGAAACGCTGTAGGTAATCCCTCTATATTTTTAAGGTCCCTGGCATTGTTCTCCATCATTTGCATGTGGTCTTTCGCATCCCCTCTACCTACGTATGCAAATGTTGGCTTAATTTTATGCGCACAGTTAGATACCCTCGGCCAATCCTGATCTTCAATTGCCTTTCCCAAATCGGAAATATACAATGGTGTTTGGATTTTAAACATATCTATCATCTCTATGATAAATTCAGCGCTATCTCCAGACATATCCCTTAAATAAGACAAATCTAATGGCTCATTATTTTTTTGTAAGTCTATCATCATAGACAAAACTAATGAAATTATATTTTTGATACCGACAAATTATCATTTAATCTTCCTAATATTTCGGATATATTTAGCTGGAGCACTGGATGAACATATTTTGAAGCAATTTCAGCAAGCGGTTCCAACACAAATTTTCGATATTGCATCTGCGGATGCGGGATTTGTAACCGTTCTCCCATATCCACAATCCTGTTACCATAAAATATCACATCAATATCTATGAGCCTCTCCCCCCACTTCTCATGCCTAACCCTACCTAACTCCAGTTCTATTTCCAATGCCTTTTCTAATACTTCAAGCGGACTTAGACTGGTCTTAATACCAACCGCTACATTTAAAAACGAAGGTTGGTCTTCCTTACCCCAGGCGGCAGTCTCATAAAACGATGAAATCCCAAAAACAGTCCCAATACGCAATTCAATCTGCTTTAACCCTGCGTTGATCAACTCGTTCCTGTCACCTAAATTACTTCCCAGTAACAAATAAACATTTTCACTATCCAATTCCATATAAAGCCCAATTTACAAGGTAAACTCATTATCGTTTACTTATCTTTACAAAATAAATATTTACCTGCCACATGAGAGAATTTTTTAAGTATGTTTTTGCAACAGTTGTAGGAGTTGTCATTTCACTCGTACTGTTTTTTGTGTTTTTGGTCGTTCTTATTGTTGGCGTTGTAAAGTCTTCGTTAAATGAAGACAAAGTTAGCGTAAGCAACAATTCTGTTCTTTTTATAAACCTGGACCAGGCAATAACAGAACGTACAACTGAAGACCCTTTTTCTAAATTGCCTGTTGTAGGTTCAGAAGGAAATAAAAGTATAGGTTTCAATGAGGTGATCTTAGCACTACGTGAAGCAAAAAACGATGACAACATCAAATGTGTTTACCTTACCGTTAGCTCACCACAAGCTGGTTTTGCAACTATGCGCGAAATCAGGGATGCATTGATTGACTTTAAAACCAGTAAAAAGAAAATAATCGCCTATAGCGAAGTATATACCCAGGGAGCATATTACTTAGCTTCGGTTGCTGATAAAGTTTATTTAAACCCGGAAGGGGCATTAGAATTTAAGGGATTCAAATCTCAAACGATGTTCTTTAAAGGAGCATTGGATAAGCTCGGGGTTGAAGCACAGATTGTAAGGGTAGGAAACTACAAAAGCGCTGTTGAACCCTTCTTTACAGATAAAATGAGTGATAAAAACAGGGAACAGGTAACAGCTTACCTCAATGGTTTGTATGAAACTTTTCTGGACGGCATTGCTAAAAGCAGAAACATCAGTGCTCCTGTTTTACACCAGATTGCGGAAGATTATAAGATCCAGCAACCTGCAGACGCTGTTGCTTATAAAATGGTGGACGGTTTGAGGTATAAAGATGAAATCATCGAAGAACTGAAATCAATAAGCGGAAAAGATAAAAAAAATAATCTATCTACCGTGACGATCAATGAATACGCAAGAAATGTTTCGAAAGACCAGGATAACAATGCTAAAAATAAGGTTGCTGTAATTTATGCCAATGGCGATATTACCGGCGGTGAAGGATCTGATCAACAAATTGGGTCTGAACGCATTTCAAGGGCCATCAGAAAGGCCCGTTTAGACAGTAGCGTCAAAGCCATCGTATTGAGGGTGAACTCTCCTGGTGGCAGCGCACTTGCTTCAGATGTGATCTGGAGAGAAATCGTGCTGAGCAAAAAGATTAAACCTGTAATCGCTTCATTCGGGGATGTTGCTGCCTCTGGCGGTTATTATATTGCCTGTGCGGCAGACTCTATTTTTGTACAACCGAATACCATAACAGGATCTATCGGTGTATTTGGGATAATTCCAAACCTGCAAAAATTATATAATGAGAAATTAGGCATCACTTTTGACGGCGTTAAAACGGGAAAATATGCCGATATCATGAGTACTGACCGCCCTATGACTGCAGGAGAACGGTTAATCATTCAAAATGATGTAAACCGCGTGTATAGCAGTTTCATTACCCGCGTAGCGGACGGACGTAAAAGGACAAAAGCCTACATCGACAGTGTTGCCGGCGGACGGGTTTGGGTTGGTACGGATGCCGTTAGAATTGGTTTGGCCGACAGGACAGCTAACTTTAACCAGGCAATTGTTTCCGCAGCAAAAAAAGCAAATATCAAAGAATACAGTATAGTGGAATACCCAGAGATGCTGGATCCTTTCAAATCATTAATGGAAAATACCACTGAAAAGGTTAAAATGTATTATGCCAAACAGGAACTTGGTGCCAATTACACCATTTATCAGCAAATAAAATCGGCTATATCCAGATCTGGAATACAAACCAGGATGCCATTTGAAATTAAAGTACAATAATAAAAGCATTTTCTTAATGGAAAATAAAACCATTGCCCGCACCTTACGCCTGCTTTCTCAATTGATGGAACTCCACAATGAGAATCCTTTTAAAATCAAATCAGTAGCTAACGCTGCTTTTAAAGTAGATAAATTACCTTATGCCGTTCAGGGTAAAAACCTGGAAGAAATAGCCCAGATAGATGGATTAGGCAAAAGTATATCTGCAAAAGTATGGGAGCTCTTGGAAACGGGATCAATGACCGAACTGGATTCAATCCTCGCCGAAACACCCGAAGGTATTGTAGAAATGCTCGGAATAAAAGGGATCGGCCCGAAAAAGATCTTTGTGATCTGGAAGGAGCTCGGAATTGAAAATATCGGCGAACTTTATTACGCCTGCAATGAAAACAGACTGATTGAAGCTAAAGGTTTCGGACTGAAGACCCAGGAGGAGATCAAAAAAATAATCGAGTTTAAAATGGCAGCACAGGGTAAATTCCTGTATGCGCAAACCGAAGGGGCTGTCAATAAACTTTACGCAGATCTTGCGGTTTGGTTAAATACAATTAGCGGAGAACCGCTACTGGGAATTGGGGGTGATTATCGCCGATGCCTGGAAATTATTGAAGAAGTTGAACTGATTATTGGCACAGAAAGCCAGGAAGAGATACAAGCTAAAATAATTGGTTTTGCCCCACTAACATTCGAACAAAAAACCGAAAACACCTACCTGGCAAGCACAGAGTTGGGTTTAAAGGTAAATCTTCAGGTTGTGCTTAAAAGTGATTTTTACCTGAACTGGTTCAAATTAACAGGAAATGGGCAACATGTAAATGAGGTGTTGGCGCTGGCAGGCTCCGGTCCATTCAGTTCCGAACAGGAAATCTATCAGAAAGCAGGTCTGGCATTTGTTGAGCCCGAGTTAAGAGAAGGTTTAAACGAAATCGAGCTGGCAAAAGAAAATAAACTACCTCAATTAATCACCTATAGTGATTTAAAAGGTTCTTTACACAACCACTCTACCTGGAGTGATGGTGTGCACACACTTGAAGAAATGGCGGTATTCTGTAAGGAAAACCTGAAATTAGAATACCTGGGGATGTGTGACCATTCCAAATCTGCGTTTTACGCCAATGGATTAAATGAGCAGCGCATCTATGCCCAGCACCAGGAAATCGATGCTTTAAATGCGAAACTTGCCCCATTCCGCATTTTTAAAGGTATCGAAAGCGATATTTTATATGACGGCTCCTTGGATTATAGTGATGATATTCTTAAAACATTTGACTTTGTAGTGGCCTCTGTGCACAGCATTTTGCGGATGGACGAAGAAAAGGCAACATCAAGACTGATCACTGCCATTGAAAACCCATACACTACTATCCTTGGCCACCCTAGCGGCAGGCTCTTGTTGAGTAGAAAGGGCTACCCTATTGATTACGTTAAAGTAATTGATGCCTGTGCGGCAAACAATGTGGTGATAGAGATCAATGCAAATCCACTTAGGTTAGACCTGGACTGGCGCTGGCATCGTTACGCACTCGAAAAAGGTGTATTGCTATCTATAAATCCGGATGCACACAGAAAAGAGGGCTTCCATGACATGCACTATGGTGTATTGATTGGCAGAAAGGGAGGCTTAACTGCAAAACAGTGTTTAAATAGCTTCACATTACAAGATATCTCCCAATACTTCGGTAATAAAAAATAGTTATCCTTACCTTTGAACCATGATTAGTAAGCTTTGCAATAAAATATTCGGAGAGGCGATTAATGATTATCACATCCATAATAATATAGACCAGCCAATTCAAAATCCCTACCGCATCAGTTCTATTGAGCATTTGCTCTATTTAAAATGTTGGATAGATACAGTACAATGGCATATGGAAGATGTAGTGCGCAACCCGGAAATTAATCCCGTTGAGGGATTGCAATGGAAAAGGCGCATAGATGCTTCCAACCAGGAACGTACGGACGTAGTAGAATATATCGACAGCTATTTTTTAGAGGAATATAAAAGTATCGCACCTAAAGCTGACGCAAAAATCAACTCTGAAAGCCCCGCATGGGTAATTGACAGGTTATCTATCCTGGCTTTAAAAGTTTACCACATGAAAGAGGAAACACTACGTGCTGATGCGACAGAAGAACATAAAACCCTTTGCACACAAAAACTTAACATCCTGTTAAACCAACAAACTGATCTTTCTAATAGCTTAGATGAATTATTACAGGACATTGAAAATGGTGATAAGTACATGAAGGTTTATAAACAGATGAAAATGTACAATGATCCAAGCCTTAATCCGGTGCTTTACAAGACAACTAATGAATGACAGGCAAAAATAAAATATTGGTAATTCGTTTCTCTGCGATGGGAGATGTAGCCATGACAGCTCCCGTATTAAAGGAATTTATACGGGACTATCCGGATACAGAATTACTAATGGTAAGCCGTGCATTATTTAAGCCTTTTTTTAATGATATTCCAAACCTGAGCTTCTATTCCTTTGAGCCAAAAGGAAAACATAAGGGCTTTTTAGGATTGATCAAGCTTTTTATAGCACTTAAAAAGCAAAAGGTGACTGCTGTAGCTGATCTCCATAATAACCTTAGAAGTAAAATCATATGCAGCCTTTTTTCGCTGACTGGTATAAAAACAGCGAAGCTGGATAAAGGGAGAAAAGAAAAAGCAGCCTTAACCCGTAAGGAGAACAAAGTTGTAAAGCCGCTAAAGCTTACTGTTGATCGCTATGCGGATATATTTAAAAACCTGGGCTTCCCCTTCCAACTGAAAAACACACTGGAAAAACCTAAACCTGATTTCCTTCAAAAAGAAACCTTCTCTTTCGTTCCGCTCCCTAAAACAAAAAAATGGATTGGCGTAAGCCCCTTTGCCCAACACCAGCAAAAAGTTTATCCTTTACAAAAAATGGAGAGCGTACTACTGGCATTGGCGAATGCCGGACACCAGCTTTTTATTTTCGGAGGTTCAGAAGAAGAAGAAACGATAGCAACTGGATGGGCACAAAAACACGAAAACATTCTTTCTGTTGTAAAAAAAATAAAGCTTGAAGACCAGCTGAAGCTCATTTCAAATCTCGACCTCATGCTTAGCATGGATTCATCAGGAATGCATCTTTCTTCTTTAAAAAATATCCCTGTGATTTCGATATGGGGTGCGACACACCCCTACGCCGGATTTTTAGGTTATGGACAATCTGTTAATGATGTCGTACAAACCGACCTCTATTGCAGGCCTTGCTCAGTATATGGTAATATCCCATGTTATAGAGGTGATTTTGCCTGTATGAACAATTTATCAGAATCAATTGTTATAAATAGTGTACTAAATAAACTCAGTAATGGCGAAGAAACTTCTATTGGTTAGACATGGTAAATCAGAATGGGGAAATGCACATCTTGCGGATTTTGACAGGCCTTTAAATCCAAGAGGGCATAGAAATGCCCCGGAAATGGCGGCAAGGTTACTTCAAAAAAACCTCGTTCCACAGCTAATCGTAAGTAGTCCGGCTGTAAGGGCCATTACCACCGCCCGGCACTTTGTACAAGCCTGGAAAAAATCACCGGAGCAAATAAAAGAAGAGCGCTCCATCTACGAGGCAAATGTAACCGCCTTATTAAAGGTGATCAACAACTTCAACAACAAGTTTGATTATATCGCGGTTTTCGGGCATAATCCAGGCTTCACAGATCTGGCAAATTACCTGAGCGATGCCGATATTTACAATATTCCCACTTGTGGTACGGTATTGATAGAATTTGATATCGATGACTGGGGACTGGTAAGCCACCATATTGGTAAGCTCATCCAGTTTGATTATCCTAAAAGTTTAACTGACGACTAAAAGTGCAGATGCTTAACAGTAAGTCCATTATTGATTAACTGCATCAATGAATCAATTCCTATTCTAAGATGCGTTTCCACATATTTGGACGTTACACTACTATCACTTTCTGTAGTTTTAACGCCTTCAGGAATCATCGGCTGATCTGATACCAGTAACAAAGCACCTGTCGGGATTTTGTTGGCAAAACCTGTAGTAAAAATGGTTGCCGTTTCCATATCTACCGCCATTGCCCTTAAAGTTTTAAGGTATTTTTTAAAGGTTTTATCGTGTTCCCATACCCTACGGTTTGTTGTATAACAGGTTCCTGTCCAATAATCCCTGGAATGATCGCGTATAGTAGTTGATATAGCCTTTTGTAAGGCGAAAGCCGGCAAAGCCGGTACTTCGGCAGGTAGATAGTCATTAGAAGTCCCCTCACCTCTTATCGCAGCTATCGGCAGGATCAGGTCCCCCAGTTGGTTTTTCTTCTTCAGCCCTCCGCATTTACCTAAAAACAATACAGCCTTCGGGCTGATTGCAGTAAGTAAATCCATCATTGTTGCTGCAAGCGGACTTCCCATACCAAAATTGATGATGGTGATTCCATTCGCTGTTACACTTTGCATGGGTTTATCAATTCCCATTATTGGTGCATTATCGTTCCATTCAGAGAACATCTGAACGTACTTACTGAAATTTGTCAGTAGTATATACTGACCAAAATCTTCAAGTGGTCTACCAGTATACCTTGGCAGCCAATTTTTCACAATCTCTTCCTTAGATTTTAAACCTTTCCTTACAGGAGATTCAACTTCTTTTACTTTCTTTCCTTTTCCTGAAGCGAGCTCCTCTTTTTTTACATCTTTTTCTTCGTTCATATTACTTTCTTTTTAATATGACGCACCCGTCATATATCTTATATCACATTCACTTCTGCATAAAACAATATAAAAAAAAATCCCCGGTAAACCGGGGATTTAATCTCTTAAGCTGCTTTTAACTTTTTAAAGTCGGCCTTTTCAAATTTCTCCACCGCATAATCGAGCGTGATACTCAATTCCTTGATACTCGTATCAGATGGGATCTCAAACATAGCATCCAGCATAATAGCTTCACAAATAGATCTTAATCCACGTGCACCTAGTTTATACTCCATCGCCTTATCCACAATAAAGTCTAAAACCTCGTTGTCAAATGTAAGTTTCACATTTTCCAGTTCAAACAGTTTAACATACTGACGGAACAAAGAGTTTTTAGGTTCTGTTAATATGTTGCGCAAAGCCTGTTTATCCAAAGGATTAAGGTGTGTTAAAACAGGTACACGTCCAATCAACTCGGGAATCAAACCAAATGATTTCAAATCCTGGGGAGTGATGTATTTGTACAGGTTTTTAAGGTCCAGTTCTGCATCATCTTTTTTCACTTTATAACCTACCGCCTGTGTACGTAATCTATTGGCAATTTTGCGCTCAATACCATCAAAAGCACCACCGCAAATAAACAGGATGTTATTCGTGTTTACCGGGATCATTTTTTGATCAGGGTGTTTACGTCCTCCCTGAGGTGGAACATTTACTACAGTACCCTCTAAAATCTTTAAAAGGGCTTGTTGTACGCCTTCTCCTGATACATCACGGGTAATAGAAGGATTGTCACTTTTACGCGCAACCTTATCCACCTCATCAATGTATACGATCCCACGCTCAGCAGAAGCCACATCATAATCAGCAGCCTGCAGCAAACGTGTAAGAATACTTTCCACATCCTCACCAACATAACCAGCTTCAGTAAGCACAGTCGCATCGCAAATACAGAAAGGTACATGCAATATTTTGGCAATGGTTTTAGCCAGCAAGGTTTTACCCGTACCTGTCTCCCCTACCAGCATGATGTTAGATTTCTCAATCTCAACCTCATCGCCTTTATCAACCTTCTGACTTAACCTTTTATAGTGGTTGTACACTGCCACAGAAAGTACCTTTTTGGCATCATCCTGACCAATAACATACTGATCAATATGCGCTTTAATTTCCTGTGGTTTTAATAAGGTAACCGAAGTGTCTAAAGGTTTCGATTTTTTACTTCCCAATTCCTGCACCAGCAGCTGATTGGCCTGGGTTACACACTTATCGCAGATAAATGCATCCAGTCCTTCAATAAGCATTAACGTATCCTGCTTACCTGAGCCACAAAATGAACAACGGGATTCTTTACTTTGTTTTGCCATCTTTTAGTCTTTGTTGCTAGCACCTAGCACTTCATCAATCATTCCAAAGCCTTTTGCTTCGTCGGCTTTCATCCAGTAATCACGGTCTGAAGCTTTTTCTACCCACTCATAACTTTGTCCGGAGTGACTAGCAATAATATCGTATAATTCTTTTTTCAATTTAAGCATTTCCCTCAAATTGATCTCCATATCAGAAGCTACACCTTGTGCGCCACCAGAAGGCTGGTGAATCATCACACGTGAGTGTGGTAACGCAGCACGCTTACCTTTAGCACCTGCAACTAATAATACAGCGCCCATAGATGCTGCCATACCGGTACAGATTGTAGCCACATCCGGTGTGATATACTGCATGGTATCATAAATACCTAAACCAGCATATACCGAACCACCTGGTGAGTTGATATAGATCTGAATATCCCTATTGTTATCTGTTGACTGTAAAAACAACAATTGTGCCTGGATGATATTGGCATTTCCATCATAAATGGCATCTCCTAAAAAGATGATGCGATCCATCATTAAGCGGGAAAACACATCCATTTGTGCAACATTAAGCTGACGTTCTTCAATGATGTACGGTGTCATGCTCTTCGGAGAATTGTTAGTAGCACCAATAAAACGGTCAACATTTAAACCATTAATGCGGTGATGTTTAACTGCGTATTTTCTAAATTCGTCTTTATCTATCTTCATGATTTCTAATTGTTATCTTTTGTACTACACCAATAGTAATAAAACTAATTTGGTAAATTATTGTGGTATTGTAAAATTTGAGTTTGTTATTATATAAATAAGGCGGCCTTAATTAAAGCCGCCTTATCTGTTATTTTATAAAAATTAAAATACTATTGTATAAAACAGTGGTTATTTTAACTCAATAAACTTGTTATAAGCTATTTCTTTTTGGTCCAAAGTAGCAACCGATTGAATGTATTCAAATACTTTAATCGCTTTAACCTCATCAAAAATACGGTTTGCATTGTCTTTCTCTTTCAAGAAAGTAGCCGTATACTGTGCCAACTGATCTTCCGGCATCGGACTAGGGCTATACATTCTAAACTGGGCATCTAAACGTTGTTTTGCCGTTTGGAAAACATCTTCATATTTAATTTCGATGTTATTGTCTTTAATCAGTTTGTTCTCAATTAAAGTCCATTTAAGGTTTTTAGCAAAATCATCGTAACCTTCTGCCAATTCTTCTTCAGTTAATTTTTCGTTTGTAGCTTTTAACCACTTACGTAAAAACTCGTCTGGCAATTCAATCTTTACGCTTTCGATCAGTTTAGTATAAATATCATTTTGCAATTTGCGGTCAGCATCCTGCTGGAACATACTTTCTACTTCTTCAGTGATTTTAGCGGTAAAGCCTGCTTCGTCAGTTACTACACCTGCACCAAACAATTTATCAAAGAACTCCTGGTTTAAATCAGACTCCTCTAAACGGTTTACATTTTTAACCGTTACCTGGAATTTAGATTGCAGATCTTTAGCATCTTCTTCGCTGATGTTTAACAATTTGGCGATGATCACCTCATTTTTATCAAAAGCTTTCTGAACATCAAGTTCTACAACATCATCCTTCTTTAAACCGATTAAAGATTTTAAAATCTTTTTGTCAGTCACCTGATCTAAACGAATAGATCCTGTTTGTGTAATGCCACCTTCAAAAACTGAACCATCAGCAGAAAGCTGTGCTAATTCGGCATAAATTACATCTTCTTCTGCCGAAACTTCAGGGTTTGTCATTTTGCCATAGCTTCTGCGGATATTTTTGATACGTGCAGCAAGCGTTTCTTCGTCAGCTTTAACAATATATTTTGTGAACTTATCTTTAGCGGTGATGCTTACATCAATAGCCGGGGCAAGACCTAATTCATAATCAAATTCAAACTCATCAGTATAATCCCATTTGAATTCTTTAGCGTCGTCCATTACAGGTAAAGGCTGACCAAGAATTTCTACTTTATTATCTGTAAGGTGTTTGTTTAATGTTTCACTTAACAAATTATTGATTTCTTCTACAAGAATACTTCTGCCATACATCTTTTTAATGTGGGCCGCAGGAACCATTCCTTTACGAAAACCTGGAAGGGTCGCTTTTTTAGCTTGGTCTTTTATAGTTTTCTCAACCTTTTCAGTATAATCTTCAGGTGCAATCTTAATTTTTACAACCGCGTTTAAGTCGTTAATTTTTTCCTGTGTAATGTTCATCTTTCTGAATCAATAATTATTAATGTCTATATACAAAAAATCCCCCGTGTAGCGGAGGAAGTTCAACGCGGAAGAATTGACTCCCAATCTGCCGCTCAAATTTCCCTTTCGAGGGCGCAAATATATGCTTTTTTGTTGATTTCAAAGCTTATAATTTAAAATATTATGTCTATATATTGTCTGTATTTTAAGATCCCAAAGGCATAAAAAAACCTCTGTACCAAAAGGTACAAAGGTTAATAAAAAGTATGTGTTAAGTTACTTCACACTCCTTACAGTAGTATTTCCGCCACCGTCAAGGGTTAAATTTACAGGCTTATTATTTGCCCAGGCACCTCTGGTAAAATCAGGGATATCGATACCCGATGATCTTTTAGAAACAGATTTTTTACTTAACGGAATAATTGAACTCCATGCAGCAGCATCATAAACATCCTGGTCCAACGGCAAACCGTTACGTAAACAATCAATCAGGCGCCAGTCCATGATAAAATCCATTCCGCCATGACCGCCTACTTTTTTAGCAATCTCTCCTACATGTTTGATGATCGGCGGGCTATACGTATCATACAACTTCTTCAATTCCTCATCTTTTACCCAGTCCTCTCCAATCGCAATGCGCTCATCAGGATATTTACTGGCCGAAGCTTTCGTACCACTCAACACATGTAGCCTTGAATATGGTCGTGGTGACGATACGTCATGCTGCAACATCATGGTTTTCCCTTTAACCGTTCTAATGGTTGTAACATTCATGTTTCCACGATAATTCTTACCAACAAACTGCTTATAGAATTCGTCTTTTTGCGCCCTCTTCTCGGCCTCTGCTTCCATCAAAAAATCATTACTGGAAACAGAAACCAGGTAATCCATCCTATCGCCCCTGTTGATATTCAGGCACTGTGCAATTGGCCCAAGCCCATGAGTTGGATATAAATTTCCGTTAAAATCAATATTTTCCTTCAATCGCCACATATCCTGATAACCCTTTTTATCGAAATTTAATCCCAACAAATCATGGTTATAGGCACCTTCGGCATGAATCAACTCACCAAACATACCGTTACGGACCATGTTTAAGGTCAACATTTCAAAGAAGTCGTAGCAGCAATTCTCCAACATCATGCAATGCTTACGTGTTTTCTCTGAAGTATCTACTAATCTCCAGCAATCTTCCATCGTTAAGGCGGCCGGAACTTCGGTAGCAGCATGACAGCCATGCTCCATTGCGTAAACCGCCATAGGTGTATGCAGGCTCCACGGTGTGCAAATATAAACCAGATCAAGGCCCTCCTTATCAATCATATCTTTCCAGCCATTTTCTCCTGAATATTCCTTTGCCAGCGGCAAACCTTTACTTATTAAATGCTTCTGTGCTGCTTTGGCCCTTTCAGGTAATTTATCACACAAGGCTTTAATTTCCACACCTTCAATAAAAGACATTCTGCTTACTGCACCTGGCCCCCTCATACCAAGCCCTATAATACCGATTCTAACTTTATCAATCTTTGGCGCCGCGTAGCCACTCATATTAAATCGTGGAGCAGATCCATTACCATTTAATGGACTTGAAAAAGATTCATCGATTGAATTGCCGGAATTGTTTGCTTGAACAAAAGCCGGCAACCCGAGCGTCAACGCTCCTGATCCAATGGCCAATTGTTGTAAAAATTTTCTTCTGTTTGGTTTCATGTTTAAGTTTGTGTGTGTTTGAAAACGATTAATATTTCAAGAAATTGAATAAATATAATCCATTCAAACCAACCGAACTACAAAAAACAAAAATATCTTAACTAAAAGCAACCATAACAAGGAATGACCAGGACCAACCTCATATTGCTTTGAACAGCTTTTGTGCACATCTTGATAAACTATTGATGCTTTACTGTTGATTTATTGGTACGATATTACTTTGGTAATACCAAAGTAGTATCTGAGTAGTACCTAAGCAGTACTTGAACAGTACCTGCCATAAACAGTACTAAAGCGATTCCAGAACACATCTGGATTTTTGTAAAAAACAAAAAACAGCCTTTTCAGGCTGTTTTTACTCATTGTGCGGAAGAAGGGACTCGAACCCCCACGCCGTGAAGCGCCAGATCCTAAGTCTGGTGCGGCTACCAATTACGCCACTTCCGCATTTAGGTTGTATTGAGGACTGCAAAGATAGAGATTGTTCTGAAAAGTCAAAAGGGTTTTTGATTTATTTTAACAGCTTTCGGTTAACCTACTGGTTTACAGTAAAAATATTTTTCATTTTATTTTCATACGCCTAATTTATTGGAGAGGATTTTATTTGCCAATCTGAGCTGAAATGTAACAAAATCCGCCTCAATACATCCATATAACCAAAACGCGCAACAAAATTCTTGACAAAAAAGGTAAAACAACTCAATCAATTACAAAATTTAATTACAACAATATCAGCGACTTAATTTTGTTAATTTTTTATATTTGCATGTATGGATAACGGTAAACATTTAATAAACACGCGTGGTTTATTTGAAAGCTATAATAAAGATGAAATTGATTCCCTTTTATGGGATATGTATAAGGGATGGTTTTTACATAGTGCCACAGAAGTTGACAGTGACAGAATGATAGATATGCTTTTATTTTACAGCGAGGTCAAAAATCTATTAAAGGACTTATCACTTGTTGAGACAGAACCCTTATAGTAATTCCTTTTGTAACTGAAACAGGTATTGTACGGCTTTTACCAGTCTGCTACCGTACCAGGAGAACATTTCTCCATCTACAAGCATAACCTTCGCTCCCGGAACTGCATTTCTTATTTCCTCCAGGTGCTTTTCCTTAAACGGGTAAGGCTCTGAGGAAAGAAAAATCAGATCAGGCTTTAATGCGTCTAATTCAGTTAAACCAAGTACGGGATAACGGCTTTGTTTAATCACATTACGCAATCCATTTATGGCTAAAATATCATCAATAAAGGTATCCCTACCTGCAAGCATATAAGGCGCCCTCCATATTAAATAAGCAACCGTTTTATCGATACCCTGTTGTAGCGCCAGGCTTTGCAAATCTGTAAAACCTGCCTGGATCAGAAAATTCAAATAGGCAGCTTCGGGTTGCCGGTCTACCAAATCCCCAATTTGCAAGATTGTACGTTTGGCATCTTCAAGCGTATAAATATCACTCATCCATACCGGAAACTCTGCCATCAGTGTTTCTATTTGTCCTTGCTCATTCTCCTCTTTATTGCCGATGATAAGGTCAGGCTTCAGGTTTCTGATTACATCTATGTTTAGCTTTTTGGTCCCACCGACCTTTGTACGTTCAGCAAACTTTCCTATGGGATGGATACAGAATTTAGTCAGCCCAACAATCTCCTGGTCCAAGCCCAGTTCAAACAATAGCTCGGTCTGCGATGGCACCAATGAAATGATTCTTTTTGGCGGAAAACCAATCTCTATATTCCGGTTAAGCTGATCTGTAAAACTGCGCTTCATCATACAAATATAAGCGCTAATCAAACATTATAAACTATTACGTTTTAACCAGGTTCATTTCGCTCCTCATTGACAACGCCATCTAAAAGTTGTAAAGTTCTATTGCCATATGTGGCGTTTATTTCAGAATGTGTAACCTGAATAATTGTGATCCCCTCCTCCTGATTTAATTTCTTAAATAAATCCATGATCTGTAACGCCTGTACCGATTGTAGATTTCCTGTAGGCTCATCGGCCAGGATAATTGATGGTTGTGCGACCAAAGCGCGCGCAATGCCCACCAGCTGCTGCTGACCGCCAGACAGCTGATTGGGAAAAAGATCCTTTTTATCCGCCAGGTTAAAACGCTCCAAAAGATCCGCCACTTTGGCTTTTCGTTCTGCCCCACTCGTTTTTTTGTAAAGCAAAGGGGCCTCAATATTTTCAGCCACCGTCATTTCATCAATCAGATGATAAGCCTGAAAAACAAAGCCGATATGATTTCGATATAGTTCTATTCGTTTACGCTCATTTAGAGAAGATACATCCTCGCCCATAAATTCATACTGACCATAGGTAGGCGCCTCCAACATACCCATGATGTTAAGTAACGTAGATTTTCCTGCGCCGGAAGGCCCCATTATAGAAACAAACTCTCCCGCTTTTATACTGGCCGTTACGTGACGAAGAATATAGCTCTTTCCCCCTTTGTTCGCGTAAAATTTCTCAATGCGTTTTAATTCTATCATCGTTTATCAATTATTTTAAATTATTCATATTTCAATGCGTCAATTGGATTTGAACGGGCCACCTTAAAAGACTGCACACTAACAGTAAGCACAGCAATCAGCACGGACAGACCAATAGCAATGGCGAAAGGTAAAATAGATATAGTTACTCTAAATTCGTATGCTGAAAGCCATTTATTGACAATAATATAGCCCAAAGGAAAAGCAAGTAGATTGGCTATAGCCACAAGCTTGATAAAATCCCTGTTCAGCAGTGTCAATACATTCATCGTACTGGCCCCTAAAACTTTACG